>Ga0066256_1000067_pt1 | contig 497293 bp, 509 predicted proteins | sample ThiBio_1000_biof_FD_87107 | JGI IMG/M metagenome (GOLD analysis project Ga0066256, IMG submission 87107) | Wastewater bioreactor microbial communities from Cape Town, South Africa - Thiocy_expt_1000_biof (version 2) | ecosystem: Engineered > Bioreactor > Thiocyanate-remediating >...
CCCGTTCCCCTCCCCTCCCCGCCCCCTCTCCACTGCCGCCATCCTCCCCGCCACCCCACCCGCCACTCATAACATAGCCATAACGCAGCCGTCACAAAGCAGCCGCCACACATACCTGCGTGACGATGGCGCCGTAGGTGAGGGTGAGCAGCTCCACGTTCACCGTCTCCACCGCACGCGGTGCGCCGGCTGCCGCCATGGTTTCGAGTTGCCACGGCTCAAGTGGAAGACACACGGGCGGGTTGCAACCAATAAATTGTGTCGCGCGGCCGTGCGTACATGTTTTTAATGTGTGTGCAACGGGGTGTAAAACAGCAGTGTGGCTGCCACCGCGGCGGCGTTTATATACAAAATTTGTGCCCAACACCGTCGGAATTACGGGATAGTAGCTCAACAGTAGAGCGGACGATTGCAGCTCGTCAGGTCACCGGTGCGACTCTGGTCTGTCCCTTCCGATTCTTTTTGTCCTTTTTCTGCTTTGCTTTTACTTCTGCTTTTACCAGCTATCGCCCTTACAGTAACGCCTACGACCACAACCACACAGTGCATGTTAATTCTGTCTTTGGGTAGGCCCCGAGGTTTTGGTGGGAGCTGCGGCAGGCGTCATTTTGTCGGCGCTTTTGCATGCTATGACGACTGACAAACGCCAACGGAAATTGAGTGACAAATCACTGGCATAGTCGCAACGTTCACCTGGAAATTGGGTGCCAATCAAATAGAATTCAACATGCGACCATATTTCAGCCATATCTTCTCCGAGGCGTTGCGTCATTTACAAGTATTGCTGCCCCAAAGTTGCCGCCTGTTTGTAGCCGTTGGCCGCTGCTCACACGCACAACTAAAGCTGCAGCTTCAGCTGTACAGCTGGCGCAAAACACGGCACATAACAAGCAGCAGCAGCAGGCCAATCATTACAACAACCGGCACTTCAGCGTCGGCAACCCTCCATTGGTCGCAAACATGGAGCCAAGCCCATCATCATCACCATCAGCAGCAGCAGCAGCGGCTGCTGCTGCCCCGCCAACGGTACCAGTCGCGCCGCCAACGACGCTACCGCCCACGCTGGCAGAGCTTAAACACACCACGCTGCGCGTGACGCCGGCGGGGACGCCGGCTGAACCATTTGACATCACGCTGGCGCGGGTGGCGCGGCCGGAGCTGCAGACGACGGTGGCGAAGCAGTGCGACCTGTGGGCGTGGGTGTGGACGGCGGGCAGCGTGGCAGCCGACATCGTGGCGGCACTACCGGCGGCTGCGTCAGGGTTCCCGCGCCGTCACGATGGTGCCGCGCTGACAATGCTTGAGATTGGTGCCGGGTCAGGCGTGGCGTCGCTTGCCGGCCTGACCGCCGGCGCTCACGTGTGGGCGTCTGACCTCGTACCAGATGCCCTGGCGCTGCTGCGACACAATGTCACCGCGGCCGGCATCGCGGCGCACCTGTCAACGTCCCCGCTAGATTGGAATGCGGCGCCCGCTGCCACTGCCGCATTGCTTTCTGGCTGGCTGCCAGATGGGGGATTCCCGGATGTCGTTGTGGCTGCCGACGTGTTGTACATGTCTACCGCCGTACCCGCCGTGTGGCGCACGTTGCAGGCCGCGCTGCAGCGTGGTGGCGCTGGCACGGTGGCACTTGTGGTGGACCCTGGGCGCCCCTCTCGTGAAGCGTTTGAGGACGCGGCTGTCGACTCCGGCTGCGTCATCCTGCACCGCATCGATTACGCGTCGCTGCCCACCCCGGTGGCCGTTATGCGCGTCGCCACCGTGTTTATCATCACAGCCGCTGCTGACGGCTCTGAATTAGCTGCCGCTCGCGTTGCCGCCCTCCTCACCGCCGCACGAGCGCTGCAGGCGCGGTGCCTGCCACCAGGTGGCGGGGGCGGTGATGGTATTGGAGGCGGTGGTGGCGGTGGAACGGGTGGTGGAACGGGCGGTGGTGGGAGCGGAGGTGGGATTGTTCCTGCCACCGCGTCGGCCTTTGGGTACACCTTGAAGTAATGGCGTGGGTCTTTCAAGCGCGCTGCTTACTCGGAGTGCACGGCTGCGCCAGCCCCAGGCGTCGGGTCCGACGTAGCCGCTGCTGCTGCAGCTTGTGCAACGGGTGCCGGAGCACCTACAACATCTGCATCAGGCACCGACACCGCTGCTGCCGCTGCCGCCGCCGCTGCTGCAGCCGCCTGCTCTGCTGCGGCAGCCTCCAACCGCCGCCGGGCCGCTGCAGCACGCTTGGCGCGCGCCTCCTCAGGCGTCTCCACCGGCAGCGCGGGCGTCGCGGCGGCAGTACTAGTTACTGCCGCTGCGGGCGCCTCTGCTGTGATGGGTGCCGCTGGCACAACAGGCAGCACGGGCAGCTGCGGTGCGGCAAGTGGGGGCGGCACTGCTGTAGCGGCCGATGCCGCCGCCGCCGCCACCGCATCCGCGTCCGCCACTGCCGCCGCGGCTGCCGCAGAAGCAGCGGCGGCAGCAGCGGACGACACCGTTGCTGTTGCAGGTGGGAGGGCAGCCGCAGCAGCAGTCTCAGCTGCCGCTGCCGCCGTCGCCGCCGCTTCAGCTGCGGCTGCGCGACGCTTCTTGCGCAAGTAGTCGCGCCGAGCGCGCTGCAGCATCGCACGCGCCCGCGCGTCCACCAGCATGAACCGATCGACAGGCACGCCCACTATCCGCGCCGACTCTTGCAGCGCCGTCACCTCCGCATCAATGTCCTCGCTCGCCTCGCTGGCGTCGTCCCGGATGGGCGCCGGCGCCGGTGCGGCAGCGGCAGCGGCGGCAGCTGCGGCAGGTAATGCGGCAGCCACGACTGCAGGCGCTGGCGCCGCAACTGCCACTGCCGGGGCAACTGGCGGCGCGGGTGCAGGTGGCGGCGCCGGTGCCGCGGGGATGAGGCCCTCAATGGCGGCCTCAATCGTGGCATTAAAGTCGCCACGTGCAACACTGAACAGGTGGCTGCGCAGCGCGGCGTGGTCCAGGTTGGGGAACATGGCGTACAGCTCGCGCAACGGGCCCTCCATGCCGCCGTCCGCCGCCGGCACGTACGACCGCTGCACCGACCAGCCGCCAGGGCCACCTAGCGTGGCCGTGAGGTTAAACACACCGCCGCGTGAGAAGAGCCCACCGGTTCCTCCGCCTCCACCACCGCCACCGGTTCCGCCGCCTCCGCCACCGATTCCGACGCCGCCGCCACCTCCAGTTACGCCGCCACCACCGACACCGGTACCGGCGTCAGCGCCGCCAGGATGGTGTGGGTGACGACGCGCCTCCTCGCGGCGCGCCTGGTCGGCGGTGGCAGCCGCGTGGCGTGCCACGGCGGCAGCGTCAACGCCGTGGCGGCACAGCGGGCAGGTGTCGCCGCCCTCAAACATCCACCGGCGCAGGCAGCTGAGGTGGAACACGTGGCCGCACAGCGGCAGGCGACGGCCGGCCGCCAGCGGCTCGTAGCAGATGGCGCAGTCTTGCCACCGCGACGACGGCGACGGTGCCGGCGCCACCGGTGGGGGCACGCTACCATCCGCACCAGCACCAGAACTAGCACCAGCAGCGGCACCCGGCGCTGCGTCGGGGTGCGGCTGCGCGTCTGCGGCACGCTCGGCGGCGGTGGCTTCGGGAAACGCGGCGCGCAGCTTGGCATTCAGCTTCAGGACGCCGGACAGGCGCAGCCACGCCTGGTACGCCTCCACCACGGCATTGCGCACCAGCAGGAGGAGGACAAAATCTACGGCGCTGAAAGTGATGCCGCTGAGCAGCCACACGTGCGCCAGGTGCGCCGCCATGACGGCCTCACGCACGCCGCTGCCCACAAAGTCCAGCACTGCGCCCGCCTCCTCCAGCGGGTTCAACAGGGCGGCATACGCGGGGCGCGATGACGCCCAGTACCGCACAAGCACGGTGAGGGAGGAGGCGGCGGTGCGCGCACCATCTGCTACCAGCAGCAGCGCCAGGCTGAGGTTCACGCGCCCCAGCGACCCCACCGCCGTCGTTGCCAGCGCCGCCGTCACCAGCAGCACCAGCACAAGTAGGCGCGCGGCGCCCGCTGCTGTGGCTGCTATCACCGGCGCATCAGCGCGCGCTGCCGCCGCCGCCCCCCGCCCTGCCGCACCGCCGCCGGTGGCCTGCTGGCGCAAGAAGTCAAAGTACTCGCCAATCTTGCGCACCGCCAGCACCGTCACCAGCTCCACCGCGCCGACGGTCAGGAACCACGCCAGCCACAGCGCCCACTCCACGTCGTACACCGGCTGCAGCACCGTGTTGATGAGGATGAGCTTCAGCATGCCGTACCCGATGGCGCGCGACCGCAGCTCCGCCCAGTCGCCGTCCCACACGCGGCCCAGCCCAATGAACGACGCCACCAGCGCCATGCACACCGCCACCACCATCGCCACGCCCAGGTTCACAATTGAAAACAGCTTGAACCGGTCCGCCGCCAGCTCGAGCAGCACCGTCACCGCCGTCACACCCACTGCACCCTCTTCGCTAAGACCTCCGCTGCCAGCGTCGCTGCCACCACCATCGGGCAGTCCTGCCGCCGCCGCTGCAGCCCCTGCCGCCGCTGCTTGTGCCGCCGCGATGGCGCGCCCGACCGCCACCGCTGCCGCCGCGGCCGACGCCGCCATGTACAGCTGCACCAGCTTCATGGCGGCGGCGGCTCTGGGGGAGCAGGTGGTGGGGAGGGTGGGCGAGGAGGTGGGACAACACGAGGAGGCAAACGCGACCTGCACAATGCGAGAGGCGCAGGGCGCCAGCCAGGGAAGGCTAGCAGCAAACGCCACCACCACAGCAGCTACACCAGCACCAGCACGGTGCCAGCACCACCTGCAAGAAGGTGGCGAGAAGTAGGCGGCGGCGGACCACGAGAGAGATGCGAAGCAGCAGCCGCAGCAGCAGCAGCACCACCACCAGCACCAGCACTGCCACCAGCACCACCACCACCAGCAGCAGCAGCAAGAAGGGGGCGAGAAGAAGGCGGCGGCGGAACACGAGCGTAGTACTGCTAGAGGGTCAAATTCGCCGTCAATAATCAACAATGAAACCAACGACTTGACACAAAAACCCGCAGAAATACGGAGCACCAAGCCAAACCCAGCCGTCCCACGGTTTATTTTACGCTGCCGCGGCGTGCCGCAAAATCCGAGTGTCATACCAGTGACGTGGCACTGCACCCTCAAAACGATTTTTTCCAACGCCTTTCCACCCACACTTCCTTCCACCATTTTCACTAATATTCCGCGCATTTGGAAAGCCGCAAACCACCACGGTATGGAGTCGGTCATTTTCCACACACGTGCGAGGTTGCAAGCTGCGGGGACGTCATTTAGGAATCGATTTGCTGTCTCGTTTTTTCCAATTTGCCGCCGCCGCGCTGCCGCGTGATGACGCGGTCCTACCATCCACGCATCAAGGAGGGCGAGCGTGGCTGGTAGCGCACGTCACACGCGTAAAAGCGTGGGGTAGGTACGTTATAGGTATTGGATCTCTTGCCAGGTGGCGGGGCTGGCTCGTAGCAACAAGAAATGGTCGAAATCCACGCCCGTATCCACCACTGGCCGCGCACCACATGACCCACACTGCCGGATACGCACACCTGCCATCATAATTAATGCCTCAACTGTTCCACCCATCACACCAAACCGCGCCCCTACTCTCATACTGCAGACCTTCGCCAAGTTCCTGGGTCAAATCCCTGTTCGGTGATACTAGCCGAGCCACCGACACCATGGCGGACGACGACGGTGCGGGCAAGCTGTCCGCACCGCTGCTGGGCGGTGGCGACGGTCGCGCCGAGCGGGGTGACGTGGAGCACGCGCCCGCCATTGGCGAGCAGGCGGTCGCCGTCGCGGCGGGTGCCGGCGTGAAAGACGATCAGATCGTCGGCGTCGAGGACGTCGGCGCCGCGGATTTCGCTGCCCCTGGGGTAGCTGCTGGGATAGCCCTGCGTCGCCATCACCACCGTGAGGGCGAACTCGTCGCGCCACTCGGCGGTCTTGCCACCGAGTCCGCCGCGGGCGGTGGCGAGCAGCAGCTCCAGCAGGTCGGACTTGAGCCGCGGCATCAGCACCTGCGTCTCCGGATCGCCGAAGCGGGCGTTGTACTCGATCAGTTTGGGGCCGTCGGCGGTGAGCATCAGCCCGGCATAGAGGACGCCCTGATACGGCGTGCCGCGGGCCTTCATGCCACGCACCGTCGGCTCGATGATCTCGCGGATGGCGCGCGCGGTGATCTCGGGGGTCATCACCGGGGCGGGGGAATAGGCGCCCATGCCGCCGGTATTGGGGCCCATATCGCCATCGAAGGCGCGCTTGTGGTCCTGCGCGGTGGCGAGCGGCAGGATGTCTTCGCCGTCGCAAAGGACGAAGAAGCTGGCCTCCTCGCCTTCGAGGAAATCCTCGATCACGACCGACGCACCGGCCGCGCCGAAGGTGCCGCTGAAGCAGTCGGTGACGGCATGCTCGGCATCGGCGAGGGTGGTGGCGACGGTGACGCCCTTGCCGAGCGCGAGGCCGTCGGCCTTGATGACCACGGGCAGCTTATGGCCGCGGATGTAGCCGAGCGCCGGCTGCGCCGCGTCGAACTTGCGGTAGGCGGCGGTGGGGATGCCCATTTCGTCGCACAGCGCCTTGGTGAAGCTCTTGGAGCCCTCGAGCTGGCCGGCCGCGGCGCTGGGGCAGAAGCAGTCGATGCCGGCCGTGCGCACGGCGTCGCCGAGGCCCTGCACGACCTGCGCGTCGGGGCCGACGACGACGAAATCGATCTCGTGCTCGCGGGCGAGCGCGACGACCGCATCATTGTCGGTGATATCGCAGGCGAGGTTGGTCGCGACCTTCTGCGTGCCGCCATTGCCGGGGGCGACGAACAGCGCGCTGAGCCCGGGCGACTGGCTGAGCTTCCAGGCCAGCGCGTGCTCGCGTCCCCCGCTGCCGACGACCAGTACCCGCATGCCGCGCCCTCCTGATGGGCTCCCTTGACCCATCGGGCGGCAAAGCGCAACAGGGGGTATGGACGCACCTTCGAGCAACGCCCACGAATTCTCGGTCTCCGAGCTGGCGCTGGCGGTCAAGCGCGCGGTCGAGGACGAGTTCGGCTATGTGCGGGTGCGCGGCGAAATCTCGGGCTATCGCGGCCCGCATTCCTCCGGCCACGCCTATTTCACGCTCAAGGACGACGCCGCCTCGATCGACGCGGTGGTATGGAAGACCTCGATGTTCCGGCTCAAGTTCAAGCCGGAGGAGGGCATGGAGGTCATCGCCACCGGGCGGCTGACGACGTTCCCCAAATCGAGCAAGTACCAGATCGTCATCGAGCAGCTCGAACCAGCCGGCGCCGGCGCGCTGATGGCGCTGCTCGAGGAGCGGCGGCGCAAGCTCGCCGCCGAGGGACTGTTTGCCGCCGAGCGCAAGCAGAAGCTGCCCTACCTGCCGCGCGTCATCGGCGTGGTCACCTCGCCGACCGGCGCGGTGATCCGCGACATCCTGCATCGACTCAACGACCGCTTTCCGACCCGCGTTCTGGTGTGGCCGGTGCGCGTTCAGGGCGACACGGCGGCGATGGAAGTCGCCAATGCGGTGCGCGGCTTCAATGCGCTGGCGGAGGGCGGTCCGGTGCCGCGGCCCGACCTCCTGATCGTGGCGCGTGGCGGCGGTTCGATCGAGGACCTCTGGAGCTTCAACGAGGAGATCGTGGTGCGGGCGGTGGCCGAGAGCCGTATCCCCGTGATCTCAGGCGTCGGGCACGAAACCGATACCACGCTGATCGACTATGCCGCCGATTTGCGCGCGCCGACGCCGACGGCGGCCGCCGAGGCGGCCGTGCCAGTACGTGCCGAGCTGATCGCCTATGTCGACGATCAGGGTGCCCGCACCCGCAATGTGGTACGACGGCACCTGCTGGGCAGCCGCGACCGGCTGCGCGCCGCAGCGGGCGAGCTGCCGCGGCCGCTCGACCTGCTCAACATCGCGCGGCAGCGGCTCGACCTCGCCGCGCAGCATCTGGGCAGCTCGCTGCGCGATCTGGGCCAGCAGAAGCGGCTGGGCTTCGAGCGGGTCGCGGCGCGGCTGTCGCCCAACGCCCTGCGCGCCGATTTGCGTCACGCCCGCGCGCAGCTCGCGCCGCAGGCCGAGCGGCTGGAGCCGGCCTATCGCCGGATCGTGACGCGCGCCGCCGACCGGCTGGCGACGGCGTGGAAGCTGGTGGATTCGCTGAGCTACAAGCGCATCATCGAGCGCGGCTTCGCACTGGTGACCGATGCCGATACGGGCGAGATCGTGCGCAGCAAGGACAGCGCCCGGCCGGGACAATTGCTGGTGGTCGACGTCAGCGACGGCAGCTTCGGCGTCAATGTCTCGGGCGCCCCGGCCCAGCGCAAGAAGGCGCGTCCGCCGCGCGACGATGGCGGCCAGCAGAGCCTGTTTTAGCGCGGAGGCGCGGGCGCGCTCACCAGCGGGTGGCTTCGCTTTGCCCGTGGCCCCTTCGCGCACTGGCAGCTCTCACGGCGTTTTCAAAATCGCAGTTTCGGCCTATATCGGGCAGCATGAACATCTACGACAAGAGCTTTACCCCCTCCGAAGCCGTTATCCGTTACCTCGACGGCGACTATGTCGTGGTGCGGCCGGGCAGCTTCGTGCGCTGCGCCGTCACCGGCAAGCCGATCCCGGTGGACGAGCTCATGTACTGGAACGTCGACCGCCAGGAGCCCTATGCCGACGCCGATGCGGCGCTCGAGGCGTTCAAGCGGCACGGGCTGTCGAGCCAGTAAGCCCCGGTTAGGCCCCGCCCGCTAGACTTGCGGCCGGGCGGGAACAGCGACATGCCGGTCAACAAACTGCTGATCATCTCGAACGGTCACGGCGAGGACTCGATCGCCGCCGAGATCGTGCGCCGTCTGCCCAGGACCATCGAGGTCAATGCCTATCCCACACTCGGCGCCGGCCGCGCCTATGAGGGCGTGTGCCCCATCGTCGGGCCGCGGCGCCACCTGCCCAGCGAAGGACACCGGCTGCGCGGCTCGCTGATCCGCGATGCGCTCGCCGGCTTCGGCATCCGTCCGGCCCTCGGCTTCATGCGGCGGGAGGCAAAAAATTACGACGCTATTCTAGTCGTCGGCGACCTGCTCGGTGTGGTGATGTGCTGGCTCACCGGCCGGCGCGCGCGCATCTATCTCGACGTCTACAAGTCGGGCTACGACAACGCCTACCGGCGCAGCGAGCTGTTCTTACTGAAGCGGACCGCCGACCTGGTCCTCACCCGCGACCCGATCCTAGCGCAGCAGCTCAATGCCGCCAGGATCAATGCGCGCTTTGCCGGCAATGCCATCATGGATACGGTCTCGACCGGCAGCTACGACCCGCAATGGCACCGTCGGCACATGCATGCCATCGCGGTGCTCCCCGGCAGCCGCGCCAGCCTCAAGGACAATTTCGCCGTGCAACTCGATGCGCTGCGCCGCGTGCCCGGTATCGAGGGTGTCGACGTCTTCGCGGTGCTGGCACGCGCCGGCGATGCCGCCGACCTCGCCGAGGCGAGCGGCATGCGGCTTGTGCCCGGCAAGCTGGAGCCGGACCTTGGCACGCTGACGGACGGGCGCGTGACGCTGCATTTGTCGACCGGTTCCCTGGGCCCGGTGATCGCGGCGAGCGATATCGTCGTCGGGCAGGGCGGCACGGCCAACCTCCAGGCGATGGGACTGGGCAAACCCGTCATCTCGTTCCACGCCGAAGGCTCGACCGAGCAGCGCATGGCGCGCAACGAGGCACTGGCCGGCGACGCGCGGCTGTTCACGGCGCGCGATCCGGAGACGATGGCGGCGGCGATCGCCAGGCTGCTTGCCGACCCCGAGGATCGCGCCCGCCGTGGCGCCATCGGCCGCGAGCGCATGGGGCCGCCGGGAGCCATCCCGGCGATCATCGAAGAGCTGACGAAGTAGCGAATAGCGAATAGGGGCTTCGCTACTCGCTTGTCTTCCCATCCGCCATGTCGAAGGCCCTGGCCAGGACGCGGTCGAGCCGCTCCGCGAGGTCGGCGGCGTAGGCTTCGTCGGTGACCGCGGGGTCGGTCATGTAGATCGGACCTTCGCAGGCGAAGGCGATGGTGGAGAACGGGAAGTTGAGCTGCATCTTGTCCCAGACGCGCTCGAGGATCTTGCGCCGCGAGGTGGCGGTAGCGATGGCATACATCGGCCGGCCGGTGCGGCGGGCCAGGGTGATCATGCCCAGCGAGACGTGGCGGCCCGGTTCGGGCGGGATGTCGGCGGTGGCGAAGAGGGTCGTGCCCGACTTCAGCACCTTGAGCATATTGCGGAAGGCGGTGAGGCCGCCGGTGCCGTGCTGCTGGCGCTCGCTGGCACCCGAGCCTTCGACCACCTGATAGCCGAGCGACTTGGCCATCTCGCCCATCATCATGCCATCGGGATGCATCGAGATCAGCAGCGCCACCTGGCTGGGATCGGGCATCACCACATAGGCGAGGTTGGACTGGCCGTGCCAGCTCACCGCGATGGCCGGCCAATGGTCCTTCTGCGCCGCTTCCCAGAAGTCGGGCGGGTCGGCGACGACGCGCGAGGTGGCGCGGATGAACTTGACGTAGCTGCCGATCAGGACACGCCCGATGAACCGGCGGACGCCGGGCCGGTCGATCCACTTCGTCGCGGCGGCAGTCCCCTCCGCGCTCACTCGGTGTCGGTTTCCGGGTCGAGCAGGCGGTGCAGATGCACCACGAAGTAGCGCGTCTGGGCGCTGTCGACGGTCTGCTGCGCCTTGGCGCGCCAGACCCGCTCGGCCTCGGCGTAATTCGGATAGACGCCGACCAGATCGACCTTGCTCAGATCCTTGAAAGTCACGCCCTCGATATTATCGAGCTCGCCACCGATGACGAGATGGAGCAACTGCTTGTTGTCCTGGGCCTTCTTCTTGGGAGCCTTCACGTTGTCTTCCGTTCGAGATCGAGTTGCGGTTCGGGGCAGCCATAGACTTTGACCAAAGCCCCGCACAGCACGTCTCTTAGCGAAAGCTGGGCGAAGGCGGCAAGCGCTCCGTGGCGCACATCTGCCCTGTTGAAGCGCATGGCTGCGCCGCAGGCGTCCTCGAAGCCGATGCCGCATTCGTTGAGGATTGTCGCGGCGCCCGCGAGGTCCCAGTCCTGCGAGCCGCGACGGACGACGGTGGCATCGAGCCTGCCGGTCGCGATCTGGACCAGCCGGTAGGCGAGCGAGGGGTAAAACGGACCGCGGGTGTAGTCGAGGCCGGCCTGCTGCAACTCCTGGTGCACGGCACCGGGCGCGGGGATCAGCGGCGCATGCCGGTCGGGCGGCGTGTGCCGGACAATCGGCTGGCCATTGAGCCGGGCGCCGCCACCGAGGAAGGCGTCGTACATTTCGTCGCGCGCCGGCGCGTAGACCACCCCGGCCACCGGCACGCCATGCTCGACCACTGCCAGGGATACCGTCCAACTGTCCTCGCCGCGAATGAAGCCGCGCGTGCCGTCGATCGGATCGACCACGAAGGCCCGGGTCTTTTCGATGCGGACGGGATCGTCGGCGCTCTCCTCGCTCAGCCAGCCATAATTGGGGCGGGCGGTGGTGAGGGCAGAGTGCAGGAACTTGTCGAGGATGATGTCGGCCTCGCTGACCGGGGAGGCATTCTCGCCCTTGGTCCAGGTCTTGAGGTCGCGCCGGAAATAGCTCGAGGCGATGATCCCCGCCGTGACCGCCGCGGTGCGCAGCAGGTCGAGATCAAGGTCATATGACGGGAGGGGTTCGGCCATGGCGCTCGGGGTTTTGCGCGCCTTCTAGGCGCAATTGCGTTCATGCGCAATTTCATCACTGCCATGCGCGATAGGGTGAACGAACAATGACCGGCCGCGGCAGGCTTGCGGGAGGATGTTATGGACCGGCGTTCCATAAACCGCGGGCGAGCAATGGAGGTATCAACGAGAGGCGCGGAAACCCTTGAGAATCCTCTGGTTAACGGGAATCCGGGCGTCGTCCTTAACCTGCCGTTACAGTTGGTCAGATGCCGTAAACCCTGCCACAAAACTACCTAAACTTAACCGAACCGATTAAGCGGGGCGGAAAGCCGGTCGCGTAGGTTGGAGGCATAAAGAGGGCAGACAAAAAGCTCTCGAGGTTGACAGGAAAAGGCAGACTACAATGGGTCAGCACGTGGGGATCGAGGGATCGTCCGTCGTCGTGATGTTCGGGATGCGGAGTGCCGCAAAGATGGCCGCGCAACCCTTCACGGCCAGAGAATTCGGTCCGGCCAACGACAACGGCCCCAAGGACCCGGTGAAGACCGTTACGGTGCGCAAGCAGCTCGAGAAATCGGGCGTTGCCATCAAGATCAAGGTGCCGGTGACCGAGTTCGTCGGCGTCGCGGTGTCGACCCACATCTCCGATGAAGGCGTGCTGACCAGCGCCATCGAGCTGGTGCACGGCGACCCCGAGCTCAATTACAAGGTGTTCGAGGAGGCCGGGAACGGCTCCGTCGTCGCCGAATGGCAGAACTGGGGCAAGAAGCTCCGTTTGCCGCTCTACATCAAGGCCGGCGACGGCTCGCTGCTGCCCTACAGCCAGCAGGTTTCGGGCGTGGCGCTGGGCGCGGCAACCGCGCGCCGCAAGATGATGCACGATGTGAACCGCCGGCCCCGGTTCCTCAACCGCCGGGCTCCCGGAGAATCCGCGAGCTGATCGCAACTTTTCGGGCGGATGCCCGTTTCTTTGTGTGCCAGGCGATTGGTTTGCACCCCGAGAAAATCGCCCGGCATGCCCCGATAGCGACCTCCAAAGCGCTGCAACGGCCCGTCACACCACCCCCCGTGACGGGCCGTTGGCTTTTCGCGGCTCAGAACAGGTGCTGGAGGAAGAACGCCGCCGCGAGGGCGAGGCCGACCCAGTGGTTGGCCCGGAACCGCATCAGCGCGTTGGGCGGGCTCGCCGGATCGAGGGTGAGCACCTGCCAGCCCAGGATCAGCACCGGAACGACGAGCAGCGGGATGAAGATGCCCGCGCCGCCGGCCAGCGTGCCCGCCACGATCCAGCAGACGATTGCCGCGGCGTAGAACAGCGCGACGACCGGCTTGACCCGGCTGCCGAACAGGCGGGCGGTCGACTTGATCCCCACCAGAGCATCGTCCTCGATGTCCTGCAGGGCATAGATCGTGTCGTAGCCGATGACCCACATGATCGAGCCCAGATAGAGGACGAGCGGCGCAAGGCTCAGGCTGCCGATCTGCGACGTCCAGCCCAGCAAGGCGCCCCAGGAGAAGGCGAGGCCGAGGAAGAACTGCGGCCACCAGGTGACCCGCTTCATGAACGGGTAAATGCCGATGAGCGCCAGCGACAGCACCCCGAGGGTGATGGTCAATGCGTTGAACTGGCATAGGATCACGAAGCCGACGAGGAGCTGCACGCCGAGAAACAGCGCCGCCTGCCGCTTGCTGACCGCGCCCGAGGGCAGCGGCCGCGACCGGGTCCGCTCGACCTGCGCATCGAGGTCGGCATCGATGATGTCGTTCAGCGTGCAGCCCGCGCCGCGCATCGCCACGGAGCCGACCAGCATCAGCAGCGCCGCGGACCAGTCGAAGCCGCGGGCCGGGTCGGCCATCGCCGCCATCGAGAGCGAGAAGGCGCAGGGCCAGAACAGCAGCAGCAGCGGCGTCGGCCGGTCCCAGCGGGCCAGCCGTGCGTAAGGCTTGAGGCTTTGCGGAAAGTACCGGTCAACCCAATTGCCGCGTTCGGCATCGGCAACCACGCCGCTGAGGGGGTCGGGACTTGGCATGCGGGGAGGTCCTGTGCGCAAATGCGGCGCTTTATCCGCCCACGCCTCCGCCAGTGCAAGATGCCCCGTACCTACAAGTCCTTTCCGCGCCTCTATGTCGAACCCGGCCTGTCGGTGGGCGCGATGCTGGAGGTCGGCAAGGACGAGGCGAACCATCTGGTCAACGTGCTGCGGCTCAAAGAGGGCGACGCGGTGGTCGCCTTCAACGGCCGCGACGGCGCCTGGCTGGGCAAGCTGACCCATGCCGGCAAGAAGGGCGCCACGCTGGAGCTGTCGCTGCAGGTGGCGCACCAGACACCGCCCTCGGACCTGTGGTTCGGTTTCGCTCCGCTCAAGGTCGGCCGTCTCGACTATCTGGTGCAGAAGGCAACCGAAATGGGCGCCGGCACGATCCAGCCGGTCATCACTAGGTTCACGCAGGGCCGCACGAAGCGCGACAAGCTCGAATCCTACACGCTCGAGGCGGCGCAGCAATGCGAAGTGCTGAGCCTGCCGCTGATCGCGCCCGAGATCGGGCTCGCCGCGCTGCTCGATGGCTGGCGGACGACGCAGGGGCTGCGCCGCCTGCTGTTCGCCGACGAGGCCGCTGGCTCGTCCTCGCCGGTCGACCAGATCGCCTGGCTCAAGGGACTGCCGGTGGGCATCCTGATCGGGCCGGAGGGCGGGTTCTCCGACGAGGAGCGCGAGCTGCTGCTCGGATACGATTTTGTGGTTCCCATCAGCCTCGGACCCCGAATCCTGCGGGCCGACACGGCGGCCGTCGCCGCCCTGGCGCTGGTCCAGGCAATCATCGGTGATTGGCGATAAAGGGATTGCTTTCGCTTCGGTGAGGGCTTAGTTCCGGCCTGACCGGCGTCAGTCCGGCGCCCATTGGGACTTTCCGGAGACGTCATGGCCGGCGCCGAATCCTCGCCGCTTATCACCTCGCGCGCCGATCTGATCGAAGCGATGGCCCGCGGGGCCAAGCCCAAATCCGACTGGCGGATCGGCACCGAGCACGAAAAGCACGTCTATCGGAAAGACCCGCTGCGCCCGGTGCAGTATGAGGGGGAGGACGGCATCGCCGCCCTGCTCGAAGGCATCCGGCGGCGCACCGGCTGGCACTATTTCTACGACAAGGAAAACCCGATCGGGCTGCGCAATGACGGCCCGGTGGGGGGCATCTCGCTCGAACCGGGCGGCCAGTTCGAGCTTTCGGGGGCCCCGCACGAGACCATCCACGGCTCGGCCCGGGAGCTGCGGTCCCATCTCGAGGACTGCCGCGCCGTGGGCGGCCCGCTCAACATCCACTTCCTCGGGCTGGGCGTGACGCCGGTCTGGTCGGTGGCCGAGCTCAGGCGGATGCCCAAATCGCGCTACGGCATCATGACGCCCTACATGGATAAGGTCGGCACGCTGGGCACCTCGATGATGTACCGCTCGGCGACGGTGCAGGCGAACCTCGACTTCTCCGACGAAGCCGACATGGTCAAAAAGCTGCGCGTCTCGCTGGCGCTGCAGCCGATCGTGACGGCGCTGTTTGCGAACTCGCCCTTCGTCGACGGCAAACCGTCGGGCTATCTGAGCTTCCGTTCGCATATCTGGCTCAACACCGACAGGGCGCGCACTGGCATGCTGCCCTTCGCCTTCGAGGACGGCTTCGGCTTCGACCGCTATGCCGAGCATGCGCTCGACGTGCCGATGTATTTCGTCATCCGCGACAAGCAGTACGTCAATGTCGCCGGCGAGAGCTTCCGTGCCTTCCTCAAGGGCGAGCTGCCGCAGCTCCCGGGTGAGAAGCCGACGGTCAAGGATTGGGAAGACCACTTGTCGACCCTGTTCCCCGAAGTGCGGCTCAAGCAGTTCCTCGAAATGCGCGGCGCCGACATGGGCGACGAGGCGCATGTCAACGCGCTGCCCGCCATCTGGGTCGGCCTGCTCTACGACGACGGCGCGCTCGAGGCCGCCTGGCGCGAGATCCGGGACTGGACCGTCGCCGAAATGGCGCAGCTCCGGAACGACGTTCCGGTCCGCGCCATTCACACGCCGTTCCGCGGCGGCGACGTCGCGCAGGTGGCGCGCCGCGTCGTCGACATCGCCCGCGAGGGGCTGAAGCGCCGCGGGCTGGGCGAGGAGGTCTTCCTCGCCCCGCTCGACGAAACGCTGGCGCTCAACAAGACGCCGGCCGAGCGCTGGCTCGACCGCTACAATGGCGCCTGGGGCGGCGACGTCACGCGCGTGTTCGACGAGGCTGAGATCTAGGGTATCCGCCGGCCTCCACCTACTTGGTCTGCCGGACCACCGCGCGGGCGCCAACCCATCCGCCGATGATCGCCAGCAGCACCGTCAGCGCCACGCCGATCAGCACCACGGGGGTCGTGATCTCGCCGCGGAACACCGCGCGCAGGGCGTCGACGATGTGCTTGAACGGGTTCACGTCGCTCAGGATCTGCAGCCAGCGCGGGGCCAGCGTCATCGGCAGCAGGATGCCCGAGAGCAGGAGGATCGGCAGGGCGAGCGAGTTGACCAGCGGCGCCAGCGCGTCCTCGCTCTTGGTGGCGAGCCCGATGGCGTTGGAGATGCACGAGAACGCGCCGGCGAGGATGCCGATCAGCAGCAGGCCGACGATCACCGCCTCGAGCGGTACGCGCAGGCCCATGAACCAGGCGCAGCCGATCAGCACCGCACCCTGCACCATGATGACGATGACGTCGCGCAGCGCCCGGCCGGCGATCAGCGAGGCCCGGCTTGCCGGCGTCACCAGCATGCGGTCGATCACCCCCGAGCGCCATTCGGCGATGATGCCGAAGCCGACGAACAGGCCGCCGAAGATGCCCATCTGAATCAACAGGCCCGGCACGAAGATCTGCCAGGCATCGCCCGGTGGGAAGCCCGGCGCCTGCGCCATGCTGACCAGCAGCGGCCCGAACAGGGTGAGATAGAGGAGCGGCTGGGTGAGCCCGATGATCACCCAGAGCGGCTGCCGCAAAGCGAGCCGCATGGCGCGGGTGAAGACGATCCAGGTGTCGCGGAAGAAGGTCATTCTATGGCTCCTAGAAGCGAATAGTGAATGGCGAGTAGCGAATAAGGGGGGCGGCGAAATCTGCTGTGGGGCAGGGAGCGGCGCTCCAATTCTCCATTCGCTCGGTTCAGTCTCTGAGGCTCCGTCCCGTCAGCGTCAGGAACACGTCGTCCAGCGTCGGCCGGTTGACGTCGACGCCGATGGCGTCGATGCCGTCGCGGGTGAGAGCGGCGAGCAGCGCGGGCAGGGCCCGGCCGCCGTCGGGAACGTGGAGCCTGACCACATGCGCCTCGATCTGCGGCGTGTCCGCCCCCTCGAGCGCGCCGGCGATCTGCGCGGCGCGCGCGGCGTCGCCCTCGGTGCGCATGGTCAGCGTCACCGCATCGCCCGACACGCGCTTCTTGAGCTCGGCCGGCGTGCCCTCGGCGACGATGGTCCCTGCATCGATGATGAGGATACGGTCGGACAGCGAATCCGCCTCGTCCATGTAGTGCGTGGTGAGGAACACGGTGGTGCCCAGCCTGTCGCGCAGCGAGCGGATATGGGTCCACAGATTGGCGCGCGACTGCGGGTCGAGGCCCGTCGTCGGCTCATCGAGGAAGACCAGCTCCGGCTCGTGGATGAGCCCCATCACGATGTCGAGCCGCCGCCGCTGGCCGCCCGACAGCGAGCCGCAAGGGCGCTTCCACACATCGCCCAGATCGAGTGCGGCCAGCAGCTCCTGGCCGCGCCGGATCGCGGTCGCCTTGTCGATGCCGTAGAAGCGGGCATGGGTGACGATCTCCTCGCCCACGACCGCCTCGGGGGAGGTGGAGCCCGCCTGGCTGACATAGCCGATCTTGCGGCGCACCCCGACCGAGTCGGTCCTGAGGTCGCTGCCGGCGACGGTGGCGCTGCCGCCGGTCGGCTCGAGCAGCGTGCACAGCATCTTGAGCGTCGTCGTCTTGCCCGCGCCATTGGGCCCGAGGAAACCGACGATCTCTCCCTTGTTCACCCGGAGGTCGATGCCGCGCACCGCCTCGATCGACTTGCCGCGCGCCTTGTAGGTGCGCTTGAGGCCCTTGGCCTCGATCATCGCTTCCATCGCTCGTTCCTCTTGCGTCTGTCGTCGCCGCGCCGTGCGGATCGGGCGGAAGGCCGCCGCCGTGTTCACCACCATGGCCGCCTCCCATACGAAGTTCCGGCAGCAGCCGGCTTGATGCCGCTTGTGCTGCCATAAATCTCACGGTATAATTATCTTATGGATCAAGATACTTCGTCGTCAAGGGAAAAATCCCGGGACGAGCTGCTCGCTCAGATCGGCGATCTGAGCCGCATCAACCAGGAGGCCGTCGACCTGTTCGACGAGCGGCTGGGCGCCTTCCTCGGCACCAACCGAACCGACGGGCGGTGCCTGGGGATCATCGAGAAATACAAGACCGTCTCGGCCGGCCAGCTTGCCAATGAGAGCGGCCTGACGACCGGCGCGGTGACTGCGGTGATCGACCGGCTGGAAGCGGCGGGCTATGTGCGCCGCGTCCGCGACCCGCTCGACCGCCGCAAGATCTGGATCGAGTGCACCGAGGATCTGCGCGCCATCGTCACCGAGATTTTCGGCTTTTACGACGTCATCGGTCCCGCCATGATGAAGTCGTTTGACGCCGCGCAGCTTGCGGGCATTCTCGCTTTTCTGCGCATCGGCACGCGGGTGAACGAGGAAATGGCCGCCGCCCTTACCGAGAACACGAAGCCGGGCGGCACGCCGGCCGACCGGGTGGTGCAGGCCCGGCAGTTTCGCCGCGCCATCGATGCGGGGGCAGGCCGGCTGGCCGAGGAACTCGACCAGCTCGTCCGTTCCGCGACGCCGAGGAAAACAGCGAGGACGAAGTGAGCGCGCAGCACGAGAACGCCATTCCAGCCGGTGGTCTTCTCGCCGGGTTGGCGCCGGGCGAGGCAACGACTGACCGCATCGCCTGGATCAGGCTGTCGCTGGTCATGCTGCCGCTCAAGGCGCCGGTCAGCGATGCCAAGGTGCTCACCGGCCGGCAGCGGCCGCTCACCGAAGTGGCCATGCTGTTCGCCGAGATCGCCAGCGCCGGCGGCCACCACGGCATCGGCTTCAGCTACTCAAAGCGCGCCGGCGGCCATGGCCTCTACGCCCATGCCAAGGAGATCGCCGGCAACCTGCTGGGCGAAGATCCCAACGACATTGCGCGGCTGTGGGACAAGCTGGTCTGGGCCGGCGCCTCGGTAGGCCGCAGCGGCCTCGCCACCCAGGCGATCGCCGCGTTCGACGTTGCCCTGTGGGACATGAAGGCCAAGCGCGCCGGCCTGCCGCTTGCCAAGCTGCTCGGCGCGCGCCGCGATTCTGTGCGCTGCTACAATACCTCGGGCGGCTTCCTGTCGACGCCCACCGCCCAGCTCGTCGCCAATTGCGAGGCCTCGATCGATGCCGGCCTTGGCGGGCTCAAGATCAAGGTCGGCCAGCCCGACCCGATGCTCGACCTCGCCCGCATGGAAGCGGTGCGCAGGGCCGTCGACGGCCGCGTGCCGCTGATGGTCGACGCCAACCAGCAATGGGACAGGCCGACCGCCGAACGCGTCGGCCGCGCGCTCGAGGCGTTCAACCTCGTCTGGATCGAGGAACCGCTCGATGCCTATGACGTCGAGGGCCATGCGCGGCTCGCGGCGCAGCTCGTCACGCCCATCGCCTCGGGCGAGATGCTGACCAGCGTCGCAGAGCACAAGGCGCTCATCGACAATGATGCTGTCGATTTCATCCAGCCCGACGCACCGCGCGTCGGCGGGATCACGCAGTTTCTCAAGATCGCGACGCTGGCCGAGCAGAAATATCTGCGCATGGCGCCGCATTTCGCCATGGAGATTCACCTCCACCTGGCCGCTGCCTACGCCCACGAAACCTGGGTCGAGCATTTCGACTGGCTCGATCCGCTGTTCAACGAACAGCTCGACATCCGCGATGGCCGCATGATCGTCTCGAACCGTCCCGGTCTCGGCATTACGCTGAGCGAGCAGGCACGGGCCTGGACGGTCGACAGCAGCGAGCACGGCAAGCGGCCATAGCCGCCCACATCACTCCGCCGCGATCGGCAGCGGGTCGGCGGTCTCGAGGTTGCCCATGCTGGTGATGATGTGGCGGGCGAGGGCGTCGTAGATGCCGCCATAGGCATGGCTGGCGCGCAGCAGCGCGATTTCGGCATCGCGCAGGCGCGGCAGGTTCTTGTCCTCGGCAATGGCGAGCATGCCCGGCTGCAGCGCGCTCTCCGGCAGGAAGCCGATGGCGAGGTCGGTCAGCACCGCCGACGCGATGGCGAGCGCGTTCGACGAGGTGTAGGCGACCCGGTAGTCGCGGCCGAGCCGGTCGAGCACCTCGATGGCATTGTCCTTCCAGCAGCAGGCCTGGCCGCCGGCGATGGGGAGGGGGTCCATATGCAGCGCCTGGCCGCCCTGCGCCGCCACCCAGAACATCTTTTCGGTGCGGAACAGCTCGCCATATTCGCGATTGGTGCCCTGCGTGAAGCAGATGAGGTCGTAGCGCCCCTGCTTCATGCCGGCGAGCAGCTCCTCGGAGGCGGCGCAGCGCACGTCGATGATGATTCTGGGGTGGGTCTTCTGGAAGCTCGACAGGATGACCGGCAGCAGGCGCACGGCATAGTCGTCGGGCACCCCGAAGCGGATCGCGCCGGCCATTTCCTGATCGTCGAACAGGTCCATGACCTCGGCATTGATCTTGAGCATCTTGCGCGCTCGCGAATAAAGCGCCTCACCATGCTGCGTGAGGGAGACGCTGCGTCCGTCGCGCGACAGCAGGGCATGCCCGAGCCGCTCCTCCAGCCGCTTGATCTGCATCGACACCGCCGACTGGGTCTTGTTCACCCGCCGCGCCGCCTCGGTGAAGCTGCCGCAATCGGCGATGGCGCAAAAGCTCTGCAACTGGTCCAGGTCGAGCGGCACGGACATCGGGTTCTCCATCACCGATTTTGATGATCAGGATGAAATCTATTTGTTGGACTGATGGAAGTCCAGCACGTAGATCAGGGACAACGGCAGCCGAGATCGCCGTGCCCCGCCGGTTCTCCCACTGGCACAACCCACATTTCTGGAGACTTGACCATGGCGCTCTTGCTTTCGGGCGAGCGGCCGTCTGCCGCCGCCGTCACGCTGAACCCGTTCCGCATCGCGGTCGCCTTCGCCGGCAAATTCCGTGCTGCGACTGCGCGCCGGCAGGCCCTCAATAATCTCCTCTCGATGGATCCGCATCGCCTCGACGATCTGGGCATCAACCGGACCGACCTGTTCGACGCCATGGCGGCCGAACCCTCGCGTTCCGCCCATATGCTCGCCGATCGCCGCGCGAAAAACGCCTCCCATTGGCTCAACCCGTAAAGGGTTGTCCCAAGCACCGGAGCGGGCCTGCCCGCCCGCTCCGGTACCCTGACCGATGACTGCCGGGTTCCCCAGGACCCGGCTTTTTTTAGTGCTTAGCCGGCGGTGCTCTTCGACCACCGTTGCAGTGGGAGGCGAGGCCTACGGCAGGTTGGCGAAGCCGTCCTTGAAGCCGTCGAGGGAGACGGGGATGCCGATGCCTTCCTCGGGGGTCTTGAACACCACGAAGATGGCGGTGGAGCCCTCGGAAAGCTGCTTGATCAGGGCGTCGTCCATCACGACTTCGGCCACGCAGCCATTGGGCAGGCAGCGCACGAAGGCGACGCGGCCCATGTCGGTACCGTCGATATTGAGGCCGAGGCCGTTGGGCAGCAGTACGCCCAGCGGGGCGAGGACACGCAGCAGCCGCGCCTGGCGGTCGGCGGTCTTGAGCACGATCACCGAGAGCCCGACATTGGGCTGATCCTCGGCCGTCACGTTCTGGATGATGGCGCACTGCTCAAAGCTCGCCCCCGGCGGGGTGTCGCAGCTCATCTGCCAGTCGCCATACTGGGCCTTCACCACCCCCTGCGCGGTGGCGGGGAGGGGGAGGGCAAGCAGGCTCAGGCCGAGCAGGACCGCCGTCGCGCGGTTCAGGATCCGGGACATCAATTGCGGTGGTCTCCCTGCCGTCGGACCGCCGGTCCGGCAGCCGAAGTCTAGTTATCTGCCGCCTTGCGGGCTGGCAATGTCAAAGCCGCATGAAAGGCCGAGAATCGCGGCAGCGCTGAGGCGCAATCGGGCGGCACTTTGGGCGCATTTTGACGCACGAATCGGCCATGTGGCGGAATTGCGTTGCCCGGACCGATGTGGTTTAGGGATGAACGAATTCAAGCGCTCCGAGGTTGAGTCGGGGCGGCGTAAGCTATGCCGCACAATTCGCCCTCAACTTCAGTCCGCTGAAACCGGATGAACGGGATCTCAAGGGGGTATTTGTGGCCGGTAAGTTTCTCCGCTCCATCGGGGTCGCGTTGAGCGCAGCGTTTGCGCCCACGCTGGCCCGCGCGGCCGAAGGCCAGCCGTCTCCCGGCGAGATCGGCATGCAGGACTCGGTGACGCCCATCGCGGATTCGATCCACGTCTTCCACAACGGCATCCTGCTGTGGACCGCGGTGCTGATTTCGCTCCTCGTGCTGGCGCTGCTGATCGTTGTCATCGTGCGCTTCAACGCGCGCTCGAACCCGACCCCCGCCAAGTTCTCGCACAACACGCTGGTCGAGGTGATCTGGACGGCGCTGCCGGTGATCATCCTCGTGGTGATCGCCATTCCGTCCTTTGCCGTGCTCACCGACCAGATGACGATGCCCGACGGGCAGCGGAAATATCTGGGCTCCAACATCTTCTCGTTCGGCTCGGTCGATGTGCCGGCGCCGGCCGTCACCGTGAAGGTGACCGGCTCGCAGTGGTACTGGACCTATGAATATGTCGACCAGCAGAAGAGCTTCGACTCGACCCTGCTCGACGAGGCGACCCGCCTCGCGCAGACGCCGGTGCAGCCACGCCTGCTGGCGGTCGACAACATGCTGGTCGTGCCGGTGAATGCCACGGTGCGCGTGCAGGTGACTGCCGCCGACGTGATCCACGCCTTCGCCGTCCCCAGCTTCGGCATCATCACCGACGCCGTGCCGGGCCGCCTCAACGAGACCTGGTTCAATTCGCGCAAGGAAGGCGTCTTCTACGGCCAGTGCCGCGAACTGTGCGGCAAGGACCACGCCTTCATGCCCATCGCCGTCCGTGTCGTCTCCGCCGAGGCGTACGCGGCCTGGATGGCGGCCTTCCAGGCCGGTTCGATCGCCGACGCCAACGCAACCCTGCCGCCGCTCTCGGCGGCACCCGCCGCGTAAGCGCCGGTCGCATAGATATCAGAGGGAACGCCGACAATGGCTGATACTCACGCTCTCCAGGCCCACGACGCTCATGGCGACCACGCGCATGACGGCCACGGCCATGTCACCGGGTGGCGGCGCTACCTGTTCTCCACCAACCACAAGGACATCGGCACGCTGTACCTGGTGTTCGCCCTGATCTCGGGCGTCATCGGCACGCTGCTCTCGGGCGTCATGCGCCTCGAGCTGCAGGAGCCGGGCATCCAGATCTTCCACGGCCTCGCCTCGATGGTCTACGGCTACGGTGCCGGGGACGCGGCTGCCGCGCTCGACGCCGGCAAGCACATGTTCAACGTGTTCACCACGGCGCACGCGCTCATCATGATCTTCTTCATGGTGATGCCCGCCCTGATCGGCGGCTTCGCCAACTGGTTCGTGCCGCTGATGATCGGCGCGCCGGACATGGCGTTCCCGCGCATGAACAACATCTCGTTCTGGCTGCTGCCGCCGGCGCTGCTGCTGCTCATCATGTCGATGTTCTTCGAAGGTCCCGCGGGCGCCCATGGCGTCGGCGGCGGCTGGACCATCTACCCGCCGTTCTCGACCTCGGGCCAGCCCGGCCCGGCGATGGACTTCGCCATCCTCTCGCTCCACATCGCCGGCGCGAGCTCGATCCTGGGCGCCATCAACTTCATCACCACCATCTTCAACATGCGCGCCCCGGGCATGACGCTGCACAAGATGCCGCTGTTCCCCTGGTCCGTGCTGGTGACGGCGTTCCTGCTGCTGCTGTCGCTGCCGGTGCTCGCGGGCGGCATCACCATGCTGCTGACCGACCGCAATTTCGGCACCACCTTCTTCGATCCCGCGGGCGGTGGCGATCCGGTGCTGTTCCAGCACCTGTTCTGGTTCTTCGGCCACCCCGAAGTGTACATCCTTATCCTGCCCGGCTTCGGCATTGTCAGCCACATCGTGTCGACCTTCTCGCGCAAGCCCATCTTCGGCTACATGGCGATGGTCTACGCCATGATCGCCATCGGCGGCGTCGGTTTCATCGTGTGGGCGCACCACATGTACACCACCGGCCTGTCCCTCAACGTGCAGCGCTACTTCGTTGCCGCCACGATGGTCATCGCGGTGCCCACGGGCGTGAAGATCTTCTCGTGGATCGCCACGATGTGGGGCGGTTCGATCACCTTCCGCACGCCGATGCTGTGGGCGCTGGGCTTCATCTTCCTGTTCACCGTCGGCGGTGTGACGGGCGTGATCCTCGCCAATGCCGGTGCCGACCGCGCGCTGCACGACACCTATTACGTGGTCGCGCACTTCCACTACGTGCTGTCGCTGGGTGCCGTGTTCGCGATCTTCGCGGCCTGGTACTACTGGTACCCCAAGATGTTCGGCATCATGTACAACGAGACGCTGGCCAACATCCATTTCTGGATCACCTTCGTCGGCGTGAACCTGGTGTTCTTCCCGCAGCACTTCCTGGGCCTGTCGGGCATGCCGCGCCGCTACATCGACTATCCGGATGCCTATGCGTTCTGGAACCGCGTGTCGTCGGTGGGCTACTACATCACCTTCGCTGGCCTGCTGCTGTTCCTGTTCATCCTCTTCCTCTCGGCCCGCCAGCGCGTGAAGGCTCCGGCCAATCCGTGGGGTGAGGGCGCGACCACGCTCGAATGGACGCTGAGCTCGCCTCCGCCGTTCCACCAGTTCGAGACGCTGCCGCGCATCGACGCGAAGTCCGACCACTAAGGAACGGGGCGAGTGGCGTTCGTTGACGACAGCAAGGGCTATGTCACCGCAGCGGGCGGAGCGCGCGTAGAAGACTACTTCGCGCTCCTCAAGCCGCGCGTGATGTCGCTCGTCGTCTTCACCGCCATCATCGGCCTGCTGCTGGCGCCGGGCGGCCTGACGGGGGGCATCAACCCCGTCGTGGCCATCATCGCCATCCTCTGCATCGCCATCGGGGCAGGGGGCTCGGGCGCCCTCAACATGTGGTACGATGCCGACATCGACCGCGTGATGAGCCGCACCGCCAACCGCCCGATCCCGGCCGGCCGCGTCAGCCGCGAGGAAGCCCTGACGCTGGGCCTGGTCTGCTCCGGCTTCTCGGTGGCGATCCTCGGCCTTGCCACCAACTGGGTGGTGGCGGCGCTGCTCGCCTTCACCATCTTCTTCTATGCCGTCATCTACACGATGTGGCTCAAGCGCTCGACGCCGCAGAACATCGTGATCGGCGGCGCCGCAGGCGCCTTTCCGCCCATGATCGGCTGGGCCGCCGTCACCGGCGACATCTCGCTGCCCTCGGTGGTGCTGTTCCTCATCATCTTCCTGTGGACCCCGCCGCACTTCTGGGCGCTGGCGCTCTACAAGCAGGGCGACTACGGCGCCGCCGGCATCCCGATGCTGCCCAATGTGGCGGGCGAGCGGGCGACCAAGGTGCAGATCGTCGCCTATTCGGTGATCCTCGCCGCGACGAGCCTCGTCCCCTCCTTCATCGGCATGTCGGGCTGGCTCTACACCGCGGTTGCCGTGGTCACTGGGGCGTCGTTCCTCTACCTCGCGCTGCGCCTCTACCGGGCCGACGGAACGGCCATGAAGAAGGTGGCGCGCTCGCTCTTTACCTACTCGCTGAGCTACCTGGCGGTGATCTTCTTTGCGCTGATGACCGACCATATCGCGCAACTGGTCGGGTGGCTGTGATGAGCAACATCGTCCCCTCCGACGAGGAACTGCGCCGGCGCCGCCGCCGCAATTCCATCGCGCTGGCGCTCGTGCTCGCCGCGCTTGTGCTGATCTTTTACGCGCTGACCATCGTGAAGATGGGCCCGGCCGTGTTCAACAGGACGCTGTGAGATGGCGACCGATACGCTCCACACGCCCGCCGAACGCCGCAACCGCAATGTCGCGGTGATCCTGTTCCTGGTGGCCGCCGGCATGGTCGGCGCCGCCTACGCCGCGGTGCCGCTTTACGAGCTGTTCTGCAAGGTGACGGGCTTTGGCGGCACCACCCGCGTCGCCACCGACAACCCCAAGGGCGTCATCGACCGGCTGATGACGACGCGCTTTGACTCCAACGTCGATGCGGGCCTTGCCTGGCACGTGACGCCGGCCCATCCCGTGACGGCTGAGATCGGCCGCGTCGAGACCATCGTCTACACCGCGCGCAACCTCACCGATGAGACGATCACCGGCACCGCCGTGTTCAACGTCACGCCCGAGCGCGCCGGCCGCTACTTCAACAAGATGGAGTGTTTCTGCTTCACCGAGCAGACGCTCAAGCCCGGCGAGACGGTCGAGATGCCGGTGACATTCTTCGTCGATCCCGATATCGACAAGGACGCCGAGCTCAAGACCATCCACGACATCACCCTGTCCTATACCTTCTACGCTTCGAAAAATAAGGGAAGCTGATCCATGGCTGCCGCCGCTCACGCAAAGCCCAACCACGACTATCATCTCGTCAATCCGAGCCCGTGGCCGTTGGTCGGTTCTGTCTCGGCCTTCGTCCTGGCCGTGGGCGCCATCATCTTCTTCAAGGCCCGCAAGGGCGATGCGATGATGCTGTTCGGCAGCGATCTGGCGGCCGCCGGTCCGTGGGTCATGCTCATCGGCTTCGCGGGCGTGCTCTATACCATGTATGCGTGGTGGTCGGACGTGGTGAAGGAGTCCGTCACCGGCGACCACACGCCGGTGGTCCAGATGCATCACCGCTACGGCATGATCCTGTTCATCGCGTCCGAAGTGATGTTCTTCGTGGCGTGGTTCTGGGCCTATTTCGACCAGTTCTTCCGCCACGACGACGTCGAGCAGTATGCCCGCGTCGAGGCGATGGGCACCACCTGGCCGCCGATCGGCGTCGAGCTGTTCGACCCCTTCCACCTGCCGCTGTTCAACACGCTGATCCTGCTGACCTCGGGCACCACCGTGACCTGGGCGCACCACGCGCTGATCCACAACGACAAGAACGGCCTCAAGGCCGGCCTGTGGCTGACGATCATCCTGGGCGCGCTGTTCTCGGTCGTGCAGGTGATCGAATACACCCGCGCCGGTTTCCCCTTCGCCGGCAACATCTACGGCGCCTCGTTCTTCATGGCGACGGGCTTCCACGGCTTCCACGTGCTGATCGGCACGATCTTCCTCACCGTCTGCCTCGTGCGCGCCTATGTCGGCAACCTCACCCAGAAGCATCATCTGGGCTTCGAGTTCGCCGCCTGGTACTGGCACTTCGTCGACGTGGTCTGGCTGTTCCTGTTCGCCGCCATCTATGTGTGGGGAAGCTGGGGCGTCGCGATCAATCACTGATCGCGGACGGCATGGAATTTCCCAGGGGCGCGGCATGAGCTGCGCCCCTGTCGTTTCCGGGGACAGGGCAATGGCCGACCACATCATCCACGACCTCGCGGCGCTCGAAGCGCTCTATGGCGAGGTCAACGAGGTCTCCGCCCTCAAGGAGATCGGCTATCTCCATCCGCACTACGCCGCCTTCATCGAGGCCTCGCCCTTCGCGGTGCTGGCGACGGCGGGGGAGCACGGTCTCGATGCGAGCCCCCGCGGCGACGCGGCCGGCTTCGTCGAGATCGTCGACGACAGGACGCTGCTCATGGCGGACCGACGCGGCAACAACCGCATCGACAGCCTGCGCAACATCCTCGCCAATCCGCAGGTCGCGCTGCTCTTCCTCGTGCCCGGCATCGGCGAGACGCTGCGGGTCAACGGCAGGGCCGAGATCTCCGTCGACCCCGGCCTGCTCGAGCGCTTCGCGGTCGCCGGCAAGTGTCCGCGCTCGATGCTGGTGATCCACATCGAGAGCGTGTTCTTCCAGTGCTCGCGCGCCCTGATCCGCTCCGAGCTGTGGAACCCGGCGCGGCACCTGCCGCGCAGTGCGCTGCCCTCGACCGGCCAGATGCTCGCCGCCGTGACGGATCAGCGCATCGACGGCGAAACCTACGACCGCGAACTACCACCCCGCCTCAAGGCCACGCTATACTGAGCCGATGTCAGACAGCCTCGTTTCGCCCCTCTCCGCCGGTCTCCGGTGCACCTGCCCGCGCTGCGGCGAGGGCGACCTGTTCGCCGGCTTCCTCAAGGTCAATCCGGTCTGCCAGAGCTGCGGCCTCGACCTCGCCTTCGCCGACAGCGGCGACGGCCCGGCCGTGTTCGTGATCTTCGCCGTGGCGCCCATCGTCATCATCCTCGCCTTCATCGTCGAGGCGCTGTTCCACCCGGCGCCCTGGATGCATCTGGTGCTGTGGATCCCCACGATCATCGTGCTGTCGCTGCTGTTCCTGCGCCCCTTCAAGGCCACCATGATCGCCCTGCAGTACCAGCGACAGGCGGGCTCCGCGTGACCGCCCGCCTCGGCTTCGGCTTCTGGAGCTTCATTCTATTCATGCTGGCGCTGACCGGGCTGTTCGTCCTGCTCGGCGTCTGGCAGGTCGAACGCCTCGCCGAGAAGGAGGCGCTTGTTGCCGATGTGGGCCGCCAGCTCACGCAGCCCCCCTACGACCTGCCGCCGGCCGACCAGTGGGCCGCGATCGACATCGAGACCTATGCCTACCATCCGCTGAAGCTGACCGGCACCTACCGCAACGGCGACGCGGTGCTGGTCTTCACCAATCTGCCCGAGCCAAAGGGCCAGTATGGCGGCCCCGGCTACTGGGTGATGACCCCTTTCGAGGCCGCCACGGGCGGCACCGTGTTCGTCAATCGCGGCTTCATTCCGCAGGCATCGGCCGCCGCGTTTAGGACCGCCGCCGGTCCGGCGGGCGAGCAGACGCTCACCGGCCTCGCGCTGAAGCCCGAAGCCGCCGGCGCGTTCACGCCCGGCCCCGACACCGCCAACCGCATCGAATGGGTGCGCGATCCCGTGCGCCTTGCCGCCATGGCCGGGATCGGCGACCCGGTCTTTGGCCTCACTGTGGATGCCCCGGCGGGCGAGGCCGGCGCGCTGCCGCAGGGCGGCGAGACGGTCATCGAGTTCCCCAACAATCATCTGGGCTATGCGCTCACCTGGTTCGGCTTCGCCCTGATCACCCCACCATTGCTGGCATTCTGGGTTTTCCGGCAGCTTCGGCCGGCCAAAGCCTGAAATCCTTGCTCCCATCCGCCGGTTTCACTAGGTTGCGCCAACTTTTCATTGGGACAGCAGCCTGATGCAATTCGTCTCGACCCGCGGCGAAGCGCCGGTCCTCGGCTTCTCCGACGCGGTGCTCTCGGGCCTCGCCAGCGACGGCGGGCTCTACCTGCCTGAAACCTGGCCGCAGATTTCTCCCGCCGAGATCGCGGGCTTCGCCGGCAAGTCCTATGCCGACGTGGCGTTCGCCATCATCTCGCGCTACGTCGATGGCGAGATCCCCGACGGCACGCTCCGGGGCATCATCGACGCCTCCTATGCGACCTTCCGGCATCCCTCGGTGACGCCGCTGGTCGAGATCGCGCCCAACCATTTCGTGCTCGAGCTGTTCCACGGCCCCACGCTCGCCTTCAAGGACGTGGCCATGCAGTTCCTCGCGCGGGTGATGGACCACATCCTCGCCGAGCGCGGCGTGCGTGCCACCATCGTGGGGGCCACATCGGGCGATACCGGCTCGGCAGCGATCGAAGCCTTCCGCGGCCGCGACACCACCGACATCTTCATTCTCCACCCCGAGAACCGCACGTCGGAAGTGCAGCGCCGGCAGATGACGACGGTGCTCGACGACAACGTGCACAACATCGCGCTCAAGGGTACCTTCGACGACTGCCAGAACATCGTGAAGGGCCTGTTCCGCGCGCCGCGCTTCCGCGGCGAGATGAAGCTGAGCGGCGTCAACTCGATCAACTGGGGCCGCATCGTCGCGCAGATCGTCTACTATTTCACTGCCGCCGTGTCGCTCGGCGCGCCGCATCGCCCCGTGAATTTCGTCGTGCCGACCGGCAATTTCGGCGACATCTTCGCCGGCTATTGCGCCAAGCTGATGGGCCTGCCGATCGCCAATCTGGTGATCGCCACCAACGCCAACGACATTCTTGCCCGGACGCTCGAGACGGGCACCTACGAGACCGGCACGGTTGTCACCACCATCAGCCCGTCGATGGACATCCAGGTCTCGTCCAATTTCGAGCGGCTGCTGTTCGAGGCGCTCGACCGCGACGCCCCCACGCTCAAGCGCCTGATGAACGGACTGACGCAGTCGGGCAGCTTCACCGTTCCCGCGAGGGGCCTCGCAACCATCCGCGCAGCCTTTGCCGCGGGGCGCGCCAGCGAGGCCGAGACGTCAGCGACAATCGCGGGGGTCCTCGCTGAAGCGGGATATCTGCTCGATCCGCACACCGCCGTCGGCGTTGCCGTCGGCCGCGAGCACGACCTCGGCGGCGCGCCGGTGATTGCCCTGTCCACCGCCCATCCCGCCAAGTTCCCCGCGGCGGTGAAAGCCGCGACGGGTGTTGAACCCGCCCTTCCGGCATGGTTGTCTGATCTTTACCAACGGCAGGAGCGCTTCGACGTGCTTGCCAACGACCAGGATGCCGTCGAAGCCTTCATTCGTGCGCGCTCCCGGGCGGGGAGGAGTTAGTTTGAGCGTACGGACCACCACCCTCGACAACGGCATGACCGTCATCACCGATGACATGCCGCACCTCGAAAGCGCCTCGCTGGGCATCTGGGTCAAGGCGGGCTCGCGCAGCGAGACGCTGGCCGAGCACGGGGTGAGCCACGTGCTCGAGCACATGGCGTTCAAGGGCACTGCGAGCCGTACGGCGCTCGAGATCGCCGAGACCATCGAGAATGTCGGTGGCGACCTCAACGCGGCGACCTCGGTGGAGCACACCGGCTACTTCGCCCGCGTGCTCCGCGAAGACGTGCCGCTCGCCGCCGATATCCTGTCCGATATTCTGCAGAACTCGCTGTTCGACCAGAACGAACTCGACCGCGAGCAGCAGGTGATCGTGCAGGAAATCGGCGCGGCCCGCGACAATCCCGACGACCATGTGTTCGACCTGTTCCAGGAAGCCGCGTTCCCCGACCAGCCGATCGGCCGCACCATTCTGGGCACCGTGGATTCGGTGAAGAGCTTCTCGCCCGCGACGGTCCGCGACTACATGGAGCGCAACTATGTGGGCGACCAGATGGTCGTGTGCGCCGCCGGCAACGTCGACCACGAGGCCCTCGTCGATATCGCCGCCAACCGCTTTCACGACCTGCGCACCAGCGGCGCACCGGTGCCGCAGAAGGCAAAATATGTGGGCGGCGAGAGCCGCATCCTGAGCGAACACGAGCAGGCCCATATCGTGCTCGGCTTTGAGGGCAGGGCGTACAATTCCGACGGCTTTTACGCCGCGCAGATCCTCGCCTCGATCCTTGGCGGTGGCATGTCCTCGCGGCTGTTCCAGGAAGTGCGCGAGAAGCGCGGCCTCTGCTACTCGGTCTACGCCTTCCACTGGGCCTTCGCCGACAGCGGCATCTTCGGCGTCGCCGCCTCGACCGGCGAAGACGAAGTCACCGACCTCATTCCTGTCGTCATCGACGAGCTGCTCAAGGCCACCGAGACCATCACCGACGAGGAAGTGCTGCGCGTCCGCAACCAGATCCGCGCCGGCCTGCTGATGTCGCTCGAAAGTCCGTCGTCGCGCGCCGGCCAGCTCGCGCGCCAGCAGATCCTGTGGGGGCGGCCGATACCACTGCAGGAGACGGTCGACCGCATCAACCGCATCACCGCCGACCGCGTGAAGCTGATTGCCCGGCAGGTGCTCGACAAGGGGGCATTCTCGCTCGCCGGCATCGGCCCCGTCGCCAAGCTTCCCGACTACGACGCCATCGCGTCGCGCCTCAAGCACTAATGGTCATGCTCGGCTGGTTCGCTCCCGATCCGACCCCGGTTCTGGAGGGGCCTCATGTCGTGCTGCGCGCGCCGCGCTCGCGCGATTACGAGGCGTGGCGCGCGCTGCGCCGCGCCAGCCGCGACTTCCTCAAGCCCTATGAGCCGCGCTGGACCGAGGCCGATCTCAATCGCCAGGCCTATGGCGCCCGCCTCTGGCGCGGCCGGCAGGAAGCGCGGCGCGGTACCGACTATTCGTTCCTGTTGTTCGAAAAGACACAGCGCGGCGAAGTGCTGGTGGGCGGCCTCACGATCTCCAATGTGCGGCGCCGCGCCGCACAGTTCGCGACGCTCGGCTACTGGATGGGCGAGCGCTTCGCCGGCCGCGGCCTGATGAGCGAGGCGGTGGGCGTGCTGCTGCCCTATTTCTTCGAGGTACTGGCGCTGCATCGCCTGCAGGCGGCGTTTTTGCCGCACAATCAGGCGAGCCGTCGTGTCCTTGAAAAGAACGGATTCCACGAAGAAGGCTACGCCGAACACTACCTCCAGATCGACGGCAAATGGGCGGATCATGTGCTTTTCGCCCTGACCCGCGAACGCTGGGAGGCCCGCCCCAAAACGGGCCTGCCCTGAATGCTTGTCGCGATGGGGAAACCCCGTTACCTAGGGCGGTCGAACATTCCGGGCGGACCTATCATCCATAGCATGCGTCAGTTGTTGGCCCTCGTGGTGCTTTTGCTGTTGGCCGCCATCGGCCCGGCAGGCGCCCAGGAAGTCGACATCGTTCCGGCGCCCGAAGACGTCAACGCCGTCAACCTGACGTCGGCCGTGAGCGTCCGTCCGGGCGAAAACGGCAAGATCGAGCTTTCGACCGCGCCCGGCGAAGACGGCATCATCCGCCGCATCGGCGTGCTCGCGAGCCAGAGCGGCACCAACCCGAACTGGGCCGTGTTCGCGCTGCGCAACGATTCCGATGCGCAGATCGACCGCCTGCTGGTCGCCCCGTTCTTCCGCCTGCCGGGCTCGGGCGTGTTCCGCCCCGACCTCGGCGCGCTCCGCATGACCGCGCTTACCCCGAGCGCTGGCATCCGACCGGTGCGCCTGCCGGACCGCGAGGCCGATGTGTTCGAGGTGACGCTCGACCCCGGCGCCACCGTTACCTTCGTCGCCGAACTCAGCGGCAACACGCTGCCCGAGCTTTATCTGTGGAAGCCCGACGCCTATCGCGACTATGTCAACTCATTCACGCTGTTCCGCGGCGTGGTGCTCGGCGTGGCGGCGCTTGCGGCGGTGTTCCTCACCATCATGTTCGTGGTGCGGGGCAGGGGCATCTTCCCGGCCACGGCGGCCTTCGCCTGGGCTGTGCTCACCTACCTGCTGATCGACTTCGGCATCTTCGGGCCGCTGCTCGGCATCTCCAACGGCTCGACCCAGCCGTTCCGCGCGGCGGCCGAGGCGGGCATCGCGACGACATTGTTCGCGTTCCTGTTCATCTATCTCAACCTTCACCGCTGGCACCTGCGGTTCATCACCCTGGCGCTCGCGCTCACCGTGGTGTTCCTCGCGCTCTTCGGCTTTGCCTTCTTCCAGCCGGCTGTGGCCTCGACCATCGCGCGGCTCGTCCTGGCGCTGCTCGCGCTCACCGGCTTCTTCCTCATCCTGCTGCTGGCGCTGCGCGGCTACGACCGCGCGGTGCTGCTGGTGCCCACCTGGATCATCTACATCGCCTGGATCTTCTATGGCTGGCTGGTGATCACCGGCCAGGTCTCCAACGACGTCGCGCAGCCCGCCATCGCCGGCGGCCTCGTGCTCATCGTCATGCTGCTCGGCTTTACCTCGGTGCAGCACGCCTTTTCGGAAGGACAGGTGTCCATCGGCACGCTCAGCGAAGTCGAGCGCCGCGCCCTGGCGCTCACCGGCTCGGGCGACTTCGTCTTCGATTGGAACATCGAGCGCGACCGCGTCAGCGTCTCCGACGAGCTCTGCATCCGCCTCGGCGAGCGCCGCGGCTCGCTGCGCGGCGCCATCAAGCGCTGGCTCGATCGTATCCATCCCGACGACCGCGACCGGTTCAGAACGGCGTTCGACACGCTGGTGGAGCTGCGCCGCGGCAAGGTTTCGACCGACATCCGCCTTGCGGCCCACGACGGCAGCCACCGCACCTTCCGGATGCGCGTCAAGCCCGTGCTAGGCGGCGACGGGCAGGTGACGCGCATCGTCGGCACGCTGCAGGACGTCAACGAGGATCGCGCCAGCCGCGACCGCCTGCTGCACGACGCGGTGCACGACAGCCTCACGGGACTGCCCAACAAGCAGCTGCTGCTCGACCGGCTCGAGCGCGCGCTGACCCGTGCCAAGCTGCCCAACGGCATCAAGCCGGCGGTGTTCCTCATCGACATCGACCGCTTCATGGAGCTCGAGGAGCGCGTCGGCCACTCCGCCGCCGATTCCGTGCTGCTCGCCATCTCGCGCCGCATCGCCCGCATCATGCGTCCGCTCGATACTGTGGCCCGCCTTTCGGGCGACCAGTTCGCCGTGATCCTCGCGTCGGAAGCCGCCGCCGGCAAGATCGCCGAAACCGCCGAGCAAATCCGTAAGGCGCTGAAGTCTCCGTTCAATTTCGGCGAGCGCGATTTATCGCTGACCGCCTCGATCGGCGTCACCATCTATGACGGCAACCCGGCCACCGCCGACGATGTGCTGCGCGATGCCGAACTCGCGATGTACTACGCCAAGCGCCTGGGCGGCGATCGCATCGAGGCCTATCGCGCTTCGGCGCGCTCCATCGCCGCCTATAGCCGCGCCTCCGAGGAAGACCTCGACCGCGGCCTGCGCCACGGCGAGCTCGAAGTGCAGTTCCAGCCCATCATGGACATCCATTCGGGCGAGATTGCCGGCGCCGAGGCGCTGATGCGCTGGAACCACCCGCAGCGCGGCATCGTGCCGCCCGAGGAGTTCGTGCCGCTCGCCGAGCGCACCGGCATGATCGAGCGGCTCGGCCGTCTCGCCTTCGAGCAGGCCGCCGGCCAGACCCGCGACTGGCTGCGCCAGCTTCCGGTGCCCGACGAGTTCTTCGTATCGGTCAATCTGTCGCCGACGCAGCTCCAGACTGAAACGCTGCTCTCCGACATGCGCTCGCTGGTCAGCCAGGATCGCCAGGTCGCCTCGCATCTGAAACTCGAGATCACCGAGGGCCAGGCGATGAGCAATCCGGAGCATTCGGCTTATATGCTGAGCGCGCTCAAGGCGATGGGTCTGCGCCTCGCGCTCGACGATTTCGGCACGGGTCACTCCTCGCTGAGCTATCTGCACCGCTTCCCGGTCGACACCATCAAGATCCCGGCGCCCTTCGTACAGATGGCCGACGACAGCGGCCTGTCACACACCCAGGTGCCCATCATCCGCTCGATCGTGGCGCTCGCCACCGAGCTCGATCTTCTGGTGATCGCCGAGGGCGTCGAGACGCTCGAGGAGATCGAGCGCCTGCAGCAGCTCAACTGCCAGTTCGCCCAGGGTTTTGCCTTCGGCGCCGCCATGACCGGCGTGGAGTTCACCAAGAAGCTGGCCGCTCAGCTGGGCCGATAGAACATCGCTCTACAAGGCGGATTTGATATCCGTCCTGGCGAAGTCGCCGCCCTTGTAGAGCAGGGGAACGTCGAGCCGCTTGGCAAGCGCATAAGAAAAGCAGTCGCCGAAGTTGAGCTGAGCGGGATGGCTCGTGCCCTTTCCAAACTGCATGTGGGCTTGTTGCGCGAACTGCAGGTCGTCGAGACTCAGCGGTTCGATGGTCGCTCTCGCCGACGCGAGGAAGTCGTCCAGCCACGCTTCGCTCATCGCCGTGGGGAGATGACGAAGACCGCGTATCACGATCGAGCATTCAAGCACCGCAGCAGCGGAGACGAATGGACCGCCATCGTCTGCCATTCGCCTACCGAGCAGGGCGGCGTCGCTCTCCTTGGCGAAGATGGCCACGATCGCTGACGTATCGACGACGATCACGTCGGCAAGCCGTTCTCGTCGTAGCCAAGAATCTCGTCTGCGGTTCGCGTGTCCCGGACAGGAGCTGCCCAGTAGCGCTCAACGATCGACATCATCCGCGCATATCGCTCATCAGCAGACTCCACAGGTGCGTCGCGATCCAGCTTCTCCTGAAGCGCCACCTTCACGGCTCTGCTGAGCGTCGTGTGATGCTGGCGCGCAACTTCCTCCGCCAGGGCCCTGGTCTCGGGGTCCTTCAGATTAAGCTGGGTGGCCTTCGCCGCCGGCTCGTGCTTGTTCATGGTAGAAAGATACGCCTCTTTCTACCATGCTTCAACCTAGGCGTGCCCGGCGGCTCCGCTGAGGCTCGCCCGCGTGATGCCCAATTGTGCCAGGGCGATGTCGTAGCGGTCGCCCAGCGCCGTGCCGAACAGCAGGTTGCGGGAGAAGGGGACGGTGAGCCAGCCGTTGAGGGCGAGCTCGTTTTCGAGCTGGCCGGCGCCCCAGCCGCAATAGCCCAGCGCGAAAACGGCGTCGGCGGGCTCGGGCTTGAAGGCGATGGATTTGAGGATGTCGAGCGTCGCCGTGAGGCAGATCTCGTCGCTCACCTCGTACGTGTTCTCCTCGCGGAAATAATCGGGCGAATGGAGCACGAAGCCGCGCCCCCGTTGCACCGGACCGCCGCGCAGCACTTCGCGGTCGCGCACGCTGGAGGGCAGCCGGATCAGCTCGTCCTTGCCGCTGATGCCGAGCTCTTCGAGGATATCGGCGAAGCGCATGTCCTCGACGGGCTGGTTGACCACCAGTCCCATCGCGCCCTCCTCGCCATGCCCGACGACATAGATCACGGCTTCGTGGAAGCGCTCGTCGCCCATCGTGGGCATCGCCACCAGAAACTGCCCCTTGAGGGATTCCATCACTGCCTCCATCGCGGCCAATCTAGCGCACAGCACAGTGGCGGCAATATGCCGGTCACGAAGCCCTGATCCGACGTGCCTTCATTGTTGCCGGTTTCCATTGTATCGGGGAGCGCCATGCTGAGAATTCTCGCTGTCATCGCTGTGACGTCCCTCGCAGCGCCAGCCTTTGCCGCCGCTACCGACTGGCAGGAAATCGCGCCGGGCGTGAAGGCCCGCCTCATTTCATCCGACACGCTGGTCGATGGGGTGACGCTTGCCGGTCTCGAGCTCGACATGCCCGCGGGGACCAATACCTATTGGCGCACGCCGGGCGAAACCGGCATTCCCACCGAGTTCGATTTCTCCGCTTCGAGCGGTGTCGTCGACCCCATGGTCCACTGGCCCTATCCGCAGATCGACCGCAGCCGCGGCTACATGGACTACGCCTATTACGGGCCGGTCGTGCTGCCCTTCGAGTTCGGCGCGGAGGCGGGGCCGGCGGTTCTCGATGTCGCCGTGACGCTGGGCATCTGCTCGGACATCTGCGTGCCCGCGACCGCGAAGCTGACGCTGCCGCTCGACTTCGCGACGCCCGATGCCGCGCAGGCCATCCGCCTCGACCAGGCCATGGCCACCACGCCCATCCTATGGGACCAGCCCGGCAAGCCCTTCGGCAGTGTCGAGGCGGGACTCGACGGCTCGCTGCATCTGCTGAGCCCCAACGCGGCGATAGATCCGCAGAGCGTCATCGCCGCCCTCGACGATCCCGCCATCCTCTTTGAAGCGCCGCAAAAAAGCCCGGATGGCGCCTTATGGACCCTCAGGCCTCTCGGGGGAGCGGCTGAAAAGGAACTGGAGGGCAGTTCCGTTCAATTGACATTCGAGACGCCCGAAGGCCCATATGCGGTCACCTATTTGATCGCGCCGAGCCAGCCCTAGCGGCTCCACCAACACCAAGCGGAAAATCGCGAGCATGATCCAAGCCGGCGACAAGCTGCCGTCCGTTCCCGTTAAACTTGTCGATGCCAATGGCGTGTCCGATGCCGACAGCGCCGGCATTCTGGGTCAGGGTCGCGTCGTGCTGTTCGGCGTTCCCGGCGCCTTCACGCCCACCTGCGACACCAGCCATCTGCCTGGCTTCATCGGCGCCGCCGATCGCATCAAGGCGGGCGGCGTCAACCGGATCGTCTGCGCCACCGTCAACGACCATCACGTGGTCAAGGCCTGGGCCGAGCGCAGCGACGCCCTGGGCAAGATCGATTTCATTGCCGACGCGCATGGCAGGCTCGCAGAAGCCCTTGGCCTTGCGAAGAATTTCGGTGATCTGGGCCGGCGCTACGCTCGTTTTGCCATGATCGCCAGGGATGGTGTGGTCCAGCAGGTGTTCGTGCAGGACGTTGCGGGCGTGACAGTCAGCGGCGCACCTGCCATTCTTTTAGCCCTGCAGGGGGAAGTAGTAGCGTGACACGGGGTCCAGCGTTGAATCTTGCCACTTTGCGTATCGCCGCCGCCGTTTCGGTCGCCGCACTCCTGTCGGCCTGCTCGATGGGCGGCATCACCCCGGCGCCCTCGCCCCAGTCGCAGGCGCTGCAGACCGCGGCCGTGACCCCGGACGAAATTGCGGCGCAGAGCCCGGCGCTGCCCGCCATCGCCACCGAATGCCCGCCCATCAAGGTGCGCCCCGGCGCCGAGGCGATCTACTATTACGGCAAGGGCCAGGTGGGTAACCCCAAGGACCTGCAGTACCAGGCCGTCATCGACAAGCAGTCGCGCAACTGCGTGGTCTCCAACGGCCTCATCACCGTCAAGATGGGTGTCGTCGGCCGCTTCATGCTCGGGCCCTCGGGCAACCAGACGAGCGTCGGCCTGCCGCTGCGCTTCGCCGTCGAGCGCGACGAGGCGCCGCTGTTCACCGAAAAGTACGAGATCCCGGTCCAGCTCGCCGGCGGCGCGCAGGCGACCGATTTCGTCAAGGTCGTCGAGAACGTCCAGATCCCCTACGTGTCGGGCGACAACATCACCATCTGGGTCGGCTTCGACTCCAAGGGCTGATAAACCGGCCGTGCCGATTGACTCCGGCGCGGCCATCGCATCAGGATAAATCGACTGCGGGAGATGCCGGACGGAATTTCCGTCCGGAGCCGAAGGCGCAACCGCCCCGGAAACGCTCAGGCAAAAGGACCGCGTCGGACTGAACTCTGGAAAGCAGGTGGCAACACCTCACCGAAGGAGCAACCGGAGCATAGGCCCTCCGGGAAATCTCTCAGGTTAGCGGACAGAGGGGGCACGGCGCACCGCGCAGGCGGTGGGCATTCGTGCAATCGACCCCGGTGTGTCCATGTCCGAGACTCAAGACGAACTCCTCAAGACCGTCGCCCTCAACGGCGAGCACGTCACGCTCGGCGGCCGCATGGTGCCGTTCTCGGGTTACTCCCTGCCGGTGCAATATCCCACCGGCATCATCGCCGAGCACAAATGGACGCGCGAGCATGCCGGGCTGTTCGACGTCTCGCATATGGGACCGAGCTTCCTGCTGCTCAACGAGAAATCCGGCGACCCGCAGCGCGACCATGAGGCGGTTGCCGCGCTGGTCGAGCCGCTTGTCACCGGCGACATCCGCGGCCTGCAGCCCGGCCAGGTGCGCTATACTCTGCTGCTCAACCACGAGGGCGGCACGCGCGACGACCTGATGATTGCCCGCCCCGCCGATCCCGCCTGGGGCGGCACGCTCTATGTCATCGTCAATGCGGGGACCAAGGAACTCGATTGGGCTCATATCGCCGCCGCGACGTCGGGCCGGGCGACCCTCAATCGCTCCGACGATTGCGGGCTGCTCGCGCTGCAGGGCCCCGACGCAGTCGCCGTCCTCAGTGCGATCGTCCCGGAGGTCGCGGGGCTCGGCTTCATGACCTATCGCTCCTTCAAGTGGAACGGCACGACGCTGGTCATCTCGCGCTCGGGCTACACGGGTGAGGACGGGTTCGAAATTCTCGTTCCGCCGGAGTCGGCTCCCGCGCTATGGAACGCAATTCTTGCCGACGCGCGCGTCAAGCCTATCGGCCTCGGCGCCCGCGACAGCCTGCGACTCGAGGCAGGGTTGCCGCTCTACGGGCACGACCTCGACGACACCGTCTCGCCCATCGAGGCGGGGCTCAATTTCGCCGTCAGCAAGCGCCGCCGCGAAGCTGCCGACTTCCCCGGCGCCCAGCGCATCCTGAGCGAGCTCTCCGGCAATCTCGGCCGCATCCGCGTCGGCCTGTTCGTCGAAGGCGCTCCGGCCCGCGAGGGTGCGACGATCGTCGACGAGCACGGCACCGGCATCGGTCGCGTCACCTCGGGCGGCTTCGCGCCGTCACTGAGCCGCGCCATCGCGCTCGGCTTCGTCGATCCCCGTCACGCTGCGCCGGGCACGAAACTGCAGGTCGCCGTGCGCGACCGGCTGCAGCCCGCCGAAGTCACAACTCTTCCCTTTGTCCCCCATCGCTACGTGCGAAAGGCCGCGTCATGACCACCAGATACACCGAGGACCACGAATACATCCGCGTCGAAGGCACGACCGGCACCGTGGGCATCACCAACTACGCCCAGGACCAGCTCGGCGACATCGTCTTCGTGGAGCTGCCCACGCCCGGCAAGAAGCTCAAGAAGGGCGACGAGGCCGCAGTGGTCGAGTCGGTGAAGGCCGCCTCCGAGATCTACGCACCCGTCTCGGGCACCATCACCGAGGTCAATCTCGCGCTCCAGGCCGAGCCCGGTCTCATCAACACGGCGCCTGACGCCGGCGGCTGGATTTACAAGATCGCGCTCGACGACACCTCCGAGCTCGACAGCCTGCTCGACGACGCGGCCTACGCCAAGCACACCGCCTGAGGACATCGATGCGCTACCTTCCCCATTCCGCTGCCGAGCGCGCCGAGATGCTGGCCGTGATCGGCGCGAAGTCCGCCGAGGAGCTGTTCGGCGCCGTGCCGCGGCACGCGCTGCTGACCAGGCCCGTCGACCTGCCGGCGCACTCGCCCGAGTTCCTCGTCGAGGCCCGCATGCGGGCAATGGCGGCCAGGAACCGCGCCGGCGCCGATGGTCCGTTCTTCGTCGGTGCCGGCGCCTATCGGCATCACGTCCCGGCGACCGTCGACCACCTGATCCAGCGCAGCGAATGGCTCACCGCCTATACGCCCTATCAGCCCGAAGTGTCGCAGGGCACGCTGCAGATGCTGTTCGAGTTCCAGACGCAGGTCGCGCACCTGACCGGCATGGATGTGGCAAACGCCTCCATGTATGACGGCTCGACCGCCACCGCCGAGGCCGTGCTGATGGCGCGGCGGCTGACCCGCAAGGACCGGATCATTCTCTCGGGCGGCCTCCACCCGCACTACCGCGACGTCGTCCACACCTATCTCGACAATTCGCCCAACCTTGTCAGCCTTCCCGCTTCACCGGAAGGGCAGGGCGACATCCTCGACCGCATCGACGACGACACCGCTGCTATCGTCATCCAGACGCCGGACTTCTTCGGCCATCTGCGCGACGTGAAGCGCGCCGCCGACGCCATCCACGCCAAGGGCGGCCTGCTGATCGTGGTGGTCACCGAGGTCGTTTCGCTCGGGCTGCTAGAGGCGCCGGGCGCCCTCGGCGCCGATATCGTCGTGTGCGAGGGCCAGTCAATCGGCAATGCCCTCAATTTCGGCGGCCCCTATGTCGGGCTGATGGCGACCCGGAAGGAGTTCATCCGCCAGATGCCGGGCCGGCTCTGCGGCGAGACCGTCGATGCCGATGGCAATCGTGGCTTCGTGCTCACGCTGTCCACCCGCGAGCAGCACATCCGCCGCGAGAAGGCGACATCGAACATCTGCACCAATTCCGGTCTCTGCGCGCTGGCCTTCTCGATCCATATGTCGCTTCTCGGCGAAGCCGGGCTCACGCGCCTCGCGCGCCTCAACCATTCGCGCGCCGCAGCCCTGGCAAAGGCGCTGCGCGCGGTGCCGGGCGTCGAGCTCCTCAACAAGACCTTCTTCAATGAGATGACCATCCGGCTGCCGATCCCTGCGGCGCCGGTTATCGAGATCCTCGCGGAAGCCGACGTGCTGGCGGGCGTCCCCGTCAGCCGCCTCATCCCCGACGATCCGGCGGTCGACAACCTCATCGTGCTCGCGGCGACCGAACTCACCACCGACGCGGACATCGATATGCTCGCTACCTGCCTCAATGCCGCCATCGGAGGTGCAGCATGAGCATGAACACCCAGGGCCGCCCGACCGGAACGGGCACTGCCTCCGCCGCCGCCACCGGCTCCTCGCTGCTGCCCAACGAACCGCTGCTGTTCGAGATCGGCGACACCGAGCACTCCGGCGTTGACCTGCCCGATGTCGCCGTGTCGGGCGACTTCCTCGGCGGCTTCGAGCGCAAATCGCCGCTGAGCCTCGCCGGGCTCACCGAGCCCGAGGCGATGCGTCACTACGTGCGTCTCAGCCGCCTCAATTACTCGATCGACAGCGGCATGTATCCGCTCGGCTCGTGCACCATGAAGCACAATCCGCGGCTCAACGAAAAGATGGCACGACTCCCCGGCTTCGCCGATATCCATCCGCTGCAGCCGGTCTCCACCGTCAAGGGCGCGCTCGAATTGATGAGCGAGCTCGCCCACTGGCTGATGACCCTCACCAATACCGCCGCCGTGTGCCTCACGCCCAAAGCCGGCGCGCACGGCGAGATGGCCGGCATGATGGCGATCCGTGCCGCGCACCAGGCAACGCGCCAGAACCACCGGAACGTGGTTCTTGTTCCCGAGTCCGCCCACGGCACCAATCCGGCGACGGCGGCCTTCCTCGGCTACACCGTCAAGGCCATCCCGGCCCGTACCGACGGCACCGTCGATGTCGAGGCGGTGAAGGCGGCGCTCGGCTCCGACATCGCCGCGATCATGCTGACCAACCCCAACACCTGCGGCCTGTTCGAGCCCGACATCATCGACATCGCCAAGGCGGTGCACGATGCCGGTGCCTATTTCTACTGCGACGGCGCCAACTTCAACGCCATCATGGGCGTGGTGCGGCCGGGGGACCTCGGCATCGACGCCATGCACATCAACCTGCACAAGACCTTCTCCACCCCGCATGGCGGTGGCGGTCCGGGCGCCGGACCGGTTGTGCTGTCGGAGGCGCTCGCGCCCTTCGCGCCGGTTCCGTTCGTGCGCGATGGCGAGCTCGTCGAGCATCCCGAGGGCACGCACCTGGGGCGTGTCACCGCGTTCAACGGCCAGATGGGCATGTATGTGCGGGCGCTCACCTACATGCTGAGCCACGGCGGCGACGGCCTTGCGCAGGCGGCCAAGGATGCCGTACTCAACGCCAACTACGTGAAGGCGCGGCTGGGCGACGTGTTCTCGGTGCCCTTCGCCGAGGCCGGCTTCTGCATGCACGAGGCGCTGTTCGACGACAGCTTCCTTGAAGGCAGCGGCGTCACCACGCTCGATTTCGCCAAGGCGCTCATCGACGAGGGCTACCACCCCATGACCATGTACTTCCCGCTGGTGGTGCACGGGGCGATGCTGATCGAGCCCACCGAAAGCGAGAGCCGGCAGACGCTCGATCATTTCTGCGAGACGATGCTCGACCTCGCCGCCGATGCGAAGGCGGGCAACGCCGAGCGCTTCACGGCTGCACCGACGCGCGCGCCGCGCCGCCGGCTGGACGAAACGCGGGCGGCGCGCCAGCCCAAGCTCAAATGGGAAGCGCCCCAGCCGCTGCCGCAGGCGGCGGAATAGGGAACCATCGGGGCTAGACGGGGAGTCCACCGCAGCTATGCTGCGGTGGTGGAGTTTCCGTGACAAAGACCGAGCGCGTTCTCAGTCAGTTCGCCGATCAGGCGCGGGCCAGCGACCAGCTCGGCTCGCCGTTTACTGCCATGCTCTGCCGCGTCCTCGCGGCGCGGCTGCATGCCGGCACGCATTTCGGCCGCCGCATCCTCGAATGGGAGGGCGACCCGTTCCCTGACAATGTGGCGCTCCGCGCCTGCGGCGCGCTACACGCGCTGGCGCGGTCGGGCTGGGAACCCAATCTCACCCGTGTCTATCCACCCAACCCGACGAGCGAAACGGCGCTGTGGGTGGCGATCTCCGATGCCCTGCAGCACAACGACGCGTTCCTCACCGAGCGCCTCGACAGCCCGCCGCAGACCAACGAGGTCGCGCGCTCGGGCTGGATCCTGGGCGCCATGCTGCACCTCAGCTCCATCACCGGGCGGTCGCTCGAGGTGCTCGAGATCGGCGCCAGCGCCGGGCTCAATCTCGCCTTCGACGAGTATCGCTACGAGCTGGGTAACGGACGGAGCTGGGGGCCGCTCGATGCACCGCTGACGGTCGAGTGCGCCTGGCGCGGCAGGACGCCGCCGCTCGACGCGCCGCTCGCCGTGGTATCGCGCGCCGGCTGCGATCTGCGCCCTGTCGATCCCGGCAATCCGGACGACCGAGCCCGCCTCGCCTCCTATGTCTGGGCCGACCAGCTCCACCGGATGCACCGGGTCGAAGCCGCGCTGGCCCATGCCGCCCGGCACCACCGCACGGTCGACGGCGCCGACGCCGCCGACTGGATCGAGCGGAAGCTGACGGTGCCGCAACTGCCGGGCGTGGCGCGCGTCGTGCTCCACACCATCGTCTGGGACTACATTCCGGCGCCCGTGAAGACCCGGATCGAGGCGGCGCTGGCAGCAGCCGGGGCGGCGGCGACGCCGCAGCGACCGTTCGCCCGGGTGAGCGCCGAGCCCGATGCCACGCGCGGCAGCGCGCGCCTCGACCTCACGGTGTGGCCGCAGGGCGAAACCGTTATGCTGGGTCGTGGGGACTTCCACGGCCGCTGGGCGGAGTGGGCCTAGGCTTACGCGCTGCGCCGAAGCGTCTCGCGAAACGTCGCGTCGCTCGCGAATGCCTCCAGCAGTTGATTGAACTCGGCCGGCTGGTCCCAGAACGGGGCATGGCCGGCATCCTCGATCACCAGCGGCATGCCGTGCCACAGCGAGGGCCCGGCGAGCGTGTCGAGATAGCTGAGCCGCACGAACGGCTCCTCGCGGCCATTGACCAGCGCGACCGGAATGCGCGCCGTTTCCACGGCATGGCGCTGGTCGAGACATTCGCCCCGCATCAGCGAGCGTACCGTCGCCGAGCGCACCCGGCCATCGGCGCGGCGGATCGCGGCGAGCAGCTCGGGTGTCGCGCCACGGCCGTAGCAGAGCGAGAAGAAGCGGGCGACGTCGCGGTCGGAATAGTCTTCCTTGCTGGCGAGGGGCGCGTCCCAGCTCGTGCGGAAGGCGCGCAGCATGGCGAGCGTGCCGTGCCCTACCGGCGGCGCGCCGCACAGCATCAGGCCGGCCAGTCCCTTGTGCTCGATCATCTCGATGGCGATGTGGCCGCCCAGCGACCAGCCCAGGATCATGAAGCGGTCGAGCGCGAGCCGCGCCACCAGTTCGGTCATCGCCTGCGTCATGCCGCGCAGCGAATAGGCGGCGGGATCGGCCGCATCCTCGCTCTCGCCATGGCCCGGCAGGTCGACGGCGATCAGGCGGTGCTTGCGGGCGAGGGGGCTGTCGAGCTGCCGGTCGAACACCGCGCGGCTGCTCCCGGTGCCATGCAGCATCAGGATGGGCAGCCCGGCGCCATCGCTCTCGGTCAGGCGGAGCGCGCCGGCGGATGTGGCGATGGTTCGTACGTGCAGCATCGGAACCTCAGAAATGAGGGCTCCACCCTATGCGCTGCCGACGCACGCCGGGTTTACGCAAAGGCTTAACGTTCACCTAATGGTGCCAGCCGCCTTGTCATGGATGGCTCGCGCACACTAGGGTCGGCGCATGCAGCTCGGGCTCGATATCCTGCTCACCGGATTGAGCATTTTCGTCATCGGCAGCCATGCCGTGGTGGGCAAGGGGCATTTCAAGTCGCGGCAGATGCCCGCCGGCGCCAATCTGGTGTCGGCCGCCGTGCTCACGACGCTCGCCGTGTTTCTGCTGCTGCTGTGGACCGGCGAGGCGCCGCTCGCCGCCCAGCTCGTCGCGCTTGCCCTGGAGGCAGCAAGCCTCTGGCTGTTTTTCCGCACGATCGCCGCCTCGCGCGACGGCGCGCTGCACTTTGCCTTCGATACCGAGAACCCGGTGAGCCTCGTCACCGCGGGGCCGTACCGCCACGTGCGCCACCCGTTCTACACGTCCTACCTGATCTTCTGGACCGGCCTTGCCATCGGCACGTGGTCGCCCTGGGCCATTCCCGTGCTGGTGCTGATGACGGTGCTGTACACCGTCGCGGCCCGCGGCGAAGAAGCCAAATTCGCCCGCACCGGCATGTCGGAAGACTACGCCGCCTACCGTGCCCGCACCGGCATGTTCTGGCCGAAGCTCGGATAGGGCAGGGACGCCGGGGCCCACCCCAAAACAAAAGGCGGGCACCGGGCCCGCCTTCAAACTCACTTTTGTGAAACCCTGCTCTAGTTGAGCTTGGCGCCCACGTCGCGGATCGCCTGGTCGACCAGGGCGTCGCCCTTGCTCGCCATCTGGCGGGTGAGCAGCACGCGAGCGGCTTCTACCGCGACGTCGGCCGAGCGCGAACGCACTTCGGCCACGGCCTGCGATTCCGCCTGGGCGATCTTGTCTTCCACTGCCTTGGTGCGGCGGGCGATCAGCGCCTCGAGCGAGGTCTTGGCCTCGGCCGTCAGGCGGAACGCTTCTTCGCGCGCGGCGGCCACGATGCTCTCGGCTTCGGTGGCGGCTGCCTGGCGTTTGCTCTCATATTCTTCGAGCAGGAACTTGGCCTCGAGGCGCAGGCGCTCGGCCTCCGCCAGCTCGGACTCGATCGCCTTGATGCGGTCGTCCAGCATCTTGGCGATGGTGCGGTGGATACCCGCATAGAGCGCGATGCCGATGAAGATGACGAGGGCGATGGTCGCCCAGATGGTGGCGCCCGTGGTGGCGTCGAACCCGAAGCTCAGCATCAGACGGCTCCCTTGGCTTCTGCGACCGCGGCGCGGACGTCGGCTTCATTGGCGTCGCCGCCAAGCTGCGCGACGAGGGCCTGCGCCGTCTCGGTGGCGATGGCGTCGACACTGCCCAGCGCGGCCGATTTGCTGGCCTGGATGCGGGCGTCGGCTTCGCTCATGCGCGTGCCCAGATCCTTCTCGACCACAGCGCGCTTGCCCTCGATATCCGCGCGGATGGACTGGCGGGTATCTTCGGCGATCTTGCCGGCGTCCTGGCGCGCCTGAGCGAGCGCGGCTTCGTAAGCGGCCACGGCCTTGTCGGTCTGCGCGCGCAGCCGCTCGGCTTCCTTGAGGTCGCCTTCGATGCGGGCCTTGCGCGCGTCGATGATGCCGCCGATGCGGGGCAGGGCGACGCGGCTCAGCGCGATGTAGAGAACGGCGAAGGTGATCGCGAGCCAGACGAGCTGGCTCGAGAACGTCGAGGGATCGAACGGCGGGAAGACCTCGGCATGGGCTTCCTCGGTGGCGTGCACCTCGCCGGTCGCATGCGCTGCGTCCGTCGCGTGCTCATCCACAACGACGCCCTGCTGCAGAGCGTCACCGCCTTCAGCCTGCGCCACGATGATGATGGGGGTCTGGCCCGCCATGTCGTAACCTCTTGTCGCCAGAAAAGAAGCCCGGCGGACCGGGCTTCGCTATCGTCTCGATCTGCCGATCAGACTGCGAACAGCAGCAGGAGGGCGATCAGGAAGGAGAAGATGCCCAGAGCTTCGGTCACGGCGAAGCCGAAGATCAGGTTACCGAACTGGCTCTGGCTGGCCGACGGATTGCGCAGGGCACCCGACAGGAAACTGCCGAAGATGTTGCCCACGCCGATGGCGGCGCCCGCCATACCGATTGCGGCGATACCTGCGCCGATAAACTTAGCTGCTTCTGCTTCCATTAGTCTGCTCCATTTTGCGACCGATTGACGGCGCTTGCCGCCGTCTCACTGTGAACCGGTCTAGATCAATGCGACGGATGGATCGCATCGTTGATGTACATCGAGGTCAGCACCGCAAACACATAGGCCTGCAGAGCCGCGACGAGGAATTCGAGGGCCGTGATCGCGACGGTCATGACCAGCGGCAGGATGGCGCCAAGCCAGCCCAGCCAGCCGAGCGCACCGAGCGTCACGATGAAGCCGGCGAACACCTTGAGGGTGATGTGGCCGGCGAGGATGTTGGCGAACAGACGAACGCTGAGCGAAATCGGGCGCGACAGGAACGAGACGATCTCGATCGGCACCACGATGGGCAGCACGTAGCCGGGCACGCCCGAGGGCACGAACAGCTTGAGGAACTTGAACCCGTTCTTCCAGAAGCCGTAGACGATGACGACGGCGAACACGAGAAGCGCGAGAGCGAAGGTGATGATGATGTGGCTGGTCACCGTAAAGAAGAACGGGATCATGCCGAACATGTTGGCGACGAGCACGAACATGAAAAGCGAGAACACGAAGGGGAAGAACTTCATGCCCGCGGTGCCGGCCGAGCTTCGCACCATATTGGCCACGAACTCGTAGAGCATCTCGCTCACCAGCTGCGCGCGGCCCGGGATGATGGCGCGGCGGCCGGTGGAGAGCAGCAGGTACGCGAGGATCAGTCCAACCGTCAGCACCATGAACAGCGCCGAGTTGGTGAAGGCGAAACCGCCCTCGCCAAACGAGACGACCGGTGTGATCAGGAATTGGTGGATCGGGTCGACTTTATTCGGATCGGCCAAGAACGGTCCCCAGCTCTAGTCTTCGTCATCAGAACCCGGACCGAGGTCCGAGCCGGGCGGCGGTGGTGCCGCCCTGTTCATGCTTTCGGCTGCGCGCACCACATTGAGCACGCCGGCCGCAAATCCGATCAGCAGCATCACCAGCATGAGCCACGGTGCGGTATTCAGCCACCGGTCCAGCAGATAACCCGCCCCCGCGCCAACCAGGATCGCCGCGATGAACTCGGTGCCAAGCCGCATGGCGCGGCCCATTCCCGTCACCTCGCCGCCAATCCTCTGAGGCCCCGCGGTTTCCGCCGCGAACTGCCCCCGGGCGCGTTCGATCTTCTCCTTGAGGCGCTGCGACTGCTCGCGCACCCGCTCTTCCTCGCCGTTACCACCGGACCCGCGCATGTCAGTCAACGCGTCCTCCTGTCAGCCCCGGAACTCTAAGGAAAAGACCCCCTCAAAGTCGGGCGCAACATAGTGTTGACCCAATTGAGTGTCAAGCGCGCCTCATTGGCACTAAGCGCCTGTAATATAATGGTATTTCACCGCCGGACTGGGGCGCGACAACGAGTCATGTCGCGCTTTGGCGGGGGCGGGCCAAGGCGGCGGCTTTTACGCCACCTTCGATTCCAGCACCGCCGCCGCGCCGGTGAGGTCCACCGACACGAGCTGGCTTACGCCGCGCTCATACATGGTGACGCCGAACAGCCGGTTCATCCGCGCCATGGTGATGGGGTTGTGGGTGATCACCACGAACCGCGTCTCGGTGCGGTTGGCCATCGCATCGAGCAGCGCGCAGAAGCGCTCCACATTGGCGTCGTCGAGCGGCGCGTCGACTTCGTCGAGCACGCAGATCGGCGCCGGATTGGTAAGGAACACCGCAAAGATCAGCGACATGGCGGTGAGTGCCTGCTCGCCGCCCGACAGCAGCGTCATGGTCGAGGGCTTTTTGCCCGGCGGCTTGGCGATGATCTCGAGGCCCGCTTCCAGCGGATCGTCGCTCTCGACGAACTGCAGCTCCGCCGTGCCGCCACCGAACAGCGTCGTGAACAGCTCCTGGAAGTGCGCGTTGACCTTCTCGAATGCTTCCGACAGCCGCGAGCGGCCTTCCTTGTTGAGACTCTGGATGCCCGAGCGGAGCTTGGCGATGGCGGCCACGAGGTCGTCGCGGTCCTTCACCATGACGTCGAGCTTTTCCTGCACTTCGACGCTTTCCTGCTCGGCGGCGAGGTTCACGCCGCCCAGCCGCTCGCGCTCTGCCTTGAGCCGCTCGACCTTGCGCTCGGTGGCTTCTTCCTCGGGCAGGGCGTCCTGCGGCTTGATGCCGGCGGCGAACGCCGTGTCGGCCGCTTGGATGTCGAGCGTCTCCTGCACCTGCCGTTCGATCTGATGGCGCTGCGCGATCAGGCCCTTGAGTCGCTCCTCGACGCGGGCGAGGTGCTCGCGGAACCCGCTCAGCGCTTCGGCGGCGAGCCGCTGCGCCTTGTCGGCATCCTTGAAATTGCCCTGGGCCTGCGCCAGCACGTCGCTGGCCGCGCTGTGCGCGGCGCGTGCCGTGGCGATCTGCGCGTCGAGTTCGGCCTGCCGCTCCTCGAAGCCGGCGGGCGAATTGTTCATCGTCTCCAGAGCCTGCGACAACTCGTTCAGCCGCTTGTCGAGCGTTGCCACCTGCGCCTCGGCGCCGCCGCGGCGCCGCTGCCAGTTGGCTGTCTCATTGGCGATCTGGCTCAGCCGTCCATTGCGGAGCTGCGCCGCCGTCTCGAACGAACCGAGCTTGAGCCGCGCCTGGTCGGCGCCGCCCCGCGTCTCGTCGAGATGCGTGCGCTTGCCCGCGAGCATCGCCGCCGCTTCGCTCTCGTCGCCGGCTTCTTCCAGCGCCTTCAGCGCATCGGCCTCGATGCCTTCGGCTTCCGCCAGCGAGGAGGCGAGCCGCACCCGCGCTTCCTCGAGCGCCGATTGCCGCGTGGCTAGCTCGCTCACCGCCTTGGTGGCGCGGTCGAGTTCCTGCTGCGCTGTCGCGATGTCGCGCTGCGCCGTGCGCCACGCATCGCGCTTCTGGCGCTCGCCATTGCGCGACTGTTCCAGCGACTGGTTCAGCGCCTGCGCGTCGGCGCGCAACGAATTGCGGGTGGCGCGGGCGTCGTTGAGTTCGGCATCGAGCTCGGCCAGCCGATTGCGCTGTGCGAGGCGCTGCGCCGCAGCACTCGGGGCATCCGCCGCCGATACGAAACCGTCCCAGCGCCACAGGTCTCCCTCGCGCGTCACCAGGCGCTGCCCCGGCTTGAGCTCGCGCTGCAGCCGCGAGCCTTCGGCCTTGTCGACGACGCCGATCTGATTGAGACGGCGTTCCAATAGGCCGCTTCCGGAAACATGCGTGCTGAGCGGCGTGGCGCCGGCCGGCAGGCCAGGGTCGCCCTCGCCGGGGATCGGGCCGGCCCAGTGGAGCGGCGCTCCAGCGTCCGACGACGCTTCGAGGTCGTCGCCCAGCGCCGCGCCCAGCGCGGTCTCGAAGCCGGCGTCGACCTTGAGCTCGTCGGCAATCGCCGTCCACAGCCCCTTGGCGCCGCCATTGAGGATGCGGTTGAGCGTCTGCGCCTCGGCGTCGAGCCGGTTCACCTGCGCTTCGATCTCGGTCACCTTCGGCCGCACCGCCTCGAGCGCCGCCTGCGCCTGCCGCGTTGTTTCCTCCGCGGCCACGGCGGCGGCTTCGGCTTCCGCCGACAGCGCCTGCGCCCCATCGAGCGCATTGCGCTTGGCGGTCACGCCGTCATCGGCCTCGAGCTGCGCCGCCACATTAGCGGCGTCGCGCTCGACATCGGCGATCTGTTGACGGAGTCGCGCCGCGCGCTGCGCCGCATCCTCGGCGCCGCGCTTGGCCTGCGCCCGACGTGCCTTCACCTGCGCTTCGAGATCGGCGGCGATCCGCGCTTCGGCTTCCGCCGCGCGCACCGCGTTCATCGCCTCTTCCGCCGCCGCCTTGGCTGCGGCGAAGGCTTCGGCTTCGCCGGCCGCCTCAACCTCGAGCCGGGCCTTCTCCTCGGCCGCGAGCCTGAGCGCTTCGTCGCTTTCCTCGAGCAGCGCGCGTTCGCGCGATCCATCGGCGGTGGTCTGTTCGATACGCTGCGTCAGCTCGGCGCGCCGCTGTTCGGCCCGCCGCGCTTCCTCGGCAAGCTGCTCGGCGAGGATCGTCAGGCGCTGCAGCGCCGCGCCGGCCGCCGCTTCCTTGTCGCGCAGCGGCTGCACGGCCTGGTCGGCCATGAACACCACCTTCTGCGCTTCGAGCTCGGTGTGCTGGGCGTTGGCGAGCTCGTTGATGAGCCGGCCCTGCTCGGCCTCGGTTTCCTTCTCCGCCGCCCGCGCCGCGATCCAGCGGATGTGGAACAGCGTCGCCTCCGCCCGGCGGATGTCGCCGCTGATCGAGCGGTAGCGCGTCGCGAGGCGCGCCTGGCGCTTGAGCTGCTCGAGCTGCTGCGTCACCTGGTTGATCACGTCCTCGACGCGTTCGAGGTTCTGCTCGGCTGCCTTGAGCCGGAGCTCGGCCTCATGCCGGCGCGAATGGAGGCCCGAGATGCCCGCCGCTTCTTCGAGCAGCGCCCGCCTTGCCGTCGGCTTGGCGGCGATCAGCTCGCCGATCTGGCCCTGCCGGACGAGGGCAGGGGAATGGGCGCCCGTGGAGGCGTCGGCAAACAGGAGCTGCACGTCGCGGGCGCGCACTTCCTTGCCGTTGACGCGATAGACCGAGCCTTCTTCGCGCTCGATGCGCCGGGTGACTTCCAGCACGTCGGCATTGTTGAGCGTCGCCGGCGCCGTGCGGTCCGAATTGTCGAGCACCAGCGTCACTTCGGCGCTGTTGCGCTGCGGCCGGTTGCCCGAGCCGTTGAAGATCACATCGTCCATGCCCGAGGCGCGCATCGCCTTGTAGGAGCTCTCGCCCATCACCCAGCGCAGCGCTTCGACCAGATTGGACTTGCCGCAGCCATTGGGCCCGACAACGCCGGTCAGGCCAGGTTCGAGGTGGAGCTCGGTCAGATCCGAAAAGGATTTGAACCCGTGCAGCTTGAGACGCGAGAACTTCATAGACATAGGTTCTGAGATAGCGAAACGGCCCGTCGCGCGGAAGCGACGGGCCGTCGTAGGCCACTGAACCTTGTGGAAATTGAGTCCTTGTCCCCAACATATGGGGTCAAGGCTGCCCCGGATCCCGTCCGGGCTAGAGCAGCGGATCGATCTCGGCGGCGAGCTGCTCCATCGTCTTGTCGCCGGTGAGCTGCTTGCCGTTGACGTAGAAGGTGGGCGTGCCTTCGAGCCCGAAATCGTTGAGCGCCTGGTTGCGCATCGCGTCGATCCCGTTGAACAGCTCCTGGTTGGTCAGTGCCTCGTTGAACGCCGCGTCCGAGAAGCCGAGCTGGGTCGCGACGGTCTTGAGGGCCGTCAGCGGGTCGCTCGCGGTGCCCCATTCCTGCTGCGTCTTGAAGTAGGCCGACAGCACGTTGTCATAGGTCTCGATCGCAGTCTGCGACAGCCCGCTGGGGTTGCCGGGGTCGGCAGGAGCCGCCGGCTCGGCGCTGGCCTCGGCGCTCGGCGCCGACGGATCGGCCGGGGCCGGCGTCGCACCGCCATCCACCGACTTGGCGGCATGCTCGGCGAGCATGAAGATCGCGGCGTCCAGCGTGTTGCGGGCGAACGGGCGGATGATGAACTTCACCTTGCCGGTCGCGACATACTTCTCCTTGAAGGGCGGGAGCACGTTGTTGGACCAGTCGGCACAGTGCGGGCAGGTGGGCGACGCGTATTCGATCACCGTCACCTTGGCCGCCGCATCGCCAAGCACCTTGTCGGGAATGGCGACGTTCATCAGCTTGAGCAGGTCGATCATGTCGCCTTCCTTGGCGAGCGTGATCGAGGGAAGGCCGGCAACGCCCGCGGCGGTCGCGACGGCGGCCAGGGCAAGGGTCTCTCGGCGGGTCAGTTTCACGGGTTCACTCCTGATTTTGGCGGCACGTTACACAGCCGCGATAGGGCGGCAAGTGACCAAACCGTAAGAATTGGTCACGTCGGGTTGAACAGTGGGTCGGTATCAACGCTTGCCGCTGAGAATGCGTTCGCCCAATGCCTTGAGCGCGTCCTTGAGGGCAGGGTCGTCGACCTCCGCCACAGCCTGATCGGCATGTCTGGCCACCTCCGGCGGCGTTGTGGTGTTCTGCGGCCTGGGCGCTGAACTGCGGATGAACGGCGCCGCGCTGAGCTTGATCTCTCGCACCAGGAAATAGCCGAAATAGCGGTTCACCGCCGCCGCGATCAGCGGTGCCTCGTGCGCCAGCGCCAGGCGCTGGCTCTCTGCGCAGCGCAGGAACAGCGTCGCCCCCTCATGCCCGGCGCCGCGCGGCCATTTGAGCTCGGCCGGCATCGCCACCTTGTCATAAGGCTTGGGCGCCATCGCCGCCCAGTTGGCGAGGATGTCGCGAGTGGCAAAGCCCCGCTTCTTGAGCGCGGAATCGAGCACGCCGCCCAGCGCCTCGGCGACGCCGACGGCACGGTTGAGCCGCTTGGGCTCGGCTGGCTCTGCGCTCTTCTTGGCCACGAGGGAAATCCGTTGCGCCGGCTACCCGGCTGGTCCATGTGCCTGATGATGCCAGAACAGTCCGCAGCGCAACAGGTCATGCCGCTCGATTCCGGCGCCGTGCTCGCCTGGTACGACCAGCACGCACGCGACCTGCCCTGGCGCGTCTCGCCCGCCGACCGGGCGCGGGGCGTTCGCCCCGATCCCTATCGCGTCTGGTTGAGCGAAGTGATGCTGCAGCAAACGACGGTCGCCGCGGTGCGCGACTACTTCGTGCGCTTCACCTCGCTCTGGCCCACCGTTGCCGATCTCGCCGCAGCACCGCTCGACTCGGTCCTGCGCGAATGGGCGGGGCTCGGCTACTATGCCCGCGCCCGCAACCTCCATGCCTGCGCCGCCGCCGTGGTCGAGCAATATGGCGGCGTGTTCCCCACGATGTCGGCGGAACTGCTCACCCTGCCGGGCATCGGCCCCTACACCGCCGCCGCCATCGCCGCGATCAGTGCTGACGAGCACGTCGCCGTCGTCGACGGAAATGTCGACCGCGTCCTTGCCCGCTATCTCGCCCTCGGCGTTCCCGTTCGCGACGGAAAGGACTTGATCCGCGGCACCGTGCAGGCCGCCGTGCCCGCGCGCGCCGGCGACTTCGCCCAGGCCATGATGGACCTCGGCGCCACCATCTGCGCCCCGCGCGCGGCCAGCTGCCTCGTCTGCCCGCTGCAGCCGGGCTGCACTGGCACCCGCAGCGATCCGCTGGCCTACCCGGTGAAGGCAGAAAAGCCCGAACGCCCAACGCGTTACGGCCATGCCTTCGTGATGCGCGACGCCTCGGGCGACGTCTATCTCCGTTCCCGGCCGCCAACCGGCCTCCTCGCCAAAATGACCGAGACGCCGGTGTCGGACTGGACCGGCACGAAATCCGATCCGGCCTTTCCCGTCCCCGGCGACTGGAGCCACAGGGGACAGGTGGTGCATGTCTTCACCCACTTCCGCCTCGAACTCGAAATCTGGTCCGCCACGATCGCGGACATCTCGACGCTCGAGGACGGCTGGTGGAGCGACCCGCGCCAGCTCGACAACGAAGCCCTGCCGACGCTGTTCCGCAAAGCCCTGGCGGTAGCGGGCTTCGAATGAAAATGCCCCCGGCCCATTCTTGGACCGGGGGCAGGTCTGCCCGAAGACTGGAGGTCTTATCTCAGGCCGAAAGCTTCTCCATCTGCTGGCGCACTTCGCCGCGCAGCAGGTCGATGGGGGCGAGGCGCCCGCGATTGCTGGTGTGCCAGAACGTCCAGCCATTGCAGGCCTCGGCGCCCTGGACGAGCGCACCGACCCGGTGGATGGAGCCCGAATGCTGGCCCGAGGCGAGCGTGCCGTCGGCGCGCACCAGCGCCGACCAGCGCTGGCGATGGTCGTAGAGCTCGGTGCCCGGCGTGATCAGGCCCATCTCGACCAGCGAGCCGAAGGCCACGCGCGGCGCCTGTCGCTTGGGCACGGCGGTCTCGATCGCCTCGCCGCTGAGCGGCTTGATCGCCGCGATGCGCTTGAGCGCGGCGGCGATATAGGTGTCCTCGCGATCGATGCCGATGAAATGCCGGCCGAGCTTCTTGGCCACGGCGCCGGTCGTGCCGGTGCCGAAGAACGGGTCGAGCACCACATCGCCGGGCCTGGTCGTCGCATTGAGGATGCGGAACAGCAGGGCTTCCGGCTTCTGCGTCGGATGCACCTTGTCGCCCTCGCCATCGGTCAGCCGCTCGCCGCCCGTGCAGATGGGGAACAGCCAGTCGGACCGCATCTGCGTGTCCTCATTGGCCTGCTTCATCGCTTCGTAGTTGAAGGTGACGCGGCTCTTCTTGTCGCGCGCCGCCCAGATCAGCGTCTCATGCGCATTGGTGAAGCGCGTGCCGCGGAAGTTCGGCATCGGGTTCGCCTTGCGCCAGATCACGTCGTTGAGCATCCAGAAATCGAGATCCTGGAGCGCCGTGCCGACGCGGAAGATGTTGTGGTACGAGCCGATCACCCAGATCGCGCCATCCGGCTTGAGCAGGCGGCGCGCCGCCTTCAGCCAGGCGCGGGTGAACGCATCGTAATGCGAAAAACTCTGGAACTTGTCCCAGTCGTCGTCGACGGCATCGACCTTGGATTGGTCGGGCCGCGTCAGTCCCTCTTCGAGCTGAAGGTTGTAGGGTGGGTCCGCAAAAATCAGATCAACCGAGCCGGCCGGCAAGGCATTCATGTGGTCGATGCAGTCGCCGACGAGAATCGTGTCGACGGGCAGCGTCGCCCTCTCCGCATCGGCCGAACTGGCCGTACGCGCGGTACGCAACATACTCGTAACCCTAACGCAGCACTAACGAGGCTGGTTGTAAGGCCTTACGGTTAAAGGCGATTTAAGGCTCGTGGTGAACGAAAGCTTAAAGCTCGGAGCCAACGACAGCTAGGCGGCGAACAGGTCGAGCTGCGGCTTGGGCGGCGGCTTCTTCCATCCGGGCGGGACCAGGGGGCCGATCGAAATGCCGGTCCTCAGCCGCGTATCGGCTTCGATGCAGGGCGCGAAGTCCATTCGATGATAGCGCCCGGGCCCGTGTGCCTCGAGCGCCCGGAAATGCGTCGGCGCCGAATAGCCCTTGTGGCTGTCGAAGCCGAAATGCGGCTCCTCGCAATGCATGATCTCGCACATGCGGTCGCGCGTCACCTTGGCGATGATCGAGGCGGCGGCGATCGACAGCGACAGCGCGTCGCCGCCCACGACCTTCTCGGCGGTGCACGGCATGCCCTTTGGCAGCGTGCTGCCGTCCACCAGCACATGGTCGGGCTGTACCGCCAGCGTCATCACCGCCCGCCGCATCGCCCACATCGAGGCCCACAGGATGTTGAGATCCATGATGATCGATGTCGGCGCCGCCACCACGGACACCGCGGTCGAGTTCGCCAGGATCTCATCGTGCAGCCGCGTCCGGTCGTCGGCGGTCAACTGCTTGCTGTCGTTGAGCCCGTCGGGGATGCGGCGCCGGTTGAGGATCACCGCAGCGACCACCACCGGGCCGGCCAGCGGGCCGCGACCCACTTCGTCGACGCCGGCAACGATGGTCGCACCACGCCGCACCGCCCGCTTCTCGTAGAAGAGGTCGGGGACGGAAGCGGCACCTGGCTCGTTCGAATCGCGCGGCATGGGCCTCAACATGCCCCTCCTGCGCCCCTCAGAACAAGCTGAGCTGGTTGTCCTCAACCCGCGGCGGCATGAACAGATCGGTCCGCGCCGCGGGCAGGCGCCGGTCGAGTCCGTAGCGCTCCTTGGCCTTGGCGAAGCGCTGCTGCATCAGTGTCGCATAGGCGCCTTCGCCCACCATGCGCTCACCCCAGGCCGCGTTGTAGTCCTTGCCGCCGCGCGTATCGCGCACCAGGCTCATCACGTGCTTCACCCGGTCGGGGTAGTGACGCAGCATCCATTCGCGGAAGATCTCGCGCACTTCGCCGGGCAGGCGCAGCAGCACCATGCCGGCCCATTGCGCGCCCTGCGCCGCGCCGGCATCGAGGATGCGCTCCATCTCCATGTCGTTGATCGCGGGGATCATCGGCGCCGCCATGACCCCGGTGGGGACCCCAGCCGCAGACAGGAGCCGGATCGCCTCGAGCCGCTTCTCAGGCGTCGAGGCGCGCGGCTCCATCTTGCGACTGAGGATGTGGTCGAGGCTGGTCACGCTCAGCCCCACATGGATGAGCCCGAGCTTGGCCATCTCGCTCAGGATGTCGAGGTCGCGCACGATCAGCGCCGACTTGGTCACGATCGATGCCGGATGCCGCGTTTCGAGCAGCACTTCGAGGATGCCGCGCGTCAGCCGGTGCGTCCGCTCGGCCGGCTGGTAGGGGTCGGTGTTCGTCCCCATCGCGATCGGCTTGGGCTTGTAGCGCTTGTCGGCGAGCTCGCGCTTGAGCAGCTCCACCGCGTTGACCTTCACATAGATCTGCCGCTCGAAATCGAGCCCCGCCGAATGTCCCAGATAGGCGTGCGTGGGCCGCGCGAAGCAGTAGCTGCAGCCATGCTCGCAGCCGCGATAGGCGTTGATCGACCGGTCGAAGCCGATATCGGGGCTTTCATTGCGCGTAATGATGCTCTTGGCGCGCTCGATATGCTCCACCGTTTCGAACGGCTTCAGTTCCTCCACCTGGCCCCAGCCATCGTCGAAGGCTTCGCGGCTCTCGGTGTCGAACCGGCTGGGCGCATTTGTCTGCGCCCCGCGCCCGCGATTGCGCTTGGGATCGAGCATGCCGCGGCCAATCAGGTCGGCGTCGCGCGTATCCTTGAGCTTTTCGAGCTGCTCGAACGATGGGGCGGTCTGGATGGCCATGATGACACCAGATGGGGACGAATCGTCCCGAAGTTAATGGGTCTTAACCAGTAGCACTTGGTCGTGAACAAAACAAGAACATTGAGATGGCCGGCTGCTGGTGCCGCTTGAAGAACTGCACCTCGCGCTCGTGCTTCTCGGCCGCTTCGCGCGTGTCGAACGTGCCCAGATTCCGGCGCCTGCCGGTCCTTGGATCGGCCTTCTTCGAATAGAGCCGGTAGGCGCCGGATTTGAGCTTTCGGATCATGTCGCTTTCCTCTCATGCAGAACGGACGGGCGAGCGGACGCGTTCCGCCCTTGCGTTTCGCGGCACGACAAGATACTGAACCATATGGTTCAGTTTTATCCGGCCGCGCGCTTCGACACCTCCTTCGCCGCCATTTCCGATGCGACGCGTCGGGGGGTACTCGAGCAGCTCGGCCGTGCCGACGCCTCGATCACCGAGCTTGCCGAGCGGTTCGACATGACCCTCACGGGCATGAAGAAGCACGTCACGCTGCTCGAGCAGGCAGGTCTCGTGACCACGGTGAAGGTGGGGCGGGTTCGCACCTGCCGGCTCGGCGGCCGCGGCCTCGAGGAGGAGGCGGCGTGGATCGAGCGCTACCGCCAGATGTGGGCCAGCCGGTTCGATGAACTGGACAAGGTCGTCGAACAACTCAAGCAGAAGGAAGAGTCCAATGGACGCACAGCGAGCGAGTGAACAAACGCAGGGGCCGATCACCACGACCGATCGTCGTTCGGAGCGGGAGGTCGTCGTCACCCGCACCTTCAATGGCCCCGCGCGCATCGTCTTTGACGCCTGGACCAAGCCCGAACTGCTGATGAAATGGTGGACGCCAAAATCCTTCGGCATCACCTTCATCTCGTGCGAGGCCGACGTTCGCGCGGGCGGTACCTATCGCTTCGTTTTCGGCCATCCCGATTTCGACCAGCCGATGGCGTTCTTCGGTCGCTATCTCGAGGTGGAGCCTCCCAGGCGCCTCGTCTGGACCAACGAGGAGGGCGAGGAGGGGTCGGTGACCACCGTCACCTTCGAGGAAAGGGACGGCAAGACGCTCCTCGTCCTCCACGACCTCTATCCCTCCAAGGCCGCGCTCGATGAAGCAATGGCCTCGGGCGGCATCGGCGGTTTCCCCGAGCAGTTCGAACAGCTCGACATCCTGCTCGGCAGCCTGCCGAGCGCCGGCTCGGCCTGAGGCGGGGTGGTCCATTGCGGCCGTGCGACGCCGCCTCGATGGGCGCGGGGCCTGGTGCCTGCGCCCTTCGTCGGTTTGACTTCCCTGGCGAACTGGCCATGATGGCGGGCATGACTGCCCTTGCACATTCTGCCGCGCTGCGCGGCACGAGACTGAAGACAGGCTTCTAGCCTGGCACGACGACCTGCGCGAGCAAGCGTCGGAGCCAGGACCGCGGGCTGACCCCCAACATCGAGACGGACTGCCCTCGCGCGGATTGCGGCGCCGGCTTCGGCTGGTCCGTGCATCGCGCCGAGCCGCAGGCCATTCCCGCCGCGGCCCGGTGGCCGGCGGCTGCCCTGTTCAGTCGAGACCCAAATGACTTTCCGCTACAGCATCACCCTTCCGGCCACCGGCAGCCACAAGCTGCCCCGCTTCGCCCGCTGGTCGCGCGAAACTGCGCCCGATATCGTCTATAGCCTGCCGCCGCAGGTCCCCATCGAGGCCGAGACGCTGACGGTGCGCCTGCGCAGCGTCGCCGACCGCGACCGGCTCCGCTCGCTGTTCCCCGCGGCCCTGCCATGAAGCCGGTTCTGCTGCCGCCGGCGCGGCTGACCCAGCGCGACTACGCCATCATGCGCGGCATCGCCCTGCATCGGCCGATCGCGCCCCGCGGTTACTACACCCTGCTCAATACCCGCCTGATCTCGGCCGAGGTGCTCGAGGCCGTCGACGACGACATCGTCACCATCGACAGCCTCGTGCGCTATCGGGTGGGGGCGGGCAACACGCTCGAGCACCGCCTCGTGGTGGGCTCGTTCGAGGCGCTGATGGGCAAGACGGTGTCCGTGCGGACCCTGGTGGGCGTGGCGATGCTGGGCGCGCGCGCCCTCGACGTCATCCCGCTGTCGGGTCTCGATGAGCAGGAGGTGATGGTCGAGGCGGTGACGCATCCCGCGCCGGATGCACGCGCTTCGGCCCGCTGGCCGGAGCGCAAGCTGATGACCCGCGGCTAGCGTTCGCCCAGCCGCGGCATCAGCTCGACGAAGTTGCAGGGCTTGTGCCGGTTGTCGAGCTGGGCGCGCAGGATCCCCTCCCACGCGTCCCGGCACGCACCGCGCGAGCCCGGCAGCACGAACACGAAGGTCGTGCCGATCAGTCCGCCCGTCGCGCGCGACTGCAGCGAACTCGTGCCCACTGTCGTGGCCGAATACTGGTGGAACAGCACCGAGAACCCGTCCATCCGCTTCTGGAACAGCGGCTCGAGCGCCTCGGGCGTCACGTCGCGCCCCGAGAACCCGGTACCGCCCGTGGTGATCACCGCATCCACCGCCGGATCGTTGACCCAGCGCATCACATGGCCGCGGATTTCGTGGATGTCGTCGCGGCACACGGCGCGCTCAGCGCAGCGGTGCCCGTCGGCTTCCATCATCGATTTGAGCAGGGCGCCGGCGGTGTCGGTTTCGAGCGTGCGCGTATCGCTTACCGCGAGCACCGCGATCGACAGCGGCGTGAAGGGGCGGCTCAGATCCAGCTCACTCTTGAACATCGTTCTTCTTCTCCGGCTCGGGCGTCGCGTCCGGCTTGCGGTCGGTCTCGACCACGCTCACCGGCTCGACCACGTCGGGCGTAATGATCTCGGCTTCCGCCTTCAGGCTGCCGGGGGCAGGGGACGCACGCTCCACCGCCTGCTGCGTTTCGTCCGAGCGCGGATCGAGTTCCACCGTGCCCGGCGTCACGCCCTTTTCGGCGCTCATCGCGCGGAAGCGGATGCGCCCGTCGATCCGCACCGGCCGCACCTTCATGCGCAGGAACGCCGTCAGCGCCAGCGCGCCGTGGAACGTCGCCGTCACGATGAACAGTCCCACGGGCTGATAGAGGTTCATCACCACGGCGGCGATGGCGGGGCCGATCGCCAGGCCCGTGCCCAGCACCAGCAGCATGCCACCCGCGACGCGACCGAACTCGCCCTGCTTGGCGAAGTCGTTCGCATGCGCCACCGCGATCGCGTAGATCGGATAGGCGGAGAAGCCGTAGAGCGCGAACAGAACATACATGAACCAGCCGCCGCGCGGGTTGAACAGCAGCGTGACGAAGCCGACGACCGCCGCGAGCGTCCCCAGCACCACGATCACCCAGCGGCGGTCGATCTTGTCGCTGATCCGTCCCGCCGGCACCTGCGCAATGGCGCCCAGCACCGCGGTCACCGCGAACAGGAACGCGATCCCCGAGGCGTCGAGCCCCTGGTCGTGGCCGTAGACCGGCGCCAGCGTGCCGAAGGTCCCGTTGGCCATGCCCACCGAGAACGCCGTGATTACCGCCAGCGGTGAGGTCTTGTAGAGCAGCCACACATCGAGCTTGGCCGAGGCCAGCGGCCGCGGCTGCGGCGTCGATGTCATGGCGCTGGGCAGGATCGCGCAGATGAAGGCGATGGCGCCCACGATGAAGGGGATGTGGCTCGACACGCCCGTCACCGACATGGCGAGCTGCCCCAGCGTCGAGGCCGTCATGTTGATGGTGGTGTAGATCGAAAAGATCGTGCCGCGGCTCTTGTTCTCGGCCACCTCGTTGAGCCAGCTCTCGACGATCATCGCCGCGCCGGCAAAGCAGAAGCCTGAGAAGGCGCGCAGCACGATCCACGAGATGTCGTTGACCAGCAGCAGATTGCAGAGGATCGTGATGGTCCCGATCGCCGCCATGATCGAGAAGGCCCGGATATGACCGACGCGCTGCACCAGCAGCGGCACCGTGATCGACCCGGCGATGAATCCCACCGACCAGCCCGTGCCGATCAGGCCGAGCGCCAGCAGCGAGAAGCCCTCCTCGGCGCCGCGCACCGAAAGCAGCAGCCCCTGCAGCCCGCCCGCGAACATCAGGAACGCGGAGCCGAGGAACAGGGCATAGATTTTGACGACGGACGACATGACGCTTTCTTGTCTGTTCGGCGGAGACTGAGGCCCTGACCCTCAACAGCGGCTAAAGCTGGGCCGTTCCCTTACGACGTTCGAATTCCTTGCTTAACAATCGCTTGCTTGAGGCTGAGCATGTCCTTCCAGGCCTGTGCCTTGGCACTGGGCGTGCGGAGCAGGAAGGCGGGGTGCAGCGTCGGCAGCACCGGGCCGCTCCAGTTGTTGATCTCGAGCGTCTTCCACTGGCCGCGCATGCGGGTGATGCCCTGGCTGGTGGCAAACAGCGCCTGCGTCGGCACATTGCCCAGCGTCACCATGAGCTTGGGGTTCACGAGCTCCACTTGGCGGTGGAGGAAGGGCGCGCATTGCGCCAGCTCGTCCGGCGTCGGGTTGCGGTTGCCGGGCGGCCGCCACGGCACCATGTTGGCGATGTAGACCTTTGTGCGGTCGAGCCCGATCGCCGCCAGCATGCGGTCGAGGAGCTGGCCGGCCCGGCCGACGAAGGGCTTGCCCTGCTTGTCCTCTTGCTCGCCCGGACCCTCGCCGACCATCATGATCTGCGCCTGCGGGTTACCGTCGGCGAATACCAGTTGAGTCGCGCGATGCTTGAGCACGCAGCCGTCATAGGCCTCCATCGCCGCCCGCAGCTGCTCGAGCGTCGTCGCGGCGGCGGCAATCTCGCGCGTCTCGGCCGGATCGGTCACCAGCGGTGCCGCGGGGGGCGGGGCAGGGGCCGGGCCGGCTGCTGCCGGCAGGACGCGCTTGACCGGCGCGACTGCGGACGCGGCGAACCGGTCCACCGGCTCGTCGCCCACCGCAATGTCCACGCCCGCCGCGCGATACCAGTCGAGTACCGCGAGGGCTTCCGCGTCGGACATCTGTGAGGGGTCGTGCGCCATCGCGCCCTTATCTCACGGCCACCCCGACGGTGGAACCCATGCGTCGCCCTCTTGAACCGTCCCGTCACGGCCAATAGCCTTCACCCTCACCGGAAGGCACTCGAGCGCGGCATCGGGCGGTTGGCCTAGTGCTCCGGGCGGCGGCGCAGCGAGACCTTCCCGGTCGGGCTCATCGTCGCGCCGGTCTCGGCCATCCTCCGGCGCAATCCGTGCCTCTTCCCGCCAGCACTAGGGAGCTGCTGCATGAAACTCGGTGCTTTTTCCATTAGCCTCGCCGTCAAGGACATCAAGGCATCCAGGGCCTTCTACGAGAAGCTCGGCTTCTCCGATCTGGGCGGCGTTGCCGACCAGAACTGGCTCATCATGACCAACGGCACGACGGTCATCGGCCTGTTCCAGGGTATGTTCGACAAGAACATCCTCACCTTCAATCCGGGCTGGGGACAGGACGCCAGACCCGTCGACCCGTTCGACGATGTCCGCGCCATCCAGGCCGACCTCGACGCCAAGGGCATCGCCTTCGAGGCCAGGGCGGACCCAACCGGCTCCGGCCCGGCGCACTTCGTCATCCACGATCCCGACGGCAACCAGATCCTGGTCGACCAGCACCGCTGATTTGCGATCCTGCGGCGCGCGTGCCATAGGCCTCGCCTGATCGTGAGCCGGGGCGCCGATGGCCGAGCGCGACATCATCGAGACCGAAATCGTCATCGTCGGGGCCGGCCCCGCCGGCCTCGCCGCCGCCATCCGGCTCAAGCAGAGATCCCCCCAAACGGCGGTGATAGTCGTCGAAAAGGCGGCGGAAATCGGCGGACATATTCTGTCCGGCGCGGTGATGGATCCCTCCGGCCTCAGTGAACTGATCCCCGACTGGCGCGAACGCGGCGCCCCGGTCGGACCCGACGTGACCCGGGACGTGTTCCACGTCCTCACCCGCCGCCACGATTTTCGCCTACCCGGCTTCCTGCTGCCGCCGCTGATGAAGACGCTTGACGGCGTCATCGTCTCGCTCGGCGACCTCGTCCGCTGGCTGGGCGCCGAGGCACAGGCCCTCGGCGTCGACATCTATCCCATGACCGCCGCGGTCGACGTGCTGCGCGGCGCGGGCGGCGCCGTCGAAGGCATCGTCACCGGCGACCTTGGCGTCGACCGCGCCGGCAAGCCCAAATCCGGCTACGCCGCCGGCATCGGTCTGCGGGCCAAATACACGCTCATCGCCGAGGGCGCGCGCGGCTCGCTGGCCAGGCGCACCATCGGCGATTTCGGCCTCGACGCCGCCGCGTCGCCGCAAAAGTACGGCCTCGGTCTCAAGGAGGTCTGGGAGATCCCCGCCGCCCTCCACGAGCCCGGCCGCGTCGATCACTTCCTCGGCTGGCCGCTCGACGACGCGACGCAGGGCGGCGGGTTCCTCTATCACGCCGCCGACCGCCGGATTTACCTCGGCCTTGTCGTCCATCTCGACTATCGCGATCCGACGCTCTCGCCGTTCGACGAGTTCCAGCGCTTCAAGCAGCACCCCGCCATCGCCCGCCTGCTCGAGGACGCAACCCGCCTTTCCTACGGCGCCCGCGCGCTCACCTCGGGCGGATGGCAGTCGATCCCCGACCTCGCCTTCCCGGGCGGCGCGCTCATCGGCTGCGCCGCCGGCTACATGAACGCGCCGCGCCTCAAGGCCATTCATTCGGCCATCCGTTCCGGCATCGCCGCCGCCGATGCGGTGGCCGAGGCGCTCGGCAAGGGCAGGGCGCACGACACGCTCGACGACCTGAGGCAGCGTACCCTTGCCACCGGCATCGGTCCGGAGCTTCGCCGCGTGCGCAACGTCAAGCCGCTGTGGTCGCGCTTCGGCACCGTATTGGGCGTCCTGTTGGGCGGCATCGACATGTGGGTCAGCACGCTGCTGCGGGTCTCGCCCTTCGGCACACTCCGTCATCGCAACGCCGACGCCGACACGCTCTGGCCCACCTCGACCACCGGCGTGCGCAGCTATGACCGCCCCGACGGCAGGATCGCCTTCGATCGCGCGTCCTCGGTGTTCCTTGCCAATATCGCGCATGACGAGGACCAGCCGGTCCATCTGCGTCTCGCCGACCCGGCCGTGCCGGTGCGCGACACGCTCCCCGCCTACGGTGCCGAACCGGCGCCGCGCTACTGCCCCGCCGGCGTCTACGAGCTGTCCGCCGAAACCGGAGAGCCGGTCTTCCGCATCAGCCCGGCCAACTGCGTCCATTGCAAGACCTGCGATATCAAGGATCCGGCCCGCAACATCACCTGGGTCCCACCTGAAGGCGGCTCAGGGCCCAATTATGTGGGCATGTGACGGCCGAACCACGCTGCCGCCGCGCCTCACAACCCCGTGTGGCCTTGCGGCGCAGTCGCAAAATCGACAATCTTTCCATGGCTATTCGGCCGGTCCCGGAGACAAGGAAACCTCGTGAATCTCGCCCTGCGCCTCGTCGCCACCACCGCGCTTGCCGGTCTCCTACTCACCGCGCCGGCCTTGTCCCAGGGCCAGTTCCTCGACCTCGCGGAAGGTCCCAGCGCCGCCGGCAGCTATCTGGCCGGCCAGGAAGCGATGGGCGAGCTCAGCACGCCCAATGCCGCCCGCTACTTCGCCCAGGCCGCGGCCGACGAGTGGGACAATCCGCTGGTCATCCACGCCGCCTTCGTTGCCCTCGCCGCCAATGGCGAGATCGAACGCTCCGCCGATTCCGCCCGCCGCATGCTCGAGCTCGAGCCCACCAACCAGCTCGCCCAGCTCGTCATCGCCACCGAGGCGCTCAAGAACCGGCGCTACGCGGCCGCCATCCGCGACCTCGACAAGCTCGGCTCCGACAGCTTCGAGGGCATCACCGGCTCCATCCTGCGTGCCTGGGCGCTGATCGGCGATGGCCGCTACAGCGAGGCGATGGGCTCGCTCGACAAGGTCGCCGAGAACGGCCTCGAGGAGTTCCTCGTCTTCCACCGCGCCATCATGGCCGAAGTCGCCGGCGACCGCGCCGCGGCGCAGGACTACATCAGCCAGGCGATCGAGGTCGACGCCTTCACCGCCGACGTGGTCGATGCCTATGCCCGCATCCTTGCCAATGCCGGCCGCTTCGACGAGGCGCTCGACGCCATCGTCGCCTTCGAGGCGCAGGGCCTCAACCACCCCATCATCTCCGCGCTCAAGACGCAGCTCGCCAACCGGCAGCGGCCCACAATGTTCGTCGACAGCGTGCAGGCCGGCGCCGCGCAGATGTTCCACAGCGTCGGCCTCGCCTTCGCCCGCGAGGGCACCACCGACATCTCGCTCGTGCTCGAGCGGCTGGCGCAGTATCTGGACCCGCGCAACGACACTATCCCCATCGTCATCGGCCAGCTCTACGATGGCGCCGGCCAGCACGAGCTCGCCAATGCGCTCTATGATGGGCTCCCCGCCAATTCGCTGCTCAAGCCGATGGCCACCGTGCGCGTCGCCGACAATCTCGATGCGATGGGCGACCGCCCCGAGGCGATCCGTCGGCTGAGCAACATCATTGCCACCAATCCGGACGACATCGACGCCATCTCCGTGCTCGGCGACCTGCTGCGCGCCGACAAGCAGTTCGCCCGATCCGCCGACGCCTATACCCAGGCGCTCGCCGTCACCGGCGGCAAGAGTCCCGCCGACTGGCGCTTCTACTACGTACGCGGCATCGCCTATGAGCGCTCGGACCAGTTCCCGCTCGCCGAAAAGGACTTCCTGCGCGCGCTCGAACTCAATCCCAACCAGCCGCAGGTGCTCAACTACCTGGGCTATAGCTGGGTCGACAAGGGCATGAACCTCGACCGCGGCCTCGAGATGATCGAGAAGGCCATCGAAGGCGCGCCCAATGACGGCTACATCATCGACAGCCTGGGCTGGGCCTACTACCGCCTCGGCCGCTTCGAGGAAGCCGTGGGCAAGCTCGAGGAGGCGGCTCTGCTGCGTCCCGCCGATCCCGAGATCAACGACCATCTCGGCGACGCCTATTGGCGCGTCGGCCGCAAGCTTGAAGCGACGTTCCAGTGGAAGGTCGCCTATGCCATGGACACCGAGGGCAACGTCAAGAAGCGGATCGAGCCCAAGCTCAAGGGCGGCCTCGATGCCGCCCCCGTCAGCGAGGATTCGGCGCCGGTCGAGCCGGCGCCCGGAGACCAGGCCGCGGCCAACTGAGCGATGGCGGAGACGTCAGTCGAGGCCGCGCCCGCCAAGATCAACCTCGCGCTCCACGTCACCGGCCGCCGGGCCGACGGCTACCATTCGCTCGAAATGCTGGTGGCCTTCGCCGAAGTCGGCGATGAACTGGAAGCCGCGCCGGCGCGGCAGGACAGCCTCTCGATCAGCGGCCCCTTCGCCGCCGGCCTCGGCAATGGCGAGAGCAACCTCGTGCTGCGGGCGCTCGGCGCCTTCCGCCGGCGCTGGCCCGGCGCCTTGCCCGACGGCATCGATCTGCGCCTCGCCAAGAACCTGCCCGTCGCGGCCGGCCTGGGCGGCGGCTCTGCCGACGCGGCGGCGGCCCTGCGCCTGTTCGCGGCGATGGCCGATGCGGACATCGCCTTCCCCGACCTGCTCGAGCTGTCGCGCGGCCTCGGCGCCGACGTGCCGATGTGCCTTTATTCGCGGCCGGCGGAAGTGCGCGGCATCGGCGAGATCGTGCTGCCGCTCAAGCACTTCCCCACCTGCTATGTCGTCCTGGTGAATCCGCTCGTTCCAGTCGTTACCGCCGACGTGTTCCGCCGGCTGGAGCGCCGCGACAATCCCGGCCTCCCCGATATCGGCGGTCCGCTGACCCGTCCCGCCCAACTTGGGCTCTGGCTCAGCGAGACCCGCAACGACCTCGAGCCGCCCGCCATCGCCATGGTGCCCGTCATCAGCAACCTCATCGCCCAGCTTCGTGTCGCCAATGGCTGCATCCTCGCCCGCATGTCCGGCTCCGGCGCCACGGTCTTCGGCCTCTTCGGCTCCAGCGCCCAGGCCCATCAGGCCGCCCACGACCTCCGCGAAACCTGGCCCGCCTACTGGGTCGCCGCCGCGCCGTTGCTTGCCGCGTGAGGCTCAGCCCATCGGCAGCGTACCGAGCACGCTGACCAGCGCGACAACCACGACGCCGATGGCCATCTCGGCGAGTGCCGACCGATAGAGCGGCACCGCGCCGTCGCGTGCGAAGCGCGGCAACAGCACGTAGCGATTGGCGAGCGCCAGCCCGACCATCAGCAGCACGAGCCCGATCTTGGCTGCGAGCAGAGCCTGCCAGGGCGAGGCGAGGTCGGTGGGCGGTCCGCCGATCAGCAGCCACGTATTGACGAGCCCCGTCGCCAGCGTCACCGCTACCGCCAGGTGGCCGAGGCCGGAGAAACGGCGGAGCGCCGCCTCGGCATCGGCGCCCAGCCGCATGCTGAGGGCCAGCGGCAGGAGCGAGCCCAGCCAGAACCCCGCCGCCACCAGGTGCGCGATCTGGCTGGCCCGGCCGACGCCGCCGGTCCAGCCTCCCGTGGCGGCGAGATGGCCGACGAGGCCCAGCACCGCCAGCATCGCGCCGGAGAGCACCGCGAGCGCCCACCATCGCGGCCACGCCGCAATCGCCGCGACCAGCAGCACGTCGAGCGCCAGCACGGCGATCCACGTGCGGCCGAACTGCGTCCCGGTGAGGACGAGCTGCAGCGTGGCGGGATCGACAGCGTCGGCCCAGCCGTCGCCCATCGTCGCTGCCGTCACGCCGAGCCAGATCAGCGATGTCCCCACGAGGATGCAGATACAGGCGATCGCCAGCCTGCGCAGATGCCTGGTGAGGTTGCCCGGCATCCCCGGCGGCGCGATCGCAGCGGCAAACACGGCGATGCCGAAGAGCTGGATGGCCGCCGCGTAGTGCAGGACGCGTGCCGCGGCGAGGACAAGCTCCGGCAATCGCTTACTTCACGTCGAACGAATAGGTGCCGCTCACCTTGTGGCCGTCGGCCGCGACTGCCGCCCAGTCGACGGTGTAGCTGCCGTCCGGCAGTCCAGCTGGCAGCGTGACGATCACGCTCGCGCCGTTCGCAGGGTCAATGGCAAAGCTCGTCCCGCCGACCGCCAGCCCGTCGGGTCCGACAATCTCGATTTTGGAGAAGGCCGGCTCGATGCTCTCCGAGAAGGTGAGCACAAGCGCTTCTGGCATCACCTCGACCACGGCATCGGCGGCAGGAACGGACGACACCAGTTCCGCATGGGCCAGCGACGGCAGGGTCTGCGCGCCGACACAGAAGATCGCGAGCGCGGCGGCCCGGGCCAGGTTCCGGATGATGGTGTGCATTGCCAGTCTCTCTAGTCGTGCCCGGCGGCGACGGGTTCGGGCGGTCCATTGTGCGTGCGCAGTTCTACCAGAACACGGTCGGCCATGTGCACACATCTTTGGCCGTCGAAGGGAAACAGCGATGTGAAGGCGCCGTTGAGCTTCTGCTCGATCGTCTCGCGCATCAGCCGGCGCGCCCGATGCAGCCGCGTCCGCACCGTCTCGGGCTTGATGTCGAGCGTGGCTGCCGTCTCCTCGACGCTCAGCCCCTGCACGTCGCGCAGCACGAACACCGAGCGGAAGGGGACGGGCAGGGCGTCGACCGCCTGCTCGAGGAAAGTCCGGATCTCCTGGCGTGACATTTCGGTCTCCGGATCGAGTTGCGGCTGGATGGAGGGAAACTGGATGATCTGTGCGCTCTGGCCGCGTTCGATGTCGATCTGCTCGACCCCTGTCGTCGGCCGCCGCCGCCGCAGCCGCTCGGTCGCCTCGTTGACGGTGATGCGCGTGAGCCAGGTGGTGAATTCGGCATCGCCGCGGAAGCCGTCGAGGTGCGTGAACGCCTTCACATAGCTTGCCTGCACCACGTCTTCGGCCTCGGCATCGTTGTGCACGATGGCGCGGGCGACGCGGAACAGCCGCTGGTTGTGGCGTCGGACAAGCGTGCGGATCGCCGCCTCGTCCTGGCCGCGCGCCATTTCGACGAGCACCCTGTCGCCATGGCCGGCGAGGTCGGCGCGGGGAGGGGAAACGGTGAGCCGTGTCGTTGTCATGATCGCCTACTCTATGCCTACCGCATTGGACGGCGAAGCGCGCAATACGTTCCCGACAGGCTGCGGGGCGCCGGAACGTGCCGTTCCGGCGCCCGTCGGCCTACGGCGCGATGACGAGGGTGCCCGTCATCCCGGGGTGGAACTTGCAGAAGAAGTCGAGACTTCCCACCGCGCCCACCACCATGCGGACCTCGGTTCCGGCCGGCAGGTCGACGTCGAAGCTCTTGTCGCGGGCCGTCGCCGAGTGGCGGAAGATGTCGTTGTTCTGCCAGATGACCGTATCGCCGGCATGGAGCTCGGCCGGCACGGGGCCGAACTTCATCTTGTCGATCACGATCGTGTAGTCGGCGGCAAAAGCGGGCATCGCGGCGAGCGCGGTGCCGGCCACCAGCACGCCGGTCAGGGCCAGCTTGATCAGGGCGGTCATCTCAAGGCTCCTACTGGAACTTTGCCGCGACCATCTCGGCATGATGCTGGTGCTCGGTGAACAGCGTCAGGCCGGTCTTGAGTAGCTCCTTGAACTCGGCGTTCTGCGCCGAGGGGATCAGCACCGAGCTCAGCGCTCCGTTGACCGTGGCGTGGTAGGCGACCTCGTTGGCGATGTAGGCCTTGTCGAACGCGGCGCCATCGAGCTTGTCGAGCTCGGCCAGCTTGTCCGCCGCCGCCTGGCTCAGCGCCTGGCTGGTCGGATTGTCTTCGGGCGTGACCCCGAGCTTCGTCACCAGCGCCAGCGCCTGGTCGTTCACCGCCTTGTGGTCGGCGGCCATCAGCGTGGCGAAGGCGATGATGTCCGCGTTGGTGCTCTTCTTGATCGCCTGTTCGGCCGCCACAACGTCGATCTGCCCGGCCGTGTAGGCGATGTGGGCGATCTGCGGATCGGTGGGCGCGTCGGCGGCGGCGCCGACGCCGGCCATGCCGAAAGCGAGGAGCGCTGCAAGCACTGTAGTTCTGATCATGTCGATCTCCTGGGAACGGAAGGCAACGGGACATCTGCGCCCCGCTGGTTCGCTCCATTCGACGGTGACCGGCCGGAAATGTTCCGGCGTTGACGAATCCGGCGACAGAAGAGGCCCGCGTTCCCGATCAGCTCTCCGCGTCGGTCATCACGATGCGTTCGTCGGTGACCCGGAAGCCGGCACGCCCGAACGCGGCCGCCATCGGCACATTGCCCATGTCGGTGTCGGCGCCCACCTCCTCGCCGGGCGCGAACTCGCTCAGCATCCACATCATCTCCGCCAGCAGTTCGTTGACATAGCCGCGGCCGCGCTGCGCGGGCACGACGCCGATATAGGCGATCACGGGTACCCTGTGGTTGCGCGCCGGCACGATGAGGCCGGCCAGCTCGCCCGATTTGGTGTAGGCGAGTTTCCACCAGTCGCGCGGCGAGGGGAACCAGGCGAGGTCCTCGAGCTGCTGCTGCGCGGCGCGATCGAGGCCGATCTGCGCGATGCTGCGCCGGTCATGTGCGTCGAGCGTGTCGGCCAGAATCTCGCGCAGCGCGACGAGCAATTGCGCCTCGTCCGCTGGCCTGTAGTCGAGCCGCGCGCCGCGCGGCGGCAGGCCGTCGCGCTCCGCCGACCAGCGATAGCTGAAGCGCTCGACGAACAGCTGGAGTCCGGCATTCTTTGCCGCGTCCATCCGCGCCCTGGCCCAGTCGCGCATCACCGGATTGTCGCGCCAGCCCGGCGGCAGGAACAGGTGGTAGTCCGGCCGTTTGCCGTCGTCATTGCGCATGGAATCATGGGCGGTCAGCAGCAGTTTGGTGCCCAGCGCGACCTGTCGCGGCCCCGGCATCGCCTCCAGCCAGTCGAGCGCCGCCGGACGTGTGTCGTCGGGCCCGCACCACCAGCAGGCCCGCGCCACCACGACGCCGGCCTCGATCGCCACCCAGGTGTGTTCGGGCCGGTACTGCCGCGCGGCGAGCAGCGCGGCGTAGTCGCGCGCCGTCTCCCACAATCCGGGCAGGCGCTCGAACGGATATGACAGGAACAGCTCGGTCTCGCCCGGCCGCAGCGGGCGTATCGTCAATTCAGGCATCTATCCTCCAGGGACAAGTCATCCGTCGTCCTGCCGCTCGGCAGGACGCGCAATCGGCCGATCGCGCGCGAACGCCGCGATCGTCATGTGGGGGAACAGCCTCGTCCGATCAGTAGCCGCAAATGCCGCGGCGGGCCAGAGCGTCAGTACGCGCGGCTCACATAGAATTCGGCGATGTCGCTCAGGATCGTCTTCATCTCGGTATCGTGCAGCGGGGCGAGGGCGGCGCGGGCGCGCTGCACATGTGCCTGCGCCTGCTCAACCGTCCGACCCAGCGCATTGTGCCGGTTCATGATCGCAACGATCTGGGTGAGCGAGGTGTCGCTCGCATCGGCCTTGCCCAGCGCCGCGGCGATGATCTCGCGCTCGGCCGGATTGGCATCGGCGAGGGCGAGGATCACCGGCAGCGTCATCTTGCCTTCGCGCAGGTCGTCGCCGGTGTTCTTGCCCATCGCGCCGCTCTCGCCGCGATAGTCGAGCACGTCGTCGACGAGCTGGAAGGCGAGGCCGAGCTCGAGCCCGTAATCGCGCAGCGCCGTGCGGCCCGCGTCGTCGGCGCCGCCGGCCATGGCGCCCACTTCGGCTGCCGCCTGGAACAGCGTTGCAGTCTTGGCGCGGATCACCTGGTTGTAGTCGTCGGGCGTCGCGGCGAGGTCGCCGGCCTTGGACAACTGGAACACCTCGCCCTCGGCGATGACCGTTGCCGCCTTGGCGAGCACGCCCAGCGCGTCGAGCTTGCCGGTCTCCACCATCATCAGGAACGCCTGGCCGAGCAGGTAGTCGCCCACCAGCACGCTTGCCTGGTTGCCCCAGATCATGCGCGCCGCCGGCCGGCCGCGCCGCATGTCGCTCTCATCCACCACGTCGTCGTGGAGGAGGGTGGCGTTGTGCATGAACTCGACGGCCGCCGCATAATTGATCTGGGCGCCCGTCGGCTTGTCGAACACCAGCGCCGCGGCCACCGTCAGCATCGGCCGCAGCCGCTTGCCGCCGGCCTCGATTAGGTAGCGGGCAAGCTGCGGCACCATTTCCACGTGGGATTCGGCGCGGCTCAGGATCAGGGCGTTGACCTTGTCCATCTCGGCATGCGTCGCCGCCAGCAGGCGGTCGAGCGCGCCCAGTCCTGCCTGTTCCTTCGTTGCCGCCGCCGAGGTGACCATCTCTTGCCGTTCTGCCGTTGAGGCCCGTCCGCAAACCCGTATGATTGGCGCGAACCGGCCCGGAAACTCGCGATGTCCCTAGCCCACGGCGCTGAAATTGTAAAACGTCCGGAGGTCACACATGACGCCTTTCTGGGCGGGCGCCTGACCATTGCCCAGCCTGCCCGGGGGTTTCGCGCCGGGCTCGATTCGGTGCTGCTGGGCGCCGCGACGGGCCACGGGCAGGGCCAGTTGCTCGATCTGGGCGCCGGCGTGGGGACGGCGGCGCTCGTTGCCCTCGCCGATCACGCCGCCCTCGGCGCCATGCTGGTGGAAGCCGACGCCGACACCGCGGCGCTGGCGGCCGGGAACGTAACCGCCAACGGCTTCGCCGGCCGCGCCCAGGTGCTCACCCTCGACCTCACCGCGAGCGGCCGCACCCGCACCGCCGCCGGCCTCAGGCCCGACCATTTCGTCTCGGTGCTCGCCAATCCGCCCTTCTTCGAGGTCGGCACCGCCCCGTCTGCCCGCCGTGCCGCCGCCCGCCACATGTCGGCCGAGGCGCTCGACGTCTGGGTCAAGACTGCCGCCAGTCATGCCGCGCCGGGCGGCGAGGTGATCTTCATCCACGTCGCCGAGCGCCTGTCGGCACTGCTGCAGAGCTTCGAGGCGCGTTTCGGCGCGGTCACGATCCTGCCGCTGACCCCGCGCGAGGCCGAGCCGGCCAACCGCATCCTGATCCGCGGCATCAAGGGTTCCCGCGCCCCGCTGACGCTGCTCGCCTCGCGCGCCATCCACACGCCGTCCGGACGCACATTCCGCCCGCAATTCGAGGCCATCTTCCGCGGCCGCGACCGGCTCCACTGGTAATGGTGGCCATCCGGCCTTACATGACGCCGCGGCGTTGAGGAGAAACATGCGCGAACCGACCGGATTCATCGGCTGGCTGACCAGGCCCTTCCGCAAGCAGGGCCCCGTCATTCCGGTCGTCCGCCTGCATGGCGTCATCGCCGCCGAGACGCGCCCGGGCCGGCTCAATATCGAGGGCGTCGCGCCGCTGCTCGACCGCGCCTTCCGCATGTCGGGCGACACCGTCGCCATCATCGTCAACTCGCCGGGCGGTTCCGCGGTGCAGTCGCGCCTCATCTCCAAGCGCATCCGCGATCTCGCCGCCGAGCACGAAAAGCGCGTCCTCGTCTTTGTCGAGGATGCCGCCGCATCGGGCGGCTATTTCATCGCCACCGCGGGCGACGAGATCATCGCCGATCCATCCTCGATCGTCGGCTCGATCGGCGTCATCTTCGCCGGCTTCGGCTTCCCCCGGGCGCTCGACAAGCTCGGCGTCGATCGCCGTGTTCACACTTCGGGCCGGAACAAGTCGACCATGGATCCCTTCCTTCCCGAAAAACCAGCGGACGTCGAGCGCATCAAGCAGCTCGAATCCGAGATCCATCAGGTGTTCATCGACTGGGTGAAATCGCGCCGCGGCGGCAAGCTCACCGCGCCCGACGACCAGTTGTTCACCGGCGAGTTCTGGAGCGGCCTGCGCGGTCTGGAGCTCGGCCTGATCGACGGCGTAGGCGATTTGCACGAGACCCTGCGCAGCCGCTTCGGCGAGCGCATGCGCCTGCGCGTCATCGAGCCCAAGCGCGGCCTGTTCCAGCTTCCGCGCCTCGGCATCGCGGCCGATGTCGCCGCCACGCTCGAAGACCGCACGGTCTGGTCGAGGCTCGGCCTATGACAGCGATCCTGCTGCGCATCCTCATCATGGCCGTGATCTTCGGCGCGATTGCGCTGGGCGTCCGCCGCATCTGGCGCGACTGGCAGAAGCAGTTCAAGGCCGAGGAAACCGAAGTTCACCAGCGCGACCTTGAGGAGCGCAAGCGCCCCGACGTCATCACCCTGAAGCGCGACGCCGACGGCACGTTCCGTCCGCCCGAGAACGACAATCGGCGCTAGGTGACTAGCCGGCGAGCCGCCTGACGCGGCGCGAGCCGTCGATCTCGGCGAGCACGCCAAACACTTCCGCCGCGGCCACCGGACGGCTCAGCAGATAGCCCTGCGCCTCGTCGCAGCCATTGCGCACCCAAGCGAGCTGCGCCGGCGTCTCGACGCCCTCGGCGGTCACCTTCATGCCCAGCGACTGGCCGAGCCCGATCACCGAGCGCACGATGGCCTGGCTCTCCTCGCTGCCCGGCAGGCCGCTGACGAAGGCACGGTCGATCTTGATCTTGGAGAACGGGAAGCGCTGCAGATAGCCGAGCGACGAGAACCCCGTTCCAAAATCGTCGAGCGCAATCCTCACGCCCGCGTTGCGCAGGCGCCGCAGCGTTTCGAGATTGGTGTTGGAGTCGCGCATCAACACCGTCTCGGTAATCTCGAGCTCGAGCCGACTGGCCTGCAGCCCGGTCTCCGCCAGGACGCGCTTGACGGTGTCGGCGAGCCCGTCCGTCGCAAACTGCCGCGGCGACAGGTTCACCGCCACCGCAACGTCCGCAGGCCAGCGCATCGCCTCGCGCGCGGCCTGCCGCAGCACCCATTCGCCGATCGGCACGATCAGCCCGCTTTCCTCGGCCACCGGGATGAATTCCTCGGGCGAGATCGGACCGCGGCGCGGATGGTTCCAGCGCAGCAGCGCCTCGAAGCTCGCCACCCGGTCGGTGCGCAAATCCACCAGCGGCTGATAGGCGAGAGCGAACTCGCCGCGCTCGATCGCGTTCGCCAGATCCGAGCGCAGGGCCTGCCTCTGCATCAGCTCGATATGCATCGACGGCTCGAAGAAGCGGTGGGCGCCGCGCGCTTCGGTCTTGGCTGCGTAGAGGGCGATGTCGGCGTTCTTGAACAGTTCGTCGGGCCGTGTCGCCCTGCCGGCCACCGCGATGCCGATGCTGGCGCCGACGCGCACCGGCTGCCCGTTCACCGGGTGCGGCGCGCCCACCGTCTCGATCAGCCGCATGGCGATCGCGGCGATTTCGTTCTCGCCGTCGTGTCGGCAGAGGATCACGGCGAACTCGTCGCCACCCAGCCGCGCCACCGTCACGTCGGGTCCCAGCACGTCGCGCAGCCGGTTGGCCACGCTCACCAGCAGCACGTCGCCGACAGGATGGCCCAGCGTGTCGTTGACTTCCTTGAAGTGATCGAGGTCGAGCAGCAGCACGGCGATATCGGGCTCCCGCGCCTCGTGCAGCCGCTGCTGGAACAGCGCCCGGTTGGCGAGCCCCGTCAGAGGGTCGTGATGAGCAAGGTGCTCGATCTCGTCGCGGGCCCGCTTCTGTTCGGAAATATCGCGGAAGAACACCGAGAGACCCTCGGCCGTCGGGAACGCCCGGATGCCGAGCCAGACCTGCTGGTCGTCGAGGAACAGTTCGAACTCGGCCGGCTCGCCCGTCTGGAACACGCGCTTGTACTGGTCGCCTTCGCCCGACGTCGCCGCGTTCGGAAACAGCTCCCACAGGCTGACCCCGACCTTGAGCTTGTCATTGGTCAGCTTGATGATCTGCGCAGCGTGGCTGTTCCAGTAGGCAACTCGCCAGTCCCGCGTGATCACGAGCACGCTGTCATGCGTACTCTCGAGCACCGCCTCGAGCTGCGTGCGGCTCGCTTCGAGCGCCTCGCGGCTCTGTTCCACCGCATGCCGCAGGCGTCGCTGCGTGCTGATGATCCAGTGCTCGCGGAAGCCGGCGATCAGCGCGAAGCCGATGGCCAGCACGCCCGCCACGTAAGAGTAGGGCGGTCCGCCCACCACGCCCGACACCGAGCCCGAAATGAGGATCGCGCCCACCGCCAGCGCCGGCACCGTCGCCTGCGCGATCGAGCGGTCGGCACGCCGCCTCGGCGCGGCAGCCTGCGTCTCCGCGCTCGGCTCGTCCCGCGTCTCGGCCATCTGCTCGATCGCCGACCAGACGATCAGCAGGCTCGAGCTCAGCCAGAGCACCTGCATGATGCCGCCGACCTGGTAGGTGCCGTCCATCAGCCCCAGCGCATAGCGCCCGTCGGCCACCGCCTCGGCCAGCACCGCGAGCACCATCAGTCCGTACGACACCGATTTGCGGCCATAGCCATAGAGCGTCAGCGACAGGACGCCGAAGGCGGCGACCGCGCACCACAGCGCCGGATAGAGGAAGGCGACGACTGTCGCGAAAGGCGGCATCACCGACGCGGCGATGCTGTGGTTGAGCACGAAGATCGCCGACAGCGCGATGGCGCAGTAGATCAGCGCGAAATTGTAGAGCTGCACCGTCCCGAAGCGGTTCCGCACCTGCGTGAACTGCAGCATGCCGGCGGTAAAGAACAGCGCCATCGCAAAGAACGCCGCTTCCGCCAGCGACGGGAACACCGGCACGCGGTCGACCAGCGCGAGCGCGATGTAGCTGCCATTGCCCAGCAGATAGAGGCTCGAGCCGATGCCGAAATTGCGCCACGCCGACCGTTCCCCTGGCGTTCCGCGCCGAGCCGCGAGGAAGCACGCCACGGCTGCTGCCATGGGTCCGAGCAGCGAGGGAACCGACCACCAGGCCGCCCGCGCCTCGAAGTCGAGCCTGAGCCAGCCCGGTCCGGCCGCGAACACGGCAAGTCCGGCCACGAGCACGATCAAGGCGACAAGGCGCAGATGGAAAGGCATCAAATCCAGGCAATCGCGGCAATCAAGCACGCCACAATGCCCAGTAAACCTGCCCAAACCGATAAACGGCTTGGCGAAGATTGTATGAACAGCCCCGGGGGCGGTCTAGAACCTCCCGCTCAGGGTCAGCTTGACGGCGTGCTCGCTGCCGGCACTCCGGAGGAAGTGAGCCGGCACATGGCCGGGCTGCTGCTCACCGAGCGGCTGATGGAACTCGCCGCGCCCGCCGATGACGTGCCGGCGCTGACCGAGCGGGAGCGCGACTGTCTCGCCTTCGTCGCCGACGGTCGTACCGACTGGGAGATCGCGACGCTGCTCGGCATTTCGGAATCGACCGTCCGGTTCCACCTCAACAGCGCCGCCGCAAGCCGGGCGCGGTCAATCGGGCGCAGGCCGCCGCACGCCTCGCCGTCCGCGGCCTGCTCTAGCGCCCGGCGCAGGCGCGTCCCCCGCCTGCGGGACAGACTTTCCGCCCCCGCCGCGCTAGGGTCGGAGTGGGGGACATGCGAAAATGCCAGATAACGACGCCGACCGCGACGCCATCATTGCGCTGATCCATCGCAACCGGGCCGCCATCTGGACCCATGATTTCGCCCTGTGGGAGACCTGCTTCGTCCACGCGCCCTACACCACGCGGCTGGGCTGGTGGCGCCCCGGCGGCATCTTCGTGCGGCAGGGCTTCGACGAGCTCGCTGCCCGCGCCCGGACCGCACCGCTCCCCGTGAGCCTGCCGAACGCCTATGAAACGACGGTCGAAAACCTGACGCTGCGGATTGCGGGCGACATGGCCTGGGCCGTGTTCGAGCAGCACTACCCCGAGCGGTATGACGGCTATTTCGGTCCTGGCATCGTCCACGAGATGCGCGTCTTCGAACGGCACGATGGCGAGTGGAAGATCGCCGTGCTCTGCTTTCTGGACGGCGATGCCGGCAAGCTCAGCCAGGTCGCACTCCGCCTCGACGGCGCCGGCGCCGTGCTGTGGAAGAGCCCGGCTGCCGAGCGCATGCTCGCCGACAGCGACGACCTCGTCATCCGCGCCGGCCGCGCCCACTTCCGCGACCGCACCGCCGATCGCGCGCTCGATGCGGCGCTCGCCTGGGCTGCCAAGCTCGACACAGCCTACATGTCCGGCCACGGCGCGGTGCCCATTGTCGTCGAAGCGGGGGAGGGGGTGGCGAGCCGCATCTACTGGGTTGTCGGCGATGCCGGCATGATCCTTCTCCTGTTGGCCGATGCCGCCGTCGACGAAGACCGCCTCCGGGTCGCGACGCAGATTTACGGGCTGTCTCCGGCCCAGCAGCGCGTCGCCGCCCTCGTCGCCGAGGGGCTGTCGCTCGCCCAGATCGCCGAGCGCATGGCGATCACGCCCAATACGGCGCGTACCCATCTCGACCGGATCTTCGAAAAGACCGGCGTGCGCAATCAGACCGCGCTGGTCCGCGTCCTGCTCTCGGCCGTATCGCCGGTCTAGCCTGTCCCCCGATCGGGGGACGCCGCGCTGTCCCTCGTTCCGCTGACAATACGCCGCCGGCGTCCGCGCTAGCTTTCCTCCACCATCTGGAGGACGACGCACATGGCCGACATCGCTCTCGGACGCATCTGGAGTCCCGCCGAATCCGCCCCGCGTGCCGCCTGGCTCGACCGCCTCGTGCACCGCGCCCGAATTCTCCGCCGCCGCGCCCGCCGCGACCGCTACCTCGCACTCACCGGCCGTGCCGCGCGCCACTACCCCTGGTTCGAGACGATGTTCCGCTCGATGAGCGGCCGCTGATCGCCGTCCGCATCGCGGGGACGACATCGCTTACGGGGCTTCCGTTGCGGCGCCCCCCGGCCTAGAGCACGGTCACCTGGTGCAGCCGGGCGAGGATGCGGTGCTGGTCGAGCTCGACCTCGAGCCGGTGCCGGTAGTCGCGCCACCAGGCCGTATCGACGTCCTCCACCATCACCTCGAAGATGGCGATCCGGTCGTGGACAACGTCCTCGGCTTCGGGCTTCCAGGCGCCCTCGGCCGGCGACTGCAGATGCGCCGTCACGCCGCCGAACCGCTCGGTCAGCTCGGTCTTGATCCGCTCGAACACATTGACCGGCACGGCCGTGCCGTCCGGTTTCTCGAGCGGAATGAACAGTTCAACGACAAACATACCTCGCCTCCGGTACCGGCAGCCTAACCGATTCCCCGTCCGATCGGGCCCGTTGACCCATCGGGCGGCAGAAACTAGGTTCCGCGCGCCTCCAACCGGACTAGCCCGATGCCCAATCTGCCCGCCAACATGGATCCCCGGAACTCCTTCCAGGGCCTCATCCTGACGCTCCAGCAATTCTGGGCGAACCAGGGCTGCGTGATCCTGCAGCCCTACGACATGCAGATGGGCGCCGGGACGTTCCATACCGCGACGACGCTGCGCGCCCTCGGCCCCAAGCCGTGGAGCGCCGCCTACGTCCAGCCCTCGCGCCGTCCCAAGGACGGGCGTTACGGCGAAAACCCCAACCGGCTGCAGCACTACTACCAGTTCCAGGTGATCCTGAAGCCGTCGCCCGACAACATCCAGGAGCTCTACCTCGAGTCGCTCAAGCAGATCGGCCTCGATTCCGCGCTGCACGACATCCGCTTCGTCGAGGACGACTGGGAGAGCCCGACGCTGGGCGCCTGGGGCCTCGGCTGGGAGTGCTGGTGCGACGGCATGGAAGTCAGCCAGTTCACTTACTTCCAGCAGGTCGCCGGCTTCGAGTGTAACCCCGTTCCAGGCGAGATCACCTACGGCCTCGAACGCCTCGCCATGTATGTGCAGGGCGTCGAGAACGTCTACGACCTCAATTTCAACGGCGGCGGCAACGATCGCGTCACCTATGGCGACGTGTTCCTGCAGAACGAGCAGGAGCAATCGCGCTACAATTTCGAATACGCCAACACCGACATGCTGTTCCGCCACTTCGCCGACGCCGAAGCCGAATGCAAGGCGCTGCTCGAACAGGGGCAGGGACCCGACGGCCGGCACCTGCTCGCCGTCCCCGCTTACGAGCAGGTCATCAAGGCGTCGCACAATTTCAACCTGCTTGACGCCCGCGGCGTCATCTCGGTCACCGAGCGCCAGAGCTACATCCTGCGCATCCGCGAGCTCGCCAAAGCCTGCGGCGCGGCCTGGCTGCAGACGGAAGGTGGCGGCGCCTAACCGGCGCCCCTGAGCGGCTCGATAGCGTCGAGCTCCTTGGCGGCCGATTGTTCGGCCCTCGCGAGATCGTAGCCCGCCTGCATGTTAAGCCGGAACTTGGCCGTCGTGCCGCGCTGCTCCGGTCGGAGGTCGTCAGGCGTCGGTCTCACCCCTCCGCATCGCCGCCTTGTGAGCGGCGTATTCGGGGAACTCCAACTCCGCCCAGGCGCTCAGCGGCTTCACCAGGATGAGCCCGTCGTCGGCGTAGCCGTTCCGGCTGTAGAAATTGTGCGTGCGCTCTTTCCCCAGCAGCATCGAGATACGGATCAGGTCGCACCCCATGCGTGTCGCCTCCGCTTCGAGCCACACCATCATCTTGGCGCCGATTCCCGCACTGCGCATCTCGTGGTCCACGACCACATGGTCTGCCTCGGCCCACTTGCCGGCCCACAGCTGGACGCCGATCCACAGGCCGGAAACACCGACCATCCTGTCGCCGACAAAGGCGGCGATGCAGCGATAGTTCCCCTGCGCGATCATCGCCCTGAGGCGCTCGCGGAACAGTGCCTCCGGCAACGAACCGGTCTGGCCGTAGAGGGGAAAGATCGTCTGGATCTGATCGAATCCGGTCAACTCGCGGATCACCACCTCGTCCTGCACTGGAACCTCCCTTGCCCGCGGGGCGCTCACATTCGGGGTTCCAAGTATAGTGCCTGTGCCTGCTTGCTCAAGCTGGAGCAGCGCTCTAGCCATGAGCGACGCGTAAGGGGAACGACATGGACTTTCTGACGTCGCTGAATTTCTGGCTCTGGGCGGCCGCCGTGCTGCTTGCCTTCGTCTACCTCATGGCCGGCGTCATGAAGGGCACGCAACCCATCGACAAGCTCGCCGCGCAGATGAAGTGGCCGGCCCAATACCCGCGCCTCACCCGCTTCGTCGGCTGGGCCGAGGTGGCCGGCGCCGTCGGCCTCGTCCTGCCGCTGCTGACCGGCATCCTCGCCTGGCTCACCCCGCTCGCCGCCCTCGGGCTCGCCCTGGTCCAGCTCCTCGCCTTCGGCTTCCATCTGCGCCGCGGCGAGCCGCAGATCCTGCCGGCCAACATTGTGCTCTTCGTCCTCGCGGTCTTCGTCGCCTGGGGCCGGTGGCCGCTGTTCGGCGCCTGATTTCGCGCTAGACTCATGGCGAGGTATCGCCATGAGTCCGCCCCGCAAAGCCCCGCCGAAGAAGCGCAATCTTGCTGCCAAGGCGCTGCGTTCGCCGCTCTTCCGGCCGAAAGTCGCTGGCAATCCAGCGGCTTATAAGCGGCGCAAGCGGTTTATCCGAAATCCGGGTGACGATACCTCGGACGATCAGATCAACTGAAATCAAGTGGATTGGCGGGGCGCGGCGCCAAACTCGCCTGTTCATTGTCCATTCAGCCGTCCGACGCCAGTTGCAGCGCCACCAAGCCGGTGACAGTTTACCGGCACGCTCGGCGCGGAGGGCGCGCCTTTCCTCGGAGGCATCATGTTCGGCTGGATCATTCTGGGCATCGTCGTTGTCGTCATCGGCTACGGCATCATGGCGTACAACAATCTCGTGCGGCAGCGGCAGCTCACCCAGGAGGGCTGGTCGGGCATCGACGTGCAGCTCAAGCGCCGCACCGACCTCATCCCCAATCTGATGGAAGCGGTGAAGGGCTATATGAGCCACGAGCGCGAGACGCTCGAGGCCGTCACCCAGGCGCGCACCGCCGCGCAGGCGGCCCAGAACGGCACGCCCGAGCAGCGCGCCCAGGCCGAGGGCATTCTGTCGGGCGCGCTCGGCCGCTTGTTCGCCGTCGCCGAGGCCTATCCCGACCTCAAGGCCAGCCAGAACTTCATGCAGTTCCAGGGCGAGCTCAGCAACACCGAGAACGAAATCCAGCTCTCGCGCCGCTACTACAACGGCACCGCCCGCGACCTGAACACGGCCGTCGAGTCCTTCCCCTCGAACGTCATCGCGAACTTCTTCAAGTTCGACAAGGTGCAGTATTTCGAGATGGAGAACCCGGCCGACCGCGCCGTGCCGCAGGTGAAATTCTAAGCCACCCGATCGTCGTCCCCGCGGATAGCGGGGACCCATCTTCCCATGCGCGAGGGCCGCAGCATGTTCACTCGGCGTACCCACTCCTGGATCGCGGCGCTGCTGCTCGTCCTCGCATCGCTTTGCGCGGTCCCCGCCATGGCCCGCGAGGAGATCCGCTCATTTGTCAGCGACACCACGCTGCGCGCCGACGGCTCCGTCGAGGTCACCGAGACCATCGCGGTCAATGTCGAGGGCAGCGAAATCCGCCGCGGCATCTACCGCGATATCCCCACCCAGCTCGTCAATCCCGACAATACGCGGCTCCGCTCGGATCTGCGCGTCGTCGAAGTGCTGCGCGACGGCCAGCCCGAGCCCTACGACGTCTCCAACCTCGGTGGCGGCTTCAAGCGCATCCAGATCGGCGACGCCGACGTCTTCCTCGACTACCGGGTGCACACCTACACCATCCGCTACACCATGAGCCGCATGGCCCGCTACTTCGCGGACCATGACGAGCTCTACTGGAACGCTACCGGCAACTACTGGAACTTCCCCATCCTGTCGGCCACCGCCATCCTCGAGGTGCCGCAGGGTGCCGTGATCGATGGTGCCATCGGCTACACGGGCACGCCCGGCTCCACCGAGCAGGCGGTCCGGATCGACCAGACCGCCCCCAACTCCGTCACCGTCCGCACCACGCGCGAGCTCGCGGCAGGGGAGGGGCTGTCCGCCGCCGTGAAATTCCAGAAGGGCATTCTTGTCGCGCCCGAAGGACTCACCGGCGTCGGCAACTGGATCTCCGACCATCGCGAGCTGGTGTTCCCCGGCTTCGCGGTGCTGATCGTCCTGCTGTACAACTACTTCGCCTGGAGTGCTGTCGGCCGCGATCCGGCGCGCGGCACCATCATTCCGTTGTTCCACGCGCCCAAGGGCATGTCGCCCGCGCTCATGCACTATATCGGCAATATGGGCTTCAAGGGTGGCGGCTGGACCGCCTTCACCGCCGCCATCTTCGATCTCGGCGTCAAGGGCCTGGTGCAGATCGACAAAACCGGCAAGGACCTCACCATCACCTCGACGGGCAAGGCGACCGAGAAGTTGCCGCCGGGCGAGCAGATCATCTACGACTATGTCCGGTCCAAGGGCTCCGTCACCGTCGACAAGACCGACGGCCCCAAGCTCAACACCAAGCGTGGCGAGCTCGTAGCCACCATCGAGAAGGAAAACCGCGAGGTCTACTTCAAGAACAATGTGCTCTACAGCATCGGCGGTGTCCTGCTTGCCGTCGTCATGCTCGGCGCGCTGGTCTGGCTCGAAGTGCTCGATCCGGTGTTCCTCATCGTCGCCATCATCGGCGCGGTCATCATCGGTGTCTTCCTCGGCGTCATCTTCGGTTCGGCCAAGGGCGGCGTCGTCGGCAAGATCATCACCATCATCTGGGTCGCGATCATCGGCTTCAATTTCATCGGCGTGGGCATCGATGCGCTCGCTGGCTTCCGTCTCAACATCGACACCGGCCTTATCGCCGCCATCTCGATCATGGTCATCGTGATCGTCTTCGCCATCCTCATGCGTGCGCCCACCATCCAGGGCCGCAAGCTCATGGACGACATCGAGGGCTTCAGGATGTACATGGAGACCGCCGAGAAGAACCGCCTCAACTATGTCGACAAGGGCGAGCCGCCCATGTCGGTGACGCGCTTTGAGACCATCCTTCCCTTCGCCATCGCGCTGGGCGTCGAGAAGCCATGGTCGGAGCGCTTCGAGGCCGACCTGGTGCGCAACGCGGTCGAGGGCGCCACGGCAGGCTCCTATTCGCCCGGGTGGTATCGTGGCGGCTCGTGGTCCACAGGCGGCAGCACCGGCGATTTCTCGAAATCCTTCTCCGGCATCGCCACCGGCATGAGCGCCGCAATGATCGCCGCCCAGCCCAGCACCAGCTCCGGCTCCGGCTTCTCGGGCGGCGGTGGTGGTGGCGGCTCGGGTGGCGGCGGCGGTGGCGGAGGCGGCGGCGGCTGGTAGCCGGCGAGGCGGCGGTCATTTGGATCGAGCCCCACCGAGCCGGCCAGCGAAGCCGGCAGCGGGGGTCGTTACCTGCGGTAGAACGCTACCCTACAAAGTCCACCGGCACGCCCGGCTCGACCAGCCCCGCCAGTTCGCCCGCGTCCCAGTTCGTCAGCCGCACGCAGCCATGCGAGGCCGTCTTGTCGATCGTGTCCGGGATCGGCGTGCCGTGGATGCCGAAGGTCGGCTCCGTCAGGTCGATCCACATCGAGCCCACCGGCCCGTTCGGCCCGGGCGGAATGATCAGCCTGTCGGTGTTCTCGCCCTGCTGGAAATTCACGTCGGGATTGTATGTGTAGTTGGGCATCGGTGCGACCGCCGCCACGAGGTGTGTGCCGCTCGGTGAGGGATTGTCCGCGCTGCCGATCGTGGCCGGATACGCCACCACCAATGCGCCCGTCGCATCGTAGGCGCGCAGCTGCCGCGCTGTCTTGTCCGCTTCGATCCGCGCCACCTTGCGCCCGGTAACGTCGGGCCCGTAGGCGGTCACGACCACTGTCTCGCCGGCAATGAACTGCGCTGCCGGGTTCAGCGCCCGCAGCAGATCTTCATCCATGTGGAAGCGCTCGGCGAGCAATTCGGGCGCGCTGGCGTAGCCAAGGAACTCGCGCTGCGCCATTTCGGCATAATCGGCGGGGATCGGCGGGCCGATCGCCGCGACATCCTCGGGCGTGATCTCGTATCCACCCACCACCGGTTCGGTCGTGTCGAGTGCCGCCACCACGGCCTCGTCGACCGTCCCGTCCTCGGGCAGGCCGTGCATCAGCTCGAACGCCCGCACCGCTTTGCGCACATTGTCGCCGTCGAACCCGTCGATCACCCCTGGTGAGGCCCCGGCGCGGTCGAGAAGCACCTGCAGCTTGACGATGGCGGGGTCGGGCGACGCGGGAGGAGGAGCGTCGCCCGGCTCCGTCGTCTCGTCCGGCACGAGGGGAGGGAGGAACCCGGCCGGTACCGTGGCAAGGTCGGCGGCGTTGACCGCCTGCGCCGACATCTCGACGCTGACGCCATCCTGCGCCAGCACCGAGGCAATCGGGAGCGCCACCAACAGGAAGAGGACCAGAAGTTGCAGAGGACGCATTCGAACCACCCGTTTGCACAAGCTACAGCGTCCACCCCCACCCTTTGGTTGCGCCCATTTCCTCCCTTACCCGCCGCGATGGTGAAAATTCGACTAAATTTGCCTCCGGGACCGGCGAAGCCGTGGGGGCGCAGCCTGTGGAAAGACGCATCAGTTTGACTCGCGGAGTGCCCAGCATTCCCGGGCTTTTGACCCCGATTTCGAGCCAACTTACGCACGGTCCTTCCGACCTATTGTATGGTGCCCCCAGTCGTCACCGATCCCCGCGCGTACGGACGAGGTGCGGGTGACGAGGGTGGGAGGGCTGCGGTCGCGCAGCCTGGGGTTCGTGTCGGACTGCCGGGGCACATAGGTGCCCACAGCGCTCACGCCACGCGCCCGACAGCCCGACCGGCGGAGTGCGCGGAGGCGTCCGGAATTCCGGCGCTTTCCCCTTTTCTCGGAGGCGCTATCCGCGCGCTCCGCCCGCGGGGTCGTTTGCCCCGCGGTTCCCCTGCACCGGGACCTCACGTCACCGGGAGCGTCGTGCTGCGCGCGTGGACATTCCACGCGCCCCTTGCTAACCCTCCCGCGCCCCTACGACCGGACGAAAAATGCCTGAACTGCTGCTCGAACTGTTCTCCGAGGAAATCCCCGCGCGCTTCCAGCGCAAGGCGGCCGACGACCTCAAGAAGGCTGTCACCAACGCCCTGGTCGAGGCGGGCCTCGTCTATGAAGGCGCCCGCGCCTTCGCCACGCCGCGCCGCCTGGCGCTGACGGTCGCCGGCATCCCCGCGCGCTCGCCCGACCTGCGCGAGGAAAAGAAGGGCCCGCGCGTCGGCGCGCCGCAGCAGGCGATCGATGGCTTCCTCAAATCGGCGGGCCTGTCCTCGATCGATCAGGCCAAGATCGTCTCCGATCCCAAGAAGGGCGACTCCTATGTCGCCCATATCGAGCGCAAGGGCGACGAGGCGCCGAAGCTCCTCGCCGACATCCTGCCGCGCGTCATCCAGAATTTCCCCTGGGCCAAGTCGATGCAGTGGGGCCATGGCGGGCTCACCTGGGTCCGTCCCATCCGCGCCATCACCGCGACCTTCGGCACCGACAATGACGAGCCCATCGTCATCCCGTTCAGCGCCAACACCATCACGTCCGGGCAGACCACCTACGGTCACCGCTTCCTCGCTCCCGGCCCGATCAAGGTGCGCCGCTTCGACGACTATGTGACGTCCCTAGAGAAGGCGCGCGTCGTGCTCGATCTCGACCGGCGCAAGGAGATCATCCGCGCCGATGCCGACAACCTCGCCTTCGCGCAGGGCCTGAGCATCATCCACGACGAGGGCCTGCTTGAGGAGGTCGCCGGCCTCGTCGAGTGGCCGGTCGTCATGATGGGCTCGTTCGACAAGGACTTCCTCAAGGTGCCCGAGGAAGTGATCATCGCCACCATTCGCGCCAACCAGAAGTGCTTCTGCCTGCGCGACTCGACCGGCCGGCTCACCAACAAATTCCTGCTCACCGCCAACAATGTCGCGACCGATCAGGGCGTCACCATCGTTGCGGGCAATGAGCGCGTCATCCGCGCTCGCCTGAGCGACGCGAACTTCTTCTACGAGACCGACCTCAAGCTGCCGCTCAAGGACAATGTCGAAAAGCTCGAAGAGTCGGTGTTCCACGCCAAGCTTGGAACGCAGTTCCAGCGGGTCGAGCGCATCGTCAGGCTCGCCGCCGAGATCGCGCCGCTCGTCCGCGCCGATGTCGAGGACGCCAAGAAGGCCGCCATGCTCGCTAAGGCGGACCTCCCCACCGGCATGGTCGGCGAGTTCCCCGAACTGCAGGGCATCATGGGCCGCTACTACGCGCTCGCCCAGGGCGAAAAGCGCGAGGTCGCCAACGCCGTTGCCGATCACTACAAGCCGCTCGGCCCGTCGGACAAGGTGCCGGGCGAGCCCGTCGCCATCGCCGTGGCGCTGGCCGACAAGCTCGACCTCCTTACTGGCTTCTGGGCCATCGACGAAAAGCCCACCGGCTCCCGCGATCCGTTCGCCCTCCGCCGCGCCGCGCTCGGCGTCATCCGCATCGTGACGGACAACGATTTGGCCTTGCCCCTGACGCCGCTGTTCCAGGCCGCCTATATGGTGCGCAAGGCGCAGGGTTCGAAGTCCGAGGTCGAGACGGCCGACGAGACCGCTGAAGATCTGTCGCAGACCGACCTGCTCGCGTTCTTCCACGACCGCCTCAAGGTCACGCTGCGCGACGCCGGCGCCCGCCACGATCTCGTCGATGCGGTGATCACGGCGCGGTCCGACGACATCCTCGAGATCACCCGTCGGGTCGAAGCGCTGTCGGCACTGCTCGATTCCGCCGACGGCAAGAACCTGCTCGCCGGCTACCGCCGTGCTGCCAACATCCTCGCCGCCGAAGAGAAGAAGGACGCCCGCGCCTACGACGCCGTCTCGGACCAGACCAAATTCGTCCTGCCCGAGGAAACGGCGCTCGCCAGCGCCATCAAGCACGTCGATGTCGAGGCGGCGGCCAAGGCGCGCGCCAACGACTATCGCGGCGCCATCGCCGCGCTGGCGACGCTGCGTGCCCCGGTCGACGCCTTCTTCGAGAAGGTGCTGGTCAACGACCCCGACGCGCTCGTCCGCGCCAACCGCCTGCATCTGCTGGCGGCGCTGCGCAACACCATGCAGATCGTGGCCGACTTCTCGAAGGTCGCGGGATAGGGACGGGGCCGCTCGGGCCCCGTTTTGGTCGTCGGGCTAGCCGCTGAGCACAGTGCCGCAACGCATCACGCCGCCATAGTCGTTCGAAAACCAGACCCAGCCTTCCTCCCAGGTGCCGACAACACCCCACTGGTCGGCAAAGGCGCCCTCGAACTCCATCCAGCCATCGGCGCGCAGCGTATAGGTGCCGGGCCCGTTCGACGGATCGTCCTTGAGCACCTTGAAATCGGCTGTTGCCGTGCTCTGCCAGGCGTAGGTGCCCGCCCCGGTGATGCTGAACAGGCCGATCGCCCCGCCACCATTGTCGTGGCACATATACTCGCCGACGGGCGGCTCGGCGGCGTGAACGGGGGCGGTGGCGCAGGCCAGGACGGCCGCGAGAACGAGCAGGCGATGCATGATGTCTCCCTCAGTGAGCAATTGCTGCCACACCGTGAGACGATTGGGAAGGCGGAAGCCTTGGCTAGACCGGCGGCACCAGCGAGCGGTCGCGCTTCTTGGGTTTGAACGGCGCCATGCCCTCATTGGCCAGCTGGTCGGCCCGCTCGTTCATCTCGTCGCCATTGTGGCCCTTGACCCAGTGCCAGTTGATGGTGTGCCGCTGCGTCGCCGCATCGAGCGCCTGCCACAGCTCCATGTTCTTGACCGGCTTCTTGTCCGCCGTGCGCCAGCCATTGCGCTTCCAGCCATGGATCCACTTGGTCAGCCCGTCCTTGACGTAGCTGCTGTCGGTATGAAGTTCGATCGCGCAGGGTCGCTTGAGCGCATTGAGCGCCTCGATCGCCGCCGTCAGCTCCATCTGGTTGTTGGTGGTGATCGGCGCGCCGCCCTTGAGCTCCTTGATGGTAGAACCGTATTGCAGAACCGCACCCCAGCCGCCCGGACCCGGGTTGCCCGAACATGCCCCATCGGTGTGGATGATGACGCTCTCGCTCATTGCGGCCGTGCCATCACGTAGAACTGGAAGGGCACCCCGTCATGGGGCTTTACTTCGGTCGGTGTCATGCCGATCCGCTCGAGTACCTTGATCGACGCGGCATTGCGCACATCGGCGAGGCCGATGAATTGCGGCATCTCCGTCTCGCGGAAAAACCAGTCGCGCATCCCGGCGCCCGCCTCGACGGCGTAGCCGTTGCCCCAGAACTCGGGATAGAGCGAGTAGCCCAGCTCCGGCTCGCCTGTCGGCTCGTAGATGCCGAAGCCGCATCGGCCCACCAGCACGCCATCCGTCTTGCGCGTCACGCGCAGCTTGCCGAGCCGCCGTGTAGCGAACAGCGCGATCCACTCTTCGAGCGCGGCTTCCATCGCCTCGATCGTCCAGGGCTGTCCATGCGTGCTGAGATATCTTGCCACCACCGGATCGCCGTGCAGGCGCACGAGATCGGGCAGTTGCTCGCGGCGCCAACCGCTCAGCACCAGCCGCTCGGTCTCGAACAGGTCGAGCCCGCTCATGCGACGCGCAGCTCGCGCGGCAGGTTGAACACGATGGTCTCGCGCCCCGCGCCATGCGCGCTGACGCTGATGTCGAAGCGCTGTGCGAAAGCCTCGATCACTTCGTCGACCAGCGTTTCGGGCGCCGAGGCGCCGGCGGTGATGCCGAGGGTGCGAATGCCCTCGAACTGCGACCAGTCGATGGCGTCGGCGCGCTCCACCAGCACGGCCCGCTCGCATCCGGCGCGGCGCGCGACCTCCACCAGCCGCACTGAATTCGAGCTCTCCGGCGCACCCACCACCACGATCGCATCCACCTGCGGCGCCACCTTCTTCACCGCTTCCTGGCGGTTGGTGGTGGCGTAGCAGATGTCCTCCTTGTGCGGCAGCGCGATCGCGGGGAAGCGCCGGCGCAGCACATCGACAATCGCCGACGTGTCGTCGACGCTCAGTGTCGTCTGCGTCACGAAAGCGAGCTTGCCGGGATCGCGCGGCGTGTATGCCTCCGCGTCCTCGGTCGTCTCGATCAGCGTGATCGCGCCGGCCGGTAGTTGCCCCATCGTGCCGATCACCTCGACGTGCCCGGCATGGCCGATCAGCACGATCTCACGGCCCTCGTTGAAGTGCCTATTGGCTTCGATATGCACCTTGCTCACCAGCGGGCAGGTGGCATCGAGGAAGAACATGTTCCGTGCCTTGGCATCCGCCGGCACGGCCTTGGGCACGCCGTGCGCCGAAAACACCACCGGCGCATCGCCCGGCGGAATCTCGTCCAGCTCCTCGACGAACACCGCGCCCTTCTGCCTCAGCCCGTCCACCACATATTTGTTGTGGACGATGGCGTGCCGCACATAGACCGGCGCACCGTACTTTTCGAGCGCCAGCTCCACGATCTGGATGGCACGGTCCACGCCCGCGCAGAATCCGCGCGGCGCGCACAGCGTGATGTCGAGCTTGGGCTTGGTCATGCCCGTCAGATGCTTTCGTGACGCACCCAAGTCAAGCCCGGTTGCGGCGCGTCAAACGGGCAGGCACAATAGTATCCGAGCCAAATCAAGGGATTGCCCCGGTGAGCCTCGCCCTCGAAATGTTTGCGGTCGCGCCGTCCGGCGGCAACGCAAACCTGTCCGAGGCCCAGCGCCATTTGCTCGCCGGCAAGGCGCGCTGGATTCGCGCTGCCTGGGAGGAGGGGCTCCCCACCATCCCCACCATCCTCGTGACCCGCGCCGCGTGGGATGCGTTGCAGAGCGAGCGCCGCCAGAGCGCCAGCCGCCTCCGGGCCCATTGGGTCGCGACATTGTTCCGGCTGGTCGGACGCGACAGCCGCCCGCCGCCGCTGGTCGTCCGCACGGCCAGCGACAGGACCGTTTCCGGCCTCGCTTCCGCCCGGGCCGGCCTGCCGGCTCCCGCCACCGAGGCCGAGGCCGTCGACCCCGCCCGCCCGCTCGGCCGCGCCATTGCCGACGCCTTCAAGTCCTATGCCAGTAGCAATGCCGACGACATCGTGCTCGTCCAGGCCGTGGCGCAGGGAGAGATCATCCAGTTCCTCTCGCGCGACCCGCAGAGCGGCAGCATCGGCCCCGCGCCGCTGCCGGGTGGCGCCGTGCCGCTGTCGCCCGAGGCCGCCGAGCTGAGCGAAGCGATCGACCGGCTCGCGGCGCGCCACATGTCGATCACCGTGGCTGCCGAGAAGGGCGGCCTCACCTTCATCGGTGCCCGCCCCTGGCAGGCGACCGCCGCGGCTGAGCTCGAGGCGGCGACCGATCGCGTCGAGCGCGGCGTGTGGAGCGAGGAGCAGGCCGTCGCCAGCATCGATCCCGACCGCATGGTGGCGCTGCTGCATCCGAGCCTCCGGCCCGGTCACGCGCAGGAGCCCATCGCCGTCGGGCTGGGCGTCTCGCCCGGCGCCGCGAGCGGCTACATCGTCTTCACGGCCGAGGATGCCGCCCGCTACAAGGCCCGCGGCCGGCACTGCATCCTCGTGGTCAACGAAACCGGCCCCGCCGATATCGACGGCATGAAGGCGGCGACCGGTATCCTCACGGCGCGCGGCGGCATGACCAGTCATGCCGGCGTCATCGCCCGCATCACCGGCAAGCCCTGCGTCGCGGGCGTGCGCACCCTCTCGGTCGATCCCGCCGACCAGTCCTGCCGCATCGGCGATCTCGTGCTCCACGCCGGCGACCGCATCAGCATCGATGGCAGCGACGGCTCGGTTTATGCCGGCGTGCTGCCGCTGAGCCGCCCCAAGATCGGCGGCGCGCTGGGCGAGCTGCTGGGCTGGTCGAACGCCTCGCGTCGCATCGAGGTGCGCACGAATGCCGAAACCATCGAAGCGGCGACGACCGCTCTGAGCTTCGGCGCCGAAGGTATCGGCCTGGCTCGCTCCGAGCACATGTTCTTCGCCCGCGAGCGCCTCGCGGCGCTCCGTCGCCTCATCCTCAGCGCCGACGAAGCCGACCGCAAGGCGGCGCTGCATGGCCTCGTCGACTACCAGACGGCCGACTACGCGGCCATCTTCAAGACCATGGCCGGCCGGCCGGTCTGCGTCCGCCTGTTCGATCCGCCACTGCACGAATTCCTGCCGCGCACCGACGAGGATATCGAGGAGACCGCGCGTTCGCTCGGCCTCGAGCTGCGCGCGCTGCGGCTGCGACTGGAACGTATTTCCGAAATCAACCCGATGCTCGGCCATCGCGGCGTACGCCTCGCCGTCACCTATCCCGAGATTCTCGAGATGCAGGTGCAGTCGCTGCTCTCGGGCGCCCGCGCCGCCATGGCCGATGGCGGCGAGCCGGTGGCGCTCGAAATCATGGTGCCCTTTGTCTCGACCGCGCACGAAGTCATCTGGGTGCGCCAGCGCGTCATGGAGCTCGTCGATGCCGCGGCGCTGCCCCGCGCGTCGCGCGAGCGCTTCGCCTTCGGCACCATGATCGAATTGCCGCGTGCCGCGCTGCGCGCCGCGGATATCGCGCGCCACGTCGATTTCTTCTCGTTCGGCACCAACGATTTGACGCAGACCACCTATGGCATCAGTCGCGACGACGCGCCGGCCTTCCTCGCTGCCTACCAGCGCAAGGGTCTCTACGAGATCGACCCCTTCGTCTCGCTCGACCAGAAGGGCGTCGGCGAGCTGATCGCCACCGCTATCGAGCGCGGCCGCGCCGCCAATCCGGCGCTCAAGATCGGCATCTGTGGCGAGCATGCGGGCGACCCCGCCTCGCTCGAGTTCTTCGCCAGGCTCAATGTCGACTATGTGAGTTGCTCGCCCTACCGCGTCCCCGTCGCGCGCCTGGCTCTGGCCCAGGCGGCGGGCGGCTGATCAGCGCGAGAACCGCCGCGCGCCCGCGACGCAGGCGATCACGCCGACCGTCACCAGCAGCATCACCCAGGTCACCGGTTCGTGCAGCAGCGTCGCTGCCAGTGCCAGCCCGAAGAACGGCTGCAGCAACTGCAGCTGCCCCACCGCTGCGATCCCGCCCTGGGCGAGGCCGCGATACCAGAACACGAATCCGATCAGCATGCTGAACAGCGACACATAGGCCAGCGACAGCCATGCCGGCAGGCTGATGCCCGCGAGCGTTGCGGGACGGTAGACGATCGACAGCACGATCATCAGGGGCAGGGACAGCACCAGCGCCCACGAGATCACCTGCCAGCCGCCCAGCGTTCGCGACAGCTTCGCGCCCTCGGCGTAGCCGAGCCCGCACACGATGATGGCCGCAACCATCAGGCTGTCGCCGATCGGCGAGCTTTCGCCGCCCAGGAACAGCGCGAACCCGGCCACGAGCGCGCTGCCGAGGATCGAGAACAGCCAGAAGGGCAGCTTCGGCCGCTCGCCGCCGCGGATCACCGCGAAGATCGCCGTCGCGAGGGGGAGCAGGCCGATGAAGACGATGGAGTGCGCCGAGGTGATGTGCTTGAGCGCCAGCGCCGTGAGCAGCGGAAAGCCCACCACGACCCCGAGCGCGACGATGAACAGCGAAACCAGGTCGCCCTGCGCCGGGCGCTTCTCGCGGAAAACCAGCAGCAGGGCGAGCCCGACGATCCCCGCAATGGCCGCTCGCACCACGGTGAGGAAAACGGGGTCGAACTCCATCACCGCCAGCCGGGTGGCGGGCAGGGAGCCGCTGAAGATCACGACGCCAATCAGGCCGTTGATCCAGCCCGCCGTTGTTCGATCGATCGCCACGCGCCTTCCCCGGCGGACAATTGCCCTGTCCGCCTCGCTACATGATGCGCGCGCGTCGCGCAAATTAACCACGTTCGGCCGCGCGGCCCCGCGATTCGCATGGGGTTTACCTCACGATAACCCTAATCCCCCATGATCCGGCTCGTCGGCATTTGAGCAACATGGTGCCGAAGCGTCGAGTGTTGTGGCGTTGCGTGAGTAGTATCGCGTTAGATGGGCCTATTCGGTTCGATCGACTCCTGGGCCCGTCCCCGGCATAGCCGTGCTGGCGTCTTCGCGACCCTGCTGCTGGCTCTCGCCGCGTACCCCCTGCTGACCGCCGGCGCCAATGGTCCGGGGCTCGATGGCCCGACCAGGGCCGTGGCCGCAGTGCCCGCCGCCACGCTCGAGCGCGAGGGCGACGACCTCATCATCGTCGGTTCCGTCGAGAGCCTGTTCAACACCGGGTTCTTCTCCGGTCCCAATCGTGCCGAGAAGGTCAACCGCGCCCGCCTCACGCCCGATGGCGTGACGGTCTCGGGCGGCTTCGACGCCATCCGCACCGAGCTCGCCGACGCCCGCAAGCCCAAGCGCGCCATCGGCGATCTCGAGGATACCCCCGCCGACCCGATCCAGGTCGCGAGCATCGACCCGGGCGCCTCCAGCGCCGCGCTCGATGCCATCGACCAGGTCGTGCCGATGCCCGGCATCATGCCGGTGAGCCCGTCGGCGACGCTCGCCTATGCGCGCGAGACGACACCGGCCACCGCGTTCGACCTGCTGGTCGACAAGCACGGCAACAAGGTTTCCGAAAAAGAGCTGTGGTGCATGGCCACCGCCATCTACTTCGAGGCCCGCTCGGAGAGCTATCGCGGGCAGATCGCGGTGGGGCAGGTCGTCATGAACCGCGTCGCCCACAAGATCTATCCCAAGACCATCTGCAACGTGGTGTTCCAGAACCAGCACATGCGGAACGCCTGCCAGTTCTCATTCGCCTGCGACGGCATCCCCGAGCGCGTCACCGAGCCCAAGGCCTGGGCCCAGGCCGAAGAGATCGCCAAGGGCGTGATCAACGGCACGCTCTATGTGCCAGAGGTGGGCGCCTCGACCCACTATCACGCCACCTACGTCTATCCGCACTGGGCGCCCAAGCTGAAGAAGAACACCAAGATCGGGCTGCACGTCTTCTACCAGTTCAAGCGCGGCTGGACCGCCGGTTGAGCTAGCCGCGCGTCGGCACGCGGAACACCAGGTAGATGAACGAGCCGTCGGCGTAGCTCATCCACCGTCCGCCATCCGCGAGGTAGAAGTCGTCAGGCCAGGTCCGCAACCGCTTTTCGATCCCCGGATAGCGGACGTAGGGCGACAGCATGCCATCGGTCGAGTAGGTGCCGCTTGGCGTGGTCACGATCGTCACCCGCGAGGTGATGCCGTGGCCGATCTTCTTGACCACCTGCGTACGCTGCACGTCGGTCGAGACGCTCTCGTCGATGGTGAATTCGTAGTGACGGAAGAGTCGCGGGTCGACCGGCGCTGGGAACAGCTTGTCGATGGTCGCGAGCGCCATCTCGACCGGCTCCTCGGCGATCGCGGCGATCTGCTGTGGCGCCAGGATGGTCAGCGCCAGGATGCCCCCGGCGAAGACGCCATACGAGATCGATCTGACGGCATTGATCATGATGCCTCCGGCTGAAGCGCGTGCGTTAACCTCGCATCAACCATGTGGCATCGGCCTGCGTCAAAACGGAACAGGCGTTTACCTTAACTTTACGATGAGCTGTGGATCGCCGTGGCCAGCATGTCGACCGCATCGACGAAGCGGTCATGCGCTTCGCGCGTCGGCCAGGGACGGATCAACTGGTCGAACCGCTCGAGCTCGAACGCCGGCAACGTCGGCTCGCCGAAGAACTTGCGCGCCTCCTCGACCGCGAAGCCGGCAAGGTTCACCGCTTCGTGGTAAGCGGCCTCCTTGTCGGCCTTCTTGATCTGGCGCTGCACGATGCCCGGCGCCGCGGCGTTGAGTGCGAAGTGCAGATGCACCGCCGAGAGCAGGCGGTTCTCGACGTCCTTGTAGTTGCCGCCCATCGCCGCCTTGAACGGCGAGATGATATCGCCCATCACATATTCGGGCGCGTCGTGCAGCAGCGCGTAGAGCCGATCGCGGGCGGTCGCGTCCGGCGTCATCGCGCTGAAGATTTCGAGCACCAGCACCGAATGTTGCGCCACCGAGTACGGATAGTCGCCCTGTGTCTGGCCGTTCCAGCGCGCCACGCGCGCCAGCCCATGGGCGATGTCCGTCAGCTCCACATCCACCGGTGACGGATCGAGAATGTCGAGCCGCCGTCCGCTCAGCATGCGCTGCCAGGCTCTGGTGCTGTTGCGTGCCAATCCCGCCCCCGAACGAAGCCGGAAAGCTACTCAGCCGCCGCCGATTCCCCAAGCCGGTACGTGGCCCACAGAGGCAGGGCGATGGTGACGGGCCGCCCATCCACCGTCACCTCGCCGCCATCGAAGCGGTCGAGCCGCACGATGGCGACAGCCGTGCCGTCGACGGGCGTACCGATCGCCCCGCTGTCACGCCCGCTCGCCATCACCGGCGTCCCCGCGACGACGTCGACGCCCGACACGATCACTGGCCGGCGCCGCGCCGTGCCGCGATGCTGCATGCGGCTCACGACCTCCTGGCCGATATAGCAGCCCTTCTTGAAGTCGACGCCCTCGAGCAGGTCCATCCCGATATCGTGAGGAAACACCTGGTCGGCGCCGAAATCCGGGCCCAGCTCCGCCAGGCCCCGCGCGATGCGCGCGGCGTCGCAGCGCGTGTCGGGGGCCGCCCATCCTGCCGCCTCGTCCCGCGTCGCGATCACATGCGAAACCTCGGCCGCCGGATCGTAGCCCACCGCGTGCGATGGGCGCAGGTCGTCGATCGTCACGGCGGCGCGCAGCCGGTACATCTTCATGCGCTTGAGGAACGAGTCGGCGACCGTCTGGTCGACATCGAGCCAGAAGGCGCCATCGCGCCACACGCTCCGCCCCTCGGCCTGGATCTTGCCCTGCGGCGACAGCAGCGCCCACCATACCGGCGGGCCCTCGGCCTCGACGAGGCGGCCGGTGACCACGTCGAACAGCAGCTTCTGCGCTTCGGCGCCGGAAAAGCGGAACAATGCACGCGACGGACGGAGGATTGTAGGCATAGGGGCCATCCAGTAAGGACTTCAGACATGGCGCACTACGACGCGATCTTCAAGAACGGCACCATCGTCAATCAGGATGGCACCCACCTCGCCGACATCGGTGTGCGTGGTGGCCTGATCGCGGCGCTCGGCAGCCTCGGCCCGGCGACGGCGGATGTCGTCACCGATTGTGCCGGCCTCCACATCCTACCCGGCGTCATCGACACGCAGGTGCATTTCCGCGAGCCCGGGCTCGAGCACAAGGAAGACCTCGCCACCGGCTCGCTGGCGGCCGTCATGGGCGGCGTCACCGCCGTCTTCGAGATGCCCAACACCAACCCGCTGACGGTTACGCGGGAGGCCTTCGCCGACAAGATCGCGCGCGCCAGCGGCCGCATGCATTGCGACTTCGCCTTCTTCATCGGCGGCACCCATGAGAACGTCGGCGAGCTCCCCGAGCTGGAGCGGATGCCCGGCTGCGCCGGCGTCAAGGTCTTCATGGGCTCGTCCACCGGCAGCCTGCTCGTCGCCGACGACGACGGGGTCGGCAGCATCCTGCGCGTCATTTCCCGCCGCGCTGCCTTCCACTCGGAAGACGAATATCGTCTCGAGGAGCGCAAGCCGCTCCGGATTCCCGACGATCCGCGCTCCCATCCGGTCTGGCGCGATCCCGAGGCGGCGCTGCGCTCCACGCGGCGGCTGGTCGCGCTCGCGCACAAATACGGCAAGCGCATCCACGTGCTCCACCTCTCGACCGCCGAGGAGATGGTGTTCCTTGCCGGCCACAAAGACGTGGCGACCGTCGAGGTGACGCCGCACCATCTGACGCTCGACGAGACCGCCTATGTACGGCTCGGCACCTTTGCGCAGATGAACCCGCCGGTGCGCGACGCCGCCCATCGCGCCGGCATCTGGGCCGGCGTCGACAACGGCGTTGTCGACGTGCTCGGCTCCGACCACGCGCCGCACACCATCGAGGAAAAGCGCAAGCCCTATCCGTCCTCACCCTCGGGCATGACGGGCGTGCAGACCCTCGTCCCCATCATGCTCGACCATGTCCATGCCGGCCGCCTGACGCTCGAGCGGTTTGTGGACCTCAGCAGTGCCGGTCCCGCGCGCATTTTCAACATCGCGCGCAAGGGCCGTATCGCCGCCGGTTATGCCGCCGATCTCACCATCGTCGATCTCAAGCGCCGGCAGACGATCACCAACGCCTGGATCGCCTCGAAATCGCCATGGACGCCCTATGACGGCGTCGCTGTCACCGGCTGGCCCGTTGGCACGGTGCTCCGCGGCACCCCCGTCATGTGGGAAGGCGAGCTCGTGGCGCCCGCGGGCGGGCGCCCGGTCGAGTTCCTCGAGACTCTCGCCTCGTAGGTCCTTGACCATGGACCTGCTTTAGAGTTCCCTCCGTTCAAAGAAATATTGGGGGAATAATTGGCTACGATTACTGTCAAACAGTTTTCCAGAGTGAGTTTCGATCTCTACGCGCCTGTCGACGCCATTCTTGCGGGCGAGGCCATCATAAAGAGCGCAAGTAGTGCGACGCTACTGCTCTCGAATGGTGAAATTCTCGAGATCACCGGGTCCGGCTTTTCCTATCTCGGCGATGTGCTGACGGCAGGCAGCGTCACCGGCCTGACGCTCAAGACAGCCGGCGGCAGCAAGATTATCGAGGCCTCCGGCTTCGTGCTCGACGTTGCAACGGCCCGCAGCAATCCTGGGAACACGCCGCTCGACCCTAACCCGACCTTCAACTACGACGCATCCGCCGTGCCGCCGGACGATGGCTGGGGTATCTACTTCGACTCGGGGAGCGGCAACGACACCATCGTCGGCACGCAGGGACATGACGACCTCGCCGGCTTCGAGGGACACGATTCCATCCTCGGCCTCGGCGGCGAGGACTACATCTGGGGAGGCCTCGGCAACGACACCGTTCGTGGCGGCGAGGATTCCGACGAGATCTTCGGCGGTTCCGACAGCGACGAGCTCTACGGCGATGGCGGCGACGACCTGATCATGGGCGGATCGGGCTGGGACCTCATCGATGGCGGCGACGGCATGGATATTGCCGACTTCCGGGACGCAGCGGGCAAGATCGTCGTGACCCTGAACGGCGCCCAGGATGCGGCTGTCTTCGTTGCCGGCGGCTTCGCCGACACGATCAGGAACATCGAGGGCGTCTATGGCGGCGACTTCGCCGACAAGCTCACCGGCGACGCGCTCAAGAACAGCTTCATGGGCGGCGGCGGCAAGGACACCATCGATGGCGGTCGCGGCACCGACATGGCGCTGTACTTCGACAAGACGTCCAAGGTCGAGGTCAAGCTGAACGGGTCGACCCAGGTTTCCGTCAAGGTTGGCGGCAAGGTCGAGGACAAGATCAAGAACATCGAGCACGTGGTCGGCGGTGCCGCCGGCGACAAGCTCACCGGCGACTCGAAGGGCAACCTCCTTGTGGGCCTTGGAGGCAAGGACCAGCTCACCGGCGGTGCCGGCAACGACACGCTGCATGGCGGCGAGGGCCGTGACGTTCTCGAGGGCGGTTCAGGTCGCGACACGTTCTGGTTCGACGATCCGGTCCTCTATGCCAACCGCGACACGATCAAGGACTTCGGCGGCAAGGACGAGATCGTCCTCGACAGCTGGTACTTCGGCGCCCTCGGCCCCACCGTGACCTCGAACGAGTTCCGCAAGGGTACGGCCGCCAGGGATGCCGACGACTTCCTCATCTACAACAAGGCGAACGGGAAGCTGTACTACGACGCCGACGGCAACGGCGCCGGTGCGCAGGTCGAGATCGCGGTTCTGTCGAACAAGCCAAACCTCTCCGCCAGCGACTTCGAGATCGTCTAGCGGCGCATCGCTGCTGCGCCGTCCGACGATCGGGCGGGGTGGCGGGACGCCTCTGATCAGTGCGTCAGCCGGTCGAGATTGTATTCGCCGTTGCGGATGCGGTCGGGCAGGGCGCTGACCATCAGCGCGGTCGCCTCCTCGCCATGCGCCCGCACCAGTGTTGCGATGGCGGCAAACAACGAGGCGTGGGCGAGAGCCAGGCTCTCGACGCCCTCATCCTCGGCCGTGTTCCAGGCCTCGGCCAGATACTCGAGCGCAAGCTGCCGCTCGGCACGGTGCTCATCCTTGGCGCTTTCGCTGCCGAAACCGGGAATGCTGGGCTTGGTCGTCCGCATGCCTTGGCTTAACACGCACCGTGTGGCGCTCGTGCGGCAAGTGACCGGACAGTTAACGCGGGGTCGGAAACTATACTTAATAGCCGCGGCTATTCGGCAAAGCGGGTGTGGATGTCGCGGGCCGTCGTTTCCGCTTCGACCAGCAGTCGCGTCAGCGCTTCCTCGGCTGAGGGCGTGCAACTCCGATAGAGGCGCGAGAACGCCTGGTAGCCGCCATTGAACGCGCCATAGAGCCGCTGCTGACGATCCTCGTCGGGCTGGTCGAGCGTCACGAGGTCGGCCAGCTCCTGCCGCCAGTCGCTCGTTGCCTCGCTGCACAGCGGATTGAGGAAGTAGAGGCTGCCCAGGATTTCGGCGAGGCGCTCCATCTGCGGCTGGTAGGGCGGATCGATCGCCAGCACCGGGCTGGGGAGGGCAAGCGTCGCGAGCAACAGCAGGGCGGCGGGGCGGAAACGCATGGTCTTCCTCTAATCCTGCGATCGTGTCGGCGGCAAGGCGGTCACGAGCGGTCGAAGATGCGGAAGGCCGCCTCGACCACGTCGCCAAGCCCGGGTGTTGTCGGCATGCTGCCCAGATGGTGCGGTCGCATCCAGCGCCAGGCTCGAATCTCGGTGGGAGCGGCCGCGATTTCGCCATCATAGGTCTGCGTCGCAAAGGTCTGCAGCCGGTAGGGGCCGTGCCGCAGCACGATCAGCTTGCGCAGCCCGAAGACATCGAGGCCGAGCTCCTCCTTGAGCTCGCGGATGGCGCATTGCTCCGGCGTCTCGCCGGGCTCGAGCCGGCCGCCGGGCAGCGTCCACAGGCCCTCGGACGGCGGCCGGTTGCGCTGGATCAGGAGCAGGTCGTCGCGCCGCACGATAGCAACGCTGGCAGCAAGGAAGGAGCCGGTCATGCCCCCATGATGCGATTTGCCGACTCCAGCGCAAGCACCTAGGTTTGCGCCATGTGTGGACGCTACGCCTTCCTGCTGCCGCCCGAGGCGATGATTGCCCTGTTCAAGGTGTTGAACGAGGTGGACTATCCGCCGCGCTACAACATCACGCCCACCCAGCCCATCATCGCCATCGTCGAGCGGCAGGGCCGCCGCACCGCCGAGTTGTTCCGCTGGGGCCTCGTGCCGGGTTGGGTGAAGGATCCGCGCGAGTTCTCGCTGCTCATCAATGCCCGTGCCGAGACCATGGCCGACAAGCCGTCCTTCCGCGACGCGGTACGCAACAGCCGCTGCGTGGTGCCGGCGACGGGCTACTTCGAGTGGATGAAAGGGACCGACGGAGTGCGGCGACCCTACTACATCACCTCGAACGAGACCGAGACGATGGCCTTTGCCGGGCTCTACTCGACCTGGGCCGGTCCCAATGGCGAGGAAGTCGACACCGTCTGCATCGTCACCGTCGATCCCAATCTCGAAATCTCCGGCGTTTACGATCGCATGCCTGCCATCCTGCGCGGACAGGCCGCGATCGACGGCTGGCTCAATACCCGCGATGTCGACATCCGCGGCGCAGTGGGACTGGCGGTGTCGCCGCCGCAGGGCACGATGACCTATCACCCTGTCGGCAAGGCCGTCGGGCGAGCGGACGCCGAAGGACCGGAGCTGATCGCGCCGCTCACGGCCGAGCAGGCGGCCGAAGAGGCGCAGTCGGCGCGGCCGAGGAAGAAGGCCGCCGGCGGCAGCCAGCTCGACCTGTTCGGCTAGACGAGGCCGTAATAGCCCAGCGCGTCGCCGATCTGGTCCTCCTCATAGCCGAGGTGCGAAAGCAGCACGCGCTCGAGCGCTTCGAAAATCTCAGTCGCCGCGGTGAAATGCGCGGGGGTCGGCTCGGCGGCCAGCTGCTCGAGTGTGGCCATCTGGCGCTCGAGCAACTCATGCACCACGCCATGCTCGGCGCGCAGTCGGTCGGCAACCCTGCGATAGCCGTCCGAGATCGCCGCGATGCTGGGGAACAGATACGCGTCCTCGATCGAGTGGTGCGTGTTGACCAGCGCGCAGTACTGCCCGCACAGCACGCCGAACCGCCGGAGATTGGCGACCATCGCGAGCTTCTCGGTTTCGGCCGCGATCTCCGCTTTGCTCACGAGGCCCGTGCCGGCCCGCTGGATCAGCACCTTGACCGTTTGCAACTCGCTCCGGATGTGGTCGTGCACATCGCGCAGATGCTCACCGGCGGCGCGCTGCGCTGGGGTGATGTCTTCCAGCCTGGGCACCGTCGGTCGCGTGGCGTCGTCGAGGAAGCCGATATCGAGGATCATGCGATGTCTCCGTGAGGAGCCGTAGATGATCCCTCCGGGGGCGCATTCAAGTAGGCACAGCCTTGTGTGCGGAGCCGAGCATCTTGCCGGGGTTGAGGATACCGTTGGGGTCGAGCGCCGACTTGATCGAGTGCATCATGGCGAGCGCGACCGGATCCTTCACCCGTTCGAGCAGGCCGGTCTTGAGCTGGCCGATGCCGTGCTCGGCGGAAACCGAGCCGCCCAGCCGGAGCACGATGTCATAGATCGCGGCATTGGCGTCCGCCTCGCGCGCCATGAACGCCTTGGGGTCGGCACCGACGGGCTGACTGAAGTTGAAGTGGATGTTGCCATCGCCCATGTGGCCGAACGGGCAGGGGCGCACACCCTCGATGGCGCGCGCGACCGCGGCGCTGCCCTCGGCAATGAGCCGCGGCACGGCGGCGATCGGCACGGAGACATCGTGCTTGATCGAGGCGCCTTCCTTAGATTGCACTTCGCTCATCAGCTCGCGCGCCGACCACATCCGCGTCCGCTCCGTCTCGGACTGCGCCACTGTCGCGTCGGCGATGATGCCGCGCTCGAACGCCTCGGCGAGCGCGGCTTCGAGCGCCCCCGACGCGCTGCCCTTCATCAGGTTGACTTCGACGAGGGCGTACCAGGGAGAAAGGCTCGCCGCGGGATCCTGGGGGGTCATCTGGTGCTTGAGCAAGAGGTCGAGCCCGAGCCGCGGCATCAGCTCGAACGCCGTAAGCCGCGAGCCTGTGCGCTCGCGCATCAGGTAGAACAGCTCGAGCGCAGCCTCGGGCCCCGCGACGGAGCAGAATGCCGTTTCATAGCCGACGGGCCTCGGGAAGAGCTTCATGGTTGCCGCCGTGATGATGCCCAGCGTGCCCTCGGCACCGATGAACAGGTCGCGCAGATCGTAGCCCGTATTGTCCTTCCTGAGCGCGCTCAGGCCCTGGTAGAGCCGGCCATCGGCGAGGACGGCCTCGATCCCGAGACAGAGCTCGCGGGCATTGCCATAGGCCAGCACCTGCACGCCGCCGGCGTTCGAGCCGAGGAGGCCTCCGATCCGCGCCGATCCCTGGCTCGCGAGCCAGAGCGGGAAGATCGCGCCGGCGGCTTCGGCCGCGTCGTGCGCGTGCTGCAGGATCACGCCGGCTTCCACGGTCATGTTGCCGGCCTGCGCGTTGACGTCGCGGATGGCATCGAGCCGCTGCAGCGACACGATCACTTCGTCGCCCCGCAGCGGCACCTGCGCGCCCACGAGGCCAGTATTGCCGCCCTGCGGGATCAGCGGCACGCGATTCTCGTTGGCCCAGCGGGCGATCGCCTGCACCTGCGGGACCGTGGCTGGGCGTACGACCGCGGCGGCGGGAATGTGGAAGCGTTTGCGCGGCTCGTTGAGATAGGCAGCCATCTGGCCCGGCTCGTCGATCACCGAATCGTCGCCGACGAAAGCGCGAAGTTCACCGACTTTCACCACGAAAGTGCCCCTACATTTGCCGTCGTTTGGCAGGATATGGACTGATATTGCCCCGTATGGCAGAAGGCCAGCAAACCCAACTCCCAGGAGGAAATTCCCTATGGCCGAAGGACTTATGGCAGGCAAGCGCGGCCTGATCATGGGCGTTGCCAACAACCGCTCCATCGCCTGGGGAATCGCCAAGGCCCTACACGCCCAGGGCGCCGAGATTGCCTTTAGTTATCAAGGGGAAGCGCTGAAGAAGCGGGTCGAGCCGCTGGCCGCCGAAGTCGGCTCCGACTTTCTCGTCGAGTGCGACGTCACCAGTGACGAGGCGATGGATGAGACCTTCCGCCAGATCAAGGAGAAATGGGGCCGCCTCGACTTCCTCGTCCACGCCATCGGTTTTTCCGACAAGAACGAGCTCGAAGGCCGCTACATCGAGACCTCTTCGGCCAATTTCCAACTGACAATGAACGTGTCGGTCTACAGCTTCACCGCCGTCGCCAAGCGCGCCGAGCCGCTGATGAGCGCCGGCGGTACGCTGCTGACGCTGACCTATTACGGCGCCGTCAAATACGTGCCGAACTACAACGTCATGGGCGTGGCCAAGGCGGCGCTCGAGGCGTCGGTGCGCTATCTCGCGGTCGACCTCGGCAAGGCTGGTATTCGCGTCAACGCGATTTCCGCAGGCGCTATCAAGACGCTGGCCGCTTCCGGCATTTCCGGCCTGCGCGACATGCTGCACTGGCAGGAGGCCAATGCGGCGCTGCGGCGCAACGTCGATATCGACGATGTCGGCAAGGCCGGACTTTATTTGCTGTCCGACTTGTCATCGGGCGTGACTGGCGAGATCCAGTATGTCGATGCCGGCTTCAACATCGTCGGCATGAAGCTGATGGACGAGCCCGAGACCCCTCCCACCGCCTGAGACCAAATGGCCGAACTCGAGTGGCCGGAACTTTATTTCGTCCGGCATGGCGAAACCGACTGGAATGCCGAAGGGCGTTACCAGGGAAGCAGGGACATTCCGCTCAACGATCGGGGCCGGGGACAAGCCGCGCTCAACGGCGAGCTGCTCAAGCAACTGCTCGATCGCGCCGGTCGCGTCGCGACCGACTTCTCCTGGTATGTGTCGCCGCTCGGCCGCACCCGCGAAACCATGGACCTGGTCCGTCGCGGCATCGGCGAGCCGCTGCCGGACATCACCATCGATCCGCGCCTGATCGAAATTTCGTTCGGCGTCTATGAGGGGCGCCTGCACGCCGACCTCGCCGCCGGCGAGATGGCGATTGCCGGCGAACGCGATGCGAGCTTCTGGCACTTCAATCCGCCCGAAGGCGAGAGCTACGAGGACGTCGCCGGTCGTGTGTCCGCCTTCGGCGCTTCGCTCACCGGCCCATCGGTGATCGTCTCGCATGGCGGCATTCTGCGCGTGTTGCGTCATCTGATCGAAGGCTTCCCGCACGAGCGAGCGGTCAACTGGTTCCCGCCGCAGGATTCGGTGGTCCATTTCATCGACGGCAAATCTGTGGTCTATCCGGCTGGGCAGAGCTGGGACGACTAGCCCGTCCGGCGCGAGGACAAAGAAAGCGCGATGAGTTTCAACACCTTCGGCCACATGTTCCGCTTCACCACCTGGGGGGAGAGCCACGGGCCAGCGCTCGGCGTCGTCGTCGATGGCTGCCCGCCGGGCCTTCCGCTGTCTGCTGCGATGATCCAGCGCGACCTCGACCGCCGCAAGCCGGGCCAGTCCCGCTTCACCACGCAGCGCCGCGAGGATGATGCGGTCAAGATCATGTCTGGCGTGTTCGAGGACGAGTCGGATGGCGTGGTCAAAACCACCGGCACGCCAATCTCGCTGCTGATCGAAAACACGGATCAGCGCTCCAAGGACTATTCGGAGATCAAGGACAAGTTCCGGCCGGGGCACGCCGACTTCACCTATCTGCAGAAATACGGCATCCGCGACTACAAGGGCTCGGGCCGCGCGTCGGCGCGCGAGACGGCAGCACGCGTCGCGGCGGGTGCGGTGGCGCGGCAGGTGCTGGGCGGCGTGCGCATCCGCGGCTCGCTGGTCCAGATAGGCCCCTATAAGATCGACTACGCCAATTTCGACTGGGACGAGGTGAGCAGGAACCCATTCTTCTGCGCTGACCCGGTGGCGGCCAAGGAGTGGGAGCCCTATCTCGACGGCATCCGCAAGGCCGGCAATTCAGTGGGCGCCGTGATCGAGGTCGTGGCCGAGGGCGTACCACCGGGCTGGGGCGCGCCAATCTACGGCAAGCTTAGCGCCGACCTCGCTTCGGCGATGATGTCGATCAATGCGGTCAAGGGCGTCGAGATCGGCGAAGGCTTTGCCGCTGCGTCACTTACCGGCTGGGAGAATGCCGACGAGATGCGCGCCGGGAACGCCGGACCCTATTTCAAGACCAACAAGGCCGGCGGTGTGCTGGGTGGCATTTCGAACGGCGATCCCGTCGTCGTGCGCTTCGCGGTCAAGCCGACCTCCTCGATCCTGACGCCGCGCGAGACGGTGACGACGGACTACGAGAACACCGACGTGATCACCAAGGGCCGCCATGACCCTTGCGTCGGCATCCGCGCGGTGCCGATCGGCGAGGCGATGATGGCCTGCGTGCTGGCCGACCACTTCCTGCGCCACCGCGGCCAGACAGGACGCGACGGCGGCATTGGCTACTAGAGTCGCGTCTTCCGCTCGCTCCGGCCGGATTTCTCGGGCGAGCGGAAGCACCCATCGGAGGTGAGCCTCGGGTCGTCGGCTACTCGCGCGCGAGGGCTCGCGGAGCTTCGGGCTTGTTGCCGAGGATCTCGTCGATCCGGGCCATCACGTCGGGCGTCAGCTTCGACTTGTGGTCCAGCGCCTTGAGATTGTCCTCGAGCTGGCTCTTCTTGCTGGCGCCAAGGATAACTGTTGATACGTTCGGGTTGGCGTTGCACCAGAGCAGGGCGAGGTGGTGGACGGGGAGGCTCATATCCCTCGCCAGCACGGCGAGCTTCTTGACCTTCTCGATTTTGGCCTTGCCCGCCTCGGACTCAAGGTTGCGCTTCAGCCACTCGTAGCCAGGCAGGTTCACGCGGCTGTCGGCGGGGATGCCATCATTGTACTTGCCGGTGAGGAAGCCCGAGGCGAGCGGCGACCAGATGGTGGTGCCCAGGCCCATTTCGTAGAGCGGCAGATATTCTTTCTCGACGTTCTCGCGCCGGAACATGTTGTATTCGGGCTGCTCCATGGTGGGTGGCGTCAGGTGCTCGCGGCGGGCGACGAGATGCGCCTCGGTGAGCTGCTGCGCATTCCACTCGGACGTGCCCCAGTAGATGACCTTGCCCTGCACGATGAGGTTGTGCATGGCGCGCACGGTTTCCTCGATGGGCGTATCGATGTCAGGGCGGTGGCAGAAATAGAGGTCGAGATAGTCGACCTGCAGGCGCTTCAGCGCCTGGTGGGCGCCATCGGTGACGTGCTTGGCGCTGAGGCCCTTCTGCGTCGGCTTGCTGCCGCCCCAGAAGACCTTGGAGGACACCATATAGGTGTCGCGGCTCCAGTTGAGCTTCTTGAGCGCCTCGCCCATCACGATCTCGGCGTTGCCCTGCTCGTAGCCCTCGGCATTGTCGAAGAAGTTGATGCCGTTGTCATAGGCCGTAGCCATGATCGAGGCGGCGGCGTCTTCGCCCACCTGCTTGGCGAAGGTGACCCAGGCGCCGAAGGAGAACTCAGAAACACGAAGGCCGGATTTGCCGAGGCGGCGATAGTCCATGGTGATACCTGCTGATCTGATATGTCGTTGAAACGATCGCGCAACCGGCCGGGGAGGCCGGCGCCGCGCTGGCGGCTTCAATCGTTGACTGACGATATATCAGCCGCAGCGGAACAGCGCCACGATTTCCTTGTTGCCGCCGCCGCCCGATATCGGCGAGGGCAGAGCCTGCCGCAGCGACCAGCCGGCGCGGGCAAGAAAGGCGACGACATCGTCGCGGGCCCGGGCGATCGCCGCGGCGTCGGTGACGATGCCGCCCTTGCCGATATTGTCGCGGCCCACCTCGAACTGCGGCTTGATCAGGATCACCGCGTCGGCGCCCGGCCGGCAGAGGGCGAGCGGGGCGCCGAGCACCTTGGTGACGGAGACGAAGCTGACGTCGCACACGAGCAGATCGATCGGCTCGCGGATGATTCTGTCCGTGAGGTCGCGGGCATTAAGCCCTTCCAGCGACTCGACATTGCCCAGCGCCTGAAGCTGCGGATGAAGCTGATCGCGGCCGACATCGACGGCGTAGATCTTGGCCGCGCCGCGCTCGGCCAGCACCTGGGTGAAGCCGCCGGTTGAGGCGCCCACGTCGAGGCAGACCTTCCCCGCGACGGCGATGCCGCCGGCGTCGAGCCCGGCGATCAGCTTGAGTGCGGCGCGGGAGACGTAGCCGCCCGCCGGGTCATCGAGCGCGATGCTGTCGCCAGGCCCCACCATCTGGCTCGGCTTTGCGGCAGGAGCGCCGTTGATGGTGACTGTGCCCCGCAGGACGGCGTCGCGGGCCCGGGCGCGGCTCTGGACGAGACCGCGCTGCTCGAGGGCAAGATCGAGTCGGACGCGGTCGGACATGTCAGACAGCTCTCGTTGCTCGCCGATCGCCGACGGTCGAGGAATGCGACCGCCAACGTGACGGCTCAGGTGTCAAGCGGCTCGGTACCGACCGGTTTGCCGTTGCGCAGGGCGATCTTCTCGATGCGCGCCTCGGCGGCCTTGAGCAGCCCTTCGCAATGCGACTTGAGGGCTTCGCCGCGCTCGTAGATGGCGATCGATTCGGCGAGCGGCGCCTTGCCGCCCTCGAGGCGCGCGACGATGCCTTCGAGCTCGGTGAGCGCGGCTTCGAAGGTCATTGTCTTGACGTCGTCGGTGGCGAGATCGGCCAAAATCAGCTCATCAGTGCAGTGACATGGGCGGCGACGCCGGTGGCGAGGCCCTGCCGGTCATAACCCCCTTCGAGCATCGAGACAATGCGCCCGCCGCAGCACCGGTCGGCGACCTCGCGCAGCCTGAGGGTGAGCCAGGCGAAGTCCTCGGGATGCCAGTTCAACTGGGCGAGCGGATCGCGGTAATCGGCATCGAAGCCGGCCGAAACCAAAATGAAATCCGGCCGAAAGTCAGTCAAAGTCGGGATGATTTGAGCATCATAAGCGGCCCGCATCTCGTCTTTGCCGGAGCGGGCGGCGAGCGGCGCGTTGAGGATGTTGTTGCGCACGCCGGTCTCGCTGGCGGCGCCGGTGCCGGGGAACAGCGGCATCTGGTGCGTCGAGGCGTACATGACCGTGGGATCGTCGTAGAAGATGTCCTGCGTGCCGTTGCCGTGATGGACGTCGAAATCGACGATGGCGACGCGCTCGGCGCCGTACTTGCGCTGCGCCTCGCGGGCGACGATGGCGATGGTGTTGATGAGGCAGAAGCCCATCGGCCGCTCGCGCTCGGCGTGGTGGCCGGGCGGGCGGACGGCGCAGAAGGCGTTCTCGACTTCGCCCAGGGCGACGGCGTCGAGCGCGGCGAGCCCGCCGCCCAGTGCCGTGCCGACGGCATCGAGCGAGGTGGAGGAGATGAAGGTGTCCTCGTCGATCTGCGCCATGCCCTCGGCGGGTCGTGCCTGGGCGAGGGCCTGCAGATAGCCGGGCGCGTGGACGAGGTCGGCGAGGGTGAGGTCGCCGCCCGGCGCGTCGCGGCGGATCAGGGCCGGAAAGTCGGCAGGCGCGAGGATTTCCTCGATGGCGCGGATGCGCTCGGCGCGCTCCGGATGGCCCGCCGGGGTCCGGTGGCTCTCGAAATTGCGCTGGCTGACGAGCAGGGTGGCCATGTCAGTGATTCCTTGACGGGCACAGCCCCCCTTGTCAAACAGCGCCGCATGGCCGGGCCCGTTCCGCACAGGCAAGATGTGAGCGACTTCGCAGCGACCCTGCAGCGGGGCGAGGTTGTCGCGTTCCCCACCGAGACGGTCTACGGGTTGGGCGCCGATGCGACCAACTCGGACGCGGTGCTCAAGATCTACGAGACCAAGGGCCGGCCGCGCTTCAATCCGCTGATCGTCCACGTGACCGATGTCGCGATGGCCCGGCGCCATGTGAGCTTCTCGCCGCTGGCCGAAACGCTTGCCCGATTCTGGCCGGGGCCGCTGACGCTGGTGCTGCCGCGGCTGCCGGAGGCCGGGCTGAGTGACATCGTGACGGCGGGGCTCGATACGGTGGGCGTGCGGGTGCCGAACCATCCGCTGGCGCTCGAACTGATCGGCGCGGCGGGCGTGCCGCTGGCGGCGCCGTCGGCCAATCCATCCGGCAAGCTGTCGCCGACGACGGCCGAGCAGGTGCGGCGGGCGTTCGGCGGACGGGTGCCCGTGCTCGATGGCGGCCCGTGCATGGCGGGAGTCGAGTCGACGATCCTTGCGGTCGAGGGCGGGACGGTGACGCAACTGCGCGCCGGCGCCCTGGCGCGCGAGGAGATCGAGCGGGCGATCGGCCAGCCGGTGACGGTAGCGGCGGAGGGCGCGGCAGTGGCGTCGCCCGGCATGCTCGCGAGCCACTATGCGCCGAACGCAGCGCTGCGGCTCAACGCCAGGGCGGCGGAGCCGGGAGAGGCCTACCTCGGCTTCGGTCCGGGCGAGGCGACGCTGAACCTGTCGGCCGAAGGCGATCTGCACGAGGCGGCGCGCAACCTGTTCGCGATGCTGCACGAGCTCGATACGCGGGCCACGCGGATCGCAGTCGCGCCGATCCCGCGGGCCGGCCTGGGCGAGGCGATCAACGACAGGCTGAAGCGCGCCGCGGCGCCGCGAGGGTGAGATGCACGGCAACGCGCCGGTGATCGTAGTGGATTTGCAGACCGGCATGTTCGACGGCCGCGTCGCACCGCCGCTGCACGACGCCGAGGGGCTGGTCGCGCGCGTGCGGAAGATCCTCTCATGGGCGCGTCGCAGCGGGCACGGCGTCGCTTTCGTGCAGCAGAACTCGCCGCCCGGCGACCAGCTCGCGCCGGGCGCTGCGGGCTGGCCGATCTGGCCGGCGCTGGGGCAGGGGGCGGACGAGCCGACCTTCGGCAAGACGGTCGAGAACGCGTTCACGAGCGAGGAGCTGCGCGGCTGGGTGACGGCTCTCGGCACCGACGAGGTGATCGTCATCGGCGCGGCGACCAATCACTGCGTGACGTCGACGGTCGAGGGCGCGCTGGCCGAGGGACTGAAGGTGACGGTGGTGTCGGACGCGCACAGCACCGGCAGCCGGCCCGGCGCGCCCGGCATTATCGCCGCGCACAATGCAGCGTTCGCGGCGGCGGGCGCGCGGCTGGTGACGACAGACGAACTGACAGCTACGGGAACCTAACGCCGGTCATCGCCGTTATTACTCTCCGACTCGGGGTTTCAGATGACGACTTCTCTTCGGCGCTTCCAGCTCAGGGAGCGCACCGCCGCGGCGCACGCCATGGTCGATGCGGCCATTGGCGATTTCACATCGCTCGACAATTATCGCCGCTACCTCACCTCGCTCTACCGCTTCCGCGCCCCGCTCGAGGCCGATCTGTCGGCCGACTGGTCCGCGGTACTGGGCAGGTGGCGCCCGGCCGCAGTGGCCGATGAGCTGCGCCTCGACATGATTGACCTGGGCGTCGAGCTACCGGCGCTCGAGCGGCGCGGGACTCCGATCGGCGCATGCGACCTGCTCGGCACACTCTATGTGCTCGAAGGCTCGTCGCTAGGGGCACAGCTGCTCTACAAGCGGGCGCGGGAACTCGGGCTGTCGGCAAACTATGGCGCGCGTCACCTCGCGCGGCAGTGCGCGCGCCTCAAGGACTGGCGCGCCTTCCTCGACATCCTCGAAGCCGACGGGCAGTTCGACATCGAGGCGGCCACGCTCGCCTCGCTCTCGACCTTCGCCGCTGCGGCGTCGGCCTTCGGGGCACGAGCATGACGGCGCAGCCGCCGACGCAGGCCGTCGACCTCACTAATTGCGACCGCGAGCCGATCCATATTCCCGGATCGATCCAACCGCATGGCGCGCTGATTGCTTTCGACGCGAGCCTCACCACGGCGCTGCGCAGCTCGGCCAACTGCGTTGAGCTTCTGGGGATCGCAGCGATCAACGGCTCGGCCACCGAGAGCATGCTCGGCGGCGAGGTGACCCACCAACTGCGCAATGCGCTGTCGACGGCCGGCGACTCCGCGCGGCCGGCATTGCTGTTCAACATAGAGCTGCCGTCGGGGCTGCGCTTCGACATCGCGTTGCACCGCTACCTGTCGACGGTGATCGTCGAGTTTGAGCCGGCCGGCAATCCCAACGAGCAGCCACTGACAGTGGCGCGCGAAATGATCGGTCGCATCTCGCGCATCGACACCGTGGACCAGCTCGTGCAGCAGGCGGCGCGGCTGGTGCGCGGCATTCTCGGCTACGACCGCGTGATGATCTACCGGTTCGAAAGAGACGGCGCCGGCAAGGTGATTGCCGAGGTCAAGCGCGCGGACATCGAGAGCTTCCTCGGCCAGTATTTCCCCGGCAGCGATATTCCGCAGCAAGCGCGCACCCTCTACCTCAAGAACACCATTCGCATCATTTCGTCGTCGGACTACCGGCCGGTGCGCGTGAACCCCGTGCTCGACCTGTCGGGCGAGCCCCTGGACCTCAGCTATGCACATCTGCGCTCGGTTTCGCCGATCCATCTCGAATATCTGCGCAACATGGGTGTGGGCGCGTCGATGTCGATCTCGATCATCGTCGACGGCGAACTGTGGGGGCTGATCGCCTGCCATCATTACGCGTCGCGCGTGCTGCCGATGTCGCTGCGCGTGGCGGCAGAAATGTTCGGCGAGTTCTTCTCGCTGCAGCTAAGCGCACTGCGGCAGAAGCAGAAGCTCGACGTGGCCACGCAGGCCCACGCCTATCTCGATCGCGTGCTGCAACTGGCGAGCCAGCGCGATGTCGAGGACGTGCTGGTCGACAATCTTGGCGACTTCAGCCGGCTGATGCCCAATGACGGGATTGCGCTCTGGTATGGCGGGCGCTGGCTGTCGCGTGGGGCGACGCCCGCGGCTGCGGAGGGGCCGGCGCTGGCGGCCTTCGTGAGCAGCGTGGGCAGCGGCCGCGTGTGGGCGACGCACACGCTCTCCGCACGCTTCCCCACCGCCGAAGCATACCACCAGATCGCTTCGGGTCTGCTCGCCATTCCGCTGTCGCAGACGCCGCGCGATTACCTGTTCTTCTTTCGCAAGGAACTGGTCCAGACGCTCAACTGGGCCGGCGATCCGGAGAAATCCTACATCAGCGGCCCGATGGGTGACCGGCTTACGCCGCGCAAGAGCTTCGCTATCTGGAAGCAGACGGTGGAGAAGCACGCGCAGCCCTGGACCGAAGAAGACCGGGAGATCGCCGAGGCGGCACGTGCCGCACTGGTCGAAGTGGTGCTGCGCCACAACGAGATGCTCGAGGAAGAGCGCGCCAAGGCCGATGTGCGCCAGCGCATGCTCAACGAGGAACTGAACCACCGCGTCAAGAACATCCTCGCCGTCATCAAATCGCTGGTGGGCCAACCGGTGGCGCCGGGGCGCTCGCTGCAGGAATATGTGGCGACGCTCAAAGGTCGCATCCAGGCGCTGAGCTTTGCCCATGACCAGGTGATCCGCGGGGCAGGGGGCGGCGCGCTCGCCGACCTGCTGCAGGCGGAGCTGTCGCCCTACCGCAGCGCCACGAGCGCGATCGCGATCGACGCGGATGGCGTGTGGACCGATGCGCGCGCCTACTCTGTGATGGCGCTGGTGCTGCACGCGCTCGCGACCAATGCGGCCAAGTATGGCGCGCTCAGCGTCACCGGTGGACGGCTCGACGTGCGCGCCGTGATCACCGCCAATGGCGACTGCACCATCGAGTGGCGCGAAAGCGGCGGGCCACCTGTCTCGCCACCATCGCGCGAGGGCTTCGGCACGGCACTGCTCGACCGCAGCGTGCCGTTCGACCTCAGTGGCGAGAGCGAAGTCACCTACGCGCCGGAGGGCGTGGTCGCCCGCTTCCGCCTGCCGTCGCGGCATGTCCGTCGCGCGGTGGCCGAAGCGGTAGGGGGACTGCAGGGACTGCCGCGTGGGGCGAGCGCCGACGGACTGCCGCGCGACCTGCCAATCCTCCTGCTCGAAGACCAGATGCTGATCGCGATGGACGTCGAGGGCATGCTCGCCGATCGCGGCTTCACGCGGATCATGACCACGAGCACCGCCGACCAGGCGATCAAGACCATCGAGCGTTCCAAGCCGGCGGTGGCGATTCTCGACGTGAATCTGGGGGGCGGGACCTCGATCGGCGTCGCCGAAGTACTGCTGGCGCACCGCATCCCGTTCGTGTTCGCAACGGGATATGGTGACGGCGGCATGATCCCCGCCGCACTGAGCGACGTGCCCGTGGTGCGCAAGCCCTACGCGGTCGAGGCGTTGCTGCGGGCGCTGGCCCGCGTGATGCTGCCCCCGTCACAGAGCTGACACCCGAGCGCCGCTCGCCGCCTGCGGCGGCTGTTGGCGAAAGGACTGGCCGAGACCGAAAAGGAGCGGGTAGTGTTGGGGCATGGACACCGACCCCAACCACCGCATCTACGGCATCAGCGTCGCGAGCGTTTACCCGATGTATGTGACCAAGGTCGAGCGCAAGGGCCGCAGCAAGGCGGAGCTCGATGAGGTCATCCGCTGGCTGACCGGCCACAGCCAGAAATCGCTGGACAAGGAACTGGCGGCCAAGACCACCTTCCGCGATTTCTTCGCCACGGCGCCCGAACTCAATCCCTCGCGGGCGCTGATTACCGGCGTGGTGTGCGGCGTGCGGGTGCAGGACATCGCGGACCCGCTGATGCGCGAAATCCGGTACCTCGACAAGCTGGTGGACGAACTCGCCAAGGGCAAGGCGATGGAGAAGATCCTGCGCGCCTGAACCGGCTAGTGTGTGCGGACCGGACCTTTCACCGCCGCCCAGGGCATCAGTCGCGGACCTTGTAGGGCTTCTGGTCGCGCCAGAAGCGCATCAGGCCCTCGAGGTCGGGGTCGCCGTTTTCGGGCAGCACGATCTTGAGCGTGGCGTAGAGGTCGCCCGCGCCGTGGAGGCCCTTGCCCTTGAGACGGAGCGCCTTGGCGGTGTTGATGTTGGCCGGCAGCGTCAGCTCGGCGGAGCCGTCGAGCGTGGGGACGCGCACCTTGCCGCCCAGCACCGCCTCGTAGAGCGCGATCGGCACTTCGACGCGCAGATCCGCGCCGTCGCGGCGGAACTGCCTGTGGCGCTCGAACTTGACGGTGACGATGGCGTCGCCCGGCTCGCCGCCGAGGTGCGAGGGCATGCCCTGGCCCTTGAGCCTGATCTGCTGGCCGTCCTCGACTGTCTCGGGCAGCTTGACGTTGACCACCTTGTTGGTGGGGAGGCGCAGCGGCACCGAGGCCGCCTTGTGCGCATCCTCCAGCGACACGGCGAGCGTCACATTGGCGTCCTCGCCCTTGTTGGACTGGGCCCTGCCGCCGCCGAAACCCGGACCACCGCCGCCCATGGTGCCGTTGAACGGATCCCAGCCGCCGGGGCCGGTGGTGCGGCCGCCGCGCTGCTGGGCGCCGCCGAAGCCGCTCATGAATTCCTTGAGGATGTCCTCGGCCGAAAAGCCGCCAGCCCCCGCTCCGGCGCCGCGGCGCGCGCCGGCGCCGCCGAAGCCGGCGAATTTCGGGTTGCCCTCGGCATCGATCTCGCCCCGGTCGTAAGCCGCCTTCCTGTCCTTGTCGGTGAGGAAGTCGTAGGCAGCCGAAATCTCGGCGAACTTGGCGTGCGCCTTGGGGTCGTCCTTGTTCTGATCGGGGTGATTGGCCTTGGCCAGCCTGCGATAGGCCGACTTCAGATCCTTCTCGCTCACAGAACGAGAAACCCCGAGCACGGTGTAGGGATCGCGCATGGGTTCCTTCGGATAAATGGGTTTCGGATTGAAAATCCGCCGTTTCCCAACCTATATGGCCACGACCCCCCGCCTTGTCCAGATCGTCACAATGACCGCAAACACCCTTTCCGAGCGCATCTTCGACGACGCCGATACGGGGGAAATCGACCCGTTCTCGCTGTTCGAGGAGTGGTACGGGGACGCCCGGCAGCGCGAACCCAACGATCCGCACGCCATGGCGGTGGCCACCGTGGACGCCGCCGGGATGCCCGATGTGCGCATGGTGCTGCTGAACGCCCGCGACCACCGGGGCTTCGTGTTTTTCACCAATTTCGAGAGCCGCAAGGGCGAGGAACTGCGCGCCAACCCCCGGGCGGCGCTGGTTTTTCACTGGAAGTCGCTGCGCCGGCAGTTCCGCGCGCGGGGGCCGGTGGAGGTGGTGCAGCCGGGCGAGGCCGACGCCTATTTCGCGACTCGCTCGCGGGTGAGCCAGATCGGCGCCCATGCCAGCAAGCAGTCCCGGCCGCTCAGGGCCAGGACGGTGCTGATGGAGGCGGTCGAAACGCTCAAATCCTCGCTGGGCGAGGACGAGCCGGTGATCCGGCCGGCCTACTGGTCGGGCTTCCGAATCGTGCCGCTCGAGATCGAGTTCTGGCAGGACGGGGAGTTCCGCCTGCACGACCGTGTCCGGTTTACCCGCACCGGCCACGATGCTGTGTGGACACGCGCGCGGCTCTATCCCTGAGCCTTGCCGCTGGGCCGCGCCCGTGAAATCGTGAGACCGGTTTGGCGGCGATCGGCATGACGGACACCACAGCAGAGGCACGGACGGGGCGCGTCGAGTTCACCGGCGGGCGACAGGAGATGCTTGGCATCATCCTGCGCGGCTATGCCCTCATGATCCCCACGATCGGGCTCTACCGGTTCTGGCAGGCGACGTGGAAGCGGCGCTTCTACTGGCAGAACACCGTGATCGACGGCGAGCCGATCGAATACACAGGCACGGCGAGCCAGTTGCTGCTGGGGTTCTTCTTCGCGCTGGCGTTCTTTCTGCCCATCTACATCGCCTTCTTCGTGCTCTCGATGCAGGACGTCGATTTCGTGCTGCTCGGCTATGCGGCGATCGCCGCCGTGGTGTGGTTCCTCATGGGCTATGCGGTGTACCGGGCGCGCGACTTCCGCCTGTCGCGCACGCTCTGGCGCGGTATCCGCTTCGACCTCAAGGGCAATGCGTTCGCCTATGCCCTCCGCCGCTTCTTCTGGTCGATCGCCAATGTGCTGACGCTGGGGCTGATCTACCCATGGATGGGTTCGAGCCTGTGGCGCTACCGCTGGCGGCATACCTGGTATGGCGACCGCAAGTTCGAGATCGCCGGCAACTGGAAGACCATCGCGGGCCCGTATTACTCGGCCTATTTCCTCAACGTCATCGCCCTTGGTGCGACCGGCGGCTGGATCGGCTCGACCGGTGACTTCACCATGGTGGGCAACGTCCCTGTGCCCGGGCCGATCGGCATTAGCATGTGCATCGGCTGCGTGCTGGTGCTGGCGTTCAGCCTCGCCTTCTACCGCACGCGGGTCGCCTCGCGCATGCTCTCGACGGTGTCGGTGGGCGACGCCAAGCTCAGCGTCAAGCTCGGGACGGGCGCGCTGTTCGGGCAGTTCGCGGTCTATGTCGTCGCCGTCGTGGCGCTGCTGATCCTGCTGGCGCTGACGGCCGCGATCGCGCTGGGCGGCGTCTATGCCGCGGCGGCCGCCGGCGGCCAGACACCCGACGCCGAGGCGCTGGTATCGCTCTTCTCATCGGGCACCACGAACGTCATTCTGCTCATCGTCGCCTATCTCGTGATCCTGGGCGCCTTCGGCATGCTGGCCGAGTTGATCCTCAGCTTCGGCTGGTGGGTGCTGCTGGCGCGCGGCGCGAGCATCGCGAACCCCGACAGCCTGCGCACGGTGCAGGCGACCGCCGAGGACAAGGCGCTGATCGGGCAGGGGCTCGCCGATGCTCTCAATGTGGGGGCGTATTGATGGAGTTCACCGCCCGCTACCAGGACGGGAAGACCGCGAGCTCACGCGATGTGATCTGTATCATCGACCTCGCTTCCGATCCGGTGATGCTGGCGATCCTCGATGCCGGGACGCGCGAGATCGTCGATCGCTGGCCGGCCGACGAGTGCCATCTGCTGCATTCGCGCATGATGGAGCTCAGGATCGGCAACCGGCAGCGCCCGGCCGGCGCGCGCCTCGCGGTGACCGGCATCGAGAACATGAAGGCGGCGCTGGGCGTGCTGCCCAAGCTCAACCAGCACCAGCGCGCCGACTACTGGAAGCAGGCGCGCATCATCGGGCTGGCGACGGCCGCCCTGCTGTCGGTGATCGTCGCCTATCTCTACGGCATCCCGCTGCTCGCCGACCGGCTGGTGACGTTTTTTCCACCCGAATGGGAGAGCAAGATCGGCGCGACGGCCGACGCGCAGATCGAGGCCTCGCTCACTGGCGGCAAAGGCTATGCGGTGTGCGAGACCAACCCCAACACGGTCGCCAACAAGGCCATCACGCGCTTCACCGAGCTCGCCTTCGCGGGGCTCAACTCGCCCTTTGCGCCGACGGTAACGGTGGTCCGCTCCGACGTGCCCAACGCCTTCGCGCTGCCCGGCGGGCGCACCTATTATCTGTCGAGCCTGATCCAGGCGAGCCGCACGCCCGACGAGTTCGCCGGCGTGCTGGCGCATGAGCTGGGGCACGTCTACTACCGCCACGGCATGCAGGGGCTGATCTCGACTTCGACGACGGGGCTGCTCGTGGGCTTCGTGCTGGGCGACCTCACCGGTCTGTCGGTGGCGGGCGCGGTGGGCGCGTCGCTGATCGACAACCGCTTCTCGCGCCAGTCCGAAGCGCAGGCCGACGATTTCGCCGGCAAGACCGCGCAGCGGCTCGGTTTCAGCCCGTCCGGCCTCGTCGACCTGCTCGACCGCGTCGCCAAGGACGACGCGTTCTCCAAGGCGCTCGCGCTGTTCCAGAACCACCCACTGACCGACGATCGCCGCGCCGCGCTTGAAGCTCTCGACACGAAGGATCCCGGCGCGCGCCCGGCCTTTACGACCGAGGAATGGAACGCGATCCGCGACATGTGCAAGCCGCCACCGCCACCGCCGCTGCCCGACGTGGTGACCCCGGCCGAGACCACTCCCTGATGCGCATTCTCGTGCGGACCTCGAAATGGGCCGTGTGGGCACGCCGGTTCGGCGCGCTGGCATTGCCGCTGGCAGCGATCCCCGTGCTGCTGCATCGCGGCCATCTGATCACATCGGACAATTTCATCGCGATCGAGACAGTCGCCATGGCCCTGGCGGCTGCCGCGATCGGCATGGCACTGGTTGCCTTCGCGCGCCTGTGGTTCACCGGCGACCAGGGCTGGGGCCGCGCGACGGTTGCCTTCGTGTTCGGCACGATCTGCCTGCTGCCGGCCGCCTATTTCGCCTGGCTGGCGGCAAGCACCCCGGCCTCGCCGGATGTGTCGACCGACTTTGCCGAATCGCCGCCGCTGGTGAGCTTTGTGGAATCACGTTTCATCGGGCCGGAGGAGCGCGAGCGGATCGCAGCGGCCTATCCCAATGCGCGCTCCCGCACCTATCCCATCGAAGCGCCGCAGATGTACGACGTCGTCGGTCGACTGGTCGAGGCGCGGGGCTGGGACGTGCGGGCGACGCGGGCGCCGCTCGGCCCGCTCGATACCGGCCAGTACAATGCAGTGGTGACGACGCTGCTCGGTTTTTCGCAGGAAGTGGCGGTGCGGGTCGCCGGCGGCGCCGACGGCGCAACCGTCGACATGCGCTCGACCTCGCTCAGCGCCTTCCCCGATTTCGGCGAGAACGGCCAGCGCGTCGAGGCCTTCTTGCTCGAACTCGACAACCAAGTGACGCTGATGCTGCGCAACGCGCCGGCGCAACCGGTGGCGCAGGACTAGGGCGGCGAGAGCCGGAGCCCGAACAGCGTGCGGCGGGCACGGATGAGGCCGCGTTCGGCGAGATACTCGATGTGTGCCCTCAGCGTGAGCGCCGCCGCGAAGCGCAGCCGCGCGGTGAGCTGCGGATAGATGCGGTCGAGCAGGCCGCCGATGGTGGTGGCGCCGGCGGCCACCGCGTCGGCAATCTGCCGGTTGCGCAGCTGCCGGTGCGCGAGGAGGGCACGCGCATAGGCGGGGCCATCGGCGATCGGCCCGCCATGCGCCGGCAGATAGTGCGCGTGGGGCAAAGCGAGCACCTTTTCGAGCGAGGCGAGATAGTCGGCCATCGAGCCGTCGGGCACGGCGACGAGCGTCGAGTTCCAGCCCATGATGTGGTCGCCGGTGAGCAGCCAGCCGGTGCCGGCGAGGCCGAAGCCCATGTGGTTGGCGCAGTGGCCGGGGGTGGCCGTGGCGACCAGCTCGAGGTCGCCAGCGGTGAAGGTTTCGCCGTCGCGCAGGCTGCGGTCGGGCACGAGATCCCAGTCGCAGTCGCCCGCGAGGGCGTTCGTTTCGAAGCGCCGCAGCGGCCGGCTGAGCCGGTGCGGGCCGGCGAACCAGAGCGGAGCGCCGGTCGCCTGGCGCAGCGCATCGGCGCCGGCCGAATGGTCCTTGTGCGTGTGGGTGAGGATGATCGCCTCGACCCGCCGTCCGGCCGCCGCCGCGAGGAGGGCCGCGCGATGTGCCGCGTCGTCGGGGCCCGGATCGAGGATGGCGAGGCGGTCGCCGCCGAGGAGAAAGCTGTTGGTGCCGGTGAAGGTGAACGGCCCCGGATTGGGCGCGGTGAGACGTACGACGCCAGGCAGAACGTCCACCGGATGGCCGGTTTCCGGGGCGAAATCGGTATCGAAGGCGAGGGCTGGGGGCGAGGCGTCGGCCATTGCGCTCATAGAGGTGAGAGAATAGAAAACGGGCAGCATTCCGCGCCCGAAAGAAGGTAACGCAATGGCCGTCACGCTGACCACTCCCAACACCATCCTGGGAGTTCTCGAGCCCAAGTCGCAGACCACGCGCCTGATCAGCAACGTCTTCACCGTGCTGCTGGGCACCGTGCTGATCACGCTCGCCGCCAAGATCAATGTGCCGACCTGGCCCGTCCCGGTGACGCTGCAGAGCTTCGCCGTCGCCGCGCTCGCCGCCGCCTTCGGCTGGCGCATCGGTACGGCGACGGTGATCGCCTATCTGCTCGAGGGCGCGGCCGGCCTGCCGGTGTTCGCGACCGGTGGCGGCATGGCCTATCTGGCCGGACCGACGGGCGGCTTCCTGCTCGCTTTCGTGCCCATGGCCTACGTCATCGGCCGCGCCGCGGACCTTGGTGCCTCGGCCAAGATCGGCACGCTCCTCCTCGCCATGCTGATCGCCGATGCCCTGCTGTTTGCGCTGGGCTTCCTGTGGCTGCTGGTGCTGGGCAGCGGCGCTTCCTGGATCGACCAGTCCAACGTTGTCGGCTCCGCCTTCGCCAAGGCCGTGCAGCCGTTCCTCGTGTGGGACGCGCTGAAGATGCTGTTCGCCGCGCTGACCGTCACCGGCATCTTCACGCTGGCCAAGAAGCGTACCTGATCGCGCCCTGATTTCGAACGGCAAGGGCCGGTCCGCGCGACCGGCCCTTTGCTTTTTGGAGGCTAGAGCAGGTAGCCGAAGCTACGGGCCGGCGCGTCGATGAGGTGCCGGACGGCGGCGACCTCTGCCGCGCTGAGATTCTCGCGCCAGCGGCCGACATGCACGGAATGGTCGGTGGTGAGCCAGTGCGTCTGCCGCGCGGCTTCATCGATCCCCGGATTGTCGTTGACCCGGGCGGCCCAGATCGCGACGGCGTGGGCGGCATCGGCGTCGTCCGCGAGGCCGAGATCAGCAAGGATCTGCGTGGCGACGGACATCGGGCCCGCGACCACATCCTCGTAGCGGACAACGCGCGCACGATCGGCGATCTGCGCGTAGCCGGCGGAGTTGATGTGAGCCCAGTGCGCCGCGCACTGGATCACCAGCGGCTCCGATTGCAGGTCCCGCCAGTTCGCCGGCCGCGGAACATGGCTCCAGTTCGCCGCTATGCCGGGGCGGAGCGAGCTGATGCAGTCGAGCGGGTGGCGTACCATCCAGTAGATGCGCCGTGGTGCCGGCAAGATGTCGAACAGTTCTGGCAGAGCAAAGGCAAGACCGTCCCGGTGCCGCGCCTCGTCGTGGTGCCGTGGCCCCTTGGTTGCGAGCGGGCGCGACAGGTCGTCGGCCGCGGCAAGGTCGGACAAAGACGGCTCGAACAGATAGCTATACTGCGGCAGCGCGTCGAAGAGCTCGCCGAAGATAGACGTTCCGCTGCGACCGCAGCCGAGGACGACGACGCTTGGCAATTGATATTGAGGCAATCAGACCGACATTCTAGAGGGGGCAATACGATCCCCTACCTAGGACGCGGCGCGAGCGGCATGCAAGCCGCGCGAAGGGCTTTCCGTCAGCCGCCGGCGAGATAGCTCTGATAGACCCAGCCGTCGCCGCCGCTGAAATAGACATGGATCCAGCCGCCGATATTCTCGCCGATCCGCACGGCCGAGCCGGCATTGAGCACGCCGATCTTGGCGCCGGTCTTGGAGGGCGTCGCGCGGACGTTGACGGCCTGGCCGCCGATCTGGCTGGAGCCGAGGCCCGGCGGCTCGATGGTGGCGATGGAGGATTCGGGCGGCGCCAGCGCGACGGCGACGGTCTCGGCGGGCGGTGCGACGGCGACGATGCTGCTTTCGGGCGCGGGCGCGGCCACAGCCGTCTCCTGCGCCCGCGGGGCCGGCGGCGGCGTCAGCGAGCCGATCTGCTGCACCGGCGGCACGTTGAAATCGGCGCTGGCGGCGATCGGGGTGGTGACCTGGCCCATATTCGCCGCGATCATGTCGAGCGTCAGCAGCGAGCTGGCCCCGAAAATGAGCAGGGCGCCGGCAATGGCCAGCGGGTATCCGGCATAGCCGAGGACAGGCAGGAGGGCAGAGCGGTTCACGGGCAGTACCTCAGGCTCCAAGAAAAACCACCCGTGCAGAAACAATCAAGACCGCATTGCGGTTGCAGTGAACGCTCAGAGTAAACAAAGAGCCCGGCCTCGCGGAGGAGGCCGGGCTCGTATTGGTCGGAGTAGAGTGATTCGAACACTCGACCCCCTGCTCCCGAAGCAGGTGCGCTACCAGGCTGCGCTATACTCCGATAGGGCTTGCCGCACCCCCCTGAGGGGGCGGAAGTGGCGGCGTTATAGCTGTGACATTTGTGGGATTCAAGCGTCGTATCCGGGCTGCGGGGGCCGCGTTGCGCCTCAACGCGTTAGCGTGTAGGAACCGCGCCGTTGGGGCGTCGCCAAGTGGTAAGGCAGCGGTTTTTGGTACCGCCATTCCTAGGTTCGAATCCTAGCGCCCCAGCCAGCAGCACATTTGTCGCAGCGCCCGGCGCCTTTCACTCCGGCATCGGCCGGAGGAAGTGGTTGGGCGCGATTTCGCGGATTTCGGGCTGGGCGATCGCCGACTGGCGGCGGATCTGGTCGACCCGGCCGAGCTCGTCGCCGATCTCGTCGAAGCGGCGGTCGGGATCGGGAACCACCGAGAGCAGCAGGCGCGTATAGGGGTGCTGCGGGTTGCCCAGCACGCTCTCCATGGCGCCCCATTCGACGATCTGGCCGGCATACATGACCATGATGTCCTCGGCGACATAGCGCGCGGTGGCGACGTCGTGCGTGATGTAGAGCAAGGCGAGGCCGAGCTCGCGCTTCATCTCGTTGAGCAGGTTGAGGATGCCGAGGCGGACCGACACGTCGAGCATCGAGGTCGGCTCGTCGGCAACGATGACCTCGGGGCTGACCGCGAGGGCGCGCGCGATGCTGATGCGCTGGCGCTGGCCGCCCGACAGCTCGTGCGGGAATTTCGGAGCGACGAGGGCCGGGTCGAGTTTTACCCGCGCCAGCAGCTCGTCGATGGCGGTGAGGCGCTGTTGCCGGGTGAGGTCTCGGCGGTGCAGCCGAAGCGGCCGCTCGAGGTGGTAGCGCACGGTGTGCGCCGGATTGAGCGAGGCGAAGGGGTCCTGGAACACCATCTGCACCGCGGCGCGATAGGCCCTGAGGCTGGAGACCGGGCTGCTGCCGATGGGCTGGCCGCGGAACAGCAACTGGCCGGCATCGGGCTGGTACTCGCGCATGATGAGCCGCGCCGCTGTCGTCTTGCCCGAGCCGGACTCCCCGACCAGCGCCAGGGTGCGGCCCGGACGCAGGGCGAAGGACACCGAGCGCGCCGCATAGACGGCGCTGTCGCCGCGGCCGAAGACCTTGCTGACAGTGTCGAGCGCGAGGATGGGAGCGGTGTCGCCGGTCATGGTGCCGTCCCGCTGATCTGCTCGCCATGCAGGCGCGGCATCGAGGCCCAGAGACGCTGCGTGTAGGGGTGCTGCGGCGTGCGGTAGATGGTGCGCGCCTCGTTGACCTCGATCAGCTCGCCTTCGAGCATGACGCCGATGCGGTCGCTGACCTGGACCATCAGGCTGAGGTCGTGCGTGATGAACAGTACGGAGAAGCCGAGATCCTTGCGCAGCCGGTCGATGCGCTGGAGGATTTCGCGCTGCACCACGACATCGAGCGCGGTGGTCGGCTCGTCCATGATCAGCAGCTTGGGGTGGAGCGCGAGGCAGATGGCGATGACGATGCGCTGGCGCATGCCGCCCGAGCATTGATGCGGATAGGCGGAGAGGCGGTCGGGCGAGATGTCGACGAGCTCGAGCAGCTCCGCGGCGCGCGCCCGGGACTGTGCCCGCGACAGGCCCGCATGGGTGCGCAGCACGTCGTGGAACTGCGCTTCGATGGTGAGCACCGGGTTGAGCGAGTTCATCGCGCTCTGGAACACCATTGCCACTTCGCGCCAGCGGAAGCTGCGCAGGGCTTCGTCGTCGAGCGCCAGCACGTCGCGGCCATCGACGAGGATCTGGCTGCCCCTGCGGATCAGCGCCGGCGGGCGGTGCAGGCGGCTCACGGCGAAGGCAATGGTGCTCTTGCCGCAGCCGGATTCGCCGGCAAGGCCGAAGAACTCGCCGGGCGCGATGTCGAAGCTGACATTCCTGACGGCGTGGAAATCCTGCTCGGCACCGATGTAGTCGATCGAGAGATTGCGCACGGAAAGGACGGGCGTTGTCACAGCTTGCCCTCCCCGGCGCGGACGAGGCCGAACCAGCGGCCGAGCATGTTGCCGGTGCGAAGGCGCGGATTGGCCACTTCGTCGATGGCGAAGTTGATGAGCGCGAGGCCGAGCCCGAGCAGCGCGAGCGCGAGGCAGGGCGAGAGCAGGTCCCACCACGCGCCGACCGACAGGGCCGAGGCGTTCTGCGCATTGTAGAGCATGATGCCCCACGACACGGTGTTGGGATCTCCCAGCCCCAGGAACTCGAGTGTCGCCTCGGTGATGACGGCGAAGATGACGCTGCCGATGAAATTGATGCCCACGATCGAGATGAGGTTGGGGAACACCTCGAAGGCCATGATGCGCCAGGCTGGCTCCCCCAGCATCTCGGCGGACTTCACGTAGTCCTTCTGGCGGATCGACAGCGTCTCCGAGCGCGTGACGCGCACGCCCCAGGCCCACGAGGTGAGGCCCAGGATGACGGCAATGACCAGCGGGCTCGCCTGGCCGATGAAGGCGGCGAGCACGAGCAGCAGCGGCAGATTGGGGACGACCAGAACCATGTTCGTGAAGAAGTTGATGACTTCGTCGACGATGCCGCCCTTGTAGCCGGCGATGATGCCCAGCACCGTGCCGATGACGGTGATCAGCAGCCCCGCACCGAAGCCGACCGCGAGCGACACGCGCGCGCCATAGACGAGCCGCGCGAACACGTCATGACCGAGCCGCGTGGTGCCCAGCCAGTGTTCCCATGATGGCGGCTGGTGCGGGCGGCCGACGCGACGCACCGGACTGTACTCGGTTAGCAGCGGCGCAAAGATCGCGACGAGCACGATGACGAGGAGGATGGTGACGCCGATCAGCGCCTTCTTGTTGCCGAGGAGCTGGGTGAAGAGCTTCCGCATCGCTCAGGCCTTCTTGAGGCGCGGATCGAGCAGCACATAGCTCAGATCGACGACGAAGTTGGAGACGAGCATGGCGGCGGTCATAATCAGCAGCTGCCCCTGGATGACGGGATAGTCGCGCGCCAGGATGGCCTGGTAGAGCGTGTTGCCGAGGCCCGGATAGTTGAACACGACTTCAGTGACGAGCGAGCCGCCGAGCACCGTGCCGATGGCGATGGCGAGGCTCGACACGGTGGGCAGCAGCGCGTTGCGGGCCGCATACCAGAGCATGACATTGCCGTCCGATAGGCCCTTGGCGCGGCCCATGACGATGTAGTCGTCGCCGAGCAGGTTGATCATGTTGTTGCGCATGGTGACCGCGAAGCCGCCGGTGAGGACGATCACCATTGTCAGCATGGGCAGCGTGCCGTGGTAGAGGACGCTCGAAATGTAGGTCCAGTTGAACGCCGGATCGAGCAGCGGGTTGGCCGCATAGCCATTGGGGAACCAGCGCAGCGTGTAGCCGAAGACGAACAGCGTGATCAGCGACACGACGACGGCGGGCACGGAGCTCGAAAAGATCGCGAGCACGGAGACGATGGTGTCGAACAGCGTGCCGCGCCGCCACGCGGCCATGATGCCCAGCATCGTGCCGAGCGCGAAGCTGACGAGCGTCGCGATGCCGACGAGGCCGAGCGTCCATACGAGGGCGCGGCCGAGCAGCTCGGTAACGGGCAGCGGGAAGTACTTGATCGAGCGGCCGAGATCGCCGGTGAACACGCTCTGCAGATAGCGGACATATTGCTCGTTCAGCGGCGCATCGATGAAGCCGAAGGTGAGCTTGAGTGCGTTGAGATTTTCGAGCGACAGCTCCGAGCCGGCGCTGGCGAACATCATCTGGATGGGGTCGCCCGGCATGACGCGGGGCAGGAAGAAATTGATGGTGGCGGCCGCAAGGAACGCGGCGAGGTAGAAGGCGAGGCGCCGGAGCAGAAAGGCCATCCGTGCTTGCTTCCTTGTGCGGGGACCGCCGGGAGGGAAGGGGAGCGCGGTGCCGCGCTCCCCCGGACGTGGACGCTATTGGGCGACCGGATCGAGATCCAGCAGCTGCAGCAGGCGGGCCGGGTTGGCGTTGGACACCACCGGCGAGAACTTCGGATCGTCGGCGTTGGCCCAGCCGGTGAAGCGGCTGGTGTTGTACTCGTAGAAGGACGGGCTGTTGTAGACGGGGATGACGGGCATCGCCTCGGCGACGATCACCTGCACCTGGTCCATCAGCGTCTTCTGTTCGGCCGGATCCTTGGACTGCGTGTACTTGTTGAGCAGCGCCATGATCTCGGCATTCTCCCAATGCGGCGCCGTGAAGCGGCTCTTGCCGAAGTCCGCCGGATTGAACGAGCGGCGGTACGGGAAGTAGGGATCGGCCGCCGAGGCGAGGGCGTTGAGGGTCATCGAGTACTTGCCCTCGATGAGGTCCTGCGTCCACACCGCGGCCTCGGGCGTGCTCATCTTCACGTTGAGCCCGGCTTCGGTCAGCGACTCGATGGTGATCTGCACCGCGTCGATCCAGTCGGTCCAGCCATTGGGCACTTCGATGTCGATGGCGATAGGCGTGCCGTCCGGATTGTCGCGGAAGCCGTCGCCATTACCGTCCTTGTAGCCGGCCTCGTCGAGCAGCGCGACGCCGGCCGCGAGGTCGAACTTGCCATACTTGCCGTATTCGGTCGCCACTGCCGGATTGGCAAAGGCCTTGTAGAGCTCGCCCAGCATGGAGGGATCGTCGTTGACGAGCGGATAGCCGTAGCCGGCAATGTCGACGATCGTCTGGCGGTCGACGAGCATGCTGAGCGCACGACGGAAGTTCACGTCGTTGAACGCCTTCCGGTTGTTCTCGTCCGGCGTGATCATGCTGAGCTGGAACGACACCAGGCTCGACGGCGTGAACCAGTATTTATGGTGCTCCGGGTTCTTGGCAACGAAGGTGTTGTCGATGTCCGGAATGAAGCTTGTCGCCCAGTCGAGCGTGCCGTCGGCAAGGGCGGCGAGCACCTGCGGGTTGTCGGCGAGCTGCGGCATGCGCAGGCAGTCGACCTTGAGGTTGTCCGCGTCCCAGTAGTTCGGGTTGCGGCACTGTTCGTAGACCTGCGGGGTGAAGCGGGTGATCTCGGTCATCGGACCAGAGCCCACCGGCGTCTCGTTGGCGAAGGTGACGGGGTCGGCGATATCGGCCCAGATGTGCTCGGGGACGATCGGCATGCCCACGATGGTGTTGGCGATCAGCGAGTTGGGCTCGTTGAGGTTGAAGCGCACGGTGCGCTCGTCGACCTTCTCGACCGAGGCGAGCAGCCCCGAGACCGAGATGAAATCGAGCGCCGGGAACGTCTTGATGTAGCCATAGGTGAACACCACGTCGTCGGCCGTCAGCGCCTCGCCATCGGACCATTTGAGGCCGTCGCGCAGGGTGAAGGTGATCGACTTCAAATCATCGGCGAGCTGGTAGCTCTCGGCCAGCCGGTAATGCGGCGTGTTGCCGGCGAGACGGTTGAACACGACCAGCGGCTCATAGATGAAATCGAGCGTGGTATAGCGTGCCGAGGTCTGGCCGAAGGGATTGAAATTGCGCACGAAGGTGGTGGTCTGCTCGGAGGCGAGCGTCAGCACGCTCTGCGCGCTGGCGGGTTCCGCCAGTGCCAGTACCGCCGCGGATGCGGCGAGGATCAGCTTATGTCGTCCTAGCATTGTCTTCTCCCTGTATGCCGGCGCCTAGGCGATGCCGGTCTCCTCAAAAATCGCTTCGACTTCGGCGTGGAGTGCGAGCACATCCACGCGCTGCTTGCCGCGCCGCGACTGAGCGCGGGCAATTCGATCCATTGTCTGCTGCGTCATCGGCCGCGCCGCCTTGGCTGCCGCTTCGGTCGCGGCGAGGTCGCCCTGGCTGTGAAGGGCGATGTCGTAGCCGGCATCGAGCGCCGCGGTGACCCGCTCGGCCCAGGTGCCCGACAGGGCCTCCATGGTGAGGCAGTCGGTGATCAGCACGCCGTCATAGCCAATGTCGCGGCGGATGAGTTCGTGCACGATGGGCGATACCGAGGCGGGCCGCTCGCGATCGATCTGCGTGAAGATAAGGTGGGCGACCATCGCCCAGGGCGAGTCGCGCAGCGCCGCGAAGGGACGGAAATCTGTGTCGCGCATGTCCTCGACCGACGCGTCGACGACGGGGCAGTCGAAATGCGGATCGACCGTGACGCGGCCGTAGCCGGGGATGTGCTTGATGATCGGCAGCTCGCCCACTTCGAGCATGGCATCGACCACGACGCGCCCAAGGGCAATGACGAGGTCGGGATCGTCGCCAAAGGCGCGCTGGCCGATGACGCCATGCGTCACCTTGCGCGCGAGATCGACAATGGGCGTGGTGCCGCTGTCGATGGTGAGCTCGGCCATCAGGCTGCCCATCGCCAGCGTCGACAGGCGCAGCGCGCGCGTGCCGAGCTCGAAATCCTTGCGGGCGAGGGCGCCGAAATCGCCCAGCGCGCGGAAGCTCGGCCATTTGCCGTTGTCGAGGCGCTGCACGCGCCCGCCTTCCTGGTCGATGAAGATGGGCGCGTCGGCGCGGCCGACCGCCTCGCGGAACTGCGCGCACAGGCGCCTCACCTGCTCGGGATTGTCGAGGTTGCGCTTGAACAGGAACAGGCCGCAGGGATTTGCCTCGCGGAAGAAGGCGACCTCACTGGCGGACAGGTCCAGTCCGGGCATACCGACGAACAAAGCGAGAGGTGCAGTAGAGGACAAGGTCCGCTTCCTGGATTTGTCTGAGACCCATTGAACCCATCGCCAGCATCCGCAACCGATCGGGCAGCCAAAGGCGCCCGCAACGAGCACCCACCCGGACGCTAGCCGAGCGAAAAAATGTGGTCAATTGTTTCAGGGCAGAATCGGGAGATGTAAATTTGTTACATTCGTAGCCCACGGGGCAAGATGGTGTAGGTGACGACCCGGGCCTGCCGTGATCCACACGCCACGTCGAGGCCCGCGTGCGGAGGACGGCGATGCGACTTGGAGTGATCGGCGCAGGCGGGATCGCGGTGCGGCATCTGGCGGCGCTCGAGCAGGAGGGCGGCGAGGGCGTCACGGTCGTTGCCCATCTGGCGCGCGGCCCCGAGCGCGCGGCCAGGGCGGCGGAGCGATTCGGCGGGGCTGCCTTCACCGATATCGACGCGTTCATCGGCGAGGGGCGGCCCGACGCCGTGCTGGTGACGCTGCCGCCGGCGGAACACGGGGCTGTCGAACGCGCGCTGATTGCGGCGCGCATCCCGATGCTCGTCGAAAAGCCGATCGGCCTCGACCTCGCGACGCCGCTCGCGATCGGCGCGGCGGCCGAGGCGAGCGGCCTCGTGGTCGCCGCGGGCTACAACTGGCGGGCGCTCGATACGCTCGACCGCGTGCGCGAGCTGCTCGATGAGACGCCGGCGCAGATGGTTCTCGGCCGCTTCCACATCGGCACGCCGGCGACGCCGTGGTGGCGGTTTGCGGCGCAGAGCGGCGGGCAGTTCCTCGAACAGGCGTGCCATCTGGTCGACCTGGCGCGCCACCTCGTGGGCGAGGGCGAGCTGCTCGGAGCGGCCGGCGCTTTCGGACGGCTGCCCGAGTTCGCCGATGGCGACGTGGCGGGCACCAGCGCCGCCCTGCTCCGTTTCGGCGGCGTGCCGGGCGTGGTGACCGCCACCTGCCTGCTGCCGGGTGGTCCCGGCGCCGAGCTGCGGCTGATCTGTGCCGGACGGGAGATCGTCATCACGCTCGGCGGCGTGACGGTTGCCACCAATGGCGCCACGGAGAGTCTGGAGTCGCGTTCCAGTTCCTATGTGCGGCAGAACCTGAGGTTCTTTGCGGCCGTGAGGGCCGGGGAGCCGGACGCGGTGTTCTGCACCTACGCCGATGCGATCCGCACGCATCGGCTGTGCCTCGCCATCACCGAGGCCGTCGCCGCGGCCTGATCTGTGACAGCATCGTCCTGAAATCGCATTGACCGCGACGATGGTTTGTGCTCACCATGTCAGCAATAACAAATAGCGTTCAGCATTGCAGAACGCAGGTGCGGGAGGTTGAACTGTCCACAAAGCAAGCCCTGACGGCTGGCGAACTGCTGCGTTTGCGCCGGTTTTCCACCCCGACAGTGTTCAACGGCTGGGAACAGGTGAGCCGCATCGACCGCCGGACAGTGGTCAACAAGCAGGACGTACGGGATTTCATGCCGCAGTTCGGCGCGATGGCCGGCTACGCGGTCACGCTCGAAGTGCAGCCGAGCAATCCGGACCATCTGCGCAACACGCCCGACGCGCCGCAGCGCTATCGCGAATATCTCGAGAGCATGCCGGGGCCCAAGATCGTCGTCATCAAGGACGCCGACAGCCCCAATGTGATCGGCACCTATTTTGGCGAGGTCAATGCGAGCCTGCATCGCGCGCTGGGCTGCGTCGGCCTCATCACCGATGGCGGCGTGCGCGACGTCAACGAGATGGCCTCGATCGGCTTCAAGGCGCTCGCGGCGCGGCTGTGCGTGGGCCACGCCTATGCCTGGCCGGTGCGCTGGGGCCACGAGGTCGAGGTCTTCGGCCTCAAGATCGCCTCGGGTCAGCTCGTTCACGCCGATCAGCACGGCTTCATGATCATCCCCGAGGAGGATCAGAAGAAGGTGTTCGACGCGACGCTGTTCATGGACGGCAATGAGTGCACCTCGGTGATCGAGGCCACACAGATCCTGGCCGGCCGCTCGATGAGCGAAACGCGGGCGGCGCTGGTCGAAGCAGAACGGCGTTTCGGCGCCGCCGCACTCGAGACTTTCGGCAAGAAGGGCGAATGGTCCGCCTGACGATCGGGTTGCCGCCGCCGGCGGCGACCACAACGACCACAACGACCCAAGGGAGGGGCCCGATGAAGACGACAATCAGACGACTTTTGGGTGCCGCAACGCTTGCGATCCTCGCGGGCGTCGGCTCCAGCATGGTAGCCACCGCCACTTACGCACAGACGCAGGAAATCGCCCTCGTCGACCAGTTCATGGCGTGGAACCTCGACGACTATGAAGCGGCCGGCACCAAAGTGCCCGACTTCAAGCAGTCGCCCAGCTTCGACGACGCTGTCGCCGCAGGCACGCTGCCGGCGCTCGCCGACCGCCTGCCGGCACGCGAGGACGTGATGGTGGTGCGGCCGCGCGAATCGATCGGCACCTATGGCGGCACGATCCGCTACAACGCGACCAACCCGCAGTCCTTCGGCAATGTCGGCTACTCGGCCTGGGACGCGCATCTCGCCGGCGTCACCACGAACTGGGAAATTGTCTATCCCGACATCGCCCGCAGCATCGAGCTGGCCGCCGACAACATGTCGGCGACCGTCACGTTGCGCAAGGGCATGAAGTGGAGCGACGGCCAGCCGGTCACCGCCGACGACATCCTGTTCTTCTTCAACGATATCGGCGGGCAGGGCGACCTGCCGCCGCTGCCGGGCAATCTGATCGTGGGCGGCAAGCCCATCGTCGTCGAAAAGATCGACGACCAGACGGTGAAGTTCAACTTCGCCGCGCCGAACCCGGCCTTCATCCTGTCGGTGGCGCGCGCCGAGCCCGGCTTCCCGCTGGCGCCCAAGCACTACCTGCAGAAGTGGCACAAGGACTACAACGCGGACGCCGAGAAGATCGCGACCGAAGAGGGCTTCGCCTCCTGGGTCGACGCCTTCGTGTCGCACCAGAACGGCCAGACCGGCGACTTCCAGGTCGACGTCAACCTGCCGGTGCTCAAGCCCTGGATGCTGAGCGAGGTCGACCAGTTCGGCAACCAGTACTACCGCCGCAACCCGTACTACTGGAAGGTGGACACCGAGGGGAACCAGCTTCCCTATCTCGATGAGCAGGTCCGCATGCTCGTGTCCGACCCCGAAGTGGTCAAGCTCAACGTGCAGTCGGGCCAGCTCGACTATGCCGACAAGTTCTCGCAGGCCGACCTGCCGGTGCTCAAGGCCGGCGAGCAGGCGGGCAACTACACCACCATGCTCTACACCGCCGACCTCGGCGCCATCGTGAAGTACCAGTTCAACATCACCACCAAGGATGATGTGCTGCGCGGGATCTTCAACGATGTCCGCTTCCGCGAGGCGATGTCGCTGGCCGTCAACCGCCAGGAGATCAACGATACGATCTTCTTCGGCCTCGGCGTGCCGCGGCAGTGGGGCGTGTCGTCCAAGTCGCCGTTCTACGAAGACTGGATGGGCAGCTACTTCTCGGACTACGACGTCGACAAGGCCAATGCGCTGCTCGACGAGATGGGTCTCACCAAGGGCGCCGACGGCATCCGCGTGCGGCCCGACGGACAGCCGCTGCGCGTGATCCTGCACGATGCGATCAACCGCGTGCCGCTGTCGGAACTGATGGCCGAGTACTGGACCGCGGTGGGCGTGTCGACGCAGGTCAACACCGTCACCCGCGAAACCTTCGCCCAGGCCGTCGCGGCGGGCGAGGTGCAGGCCTCGGTGTGGTTCGCCGACGTCGTGTCCGAAAAGGACATGTACACGCGTCCCATCTGGTTCCGTCCGCCCTATGGTCTTGACACCAACCCGGTGGGTGGCGGCTTGGCCTGGCGCAAGTGGCAGCTCAGCAACGGCGCTGAGGGCGAGGAACCGCCGGCCGAGTACAAGGCCCAGCAGGACCTCGTGACCAAGTGGCAGGCTACGCCGCTCGGCTCGCAAGAGTACTACACGCTCGGCAAGGAAGTGGTCGGCAACACCGTCAAGCAGATGCTCCACATCGGCACGGTGGGCGAGGTGCCCTACGTCTACACCCGCTCCAACAAGCTCAAGAACTTCCCCGACAACAACATGCTCTTCATCGACCACCTGCGTGGTGGCCATGCCGAGCAGTGGTACCTGACCAAGTAATCCTCCCTGTGACCTGGCCGGGCGGGCTTCCTGCCCGGCCTCACCCGCTGCCCTGAATAGCCGGCGCGAAGGAGCGCCCTCCAAGCCAAAATGATCCCACTCAGCCAAGTCAAATATCAGCCCGAACTCACGCGCACGTTCCTCGGCAGCCCCAGCGTCGTCCGCCTTCCCGACAATGCGCTCGTGGTGAGCCACGACTATTATGGCGTCGGCTGCCCGCGGAACCAGGAGTCCGAGGAGAGCCTCACCAGCATCTACCGCTCGGAGGATAATGGCGCGACCTGGGTGAACATCACCCACATCATGAACTGCTACTGGAGCACGCTGTTCTACCACAACGGCGCCCTCTACATCTTCGGCACGTCGCAGCAGTATGGCTCGATCGTGATCCGCCGCTCGGACGACGGCGGCTACACCTGGACGCATCCCACGGTGGACCATCCCGAGAATGGCTGGCTGTTCCCCGGCGGCTTCTACCACGACGGTCCGAACTATCATTGCGCCCCAGTGGCCGTGACCATCCACAACGGCCGCATCTACAAGGCCTTCGAGGACTGCACGCCCTGCGTGTGGGGAACGGGGTTCCAGGCCTGCGTCGTGTCGGCGCCGGTCGACGCCAATCTGCTCGATGCCGCCAACTGGACGATGAGCAACAAGATTCCGTTCGACCCCGCCTGGGTGCCTAAGGAGTGGGGCCGCACACTGAAGCCCGGCTGGCGCGAGGGCAACGTCGTCGCCGATCCCGACGGGCAATTGTGGGATATCATGACCTTCGAGGCCGGCCCGCTCGAAGCCGAGAAATCGGCGCGCATCAAGATCGAGGACGACGGCAAGAAGATCAGCTTCGATCCGGCGACCGGCTATTTCGACCTGCCGGGCTGCAAGGCCAAGCTGACCATCCGCCGCGACCCGGTGACCGGTGAATATCTCACCATCGGCAATGCGCTCGACGACCACGACATCCTGCGCAAATGGGCCCGCGAGGAAGACGACAGCTTCACGCGCTTCCACAAGGACCACTCGATGCGGCAGCGCAACAAGGTCTATGTGCTGGCGTCCAAGGATCTGTGGAACTGGCGCCGGGTGAAGCAGCTGATCCGCGACGAGACGGGGCTCAAGCCCGAGGACTCGATCCGCCTCAGCGGCTTCCAGTACACCGACTGGCAGTTCGACGGCGACAACGACATTATCTTCGCCGTGCGCAGCGCCTATCGCGGCGCCGCCAATTTCCACGACGCCAACCGCATCTTCTACGGCACCATCCCGAACTTCCGGGACCTGCTCTAGCTGACGAGGGCGGGACGGCAACGTCCCGCCCGCCTCCGCCGAACGAGGGACATCGATGCTATCCTATATCGTGCGCCGCCTCGCCTATATGGTCGTCGTGCTCGTGCTCGTCTCGGTGGTGTGCTTCTATATCATCAACCTGCCGCCGGGCAGCTTCATCGAGACCTTCGCCACCCAGCTCGACGCCGCCGGCTCGCCGGCCACCCAGGCGCAGCTCGACTTCCTCACGGTGCGCTACGGCCTCGATCAGCCGCTCCATGTGCAATACTGGAACTGGATCGTGCCGCTCGTGACGCAGGGCGACTACGGCTACTCGTTCGAATGGCAGCAGCCGGTGTGGACACTGCTCGCCGACCGGCTGTGGCTCACCATCATCGTGTCGCTCGTCTCGATGGTGTTCGTCTATGTCGTGTCGATCCCGGTGGCGCTCTATTCGGCGACGCACCAGTACTCGGTCGGCGACTACAGCTTCAGCCTGCTCGGCATCATCGGCCTCGCCGTGCCGAACTTCCTGCTCGCCCTCGTGCTGCTCGTCGCCTCGGCGCGGCTGTTCGGCGTGACCCCCACGGGACTGTTCTCGCCCGAATACATCACCGCGCCCTGGAGCTGGGAGAAGGTGTGGGACCTGATGATCCACCTGCCGGTGCCGGTCATCGTCGTTGGTCTCGCCGGCACCGCCGCGACCATTCGCATCCTTCGCTCGCAACTGCTCGACGAGTTCCAGAAGCAATATGTGATCACCGCGCGCGCCAAGGGCGTACCCGAGGGGCGGCTGCTGATGAAGTATCCCTTCCGCGTGGCGCTCAACCCGATCATCTCGACGGCGGGGCACCTGCTGCCCGACATCGTCTCGGGCTCGACCATCGTCGCCATCGTGCTGGGCCTGCCCACCATCGGCCCGCTGCTGCTGCGCGCCATCGTCGCGCAGGACACCTATGTCGCCGCGAGCTGCCTGATGCTGCTGGGCGTGCTCACCGTGGTGGGCGTCGTGATGTCCGATATCCTGCTCACGATGCTCGATCCGCGCGTGCGCATGAGCCGGGCCAATTGAGGAGAGCGCCATGACCACAGCTCTCGAAACTTCCGCCGCCGCCGTTCCGCAGGGCGGGCGCGTGCTGAGCCGCGGCCAGCTCTTCTGGGCCAAGTTCACCCGGCACAAGGCGGCACTGGTCTCGCTCTGGTTCATCGTGGCGCTCTATGCGCTCGTGCTGATCGCCGAAGTCGTCGCGCCTTACGGGCCGTTCCAGCGCCACACGCAGCATCTGCTCGCGCCGCCGACCGGCATCCAGTTCGTGGATGCCGAAGGCGGCTTCCATCTGCGGCCCTTCGTCTATGGGCTCAAGAACGAGCTCAACCGCGAAACCTTCCAGCGCGAATACGTGGTGGACACCGCGCAGCGCTACGACATCTCGCTGTTCGTCAAGGGCGAGCCGTACCAGCTGTTCGGCGTCATTCCGACGAACATCCATCTTTTCGGTGTCGAGGGCGATGGGCGCATCTTCCTCGCGGGGACCGATCAGCTCGGGCGCGACCTGTTTTCGCGCATGCTGTTCGGCGCACGAACCTCGCTGTTCGTGGGGCTGATCGGTCTTGCCATCGGCTTCGGGCTCGGCCTCTTCTTCGGCGGCATCTCGGGCTATTTCGGCGGCGCGATCGACAATTTCGTGCAGCGCCTCACCGAGTTCCTGCAGTCGCTGCCGACGCTGCCGCTGTGGATGGCGCTGGCGGCGCTCGTGCCTGCCGACTGGAGTCCGACGCAGGTCTATTTCGGTATCTCCACAGTGCTCGCCGTGGTGGGCTGGACGACGCTTGCCCGCGTGGTGCGCGGCAAGCTGCTCAGCCTGCGCGAGGAAGACTATGTGATGGCCGCCAAGGTGTCGGGCGTCAGCGAGGCCAAGATCATCACCACGCATCTGCTGCCCGGCTTCATGAGCTATCTCATCGTGCACCTGACGCTGGCGGTGCCGCAGATGATCCTGGGCGAGGTGGCGCTGAGCTTCCTCGGGCTCGGCCTCCGGCCGCCGGCGGTGAGCCTGGGCACGCTGCTGATCGATTCGCAGAACATCCAGACCGTGACCATCAGCCCCTGGCTGCTGGTGCCCGGCGGCCTCGTCATCCTGATCGTGGTGGCGTTCAGCTTCCTCGGCGACGGCCTGCGCGACGCCGCGGACCCGTATCGGAGCTAGCCCATGAGCAACCCGCACACATCAGCTCCCGAGACAGCGACCCGGCCCCTGGTCGAGGTCAAGAATTTGCGCGTCGTGCTGCCGCTGATCGAGGGCAACCTCACGGCGTCGGACGGCGTGAGCTTCACCATCCCCGAAGGCAAGACGCTGGGGCTCGTGGGCGAGTCCGGCTGCGGCAAGACCATCACGGCCCAGTCGATCCTCAAGATCGCGCCGCGCAATTCCCGCACCAGCGGCGAGATCCTGCTCCACTACCCCGACCGTCCCCCGGTCGACATCGTTTCGCTCGGCCCCAAGGACGACGAACTGCTCTCGATCCGCGGCGGCGAGGCGGCGATGATCTTCCAGGAGCCCATGACCTCGTTCTCGCCGGTGCACAGCATCGGCAACCAGTTGCTCGAGACGATCTACCTGCACCGCACGCGCGACAAGGCGAAGGCGCATGAGATCGCGGTGGCGATGCTGCAGAAGGTGGGGATCGCCGATCCGGCGGCGGCGCTGCGCAAGTACCCGCACGAATTCTCGGGCGGCATGCGGCAGCGCGCGATGATCGCCATGGCGCTCGCATCGCAGCCGCGCCTGCTGATCGCCGACGAGCCGACCACGGCGCTCGACGTGACGGTGCAGGCGCAGGTGCTGCGGCTGATGCGCGACCTGCAGCGCGACCAGGGCATGGCCATCCTCTACATCTCGCACGACCTCGGCGTGATCGCCCGCATGGCCGACGAAGTGGCGGTGATGTACATGGGCTCGATCGTCGAATACGCCGCGGTGCGCGACCTGTTCCATGCGCCCAAGCATCCCTACACCAAGGGCCTGATGGCCTCGGTGCCTCGTATCGGCAAGAAGTCCGGCGAGCCGCTCGAATCGATCAAGGGCAACGTGCCCGTACCCATCAACAAGCCGGTGGCCTGCGGGTTCTTCCCGCGTTGCCCCGTGGCGATCGCAGGCGTGTGCGACAAGGCGGTGCCGCCGCTGGTCGATGTCACGCCGGGCCATCGTTCGGCCTGTTTCCTCTATCCCGAAGTCGTGGCCGCTGCCGGCCTGCCGCAGGGAGCTGCCAATGTCCACTGAGACCGTGCTCAGCGTCCGCAACCTCAAGAAGTACTACCCCATCGAGAGTGGCGCCCTGCGCCGCGTCACCGGCCATGTGAAGGCGGTCGACGATGTGAGCTTCGACCTGGCGCGCGGCGAGGTGCTGGGGCTGGTGGGCGAGTCCGGCTGCGGCAAGACCACGCTCGGCCGCTGCATCGTGCGCGCCATCGATCCCACCGGCGGCGCGGCGCGGCTGGTGATCGGCGAGGACGACACCGATGTCGACCTGGCCACCGCCAGCAAGGGCGAGCTGCGGCGGCTGCGGCGGCACATGAACATGGTGTTCCAGGACCCGTTCTCGTCGCTGTCGCCGCGCATGACGGTGCGCGACATCATCGGCGAGCCGCTGCGCGCCCAGGGCCTGCCGGCGAAAGAGATCGCCGGGCGGGTCGAGCGGATCGCCGAGCTGTGCGGCCTCAACACGGCGCACCTCTCGCGCTATCCCAACGCCTTTTCGGGCGGGCAGCGGCAGCGCGTCTGCATCGCCCGCGCACTGATCAGCCAGCCGGTGCTGATCGTGGCGGACGAACCGGTGTCGGCGCTCGACGTGTCGATCCAGGCGCAGATCCTCAACCTGCTGCAGCGGCTGCAGCGCGAGCTGAACCTCAGCCTCATCTTCGTGGCGCACGATCTGAGTGTGGTCGAGCACATCGCCGATCGGGTGGCGGTGATGTATGTGGGCAAGATCATCGAGCTGGCGCCCACCGAGAGCTTGTACAAGCGTCCCCGGCACCCCTATACCGAAGCATTGATGTCGGCGGTGCCAAAACCCGATCCGGATCTGAGGGACGAAACCATTATTCTGAGCGGCGAGGTTGCAAGCCCCGCCAATCCACCCAGTGGATGTTACTTCCACCCCCGCTGCCGCTATGCTTCGGAAATCTGTAAAACGGCAGCACCGCCATTGCGCGAAACCAGTTCCGGCCACTGGTCGGCCTGCCACTTCGCCGACGTGCTGGAGCTCAAGGGGGTCGAGGCGGTTGAAGAGCGTGCGGATGGCTGACCGTGACCGATAAAGAACGCAGATCGACGACCAACAAGAGCCTGGGCAAGGCAGTCCGCATGCTCAAGCTGTTCAGCGCGCAGGAGCCGCGGCTCTCGCTGGCCGAGATCAGCCTGCGGCTCGACATGCCCAAGAGCACGACGCATGCGATCCTCCGCTCGCTGGTGGCCGAGGGACTGATCGAGAAGGTGGGCGGCGAGGCCTATGCGTTGGGCACCGCGATCCTCGCGCTGTCGCAATCGGTGCGCGTCAACGTCGAGATCCGCGACCGCGCGGCGCCGCATGTGCGGGCGCTGGCCGACCTCGCGGGAGAGTCGGTGTATCTCACGCTGCGCGAGGGTGACCGCATCCTCTATATCTATGCCGTCGAGTCCTCACGCCGGCTGATTGCCCGCACGGCGGTGGGCGACCGCATGCCGATGCACTGCACCGGCGTGGGCAAGGCCATCCTCGGCCATCTGCCGGAAGCGGAGGCGCGCGGCATCCTCGAGCGCGCCGGCATGCCGCGCGTGACGCCCAACACCATCACCGAGATGGAGGAACTGATGGAGGAGCTGCGGGCGATCCACGAGCGCGGCTATTCCTATGACGACTCCGAGAACGAAGTCGGCAACTACTGCGTCGGCGCCCCGATCTTCGGCGCGCAGGGGCAGGTGATCGGCGGCTGCTCGATCGCCGGCACCGACCCTCAGATCATCGGCGCCCGGGCGGGCGAACTGTCCCGGGCGCTGATTTCCGCCTGCCTCGATATCTCGCGCAACCTCGGCTACGTGCCCGCTTCGGTCTTCCGCGGCGCGTACGCGGCGGTGCGCTGACCGGAACCAGAACCATGACTGAACAGCGCGTTCGCGACACCGCCCTAGGAGGCATCATCGCGGCCATCCTCACCCCCGTTCACGCCGACCTGTCGATCGATACCGCACGCCTGCTGGCGCATGCCAGAAAGCTCATCGCCGACGGCTGCACGCGCGTGTCGACCTTCGGCAGCACAGGCGAGGGCGTGTCCTTCTCGAGCGACCAGAAGAACGCCGCCAACCAGGCGCTGCTTGCCGGCGGGGTCCGCCCCGACCAATTGCTGCCCGCCATCATGGTGAGTGCCGTCGATACCGCGGCGCGGGAACTCAAGGACATCGCCGCGCTGGGCTGCCGCCATGCGCTGGTGCTGCCGCCCTTCTACTATCGCAACGCCACGCTCGAAGGGCTGGTCTCGTACTTCGAGGCGGTATTCGAGCGGGCCGGGCGGCCGGCGGTTTCGTTCGTGCTCTACAACATTCCCGCCATGAGCGGCATCACCATCACCCACGACTTCGTGCGTGCGCTGCAGGCCGGAAAGGGCGCGCCGATTGCGGGGATCAAGGACTCGACCGGCGACCTCGCGAGCGGCCTCGCCTTCGTGCGGGCCTTCCCCGAGCTCAGCATCTTCACCGGCGACGACCGCGTGCTGCCACACCTGCTCGACGCCGGCGGCGCCGGCATGATCGGCGGCCTGCCCAACCTCTATGCCAGCGACCTCGCCGCCCTCTACCGGACACGCGCCGGCGATGAGGCGGTGCGGCTCGCCGCGCTGGCGGCCGAACGCATCGCACAGATCGACGCGACCGGCGGCCTGCTGGCGCTCAAGGCCGGTCTCGCGGACCAGAACACCGATCCAGCGTGGCGGCGGGCGATGCCGCCGCTCGGTACCGAGTTCCGCGCGGGGCACGCGAAGTGAGCGACAAGGCAGCCGACGCGGCCGATCTGCTCGCCGCCACCTCGCACAGCGGCGGCACGATCGACGGCCTGCCGGACGCGCTGCGGCCGGGAACGCCGGCCGAGGCAATGGCGATCCAGTCGGCGTTCATCCGGCGGCATGGCAGCTGCGGGTGGAAAGTCGGCCCGCACCCATCGGGCTCGGGCTGGTGCGGCGCACCGCTGCGCGGCAGGTCGGCTCAGCCGACGCCGCATCGCCTGTCGTATGACAGGGCGGCGGCGATGCGGATCGAAGTCGAAGTGGCGATCGTGCTCGGCAGCGACCTGCCGGCGGCGGCAAGCGCGGCCGATGTGCGCACCGCGATCGCGAAGACACATATTGCGCTCGAGCTCTTCCGCTCGAGCTACCCCGACCCCAAGCAGCAGGACTTCCCGTCGCTGCTCGCCGACAGCCTCAGCAACGCAGGCGTGGTCCTGGGCGAGGGCAGGGCGCCGCGCGAGGGCGACGATTTCGGCGCGCTCGAGATGACACTGGTGCACAACGGCGACACGCTCGCCGGCACCGGCAAGGGCGCCGCCATGGACGTGATCGTCGAGATGCTGGGCTGGCTGTCAGGCTATGCCGCGGAGGTCGGCTCGGGGCTCAAGCGCGGCGACGTGATCATCACCGGGGCGCGGCTCGGACCGCTGTCGGTGGCTGAGGCAGGGACCTACCGGGCGAGCTGCGCGCTGGGCGGGGTCGAGCTCGAGGTCGCGTGACGCCCCGGAAGGTCCGGGGCGTCGAACTGCTTTCCGCTGCTACTTCATCAGGCCCGGCGAGACCGAGCCCTGCAGCTGGCGCTGGAAGATGATATAGGTGACGAGCACCGGCAGCACCGTGATCACCACGGCGGCGAAGAGAGCGCCGAAGTTGACGGCGTAGCCCGCCTGCGAGGCGAACGACGCCATGCCCTGCGACAGCACGTAGTTCTTGGCATTGGTGTTGAGCGCGATGGGCAGGAGGAACTGGTTCCACAGGCCCAGGAAGTTGAAGATCGCGACCGACGCCATGCCCGGCGTCGCCATAGGCAGCATGATCTGGAAGAAGATACGCCACGGACCGCACCCGTCGAGCGCTGCCGCTTCGGCGACTTCCTGCGGCAGCGTCTTGAAGAACGCATAGAGGAAGAACACCGTGAAGGGCAGGGCGAACGCCACATAGGTGACGATCAGGCCCGGCAGGGTGTTGAGGATGCCGAAGTTCTTGAGCGTCATGAACAGCGGCACGACGGCGAGGAAGATCGGGAACGTCAGTCCGGCGAGCATCAGATAGTAGATGATCTGGCTGCCCTTGAACTCGTAGCGCGCCAGATAGTACGCGCACATCGCGCCCAGCAGCATCACGATCACCAGCGCGCTGCCAACCACGATCACCGTGTTGACGAAGTAGGTCCCGATGCTCGCGGTGGTCCACGCCGACACGTAGTTTTCGAAGTTGAAGCTCGTGGGCAGCGAGAAGGGCGATCCGAAGATCTGCTGCGTGGTCTTGAACGACGACATCAGCACCCACAGCAGCGGTGCGCAGATGATGACGACCCAGGCGATGAGCGCAATGTGCGCGATGGTCGCCACAGTCCGGTCGGTGAAGAACGACGGCTTGGACGAGCGCTCGATGCGCGGCGGGCGCGACGAGCCCGGCGCACTGGGGGCGTGGGTGGAGTCGGCGGCGCGCAGGGCGGCGAGGGCAGCCTTCACATCGGTGGTGTAGCGGGGCGCGGCAGTGGTCGGCGCAACTTTGGGCGGCTTCTTCTCGCCGGTGAGCCAGAAGACCAGGAAGACGATGGCCGCAAAGGCCAGCGTGATGATGGCAAGAGTGGCACCCATCGAGGTGGCGTAACCGAACTTGCCCTTCTTGAAGGCCGTGTTGAGCAGATGCTGAGAGATCACGACCGTCGAGTTGGCGGGGCCGCCGACAGGATTGAGCGCCTGCATGTAGACGAAGGCGTCGAGGGCGAGGATGCCGATATAGACATAGGCCGTGCGGATGGTGTCGCGGATCATCGGCAGGGTGATGCTGATGGCCGTGCGGAAGCGGCCGGCGCCATCGACGCGCGCCGCCTCATAGACCTCGGACGGGATGCCTTTGATCGCGGCGATGAACAGCACCATGTAGAAGCCGACCAGCGACCACGCGATCACGAAGATCGAAGCGCCCATGGCGGTGCGTTCATTGCCCAGCCAGGCAAAGGACTTGAAGAAGTCGAACCCCATCGCGGTCAGGATGCCGTTCAGCAACCCGTTTGAGGGGTCGTACATCTGCGCCCACAGTATGCCGATGACGATGGCGGGCACCGTGTAGGGGAAGAACGAGATGATCCGGTAGAGATCGGAGTTCTTGAGGCCGCTGACTTCGCCGCGGCTCGCGCCGCCGACGGTGACCAGAGTGGCCAGCGTCAGGGACAGGATGATGACGAGCGGCGGCAGGATCAGCACCAGAACGATGCTGTTGGTCACGGCCTTGATGAAGACCGGGTCCTGCGTCAGGGCGAGGTAGTTGGACAGGCCAACGAAGTTCATCGACTTCGAAAAGCCCGTCCAATCCGTGAGCGAGTAGTAGAAGGCTTGCACGAACGGCAAGATCACGAAAATTACATATATCGCGAGCGGAAGACCGAGGAACATCAGCGTGAAGCTGATGTTCTCGAACTTCGGCAATGCCCACCGCGGCTTGGCGGCGGACGCTCCTGCCATCGTGCCTACCGTCACTTCACAACGACCTTCGTGACCGACGGATCATTGTACACCGCGTCGGTGATCTGCGACAGCGCGGCGGTGAAGGCCGCAACGTCGAGCTGACCGTCGAGGAAGCTGTTCCAGACCACGAGTTCGTCGCGGTTGGTGCCGTACAGGTCGAACGAGTTCCAGGTGAACACGTCCGAGCCGGCGTCGGCCAGCAGCTTGCTCTGCGAGACCAGGGCGGTCGAACCGAAACCGTCGGCCGGGACAGTGTCCTTGACGATGGTCGGGGCGAGCTTGGTCTTGGCGAAGTTGGCCGCGGCTTCCTTCGACAGCATCGTACGGAGCAGTTCCTTGCCGCCCGCGAGGTTGAGAGCACCAGCGGGGAGGATGAACGGCTCGCCCGCCGTGGCGTGCAGAGCAGTCTTGGGGAACGCGCCGTTGTCGGACACCGAGAGTTCCGGCATGCCGGTCATCCGGAAGCCTTCCTTGGTCGCCGGCTTCATCTCGTTCTCGATCCACGAGCCCGAGGGGTAGAGCAGGAACTGCTGGTCGTTCGACCACTGCGCCTGAGCAGCGGTGAACTGCGTACCCGAACCACCCGGCTTCATCATGCCGCCCTGGATGATCTCATACAGGGAGGTGAACACCGACTGGAACGCCGGATGCGACCAGAAGCCCGGCGTGAAGTTGTCGACGGCCAGACGAACCTCGTGACCGCCTTCCTTGATCGCCGAAGCGACGGCAGTGGTGCGGTAGTAGGTCGCCGCTTCCTTGCCCCAACCGAGGAGGAAGATGCCCTTTTCCTTGGCCTTCTTGCCCAGGTCGATGGCTTCGGCCCAAGTGGTCGGCGGGGTCCAGCCATTGTCTTCGAAGAGCTGGGCCGAGTACCACATGGCGTAGACGGTCATGACGTAGTTGAGCGCCACGAACTTGTCACCGAAGGTGCCGGCAGCCTCGACGCCGCCAACCAGCGTGTCGCGGATCTTGGTGCCTTCCAGGTTCGGAGCGTCGAGGACACTGTTCATGTCTTCGAGCTGGTCGATGATCGCCGAGAAGCCGATGGCGTCGGCACCGGAGTTGTCGATCAGGTCCGGCGGGTTGCCGCCGAGGAAACGCGGCTGCAGCTCCGTGGCGATCTGGGTCGACGGCGCCACGGTGATGTTCAGGCTCGGGTGATTGGTCTTCATCAGGTTGGCGGCGAAATCGACATAGTCGATGCCGTAGCCACCATTGAAGATCACCGCGTCAACGGTCGAGCCCTCGGCGACCGCGAACGGATTGGCCGCGTCCTGCGCGAAGGCACGGCCGGTGGAGCCCAGCAGGCCGGCGAACGGGGCAACCGCCGCCAGTGCCGTCGTCCCCTTCAGGAACGTGCGGCGGTCAAAAGTCTTGGTCATTTAGTTCTCCCTTGTCGAATTAAGTCTAGTTCACCTTACGCCGAGCGGTTAGGCAAGACGCTTACGCCTCCCTGCGGATCCGCTCGCCGTAAAGATCTTCGAGAGCACGGTTGTGCTCGTCGCCTCCCGGAATATTGGCTGAGATGTACACGGGAGGCGTCTTACCGCGCTGGCGGATCGCCTCGGACACGCCGATGGTGATGCGCTGAGCGATAAAGGCTGCAGTGAGCGAGGACACGGCGCCGACGCCGACCCCACCCTCGAGCTGCATTGTGCTGTCGCCGAACGGCGCCAGGTTGTCGATGACGATGTCGGCCACTTCGCTGAGGCGCTTGCCGCTCGGATGCTTGGGCTTGACCTTCATGGTGTGGTCGAGGCTGGTGACCGCGATCACCTTGTGGCCGCGCGCCTTGGCGGCGAGCGCGATGCCCAGGATCGAGCCGTTCACGCCTGAATTGGAGGCGATGATGAACACGTCCTTGGGCTGGATGTCGAACAGCGCCAGCAGGTTCTCGCCGATATTGGGATCGCGTTCGAAGTCGGCGCCGCCCAGCTCGGAGACCTTGCGGTCGCCGCGCAGAACCAGCGTGCGCAGCTGAATCTTGTTGGTGGCGATGAGGCCACCGGCGCGGCCGGCGATTTCCATCGCGAAGGCTTCGGAATGGCCGGTGCCGAAAGCCTGGACCACACCGCCCGCCTCGAGGCTTTCGGTGACGGCGACGACGGCATCGTCGATGGCCTTGTTCGGTCCGGCGAGACGCTCGAGACGGGTCGAGACTTCTTTGAGAAACTGGGCAGTCAGGTCGGTCATCATCAACTCGGTTCTTTGGACATTTGGGCTGCCGATCGCGCGGCGGGTCGGAAGGAGGGGGCGCTGCGCAGCGCCCGGCGGCGCGGCGCCACGGCGGCACCGGAGGCGGCGAGCAGACGCGTCGTGCGGTCGAAATTCGACTGCGCCACGAGGAGATAGAGAAGGTCGACGATGAAAAGCTGGCAGTGCCGCGCCGACAGATCCGCGGGCTTGAGGTAACCCTCGGGCGCCGCGGCGATCAACATCTCGTCGGCGTCGCGCGCCAGGGGCGATTCCGGATTTCCGGTGATCGCCACGGTATGCGCGCCGGCCGCCTTCGCGACGGCCAGCATCTGGATGGTCTCTTCGGTGCGGCCGGTGTTGGAGATACCGATCGCCACGCATTTGTCGTCGAGGATGGCCGCGCTGGTGAGGCCGTTATGGACCTCGGCCCAGGTGTGGACATTGATGCCGATGCGATAGAGCCGCGCCTCCGTCTCGAGCGCCGTCAGGCCGCTGCCGCCCACGCCGTAGACATCGACCTGGCGCGATTTCGCGATCCGGTCGGCAACGCGGATGGCCGCCGCCATGTCGAGCAGCCCGGCGGTGGTCTGCAGCGACATCACATGCGTGTTGAGCAGCGAGCGGCGGATCTCGTCGGGCGGATCGTGCGGCCCGAAGGAGCGGCCGATATCGGCGATCCATGCATCCTGGGCGCTGCCGCGACCGACATCCTCGGCGATGGCGACGCGGAGGGGGGCATAGCCGCTATAGCCAAGCATGCGGCAGAAGCGCGTGACGCTGGCCGCCGAGGTGCCGGCGCGCTCGGCCAGATCGGTGATCGACAGATTGAGCGGGGCACGGGGATCGTCAAGGAGAACGGCCGCAATTTTCGCCATCGTAGCGGGCATCTGAGACTGTAAAGTCTTGATGCGGTCCAGCATGCTGAACGGCTTTGCGGCAGTGGTCATCTATGGTAACGAGCCCACACCTTGAAAATCACTATCAGGCAGACCGCCCTGTGCGTGAAAACAATTCTTATCACCCGATCCGGGGATTGCAAGCAGGTTAATGACGGAATGAAAACGGCTCTCCTCGCAATCGATGTGGGCGGGTCCACGTCACGCGCGACGCTGGTGGACATGGCGGGCAACTGCTTGGGGCAGGGCAAGAACCGGGGCGGCAATCCCGGTTCCAATCCCCCCGATCAGGCGGCGGCGGCGATCATCGCCGCCAGCCAGGCCGCCGCCGCCGAGGCGGGTGAGCCCCTCGATATCAAGGTCGCCCTGCTTGCCATTGCCGGCCCGCGCAACGCCGAGATGCAGCGCCGCGTGGAGGAGGCATTTCGCGCCCTCGGGCTCAGCGGGTCGCTGGTGCTGACGGGCGACACGCATGCCATGCTGCCCTCCGTTACCGCTGCGGCCGACGGCTACTGCATCTTCTGCGGCACGGGGTCGGGCGCCGTGCGCATCCACAATGGCGACGTCGCCGCCGTTGTCGACGCCGCCGGCTATTTGCTCGGCGATCTGGGTTCCGGCTTTTGGCTCGGCCAGCATGCGGCCATCGCGGTGACCGCGGCGCTCGAGGGGCGCGGACCGAAAACCGCGCTGACCGAGGCGGTGCTCGGCTCGCTCGATATTCCAATGAGCGACGACCGTGCCTTTGACGGCCGACCGCGGCCGCTGCGCCTGTTCATCGACGCGATCTACAAGATGCGCCCGATCGAGCTGGCGAAGTTCGCGCCGCTCGTCGTCGCCCATCGCGAGGACAGTGTTGCTGGAGAACTGCTGGCGCAGTCCGAGCAATACCTGCTGGACAACTTCAGGCTTGTCTACGACCCCGGAATGCCCGGGCCGGTCGTTCTGGGCGGCAGCGTCGCCGCGCACCTGACGGGCCTGCCCGCGGCGATCGCCGCGGTCATCCGCGCCGCCGGCCACGAGCCCGATGTCCGCCTTGCCGGCGACCCCACCGTGGGTGCGGTCGTGCTGGCGCTGCGCCATCAGGGGGTAACGGTCGACGAGGCAATGCTTGCAAGGATCGCCGCGTCGATCCGCGACAGGTCGCTGCGCGCCTAGGTCTCGATCTCGTGCATGCGCAGGTTGAGCTCGCGCGGCACGGGATGCGCCTTGAGATCGGCCTTGATCTCATCGGCACTCGCCGCTCGCTTGAGCCCGGCGTCGAGACGGCCGCGCCGCAGGCGAACCCAGAGATCCGACAGCAGCGTCTCGCCCTCGCGGATGGAGGCGAAGGACCGGCTGAACAGCAGCCGCTCGAGCTCGTCGAAATCGCCATCGTCCGCCGCGACGACCGCGCGTGCGAGGATGATGCGTTCCTTGTCGCGCACCGCCGCCGGCAGGGCATCGACGAAGGCTTTGAGCTCAGCCGAGCGCCGCGCCGCCATGAAATGCTGCGCGATCTCGATGGCAAGCTCGGGCGGCGCGCCCTCGGCACTCCAGGCGCGCAGGTAGCTCTGTGAGGCGACCTCCGGGGTGTCGGCCAGCAGGGCCTCCAGCCGATAGGCAGCCCAGTTCGGCCGCAGGGAAAGCGACTGCGCCACGTGGCGGCGAGCGGCGTCCCTGTCGTCGCGGTCGAGAGCGGCCGTGGCGAGCATCAATGCGTGCAGCCAGGTCTCGCCCTGCGCATTCGCGCTGGCAGCGAGGCGATCGACCCACACGGCGGAGACGGCCGTTCCCGAGGGCATGTCGGTGAGGTTCGCCGCGGAGACGGTGCCACCGCCCGCGAGCTCGTCCCAGAAGCCGGCGGCGCCATCGACGCTGAAGTCGAGACCCTCGGCCAGCTTGCGGCCGAGCAGGCGTTCCTGCCGGACACCCCAGCTCGTGCCACTGGAGTGACGGACATCGAGCGGCAGGCGAGCCTGTTCGCGCAGGAATGCGTCGATCCGCGCCAGCTCATCCGCCGGCAGCAGGGCATCGAGCTCGCGTCCCGCATGCGCGGTGGCCGCGCGATAGTCGGCGGCGTGCGCCTGCCCGGCGTCGAGACTGGTGGGCATGTAGGCTTCGGTCCATTCGCGCTGCTCGCCGGGCGCCAGCTCGAAGCGCTGGTTCTGCGTCGGCGCGACACCGCTCTGGATCTCGAGGTAGTTGCCCTTGCCGGGCTGGGAGAGATAGTCCATCCAGTTCTGGCCGCCGATCGCGCTGCCGAAGTAGAAGAACTTTCTACCCTGCATCTCGTGCGTCGCAGTCTGCAGGAGACCGTGGCCGTCGCGATCGACGGAGGCGATGAAGAGACGGGGTGCTTCGGGCGCGCGGAAGAACACCGACGTCGCGTTCTCCCAGTGCTCGGGATAGGATGCGTCCCAGTCGGCGCGCGGAAACTCGCAGCGGCCCAGATTGTTGCCCGGCCAGATATGCTCGATCGAATAGTCGGCGGGGCTCAGGACGCGGGTACCAGGCTGCATCGGCGCCGCGACGTTTGTCCACCAATAGGCGAGCCGCATCTCGGCAGCCGGATTGACGATACGGCCATGGGCGTAGAGCACGGCTGAATCGGTCGGCAGGAACAGGTCGACCTGCCACGTCGCTTCGACGATACGGTCGAACTCGTAGAGGCGCAGGATCGGGCCCTGCGGCGTGTTGCGGACGCCGGCGAAGACGGGTGCACAGGTGAAGGCGGTGTGCCCGGGAATAAGGCCGTTCCACTCGATGCCGCCCGAGAACCAGGCGTTGAGCGCGGCGAGATTGGCCGGCTGGAAGACCGGGTTGCGGAACACGAGGTCGCGGCCGCTGGCGAGATCCTTGAGCTCGAGCAGGCGACCGCCCAGCGACGGTGCCACCACGGCGCGCAGCCGGCTGTTCTCGATGACCAGGACATCGAGCTCGCCATCCCTGAGGTCGCGGTCGTAGTCGTCCGACACCTGATAGGGGAGGATGGAGTCCTCGCCCCACTCGAAACCGTGACTGCTTTCCTCGGGCGAGAGGCCGAAATTGGGCGGCGTCTCGCGGTTGGGCATCGGCTGCTGCCAGCGGAAACGCGGCAGATTGCTCGGCTCTCCGAGGCGCGACATCGGCAGGCTGAGCTTTTCGGTGCGAATGATGGCGTTCATTGTTACTCGTCCTTGAGGATCAGTTCGATCACGGGAACCACGACGTCGGGCTGCTTGACCGGCAGCATCAGCGTCATCGTGGTCTGCCCCACCGGGGGCACGAAATGCGGGTCGGTCTGGGCGCCCACCCATTGCACTTCGCTCGCATCGTTGAGGAGCTGCGCGTACGCCACCTTGCCGGCGAGGCCGTCGAGATGGAGGTACTGGTTGGGCCAGTTGTAGATGTGGAGGTAGAGCCGTTTGCCGCGCTGGGTGTAGCGACACCCCTCCGGTGCAACGTAGCTGGAACGCCCGGCGCCGTAGATGGCGCGGCTATGGAGCCGCATCCAGCGCGCATAGGCGTCGAGCGCACTGATGGCACGCTGGTCGAAGGTGCCGCGCGCGGTCGGTCCGACATTCATCAGCAAATTGCCGCCCAGCGCGACGCCGTCGATCAGAATCTGGATCAGTTGCGCCGGGCTCTTCCAGCTTTCCTCGTCGCGGTAGTATCCCCAGGAGCCCGAGAAGGTCTGGCACATCTCCCAGGTCGGCTCCTTGCCGTTGAGCATGGGCGGCGTTCGCGGCGTGTATTGCTCGGGAGTGATCATGTCCGGCGTGTCCGTCTCGAGGTCGAGCCGGTTGTTGACGATGATGTTGGGCGCGAGCTTGCGGACGAGCTTGAGCAGATCGAGGCTCTGCCAATCGTTGCGGCCCTTGCCGGGAAGGCCCTTGTAGGTGCGGCCGGGGTAGCTGAAGTCGAACCAGATGATGTCGATCTGGCCGTACTCGGTGAGCAGTTCCGTCACCTGGGCGCGGAGATATTCCGCGTAGCGCCGCATGTCGCGACCCTTGTTGAGTTCCGCCGCGTCCTGGCGGTTGCGGAGCGGGTGGTACATGTCGATGGTGAAGTCGGGATGGTGCCAGTCGGGCAGCGAGTAGTAGAATCCGATCCTGAGCCCTTCGGCACGGAAGGCCTCGACGAACGGCCGCAGCAGGTCGCGGCCATGGGGCGTGTTGGTCGCCTTGTAGTCGGTGGCCCTGCTGTCCCAGAGCGCGAAACCTTCATGGTGCTTGGCGGTGAGCACCACATATTTCATCCCCGCCTCGCGGGCACGGCGCGCCCATTCCTTGGGATCGTAGAGATCGGGATCGAAGTTCTCGAAGTACTTGCGGTATGTCGCGTCATCGATCTCCTCCCGGTTCTGCACCCATTCATGCCGCGCCGCGAGCGCATAGAGGCCCCAATGGATGAACATGCCGAAGCGGTCGTGCTTGAACCACTGCTTCTGCTCGTCGGTGAGAAAGAGCTCGGGCGGGATATCGTTGGACATGAGGCACCTGGGATGCCGCGTCGGCGCGGCCGCGTGTGAGTACCACGCGCGACGGGGGTTTCAAGCGGACCAGTTGGGAGCGACCGGCGTCAGAAATTCTCGACCGTCAGCTCGCGCGCCATGACGATGTTGCCCGACATCAGGCCGCAATCGACGGGGATCGCGGCGCCCGTGACAGCGCTGGCATGGTCGGAAGCGAGGAACGCGACGACGCGGGCGATCTCCTCGGGCTCGACGATCCGGCCGAGCGCGTACCAGCGTTCGAGCGTCTTGAGCACGTTGGGATCCTTGGCGCGCCGCTCGTCCCAGACCGGTGTCCGAACCGTGCCCGGCAGCACGATATTGGCGCGGATGCCGTAGCGGCCATATTCCTGCGCGATGGAGCGGGTGAGCGAGATGAGCCCGGCCTTGGCGGCGCTGTAGGCAGCATCGCCGAGGGCCGCGAGGCCGTTCACCGAGCCGATATTGACGATGTTGCCGCCGCGGCGCGCTACCATTTGCGGCAGGACCGCATGGACGCAGGTGTAGGCGCCGTTGAGGTTGGCACCAATTTCCTCCTCCCAGCCCGCCGGATCGGTGGTGGCGATCAGCGGGTGGCGCGACCCGCCGGCATTGTTGATGAGGACGTGCACGTCGCCGAAACCCGCGAAGGCCGCGGTCACCGCCGGAGCGTCGTCCACATCGGCGACGGCTGCCTTGACGGAGATCCCGTCGGCGCCGAGCTTGTGCGGCAGATCGAGCACCTTGTCGCTGCGGTCGAGTGCGGCGATGGTCGCGCCCTGCTCGCCGAAGAAGCGGCAGAGCCACTGGCCGATCCCGCCGGCCGCTCCCGTGATCGCGATTGTCTTGCCGGCAAAGGGCTTGTCCATGTCCATCCGCTCCGTCTGTGCGCCGTCTCGATAGCGCACCGTCCGCGGTCGTGGCCAGTGCCCGCCTGCTAGCCGAAGTGCATCCGCCGCAGGCGGCGGACCGACCACCAGACGATGGCGATGGCGAAGGGGGCAGCGATCGACACCGCCAGCGCCTTGTCGAAATGTACCCATTCGAGCGGGCCGGCGAGCACGTAGCTGAGGATGCCCAGGGCGTAGTAGCTGATGGCGATGACCGACAGGCCTTCCACCGTCGCCTGCAGCCGGAACTGGCTTTGCGCCGTGCTGGCGATGGTCTCCAGCACCGATTTGTTCTGGATCTGCAGATCGAGGCCGATCCGGACGTTGAGCAGTTCGATGGCGCGCTCGATCTTGTCCGTCAGCGTTTCGAGCCGCTTCTCCATGGCCAGGCAGGTCGCGAGCGCGGGGTCGACGCGGTTGCCGAGGTAGCGGCCGATGGTCGAGCCGAGCGCGGTCGGCCCCTCGCGCAGCCCATCGAGCCTCGCCGCCAGGATCGTGCCGTAGGCGCGGGCGGCGGCGAAACGGTAGCCGAGGCGCTCCGAGAGCTGACCCGAGCGGATCGACAGCCGGTGCAGCGCGTCGAGCGCGGCCTGGATCGCCTCGCTGGTGGTGGCTTCGGCCAGCGTCTCGATGAGGGCGGTGAGGTCGCGCTCGGCTTCGGCCAGCTCGGGCGCCGTCCGGCGGGCGAGGGGGAGGGCGAGCAGCGCCATGCTGCGATAGGTGTCAATCTCGAGCAGGCGGCGGGCAATGATCGAGCGACGCAGCGGGGTGAGCCCGCCGGCCGCGAATTCGAGGCGCGTGTAGCCGTCGGCATCGGCGACGTAGTCGGTGGCGATCTGCGCCGCGCCGTCTTCGACCTGCGACACGCACAGGCTCGACAGGTTGAACTGCGTGATGAACCTGTCGGGGATCTGGAGGTCGGCGATGACGTCGATGCGGGTCGCGGCGATCAGTCTCGCGTCGCCCACCGCCTCGATGCCGATGTCGGCCGGCCAGTTCTCGGCATCCTCCAGGGCGGCGCGCCAAGTGATCGTCACGAATTCGGTGTGGAATTCCCAGGTGGCGGTGCGGTGGCCGGCGGCGAAGCTCGTCTGCCGGACGCCGCGGGGCATTGGCGGGATGCCGTGCGATGCGCAGAAGTCATTGAAACCGCTGATCAACCCGTCAATCGCCGCAGGCGAGCTGGGGACGAAGACGAGGCGGCGCAGCCGCGTCGTGCCGTCGAGGATGTCGACCGGGCGAGCATGGAGCTCTTCGGTGATCGCCTGGCGATCGGGGTGGTCAACCGGCATGTCGGCGCCTCCTGAGGGGGAGACGAGGCTAGCGCCGGCGGTGGCCCCCGCAAGGCGCAGTTCGTCACAGCGACGAAGGTCGGACCCGATCATTGGGCCGCGCAATATCGAAGATAGGCGCCGGTTTCGTGCTCCGGCCGCGGTTTCTCTCCCGGCAGGCGGTGCGCCGCGATAGAAAACGGCCGGGGGAAAGTGGGTATCCGTGAGCGATCCGAGGATCACATACGACTTTGCCGGCATGGCGTATGACGCCGCCATGGGCAAGCAGAGCTGGCAGTCGATGGCCGAGCAGGTTGCCGCGGCGTTCGACGCGGTACATGCGGTGATTGCGCCGCATATGCCTGATCGCGGGACCGGCCGGATCAGCGGCGTGTGCTACGTCGTCTCGCACGCCGAATGCGGCACCTATGAGGGCCAGGACCTACTGATGGAGCGCGCCTGGCGGCTGCCGCGCGGCGAGCTCTCGGTGGTCCAGAACATGAGGGCCGATCCGTTCATCGGCAAATCGCCGTTCTACAAGGTGACGCTCGACGCCATCGATATCGGTCACGCGGTGCACGTGATCTTCACGACGCGGCGCGCCGAGGTGGGGTTCTTCTGCGTCACGCGCTACAGCCACCAGCCGGCCTTCGCCACCGAAGAGCTGGCGGCGATGCGTCACATCGTCGACCATCTGACGCGTGCCCTCGAGATCGAGGATCGCCTCGCGCGGCCCGCGGAGCCACAGATCTTCGAGAGCCTGCCCTACGGACTGGCGCTGCTCGACCGCCACAGCCGCGTCCTGCGCATGAACGCGCTCGCGCAGTCGCTGATCGCCGCCGAGGATGGCCTCCACATGCAGCTCGACTCGCTGCACACCGCCAACGGGCGGCTCGACGTCGAGAGCTTTCTGTCGCGCGCCGGTCCGAGCGAGCCGCAGGCGATGCGGATCGAGCGCTATTTCAGCGACAAGCCGCTGTCGGCGATGATGACGACGGTGCCGTCCGAATGGCGCGACCCGACCCACGAGGACGGCGCGGTGCTGTTCGTTCTCACCGATCCCGACTGGGTGATCTGCCCGCCTGAGACGACGCTGACGCAACTGTTCCGCCTCACCAATGGCGAGGCGCGCTTCGTGCGCATGCTGGTCCATCGCCGCTCGCTGCAGAAGGCGAGCGCATCGCTGGCGATCTCGCCCGAAACGGCGCGCCGGCACCTCAAATCCGCGTTCGAAAAGACCGGCACGCACAGCCAGTCCGAGCTGATCCAGCTCCTCGTACGCCAGCCCGCCGCGCGGATGTTCAATTCGCACCTGGTTGCTGCCGATCTGCAACGATTCAAGCCGGCCGCAGAATGACAGGGAACCAGACACGTCCCCGCGATTTGACCCAAACGGGTCATGCTCCATCAACCCCGTCATGCGAGGGTTTTTTCAAATGCCGAACCATCCGGAATCATCGATGAATACGACGTTCTCCCTGCCGCGCGCCGTGCTGACGGTCGCGGTGACTGCCGCCCTGTGCCTCTTCCCGGTGACCGGCGTCTCGATCACCTCCGCGGTGGCGCAGGATACCGCCTCCTCCTCGGAGCCCGTGGCGCCGACCGAGGAGCAGATCAAGGCCGGCCTCAACGTGTGGAAGAACCGCGGCGGCTGCTTCAATTGCCACGGCGATTTCGGCCAGGGCGGCGAGGGCGGCCACTTTCCGGCCGGTCCGAGCCTGCGCAAATCGGCTATGGACCTGGACACCATGAAGATGGTGATCTCGTGCGGCCTGCCGGGCACCAAGATGCCGTACAATCTCGAAGGTGCCTACGTCACCGAGGAGTGCTACGGCGTCATCGACGGCGAACCGATGGACGTATCGCCGGGCACCGCGCTGAGCACGCAGGAGATCGATGATCTCGTCGCCTATATCGGCGCCCGTGTGCACGGCCAGCGCCGCATCACCAAGGACCAGTGCGTCGAGTACTTCGACGACGCCAACGCGCCCGAGTGCCTCGCCTACCGCTAGACACTGCGGGCCGCTGACAATCGCCAACGCCGCTCCCTCGGGGGCGGCGTTCCGCTGTCTAGGGGGCCGTGGTGCCGTCGGGCATCAGCGAGTCCGTGAGGATTGTGCCGTCCTGGACGGTGTCGCGCAGATTGGCGCGGTCGAATCGGACATGAGTGAAATCGGCGCCGCTCATGTCGGCACCCAGGAGGTTGGCGCCCTGGAAGTCGGAGTCGCGGAACAGCGATCTGCTGAGATTGGCATCGCGCAGCACCGACTGATTGAAGGCCGAGCCGCTGGCTTTGACGCCGGTGAGATCGGCACGCACCAGATTGGCCTGGAAGAAGTACGAACCGGTGAGATCGGCGTCGATGAAGCGCGCATTGTTGAGCCGCGCCTGACCGAAATCGGCGGTGGTGATGGTCGCGCCGTCGAACACGGCCTGGCGCAGATCGAGCGAACCGGCCCGGATGGCGCGTAGGTTGGCGCCCGCGAAATTCGGCTGCGCCCCGCGCGCATTGTACATCACCGCCTCGTGTAGATTTGCGCCGCTGAAGTCGGCCTGCGTGACGTCGGTGAGGTTGAGGTCGGCGCGCGAGAGGTCGGCGCCAGCGAGCCTGGCCTGTCTCAGGATGGCGCGATGGAGGTTGGTCGCGACGAACTTGGCGCCGGTCAGGTCGGCGCCGGTGAGGTCGCGGCGGCGAAGGTCCGCGCCGCTCAAATCGCAGCCCCGGCAGTCATTGGTGAGGCCGGCGAGAAACTGCCCGAGGGTATCGTCGGCCGCCGGAGCGGGGGGCTCGTTAGCGGCGACGACGGTGGCATCGTCGGCGGCGTAGGGCGCTTTCTGGGTGACGGTGACCGAGGCGGAGCTCTCGAACGCATTGAGCATCGGCTTGCCGGTGGCGGGGTCGACCACGGCCTGCCCGGGCTTGAGGTAGAACCGTGTCTCGTTGGTGCCCGCGACTTCGGCGGTGTCGAGCGTGCACCGCTGCTTGACGTACTGGCCTTCGATCTCGCCTTCGCCTTCGGCGCGGGGCAGATCCTCGCAGCTCCAGTTCGCGACGCCCAGTGGCGCGCGCATAATGGTGGAGGCGAGGTGATGGTCGAAGCGCAGACGCGGTTCGGCCGCCGGATCGGTGTGCGCGCGATAGCCGCGAATGCGGCCGCTCGCATCGACAAGGAAGGAGAGGATCGCCGGCTGCATGCCGACCTTGTTGAAATTGTAGCGCAAGGCCTGCACCGGATTGCGCAGCGCGGTGGCGAGGTATTGCAACGTATCGTCGTAGCGGAACCAGATCTCGCGCAGCCCATCGGCCTCCGTGGGGCACTGGGCATAATCGGCGAAGCTGGCGAGCGTGACGCTGGGCGGGCCGCCATCGGTGCCGCAGGCGGGCTCGGCAAAGTCGATGCCGAGGCTGTCGATCGGCGTGCCAAAGGGCACGTCCCATATCTTGGGCGGAACGTCCTGAGCAAGCGCGGGAGTGGCGAGGAAGAGAGCCGCGACGGCGGCGAGCAGACGGAGGCGCAACGGCGTCAACTCCAGGAGAAAGCGGGGAGGCCGGAGCCTCCCCGCTCATGATGGCTTAGTCGAGACCGAACACGACAACTTGAGAGGCAGCCTGCATCCCCTGCAGGGCCGGAGCAAAGCCCGGGCTGCCGCCGGTGACGACCGCGACATACTGCTTGCCGTCGACTTCGTAGCTGATCGGCGGCGCGCCGATCGGCGTGCCGGTGTTGAACGACCAGACTTCGTCCATGGTGGTGCCGTCATAGGCGATCAGGCGGCCGTCGGCGCTGCCGGCGAAGACCAGATCGGACGCGGTGCCCAGCAGACCCGAATTGGTCGGGTAGTCGACGGTGATCTGCTTGACCTTCTCGCCGGTCTCGGTGTTGACGGCGATGATCAGGCCCGGCGCGTTCGGGAAGGCGTAGTCGAACTTCCAGAAATTGCCGCCGCCCCACATGCCGGGGTTACCGGCGAGGTCGGTGCGGGTCGGGTCGATGTGCTCATCGATCGACTGGCTGAAGCACGCATCGATCGCCTGGATATAGGCAACCTTGGTGTCCGGGTTGTAGGTCGGCGGCCACCAGGTCGAGGTCTGCAGCGCCGGGCAGATGTTCTGCGCCGTCGACGTATCGCCCACCTTGAGGGACGCGTTGGGAGCGTATTCCTGGGTCAGCGAACCCGGGACGTATTCCACCGGCTTGCCGGTCTTGGGATCAAGGCCGGCCGTCCAGTTCGGGTCACGGTAGGCCGTGCCGTAGATGAACGAGCCATTGGCGCGGTCCAGCGTGTAGAAGAAGCCGTTACGCGAGAAGGTGCCCACAACCTTGCGGCTCTCGCCGTTGTAGTTGATGTCGTAGAGCATCTTGGGGTTGATCGTGTCGTAGTCCCAGGTCTCCTGCGGGATCTCCTGGAAGTACCACTTGAGCTTGCCGGTGTCGGCGTCGATGGCGACGGTCGAGTTCGTGTACAGGTTGTCGCCCGGACGGAAGGCCGGGTCAGCCCAGGGCTGCGACTCGCCGGTACCGAAGATGATCGCGTTGCTCTCGGCGTCGTAGGACGGGGTGCTCCAGATACCGCCGCCACCGGTGAGGTAGGCGTCGTGATCGTCGGCCCAGGTCTCGTGGTCCGGCTCGCCCGGTCCCGGGATCGAGTAGAAGCGCCACAGCAGCGAACCGTCGTCGGCGCTGTAGGCGGCGATCCACGACCGCATGGCCGGACCGGCCGCGCTGGTGATGATCTTGCCGTCGACGGCGAGCACGCCGCCGGTGGCGCGCTGCGCACCGGCCGGAGCCTCAGGGTCCTTGGTGTCGACTTCCCAGACGATGTCGCCGGTCTCGTCGTCCAGCTTGAACATGATCAGGTCGTTGCGCGACACGTAGTAGACGCTGTCGCCGAGCAGGGCCACCGAGCCGAACTTGCTCGCCGCGCCCTGGCCGCTGAGATCGGCGGTCCACAGGATCTTGCCGGTCTTGAGGTCGATCTTGCTGACCTGGTCCCAGGCGTTCTGGACGTACATCAGGCCGTCCTTGACCAGCGGGGTCGCACGCTGGGCAGGCGACACGCCGCCGACCGAGGCCGGTTGGCTGCCGCCGATGGCGACCATCATTTTGACTTCGAGGTCCTTGACGTTGTCCTTGTTGATCTCGGTGAGAGCCGAGAAGGACCGCGCGGTGTAGTCGCCGTAGGGCAGGAGCCAGTTCTGCGGCTCGGACGCGGCATCCTTCAGCCGCTCGAAGGTGACTTCCTGAGCGACGCTCACGGCCGCGAAGCCGCCAACGCTCAGAGCCAGCGCCGCCGCCACCATGGCAGAGCGCGATAGGTTCAAGATCTTCATAGAGATCCTCCACTCCTGGTTTGTTGCCGCGCTCTCGTTTTGAGGGAGCGCTGAGAACGTTCCCGCCTTGATGCGAATCCATGCCGCATCGGGCGGACGAGATGTCACAGTCTTGGGGGTTCCTCGTGCCGGACTCATGACCCGATTGGGTCAGCGTGTCGTCTATGAGTGTTATTGCTTTTCGGAATGTGGCCCGCGTCAGGCCCGGCGAACGGTCCGGATCGCGCCTGCCTGCGGGTCGTAGCCACGCGCGGCGAGGAGGAACGCAACGACAGTGCAACCAGCCACCACGCCCAGCGCCAGCCAGTTGAACTGGCCGTAGGCCGCAAAGCGGATGAGCTCGATGGCATGCGTCAGCGGATTGGCCTGCGAGACGTAGTAGATCGGATAGGCACCGGCCTCGCGCAGCTTCCACAGCGGATAGAGCGCGGAGCTGAGGAAGAACATCGGAAACACGACGAAGTTCATCATGCCCGCGAAGTTCTCGATCTGCGGCGTGTAGACCGAGACGAGGAGGCCGATCGACCCCAGCATCAGGCCGGTGAGGATGACGGCGGGAATGATGGTGATCCAGCTCCATAGCGGCATGGAGATGCCGAAGGCGAGGCTGAGCAGCAGGAACGCATAGACCTGCAGCAGCGACAGGATCGTCGCCGCGGCGATCTTGGAGAACAGCAGGAAGCTGCGCGGCAGCGGACTCACCAGCATCACTCGCATCACGCCGGCCTCGCGGTCATAAACCATCGAAAGCGCCGACTGCATGCACTGGAACAGCACCACGATGCCGATGAGGCCAGGGATGATGTATTCCTGGTAGGGCGTGTAGGTCTTGTAGGGCGGGATGATCGACAGGCCGAGCAGATCGTGCAGGCCCGTCGCGAACACGAGGAGCCACAGCGCAGGACGGATCAGCGCCGAGAGGAGCCGTTCGGTCTGGCGCAGGAACTTCAGGACTTCGCGGCGCGTGATGGCGAGGAACCCCAGCCACAGCGCGCCAGCACTCACTTGCATACGAACTCCGGCTGGTCGGTGCCCAACGTATCCAGCGTTGTCACCTGATGCTCGAAGCCGTCAAGGGGCGCCGCCTCGATCACGGCATCGGCGGTCGACAGGGTGATGGGCATGCGCATCTGGCCATCCCACGGCCGGAAGCTCATCAGCACGCCCTTGGAGCCGTCGACACCGAAGCGCGCGCCGCGCATCCACGCATCGATCTCATCGGGATCGGTCTTGCGGGACTTGCCATAGGCGGTCATCACCGACTTGGCGGCGACCCATGCGGCCCAGTCGGGTCCGTCCATGTGGAGGTCGCCGGTCAGCCTGTCGAAACGGGAGATGACCTGCGAGGCGCCGTCGCGCTCCCAGGTCCAGTTCCATTCGGCGGCCTCGAGGCCGGTCGAACCGATCACCGGGCGCGGAAGCTGCGTGGCGTAGGGCAGGTAGCGGGCATAGTCGCCCTGCGTGTCGGCGATGTAGATGACGTCGTAGTCGACGCCGCCGGTGACCAGCAGCGTGTTGTTCTGCTCCATGCTTTCGGAGTCGGTCGATTGCGTCACCTGGCGCGTGTCGACGACGTTGAGCCGCAGACGCTGCGCGGAGGCGGTGAAGACGTCGGCGAGCACCTTGTCGCGCGGGTTCTGGCCGAACAGGACGAGCACATTGGTCCAGTTGCGCACACGCAGCAACTGCACCAGCGCGTCCGCGAGCTGGCGGTCGGAGGCGGCAGTGTGAAGCAGATTAGGGTAGCAGCGCTCGCGCAGGAAATCCTCGTGCGCCGTGGTGTTGAGCAGCGTGACCTTGAGGTCGCGCGTGGCCGCCGCGACCTGATCGAGCACATCGGCGGGCAGGTCGACGATGATGAAGCGTTCGCCGGCAGCAGCCATCTCCTGCACCCTGGCGACAAGACCGGCGACGTCGGCTGCCTTCTGCTCATCGAGGGTTGCCGAGAAGCCGGCAGCATCGGCGAGTATCTTGAGGTCCTCGACGCCCATGCGAGCACCCGGCACCGGCGGCGTCAGCGGATCGAGCACGAGGCCCAGATAGACAAGCTTCTCGTCGTAGCGCGCATCGTAGTCGAGGCTGAGATAGCCGATCCTCACGTCGCGTGGCGCGTCCTGGGCGATGGCGGCGACAGGGAGCAGCGACAGCGCCGCTCCCATCAGCCACGGCGCGAGCCTAGCCATCGATCATCACCGTGTGCGGCACGCGGCCGACGGGGATGGTCTGCGTCGGCTCGAGGCTGGCCATGTCGATGACGGTGATGTCGTCGGACAGGCCGTTGGAGACGATGGCGACGGACTCGTCTGGCGACAGGTCCACCGACCAGGCGCGCCGGCCCACGAGGATGTACTTGATGACCTCGTGCGTCGTGCCGTCGATCACCGCCACATGGTTGGCGCGGCCGAGACTGAGCAGGATCTTGCTGCCGTCCCTGGTCACCGCCATGCCGACGGGGGTCACATCTTCCGGCTTGAAGCCGGGCGGCACGAAGAACAGCGAGTCGCCGACGATCTCATTGGTGGCGCGGTCGATGATGAAAATCTCGCTCGACAGCTCGCACGACACCCAGAGCTGCTTGCCGTCGGGCGTGAAGATGAAGCGGCGCGGCCGCGTGCCCACGAGGATATTCTTGATCACCGCGCCGGAGGCGACGTCGACGACGTGCACCATGTCGGCGACTTCCGAGGTGACGTAGACGGTCTTGCCGTCCTCGCTGACGATCACCCCTTCGGGCTCGGCGCCGGTCGGGATCTGCGCGATCGAGACGCGGCTCTCGAGGTCGATGGCTTCGAGCTGCGAGTACTCCTCGTTCGACACCCAGATGGTCTTGTAGTCGGGCGAGAAGGCGAAGACCTCGGGGCTCGGGCCGGTAACGACCGAGTCGACCACTTCGAGCGTGTTCACGTCGATGATGTCGATCGCGTCGTCGTCACCGCAGGCGACGAAGAGCTGGGTCCGGTCCTGGTTGAAGTGCATGTCGCGCGGGCGCTTGCTCGTGGCAATGCGCTTGATCTGGGCATAGGTCCTGTCGAGAACGACGACCTCGTTGCCCTTTTCGAGCGACACGAAGATGTTGCCCGTGCCGGCGGCATAAGCGGGGCGGGGCAGGAGGGGTGCCGCGCCAACCAGCGCGGCCCCCTGGAGCAGTTGACGGCGGGTTGTCATTTGACGACGAACTTCCCCTTGAGGCCGCGCGTTTCGTAGCCCGGCACGTAGATGTCGTACTCGCCCGGACGGATCGGCACGAAGCCGATGCTGAACGTGCCCTCGTCGTCGAATTCGATACCGTAGAGGCCGTAGGGCGTGGTCTCGAGATCGTTGACGACGACCTGATTAATCCACGAATTGCGCCACAGTTCCGGAGCGACGACCTGGATCTCCTCCTCGCCATCGCCGGTGATGTGGAGAATGTAGTACTTGCCGGTCTCGACCTGGAACTCGGTCTGCGAGAAGGCGAGGTCGACCGTGTTGATGTTAAGCTCGAGCTCGGTGGCGCGCGAGGCCAGATTGCCCTCGGCCAGTGCAGGCACACTCGTCACCGCCGCGAGCACCAGCGCACTCGCCGCCACGATCATCTTGTTCATCACAGTTCCTTCGCTATCCCTTTGAGATTCATAGGTTTGGTGAACCATGATCGGCCACGCCCATGGCGGCCACAATGCGACGTGCCGCTATGTTCTATATTGACGTGGGCAATCACGCCGGGTGCTAGCGATCGCACAAACACGACCAATCCGGAGGAGAGACGTCATGCGTCGCGCCATTCGAACCGTCCTGTCGGCACTCGCGCTGGCAGGAGCCCTGCTCACACCCGCCCTGGCCCAGGATCCGCTCAAGATCACCATCGGCGCCATGGCCAATGGCACCGTGTTCTGGGAGCTCGAGGCCATGAAGGCGCTCGGCCTCGACAAGGCCAACAATGTCGAGCTGGACGTCCGCGAACTGGCCGACGCCAAGGCGGGGCAGATCGCGCTGCAGGCGGGCGAGGTCGACGTGATCCTGTCGGATTTCGTCTACGTCTCGATCCAGCGCAACAGCGGCAACATGCTGACCTTCGTGCCGCACTCGCTGGCGGTGGGCGGCCTCATTGTCGATCCGGCGGCCAACATCGCCAAGGTCGAGGACCTCAAGGGCAAGACGCTCGCAATCTCGGGCAGTCCGGTCGACAAGAGCTGGGCGATCCTGCAGGCCTATTACGGCAGCGTCACCGGCGGGAACCTTGCGGACGAGGCCACCGTGCGCTTCGGCGCGCCGCCGCTGATCAACGAACTCATCACCACCGGCCAGGCGCAGGCGTCGCTCAACCTGTGGAACTGGAACGCCCGTGCCAAGCTCGCCGGCAAAACCGAGCTGATGTCGGTGTGGGACATGCTCAAGGCGCTCGGCGTCTCCGAACAGCCGCCGCTGCTGGGCTGGGCCTTCACCGACCAGACGGCCGAGACCAAGACGGACGCCCTCGTGGCGTTCCTCAACGCCTCGTTCGCCACCAAGGACGCGCTGCGCAGCGATGACGGCGTGTGGGAGACGATCCGCCCGGTGATGAAGGTGGGCGACGACGACGCCCTGTTCACCCAGCTCCGCGACGACTACCGCGTGGGCATCGTCAGGAGCTATGATCCCGACCACATTGAGGCGGCCGAGCAGAGCTTTGCGCTGATGGCCGAGCATGGCGGTCCCGACGTCGTCGGCGACGTGCAGACGCTGGCGCCGGGCACGTTCTGGAAGGGATACAGCAAATAGACTACGGGCCTTCGGGCAGACCGGCCGCCAGGGCGGCGCAGCGCAAGCGGCGCGATCTGGGCCTCGAGGTCCTGTCGCTGCCGCTCCTGCTCGTCATCTGGCAGGTGCTGGCGATGGTCTTCCCCAATCGCCTGTTTCCCACACCCGTCGCGGTCGCGGTGGAGCTGTGGGATATGGCGCTGCACGGCAAGCTCATCGCCGACCTTGGCAAGACGCTCTACCGCGCCACCGTCGCCTTCCTGATCGCCATGGCCATCGGCACCGCCATCGGGATTGCGCTTGGCCGCGTGCGCTGGGCCGACCGGTTGTTCGCGAGCTGGGTGGTGGTGGGACTGAACCTGCCGGCTATCGTCATCGCCATCGCCCTCTACATCTGGCTGGGCCTGACCGAGACGGCGCTGATCACCGCGGTGGTGCTCAACAAGGTGCCGCTGGTCGTCGTCACCGTCCGCGAAGGCGTGCGCTCGTTTTCCCGCGACTATGACGAGCTCGCCGCGGCCTTTCGCATGCCGTTCGCGCGCCGGTTGCGGTTCATTTTCGTGCCGCAGCTGATGCCGTTCGTGCTTGCCGCGGCGCGGACCGGCCTGTCGCTGATCTGGAAGATCGTTCTGGTATTCGAGGTTCTGGGCTCCGATGGCGGCGTCGGCTTCCGCGTGTCGGTGTTCTTCCAGTTCTTCGATATCACCGGGCTGCTCGCCTATACCGTCGCTTTCATCCTCGTCGTGCTGGCTTTCGAGTATCTCGTCATGCGGCCGATCGAGCGCAGGGTACTGAGATGGCGACCGGCCCAGGCATAGAGATAGCGATCCGCGACAAGCGCTTCGCTCCCGACGCGCCACCGCTCTTTGCCGACTTCCGGCTGTCGATCGCGCCGGAGACGGTGACGGCGCTGGTGGGGCCGTCGGGCGTGGGCAAGTCCAGCCTTCTCCGCATGATCGCGGGGATCGACACGGCGTTCGACGGCGAGGTGAGGGTGGGCGGCCGGCCTGCTCACCAGGCGCCGCCGCCCGGCTTCGTGCTGCAGGATGCGCGGCTGCTGCCCTGGCTCACGGCCATCGACAACATCCGCGCCGTTGCTCCGGGTATCGAGGACAGCCGGGCACTTGCGCTGCTCGACCGGGTCGGGCTGCACGGCGCGGCGGACTCCTATCCGCACGAGCTTTCGGGCGGGATGCAGCGGCGCGTCGCCTTGGCGCGTGCGTTCTCGGTCAACGCCGACCTGCTGCTGCTCGACGAACCCTTCGTGTCGCTCGACCGCACGCTGGTCGACGAACTGCAGGCGCTGTTCATCGAACTCGTCGAGCATGAACGGCCGACCGTTGTGCTGGTCACGCATCTGGTGGAGGACGCTGTCCGCCTCGCCGATCGCGCCGTGACGCTGCGGGGCCGGCCGGCGACGATCATCTCCGATATCGTCCTCGACACCTCGCGGCGCGCACGCACGCCAGCCGATCACGCCCGCTTCGCGGCACAGATCGCGGCCGCCCCCGCGCAGGTGATGGGATGAGCGACCCGGTGCTCGAGATCAGGGGGCTGCGCAAGGCCTACGGCAAGATCGAGGCCGTGCGGGGTGTCGACCTCACGATCCAGCCGGGCGAGATCGTCGGCCTGCTCGGACCCAACGGGGCCGGCAAGTCGACCCTGTTCCAGATCGCCGCCGGCCTGTTTGCGCCGGACGGCGGCGAGGTGAGGCTGTTCGGCCTCGACTATCGCGGCAACAGCTCCGCCATCCTCAGGCGGTTGGGCGTCGTGTTCCAGTCGCGGTCGGTCGACCTCGACATGACGGTGTTCGCCAACCTCGCCTTTCACGGCAATCTGTTCGGTCTCACCGGCAAGCTGCTGCGCGAGCGTATCGCGGAGGCCACCGCGCTGCTCGAAATCGAGGATCTGGTGAAGCAGTCGGTCCGCACGCTGTCGGGCGGCAACCAGCGCCGCGTCGAGATCGCCCGCGCGCTGCTCAACGCCCCCGACCTGCTGCTGATGGACGAGCCCACGGTGGGGCTCGACCCGGTGATGCGCCGGCTCGTGGTGACCCACATGGAGAAGGTGCGCGCCAGTCGCGGCACGTCGATCCTGTGGTCGACGCATCTGGTCGAAGAAGTGGAGCGGGCCGATCGGATCGCGGTGATGAAGGCCGGCGAGGTCGTCAGCGAGAGTACGCCCGCCGGCCTGTGCGCGGCGACCGGCGCGACGGACCTGACACAGGCCTATATCCGGCTCACAGGCGGCAACGCCGCCGTCAACTGACGAGGCGGATGCCTTCGAACTTCATTTCGTGCCGGTATTCGTCGCGGCAGAAGTCGACCAGCTTGCGATAGATGTTGGCGTAGGAGGGCAGCGTCAGCAGGTGCTTGGGCATCACCAGGGCGACGTTGCGGGAAATCTCCGTGGGCAGGAACTGCAGCTTCACGCGCTCGGAATCGGGGATGTTGGGCACCATCGACATCGGGCAGTGCGTCGTCGCAAGGCCCTCGGACACGATGTCGGTCGCCGCGGCGTAAGTCATGGCGCGAAAGGTCGGCGTCGCGGCGGGCAGATTGTGCTTGTACCACTCCTCCGACTGGGTGCGGAGCTGCGGGTTGGAGTAGACATCGACGAAATGGGCCATGCACTCCGGCAGGGGCTCGCTGCGCGGCTGCTGCTTTTGCGCCGCGCGGATCTCGGCGGCCGACACGCCCGCCGGAACCACTCAGGCGATGTGGTCCTGGAACAGCTCGGTGACCGCAAAGGAATTGCGGTCCTCGGCCAGCGAGTCGATGTTGACGATGGCGCAGTTGAGCTGATGGAGCCGCAGCTTCTCGACCAGCTCGTTGCTCGACAGGGCGTAGAAGAGGTCGAACTTGGTGAAGCCCGGCTCATCGCGCGCGATCCGTGCCGCGGCCGCGACGAAGCGGCCGCGCAGGGTGGGCGTGACGCCTATCTGCAGGCTCACGCTGTTGTCGATGAAGCGCTGGCGGTGTTCGTCCACCGAATTTGCCATCTGCTGCAGCACCGTCTCGCTGGCGCGGAACCAGTATTCGCCCGCGGGGGTGAGGCTGATAAGGCCGGTGCGGTTGCGGCGGAGCAGGGGAGTGCCCAGCATTTCCTCGAGCTTGGCGAGCTGCTGGGAGATCGAGGGCTGCGATAGTCCCATGCGACGCGACGCCTTGGTGATCGACCCGGCGACCACCACGGCGCGGAACATTTCGAGCTGCTTGAGCGAAATATCCAATGAAGGCTCCCTGAACCCCCATTGGATATCGTTATCACGGCTCCCGAAAGGGAGTATTTCGTCGCACTCGGTCCCAACGGGACCGGGCGATTTCCCGGGACTTTTACTGCGCCGGAGCGCTCGACGCCTCGGACGACGCGCCGTCGGCCGGGGCTTCCGGCACGTAGTTGGGCGACAGCGTCAGAAGGTAGGCCTCGAGATTGGCGATCGCGTCCTCCTTGGGGAGGCCGGCAAAGGACATCTTGGTGCCGGGCACGAAGTCCTTGGGCTTGTGGAGGAATTTGGCCATCGTCTCGGGCTTCCAGACGAGCCCGCCGGCGCCGGCATCGACCATGGCCTGCGAGTATTTGTAGCCCTCGAAGGTGCCCGCGACGCGGCCGAACACGTCGTTCAGGACCGGGCCGACGCGGTTGGTGGCGCCTTCGCCGACGGCGTGGCAGGCGGCACACTTCTTGAACTCGGCCTTGCCGGCCTCGGCGTCGCCCGCGGCCAGCGCGCCGCCGGCGGCAAAGCTCACGGCCAGCGCTGCGGTCAAAGCGAGGATCGACTTCTTCATCTTGGACTCCCAGTTCGGCGCGCCTTGCGGCACGCACTCATTCAAGCTGCTCCCTACAGGGAAAGCATATCGCGGCGGCCAATCTAACTCATTGGGTTTGTCTAATCAGCGGCATGTCAGGTTCACTGCAGAGGATACCGGACCACATCATGCAGGATATCGACGTCGCGCCGGCCAGATCGGGCCGGAACCCGGTCATTGGAAGCTGGGCGGAAGTCAACGACTATGCCCCCGTACTCAAGTGGCTGCTGGTCAACATCGTCCTCGCCATCGGCATTCTGGCGTTGTGGGCCTTCGGCCTCATCCAGCAGGTGCTCGAAACCGACCGCACGCATGTGTCCACCATCATCGCGGCGATCTTCGTGCTGACCGCGCTCCATTGCCTCTATCAGACCTGGGTGACCTCGCGGGACCTGATCGTCGCGCGGCGCGTCCGCGACCAGATGGAAACGGCCGACGCTGTGCCAGTGCTGCTGCCGGACGGCCGGGTGATGGTGCAGGGGCGCGAGCTCGAGCCCGGCCTGATCTCGACCTATATCGGCAATCTGCTGCGCAAGGCCTCGCTCGGCGCGGGGCCGTTCGACCAGACGATCCTGCTGCGCTCGCTGGCCGACCGGCTGCGCGGCCGCGAGAAACTGGGCCTGTTCGTGTCCGAGGGGCTGCTGCGGCTGGCGCTGCTGGGCACCGCGATCGGCTTCATCCTGATGCTGATTCCGCTCTCGGGCCTGACCGCGTTCGACGCCGAGACGCTGCGCGGCGCGCTGACCGGCATGACCTCGGGCATGGCCATCGCCCTCAACGTCACGGTGATCGGCATCGGTGCCGCACTTGTGCTCAAGTTCGAGTATTTCCTGCTCGATACCGCCATCGCCGAGCTGTTCGAGATCATCACCGAGGCCACGGAAGTCGGCGTCATTCCGCGGATTGGCAAAGCCGAAGGATGAACGAGACCAGCCTGTTCACCGGCGAGAGCGACGACGGCACCTTTGTGCCGTTCACCGACATCCTGTTCAACGCGCTGCTCGGTTTCGCGGTGATGCTGTTCATCGCCTTCGCGCTGATCAAGCCCGACGACAAGGTGGGCAACATCAACGTCAAAGCGGAGTTCCTGATCACCGTCACCTGGCCGGACAATCTGGCTGACGACATCGACACTTACGTGCGCGATCCGCAGGACAATATCGTCTGGTACAACACGCTCGACCGCGGCTTCCTGCACCTCGATCGCGACGACCGCGGCGAGTATCTGGACCAGGTGATGGTCAATGGCGAGACGGTGACGTTCCCGCTCAACCAGGAGACGGTGACGCTGCGCGGCATCATTCCCGGCGAGTACACGGTCAACGTCTACAACTTCCTCAATCCCTCCAACGTGCCGGTGCCGGTCTCGGTGAAGGTCGAAAAGCTCAACCCGACGGTGAAGGTGATCTACTACCAGTCGATGAACCTCAACGGCGTCGGCGACGAAAAGACGGCCATCCGCTTCACCCTCGATTCCGAGGGGAATGTCAGCAACCTCAACGACATCCAGGATTCCCTCGTGGAAGCGGTGAGGGCGCCCAAATGACCGCCATGCAGATGGCCCTGTGGGGCACGATCGCCATCTACGGGCTGCTCGCGCTGCTGGTGCTCAATCTGGGCATCTTCTCGATCTGGCGCTGGTGGGTGAAGGCCGGCGTGATGCTGGTGACCGCCGTGGTGTTCGTGGGCGCCTATGGCGTCATCTCCGGGCTGATCGGCTGGCCGAGCGGCGGGCAGCTGCCGGCGCGCTTCAGCCTGCTCCACACCTATGTCGAAGAGCCTGACAAGACACGCGATTTCGCCGGCAATATCTACCTGTGGGTGCAGGAGATCGACGCCAACCAGGTGCCAATCGCGGCGCCGCGCGCCTATGTGATGCCCTACATCGTCGAGACCATGAAGGGCGTGACGACCAGCCAGGAAATGCTCGACCGCGGCGAGAAGGTGCTGGGCGAATCCAAGACGCAAGTGACCGCCACCAGCGACCGGCCGCCGGGCGAGGACGACGACGGCACGAGCAGCGACCACGAGACCAATCGCGGCGAGGCCAACATGTCGAACGGCGGCACGCGCAGCACCAACAGCGCCGGCTCGATCTTCGGCTTTCCGGGCGGGCAGACGGTCAACTTCTCGCCCATGCCGGCGGTGGCGCTGCCGCGCAAGGACGGTTGACGCCTTGCAAAGCCGTGCGGCTGCCGTAACTTGGCGGCCGATCGGGGGACGCGTTGGCCAAAAGCGATCTGACTGCCTATCGCGGCAAGCGCGACTTCACCAAGACCTCCGAACCGGCCGGCGCCCCAAATGCCGGGACCGGCAGCCGCTTCGTGGTCCACAAGCATTCGGCGACGGCCGACCACTACGACCTGCGGCTCGAACTGGACGGCGTGCTCAAGAGCTGGGCGGTGCCCAGGGGCCCCAGCCTCAACCCCGCCGACAAGCGCTACGCGGTGCAGACCGAGGATCACCCCATCGAGTACATCGACTTCGAGGCGGTGATCCCCGAGGGCGAGTATGGCGGCGGGCCGATGATCGTGTGGGACACCGGCACCTGGGCGCCGATGAACGAGCCGCATCAAGGGCTGAGCAAAGGCGACCTGAAGATCCGGCTGTGGGGCGAGAAGCTCAAGGGCGGCTGGATGCTGGTCAGGATGAAGCCACGCAAGGGCGAGGCGGACACCAACTGGCTGTTCTTCAAGGAGAAGGACACCGGCGTCGATACCGAGACCGACATCCTCAAGGCGCGTCCCGAGAGCGTCAAATCGGGGCTGACGATCGAGGAGCTGCGAAACGCACATCCTGCCCAAAGACAGCAAAAGTCTGTAGCAAAACCGGCAAAGATCGACGCGAAGTCGCTGAAGGGCGCAACCAGGGCGCCGATGCCCAAGGCGATGAAGCCGCAGCTTGCGAGCCAGCAGGACGACCCGCCGGCCGGCGAAGGCTGGATCCACGAGATCAAGCTCGACGGCTACCGCACCATCGCGCTGCTCGATGGCGGCAAGGTGAAGCTGCTGACCCGCACCGGCATCGACTGGACCGACAGGTACGGCGTGCTCGCCGACGCCTTCACAGCGCTGCCGGCCAAGCAGGCGATCATCGACGGCGAGATCGTGGTGGTGGACGAGCAGGGGATCACCCATTTCTCCGACCTGCAGCAGGCGCTGCATGACGGGGCGAGCGACCGGCTGACCTTCTTTGCCTTCGACCTGATGTACCTCGACGGCTACGACCTGACCAAGGGCAGGCTCGCCGACCGCAAGGCGCTGCTGCAGGCGCTGCTGGCACCGGTGGTCACGGCGAGCTCGGCGCTCCAGTACAGCGACGGCATCGATGGCGATGGAACGGTGCTCTACGACCATGCGACCGAGATCGGCCTCGAGGGCATCGTCAGCAAGCGCAAGGACGCGCCCTACATCGAGGCGCGCAGCAAGACCTGGGTGAAGGTCAAGGCGCCGCTGTCGGGTGATTTCCCGATCGTCGGCTATACGCTGTCGACGGCCGTCGCCGGCATCGGCGCCATTGCGCTCGGCCAGTGGGTGAATGGCGACCTCGAGTATGCGGGGAAATGTGGAACGGGATTCTCAGGCGCGGAGCTGGTGTCGATTCTCGACAAGCTGGCGCCGCTGGGCGATCCGAGCCAGAAGCTCGACGGCATGCCGCGCGACGTGATCCCCATCCGTCCGGTGATCACGGCGCATGTGCATTATTCGAACCTCACCGCCGACAACAGCCTCCGCCATGCCGTGTTCAAGGGCCTGCGCGAGCCTGAGATATCGAAGGCGGAAACGCCGATGCCGCGCCAGCGCATCATCTCGGACGCCGATCTCGCCAACATCTGGGTGACCAACCCGACGCGACGGCTGTTCGGCAAATCGGGGCCGACAAAGCTCGACGTCGCGATCTACTATGCCGCCATCGGCGACTTCATGCTGCCGCACATCTTCGGCCGTCCGGTATCGCTGGTGCGCAGCCCCAGCGGCCGGCTCGACGACATCTTCTTCCAGCGCCACCCCTTCACCGGCATGCCCGCGACGATCGGCAGCTTCGAGACGATGTCGAGCGAGGAGGGCGAGCTCAAGAAGTACATCTCGGTCGAGGACGCCAAGGGCTATCTCGCGCTGGCGCAGTTCGGCGTCATCGAGTTCCACGCCTGGGGCTGTCACTGGGACGGCGCGCTGGAGAAGCCCGACCGCGTGATCTTCGACCTCGACCCCGGCGAGGGCATCAAGTTCCGGCAGATCGTCGAGGCGGCGTTCTTCGTGCGCGAGATGCTGGAGGGGATCGGCCTCACACCCTATGTCAAGACATCGGGCGGCAAGGGCCTGCACGTCGTGGTGCCGCTCAAGCCCAAGCTCGACTGGAAGAAGACGCACGCCGCGACCGGCGAGATCGCCGCCCGCATCGCCAAGGCGGCGCCCGAGACGTTCGTGGTCAACATGGCCAAGGACAAGCGGAGCAGGCGTATCTTCATCGACTTCCACCGCAACTATCGCGGCGCGACGGCGGTGGCGCCCTATAGCCTGCGCGCCAAGCCGAACCTGCCGGCCTCGACGCCGCTGCACTGGGACGACCTCCGCTCGGTGAGCGCGCCCGAAGACCTCAACTACTCGACGGTGCCTGCCATCGTGAGCGCGAACGGCGACCCGTGGGCGACGATGGACGACGATGCGGGGGACCTGGCGGCTGCTGCGAAACGGCCGGGATAGCCCGCGCCGGGCCACCATCGGAGCGGCAGCGAGAGCACGGCTGGGTGGCGGGGTGAGCGGTATGCCCGGGCTTCGAGCTCAGTTCCCCCGTTCGCCCGGCATGATCGGCTCTGCGCTCGTCCCCCGTTAACCCCCCTTGTTTACCTGCATCGACGGTCGGGCGGATTTGAACTAAACTGGGCGCCCGCCTGTACCTGCGTATCCAATGGAGTCGACCATGGCCCCCCGTGCCAGTTGGAAGGGTTACATCAAGCTGAGTCTGGTGAGCTGCCCGGTGCGGCTGTATCCGGCTGTGAGCGCCAATGAGAAGATCCGGTTCAACCAGCTTCACAAGGACACGCACAACCGCATCAACATGAAGCCGGTCGATCCCGAGCTCGGGCTGGTGGAGCGCGCTGACCTGGTGCGCGGCTATGAGTACGAGGACAAGCAGTACATCATCATCGAGGACGAAGACCTCGAGGCGGTGCGCATCGAATCCAACCACACGCTCAACATCGAGGCGTTCGTCGATGAGAGCGAGGTGGACGTGATCTACCAGGACTCGCCCTATTACCTCGCGCCCGACGGCAAGATGGCCGAGGAGACCTTTGCGGTGCTGCGCGACGCGATGCAGGCGGCAGGGAAGGTGGCGATCGCGCGGCTGGTGATGTCGAGCCGCGAGCGCGTCGTCACGATCGGGGCGCGCGACAAGGGCATGTTCGTCACCACGCTGCGCGACCCGCGCGAGGTGCGCTCGACGGCGGCCTATTTCGACGAGATACCGGACATCAAGGCCGACCCCGAAATGCTGCAGCTCGCGGAAAAGCTGATCGAGCAGAAGGTCACGCATTTCGAGCCGGAGAAGTACGAGGACCGCTACGAGAGCGCCCTGATGGAGATGATCAAGGAGAAGCTCAAGGGCCACAAGCCGATCATCGCGGCGGCGCCCGAGCGCGGCAATGTCATCAACCTCATGGATGCGCTGAAGGCGAGCCTGGGGCAGGCCAAGCCAGCCGCGCCCAGCAAGTCCAAGGGCGAGGCCGCGCCGGCCGCCAAGAAGGCACCGGCAAAGCCCTCGCTCAAGGAGGCGGTCGCCGCCAGCAAGGCCGCGAGCGCCAAGGCTCCCGCCAAGAAGAAGGCCGGTTAACCCCTCATGGCGGCATCCGTCCCGACGCTTGGCATTGTGGGAGCGCTGCGCGCTTTCCCGCAGCGCCTCGCGGCGCGGGCAGTGGCGACGCGTGGCGGACGGCTCCGCCGCGGCATTACCCGGCAGACCTCGCGCGTGGTGCTGGGGCGGAAGCTCCTCGACAAGGGCGAGGCCGCGATCGACGCGCGCATCGATACGCTCCGCGATGCCGGCATTAGGCTGATCAGCGAGAACGGCTTCCTGCGCTGGCTGCGGCTCCTCGAGGCGCCAGAGGGCTCGGCCATGTCGCGGCAGCAATTGCTCGATCAGAGCAAGCTCGATGGCGACACGCTGGACCGTCTCGCGCTGTTCGACGCGTTCGAGCATGACAGCGAGCCGTTCTCGTTCCGCGACCTGATCCTCGCCAAGAAATATGCCGGGCTGATCGCAGGGGGCGCGAGCTGGAGCGCGGTGGCGCGCTCGGTGCACCGTTCCGGCCCGGTGGCGTCGCTGACGGCGCTGTCGCTGCATCCGGGCGGGCCACAGAAGATCTATGCGGCCGAGGGCGAGCGCAGACGCGAACTCGACGGGCAGGGCCTGCTGCCGCTCGAGCCGGCCGACGACGACAGCGAAGAGTACTTCACGCTCGCCGAGCAGGCCGAGGCGTCGCAGCTCTACGCCGAGGCGACGGTGCTCTATGCGCGCTGTCTCGCGCTCGACCCGTCGGACTCGGTGGCCGCCTACAATCGCGCCAACTGCTTCCGCGCGCTGGGCGAGGGGGACGAGGCGGGCACCGCCTATGCGCTCGCCATCAAGACCGACCCCAGCTTCGTCGAGGCCTGGTTCAACTATGCGGCGCTGCTCAAGGACGAGGGCAAGACCGACGCGGCGCGCCGGCACCTCGCGCGCGCCATCGCCATCGACCCCGACTACGCCGACGCGGTGTACAATCTCGCCACGCTCGAATTCGACGCCAAGCACCTCGACGAGGCGCGGCGCTGGTGGAGCCGCTATCTCGAGCTCGACACCGACAGCGAATGGGCGCGCACCGCGACCCGCGGCATCGCCTATATCGACCTCAATCTGCGCAAATCGGCGAGCTGAGAGCGCGGTTGGCAGGGCCGGAGCGCTCCCGGCGCGCTGCGGCCCGGACAAAGCAAAGGAACAGCATGCCCACGGACTTCCTTTTCGACGGCCCCGAGGACGCGCGCGTCACCATCCTCTTGGCGCATGGCGCGGGCGCGCCGATGGATTCGGCATCGATGAACGCGACGACAAAGGTGCTGGCCGGCGCCGGTTTCCGTGTGGCGCGCTTCGAGTTCGGCTACATGGCGGCGCGGCGCAGCGGCGAGCGCAGGCCGCCGCCCAAGGCCGAGAAGGTGATGCCCGAATATGTCGCAGCGATCGACGATCTCGGGCCGACCAGCGGGCCGCTGATCATCGGCGGCAAGTCGATGGGCGGGCGCGTGGCGAGCATGATCGCCGATGCCGAATTCGCCGCCAACCGCATCGCCGGCCTGCTGTGCCTCGGCTACCCGTTCCATCCGCCGGGCAAGCCGACGCAGTTACGCACGGCGCATTTGCTCGAGCTGAAGGCGCCGGCGCTGATCTGCCAGGGCACGCGCGATGAGTTCGGCGACCGCTACGAAGTGGGCGAGTACGGACTGAGCGACGAGATCGAGCTGTTCTGGCTCGAGGACGGCGATCACGATCTGAAGCCGCGCAAGGCGATTTCCGGGTTCACCACGGCGCAGCACCTGCAGGCGGTAGCGGACAAGGTGACCGAGTGGGTGGGACGGATTGCACGCTAGCATTGCTCGCGCTGACACCCCATGAAGCTCGCCACCTTCAACATCAACAACATCAACCGGCGGCTGCCGAACCTCCTCGACTGGCTTCGGGTGCGGCGGCCCGATGTGGTGTGCCTGCAGGAATTGAAGGCGACCGACCGGCAGTTTCCGCGCACGGCGATTGCCGAGGCGGGCTATGGCGCGGCGTTCGTCGGGCAGTCGGCGTGGAACGGCGTGGCGATCCTGGCGCGCGGAGCCGAGCCGGTGGTGACTGAGACGACGCTGCCGGGCGATCCCGATGACCAGCAGGCGCGCTACATCGAGGCGGCGGTGAACGGGGTGGTGATCGCCTGTCTCTATGCGCCCAACGGCAATCCGCAGCCGGGGCCGAAATACGACTACAAGCTGCGCTGGATGGAGCGGCTGCACGCGCACGCGGCCGGGCTGCGGGCGAGCAAGCTGCCGATCGTGCTGGCCGGTGACTACAATATCGTTCCGGAGGCGCGCGACATCTATGTCACGACCTCTTACCGCGACAATGCGTTGGTTCAGCCGGCAGCGCGCGCGGCCTACAGGGCGCTGCTCGAGCAGGGCTGGACCGACGCGCTGCGTAAGCTCTATCCGGATGAGCCGGCGCTCTACACCTTCTGGGACTACATGCGGAACCGCTGGGAGCGCAATGCCGGGCTGCGGCTCGACCATTTCCTGCTGAGCAAGAACCTCGTGCGCAAGCTCAAGGGCGGCGCGGTCGACCGCGAGGTGCGCGGGCGCGAAGGCGCCAGCGATCACGCGCCGGTGTGGATCGAGCTCGACCTCTAGCCCTTCACCGCGCCGCCGGTGAGGCCCGAGATGATGTAACGCTGCGCCAGCAGGAAGAAGGCGATGGCCGGCAGGATGCTGAGCGTCAGGTAGGCGAGGATGCGCGGCCAGTCCGAGCCGTACTGGCCCTGGAACTGCATGATGCCCAGCGGCCAGGTGTAGTTGGCGTCCGTGTTGAGCGTGATGAGCGGCAGCAGGAAGCTGTTCCAGCTGCCCACGAAGTTGAACACGCCCACGGTCGCGATGATGGGCAGGCAGAGCGGCAGGGTGATGTACCAGTAGATGCGCAGGTAGCCGCAATTGTCCATGCGCGCGGCGTCGATCAGTTCCTTGGGCAGCTCCTTGAAGAAATTGTGGAACAGGAGGATCGAGAAGCTGAGGCTGAACGCGACCTGGACGATGATGATGCCCAGGTGCTTGTCGAGCAGCCCCAGGTCCCGCATCTTGATAAAGAGCGGCAGGATGGCGGTGGCCGAAGGAAACAGCAGGCCGAGCAGCAGATAGCCCATCAGGAACTTGCTGCCGAAGAACTTGATGTGGGCGAAGGCGAAGGCGGCCATCGACGAGATCAGCGTCGACAGGATCACCGTGCCCACCGCGATGAACAGCGAATTGCCCAGCGAGCGCATATAGGTCGGCCCGAAGATGATCTCGGTGAAGCGCACCGGATCCCAGCTCGCGGGCAGGCCGAAGGGATTGACGCGCAGCTCGCCGATCTCTTTGAAGCCCCCCAGCGCGGTCGTGTAGAACGGCACGATGATGAAGGCGGCGATCACCAGCATGGTGAACCACTGGAACGCCGAGACCGTGGGACGGCGGCGCTTGGTACCGGTGGGGAGGGGAGGGGCGCTCATCAGGTCTGCTCCGCGCGGAAGAGGAGCCTGCGATAGACGATCGCAACGATCACGCAGGCGATGAACAGCATCACGCTGACCGCACCGCCGAAGCCCAGCTTCATGCGCAGGATGCCGAACTGGTAGAGGAAGGTCACGATGGTGTGGCTGGTGTTCTGCGGTCCGCCGCCGGTGAGCGGGATGATGAGGTCAAAGAGCTGCAGCGCGCCGGTGATCGAAAAGAACACCGACACCACAATGGCCGACCAGATCATGGGCAGCTTGATGTGCCAGACGATCTTCCATTTCTTGACGCCATCGAGGCGCGCCGCCTCGATCACCTCGCTGGGGATCGACTGCAGGCCGGCGATATAGATCATCATGTGGAAGCCGAAATACTTCCAGATGATCACCAGCATGATGGCCGGGATCACCCAGAGCTTGTCGGCGAGCACGAAGGGCAGCTTCTGGCCGATGGCGTCGCCGATGATGGGGACGAGGCCGTAATTGCCGTCATAGACGAACTTCCAGATGAGACCCGCGGCGATCTCGGCCAGCATGTAGGGCACAAAGAAGATGGTGCGCAGGATGTTGACGTGCGTGCCGCGCTCCGAGAGTGCGATGGCCGCCCACATGGCGAGCGGCAACTGGATGAGCAGCGATACCGCGACGACGATGAGGCTGTTGCGCACGGCGGTGCCGAAGTTGCGGTGCGTGATGACGTCTTCGTAATTGTCGAAGCCCACGAAGTCGGTGATCGGCCCGTAGCCCGTCCAGTCGAAGAACGAGAACGTGCCCGCATCGATCATGGGCAGGACGACGAACACGGTGAACAGGAGCAGCGCGGGCGGCAGGAACAGCAGCAGGGGCACGAGGCTCTTGCGGTCCATGTAGCGTCGCGGCCGAACGGCGCTGCCGCTCACGGTGTCGATACTGCTTGCGACACTCGCCATCGCGTGCCCACCCAAGTCGAAGATCGAGAACAGGGACCGGCGGACGGCACGGGAGACCGTCCGCCGGCAGGGAGACGCTCGATTAGAGCGTATCGTCCACGGCTTCCTTCACGAGCTCAGCCGCTTCCTGGGCGCTGATCGCGTTGGCAGCCAGTTCCGCCGAGACGTCGTTGACCACGCCGCCCACGGCAGGCCCGAGAGCCTGGTCGAAGAACAGCGCGTGCCAGTGGGCGCCCGAGATGTTCTTGCCGATCTGCACCTTGAACGGGTTGGTCATCGAGTCCGCCGCGCCCTTGGCGATCGGGATGTAGTAGCCGGCCTGGCCGAACTTCTCCTGCACCGCCTTGGAGTTGTAGAACTCGAGGAACTTCACGGCTTCGTCGGACGCGTTCTTGCTGAACAGGTAGCCCGACAGGCCGCCCAGCGTATCGGTCGGATCGCCCTTGCCACCTTCGATGGTGGGGAAGGGAAGGATGCCGAGCTGATCGTCGGGGATGCCCTGCTTGGAGGCCGAATTGTCCTTCATGGCGCCGTAGTCCCAGTCGCCCATCAGGTGCATCGCGGCCTTGCCGTCGCCGAAATAGCCCGAGGCGTCGCCATAGGACGCGGCCTCGAAGCCTTCCTGCCACGGATTGAGCGCGGCAAGCTGCAGGAAGTACTCGCCAGCCTTGACGAAGTCCTCGCCGGCAAAGCCGTCGCCTTCACCGGCAGCGGCGGCGTTGAAGCCGTCCTGACCGGCCAGACGGACCACCAGCTTGCTCCACCAGAAATGGGCCGGCCACTTGTCCTTGGCACCGACGGCGAGCGGGGTGATGCCAGCATCCTTGAACTTCTGGACGCCTGCGAGGAAACCGTCCCAGGTCCCCATGCTCGCCGGATCGACGCCGGCCTGCTCGAACAGCGTCTTGTTGTACCACAGCACGACTTCGGCCACGTCGCGAGCCATGCCGTAGAGATGGCCGTCGGCGGCGGTGAACGCCGAGACACCGGCCGACCCCATTTCGTCCTTGGCCGCCTGGCTCATCACGTCCTCGACCGGGCGCAGCACGCCGGCCTTGGCCTGCTCGTAGAACACGCCGCCACCCCAGGAGTGGAAGATGTCCGGAGCTTCGGCCGACTGCAGCAGCGTCGTCAGCTTGGCCTTGAACGCCTCGTTCTCGAGGAAGGGCAGTTCGATCTTCACGTTGGGGTTGGCGGCCATGTATTCGTCGGCCGCCTTCTGCATCAGCTCCACCTCGCCCGGAATGGACGCGATGTGCAGGTACTTCACCACTGTTTGGGCCTAAGCCGGCGCGAGCGCCATCAGGCCGAGCATTGCGGCAAGCGCAAGTCGCTTCATGGATGTCCTCCTAATGTCCTCCGTCACGGGAAAATGGCGTCGCCGGCTCTCCAGGCCTCGACCAGTCTCCCATGTGCCGCGATCGAGCCTCCCAGCCGTCGCAGCACCGCAACCATCGCGCACGTTGCCTTCCTAATCAAGAGGCACGTACATCATTTACTCTTGCAAGGTGAAGGACGATTGGGCCAGAACTACTGACATATGAGGTCGGACGGCCTTCAGAACATCGTGAGGACCGTACGGCAGACTGTTGCGGAAACGCGATTTCCGCGCATCAATAGGCGAAGTCGAAGACCGCCGGGGGGAATGAATGGCCGAGTTGCAGCTGCGCGGCGTCAACAAGAACTTCGGCGCCGTGCCGGTGATCCGGAACGTCGATCTAGACATCGGCGACGGTGAGTTCGTGGTGTTCGTGGGGCCCTCGGGCTGCGGAAAGTCGACCCTGCTGCGCACCATCTCCGGGCTCGAGGAGCCGACCTCGGGGCAGGTGTTCATCGGCGGCGAAGACGTCACCGATTTCGACCCGTCCGAGCGCGGTGTTGCAATGGTGTTCCAGTCCTATGCGCTCTATCCGCACATGACGGTCGAGCAGAATCTGGGCTTTGGCCTGCGCATGGGCGGAATGCCGCGCGAGCAGGTGGCGACGCGCGTCGCCGAAGCCGCGCGCATCCTCGAGATCGGCGAGCTGATGGGGCGCAAGCCGCGCCAGCTCTCGGGCGGCCAGCGCCAGCGCGTCGCCATCGGCCGCGCCATCGTGCGCGAGCCCAAGGCGTTCCTGTTCGACGAGCCGCTCAGCAATCTCGATGCCGAACTGCGCGTGCAGATGCGCATCGAGATCGCCAAACTGCACCAGCAGCTCGGCGCGACGATGGTGTATGTGACGCATGACCAGGTCGAGGCGATGACGCTGGCCGACCGGATCGTGGTGCTGCGCGCCGGCATCGTCGAGCAGCAGGGAAGCCCGATCGAGCTCTACGACAATCCCGACAACATGTTCGTCGCCGGTTTCATCGGCTCGCCGCGTATGAACTTCGTGCCGGCCGAGATCGTCAATGCCAATGGCCGCGACGCCGAGGTCCGCTTCAACGAGTTTGGGGCGCCGACGATTCGCGTCGCGACGCGCGGCGACCAGACGCGCCCGGGCCAGCCGGTGTCGGTGGGCATCCGCCCCGAGCACTTCGTCGAGGCGGCAGATGCGCCGGCGCGGCTCACCGCGCGCTCGCAGGTGGTGGAGCAGCTCGGCGGCGTCTCCTACGTCTATGCGGCGAGCGAGAGCGGCACCCAGGTGACGGTGCAGCAGCGCGGCCATTCGGCGATGGCGACCGGCGCCATGGTCGAGTTTGGTCTTGACCCGAGGACGTGCCTGCTGTTCGACGCTGACGGCAAGCGGGTGTAGATTAGGGGCCGCAACCGGCCCATCCGCCCGAAAGCGCCGCCATGGCTTCCGGAGACGACGAGACTCCAGTTCCGCTCCGACCGCCCCTCGATCCCGAGGCGCGTGCCGATGTGCAGTGGGAGATTCTGGCCCGGCGCGAGGCGCGTATCGCCGAGGCCACGCCGGAGCCGGCTTCCCGCATTCCGCGCCGGGTGCGCTGGTGGGTGGCGGCCTTCTTCATCATCGCGGTGGTGATCGTGTTCCGCGACCGCATCGCCGAATGGCTGCCCGGCCTCGGCTTCTGATTTTTCCAGCACGACCCCAAGGATGGCGCTCCCATGTCCGTCCCATGAACGCTGTCTGAACGTGGCTCTCAGAGGCGGTTCAATCCCGCCTCGCTAGAACCGCAGCATCAGTCCAGACCTCTCGGGGATCGAAATGACCAGGAACCACGAAAAACTGCTCGTTGCCGCGCTTGCCGGCATCATCATTGCGGGGGCGGCGGTGTTCGCCATCCAGCCCGCGATGGCGCAGTCGTTCGGCGCCAAGGGCCCCTCCCAGCTCGCCGCGCCGTCCTACGAGGTCCTGAACCTTCGCCTCGCCGACACGGTCTAGTTTCTACCCGGCCCTCCAGCCGGTCCCATGCACTGTCTTCCTCCCTCCCGTATCCGATTGACTTTCCCGGCCTCCTGATGTCCCACAAGGGCACCACGGAGGCCGATTTTTGTCTGAGACAGCCAACCCCATCCTCGCCGAAGTCGTGCGCGGCAACTGGATCGAAAACCGTCATCGCGGCGCCTTCGTGGTCGTTGACGGCGCCGGCAAGATCATCGCTTCGGCCGGCGATATCGACCGGCCGGTGTTCCCGCGCTCGGCCATCAAGTCGATGCAGGCGCTGGCCATGGTCACGTCGGGCGCCATCGACAGGTTCAAGCTCACCGACGAGGAACTGGCGCTGGCCTGTGCCTCGCACCAGGGCGAGGAGTTCCATGTCGCCGGCGTGACGTCGTTTCTCGGCCATATCGGTCTTGCAGCCGGCGATCTCGAATGTGGCGCGCACGCTCCGAGCTATGCACCCGCACGCGAGCGGCTGCGCGAATCGGGCCACCAGCCGACGGCACTCCACAACAATTGCTCGGGCAAGCATTCGGGCATGCTGGCGGTGGCCGAAGCGCTCGGCGTGCCGACCGCGCATTATGTCGACCGCGATCACCCGGTGCAGCGTGCGGTGCGCGCCGGCATCGAGCTGGTGGTGGGCGAGCCGCTCACCGTCGACCGCTGCGGCACCGATGGCTGTTCGATTCCCACCTGGGCCGCGCCGCTGCGCGCTTTCGCCCGCGGCTTCGCGCGGATGGCGACGGGGGAGGGACTGCCCGCCGACATCGCGTCCGCCGCGCACCGGATATTCGACGCGGCGACGGCGCATCCGCATCTCGTGGGCGGCACCGGCACCCTCGATACGGACGTGATGCGCGCCTTCGGCGGCCGGCTGTTCCAGAAGGGCGGCGCCGAGGGCGTGCAATGCGGCGCGGTCCGCAACAAGGGCTGGGGCTACGCGCTCAAGGTCGATGACGGCAATACACTGGCATCGCACGCCATGGTGGCGGCCCTGCTGCTCGCCATCAGCGACCCCGACACCGCCCAGCGCGAGGTGCTCGAGCGCTTCGCGACGCAGACCACGCGCAACGTCCGCGGGCTCGAGGTGGGCGTGACACGCGCGACGGCCGCGATGGCGGTGGGGGCTTAGAACTTCTTGGTGCTGCCGGCCATTTGCAGCAGCTTGTTGGCCAGGTGCCTCGTGTCGAGATGCCGAGGGACAATGAGGACGTGGTCGCCCTTCATCCACTTCTCGTGGCTGCCCTTTGCATTGACGACGTATCGATAACCGAGATCGTGCAGTTCTTTGGTCAGGGCCTGATAGTAGCCCTTGACCAATCAGGCCGCCCTCTCGACCGGCCGCTGCCAGACGATGGTCGGCACCAGGTCTTTCAGCGGGATGGATGCGATGTCTTCGCGCGAAATGTGATTTGCGAAAACCAGTTCGGCCGCAACGTCGTTCAGAACTTCTTCGAACTCGTCCAATGTATCGGTCTCGATGGCGAGCCCGCTAATATCGCTCTCTGAATAGTAGCGGTTGACCTCGTCGTCCCAGATCGCGCGCACAAAGAAGGTTCTCTTCATGTGCGGACGATAGCTCCAAATCCAATTTCTGTCGAACCCTACGTCCGCGCGATCGTGTTGTTGGCGATCGTGACGTGAGGGTAGCTGGCGGCGTCGCGGGCGAGGTCGTCGGAGGCGATGGTTTCCCATTCAAGGCCGACGATGCCGTGCTGGAGCGGGCCGCCGATGAGGTTGCCGGTGACCGACACGGCGCCGGGGGAGGGGTCGCGCACGACGCTGACGCCGATGCCGATGGTGACGGCGTAGAGGACGTTGTCGCTGATCACCACATTGCGCAGGAACGTGCCGTTGCCGGCGACGATGCCGACGCCGGGGACGTTCTCGATGGTGTTGCTGGCGACCACCGTTTCGGCTTCGGCGTAGATGCCGACCGGCCGCGTGTCGGGGTTCACCGCCGAGGCTGCGGTGATGTTGCGCACGATGTTGCCGGTGCAGGTGGCGACATGACCGCCGGTGTCGAGATTGGTGATGTCGATGCCCGTCGCCGCGCCGTCGACGATGTTGTTGGCGATCACCGAGCCCGAGAAGCCAAACTCAGAGAAGATGCCGACCTCGCCCGAATTGAGGCAGGTGTTGCCGCGGATCTGTGAGTTGCGGCCGGCGTTGACGCGAACAGCGGTGAAGGCGCAGTCGGAGATGACATTGTCGGCGACGATGACGCTATCGGCCTGATAGACATTGACGCCGTTGCCGTTCTGGCCGTTGCCGCCCCCCGTCCAGTCGATGCGGCTGATGATGTTACCGGTGACGATCGAGCCGTCATGCCCGCTCGCGTCGCGCCAGATGCGGATGCCGGCATTGCCGCAGCCGCTGATGCGGTTGCCGCGGATGAGCATGCCGCGGCTGTTGACGCTGTGGATGGCGGCGTCGGTCAATTCGGCGAAGCTGCAGTTCTCGATGGTGGCGCTCGCCTGCCAGGCGCTGATCGCGACGCTGCCGCCGCCGAAGGCGCAGTCGCGCAGCGTGATCGTCTCCGTGCCGTCGAGGATGATGTGCGCTTCGGTGACGGCGCCACCGAAGCTGATGCCGTCGAGGACGATGCCGCTGACCGTGCCGATGCGGAAGACGGGCGCGCCGTCGAAGCTGTCGAGATAGGTGCCGCGCGCGCTGCCGATGATGCGGATCTTGCTGGGCAGGGTCAGCTCGCGCACGAGGTACTCGCCCGAGGGCAGGCGGACGTCCTTGCCGCTCGTCGCAGCGGCGTCGATGGCCGCCTGGATCGCGGCCGACTGGTCCATCCCCTGGCTCTCATTGCTGAGGCCGAAATCGTAGGGATTGACCACGTCGTCGGCGGCCGCGCGGCCGACGAGGGCGGGGGCGGCAAGGGCGGAGGCGAGGCCGGCGACGACCAGGCGGCGGGTGGGGCGCAGGATGCTCATCGGGCGATTGTCGCCGAAATCGGCGGTTCGCGCCACGCGCGGCGGGGCTTGTGGTAAAGCTAGAGCTTGCGGAGGCGCACCGCGGTGCCCGCGGCGGTGACCATGATCATGGCGCCGCGCGAGCCGATGACCTCGAAATCGAGCTGCAGGCCGACAATGGCGTCGGCGCCCAGCCGTCGCGCCCGGTCGCGGATTTCGGTGAGGCAGTGTTCGCGCGAATTCTTGAGTTCTTCCTCATAGGCCGCCGAGCGGCCGCCCACGAAATCGGTGACGGTCGCCATCACGTCGCGCAGGATATTGGCGCCGGAGACGATTTCGCCATGCACAAGGCCCAGATATTCGGTGATTTCGAAGCCCTGCAGCTCCTCGGTGGTGCTGATCAGCATCCCGTCCCTCCCGGTTTCGCGACGATATGGGCGCCCGGCAGGGGCTGCGCAAGCCGGGTTGGCGCGCCCGGCGAGCGGCAGCTATAACCGGCTTCCGTTTTCGACTCCGGAGTTTGCCGTCCCGTGCCCAACATGCTTCTCGACGACCGTCTCTATATGGGCGCCAGCACCAAACCGGAGTACCTGCTGCTCAAATATGGCAACCGGCACGGGCTGGTGACCGGCGCCACGGGCACCGGCAAGACGGTGACGCTGCAGGGACTGGCCGAAGGCTTTTCGCGCGCCGGCGTGCCCGTCTTCTGCGCCGACATCAAAGGCGACCTCGCGGGCCTGTCGCAGATGGGCGAGGGCAAGGACTGGATCGTCAAGCGCGCCCAGGAGATCGGCTTCGACGATTTCGCGAGCGACAAGTTCCCGGTGATCTTCTGGGATCTGTTCGGCCGGCAGGGCCATCCGGTCCGCACCACGATCTCGGAGATGGGGCCGCTGCTCCTGTCGCGCATCCTCGATCTCAACGCCACGCAGGAAGGCGTCCTCAACATCGCCTTCAAATTCGCCGACGACCGCGGCCTGCTGCTGCTCGACTTCAAGGATCTGCGGCAGCTCCTGATCGAGGTCGAGCGCAATGCGTCTGAGATTTCGGCGACCTATGGCAATGTGGCGACGGCGACGATCGGCGCGGTCCAGCGGGCGCTGCTGGTGCTCGAGCAGCAGGGCGGGGAGAATTTCTTCGGCGAGGCGGCGCTCAGGATCAGCGATCTGATGCGCACCGCCACCGACGGGCGCGGCATGATTTCGGTGCTCGCCGCCGACCAGCTCATGCAGTCGCCGCGGCTCTATGCGACGTTCCTGCTGTGGATGCTGTCGGAGCTGTTCGAGGAACTGCCCGAGGTGGGCGACCCGGCCAAGCCCAAGCTCGTCTTCTTCTTCGACGAGGCGCACCTGCTGTTCGACGACGCGCCCAAGGCGCTGGTCGACAAGGTGGAGCAGGTGGTCAAGCTGGTGCGCTCGAAGGGCGTGGGCGTGTACTTCGTCACGCAGAACCCCATCGATATTCCCGACAGCGTGCTGTCGCAGCTGTCCAACCGCGTGCAGCATGCGCTGCGCGCCTACACGCCGCGCGACCAGAAGGCCGTTCGCGTGGCGGCCGAGACGTTCCGCACCAATCCCGCTTTCGACACCGAGGAAGCCATCACCCAGCTCGCGGTCGGCGAGGCGCTGGTGTCGGTGCTCGAGGACAAGGGCATTCCCTCGATCGTCGAGCGCACGCTGATCCGGCCGCCCTCGGCGCGCGTGGGCACGATCACCCCCGAGGAGCGCAAGGCCGTGATGGCGAGCTCGCCGGTGGGCGCGGTGTACGACACGGTCGAGGACCGCGAGTCGGCCTATGAGGTGCTGACCAGAAAGGCCAAGAAGAACGCCGAGGCCGAGGAAGCGCGGCAGCGGGAGGACGCGAGGAGCGAAGCACCGTCGCGGCCGACCTATGAGGACAGCAACTACCGCTCCGGCCCACCGCGCTATCGCGAGGACAGCGGCCCGCCGCCGGCCCGCAAGACCTCGCGCGGCGACTCGGTGGCCGAGGCGGCGATGAAGTCGGCGGCGCGCTCCATGGCGACGCAGCTCGGCCGCGCCATCATGCGCGGCATCCTGGGCACGCTGAGCCGGGGCCGCTGATGTCGCCCGACGCGCACCCGGTCATCGGCATCTTCGCGTCCGACCATGGACCGGGCGATGCCGAGCGCGCGACGATCATGTCGCAGGCCGGCAGCTACCTCGCCCGCCGGGGCGCGCGGCTCGCCTGCGTGGTGGATACGACCGACACCATTCCGGTGCCGCTGCTCACCAGCGCACGGACGGCCGGCGGCGAGGTGATCCTGATCGGGGACGAGGCGTTCTCCGAGCCGAGCTATCTCACCGGCGTGACGGTGGAGCACGCACCCACGGCGGAGGCACGGCTGGCGCGGCTGGCGGAAATCTCGACGCTCTATGTCGCGCTGCCCGGCTCGCTCGCTTCGGCCATCGCGCTCTACCGCACCTGGGTGCGCGGCGGCGGCGGACCGGGGCGCCGTCCGGTGGTGTTCTTCGACCGCAACGGGGCGTTCAAGGTGATGCGCGGCTACGCCGCCGACGTGCTCTCGACCTCGATCAAGAACCACGACCGCTACCTGCAGTTCGCCGACTCGGTCGAGGACATCTGGAACAAGGCCGCCTGGCTGATCGACCAGGGGGCGACCAATCCGGTCTAGGGCCCGGCGGTCGTCGCACGATCGGTTCAAGCGGGTGGGGGTCGTTCGCGCTAGTGGCGCAACTATCTAGGGCCGCGCTTCCGGGGCAGGGCGGAACAGCGGCACGATGTTGTCGCCGAAGGCCGACCAGTCGCGCCGCTGCAATCGGCGGCGGCGTTCGGGCGGCACGGTGGCGGTCCGCCTGAGCCGCGACAGCACGCGCTCGACGAGATAGCGCGGCGACATCGGCTTCATGATGATCTCGTCGATGCCGGACTGCCGCGCCGCTGCACGCATGTCCGCGGTCAGCTCGCTGGCGAGCGCCACGATCTGCACGGTGCGCGGAATCGCGCTGTCGGCGCGAAGGCGTGCCGCGAGCCGGTCGGCGCGGGCGGGGAGGCTGTCGAAATCGGCGACGACGAGGTCGACCGGCGCCAGTTGCAGATAGGCGGTGAGCGCGAGCTCGGTCTCGAACGGCCGGACGCGCAGCGAGGGCGCGCCGGCTAGCGTCATCGACAGGATCGACGACAGCGCCGGATTGGCGACGAGAACGGCAATTGTCCTGAGCGGCTCGGCCATGGTTAAGACATGCTTAACACGGCCCCGCGCCGCCTAGAAGCGGGCGCCGGGCCGGCCAACAGAAAACCCGCCGGCGGTGGCCGGCGGGCTCGGGGAAGTCGCAGAGGAAGCGCTTATTTCGCTTCTTCGTACATGTGCTCGACATGTTCCCAGTTCACGAGATTGTCGAACCAGGCTTCGAGATATTTCGGGCGGGCGTTGCGGTAGTCGATGTAGTAGCTGTGCTCCCACACGTCGACGCCCAGGAGCGGCTTGGCGTTGCCATGGACCAGCGGGCTCTCGCCATTGGCGGTCTTGGTGACCTGCAGCTTGCCATCCTTGAGCGACAGCCAGGCCCAGCCCGAACCGAACTGGGTGGTGCCGGCATTGATGAAATCGGCGCGGAACTTGTCGAAGCCGCCCAGATCCGACTCGATCGCCTTGAGCAGGGCGCCGGGGACCTTGCCGGCGCCGCCGCCGCCATTGGGCTTCATCCAGTTCCAGAAATGCACGTGGTTGTAGTGCTGGCCGATATTGTTGAAGAGGCCGGGATCCTTGCCGAACACTTCCTTGACCTGGTCGGGCAGTTCGAGAACTTCGAGGCCCTTGCCCTCCATCAGCTTGTTGGCGTTGGTGACGTACGCCTGATGGTGCTTGTCGTGGTGGAACTCGAGCGTCTCCTTGGACATGTAGGGTCCGAGGGCGTCATAGGGATACGGAAGCTCGGGGAGGGTGAGTGCCATGAGGAGTGCTCCAACTTATTGATTTTGCGAGCCGGAACCGGCCGTAGGACCGATATAGGCCTTTTGGCATGTCGCGCCAACCGCGCCTTTCGGTAGGTTATGCCAATCCGACGCAGGACAGCGCAAAGGCATAGCCCAGCGCGGTCTCCTTGATGCGGTCGAACCGGCCCGAGGCGCCGCCATGCCCGGCCCCCATATGGGTCTTGAGATAGAGCGGCCGGCTGTCGGTCTTGGTGGCGCGCAGTTTTGCCACCCATTTGGCCGGTTCCCAATAGGTCACCCGCGGGTCGGTGAGGCCGGCCAGCGCCAGGATCGGCGGATAGTCCATGGCCGTCACCTGCTCGTAGGGCGCATAGGCGGCGACGCGCTGGAAATCGGCTTCCGACTCGATGGGGTTGCCCCATTCCGGCCATTCGGGCGGGGTGAGCGGCAGGGTGTCGTCGCTCATGGTATTGAGCACGTCGACGAAGGGGACGATGGCCAGCACGCCGGCCCAGAGGTCCGGGCGCATATTGGCGACGGCGCCCATCAGCATGCCGCCGGCCGAGCCGCCTTCGGCGACGACCTTGCCCGGCGCCGCATAGCCGTCGGCGATGAGCTTTTCGGCCGAGGCGATGAAATCGGTGAAGGTGTTGAGCTTGTGCTCGCGCCGGCCGTTCCGGTACCAGGCATAGCCCTTCTCCATGCCGCCGCGGATATGCGCCACGGCATAGACCATGCCGCGATCGACCAGCGACAGCACCGAGACCGAGAAGGCAGCCGGCATCGACATGCCGTATGAGCCATAGCCGTAAAGCAGGGCCGGCGCGGTGCCGTCGATGGGCGTGTCCCTGCGATGGAGCAGAGTGATGGGCACGCGCGCGCCATCGGCTGCGTCGGCGAAGATGCGGCGGGTGACATAGTCGGCCGGATCGTGGCCGCTCGGCACCTCCTGCTCCTTGAGCAGGGTACGCGCGCCGGTATCGAGGTCGATGTCGTAAGTGCGCGAGGGTGTCGTGGGCGACGAATAGGTCATGCGGAAGGTCGTCGCATCGAACTCGTAGCCGGCAGACATGCCGAGCGAATAGGCCTCCTCGTCGAAGGCGACGGTCCATTCGCGGTTGTCGCGCAGGTCGCGCACGACGATGCGCGGCAGGCCCTCATAGCGCTCGAGCCGCACGAGGTGATTGGCGAACAGCAGGATGTCGAGGATGAGCACGCCCGCGACGTGCGGCAGGAGGTCCGTCCAGTGCGCGGCGTCGGGAGCCTCGGCGGGCGCGGTGACGATCTTGTAGTCCTCGGCACCATCGGCATTGGTGAGCATGTAGAGCAGACCGCCACGCTCCTCGGCATCGTATTCGCGCTCGGCGAGCCGCGCCGACACCAGGCGAGGCTCGAGGCTGCCGTCGCCGATGAGGTAGAGCTCGGACGTCTGGTGGTCGTGCACGTCGATGACGATGTAGCGGCGGCTGAGCGTTTCGCCGACGCCCACGAAGAAGCCGGGATCGGCCTCCTCATAGACGATCGTGTCGTCGGCCTGCGGCGTGCCGATGACGTGGCGGCGGACGCGGAACGGGCGATGGCTCTCGTCGAGCTCGGTGTAATAGAGCGCTGTTCCATCCGGCGACCAGGTGCCGCCGTCGCCGGACTCCTCGATCGTCTCGCCGGTATCCTTGCCGGTCGCGATGTCGCGGATATGGATGGTGTAGAATTCCGAGCCCTGCCGGTCGGCGGCCCAGGCGAGCAGGGTGTGGTCGGGCGAGTGCTCGGCGCCGCCGAAGCCGAAATAGCCCTCGCCGGCCTCGACATTGCAGTCGAGCAGGATGGTTTCGTCGCCACCCGCGCGCGGGGTGCGCACGATCAGCGGGTACTGCCGGCCTTCCTCCATGCGGGAGTTGTAGGCCCACGGCCCGTCCGGATCGGGCAGGTCGGTCTCGTCCTCTTTGATGCGGCCGCGAATCTCGCGGTAGATCGCCTCGATCAACTCCCCCTGCGGCGCCTCGAAACCCGCTGCGACATAGGCGTTCTCGGCCTCGAGATAGGTCCGGATGTCGGCGGGAAGCGTATCGGGCGCCTGCATGACCTCCTGCCAATTGTCGGCGCGCAGCCAGGCATAGGGGTCCTGCCGGGTGACGCCATGCTGGGTGATGGCGTGCTGGCGGCGGTCGGCGAGGGGAGGCGTGAGGGTGGTTTCGGTCATGGCGGGTACATAGGCGTGCCCCCCGGGCGTTGCCAACAGGGATTCCCGCTCCGGCGGGGCACAATGGCCGGTTTGGGTAGCCTCACCCGCTGGTTCCGCTAAGGTGGCCCCGACGAATCCCGGGGTCGCCTTGACGCTCAACTTCGACATCTTCGCCATCGCGCTGCTGCTGTCGCCCTTCGCGGCCGCGCTGCTGGCCCCGGCGATGTGCCGGCATGGCGGCGTGGCCGCGGGATGGGGGCTCGCGCTCGTGCCCGCGGCGCTGTTCGTCGCGCTGCTGACGACGGTCGAGGGCGTTGCCGCGGGCCGTCCGGTCCGGCTCGCGATCGACTGGGTGCCGGCGCTGGACCTCCGGCTGTCCTTCCTGATCGACGGGCTCAGCCTGGTCTTCGCCCTGGCGATCACCGGCATCGGCGCGTTCATCGTGATCTATTCGACCAGCTATCTGCACGATCATCGCCATCGCGGGCGCTTCATCGCCTTCCTGCTGCTGTTCATGGGCGCCATGCTCGGGCTGGTGCTGTCGGACAGCCTGGTGGGGCTGTTCGTGTTCTGGGAACTGACGAGCGTCACCTCGTTCCTGCTGATCGGCTTCGATCACGAGCGCGAGGCGGCACGGCGTGGCGCGATCCAGGCGCTCATCGTGACGGGCATTGGCGGCCTCGCGCTGATGGCGGGCGGCGTGCTGCTGCATCACGTGGCCGGCACCTGGACGATCTCCGACCTCGCCTACTCGCCGACGCTGCGCGAGGCGGGGTGGTCCTACCCATGGGTGCTGGGCTTCATCGTCGTCGCCGCGTTTACCAAATCGGCGCAGTGGCCGTTCCACTTCTGGCTGCCCAACGCGATGGAAGCGCCCACGCCGGTGTCGGCCTATCTCCACTCGGCGACAATGGTGCAGGCGGGGGTGTACCTGCTGGCGCGGATGTCGCCACTGCTGGCGGGAACGCCGCAATGGCAGGCGCTGCTGTGCAGCTTCGGCGCCATCACATTGCTGTGGGGCGGCGTGGCCGCGCTGCGCCAGACCGACCTCAAGCAGATCCTGGCGCAGACCACGATCGCATCGCTGGGCCTGTCGGTGATGCTGCTTGGAATCGGCGGTGAAACGGCGGCGATGGCGGTGGCCGCCTATTTCGTCGCCCATGCGCTCTACAAGGCGGCGCTGTTCCTCGTCACGGGCATCATCGACCACGGTACGGGAACGCGCGACATCACGGTGCTGGGCGGGCTGCGCGATACGCTCACCATCACCTTCATCTGCGCCGCCCTGGCGGGACTGTCGATGTTCGGCATCCCGCCGCTGCTCGGCTACCTCGCCAAGGAGGAGATGTATGCGGCGCTGAGCACGGGGGACGCCTGGGGCATCGTCGCCATCGTCGTGATGGTCCTCGGCAATGCCCTGCTGGGCGTGGTGGGCCTCGCCGTGATGATCCGGCCGTTCATGGGGCCATTGCGACCGACCCCGCACGCGCCGCACGAGGGAGACTTCGCCCTGTGGATCGGCCCGGCGCTGTTCGGCCTCGCCAGTCTCGCGGTGCTGTTCGCGGTCTCGCCCTATGGCGAGCTGCTCCTCGCGCCGATGGCTTCGAGCATTGCCGGGCATCCCGTCGAGAGCCACCTCGGCTTTGCCGTCGATTTCGGCGCGCTGCCGGTGTGGTTGTCGCTGGTGACCTGGGGGCTGGCGATCGCGATCTACTGGCAGCGGGACTGGATCCGCGCGGCCATTGCCAAAACTGTCCCGTCCCGCGCCGGAAAGCTCGTGAGCCGGCGCCGGGCGCGAGCGGTGCCGCGGGCGACGGCTCCCGGCGAGCCGGAAGTCGAGGCCGAGCTCGATCGCTCGGTCGAGGAGCGCGCCGTGTGGACCTGGGATCGCGGCTTCGACCAGGCGATGTTCGGGCTGATCCGCGCCGCGGGGGGATGGACGAGGGTGTTCCATCACGGCCGTCTCGAACTCTATGTCGTCGTCGCCTTCGCGTGCCTCGCGATTGTGCTCGTGACGCCGCTCTGGGCGATGAACGACTGGCCGGCGCTGCCGCATTTTGCCGGCGGCGCGTTCTACGAATGGGGCGTGATCGCGATGGCGGCGATCGGCGTCGTCATGGTGGTGCTGGCGCCTTCGCGGCTCGGGGCGATCATCGCGCTCGGCGTGCAGGGACTGGCGGTGGCGCTGATCTTCATGGTGTTCGGCGCGCCCGACCTCGCCTTCACGCAGCTGATGGTCGAGACGCTCTCGGTGGTGATCCTCGCGCTGGTGATGACGCGGTTGCGCCTGTCGACGCGCGACCCACGGCCGTATGAGGATCTGGCGCGCGACGGGCTGCTGGCGCTGCTGATCGGCGGCTCGGTGTCGCTGCTGCTGCTGCGCGTGCTGCAGGGCGCGTTCGATGGCCGGCTCAGCGAGTTCTTCGCGCGCACAAGCGTCGAGATCGCGCACGGCCACAACATCGTCAACGTGATCCTCGTGGACTATCGCGGCCTCGATACGCTGGGCGAAATCTCGGTGGTGATGACGGCCGGCATCGCCGTGCTGGCGCTGCTCAGGCGGCAGCGCAAGCGCAAGGCGGTGGCGGCATGAACACGCTGATCTTCCGCACCATGGCGCCGCTCATCGCCGCCGCGATGATCCTGTTTTCGATCGTGATCCTGCTGCGCGGTCACAACGATCCGGGCGGCGGCTTCATCGGCGGGCTCATCGCCGCTTCGGCGGCGGCGGTTTACGGCATGGCGCGCGGCGTCGGCGAGGTGCGCCGGCTGCTGCGCTTCAACCCCATCGCCTTTGCCGGCTTCGGCGTGGTGCTGGCGGGTACCGTGGGGCTGCTCTCGATCCTTTACGGCGTGCCCTTCATGACGGCGCTGTGGCTGCCGGGCTACGCCTTCGGCGTGCCGGGCGCGTTCGACATCGGCGTCTACTTCGTGGTGTTCGGCACCATGACCGCCATCATCCTCGCGCTCGAAGATGGCGGGGAGGGCGTGTGATGGAGCCGGTGGTCGCGCTGCTCGTCGGACTGTTCGTTGCGGTGGCCGCGTATCTGATGCTGTCGCGTGCGCTGGTGCGCGTGCTGCTGGGCGTGGTGGTGCTGGGCAATGCGGTGAACCTGCTGATCTTCGTGTCGGGGCGGCTGACCAGCGCGGCGCCGCCGATCGTGCCCAAGGGCGAGGCGACGCCGGTGGGCTACTTCGCCAACCCGCTGCCGCAGGCCCTGATCCTGACCGCGATCGTGATCGGCTTTGCGATGTTCGCCTTCCTGATCGTGCTGGCGCTTCGCGCCTATCAGGAGATGCATGCCGACGACACCGACCAGATGCGCCTCGCCGAACCGGACGGCGAGCCCAACCCGCCGCTGGAGTACTGAGCGGTGATCGAGCATGTGACACCGCCGGCCGACTGGGTGATCATCCTGCCCGTGGTGCTGTGCCTGATGGGCGCGGCGCTGCTGCTGATGCTGCGCGGCGCGCTCAGGGTGCAGCTCTGGGTGACGCTGGCGGTGATCCTCGCGGTGCTGGTGTGCGACGCGCTGCTGTTCAACCGCGTCATGCAGGCGGGCCCGCTCAGCATGACGATGGGCAAGTGGCTGCCGCCCTTCGGCATCAGCTTCACGGCCGATGTGCTGGGCGCGAGCTTCGCGCTGGCAGGGGCGGTCGCGACACTCTGCGTGGTGCTGTACCAGCAGGGCGACACGCCGGAGGCGGCGGTGCGCGACGGCGTCTACCCGCTCGTCCTGCTGCTGCTCGCGGGCGTGACCGGCGCGTTCCTCACGGGTGACCTGTTTAACCTCTATGTGTGGTTCGAGGTGATGCTGATCGCCTCGTTCGGGCTGATCGTGCTGGCGGGACATCCGCTGCAGCTCGACGCGGCGGTGAAGTACGGCATCCTCAACTTCCTCGCGACGACGCTCTTCCTGATGGGGCTGGGGCTGCTCTATGGCCTGCTGGGCACGCTCAACATGGCCGACATCGTCGGCGCTGCGGCGCGCGCGGATGCGGCCCCACTGACCGCCATCGGCGCGCTGTTCGCGCTTGCCTTCGGCATGAAGGCGGCGGTGTTTCCGGTCAATGCGTGGCTGCCTGCCTCGTATCACGCGCCGCCGCCCGCCATCTCGGCGCTGATGGGCGGACTGCTCACCAAGGTGGGGATCTATGCGCTGCTGCGCACGCTGGTGATGCTGCTGCCGGTGGCGCGTGAGCACCTGGCGCCGGTGCTGCTGGCGCTGGCGATCGCCACCGCGATCCTCGGTCCGCTGTCGGCGATCGCGGAGACCGGCCTCCGCCGCGCCATCGGCTTCATGCTGATCGGCGGCGTCGGCCTGATGCTGCTGAGCGTGGCCGGTGTCGCGCCGGAGGCAGTCGCGGGCAGCATCGCCTACGGCGTGCACGCGATCCTCACGCTGACCGGCCTCTATCTCGTGGCGGGGCTCATCGAGCGCGCCACAGGGCAGGGCGATACGCGGCAGATGCGCGGCCTCTATGCCGCGAACTCATCGCTCTCGATCCTGTTCTTCGTGCTCGTGCTGGCTGTCTCGGGCGTGCCGCCCTTCCTCGGCTTCTGGCCGAAGCTGCTGCTGCTGCAGGGCTTCGTCGGCGCGACCGACTGGCTGGCCGTCTTCACTGTATTGCTCAATGCGCTGCTGACGCTGATCGCCGGGTCGCGGTTGTGGTCGCACATCTTCTGGCGCGGCACGGCGGAGAAGGCGGCGCTGCCGCCATCGCCGATGATGGCCACGTGGATACTGACCATCGTGGTGGTCGTGCTCGGGCTCGCGCCAGCGATCCTGGTCGAAGCTGCGACGATTGCGGCGCGGGACCTGCTCGATCCGGCGCGCTACATTGCTTCGGTGGGGCTCAGCCCATGAGATGGCTCTCGCTGCTAGTGCTGTTCGTCCGCGAACTGATCGTCAGCGCGCTCAAGGTCGCGTGGCTGGCGTTGCAGCCCCGGCTCACCATCCGGCCGGCGATCATCGCGTATCCGCTAACGGTGACGACCGACGCGCAGATCACGCTGCTCGCCAACATGATCACGCTGACGCCGGGAACGCTGAGCGTCGACGTGTCGGCCGATCGCAGGACGCTCTACATCCACGCCATCGACATGGCGTCCAAGGAGGCCCTGATCGGCGATATTGCGGCGGGCTTCGAAACCAAGATCCTGGGGGTGCTCCGATGATCGAGACGGTCACCACGATCTGCTTCGCGCTGCTCGGCCTTGCCATGCTTGCCGCCATCGTGCGCATCATTCGCGGCCCGACGCTGGCCGACCGCATCCTCGGCCTCGATACGATCACGGTGATCGCGGTGGGGATCATCGGCCTGTTCGCGGTCACCTCGGGGCTCTCGCTCTATGCCGATATCGCTATCGCGGTCGCGCTGGTGGGCTTCCTGTCCACGGTGGCGTTTGCCCGCTACCTGCTGTCGCGAGCGCGCAATTGATCTATCTCGCCGCCGCCCTGCTGCTCGCCGGTTCGCTGCTCACCGCCATCGCCGCGCTCGGCATCCTGCGCTTTCCCGATGTCTATACGCGGCTCCATGCCGCCTCCAAGGCCGGTCCGCTCGGTGCCGGGCTGATCCTGCTGGCGGTGGCGTGCATGGCCGGCGACTGGGCGATCGCGGTGCGCTGCGTGCTCGGTTTCGTGTTCCTGATCCTCACCAGCCCAGTATCGGCGCACCTGCTGGCGCGGGCGGCACTTCGGACCGGTACAAGTCCCGATCCGCGGACCAGTATTCAAGAATACGACAGCAATCACTGAGCAATAGAGTGCATGCCGGCGCAGAATTTGCCGCGGTGCATACACCTAATGGTAAGTTGCAATCGGTCGGGGTCCGCCCTAAAGAATCGATACTTGGCAAGGTTGCGCCCACCTTGCTGGGGTAAGTAAGAAAAGGAAACGAAATGACTGACGAGAACGGCGCGGCCTTTGCGGGTGACAACGATCTCATCGATCTCAGCACTGAGATTGTGAGCGCGTATGTCAGCCATAACGCCCTGAGCGTCACCGATTTGCCCAAGCTGATCGCGGACGTTCATTCGGCATTGCGGGGGCTACGCTCCAACACTGCTCCGGAGCCTGCCGAGGAGCTGAGGCCGGCGGTGCCGGTCAAGAAATCGGTCGCGGCGGACTACATCATCTGCCTCGAAGACGGCAAAAAGTTCAAATCGCTCAAGCGGCACCTGCGGACACACTACAATCTGTCGCCCGAGGAATACCGCGAGAAATGGGGCCTGCCGGCGGACTATCCGATGGTGGCTCCGAACTATTCGGCGACCCGCTCCCGGCTCGCCAAGGACAATGGTCTGGGCCGCAAGGCCGGCAAGTAACGGACCTCTACTTCTTCTCAAGACGCGGCGCCAAGCCATTGGCGCCGCGTCTCTTTTTGCGCTGATGTGGAAAAGTTATCCCCGTGTGACGGACCTGTGTCATAGATATAGGAATATGTTCCTATATCGGGTGAGGCCATGCATTTGGGATTTTTGGATTGGGAGCCGGCGGGCCGGCTGCGGTTTCAGAAGCTGAGGACCGACCCCGAGGTCTTCCTCCTCACGCAATTGGTGGCGCAGGAGCGCCGCGTCTCGCTGACCAGCCTGCTGCGCCGTTCGCGCGGCTCGGGCCATGCCGCGGCGGCGCGGCAGCTCGCGATGTATCTCTGCCATGTCCTGCTGAAGCGGCCGCAGGATGTCGTCGCCGAGCTGTTTCATCGCGACCGGACGACCGTGGCCCACGCCATGCAGTCGATCGAGGACTGCCGGGACGATCCCGGCGTCGAGGGCGAGATCGCGCGTATCGAGCAGCGCTTCAACGAGACGCGGGTCACCGAGGTGCAGCATGCCGCGTGACTTCGCAGCACAACACCGGCTCGATGCCACCGACGGGCAGGGACGGCAGGTCAATCTTGCCGAGAGTCCGCTGTCGCGCCTCGCCGCTGGCGAGACGGCGTTTCTCCAGCCGCATCACCTCGAGGCCGGCGAGCGTGTTCGCAGGCTGGTCGAGCGCAGCCTGCTGCAGCCGGCGGTGACGATGAACTATGGCGGCGTCGTCTCGGGTGGAGGGCATCGAGTGGGCGCAGGCGATCTCGCCGACATGGCCGTCGACGCGCGCCGGACGCTCGACGCGATCCATCGCGCGCTGCCCGCCGAGTGCGCCGGCGTGGTGATGGACGTGTGCGGCTGGCTCAAGGGCCTGCAGGAGGTGGAGCGTGATCGCGGCTGGCCGCGCCGCTCGGCGAAGCTGGTGCTGCGCATCGGCCTCGAGCAGCTCGCGCAGCACTTCGGGCTAGGCCCCCATGCCGTTGGAAAGACTCGCGTTCCACAACGCAGCTGGATGGATGGCGAGCGGCCACAGATGCGGTTCTAGGCCGTGACGGCGCGGGCTTCGGCGCGGATGCGGTTGACCATGGCGACGAGGCCGTTGGAGCGCTGCGTCGACAGGTGCTCGCGCAGGCCGAGCTTGTCGAACAGCGCGATGGCGTCGGTCTCGGAAATCTCGGTGGCGGGCCGGCCGGAGTAGAGCGCGATGAGGATGGCGGCGAGGCCGCGCACGATCATCGCGTCGGACTCGCCGCGATAAGTGAGGGTGTCGCCCTCGCGCTCGGTGACGAGCCACACCTGCGAGACGCAGCCATTGACCTTGTTGGCCGCATTCTTTTCGTCGTCGCTGAGCGGCGGCAGCGCCTGGCCCAGCTCGATGATGTATTTGTACCGGTCCTCCCAGTCGTCGAGATAGGAGAGGTTGTCGGCAATGTCGGTGAAGGCGGCGGGATGGGACATGCGCCCTATCTAGTATGCGTGTGCGGCCGCGCCAAGAAAGAAGCCGCAGATGCGGGGCAGCGCATCTGCGGCAGAAAGCCAAGGGACGCTTGGGTGAGTGCGTCGGGGAAGTGACGCGTACCCCTGGCCTAACTCAGTGATGCCGGCCGCGACCGGGGAAGGACGGCGGCGACCGGGACGACAGGCGCCGTGTCCAGCGACGCCTGAGCAACGGATACCAGGAGGCCCGGGAGGGCAGCTTCGGCCGTGATCTGCGACACGATGAGCTGCTGGCCCGCCTCGATGCCCGCTTCGACCGCCTGGTCCTTGAGGGCCGTCGCGGTGGCGCCGAAATCGGTGCCATGCGGTGCGACGAGGAGGAAACCCACGGTGAGCCAGAATGCGGAGCGGAGCACGAACATCGTTTAGCCTCTCGAACGGGGAGGAAGGACCGTTCGACAGCAAGGCTAGGCGCGGCGAATTAAGGCAGCGGGGCGAAATTCGATAAAATTGAATCCATCGGCCGTAGGGACCCGGTTGAGGGCAAAGCAGCGCTGCCTCTGCCCGCCTGACGGGGGGGCGCCTCGCCCGCACGCCGGAGAGGACTGCCGCGGTCCGGGCGTGGTCAATTCATTGTTTACGCTAGCGCGAGAAAGCGAGGGAACGGGAAGTGGAAAGCGGGAACAGCGGGGTGGGGGGCGGTTCCACTTAAGGGTGTCTTAGGTCCTTGGAGACAAGGTACCCAGCAACACGAACCGGGCGTCCCGGGAAGCGGAAACTAGTTATGCGTAGCCTCTTCGACTCTCTGTTGGGCAGAGAGACCGGTAGCGCCTCCGAGGCCCAGCGCGGACGGCCGGAAACGCTGCGGCGCAAGACGCTTGCGGCCAATGCCAGAATCATTATCGCAACCAGCGTGATCGGCAGTCCGGCGGCGCTGTACCTGCTCGCGCAGGGCGGGCTGATGCCCTTCGTGATCGTGACGATCGGGCTGTGCGCGGGCTTCATGACGCTGGCGCTGCATCGGCGCGGCCAGTATGAGCGCGCCGCCTTCGGGCAGGTCTACGCAACGCTGCTGATTGGCCTCGTGCTGACGCTGGTGGATCCCCAGATCGTCGATTTCGGCCTCGCCATGGCGCTGCTCGCGCCGGTGCAGGCAACGCTGCTGACGCGTACGCCCATGAAGAAGCGCTCCTGGGTGCTGCTGGTGGCGGTGATCGCGATCGGCTGCCTCGGCACACTCGGCCTCGTCAGATGGCCGGAAATCCCGCGCCCCGAATATGCGCTGATCGCCGGGATGAGCTTCCTCATCACGGCGCTGATGACCGCGTTCACCGCGAGCCGACTCAACTCGGCCTTCGCGGTCTATGAGCGCGGCCAGATGATCGCCTATCGCCACCTGGTCGAGAACGTGCAGGACGCGGTGATGCGCTTTGCCAGCGACGGCAGCGTGATCTTCACCAGCAAGTCGGCCGAAAAGCTGTTCGGCTGCGCCCGCTACGAACTGTCCGGCAATGGCCTGATCGAACGCATCCATGTGCTCGACCGTCCGACCTATATGACCGCCTTTTCGGGCGCCAATCATGAGGGCAGGTCACGCACCGTGGAAGTGCGCATGCGCCGCGACGACCCCACGCAGCCGGCCCGCATTCCCGAATTCGCCTGGGTCGAAGTCGGCCTGACGCCGGTTGTCGACGAAGAAGCCAGAGAATCGCGCAACGAGGTCGTGGCGCTGCTGCGCGACGTGACCGAGCGGCACCGGCAGGATGCCGAGATGCGCGAAGCGCGCCGGCTGGCCGAGGATGCGTCCAACGCCAAGTCGCGCTTCCTCGCCACGATCGGCCACGAGCTGCGCACGCCGCTCAACGCCATCGTCGGCTTCTCCGAAATGATGACGAGCGGCGTGGTGGGCGAACTGTCGCCGGCGCACCGCGAATATGCCGACATCATCCACCGCAGCGGGCATCACCTGCTCGATGTGGTCAAGATGCTGCTCGACATGAGCCGCCTCGAGGCGGGCAAGTTCGAGCTGATGACCGAGAGCTTCGAGCCGGCCAATCTGGTCGAGCCGTGCTTCAAGATGGTCGACGGGCTGGCGCGCGAGCGTCGGATCACGCTCGTGGCCGACCTGCCGAGGATTCTGCCGCCGCTGATTGGCGACGAGCGCGCCTGCCGGCAGGTGCTGATCAACCTGCTGTCGAACGCCATCAAGTTCAGCCACGAAGGCGGAACAGTGACGGTGTCGATGAAGCGGCAGGGCAACCTGCTCAACATCTCGGTGGCCGACCGCGGCATCGGCATGGATGGCGACGCCGTCAAGCGGATCGGCGAACCGTTCTTCCAGGTCCAGAACGGGCTGTCGCGGCGCTACGAGGGGACCGGTCTCGGACTCTCGATCGTGCGCGGGCTGGTGGACCTGCACGACGGCACGCTCAGGGCGTTCTCGACGCCGGGCGAGGGGACGACGGTGACGGTTCTTCTGCCCTTAAACGGTCCGGAAACCAAAAAGGCCGAAACTGCGGAGGTGACCCAAATCACCCCGCGTGAGCCGGTGGTCGCGCGTAAGTCCGAATGGCCCGAAGAAGTAAGAAGAGCGTTATGAGTGTTGATGCGTTCTCCGGTCTGCCGCTGCAGGCCGGCCAAGCGGTGGCAGTCCGGATCGGGCGCACCGCCAAGTGGGTTATTGCGCTCTACATGCGCGCGCCCCTTCGCAATACGGCCATCGCCGCGCTGACCACGCTGTGCGCCATGGCGGGCTCGAATGCCCTCTACAATCAGGCCGGCCATCATCCCGCGCCGCTGTTCGGCACCTTCGACAAGGCGGCCGCGACGACCGAGCCCGCGCCGGTGACGCCGATGGAGCGGCCGGTGAAGCTGCTCGCCGCGCCCACACCGACAGTCGAGACGACGGGCAGCGTGGCCAACACCGTCGAGCCGCTCGCCAGCAAGCCGATCGGCAATGAGGACGTGTTCGAAATCCAGCGCAAGCTGACCGCCTTCAACCTGTTCGATGCCAAGGTCGACGGCCTCTACGGTCCGCGGACCGCCCGCGCCATCAAGGCGTTCGAGGAACTGGTGGGCCGCAAGCCGACCGGCCAGCTCACGCCCGAGATCATCACGCTGATCAAGGAAACGCCGATCACGGCCCAGCCCGGCCAGCAGACCGAGGCTGCCGCGGCGCTGCAGCCGGTGCAGTCGGTGACAGCCGAGATCAAGACCGAGACGCCGGCCTTGGCGCTGGTCGAGGAAACCCCGGCGCTGCCCGCGCCCGAGCCGCTCGTTGCGGCGGAGGCGACGCCGGCCGAGACGACGGCAGCGCTGCCGCCCCTCGAGCCGACGGTGGAGGCGGAAGGCGTCACGACGCTCGAGATGACCTCGCCGCCGGCGGTCGAGGAGCAGCCCGTGGCGCTCGAGGACCCGGCGGGCGGGCCGACGAAGCGCGAGGTGCAGACCATCGCGGTGCGCGCCAATGTCGCCGAAGTGCCGGCAACCGACGTGATCACCACGCCCATCGACGTGACCAAGGTGTCGACCGATCCCAAGGTCGTGGGGGCGATCCAGCGCGGTCTCGCCAGCCTCGGCTTCCTGCATGGCCAGATCGACGGAGTGGCCGGCGAGGCGACCGCCAAGGCGATTCGCAATTTCGAGGTCTACTACAACTACAACGTCACCGGGCGCATCACGCCGGAGCTGGTCAATCTGCTCGTGCAGAATGGCGCCGTGATCTAAGGGCCGCGCCGTGCTATCGGCTCGGCCATGATCCGCTCGGACCTGTGGGCCGCCGCCTTCGTGCGGCGGCATAACGACATCGGCAATATCTGCGTGGTGGTCCGCAAGGGCGACCCCATTGCGGGCCAGATCTTCATCGAGATCGATCACCTCAACGGCACCGTCTCGCTGCTGACCCCCGCGCCATCGACGGCGCGCGAGGAGGGCGACGAGGACCGGCTGTTCGTGCGGCGCTTCGACCACGCCGAGCCGCAGGCGATCCGCGAACGGATCGCGCGCGAAGCCGACTTCGATCCGGACCTGTGGGTGATCGCCGTCGAGATGCGCGGCGACGACCCCGGCGTGACGATGGCCAAAGGCTAGAGCGGCGAGCGCGAGCGGCGCTCAGCTCGCGTGCTTGATGCCGATGCGTGCGAGGGCCGCGATGGTGCTCTCGACCTGCTGGCTGGGCGCCTGCGCGGCGGCGGCCGCGGCGGAACGACGGGTTTCGGTGAAGGGCCGGTATTCGGCCTTGCCCAGGTCGAGCAGGTTCACCTCGCCGCGCCAGGCGCTCATCAGATAGGCGGTGGCGTCGACGCTGACGGCCTCGAAGAGCTTGGAGAAGGTTGCAAGGGAACCGGAGCGCTCGCCGTCCTGCGCGGTGGCGTGGATCAACACCTTGAGCCCGTCATAGGCGCTGCAGCCGAAGGCGCGCAGCACGACGAACAGCGCGGCGCCCGAGGTGTCGTGCGCGATCTGGCCGCAGCGGACTTCGTCGAGGCCGGTGATCTGGTGGAGGAGACGCGTCACCTCGGGGCGGCGGTTCTCGGTGAAGAGCTTCATCAGTGCGCGGGTGAGCTCCTCGGTGGCCACCGAGAGCTGCTCGAGCGTGCGCTTGATCGGCGCGGCGGGCGTGGCGCGCATCGCGAAGGCGCGGATGACCTTGATGCGGTCGCTCTCGTTGAGATCGAAGAAAGCGGGGGCGAGCAGCGCCGCGTCGAAATCTTCGCGCGCGGCGAGAGACCAGGCGACCTGGTGGTCCATCTGCGCCGAGCGGGCGAGGGCCGCGAGATAGGGACCCTTGGGCGCGACGGTCGTGTTGGTGGCGAGGGCGCGATAGACCTTGCGGCTGTTCATCTGGAACAGCTTGGCGAGGACGACATTGGTGAGGTCGCTGCGCCGGCCGAGGGCGGCGGCGCTCGCTACATCTTCGGTGCTGATGATCTTGAGCATCGTGGCTTCCGACAGCCTGGGGGCGCTCACGAGGAAGTCGGCGAGGTCTTCGCCGATATTGGCGACGATCAGCTCCTCGAGCTCGGCGGACAGGCTCTCGGATCGGCCGAGTGCGGCCGCTGCCTTGGCGCGGGCGGAGGGAGCCGCGGCGGGGAACAGCCGCGCGGCGAGGGCGTGGAACTGTTCGCTCTCCTGCAGCGTCGCGCGGCCGCGCCGGGCGTAGGCATCGCAGGCCGCGATGAGCAGCGTGTTGGTCCGGTCGATGCCGCCGGTTTCAATGAGAAGCTGGAAGGTTTCGTAGGGTTGGAAGCCGAGCATCGGAATCGTCAGGAGCGCCCATTAGTCGATGCCTCCATCTATTTCCCACCAATCGTTAGCAGACTGTTAACCTTACCCCTTCCTTAATGCCCCAACTGGGGAAAGAAGCGTCGCCCTGATTTACGGAGGCCATCGTGGGCAAGCTGGTGCAGTTCGAGAGTCGAGAGAAGGGCGGCAGTCCCGCGCCCCGCGAGGGCGCTGCTGCCGAAGCTCAGATCCTGATCTTCACCGGCGTGCGCTACGAGCGGCAGGCCGACAGCGCGCCGACCAAACCCACGGCGACCTCTTCGGGCGGCAAACGTAAACGTGGGTAGGCTGCCGCTCCTCGGAGCCCTTCCGATCATCGCGCTGCTGACGGTGAGCGCCTGCGCCCGGCCGACGGGCGATTTCGGCCGCGCCGAACGCAATGTGCTCAACGATGAAATAATGCCGGCGATCGGCAACACGATCTCGGACGGGTCGAGGTTCAACCTCGCCGACCAGGAGATCGAGATGCGCGACAGGGTGTGGCGCTATCTCGTCGCCCCGCATGCCTATGACTGGTTCGGCGATGTCGCGGTGGAGTTCCAGCGCACCCGCATCACGCCGATCAGCAACAAGCCGCTCAAGACCCGCAAATACTACGACTGGCTGCACAGCGAGCGCTTCGCTTCCTCGCGCGTGCGCTACACGCGGATCGAGGAGGATGCGATTGCCGACCTCGGCATGATGCCCTCGGCGTTCGCTTCGGTCTGTGCAGTGATCGAGATCGACAGGCAGCGCGGCCTTGCGTCGAACCAGATCGCCGGCCTCGAGGACGAGGTGTCGGTCAATGCCATGAAGCGGCACGCCGAGAACGAGGCGGTGATCGGCTGGTTCGCGCGGTCGGTGTCCTACCGCTACGAATCCTATTCCTACGCGCTCGACCATCTGCTGGTCGAAACCCCGCACGAGGAAGCGATCGGCGCCAATGCGCGGCTCAACGAGCTGGCGGTGTGGGTGGAGGCGGCGCAACGCGGCGACTTCTGTGGCGATTTCGGATCGCACGGCAATCGCGACAGCACGGCGATCCCCTCGCGCGTGCTGAGGTCGGCCCCCGACGAGGGGCCGTACCGGAAGTAGCGCGACGCTAAATTGCGATGTTGCGGCAGGCGAGGCGCTCGAGCTGCGCCTCGTAGCGGTCGCGCACCGACGGATGCGGCGGCGCGAGACGTACCACGACGAACACTTCATCGGTGCGCGCCTCGACGATCAGCAGGCCCGGCGAGATGTCGATCTTCTGCTCGGCGAGCAGGCGCGTCTGGGCCGGGTCGAAGATGCCCAGGTCGAGCGTCTGGCCGATGCCGTCGCGATTGGTGGTGCTGTAGAGCACGGTTCCAGTGCTGTCGTAGACGGCAACCGACCAGAAGGCGAGGGGCAGCGTGCCGGTGACTTCGCCGGGGCCGGCCGACAAGTCGAGCTTGCACAGGCCATAGCTCATATCGGGGTCGAGATGCAGCGGGTTGGCCTCGCCCGCCTTGGGCAGTGCCAGCAGCGTGGTCCTGTTCAGTGCCTCGATGGAGGCGACCTGGGTGTAGGCGGCGTTCTCGGAAATGCGCGGCAGGATGAGGATGACCACGAGGTGGATCACCAGCCCGAGCAGCAGGCCCCCCAGCAGATAGAGCAGGGTGCGCACCATCAGCACGACTCCCTGATGATCGAGGGAAGCGTGGCGGTCTCGCTGGCGCCGACGCCCGAGAAGATCACGGTGTCGTAGAGCGTGAGGACGAGGCTGAAGGGGCCGTCGCCGGTGAGCTCGATCCAGTTGAGCGGGCTCAGCGTCTTGCTGAAATAGAGCTGCATCGAGCCGTCATTGGAGCGGGCGATGCGGCTGCTGTGAAACCCGGGTGGACCATCGGGCCGGGCAACCGATCCATCGTGGTCGTCGACGGGGATGAGCGTCCAGAAGGTCGAGGTCGGCGTGCGTCCATCGACACGATAGCGGCAGGCGCGGTCGAGGCGGCGGCCGTCGCTGTCGGTGGTCGCGACGAGGGTGAGGCCCTCCGCCTGGCCGAGCTGCAAGGCGGCGTTCCGCGTGATGAAGGCGCGGGTGTAGGGATCGGGCTCGGGCGCACCGGCGCGCGTCCAGGTGACCCACGGGCCGTATTGCGAGGCGCCGAACAGGCGGCCGTCGCTGAGCGCATACCAGGACAGGCCGAAGCCGACGCCCAGCGCGACGACCAGCATCAGCAGGAGATTGAGCAGAAACCGCAACGGCTAAAGGCCGGCAGGCGCCGGGGCCGCCGTCACCGCGAGTGCGGCCACCTGCGAGCCGGAGCCGACGGATTTGAGCGTCGCCTCGAGCGCATCGGCCAGATCGAGCAGCTTGATGGCGGCTTCGGGCTTGAGCGTGGGTGGCCGCTCGACCTGATTGGCCGCCGCATCGCCCTCGGCCTCGGCGACCACGAAGGGCTTGGGCTCGAAGTCGACGCCGAACACCGGCTTCACCTCGATATTGGTGTGCGCATAGGCCATGAATTTCTGCCAGGCGACGGTGGGCAGCAGGCCGCCGGTGAGGTTCTTGGTCTTGTGGTAATCGTCGTTGCCCAGCCAGACCGCGGCGACGTAATTGCCGGTGAAGCCGGCGAACCAGGCGTCGCGATAGTCGCTGGTGGTGCCGGTCTTGCCGACCGCGGGGACGCCCTCGATACCGGCGCGGCGGCCGGTGCCGCTGGTCACCACGGCGCGCATCATCTGGTTCATGTAGGCGACGGTCTGCTCGGAGAGAACGCGCTCGTGCGGCGTGGTGAGATCGGGCTCCCACACCACGTCGCCGCGCGCGGTGGTGATGCGCGTGATGCCGTAGGAGGGCGTAACGAGGCCGTCATTGGCAAAGACGGTGTAGCCGTTGACCATGTCGAGGACGGTGAGCGAGGCGGCGCCGAGGGCGAGGGAACGGGTGACCTCGAAATCGGTCTTCACGCCCATCTTGTGCGCGAGATCGGCGATGGGCTGACGGCCGGTCTGGATCGAGAGGTTGACGGGCACCGTGTTGATCGACTGCGCGAAAGCGTTGATGAGGCTGATATTGCCCACCGAGTTGCCCGAGTAGTTGCGCGGGCACCAGTCGCCGATGCAGCGCGTGGCGCCGCTGACGACGGAAGTAGGCTTGAGGCCCATCGTCTCGATGGCCTCGGCATAAACGAACGGCTTGAAGGACGAGCCGGGCTGGCGCAGCGACGAGGTCGCGCGGTTGAACTGGCTCTTGCCGTAGTCGGTACCGCCGACCATGGCACGGATGGCGCCATTGGGTTCGGTGACCACCATCGCGCCCTGCGAGACGTCGTACTGCTCGCCCTGTTCGCGCAGCACCGAGGTGATGGCGTCCTCGGCATAGGACTGCAGCACCGGATCGATGGTGGTGCGCACCGTGAAGCTGCTCGAGCGCGTACCGGCGATCAGCGGCTGCAGCTCCTGGAAGGCGTAGTCGAGGAAGTAATCGGGGGAGTTGACGGTCGAGGCGTGATCGATGGGGGTCGCCGGATTGCGGCGTGCCGCCGCGACCTGGCCCTCGGTCATGAAGCCGGCATCGACGAGGTTGGAGAGCACGAGGTTGGCGCGGCCGCGCGCTGCCGCGAGGTCGACGGTGGGCGCGTAGTTGGTGGGTGCCTTGAACAGGCCCGCCAGCATCGCCGCCTCGGCGAGGTTCACGTCGGTGATCTTCTTGCCGAAATAGTACTCGGCTGCTGCCGCAGCGCCGAAATTGCCGCCGCCCATATAGGCGCGGTCGAAATAGAGCTTGAGGATTTCGTCCTTGCTGTAGTGCCACTCGAGCCAGACGGCGAGGAACGCTTCCTTGATCTTGCGCTCCCAGGTGCGCTCGTTGGACAGGAACAGGTTCTTGGCGAGCTGCTGCGTGATGGACGAGCCGCCCTGGGTGCCGTTGTCGCCGGCATAGTTGTTGACGAGCGCGCGCAGGGTACCGACCACGTCGACGCCGAAATGGTCGTAGAAGCGGCGATCCTCGGTGGCGAGGGTGGCCTTGACGAAGTAGTCGGGCAGTTTGTCGAGGGGGTAGCTGTCGTCCGAGCGGATGCCGCGACGGCCGATTTCGGTGCCGTAGCGATCAAGGAAGATGACCGAGATCTCGTTGGCGTTGTTGACCCGGCCGGAGGCGGTGGCCTGGAAGGCGGGGAGGGCGAGCGCCAGCATGAGCACCGCGCCGATGGCGGTGAACGAGGCGCCGTCGGAAATCACCTCTACAATCAAGCGCTTGACGCCGCGCAGCCGGAACCCGTGGAAGAAGTCCTCGATGCGCTGGTAGCCGCGACCGATGGAGTTCCAGAACTCGAACAGCGCGCTGTCGAGCCAGGCGTCGGCGTCGAGCATACGGGCTTTCTTGCGCCGCTTTTCCTTGTGATAGAAGGGATCCTGCAAGGGATGCTCCAGACCGACGGTATTGAGCTAGAATAGCTCAACCCCCACGGGCAAGTGAAATCCCCTCCAACGACGGCAAACATATGGCCTTTTGGGACGACAAATCGCTGGAGGAGATGACCTCCGCCGAGTGGGAAGCGCTGTGCGACGGCTGCGGCCGCTGCTGCCTGATGAAGCTCGAGGACGAGGACACCGGCGAGATCTACAATTCCGACGTCCGCTGCCGCCTGCTCAATGGCGACACCTGCAAGTGCTCGGACTACCCCAACCGCCAGGCCAAGGTGAAGGACTGCATCAAGCTGACGCCGGCCAATGTCACCGAGATCGACTGGATCCCCAGGAGCTGCGCCTACCGCCGGATCGCCGAAGGCCGCGGCCTCGCCTGGTGGCACCCGCTGGTGTCGGGCGACCCCGAGACGGTGGTGGCCGCCGGCATCTCGGTCCGCGGCCGGACGGTCTCGGAAGGCGAGGTCGAGCCGGGCACCTGGGAAGAGCACGTCGCCGACTGGCCCGCCTGGGAGCCGGCCGAGGAGCTGTGAGGTCCGGCCTACTGATCCGGCACTTCGCCGCCCAGGCCATCTTCGTCATAGGGGAGCATCAGGTAGAAGGCGGGGAGGATGCCGGGTTCGGTCATGTAGAGGCCGTCCTCGCCCTCGATGAGGCGCAGCACGAGGTTGCGCATGCCGTCGGTGATGAGGACGGCGCCGTCGGACGCATCGATGTTCCAGGCAACGAAGGCATCGGCCGGCGGGAACGGGGCGGGGCAGGGCTCGGGCAGGTGGATCTGCCAGCCGCCGACGCTCTGGTCCTCGGTGAAGGTGAGCGCGCAGGCGGGCAGGCTCTGGTCTTCCTGCTCAAGACGCCAGTCGCCCACCATGCCGAGCATGTGCTCGGGAACGGTTGATTCCTCCAGCGCGAGGACCGGGGTGGTGGCCAATGCGAGGGCGAGGCCCAGCGCGGCGATGCTGTCGAATCTCATCTGCGTCTCCCGCCCCCGCGCCGGACCCTAGACCGGTTCGCCGGTTTGCGGAATCCCCCTGGCGGCGATGCGATTCGCGGTCGATTCAGCGTCGAAAGCGGGCTCGCAGTGACCGAAATTTGTCGCCGCAACGCCTAGAGCGCGAAGGGGACACCGGGTTTATTTCTCCGACTTATCCCCGCGTGACGCAGCTGTGCTATACATTAGGTACGGTCGCAGAAATGGGCCCCGAGACGGGGCGGCGACGACAACCAATCGCATCGTGAAGAAGACAGTACGGCGATCTCCGAAGGAGAGCGTGTGCGGTCAGGTGCGGGTTGCGAGGACGGAGATCATGAAACGCGGCCTGACGCGCGACCAGCGCGGACACTTCGTATCGCTCTACGACGCGGCGTTCCGCGCGCTCGTGAGAAAGGACTACGAGGAGCCCTATCTCACATTGCTTGAGATTACGCAGAAGCACAAAATCTCGGCCTCGACCATTCAGCAATGGATGCGGGCCGAATGCTGGGAGATGCGGCAACCCCACCGGATCGATCCCAATGACCTTGTGGGCAGGATGCTCGGTCTGCTCGACGGGCAGATCGCCGACTTGGAGGCAGTCATGCAGAACGGCGCAACTGAAGTTGCAATGCTCTCGAAACTCGTTGCCACACTCGATCGCGTGCTTGCACTCAAGGAGCGATCGGCAAAGACACCCAGACAGCCCTCCATGCGAGTGCTGACGCTTCGTTCCAAAATCGCCGACCGTCTGATCGAGCTCAATCGTGATTGATCCGGCGCTCGCTCAAGAGCTGGACGAGGAGGAAACCGAGGACATCAAGTTCATGTGGCCGTTCTGGCGCCGCGCGGAACAGAGACCGCCGGCGGGGGACTGGGTGACCTGGCTGCTGATCGGCGGCCGCGGCTCGGGCAAGACCCGCGCCGGCGCGGAGTGGGTGAGGGCACTGGCTGCCAACGGCACCGGACCGATCGCCTTGGTGGGTGAGACGATCACCGAGGCGACCGAGGTGATGGTTCGCGGGGTGAGCGGCATCATGGCGGTGACGCCGCCCTGGGAACAGCCGAGGCTTTCTGGAGCGACGCTCCACTGGCCCAACGGTGTCGAGGGAATGATCCTGGGCGCGGCCGATCCCGAGCGATTCCGCGGGCCGCAGTTCGCGGCGGCGTGGTGCGACGAGATCGGCAAATGGCCCAATGCGGAAGCCGCCTGGGACATGCTGCAGTTCGGCCTGCGCCTCGGTGACCAGCCGCGCCAGATGGCGACGACGACGCCGCGGCCGACGAGGCTGGTGAAGCGCCTGCTGGCCGAGCCGACGACCGTCGTGACGCGGATGACGACGGCCGAGAACAAGAAGCACCTCGCCCGCAGCTTCCTCACGGCCGTGGTGGCGCGCTATCGCGGCACCGTGCTGGGGCGGCAGGAGCTCGAAGGCGAACTGATCGAGGACCTGCCGGGCGCCCTGTGGACGCGCGATATGTTCCGCCGCGATGACGGCACCGAGCGTGGGCGCATCGTTGTCGCCGTCGACCCGCCGGCAACGAGCGGGGCAGGGGCCGATGGCTGCGGCATTGTGGTGGCGGCGCGCACCGACACGGGAGCGGTGGTGCTGGAGGATTTGACGCTGAAGCCAGCCGCGCCGATCGCCTGGGCGACGCGCGCGGTGCGGGCGTTCCATGACCACGGCGCCGACTGCATCGTGGCCGAAGTGAACCAGGGCGGCGAGATGGTGAAGGCGGTGCTCGCGCAGGTGGATCCCGGCGCGCCGGTGCGGACCGTCCATGCGACGCGCGGCAAATGGCTGCGCGCCGAACCGGTGGCGGCGCTCTACGCGCAGGGCCGCGTGCTGCACGCGGCGGGGCTGACGGCGCTCGAGGACGAGATGTGCGCCTTCGGCGTCGATGGCATGAGCGAGGGCCATTCCCCCGACCGGCTCGATGCCGCGGTGTGGGCGATCACCGAGCTGATGCTGCGCGATGGGCCGCGGGTGCGGGGGATGTAGGGCATCGGCTGGTGCCATGGCAGCCCCCTCCACCAGGCTTCGCCTGGTCCCCCTCCCCCGCTGCGCGGGAGCGGCCGTCGACTGCGACACCGGTCGTATCTCGTGGGGTCGAGGAACCCGACGGCGCCACTCTAGGCGCTGCCGATCCGCGCCAGAAGAGCATCGACGATCTGCGCGACCGGTGCTGTGGCGTCGACGATTGTAGCGCCGCGCGGGATGTCCTGCTTCGTTGCGTGCAACCGCACGATCAGCTCTTGCTCGATGGGGCGGCCACCGAATTCGTCGGGTGGACGCTTCGCGAGGCGGCGCCGGAGCGTGGCGAGATCGACATCGAGCACGAAGACCTCGTCGAACAGGTCGAGGAAGTGGTGGTGGTTGCGCGAGCCGCCGCAGAAGAAGGTGACGGCGTGGCGGGTGTCGGCGATGAGGGCCTTCACCTTGTCGACGGGCCAGATCCAGTGGCCGTTGCCCCAGGCGACGGTCTCGGCATCGCCGAGGCCGGGCGGCGCGGCGAGCGGCGCGCCGGTAGCGGGATCGCCGTAATAGGCGAGCACGCGGTCGCCGTGGATCACATGCAAACCGCGTCGCTCGAACTCTTCGGCCACGGCGGTCTTGCCGACGCCGGAGACGCCTTCGACGAGATAGTTGCGCAGCCCCATCCGGCTCAGCCGCAGCGGTCGAGGACGCGCTTGATGGCCGATGATGACCCGGCGGCGCCGAACTCGTTGCTGTTGAAGATTTCGAGCTTGTCCTGCTTGCGCACATAGGCGACGCGGATGGTGGACTTGGCGCGCTGCGCGATGCGGGCCCATTGCTGGGCGACGGGGCCGCGGATGATCATCGAGGTGCCGTCCGAATGGATGAGCGGCATGTCCTGCGCGAAACTCGCGCCCGCCAGCGATGCGGCGCTGCCCCTGGCATCGGGCGTGATGGCGAGATGGAGCGACGCGGCGCCGGCGACGGTGCGGTGCGGGGCACGCACCCAATAGCCCATGGCGAGGTCGCCGCCGCGGCAGGCGAACTGGAACTGCGCCGCGCCATTGTCGACATAGGCGATAGGGACGCCCGCGTCCTCATAGGCCCAGTCGGCGGCAGCGGCCGGCAGGGTCAGCGACACGAGCAGGCAGGCAACGAGCAGTCGATACATCGGCGTCCCCTAGACGAGCGCGGGGATGACCGCGCGACGGCTGGAAGGATAGTCGGGGAAAGTCTTGCGATACCATTTATGATGGCTCACCGCGCGCGGGATGAGGTTGGCGGCGGTCCACACGGCAAAGCTCAGCGCGGGCAGGTTCCAGCACATGAGCGCGAAGCCCGACCACTGGATGATCTCGCCCATGAGATTGGGACACGAGACGACGTTGAACAGGCCGCCGCGCGGAATGGTGTAGCCGGTACTGCCATCGGCCCGCAGGCCGATGAGCTTGTTGTCGGACCACAAATTGATGCCGGCGCCGGCAAGGAAGATCGCGAGGCCGACGAGGAAGCGCGGATCGGTGAGCCAGTCGGGCGGATAGACCGCGCCGGACCAGCCCAGATAGAGCCCGTTGAGGCTGGCATTGACGAGGTTGAACGCGATGGCGCTGCCGACGATGGCGATGGGGATGGTCTTGCCGGCGGTGTGCGTGCGCCAGGGGAAGATCAGACTGCGGTTGATGTAGTGCGCGGCCCACAGCGCGAAGAACACCCACATCGGGGCCGTCTTTTCGGTGGGGCCGGAGAGGAAGAGGACAACGAACACGGCAAGCGAGACGACCTCCATGATCGTCCAGCCGAGCCGGTTGGATATCGACGGTCCCCACCTGTCGTGCGCGTGCCGACCGTAAGGTGCGGTGGTCTTGAGCTGCGTGGGGACCAGGGCGAGGGCCAGGAGGGTCCACGCGATCGCGATGATATCGAGGGTGCTTGCCATGGGTGAAGCCATAGCAGCGAGCGGCTTCCAATCCAATTGCGGTCGTGGCACGGTTTGCCCATGCAACCGCTCCGCTACTCGATCAATGTGACGCTCGATGGCTGCATCGACCATATGACGGTGACGCCCGACGAGGAGCTGCACCGGCGCGCGGCCGAGACGATTGCGCGCGCCGACGCGCTGATCTTCGGCCGCACGACCTATGAGATGATGGAATCTGCCTGGCGGCCGGCCGCCGCGGGCAACAAGGCCGACTGGGTGGCCGACTGGATGCTGCCCTTTGCCAAGGTGATCGACCGTACGAAGAAATATGTGGTGTCGGACACGCTGGCGCATGCCGACTGGAATGCGGAAGTCGTGCGCGGCGTCGATCTCGAGGCGACCGTCCGCGCGCTCAAGCGGCAGCCGGGCCGCGGCCTCTATACCGGCGGCGTGCGGCTGCCGATGGCGCTGGTGGAGCTCGGGCTGATCGACGAATACGAATTCGTGGTGCACCCGCGGATTGCAGGACACGGCCCGGCGCTGTTCGCGGGGCTGAGCAAGGGCGTCGACCTCAAGCTGGTCGGCCGCCTGGAATATGGCTCGGGCGCCATGGCGCTTCGCTACGAGCCCAGAAGGTAGCAAGGACATACAATGCCGAACCTGTTGACCCGCCTGCTGGGCGGACGATCTGTCACGCCCGAAGCCAAGTCCGGGCACATGCTGATGGCGATCCGCGACCTGGGCGCGCCGGACTGGACGCGGCGCAGCTTTCCGGCGCTGGCGCAGGAAGGGGTGATGCGCAATCCGGTGGTGCATCGCTGCGTGCGGCTGATCGCCGAAGGCGCGGCGCGCGTGCCGCTGGTGGCGCGCGAGGCCGGCAAGCGGCTCGAGGAGCATCCGTTGCCGGCGCTGCTGCGCCGGCCCAACCCGCACCAGTCGGGCAGTGAGCTGCTCGAGGCGGTCTATGCCTATCTGCAGACGGCGGGCAATGCGTATCTCCATGCGGCGGTCGCCGATGGCGAGGTGAAGGGCCTGTTTGGGCTCAGGCCCGACCGGATGCAGGCGGTGGTGGGCCGTGACGGCTATGCCGAGGCCTATGCCTATACCGCCGGCGGCCGCACGCAGACGCTGCGCCAGGACACCCGTCCGGTGCCAGGCGTGCTGCACATGTCGCTGTTCCATCCGCTCGACGACCACTATGGCCTCGCGCCGCTCGAGGCGGCGCAGACGAGCCTCGACCTCCACAATGCGGCGTCGCGCTGGAACAAGGCGCTGCTCGACAATTCGGCGCGGCCGAGCGGCGCGCTGGTTTATTCGGCTGGATCGGGCTCGCTGACGCCGCAGCAGTTCGAGCGGCTGAAGACTGAGCTCGAAACGGCGTTCCAGGGCGCGGCCAATGCCGGCCGACCCATGGTGCTCGAGGGTGGGCTCGACTGGAAAGCGCTCAGCATCAGTCCGCGCGACATGGATTTCATCGAGGCCAAGCATGTGGCGGCGCGCGAGATCGCGCTGGCTTTCGGCGTGCCGCCGATGTTGCTGGGCATTCCGGGCGACGCCACCTACGCCAACATGGCAGAAGCCAACAAGGCGCTATGGCGCCAGACCATCGTTCCACTGGTGCGCCGCGTGGCCGACGATCTGAGCTTCTGGCTCGAGCCGGCGTTCGCCGGGGTCACGCTGGAGGCAGATTTCGACGGCATCGAGGTGCTGTCCGAGGACCAGGCGAGCAGATGGGCGCGGATCGGCGGCGCGGGATTCCTCAGCGACGAGGAGAAGCGGGAGCTGCTGGGGGTGGGGGGATGAGTTCGGTGCATCGCATACGGCACGCGCTGGACGAGGCAAGCCGCGCGGCTACAAGCCTTTCAACTGCACCTCGCGTGGAAGCAGCTGGAGTGTGCCGTCAACTGGCCCGGAGAAGTGAGGTATCGCGAGGATCAGCCAGGGCTCCGGGCGGCGCTAGGGATCCAACCGGCGTAGGCATAGGCGGGCGTTGGATAGACGATCCACGCGCGCCCGCGGCTAGCGTTCAGGTGGCTCTTGCCGGCAGGTTGATAGACTCCCGCTCCGGACCCGCCGGAGACAGGATGATCAGAATATGTACCTATATTGACTACCTCGGTCGAATGTACTCTCGCGAGATCGACGCTCTCGAGCTGTGCCCCGTCTACTATGTTGCTCCTGCCCACTACGGTCCTCTCTAATGCCACATATAGAAAACATCAACGTGACCGAGCGGGCCTGGGCGATCTTCCGTGAGCAGAGAGCTCGCCACGCTTCCGGCGCAAGTCTGTCCATTGTGCTGTACTACATGCCGACTTTCACTAACGCCGATGGCACGACCGTCGACGGGTTCGCACCGGGATACACGATCGATCTCGTGACGCAGTCACCCGCTGGGGACCATTGGCACAGGGCAAGCCTGCCAGACGGTGCCACGTTTCTGTTCATGCCAAGGTTCACGTGGCGCCCCGACGAACAATACGTCGTCGACCAGGCGAGTGCCTACACATTGTCGATTGAACCTGAACCCCGGTACTAGCCACCTCCAGAGCTCCTGGATGCGGACCGTCAATACTACGCCGCCCAGCTGCAGCCGACGACTTCGCCATCGCGCCAGAATCCATCGGCGGCCCGCGACCATTTCTCGGCGGCCTTGGTGCCGGAGCGCTTGTCGGCTTCTGCCTCAGCCGCAAGCAGGCTGTTCTCGATATCCGCGCAAATGCCGCCTCCCGGTTTGCCGGGCGCACCGGATCCGGGACCGGCGCCATTGCTGGGAGCAGCGAGGGCAGGGGCGGCCGCGGCGCTGAGCAGCGCCACGACGAGGACAAGAGACGACGCGCGACGCAACGACATGGCGACCTCCATCGGTGATGGAGGAAGGCTGAGCCGGTACCGCTGAACGAGAATTGAATGGGGTTGTCAGGGCAGCGCCCGTGGCACACCACCCACCGCCTCACTCACGAAGCCCGCCAGCTCTCCTCGATCCAAAGGTCGGCGAGGGCCACGCGTGGCGTGGTGGAAGGGGTCGTCTCAAAGGGAACACCGATGGATGAACTGACCAAGACGATCGCGTCGCGGGGCGATCTGGCGCACCTGGCGCTGTTCCTGTGGGCGAGCGGGGCGAGTGCCCTGCTCGCATGGACGCTGCGCGAGCTCGCCCGCGCCAATCAGCGCTTTGAGGATTTTGTCAAAGAGACCGCCGCGCTTAACCGGCTCTTTTCGTCTCCGCCGTCCGACCGATCGCGAGAGCGCTCGTTCGGCCAAAGGTAGCGTCTTTCTCGTTCTGTCCGACCGACGCCGAGAGGGCTCGTTCGGCCAACCGGAGCTTCTTTGTCGCTCTGTCCGACCGACCCCAGAGAGGGCTCGTTCGGCCAACCGCTGTTATTTCAACGCAAGGACTGACGATGGCCCAGAAAACTGAGGCCGCGGAGGTGTTCCGGCAGTTCGCCTGGCACCTCGCGGAGAAACTCGCGCCGCGTTTGCCGCCGGCGCCCAAGCCGGGGAGGCGGTGATGGGGCCGCTTCCGATCGATGCCGACGGCCGCTTCGAGGGTTATGCCAGCGTGTTCGGCAAGCTCGACGATGGCGGCGACATCGTGATGCCGGGCGCGTTCCGCAGGAGCCTGGGGCTGCGCGGCCGGCACCGGATAAAAATGCTGTTCCAGCATGACCCCAAGGAGCCGGTGGGCACCTGGGACGCGATCCGCGAGGACGATTATGGCCTGTGGGTCGAGGGCCGGCTGGTGCAGGACGTGCCGCGCGCCGATGCCCTGCGCCGATTGATCGGCAGGGGTGCCGTCGACGGACTGTCGATCGGCTTCCGCACGGTCAAGTCGACGCGGGCAAGCCGGGAAGGTCACCGCCGGCTGTGGGAGGTCGACCTGTGGGAAATCTCCATCGTCACCTTCCCGATGATGGATCTGGCCCGGATCGCTCCGGGCAAGCCGCCGGCGAGCAGCCGGCTCGAACGGTCGCTGCAGGCGGCCATGGACGTCTTCAAGCAGTAAAGGACTGACAATGACCGAAACGACGGGTGGCCTCGAGAACAAGGCCGGGCAGGGCATCGACGCGATGTTCGCCGATTTCATGGGCGCCTTCGAGGAGTTCAAGCGCACCAATGACGGGCGCATCAAGGAGCTCGAGAAGCGCGGCAGCGCCGACGTGGTGACCGAGCAGAAGGTGGAGCGGCTGAACCAGGCGCTCGACAGCGCCAAGGCGGCGATCGACCGCGCCAGCCTGGAGCGGGCACGACCGCGGCTGGAGGGCGGCCGCCCCGACGCCGGCGACGAGTACAAGGACGCGTTCGCCGCCTATGTGAAGCGCGGCGAGGAGAAGGCGCTCTCGATCGGCTCCAACCCCGATGGCGGCTATCTGGTACCCAGCGAGACCGACGAGCAGATCACGCAGCTGATGGCGGCGCTGTCGCCCATTCGGTCCATCGCGAGCGTGCGGAAGATCTCGACCGGTACCTACAAGAAGCCGGTGACGAGGACCGGGCCGGAAGCCGGCTGGGTGGCGGAGGCCGCGGCGCGGCCCGAGACCGACAGCCAGGTGATCGACGCGCTGAGCTTCCCGGCGGCCGAACTCTACGCCATGCCCGCGGCGACCAGCGCCTTCCTCGACGATGCGGCCGTCGATGTCGGCCAGTGGATCGCCGAGGAAGTGAACGCCGCCTTTGCCCAGCAGGAAGGCATCGCCTTCGTCACGGGCAATGGCACTAACAAGCCCAAGGGTTTTCTCGCCGAGACCACGGTGGCGGAAGCGAGCTGGGAGTGGGGCAAGCTGGGCTATGTGGCCACCGGCAATGCCGGCGCGCTTCCGGCGAGCAACCCCAGCGACGTGCTGATCGACCTCGTCTATGCGCTCAAGGCCGGCTATCGCCAGAATGCGAGCTGGGTGATGAACCGCAAGACGCAGGGCGCCATCCGCAAGCTCAAGGACGATGGCGGCAACTATCTGTGGCAGCCGGCCGCGACGGCCGACGGCAAGGCAACGCTGATGGGCTTCGACCTGGTCGAGGCCGAGGCGATGCCCGACATCGCTGCCAGCTCGTTCAGCATCGCGTTCGGCGACTTCCGGCGCGGCTATCTCGTGGTCGATCGGCAGGGCGTCAATGTGCTGCGCGACCCGTACTCCGCCAAGCCCTATGTGCTGTTCTACACCACCAAGCGCGTCGGCGGCGGCGTGCAGAACTACGATGCGATCAAGCTGCTGAAGTTCGCTGCCTCCTGACGGAGGCCGCGAGCGAATAGCGAGTAGTGAGCGGCGCATTGGGTCCCTCCCGCCCGATCGCTGCCCCTATTCGCTATTCGCAATCGCTCCCTTTCAAGGACATCAACATGACCTCCTATCTCATCGCCGGACCCGGCGAGGAGCCGGTGTCGCTGGCTGAGGCGAAGACCTTTGCGCGGATCGATGGCGGCGACGAGGACGCGCTCGTCGGGGCGCTGATCGCGGCGGCGCGGCTGCACGTCGAGAGCATCACCGGTCGCGCCATGATCACGCAAACCTGGCGGCTGGTGCTGCCCTGCGTGGCGGGGCTGCTCGTGGCGCTGCCGGTGGTGCCGGCAATGGCGCTGCTGGCTGCGCCCGCCGGCGCGGTGCTGCAGGGCGACGCGGTGCTGCTGGCCGCGGCGGTCGACGAACTGACGATCGATTACACCGCCGGCTATGGCGATGCGGCGGATGTGCCGGCCGACCTCAAGCAGGCCGTGCTGGCGCTCGTCGCCTACTGGTACGAGCATCGCGACAGTGTGACGACGGCGCCGCTCGGCTTCGAACGGCTGATCGCGGGCTATCGGCGGGTGCGGCTATGAACGAACGCATTCCCGCGCTCGGCACGCTGACCGACCGCGTCACGCTGCTGCGCAAGATCGAAAGCAGCGAGCCCGAAGGCGGTGCGGTCGCGGTCTATTCGGCGCTGGGCGTGGTGTGGGCGCGCGTGCGCCAGCTGTCGGCGCGCCCATCACTGGCAGAGGATGCGCGCGGGCAGGCCATCTCGCATGCGGTGGTGATCCGCTTTCGCACCGATCTCAAGCCGGGAGACCGCATCGCCTATCGCGGACGAACGCTCGAGATCGCGGCCCTGGCCGACATCAACGGACGGCGCGCTTATCTGAGCTGCCAGTGCAGCGAACGGGCGGTGACGGGATGACCCATCCGATCGTCCAGTTGCAAGCGGCGCTGGTGGCGGCGCTGCGGGCCGAACTCGCCCCGCCGGTGTTCGACGCGCCACCCAGAGACAGCACGCCGCCTTACATCGTCATTGTACGCCACGACGCGCTGGCCCGCGATGGCGACACGGCACCGGGACATGAGCACCGCCTGGTGCTTCATGCGTGGGCCGGCGACGCGAGCCGCAAGGCGGTGCTGGCGATTGCCGAGGCGGTGGTCGAGATCGCGCTGGGCGTGGCGAGCCCGGACCTCGCCATCACCATCAGGCGCCACGACCGCACCGATAGCGCGATCGACCAGGCGACGGGCAGGGCCCGCGCCACGATTGCGCTGACCTATTTCACCGAACCCAACTGAGGACACCATGGCAGCCCAGAGCGGCAAGGACATGCTTTTGAAGCTCGACCAGACGGGAAGCGGCAGTTTCCTGACGGTGGCGGGCCTGCGCACGCGGGCGCTCACCTTCAATGCGGCGGTGGTCGACGCCACCGATGCCGAGAGCGCCGGACGCTGGCGCGAACTGCTCGCCGGCGGCGGCATCAAGCGCGCCTCTGTCTCGGGCAGCGGCATCTTCAAGGACCAGGCGTCGGACGCCAGGATTCGCGAACTGTTCTTTGCCGGCACGATCCGCGCGTGGCGACTGATCCTGCCCGATTTCGGGGCGGTGGAAGGACCGTTCCAGATCACGGCGCTCGAGTTCTCCGCCGACCATGCGGGCGAGGTGACGTTCGAAATCGCGCTCGAGAGCGCGGGCGAGCTGGGGTTCACGGTGCTCTGATGCCAAACATTCAACGTGGCGAAATCTCGGCCCTGATCGAGGGCGAGGAGAAGGTGCTGTGCCTGACGCTGGGAGCGCTGGCCGAGCTCGAGGCGCGGCTGAGCGCCGGCGATCTCGTCGGGCTCAGCGAGCGGTTCGCGGGCGGGCGCGTGTCGGCGCGCGACCTGACGGCGATCATCGGCGCGGGGCTGCGCGGCGGCGGCAATGCGGTGACCGACGACGATATTGCGCGCATGTCGATCGAGGGCGGGCTCAAGGGCGCCGCCGAGATCGCCGCGCGGCTGCTGCGCGCAACCTTCGGGGGCGAGGCATGACGCCGTTTCCCTGGGCGGACGCGATGCGGCTCGGCTTCGGCGTGCTGCACCTGTCGTCGCGCGATTTCTGGGGCCTGACGCCGCGCGAGCTGGCGGCGGCATTCGAAGGCGTTGCGGGCCGGCGGACGGGGGCGCCCGACCGGGACGGCCTGCGCACGATGATGGAGAGATTCCCCGATGGCCGATGAGAGATTTCCGGAGGCGTTCAGCCGCGAGCTGGGCGACGTGTCGATCGAGCTCGAACGGGTGAGCGATCTGGCCGACAGCGTGGCGCGGTCGCTGACCGCGGCGTTCCGCGGCGCGATCATGGATGGCCGCTCGCTGCGCGGGGTACTGGGCGAGGTGTCGCGCGCCTTCGCCGATATCGCGCTGCGGGCCGCGCTGAAGCCGGTGGGCTCGCTGGTGTCGGGCGTGGTGGAGTCGCTGTTCAGCGGGCTCAACCCGGCACTGGCAGGCGGTTCCATCGCCACGCCGTCCTACTTTCCGGTGTCGGCGGCGGGCGCCGCGGGGGCCGCCGCGTCGCCACTCTCGCGGCCGCACGGCCCGGGCGCTCCGGTGCAGGTGACGTTCAACGTCGCGGCGTCCGATGCCCACAGCTTCGTCGCGAGCGAGGCGGAGGTGTCGGCAATGCTGCTGCGCGCGGTGCGGCGCGGCACGAGGGCAAGCTGAAATGGCATTCCATCAGGTGAGGTTTCCGCTCGACGTGGCGCTGGGCGCGCGGGGCGGGCCGGAACGCATGACCGACGTCGTGACGCTGTCAAGCGGGCGCGAGGAGCGCAACCAGCGCTGGGCGCAGTCCCGCCGCCGCTACAATGCCGGCTACGGCATCAAGAGCCGCGCCGACATGCAGATCGTGCTCGCCTTCTTCGAGGAGCGGCGCGGGCGGTTCCATTCATTCCTGTGGCGCGACGGGCTCGACAATTCGAGCAACGGCCTGCAGCCGCTCGGGACCGGCAATGGGAGCGCGACGCAGTTCCAACTCGTCAAGCGCTATGGCGCGGCGTTCGACCCCTATGACCGGCCGATCACCAAGCCCGTGGCCGCGACGGTGGACGTGTTCGCCGACGGCGTGGCGACGGGCGGCTTCGCGGTCGACGCGCTGACGGGGATCGTCACCTTCGGCGTGGCGCCGGGGGCGGGCGTCGTCTTGACCGCGAGCTTCACGTTTGACGTGCCGGTGCGCTTCGATATCGACCGGCTCGACATCGAGCTCACGGGCTTTGACGCGGCCGACGCGCCGGCCATTCCACTGATCGAGGTGCGCGAATGAGAACGCTCGATATCGGTTTTCGCACGCATGTCGAGAGCGGCGCGACGACGCTGGCGACCTGTTGGAAGATCACGCGGTCGGACTTGGCGGTGCTCGGCTTCACCGATCACGACCGGACGCTCAGCTTTGCCGGTACGGATTATCGGCCCATGCTCGATGGCGGCGACGTGCCGGCGCGGCTTGGCGGCCAGGTCGACACCGGCGAAGTGCTCGGCGTGCTGCGCTCGGATGCGATCGCCGAGGCGGACATCGCGGCTGGACTGTTCGACGGCGCCGAGGTCGAGACCTGGCGGGTCAACTGGCGCGACGTGAGCCAGCGCGCGCTGCTGCGACGCGCCACGATCGGCGAGATCGTGCGCGAGGACGGACAGTTCCGCGCCGAGCTGCGCTCGGGGCAGCAGGCGCTGAACCGCGTGCGCGGCCGCGTGTACTCGCCGCTCTGCGACGCCGTGCTGGGCGATGCGCGCTGCAAGGTGCTGCCCACGCATCCCCAGTTTGCGCTCGGCTGCGACCGGCAGCTCGGCACGTGCCGCGGCCGCTTTGGCAATGTCGCGAACTTCCGTGGCTTCCCGCACATCCCGGGCAACGACTTTCTGCTGCGCTATCCGCGCGCCGACGACGCGCTTCAGGGTGGAGCCTTGTTCTCATGACGAGCGACGATGTGGTGGCCGCCGCCCGCGGCTGGCTCGGAACGCCCTACCGGCATCTGAGCGCGCGGCGCGGCGCCGGCTGCGACTGCCTGGGGCTGGTGTGCGGCGTGTGGCGCGAGCTGGGTGGCGAGACCATCGAACTGCCCGCCTATCGCGCCGACTGGCGCGACACGCGGCACGCCGACGATCTACTGGCGCTGGCCGAGAGGCAGCTGGTGCGTGCGAGCGGCCGGCCGCGGGCGGGGCAGGTGATCCTGTTCCAGCTTGGACGGACACGCGTGCCGCGGCACTGCGGCATCGCGGTGGACGAGCACGGCTTCATCCACGCGCAGGAGGGGCGCGGCGTTGTGCTGAGCGACCTCACCGACGGCTGGCGCAAGCGCGTCGCCGCCATTTTCGACTTTCCGGATCTGTGAGCCATGGCGACACTTGCATTGTCACTGGCTGGCCAAATGGCTGGCGGCGCGATCGGCGGACCGATCGGCGCCATGATCGGCCGCGCCCTCGGCGCACTGGCGGGCAGCGCCATCGACAACGCGCTGTTCGGCGAGCCGGCGCGGCCGGGCGCGGACCTCAGGATGTCGGGCTCGAGCGAGGGCACGCCGATACCGCGGCTCTATGGCTGGAGCCGGTTGAGCGGCAACATCATCTGGGCGACCGATCTCGAGGAGATCGACGACGCGGAGCTGGGCGCCAAGGGCGGCGGCGCGAGCGAGCGGGGCGTCGCGGCCTCGTTCGCCATCGGCCTGTGCGAAGGGCGCGTGCACCGGCTCGGCCGCATCTGGGCCGACGGGCAGTTGCTCGACACCACGGGGATCGCGCTGCGGTTCCACCGCGGCAGCGAGACGCAGAACGCAGACTCGCTGATTGCTGCGGTGCAGGGCAGCGGCGCGCCGGCCTATCGCGGGCTGGCCTATCTGGTGTTCGAGCGGCTGCCGCTCGCCCCGTTCGGCAACCGCATTCCCAATATCTCGGTGGAGCTCTGCCGCGTGGTGGGCGAGCTGGAGCCGGCGATCACATCGGTGACGGTGATCCCCGGCGCCACCGAGTTCGGCTACGATCCGGTGGCGCGGGTGCGGCTGGTGTCGCAGGGCGTGACGCGTAGCGAGAACGCGCATCTGCTGCGGGACGTGTCGGACTGGTCGGTGTCGATCGACGAGCTGTGCGATCTCTGCCCCAACCTCGAGAACGTCGCGCTCGTCGTCGCCTGGTTCGGCGACGACCTGCGCTGCGGCGAGTGCACGATCTCGCCGCACGTCGAGGCAGCGACACGCAATGTGCTCGACACCGAATGGGAGGTCGCCGGGCTCGGGCGCGGCGAGGTGCCGGTGGTCAGCTCGCATGGCGGCGGGCCGGCCTATGGCGGCACGCCCTCGGACGCCACTGTGCGCGCCGCAATCGCCGATCTCAGGGATCGCGGCATCGGCGTGACGATCTATCCGATCCTGCTGATGGACATCCGGCCGGGCAATCCGATGGGTCAGCCGGCCTATCCCTGGCGCGGGCGCATTTCGTGTGCGGACGGCGACGACGGAACGAGCGCCGCGGTGGCGCAGGTGGCCGCGTTCGCCGACCAGCACCGTGACTTCATCCTGCACTATGCGCACCTGGCCGACGACGCAGGCGCCGAAGCGCTGATCATCGGTTCGGAGCTGCGCGGGCTGACGCAGGTGCGCGGGCCGGGCAACAGCTTTCCGTTCGTCGATGCGCTCGTCGACCTTGCGGCCGATGTGCGCGCCGTGACGGGGCCGAGCGTCACGCTGACCTATGCGGCGGACTGGAGCGAATATCACGGCTACCAGCCGGGCGGCGGCGCGAAGTTCTTCCACCTCGACCCGGTCTGGGCGAGCGACGACATCGACGTGATCGGCATCGACAACTACATGCCGCTCGCCGACCAGCGGGTGGGCGCAGGACCCTATGACACGGCCGACCTCGCGGACAGCATCGCCGGCGGCGAGGGCATCGACTGGTACTATGCCTCGAGCGGCGACCGCAGCGCGGGGACGCGCTCGCCCATCACCGACGGCGCCTATGGCGAGCCGTGGGTCTGGCGGTTCAAGGACCTCGCGTCATGGTGGGGCAACGCCCATCACAACCGGCCGGGCGGAGTGCGGTCGGGCACGCCCACCGGCTGGGTGCCGGCGAGCAAGCCGGTGTGGTTCACCGAGCTGGGCGCGCCGGCAATCCATCGCGGCGCGAACCAGCCCAATGTGTTCCTCGATCCCAAGAGCTCGGAATCGTTCGCGCCGTACTTCTCGAACGGCGCTCCGGATTCGCTGATGCAGCGGCAGATACTGCGCGCGACGCTCGACCACTGGGCCGGCAGCGCCATGGTGCAGCGGATCACGCTGTGGACCTGGGATGCGCGACCATATCCGGCGTTCCCGGGGCTGGCCGATGTGTGGTCGGACGGCGCCAATCACGCGACGGGGCACTGGCTCACAGGCCGCCTCGGCGGCGTTGCGGGTGACGAACTGCTGCGGGCGCTGGGGGCCGATTACGGCGTGAGTTTCGACGCCGTCGCGGCCGCCGCGCCCTTCGTCCACGGCTATTTGCTCGATGCGCCGATGACGCTGCGCCAGGCCATGGAGCCGCTGCTGGCGATCAGCGGGCTGGCGGCAGGCGATGGCATCGACGGACTGTCGATCGGCGTGGCGCGCGAGGGCATCGCGGTCGGCGAGGTGGTTGCCGATGGCGGACCGCTGCTGACGCGGCGGCGGCCGGATGCCGGCGAAGCAGTGGGCCGCGTCGCCCTCACCTATTGGGACCGCGAGCGCAACTATCTGGCCGGGTCGGTGACGGCGGTCGGCGATGGTGCCGGCGCGCTGGAGACGGTGTCGGCCGGACTGGTGCTCGACCTGGGCGGTGCACGACTGGCGGCCGAGCGGCTGCTCGGCGAGCGCCTCGCGCAGCGGGAGACCGTGGAGCTGACCCTGCCGCCATCGGCGCTGGCGCTCGAAGTGGGCGATGCGATCGAGATCGCCGGCGAGGCGTTCGAGGTCGCCGAGATCCGTGACGGACTGGCCCGGCGCATGATGGCGCGCGCGGCCCGGCCGGAGGTCGAAGTGGCGATCACGAGCACGCGGCCCGGCTCGCCCGGCGCCGTACCGGCCGTACGGTCGGTGCCTGTGGTGATGGCGGCACATCTGCCGCCAGCCGCCGACGAGACCGGCCACACACGACTGGCGCTTGGAGCCTTCGGGCAGCCCTGGCCGGCCGAGGTGTCGGTCACCGACGCCGGCACGGGTGCCGTGCTGGCGACGCTCGGTGCGCGTGCGACGCTCGGCACGCTGACCGCGCCGTTGAATGCTGGAACGATGTTCACCTGGGACATTGTGAACGCCCTCGAGGTCGAACTGCTGAGCGGGCATCTGTCGACCCGCGACGAGACAGACGTGCTGGCGGGCGCCAACCGCGTCGCGGTCGAGACGGATAGCGGGGAGTGGGAGATCGTCGGCTTCGCGTCGGCGGACCTGATCGCGCCGCAACGCTATCGGCTGACCCGGCTGCTGCGCGGGCAGGGTGGCACCGACCATGCGATCGGTCCGGCAGCAACAGGCAGCTGCGCGCTGCTGCTCGACAGCCGCGCCGTGTTCGAGCCCGTCCCGCCGACCTGGCTCGGTGCGACGGCGGAGCTGCTGTGCTTTGCGGGGCCGACCGATGCGGTGGGTGTGGCCGCAGCGGCCGATATCGGGCTCGGTCCGATGCTGCCACTGCGTCCGGTGCATCTGCACGCGGTCGCATCCGGCGGCGATATCGCGCTGAGCTGGGTGCGGCGCAGCCGCGCGGACACAGATAGCTGGGCGACCGAGGACGCGCCGCTCGACTGGGCGCCGCAGAGCTATCGCGTCGAGATCCGCGATGGCGCGACGCTCAAGCGGACGATCGATGCTGCAGCTCCGGCTGCGACCTACACCGCGGCCCAGCAGGTTGCCGATTTCGGCGGGCCGGCAGCGGCCTTCACCTGGCGCGTCGCGCAGGTGAGCGCGCCCTACGGACCCGGCCATTGGGCACAAGGAGAGTTCGATGCCTGAGCTGACTGCGGCGGCGCGCTTTGCGCGCTGCCTCGACCACGTGCTGCTGTACGAGGGCGGCTACGCCGATCATCCGCGCGATCCCGGCGGCGCGACAAATATGGGGATCACCCGCAAGACGCTGGCGCGCTGGCGCAGCGTGTCGCCGTGGTGGAAGCTGCCCAAGGCCGAGGTGAAGGCGCTTGGCCGCACCGAGGCAGGACGCATCTACGACGCGGCCTACTGGCAGCGCGTGCACGGCGCGGAACTGCCGGCGGGCCTCGACCTCGCGCTCTTCGACTACGCGGTGAACTCCGGCCCGGCCCGGGCGATCACGGCACTGCAGGCGCTGCTCAAGGTCAGGGCCGACGGCTGGATCGGGCCGCTGACGCTGGGCGCGCTCAAGGCGCGGATCGCCGCGGCCGGCGTCTCCGGCATCATCGTCGCGCTCTGCGACGGACGGCTGGGTTTCCTCCAGCGCCTCGCCACCTTCGCCGTATTCGGCCGCGGCTGGAACCGCCGCGTCGCCGCCATCCACGCCGCGGCCCTCGCCATGGCCGGAGATCTTCCCTCAACCACAAGGACCACCGAGATGAACCTGCTATCGGGCTACAAGACCTACATCGTCGCCGCCATCATGCTGCTGATCGGACTCGCGGGCCTCCTCGGCGTGGATGTCCCCTCCTTCGAAAACCACGCCCCGGCCTCGCTGGTGATGGAAGCGCTGGCGTTTATCTTCCTGCGCCGGGGGCTTAAGACGGACATCAGCAACGGGTAACCAGCTCCACATGATCCCGCCGTCGGCCCGATACCTGCCGGACTATGTCGATGCCGCGAAAAGCTCGCGAGCTTCTTGCGCAGATCGACGCGCTGCCCTGGCGGGACGATCTTCGGCGGCGGGTGCAGCATTATGGCTGTCGCTACAACTACAAGGCACGCCGGGTGACGCGCGACAGCTACCTTGGGCCGCTGCCGGAGTGGCCTGCGACGCTGGCCGGCGGACTGTCGGCTGACGGCATCTTCGAAGCCGTGCCCGACCAGGTGATCGTCGACGAGTACCTGCCGGGGCAGGAGATCGCGGCGCATGTCGACTGCGAACCCTGCTTCGGCGACATGATCGCCTCGCTGAGCCTGGGGTCCGGCTGCACGATGGACTTCACGCCGCTCAGTCTGCAGCCGGCGCTCGCGCACCGGCTCGAACCGGCGAGCCTGCTCGTGCTCGAAGGCGTATCCCGCTTTGACTGGAAGCATGGGATTGCGGCGCGGCGCTCGGACGAGGTGGCCGGCACGACCGTGCCACGGGGCCGGCGGGTTTCGCTAACCTTCCGCAATGTCATCAGAATTGCGGACTGACCCGCCCTGCGGCATCCTGACTTACGTCATTCATCCCACATTCAGCGGATCGTCGCTAAATGTGGCGGCATGACATTTTCTCGCACCATTCTCATCACGATGGCGGCGGCAGCGGTGATTTCGCTGGCAGCCGTCATGCCTGCGTCCGCGCAGGGCAGGGCGCGGGGTATGGACTGCCTGACCGACAAGCAGATTACCGCCGCGATCGAGTCCGGGCAGATCCTGAGCTGGCCCAAGATCAAGCGGCTCGGCGGGATTTCCGACTATGAGGAAGTCTCCGACGTGCAGGTGTGCATGATCGACGGCGTGCCCTTCTACATCCTCAACGTCGTCTCGCCCGAAGGCGAGGCGGCGAAAATCGCCCTTAATGCGGTAGATGGCACCCAAGAAGTGCTGTAAATCCTTGATTTGTCGCGCTGAGGGAACAGGAAGATGCGGATTCTCGTAGTCGAAGACGACACCAATCTGAACCGGCAGATCAAGGACGCCCTGACCGAGGGCGGCTACGCCGTGGACGTCGCCTTCGACGGCGAGGAGGGGCATTTCCTGGGGGAAACCGAGCCCTATGACGCGGTGGTCCTCGATATCGGCCTGCCGCAGATGGACGGGCTGTCGGTGCTCGAGGAATGGCGACGGGCCGGCCGGTCCATGCCGGTGCTGCTGCTGACGGCGCGTGACCGCTGGAGCGACAAGGTGCAGGGCATCGATGCCGGCGCCGACGACTACCTCGCCAAGCCCTTCCACATGGAAGAACTGCTGGCGCGCCTGCGGGCGCTCGTCCGCCGCGCCGCCGGCCATGCCTCCAACGAAATCACCGCCGGCCCGGTGCGTCTCGACGTGAAGGCCGGCAAGGTCACGGTGGACGGGCAGGCGATCAAGCTCACCAGCCACGAATTGCGGCTGCTGAGCTATCTGATGCACCACAAGGGCAAGGTCGTGTCGCGCACCGAGCTGACCGAGCACCTCTACGACCAGGATTTCGACCGCGACTCCAACACCATCGAAGTGTTCGTCGGCCGGCTGCGCAAGAAGCTGCCCGAAGAGGTGATCCATACCGTCCGCGGCCTCGGCTACCAGATCCTCGAGGACTGACGGGACATGAGAAAAGGCTCGATCGCCTTTTCGCTCTTCTGGCTGTCGGCGGCCTGGCTGATCCTGGCGCTGGTGGGGACGGCGTTCCTCCTGACCGACCTCTATTCGCGCGCCCTCGATTCCAACCTCAGCAACCAGCTCCGCTTCAACATCGACACGATTTCGAGCGGCACGCTCGATTCGACCGACCCGGATTTCGACGACATCATCGTCACCGATCCCCGCTATTATCGCGTCTCGACCGGCTGGTACTGGGTGATCCGCGACGCCAATGACGAGGTGATCACCACCTCGGGTTCGGCGGTGGGGATGCTGATCCCCAGGATCGAGGCGCCGTTCGACGCGGACAATTATCGCTCGGCGATCCTCGAGGACGAGGCGGGCAACCGGGTGCGGGCCATCGAGCGCGCCACGACCAGCAATGGCCGGCCGCTGCGCATCATGGTGACCGGCAATCTCGACGACATCTCGCGCTCGGCCAGCGACTTCCGCGGCCAGACGCTGACGGTGCTGTCGGCGGTGGGGATTGCGCTCGCCATCATGTCGGGCATCGTGGCGCGGCTGGCGCTCCGGCCGATCGGCCGGCTCGGCGAGGCGATCGAGAAGGTGCGCGAGGGCGAGGCCGAGACCATCACCGGCACCTATCCGCGCGAGATCGCGCCGCTGGCCGAAGAGGTCAACGAGCTGCTGCGCTCCAACACGCAGATCATCGAGCGCGCCCGCAGCGCCGTGGGCAACCTCGCGCACGGCCTCAAGACCCCGCTTGCCGTGCTGCGCAACGAAGCCTCCGCGGCCCGGGACAACCCGCTGGCGCGGGTGGTGACCTCCGAATCCGACAAGATGACGCAGCTCGTCACCACCTATCTCGACCGGGCGCGGATCGCGGCCCGCACCTCGGTGGTGGGCAAGAAGGCGGACGCCACCATGGTGATGCTGCGCCTTGTGCGGGTGATGGAAAAGCTCAACCGGCACGTGACCATCGCTTTCAAGCGGCCGGACGCGTCGCTGCCCTGGTTCCGCGGGGACGAGGGCGACCTCGAGGAGATGGCGGGCAATTTGCTCGACAATGCCTGCAAATGGTCCAAGGGCAAGATCGCGGTGACAATGATGGCCGAGCGCACGCCCAGCCAGCAATTCCTCCTGATCCGCATCGAGGATGACGGCCCGGGCCTGACCGAGGACGAGGCGACCAAAGTGTTGCGCCGCGGTGTCCGTCTCGACGAAAAAACCCCCGGAAGCGGCCTCGGCCTCGACATCGTCAAGGAACTGGTTGACGTCTACGGCGGCAGCCTGCAATTGAGGCGCTCTGTTCTGGGCGGCGTGCTTGCCGAGCTCAAGCTGCCGGCCGCCAAAGTAGGCGGCCTCGTCCGGAGCTGACTTAACTCCGCCGCAGTTATGCGGCTCAGCTAAGCCATCACCTCGGGACCAGCATGACCAAACTCAGCCGTGTTTTCCTCCTTCTCCCCGCCCTGGCTCTGACCGCCTGCGCCACCGCACCGACAATGACGCCGGTCGCGACCGGTCCGGTGGTCGCCGCGATCGACCCGGCCCAGCTCTCGGCGCCCGCCGAATCGCGGGCCGTGGCGGCCTCGATGACCGACGTGTCCTCGTTCATCGATCCGGGCGTTCTCGGCCAGTTGTCGGCGAAGTCCAAGGAGCAGGCGGCGAGCGCCCAGTTCAACGCGCTGCAGTTCGGCCGCGTCGGCGCCCCCCGCAACTGGGTGGGCGACAACGGCCAGACCGGCGCCGTGACCGTGGGCCCCTATGTGCGGGTGAACCTGATCGACTGCCGCGACTTCACGCACACGGTGACCATTGCGGGCCAGAACTTCGCCAAAAAGGGCACGGCGTGCCGCGAGGCCGACGGAAGCTGGACGGTCAGCGCCTGACGGCGCGGCCACCCCGCAGCAGCGATAGGAAATCTTTGTTTACCAAGCGGGGCTAAGGTCAGAGACTGACTGACTTTTCGCCCACTGGTTGTCATGGCTCAAGCCTCCGTTCGCCCGGCTGCGTCTGCGGCTCGTCAAAGGCTCGGTAAACCGTTTCTCGGACTCATCGACGCTGTCGTCGTCGAGGCGCCGACCGAATTCGCCTTCGACGGCGCGGTGACGCCTGAGGTCGCGACCGCGGCCTGGAGCTGGATGGTCCGCGACCTTGCGCCCGACCTGATCGATATCGAGGCGATCGACGACATCCCCAACAATCTGGCGGCGCTCGACGCGCTGATGCCCGACCTGATGGCCCGGGCGCGCAATGCGCTTTCCGAGGCGCAGACCAGCCTGGACGCGGCGCGGCGGATCAAGACCCAGCTCGGCGGCGAGGATGCGTGGGCGCGGCTGCCCACCGTGCTCAACGCGCTGCGCTGCCGCAGCCTGCTCGACAAGGCGCAGAGCTTCGGCCGCGCCGCCAACAGCATGGGCGACGAGGCGGCGCTGGCGCTCGCGCTGCAGTCGATGCCGCTGCAGGACGGTGCGATGGCGAGCCTGCTGATGATGAGCGCGGTGGGGCAGGTGGCAACGCCGGCCCGGTTGATCAACGCCGCCATCCGCATCGCCAACAGCAACACCGAGAGCGCGCTGGTGCGCGCCGGCTTCGGACCGCTGCTCGATGCCTGCTTTGCGCATGCGCAGGACCAGATTCCGGCCATGGGCCAGTCGGGCACGTTCAGCGACATGGACCTAGTGTGCCGCGCGGTGGATCGCTTCCACCGGCTGCTGCGCGCGGTGACGGGTTACGCCGAACTCAACCGCAGCGGCCGCTGGTCGGTGGTTGCGGCGGCGCTGACCAAGGCGGCGTCGGAGCGGATCGAGCCCAAGCTGCGCAATGTCGGCCCCGACATGAACATGGCGCTGCGCAGGCGCGAGGGGAACGACCGTGTCGACGGCGACCAGATCCTCGCCGCCCTCAACGGCGTCTACCTGCTGGCCACGGTGCGCGACAGCCGCGACTCGCTGGCGGTCAATGCGGTGTTCGACCAGGTGTGGGCGCAGACCGGCCAGGCACTCGAGATTCATATCGAGCGCAACCTCGAAGCGTTGCGCCGCAATCCGGCGGATGCCATGTCGTCGGCGCGGCTCGATGCGGCGCTCAAGATGGCCGAAGTGCGCTTCAACCTCGACTATGCCGAGACGATGCGGCGCGCCAAGGAAGCGGCCGAGCGCCGGACCTAGTTCGGCGCGATGCGGGCCGGCGACGGCCCGTCCAGCGTTTCCACGATGAACCGATCAGTGCCGGCGAGACCCGCACGCGAGATCAGCGCGGTGCCGCCGGGCGCGCCTTCGGACTCGATGACGCCGGTGGCGAGCAGCGGGTCGGCGGGGGAGGTGTTGGCATAGACCAGCGCGCCGCGCGCGAAGACGCGCGTGCTGTCGACCACGAGCCGCACGGTCTGCGGGTCGTCGCCGAAGCGGCCGGCGAGCCAGGGCAGGGACGTCGACAGGGTGCCGGGAGCCGGCTTCCAGTCGGAGGCGGCGAGATCGCCGCCGGGCGCCCCCCGTTCCTCGGCCACCGCGCCGGCATCCGTCGGCAGGGTGAGGCCCAGCTCCACCGACGCCGCGACGTCACCGAGCGATGGCGCCTGCGCGTGGCGGGTGAGCATCGGCCTGGCGCCGGGCGCCGGACGGACCAACAGGCTCGCGCCGGCATCGAGGAAGGCGGGCGCGCCGGCAACGACGGGCGCGATGGTGGTCTCGGCTTCCGGCGTCTCGTAAGGCGCGCCGATCTCGCTGTCCTCGACCGGCTCGCGCGGCCGGCCGAACAGCTCGGCCACGGCACTGCGGCCGCTGGCGATGCACGCGCTCATGCTGCGGTAGCCGGCGGCGGAACCCGCAAGCGCGATACGCTCGATGCCGCCACGGGCGAGCAGCTTGCCGCCGCTCCAATGCGTGCCGCCGCCTGCCAGCATCCACAAGGTGAGATCGGGCTGGAACGGCCCCGAAACGATCAGCGCCTCCGCCTCGAGGTCGAGCGCGGAGAGCGCCGTTCCAGTATTGGCGAAGCTCGCGGCGAGACCGTGGCGGCGCGCCGGACCGGCCGCGAGCGGGAGCTGCCCGCCGGCGAGCTTGAGACCGCTGGCTTTGGCGAAATCGACGAAGCGGGACTGCGGATTGACCCGCGGATCGACGATGCGGCGGATGTCGACGCCGGCATCGTGGAGCCGCATGGCGAGGCGGTAGCCGTAATTGCTCTGCGTCGCGACGATCGCGCTGCGGCCGGGGATGACGCCGTAGCGCTTGGCGAGATGGTAGGCCGAAATGGCACTGGTCACGCCGGGAAGCCGGTTGCCCGCAAAGACCGGCAGCCGCTGCACGCTGCCCGTTGCGAGCAGGATGCGATCCGCGCTGACGGCAACGACCATGCCACGCCCGTCGACGATACGATGGACATGCGCCGTGGCGCCATGGAGCGCGAACAGCTCGGCATGGGTCAGCACCGTCGTGCCGGGAACGCCGAGGCGGGCGATGAGATCGGTGCTGACGGTTTCGGGACTGGCCTCATCGCCGACCGGGCCGAAATAGCGGGCGTCGCCACCAAGCCAGGGGCGGCGCTCGACGAGGACGACGCTGTGTCCCGCCTTGGCCGCCGCATCGGCGGCCGCGAGACCGGCGACACCGCCGCCCACCACCAGCAGGTCGGCGGTGAGCGTCGTCTCGGGCTTCAGACGCAGCCAGGGCAGTTCGACGATGCCGTCGATGACATGGCCGAGGGCCGTGCCGCGACGGAAGCTGAAGCTCCGGTGGCCGACGGTGGCGAGATCGAGGCCGTCGCTGGCCGGGTGCCGGTCGAGCGGCAGCGGCCCGCCGCGTTTCGACGCGGCCAGCGGCGCGAGCCGGTCGGTCAGGCCGAGGACGGTGTCGCCGAAGCGGCCATAGGCATCGATGCCTGCGGCGAGGACCGCCGAGAGCACGGTATCGCCGGCGAAGCCATCGATACGGCGCCCATCGAGGCGGAAGGAGAGCGGCTTGCTGCGATCAAGCGCAATGCCGCCGAACTCATGCGCCGCATCGGCGGCAAGGCGGCGAGGCTGACTCATGGGGCGGCCTCGATGGCAGGGGAGATATCGGCGATGGCCGAACGGTCCGCGGCAGGGTCGTGGGCGGCGAACCAGCGCTTGTCCTCCTCGGCGGCGGTGCCGGCAATGAGCCGCGCGATGGCGGGGGCTAAGAACGGCGCGGTATCGCCGAGACCGGTGATGACGAAATGCGGGCCGAGCGGGCCGATGAGCGGGGCGCCGTCGCTGGTGCTGAAGCGTCGGTAGCGCGTCGTCGCGAGTCGTTTCATCGGGAACGGTCCCGGCAGTGTGGAGGCGAGGCGCGCATCGATTTCGTGCTCGCCGCCGACGATGGCGAGCATGGTGTTCCCCGGCCGCGCCAGCAGCGTCACCCCGCGGTCGGGGTAGCGCCGGACCGGCGCCGAGGATGGCCGCGAGACGAGCAGCGTGCTTGTCATCGATTGTGGGACGAGGACCGCCGGGCGGTCGGACGCGGCGACCGCATCGAAGATTGCGTCATCGTCAGCGAGGACGGTGAGCCGGGCATCGACGCTGCCCTCGTCGATGCTGGCGGCGCCTGCGGCCAGCAGCCATTCACGGAGCCGCCTCTCAACGGGGTCGGCGTCGAGGACGGCGACATGGCGGAAGGCCCAGCCGCCGTCGATGCGGCGGACCTGGTGGCGGAAGCCCACGGCCATATGGGCGAGGTGATCGAGTGCTGCCGCGGTATCGGGGAGGTCGGCAACCAGCTCGGCCTCGGTGGCGCCGACACTGTCGGGAACGCCGATCGAGCCGAGCAGCGTCCGGGTGTCGGCTTCCGCTTGCCGCAGCAGCCGCCAGCCTTCGGGGCGGGTGGCGAGGGGCAGGGCGAGATTGAGGCTGCGCGGCAGGCGCTGGGCGGAGAGCGGACGACCGATCCGGACGACCTTGCCGCCATGGTCGCGCGCCAGCACCCCGGCCAGGAGGCCGGAAAGCAGGCTTGTGCCGACGATGGCGATCTCGAATTCAGCCATGATGCCGCACTGCGGCAATCGGCGCCTGCCATCCGGGGCTGCACCGCTGCATATTTCGCCCGAATGTCTCTATAGATGCCACGCTTCCGAGTTCGAGCCCCGCTGAGGCCATGACCATCTGGCTGTTTGCCCTGTTGTTGACCGCCATCGCCTGCGCCACGCTCTATTACGCGGGCGCGGGACGAAGGGTCAACGCGGCTGCCTCCACGGCGGATGCAACGCAGGAGCATTTCCGGGCGCAGCTTCGCGCCATCGAAACCGACGCCGCCATGGGCCGGCTCGGAGCGGCCGAGGCCGTGGCGGCCAGGGGCGAGCTGGCGCGCGAAGTGCTGCGGCACAAGGCGAGCGACGGCCCCAGGGGCGGCACCCGGCTCGCCGTCTGGCTGCCGGTGATTCTCGTGGCGGCGATTTCGCTGGCGACCTATGCGTGGCTCGGGCGGCCCGACCTGCCCGCCGAGCCGCTGGCGAGCCGCGTGGCGGCCGAGGGCGAGGTGACGCTCGAAAGCGCGATCGAAACGATCGAAGCCCGGTTGGCGCAGGCGCCCGACGATCTTCGCGGCTGGACGGTGATCGCGCCTGCCTACATGCAGCTCGGCCGCTACGCCGACGCCGTCAACGCGCTGCGCAAGGTCAACGAACTCGGCACGCCGACCGCCGACACGCTTACCGACCTCGCCGAAGCGCTGATGATGCAGCAGGGTGGCAGTGTCGAGGGCGAGCCGCTGGAGCTGCTGCAGCGGTCCCATGCGCTCGATCCCACTCATGTGCGTTCGCTCTACTACGTAGCGGGCGAGGAAACTCGCGCCGGCCAGTACGAAGCGGCGATCCGCGACTGGAATGCGCTTCTGAAGCTGTCGAAGGGCGGCGAGCCCTGGGTGGTAACGGCGCAGAACGGTCTGGCGTTTGCCGAGCAGGGCCTGAACCCGAGCGCCGCGATATCGGCCGAACCCGACCAGGCGCAGATCGATGCGATGGTCGACGGCCTCGCCGCGCGGCTGACGGCCGAGGGCGGAACGATTGACGAGTGGACGCAGCTTGTCCGCTCGCGCCTCGTGCAGGGCCGGACGGACGAGGCGCAGGCGGCGTATGACGCTGCGCGCAAGGCCTATCCCGATGCCGCCGAGCGCAACGAGCTCGACGGCGTGGCAGCCGACAACGGATTGGTGGCACGATGAGCATGACCCGCAAGCAGAAGCGCCTCGCCGTGATCGGCGGCCTGGGTGCGGTCCTTGCTCTCGCCGTGACGCTGATCCTGTTCGCTCTGCGCGACCAGATCGTGTTCTTCTATTCGCCCACCGAGATCCAGACCAAGGCGGTTGCCGCCGGGACGTCGATCCGGATGGGCGGTCTGGTCAAGGAAGGGAGCTGGGTGCGCACCGGCGAAGTCAACGACTTCGTAGTAACCGACGGCACCACCGAGCTCACGACGCACTATAATGGCATTCTCCCCGACCTGTTCAAGGAAGGGCAGGGCGTGGTGGTCGAGGGGGCGATGACCACCGCGGGCACCTTTGCCGCGACCAACGTGCTCGCCAAGCACGACGAGAACTACATGCCCAAGGAAGTCGTCGAGGCCCTCAAGGCCAATGGCGAATGGCAGCGCGACGGAGCTCCCGGCTGATGGCGATCGAACTCGGCCACTTCGCGCTCATCCTGGCTTTCGCCATCGCCGCCGCATCGGCGGTCAGCGGCCTGTGGGCCTGGAACCGGTCCGACCGGATCGGCCTCGTGCTGCGGCAGGGCGCGGTGCTGCAGTTCCTGCTTGTCGCGGCGGCGTTCGCGGCCCTGATCCAGGCGTTCGTCACCTCGGACTTCTCGCTGGCCATTGCCTGGCAGCATTCGCACTCGGCTCAACCCCTGCTGTTCAAGATCACCAGCGTGTGGGGCAATCACGAGGGCTCGATGGTGCTCTGGGTGCTGATCCTCGTCGCCATGGGCGCGGCGGTCGCCATGTTCGGCGGCGCGCTGCCCGATGAGTTGCGCACCCTGGTGCTGTCGATCCAGAGCCTGCTGGCCGCGGCCTTCACCGGTTTCACCCTGTTCACCTCGAACCCGTTCGCGCGGCTGTCGCCGGCGCCGTTCGAGGGGCAGGAACTGAACCCGATCCTGCAGGACATCGGCCTCGCGGTGCACCCGCCGCTGCTCTATGCGGGGTATGTCGGCTTCTCGGTGTGCTTCAGCTTTGCGATCGCCGCATTGATCAGCGGCCGCATCGATGCCGCCTGGGCGCGCTGGGTGCGGCCGTGGACGCTGGTGAGCTGGATCTTCCTGACGCTGGGTATCGCGATGGGCTCGTACTGGGCTTATTACGAGCTCGGCTGGGGCGGCTGGTGGTTCTGGGACCCGGTCGAGAATGCGAGCTTCATGCCCTGGCTCGCCGGTACCGCGCTGCTGCATTCGGCGCTGGTGATGGAGAAGCGCAACGCGCTCAAGATCTGGACGATCTTTCTTGCCATCATCACCTTCTCGCTGAGCCTGCTCGGCACCTTCATGGTGCGCTCGGGCATCCTGACCTCGGTGCACACTTTCGCCGCCGATCCCACGCGCGGCCTCGTGATCCTCGCGCTGCTCGCCGCCCTCATCGGCGGCGCGTTCGCGCTGTTCGCGTTCCGCGCCTCGGCGCTGCGGCAGGGCGGTCTGTTCGCGCCGATCAGCCGCGAGGGCTCGCTCATCCTCAACAATCTGTTCCTTGCGGCAGCGACCGCTGCCGTGCTGACCGGCACGCTCTATCCGCTGATCCTCGACGCCCTGACCGGGCGCACGATTTCGGTTGGAGAGCCGTTCTTTGCGCTGACCTTCGGTTCGATCATGGCGCCGCTGCTGGTGGTGCTGCCGTTCGGGCCGTTCCTCGCCTGGAAGCGCGGCGACCTCATCGCGGTGACGCAGCGGCTCGCCGGCGCAGCCGGTGCCGCAGTATTTGTGACGATCCTCGTTTTTGCGCTTTCAGGGGCCTCGATCTCGCTGGCGCCGCTCGGACTGCTGCTCGGCTTCTGGGTCGGCTTCGGCGCCATCGCCGAGCTGATCGACCGCGCCGGCTTCGGCCGCATGGCGATCGGCCTCAGCATGCGCCGTCTGATCGGCCTGCCGCGCAGCGCGTTTTCGACGGCGCTTGCCCATTTCGGCCTCGGTGTCACGGTCATCGGCATCGTCACCGCGACGGCCTGGCAGCTCGAGCTGGTGACGACGATGCAGCCGGGGACGAGCAAGCCGCTGGGCATCTACAGCATCACCTTCGAGGGCATCGACGAGCGGGCAGGCGAGAACTTCGCCGCTGAAACGGGGCGGTTCGTGGTCACTGCGCCCGATGGATCGACCCGCCGCTTCGCGCCGGAACGCCGCGTCTATCCCGCGAGCGGCATGCCCACGACGGAAGCCTGGATCGAAACTTACGGGTTCTCGCAGCTCTATTTGCAGCTGGGTGAAGATGCGGTCGACGGTAGCCACGTCGTGCGCGCCTGGTACAAGCCCTATGTGACGCTGATCTGGCTCGGGCCACTGCTGATGGCCGCCGCCGGCATGCTCTCGCTCAGCGACAGGCGCCTGCGCGTTGGCGCGCCGCGCCCCGCTGCGGCCAAGGCCGCTCCGGCGCAATGAGAACGCTGCTCGCGCTCCTGCTGGCCCTGCTGCTGGCGGAGCCTGCGCTGGCGGTGAATCCCGACGAGGTCCTTGCCGATCCGGTGCTCGAGGCGCGGGCGCGCGACATCTCGGCGGAGCTGCGCTGCCTCGTCTGCCAGAACGAATCCATCGACGAGTCCAACGCCGACCTCGCCCGCGAAATCCGCCTGATCGTGCGTGAGCGGCTGCTCGCGGGGGATTCCGACACGCAGGTGATCCAGTACCTCGTGGATCGCTATGGCGAGTATGTGCTGCTCAAGCCCGTCTTCGCGCCGCACACGCTGATCCTGTGGACGGCGGCGCCGATCGTGCTGCTGATCGGGGTCGGCGCGATCGTCCTCGCCGCGCGCCGCAAGCGGGCAACGGCTGCGCCGGAAGCGGCCGAACTGACGGCGGACGAACAGCGCGCGCTGGACGAACTAGACTCGGGCAAGGCGTAGGTCTATCGCGGGGTCGTGCTCACCTCGCTCCTTCCTGCCGGCGTCGATCCGCTCCTCGCGCTCCTCCTCATCGGCCTCAGCTTCGTGACCTCGATGATCACCGCCACCTTCTCGCTGGGGGGCGGGCTGCTGATGGTTGCCGTGCTGGCGCTGGTGTTTCCGCCCGCGGTGGTTGTGCCGGTGCATGGCGCGGTGCAGCTCGGCTCCAATGCGGGGCGCGCGGTGGTGCAGCGCGATCACATCCAGTGGCACCTGATCGTGTGGATTCGCTCGGCGCGGTGCTTGGAGTCATCGTCGGCGGACAGTTCGCCTACCTGCTGCCCGAGCATTTGTTCACCCTCATCATCGGCTGCTTCGTGCTGATCACGGCGTGGCTGCCGCAGCCCAGGATCGTCGGCGAGAACCGGGTGGTGCAGTTCATTGGCGGCGCGGTGATCTCGGCGCTTTCGATGGTGGTGGGCCCAACCGGTCCGCTGATCGCGACCTTCATCAAGGGGCTGGCCGATCGCCGCCAGCTCGTCGCCACGCACGCCATGCTGATGACGGTGCAGAACCTGCTCAAGGTCATCACCTTCACCGCACTCGGCTTCGCCTTCGCGGCTTACCTGCCATTGGTCGCGGCCATGATCGTCGCCGGCTTCGGCGGAACGGCCGTCGGCAGCCACATCCTGCTCAAGGTGCCCGAGCGCGCCTTTCGCATCGGCTTCAAGGTGGTGCTGACGGTTGTCGCACTCGACCTGATCCGGCAGGCACTGTTCTGACGAGGGCGAGCCGGACAGTGGTGCGCCCTTACCAAGAAGTAATGTTGGCGCCACTTTTCGGAAAGACGGTGGGCTCCATATAGGCGGCATCTCATTCGTGAGCCGTTCAGAAGGAGAACACCATGAATTCCAACTTCTTCGTCCGTTCCCGCAAGTGGATTGGCGCCTCGGCGCTGGCCATTCTGGTCGGGCTCGGCGGCGGCACCGCGTTCCTCGCGGCCACCACTCCGATGGTTGTCGCGCAGGTTCAGCCTGCTGCCCAGGTCACCGTGCCTGAAACCAACCCCGCGCTCGGCTTCGCCGACCTCGTCGATGCCGTAAAGCCCGCCGTGGTTTCGATCATCGTGCAGGGCCGCGACGCGCCCGCGCAGAACTTCGGCGACGAGTTCGATCCGCGCTTCCCCGACCTTCCCGAGGACAACCCGCTGCGCAAGTTCTTCGAGCAGTTCGGTGGTCCGCCCTCCGGTGGTGACCGCCCCGATCGCGGCGAGCGTCCGCAGGGCCGCAAATTCGTCGCCGCCGGCTCGGGCTTTGCGATCTCGGCTGACGGCTATGTCGTCACCAACAATCACGTCGTGCGCAACGCCACCAAGGTTACCGTTGTCCTCGACAATGGCGACGAGTACGAAGCGACCGTTGTCGGCACCGACGAGCGCACCGATCTCGCAGTGGTCAAGATCGCCGGCGCGAGCGACATGCCGTTCGTGACCTTCGCCGATGACTCGCCACGCGTCGGCGACTGGGTGGTCGCCGTCGGCAACCCCTTCGGCTTCGGCGGCTCGGTGACGGCCGGTATCATTTCGGCCCTCGGCCGCGACGTGCAGGGCTCCGCCTATGGCGACTTCCTGCAGATCGATGCGGCCATCAACACCGGCAACTCCGGCGGCCCCGCCTTCAACCTTCAGGGTGAGGTGGTCGGCGTGAACTCCGAAATCTACACGCCCAACGGCGGCAATGTGGGTATTGCGTTCGCCATCCCGGCGTCGACGGTCAAGCAGGTCGCGTCCCAGCTCATCGACAACGGCGTCGTCACCCGCGGTTTCCTCGGGGTCTCGATCCAGGACGTCAACAAGGACATCGCCGACAGCGTCGGCCTCGACAGCGCCCGCGGCGCGCTCGTGACCCAGCTCAACGACGACTCGCCGGGTGCCAAGGCCGGCCTCAAGTCGGGCGACATCATCCTTGCCGTCGACGGTACCAAGATCGACGACGCGATCTCGCTGTCGCGCACCATCGCCAGCAAGGCGCCGGGCACCAATGTCGAGCTGACCGTCTGGCGCGACCGCGCCGAAAGCAAGCTCACCGCGACGCTGGGCACGCTCAACGACGAGCAGCAGCCCGACCAGCCGCAGCAGCCCGACCAGCCGCAGCAGCCGGACGAGCCGACTCCCTCGAGCGTGGGCATCACCCTGGTGCCCAACGCCGACGGCGCGGGCCTGCTGATCCAGGACGTCGAGGAAGATTCGGTGGCCGCCGAGAAGGGCTTCTCGGTGGGCGATGCGATCCTCGAGGTCGACAACAAGCCGGTCTCGTCCGCCAAGGAGTTCGAGGACGCCATCACGGCGGTCAAGGATTCGGGCCGCAGCACGGCCCTGATCAAGGCCGAGCGCAATGGCGCTGTCCGCTTCATCGGCCTGCCGCTCGAACAGAACTAAGCCGGGGTCTCCCCAGCCGGCTCCGGAGCACACCGCTTCGGAGCCGGAGCTTTATTGACTACCCAAACCGGGGCACTAGGCTGGCGTCATGAAGATCCTGCTCATCGAGGATGACCGCGAAGCGGCGAGCTACCTGATGCAGGCGCTCGACGAGGCCGGCCACGTCACGCACCATGCGAGCGACGGCGAGACCGGCTACGCGATGGCCTCGAGCATGGACTATGACGTGCTGATCGTCGACCGCATGCTGCCGCGCCGCGACGGCCTGTCGATCGTGGAGTCCCTCCGCGCCGAAGGCAGCAAGACTCCCGTTCTGATCCTCAGCGCGTTGGGCGAGGTCGACGACCGCGTGACCGGCCTGCGCGCCGGCGGCGACGACTATCTCGCCAAGCCCTATGCCTTCACCGAATTGCTCGCCCGCGTCGAAGTCCTGGCGCGGCGCTCCAGCCCCTCGGAAGCGGCGACGGCCTACGAGGTCGGCGACCTCAAGCTCGACCGGCTGTCGCGCAAGGTGGAGCGCGAGGGCGAGACGATCCTGCTGCAGCCGCGCGAGTTCCGGCTACTCGAATATCTGATGAAGAATGCGGGCAAGGTGGTGACGCGCACCATGCTGCTCGAGAATGTGTGGGACTATCACTTCGATCCGCAGACCAACGTCATCGACGTGCACATGTCGCGACTGCGCTCCAAGATCGACAAGGGCCACGCCAATCCGCTCCTCCACACCATTCGCGGCGCCGGATACATGATCCGTGAGTAAGATCGCTCAGCTGTGGCGGACGACGACCGTTCGGCTCACGGCGATCTTCATCCTGCTTTTTGTCATCTTCTCGATCCTGCTGCTGACGTTCCTCGCCTATCAGTCGAGCATCCAGATCCAGCAGCAGCAGACGCACGCCATCGACCGGGAGGTGGAGGCGCTGCGCAACATCGACAGCCGGCAGGGCGTGCGCGGCATCGTGTTCGCGCTGGCGCGGCTCGCGAGCCAGCCGGGGCCCGGGCTCTATTATCTGGGCGACAATTCCGGCCTGCAGATCGTCGGCAATATCGACAACATTCCCCAGAATGTCCTCGAGAGCGAGGGCGTGTTCTCGTTCGATTACAATGGCCCGGGCTTTGACGAGCAGGACGTCAATGCCGAGGGACGCGAGGGCTATGCGGTGGTTCGTTCGCTCGTGCTGGACTCGGGGCTGCGGCTCGTGGTGGGGCGCGACGTGATCGAACGCCGCGGCTTCACCGCCATCGTGTTCCAGGGCTTCTTCTACGCCGTGATCGGCATCCTGGTGTTCTCGGTGCTTGCCGGCGTCATCACGTCCCGCCGCGTGCTCAAGCGGATCGACGCGATCAATGCGACATCGGCCAAGATCATGTCGGGCAATCTGAGCGAGCGCATTCCGGTCACCAAGGCGAACGACGAGTTCGACACGCTGGCGACGAGTCTCAACGCCATGCTCGACCGCATCGAGGGGCTCATGCAGGGCCTCAAGGAAGTCACCGACAACGTCGCGCACGATCTCAAGACGCCTCTGACCCGGCTCAGAACCAAGGCCGAGGCGGCGCTGCGCGAGAGCGCGGGCGGGGAGACGCAGCGGCAGGCGCTGGAGACGACGATCAGCGAGAGCGACAAGCTGATCAAGACCTTCAACGCGCTGCTGATGATCGCGCGGGCCGAGGCCGGCGCGCCGTCAGGGGCGTTCGCCGATGTCGACGTCAGCGCCGTCGCCGCCGACGTGGCCGAACTCTATGAACCGGTCGCGGAAGAGCAGGGGCTGGCATTCGAAACGGCGATCGCTCCGGATGTCCGCCTGCGCGCCAACCGCGAACTGATCGGCCAGGCGATCGTCAATCTGATCGAGAATGCGCTCAAATATTTCGAGCCCGCCGAAGGCCGGGCCGGCACGATCCGCATCGCGGTGCGGTCGGCCGGCGGCCGCGTGCTGATCGAGGTGGCCGACAACGGTCCGGGCATTCCCGCGGAAGACCGCGCCCGCGTTGTCGAGCGCTTCGTGCGGCTCGAAAAGAGCCGGACCGAGCCGGGCTCCGGCCTCGGCCTGTCGCTGGTGAATGCGGTGGCGCGCCTGCACAAGGGCGAGTTCCGGATCGAGGACAACGCGCCCGGCGTGCGCGCGGTGATCGATCTGCCGGCCTAATGCGCGGTCGGAATCGACGTCTCGCCCACGCCGATGCCGCTCACGGTACCGCCCTTCAGCATGTAGCCGAGATACTGCGCGATGTCGGAGTAGCCGCCCGGCCGGTCGGCACGGTAGGCGATCTTGCTGCCCGAGGCGGCGCCGAAATGTGCCTTGAGCTCGGCGAGCTTGGCGCCGATGCCCGGGACGCCGAACTCCGGCGGCACGAACGTGTCGCTGGCCTCGCAATCGCCCGGCGTCTTCGTGCTCGTCTCGACTGCCACCATCATCACGAACTCCTGGCCGCCGAACGGATTGGAGATGAACCAGGTGTTGGTGTCGGCCGCGTGGTAGCAGAGCCACGTGGCCGTGCCGTCGCTCTGGAGCGTGCCGCCAAAGGCCTTCTGCACGTCCTTGAGCCGGGTCGTCTGCAGGCCGACGTCGAGCTTGCCGACCTTGATCGACTTGATGGGCGCCTTCTCGAGATTCGCCTTGGCGAAGTTGAAGCCGTTACCGAAGATGGCCGCGCCCATGCCGCTGAGGCCGGCCGCCTGTGCGGGCGCGGCGAAAGCGAGGGCGGCGAACAGGGTAACGGCGAATTTGGTGCGCATGTGACGAGCTTCCCGGGAGGCGGGCGAACATACCCATCCGTCCCGGAATTGCCAGTGGTCACTTTTGCGTGCCGTAACAAGGGCTAAGCGCCGTGCTTGCGGCGCAACAGCGGGTTGTCTAGCGTTCCGGCGATGCCTGTTCCTCTCGACTCCCTCCTCGCAGCCGCGCCCTATCTGCGCGAACTCCACGAACGCCATGGCGGCTGGCTGGCCGAAGCCCTGGCGGCTCCCGACGATGCGCTGGCGCGCGAACTGGCGGCGGTCGCCGTCGCCGGACGATCGGCCGCCGATGAACCGGAGATTGCCGCCGCGCTGCGTCTTGCCAAGGGCAGGGTGGCGCTTCTGGCGGCGGTGGCCGAAGTCGGCGGACGGTGGACGACGGCGGCTTCCACGGCCGCGCTGTCGGACCTCGCGGACGCCGCGCTCGAGGCTGGTCTCGACTTCCTGCTGGGTAAGGCGACCGCCAAGGGGGACGTCAAGGAGGGGATCACGGCCGCCTCGTCGGGCCTCGTTATCTTCGCGCTCGGCAAGCATGGGGGGCGCGAGCTCAACTATTCGTCCGATATCGACGTCGTCGCCTTCTTCGACCGGCAGGTCGATGTGCTGGCCGATCCGCTCGAGGACACCAAGATCTTCTCGCGCATCGTGCAGCGGCTCGCCGCGCTGATGCAGGACAGGGTCGGCGGCGAGTACGTGTTTCGCACCGATCTGCGGCTCCGGCCCGATCCGGGCTCGACGCCGGTGGCGCTCTCGACCGACGCCGCGCTCGCCTATTACGAGTCGCGTGGCCAGAACTGGGAGCGCGCGGCGTGGATCAAGGCACGGCCCTGCGCCGGCGACAGGACGGCGGGCGAGGCGTTCCTCGCTGAGCTCGCGCCCTATGTGTGGCGCAAGCATCTCGATTTCGCGACCATCGCCGACATCCAGGCGATGAAGCGCCAGATCAACATTTCCAAGAATGTCGGCGAGGCGCGCGTCGAGGGTCACAACGTCAAGCTCGGCCGCGGCGGCATCCGCGAGATCGAGTTCTTCGCCCAGACCCAGCAATTGATCGCCGGGGGGCGCGACAGGACGCTGCGCGTTCGCCCGACCTCGGCGGCGCTGGCAGCGCTGGCCCGCACCGGCTGGATCGCCGACAAGACCGCCGCCGACCTCACCGAGACTTACTGGTTCCTGCGCGCGGTGGAGAACCGCCTGCAGATGCTGCGCGATGAGCAGACCCATGTGATGCCCGAGACGGCCGAAGGCGTGGCGGTGATCGCAGCGCTGATGGGGTTTTCCTCGCGCGAGGATTTCGAGGCCGCGTACCGGACCACGCTCAATCGGGTGCAGGGCTACTATGCCGATCTGTTCACCGAAGGTGAGACCCTGGGTGCGGATGGTGGTGACCTTGTCTTCACCGGCAGCGACGACGATCCGGGGACGCTCGAGACGCTGACCAGAATGGGATTCCGGGACGCCGCCGCCGTCTCCGCCACTGTGCGCAAATGGCACTATGGCGGCTATCGCGCGACGCGTGCAGCGGCGGCACGTGCGCACCTCACCGAGCTGCTGCCGCTGCTGCTCACGACCTTCGCACGCACCGGCAACGCCGACCTCGCCTTCCAGCGCTTCGACAATTTCCTTGGCCGGATTCCGACGGGCGTGCAGCTCTTCGCGCTCCTGCGCAACTACGCCCAGCTCCGCGAGCTGCTGGTGCAGCTGATGGCGTCGGCGCCACGCATGGCGGAAGCGGTGATCCATCGCGCGCATGTGATGGACGCGCTGATCGATCCGGCCTTTGCCGACGACGTGACGCGCCGCGAGATACTGGTTGCCAAGGTCGACGCCTTCCTCGGCGAGGCGCGCGACTATCAGGAGGTGATCGACCGCGCCCGCATCATCGGACAGGAACAGCAGTTCCTGATCGCGGCTGGCCTCGTATCGGGCACGATCAGTGCGCAACGCGCCGGCGAGCAGTTCACCGCGCTGGCCGAGACGATGCTGCGCCGGCTGTTCGCGGCGGTGCGCAGCGAGTTCGAGAAGCGGCATGGCGTCGTTCCCGGCGCGCCGGTGGCGCTGCTTGGCTTCGGTAAGATGGCGAGCGGTGAGATGACCATGTCGTCCGACCTCGACTTCATCATGATCTACGATGCGGAGACGACCACCGAGTCCGACGGCGAGAAGCCGCTGGCGGCCACGCACTACTTTGCGCGGCTGACGCAGCGGCTCGTCGCGGCGGTGACCGCGCCGACGTCGGAGGGTGTGCTCTACAACGCCGACATGCGGCTGCGGCCCTCGGGCAATGCCGGCCCGCTTGCAACGAGCCTGCGTGCCTTCCGGCTCTACCAGGAGGAAAGCGCCTGGACCTGGGAGCATCTGGCGCTGACGCGGGCGCGCGTCATCGAGGCGGACGGCGATTTCGGCTTCGCTGTGGGCGAGGTGATTGCGAACGTGCTGGGGCGCACTCCTGATCGCGCCAAGATCGTTGCCGATGTCCTCGCCATGCGCGAGCTGCTGGCCAAGGAGCGGCCGCCGCGCCATCCCTTCGATCTGAAGCTTGTGCCCGGAGGCCTCGTCGACCTCGAGTTCATCGCGCAATCGGCGCAGCTCCTCGCGCGCGACGATATTGCGCTGCCGCGGGGCACCACGGCGACGATCCTGGCACGGCTGGGGGAAGTCGGGCTCGTGCCGAACGGCGCACGGCTGGCGGAGATCCACGGCACCTATTCGACGGTGCTGCAGGTGATGAGCGCCGCCCTCACCGATCCCTTCAAGGACGAGGGCTGGACCGATGCTTTCCGCGATCTTCTCGCGCAGCTCACCAACGAGCCGAGCTTTCTGCGGCTGACCGAAGACCTGGTCGAGATGCAGGGAGAGGTGAGGGAAGCGGCGGCTGCCTGGTACGAACGGGCGCGGATGCCCTAACAGCTACTCCGCCGCAATGTCCACGGCCGGCGCGCGTGCGTCCATCAGCGGGAGCGACACGGCAACGGTGGTGCCGAGGCCCGGCCGCGAGTCGATGGCGAGGCGACCGCCGGACAGCTCAACGATGGTTCGTGCGATGGCGAGGCCGAGACCCGCACCGTCGCGGTCGCGCGTCAGGGCGGCATCGCCGAACGCAAAGGGCTGCGACACCGTGGCGAGGCGCTCGGCGCTCATGCCGATGCCTGTGTCGGTGACCTCGAGCACGACGCCGTCGCTTGCGGCATAGGCGGTCAGCGTTACGCGGCCGCGCGGCGGGGTGTAGCGGATGGCGTTGTCAACGACATTGCCCAGCATGCGCTCGAGCGAAAAGCGGTCGGCAACGATCAGGGCCAGCGCCGGCGCCCCGAGTGTGAGCGCTATGCCCTTACGTTGCGCCTGCGCAGAAAAGCGCTTGGTGACGGCCATCAGGAGATCGTCGACGTCGAGCTCCACCGGATTGAGTACGCGGCGGCCGCCCTCGAGCTCGGCAAGGTCGAGCGTCGAGGCGAAAAAGCCGAGCAGTCGCTCGCCCGAGGTGCGGATCGAGTCGACATATTCGATGTAGCGGTCGCTGAGCGGACCGTAGGTCTCGTGCCGCATCAGGTCGGCGAAGCCGATGATGTGGTTGAGGGGCGTGCGGATGTCGTGGCTGAGATGGGCGAGGAAGGCGGTCTTGCTCTGGCTCGCCGCTTCGGCCCGCAGCTTCTCCTCGTGGTAGCGGCGGGCAAGGACCTTCTGCTCCTCGCGGATCGACGTCAGCAGGTGGTCGGTGCGACGCGTCTCGGTGACGTCGGTCACCAGCGTGACGAAGCCGCCGCCATCGAGCGGGCGTTCGTCGATCATCAGGCAGGTACCGTCTTCGCGATGCAGTTCGAGCACGCGGTTGCGGTCGTCCTCGGTGATGAGCTGCATGAACCCGCCCTGGACGAAGCGCCTGACGGAGGCGGCGTAGGAGGCGCCGATGCGGACATCGGACGGCTCCGCATTGAGACGGGCGCGATATTGCTCGTTGCAGGCAATGAGCCGGCCATCGGCGGTCCAGCAGGCAATGCCGAACGGGATCGTCGCCAGCAGGTCGGAATAGGGGACATCGGACTTGGGCAGGATGACGGGACGCCGGCGGAACGCCGCCACCGCGAACAGCAGCGCGAGGCCGAACGCGACACCCCCGCGCTGCGCGAGGCCGGAATAGGCGGCGCCGTCATCGACCTCGGCAGCCACAGGATCAAAGACGGTGGCAACGAACTGGCGACTGAGGAGCGGCTGCGCCGCACCCAGCCGCTGCATCAGCGCGTTTCGCTCGGCGATGTCCTCGAAGGTGCGGAAGGCATCGGCGGTCACGAAGATCGAGGCGGCGATGAAGGCGGTCAGCGCCACGGCATAGGTAAGCGGCGAGACCTGTCCGAATACGCGACTGAATCCTTGAGACCCGACGCCGGATAGCTCCGCCGACCGCATGCACCGCTCCGCCCGTATGCCCGAAAATCAGGTAATGACCACGCCCTGATCTGCAATCTGAATCAGCGATCTAGTGCTGTCCAGAGGGGCTGGCGTTAACCTTCGTCGCATTGGCCTAAAACGTGAGTCCGATGAGTCACTTAGCAGCCGAAGAAAAATTCTTCCCTTAGCGTTTCGTTAAGAGATGCGGCGTCGCCGGCAATGGACGTCGCGAGCGAGGCGACAATGGGCACAAATTTAGCCAGTCATCGAAATTCATCTTGACAGAGTTCGATGATTAGCTAAATATCGACATCATGAACGCCGTCTTCAAAGCCCTCGCCGACCCAACCCGCCGCAAGGTGCTCGAACTGCTGCGCGAGCAGCCGCTGACGGCAGGGGAGCTTGCCGCGCACTTCCCGGTATCGCGGCCGACGATGTCGGCCCACTTCGCCGTCTTGCGCGAGGCGGACCTGATCGAGGCCACCAAGATCGGCACGACCATTACCTACCAACTCAAACTGTCGGTGCTGGAGGATGCGCTGCTGGGCTTTGCACGGCTGTTCGCCACCCGCACGGCAGACAACGCGCCGGCGGCGCCGGCGATCACCCTCAAGGACGGAGCCGCCAAATGACCGACGATCCCGTGCCCGTTGTCGATTCTCGCGCCCAGGCGCGCAAGCAAGTCATCTTCAGCCTCGCCGTCGCCGGCACGATCGTCGCCGGCGCCCTGTTGATGACCCTCGCGAGGCAGATGGGGCTAACCGACCAGGACACAGTCGTCCGTGTGGTGATGGCGATGATCGGGCTGAGCATCTTCGCGTCAGGTAACCTGATGCCCAAGATGATGGATGGCCCGCCGCCGCAGACGCGCGCCGCAGCGGCCGTAAGGCAGGCGGTGCGGCGAGTCGGCGGCTGGGCCCTCATGCTGTCCGGGCTGGCCTATGCGCTGCTCTGGGCGTTCGCGCCACGCGACATTGCCACGATCGGCAGCATCGCCGCGGTCGGTACCGCGACGGTGGTGACTATCGGCTACGCGGTCTGGCGCTTCCGCGGGATGCGGCCGGCCGCTTAACCCGCCAGCGTCCGCTCGAGGATGTCGGCCGTGTTGCGGCTGAGCCCGCCCGCGTCGCGCAGCGCCGTGAGGGCCCCCTCGGCTGCCGCCATGCGCACCGGCTCGAAGCTGCGCCAGATAGGGAACGCTGTCAGCACGCGCGCCGCGACCTGCGGGTTGCGGGTGTCCACATCGGCCACGAACTCGGCGACGAAGCGGAAACCGGCGCCATCGGCACGCGCGAACTGCGTCGTGTTGCCCATCGCAAAGCTGCCCACCAGCGACCGCAGCCGGTTGGGATTGTTCGCCGGGAAGGATGGGTCGGCAAGGATCGCCCTGATCCGTTCGATAACGCCGTCGGCGCGCACGGAAGCGCTGAGCGCGAGCCATTTGTCGAACACCAGCGGGTCGGCGGTGTACATGGTGCGGAAGTGGCCGAGCATTGCCTCGGCGTCACCGGTCCAGCCCTGCACCGCCGCCGACAGCGCCACGAAGCGGTCGGTCATGTTGGTGGCGCCGTCGTACTGTTCGCGCGCCAGCTGCGCGCCCCCGGCCGCGCCGCCGACGACGAGAAGCGCCAGCGCCTGGTTCTTGAGCGCGCGCTGACCGGCCTGCGCCGCATCGGGGGAGAACGCCGCGGTGGATCGGTTCTCCTTGTAGGCGGCGGTCAGGGCCGGGGCGAGATGCGCGACGAGCTCGCCGACGAGCTTGAGCCGCACCGCGCGGATGCTGTCGGGATCGACATTGGTGCCGATGGTCCGCGCCAGCAATTGCTCGGGCGGCAGACCCAGCGCCAGCGCCTTGAACGAAGGGTCGAGGGACTTGGAGGTAACGGTGTCCTCGAGCGCCTCGGCGAGCGCGGTCACGTCCGCTGCCGACCAGACCCGTCCAGCGACCGCATCGACGATCAGCGCTTCCGCGACATCCTGCAGCGACTGCCAGCGATTGAACGGATCGCTGTCGTGTCGCGCGAGAAACAGCCGGTCGGCCTGCGTGGCGGCGGAGACGATCCTGACCGGTGCCGAGAACTCGCGGAACAGCGACGGCACCGGCTTGTTGGGCACGCCCTTGAACTCGAAGGTCGCGCTCGCGCCCTCGAGGACCAGCATGTCGTCGCCGCGCACGTCGCCTGACGCGCTGCTCCAGCTCATGGGAGAACCATTGGGACCGATGAGCCCGAACTTGACCGGGATCGGCAGCGCTACCTTGGCGTCCTGACCGGGCGTCGGAGCGGTGCGTTGGCTGAGCGTCAGCTTGTAGGTCTGGCTCGCGGCGTCGTAGCTGTCGGCAATGGTGACCTCCGGCGTGCCGGCTTGCAGGTACCAGGTCTGGAAGTGCTGGAGGTCGACACCGTTGGCGTCCTCGAACACCTTGATGAAAGCCTCGATGGTGGTGGCGTCGCCATCATGCCGCTCGAAATAGAGGTCCATGCCCTTGCGGAAACCGGCCTCGCCCAGCAGCGTCGCCAGCATGCGCACGATCTCGGCGCCCTTCTCGTAGACGGTCGCCGTGTAGAAGTTGTTGATCTCCTTGTAGCGATCCGGCCGTGCCGGGTGGGCGAGGGGGCCGCCATCCTCGGGGAACTGCGAGGCGCGCAGCGTCTTGACGTCATCGATACGCTTGACCGCGCGGCTGCGCTCGTCGCTGGTGAATTCCTGGTCGCGATAGACGGTAAGTCCTTCCTTCAAGCAAAGCTGGAACCAGTCGCGGCAGGTGATGCGGTCGCCGGTCCAGTTGTGGAAGTACTCGTGCGCGATGACGCGCTCGACATTGTAGTAGTCGTCGTCGGTGGCGCTGTCGGGCTTCACGAAGACAAGCTTGTCGTTGAAGATGTTGAGGCCCTTGTTCTCCATCGCGCCGAAGTTGAAGTCGGAGACGGCGACGATGTTGAAGACGTCGAGATCGTATTCGCGGCCGAAGCGGCGCTCGTCCCAGGCCATCGACCGCTTGAGGGAGTCCATGGCCCACAGGCACTCGTCCTGCTTGCCATGCGCGGCATAGACACCCAGGGCGACCTTGCGGCCGCTCATGGTGGTGAACTCGTCGTGGATCGAGCCGAGGTCGCCTGCGACCATCGCGAACAGATAGGCCGGCTTGGGGAAGGGATCCTCCCAGACGGCGAAATGCGTGCCGTCCTCGAGGTCGCCACTGTCGATGAGGTTGCCATTGGCGAGCAGCACCGGCGCCAGCGCCTTGTCGGCGCTCATGGTCACCTTGAACGGCGCCAACACGTCGGGACGGTCGAGGTAGTAGGTGATGCGGCGGAAGCCTTCGGGCTCGCACTGGGTGCACCAGGTTCCGCCGGAGCGGTAGAAGCCCATGAGCTTGACGTTCTTTTCGGGCTCGAGCGTGACCTCAGTCTCGAGCACGAAGGTGCGGGCAGGCGGCTCGCTGACCGTCAGCGTCGTCGCGCTGGCGGCATAGGCGGTGAGCGGCAGCGGCCCGCCATCCATCGCGATGCTGTCGAGCTTGAGTTCGTCGCCATCGAGCACAAGCGGCGTTCCGGGCTCGGTCCCGGTCCGCGGCGTGATCGTCAGCAGCGCCCGTATCCGCGAGGTCACCGGACCGATCTTGACGTCGAGCTCGACCTTGTCGATCGCGTAGGGGCTCGCCGCATAGTCCTTGAGGTAGATCGTGTGCTCGGTCTCGGTGCGCATGCTAACTCTCTGAAATTGTGTGGCTTGCCGGTGACAGGCAAAGCGTCGAATCTTCTTATATTCTGACGGGCTGGATCGACCGGTCCTTCTCCTCTTTGCGCCAAATACGGCGGCAATGGGAAGGGCCGGCGACACCGGCGCGCAACAAACCTCCGGCATTTGCAGCCGTCAAGCGTTGCGCTTCTCTCACATCGTCAGGTGACCCTTATGTTTGGCTGGTTCGAACGCCGCCTTGATCCGTATCCGACGACCGAGCCCGAGCAGCCGCCCAAGGGGCTGGTCGCGTTCTGCCTGTACTATTCGAGGGGCGCCAAGCGCTGGCTGATCGCCATGGCCGTCTGCTCGGCCGCCATCGCCACGCTCGAGATCGTGATGTTCGGCTTCATCGGCGGCGTGGTCGACTGGCTCGGCAAGTCCGACCCGGCAACCTTCGTCCGGGACAATGGCACCATGCTGTTCTGGATGGGGGCGGTGGTGCTGCTCGCCATTCCGCTGATCAACGGCTTCAGCTCGCTCGTGGTGCACCAGACACTGCTGGGCAATTATCCGCAGCGCATCCGCTGGATGAGCCACCGCTACCTCATCCGCCAGTCGATGAGCTACTTCCAGGACGAGTTCGCCGGCCGCATTGCCACCAAGCTGATGCAGACCTCGCTCGCCGTACGCGAAGTGGTGATGAAGATACTCGACATGCTGGTCTATGTCGTCTTCTACTTCGGCGGTGCCGTCGTGCTCGCGGCCACCAGCGACTGGCGCCTCGCGGCGCCCTTCGTGGTCTGGCTCGCCGGCTACATCCTGCTGCTCCGCCACTTCGTGCCGCGCCTGGGCAAGGTTGCCGAGATGCAGGCCGACGCGCGCTCGCTGATGACCGGCCGCATCGTCGACAGCTACACCAACATCACGACGGTCAAGCTCTTCTCGCACTCCAACCGCGAGGAAGCCTACGCCAAGGACGCCATGGACGGGTTCCTGGGCACGGTTCACAACCAGATGCGGATGTTCTCGCTCCTGAACATCGTCATCACGGCGATGAACTGCCTGCTGCTGTTCTCAGTGTTCGCGCTCGGCATCTGGCTATGGCTGCCGGGGATCGTCACCGCCGGGGCGATCGCGGTGTCGGCGGCGCTGGTGATGCGCATGCAGGGCATGTCGCACTGGGTGATGTGGGAGTTCTCGGCGCTGTTTGAGAACATCGGCACGGTGCGCGACGGCATCAACTCGCTGTCGCTGCCGGCGGTCGTCCACGACAAGCCGGACTCCAAGGCCATCACGCCCGTGACCGGCGACATCCGCTTCAACGATGTCGCCTTCCACTACGGCAAGGAGTCCGGTGTCATCGAGGGGCTCGACCTGCACATCCGTCCGGGAGAGAAGGTGGGTCTTGTCGGCCGCTCCGGCGCGGGCAAGTCGACCATCGTCAACCTGCTGCTGCGCTTCTACGATCGGCAGGGCGGAACCATTGCGATCGACGGTACCGACATCGCGACCGTTACGCAGGATTCGCTGCGCGCCAACATAGGCGTCGTCACGCAGGACACCTCCCTGCTGCACCGTTCGGTCAAGGAGAACATCGCGTATGGCCGTCCGGACGCAACCGATGAGGAAGTGATCGCGGCGGCCAAGCTGGCCGAGGCGCACGACTTCATCGAGACGCTTGTCGATCCCAAGGGTCGCACCGGCTACGACGCCCATGTGGGCGAGCGCGGCGTGAAGCTCTCGGGCGGCCAGCGGCAGCGCATCGCGATCGCCCGCGTGCTGCTCAAGAACGCGCCGATCCTGGTGCTCGACGAAGCCACGTCCGCCCTCGACTCCGAGGTCGAGGCGGCGATCCAGGGGCAGTTGCAGACGCTGATGCGCGGCAAGACCGTCATCGCGATCGCGCACCGCCTCTCGACCATCGCAGCGCTCGACCGGCTCGTCGTCATCGAGCGCGGCAACATCGTGGAGCAGGGCACGCATGCCGAGCTGCTCGCGCTCGACGGCATCTACGCCAAGCTCTGGCACCGCCAGTCCGGCGGCTTCATCGAAGCCGACCTGGTGGAAGAAGCCGCAGAATAACAGTCACAACAACCAAGAGGAGATCTTCGATGGATAGCAACAACGGAAAGCTGATCACGGCCCGGCCTTACCCCCGGAGCACCCGCAAGCGACCATCCGTCACGCGAACCCGAAGCTGATTCCAGATCGCCGGGTTCTCATCGAAATGAGAGCCAAATGTTCAATCGTCTTATTAGCTGGTTCGACGACCGCTACTCGCCGGTCGCCCTGGCTGCCGACCGCCAGCCGCCCACTGGTCTGTGGAAGTTCGTCTTCTACTTCGTCGGGCAATTCCGTGCCGCCTTCCTGATCCGCCTCGGCCTTGTTGCCGTGGGTGCGGTTGCCGATGCCATGATGCCGATCTTCGTCGGCCTCGTGGTCGGCTTCCTCGCCACCACCAACCCCGGCGACATGTTCTCGACCCACTGGCAGATGCTGCTGGTGATGGTGGCGGTCATCGCCATCGTCCGGCCGGTGACGTTCCTGTTCGACACGCTGGTGCGCAACCACTCGATCGTCCCCAACCTCGTGGACATCGCGCGCTGGCAGAGCCATTGGCACGTCATCCGGCAGAGTTGGACCTACTTCCAGAACGACTTCGCTGGCCGCATCGCCAACAAGGTGATGCAGGTGGGCGAGGCCATCGAGATCGGCGTCAACCTCGCCATCGACGCCGCGTGGTACGCACTGATCTTCGTGATCGTCGCCATCATCACCTTCATGGCGCTCGACTGGGTTCTGCTCATTCCGGTCGGCATCTGGATGGTGCTCTATGGCATCCTGTTCACGGTCACGATGCCGCTGATCGCCAAGCATTCCGAGGATCTGTCGGAAGCCAAGTCCGTTCTTACGGGCCGCATCGTCGACAGCTACACCAACATCCAGACGCTCAAGACGTTCTCGACCGGCGCGCACGAGGACAACTACGTGTCGGACAGCGTGATGAGCCACGCCGTCGAGTTCCGCAAACTGATGCGGATCTTCACCTGGATGTGGTCGATCCTGTTCGTGCTCAACGCCGGCCTTGTGATCTCGATCGGCTGGATCGCGCTCGCCGGCTGGAACAACGGCACGCTCACCGCCGCCGCGGTAGCCACCGCCATCCCGTTCGCGCTGCAGATCATGAACATGTCGGGCTGGATCCTCGAAATCGGCTCCAACATCTTCCGGCAGGTCGGCACGACACGGGACTCGATGGACACCATCGCCCAGCCGATCACGCTCATCAACGAGCCGGACGCTCCCGAGCTGACGGTCACGAAGGGCGAGATCGTTTTCGACGACGTCACCTTCAACTACTGGCGCGGCAAGACCGGCACCGTGATCGAGCACTTCAACCTGCGTATCGCCCCGGGCGAAAAGGTCGGTCTCGTCGGGCGGTCGGGCGCCGGCAAGTCGACGCTGGTGAACCTGGCGCTGCGTCTGTTCGACGTGGAATCGGGTTCCATCAGGATCGACGGACAGGATGTCCGGAACGTCACGCAGGAAAGCGTGCGTGCCGCCATCGGCCTTGTCAGTCAGGACACCTCGCTGCTCCACCGCTCCATCCGCGAGAACGTCAAATACGGCCGGCAGGATGCGACGGAAGAGCAGATGATCGAGGCGGCCCGCCAGGCCAAGGTCGACGAGGTCATTGCCGGGCTCGTCGATCCCAAGGGCTTCACCGGCTACGACGCCCATGTGGGCGAGCGTGGCGTGAAGCTCTCGGGTGGCCAGCGCCAGCGCGTCGCCATTGCCCGCGTGCTGCTCAAGAACGCCCCGATCCTGATCCTCGACGAAGCCACCTCCGCCCTCGACTCAGAGGTCGAAGCGGCGATCCAGGAGCAGCTCGCGACGCTCATGCAGGGCAAGACCGTGATCGCCATCGCGCATCGCCTGTCGACCATAGCGGCGATGGATCGGCTGGTGGTGCTCGAAGCCGGCAAGATCGTGGAGGAGGGCACGCATGCGCAGCTCCTCGCCACCGGCGGCCACTACGCCCAGCTCTGGGAGCGCCAGTCGGGCGGCTTCCTCGACCTCGACGCCAAGGCGGCCGAGTAAACCGGTGGGGAGGCGGGCGACCGCCTCCCCGTCTACCTGTCGCAGGCTCGTTCGGCTTGCTTGCGGCATCCTGACGAGGCGCTAGGATTGCCCTCGAAGGGAGATCGGCCATGAGCGATCGAGCGACACCCAATCTGCCGGCCCGCGATTTCGAGGCGACCTCACGCTTCTACGCCGCGCTCGGCTTTACCGAGACGTGGCGCGACGAGGGCTGGATGATCCTCAGGCGCGGTGATCTGACACTCGAGTTCTTTCCCTGGCCGGACCTCGATCCGGCGGCGAACGCGGCCGGCTCATGCCTGCGACTCGACGATCTCGATGCCTTCTATGCCGGCTGCGTCGCGGCCGGCATTCCCGAGCGGCAGACGGGCTGGCCGCGCCTCCACGCCCCCAGGCAGGAAGCCTGGGGCGGCCGCGTCGGGGCCCTGATCGATCCCGACTGCTCGCTGCTGCGCCTCATCCAGAACTGAGCGCCGCTCCCTACATGCCGGGTACGTCGAGCGGTGTGCCGGTTTCGAGCAGCGTCTTGAGGCGGGAGATGATCAGCGGCCAGCCCGCTTCGATGCCGGCCTTCGACTTCTCGTAGTCGTAATGCGTCATCGTGAGCTTGCAGGTCTCGCCCATCTCCTCGATCTCGAACAGCACACGGGTCGGCTCGCCATCGGGCGCCCATGCGGCCTTGAACGTCGTCATCAGGCGCCGCGGCGGATCGGCCTCGATCACCTCACCGTCGAGATTCACCTCGCCATCGGGGCCACGGAAACGAAAGAGACCGCCCTTCTTCAGGTCAGCCTCGACCCGGCTGCTGTAATAGTACTGCTGGGTCAGGTCGGGATTGACGAGGGCATCCCACAGCCTGGCAGGCGTGGTGCGGATGTAGGTTTCGAAGACGAAGTCGGGTTTGTCGGCCATCGGCGCCTCCAGCGCGTTCTTTATGTCCAGCGCGAACCGGGCCAGCGGCTTGCCGTAGGGCGCCATCCAGCGATCTGCGACCTCCTGGATCGGCAGCGCATTGAGATAGTGGTGCTTGAACCGCCCATCCCGGCGGGTCACGACGAGGCTGGCGTCCTCAAGCACCTTGAGGTGCTTCATCACCCCGAACCGCGTCATCCCCAGCCCCGCTTCGAGCTCGGTCAACGTTAGTCCGCCCCTGTCGCGCAGGGTATCGAGCAAGCGGCGCCGGGTGGGATCGGCCAGCGCCTTGAAGACATCATCCACGGCGAGGACAATAGGTGACCATATGGTCACCTGTCAATCGTCACCTGTTTCTGCAAAATGCGTGCGCCACCTCTGGCATGCTGGCTCAGGTCCGGCTAGAACCGCCCGGAATCAGAAATGCAAACGTTTGCATTCGAACCGGGCCAAGTCCGGTTGAGCGCCAGTTGTGCGGCGGACTGGCCGCGCCCAGGGAGGACGTCCATGGCCAAGACCGCAGCGGCCGCGCTTGCGCCGGCAGCATCCTATTCGGAACTTGACCTGAGCGGCGACTTTGCCCTCAGCAGTCCAGTGCGAAAGCTGCGGGCAAAGACCATCACGCTTCCTGGCGACGTTCACACGGCGCTGCTCGCGGCCGGCGACATCCCCGATCCGTATTTCGGCGAGAACGAGCAGGCGGTCATGTGGGTGCACGATACACCCTGGAACATGGAGCGCCGTTTTACAGCCGGCAGGGCCGATATCGACGGCTACCTCACCCTGACGCTCGACAATGTCGACTGCATCGCGACGGTGTTTCTCAATGGTGAGGAAGTCGCGCGGACCCAGAACCAGTTCATCCGCTACGACATCGACGTGACCAGCAAGGTGAAGGTTGGCACCAACACCCTGCGCCTCGAATTCGCGGTGACCAAGGACGTCGCCAAGGCGCGCTACGACGCCCATCCGTTCCCGATTCCCTACACGCTCAACTATCTGAGCAATGGCCTGCCCGGCGTACATCTCAACTTCGTGCGCAAGACGGCCTGCCACGCCGGCTGGGACTGGGGCATCCGGCTGATGCCGACGGGTGTCTATGGCCGCATTGCCCTGCGTAAGTCTCGGCTCGCCCGACAGGAGAGCGTGCAGGTGAGTCAGGCGCACGGCAGGAGCAGCGTCGAACTGTCGATCCGCACGATCGTCCACGCCTTCGCCGAAGGCTCGGTCGAGCTGATGCACGAAATCGCCGGCCAGAAAATTGCCGACAAGGTCGTTGTGCGTCCGGGCGAGAACGTCTTCACCCACAACCTGACGGTCAAGAACCCCAGGCTCTGGTGGCCGAACGGGCAGGGCGAGCAACCGCTCTACGAGCTGTGGACGACGCTCGACGGCGAACGCACGACGCGACGGGTAGGCCTGCGCAAGCTCGAATGGATCGTCGAGCCCGATGCCATCGACCACAATTTCAAGGTGCGCGTGAACGGCCGCGATATCACGGCCATGGGGGCGAACTGGATTCCAGCCGACGCGATCCCCTCGCGCATCACGCCCGACGTGGTGCGTGACCTGCTCGAGAGCGCGCAGGCGGTCAACATGAACATGCTCCGCGTCTGGGGCGGCGGACAGTACGAGCCCGACTATTTCTACGAGCTGTGCGACGAGCTGGGCATCATGGTCTGGCAGGACTTCATGTTCTCCTGCATGAGCTATCCCGCGGATCGCGAGTTTCTCGCCGATGTGCGTGTCGAGATCACCCAGCAGGTCCGGCGCCTCTCGCACCATGCCTGTCTCGCGCTGTGGTGCGGGGACAACGAGGTGATCGGTTCGCTGGGCTGGTATCCCGAGACCAGGGCCAACTCCAAGCGCTTCATCGCCAACTACGATCGGCTCAACTCGATGCTGGGCAACATCGTGGAAGACGAAGATCCGGACCGCCGGTTCTGGCCGTCGTCGCCATCGCTGGGCTACATGGATTTCGAGGACGGGTGGCACAAGGACACGCGCGGCGACATGCACTATTGGAGCGTGTGGCACGAGGCCAAGGACTTCTCCGCCTATCGCGAGGTGCAGCCGCGCTTCGCATCGGAATTCGGCTTCCAGAGCTTCACTTCGATGAACGTCATCGAGACTTTCGCCAATCCCGAGGACCTTAATCCGTCCTCGCCGGTGATGGAGAGCCATCAGCGCAATGCCGGGGGTAATGCCCGTATCGTCGAGACGATGCTGCGCTACTTCCGCTTCCCGTCGAGCTTTGAGAACATGGTGTTTCTCAGCCAGATCCAGCAGGGGCTGGCTATCAAGACGGCCATCGAGTTCTGGCGCTCGACCAAGCCGCGCTGCATGGGCACGCTCTACTGGCAGATCAACGACACGTACCCCGTCCACTCATGGGCCAGCCTCGATTATGGCGGGCAGTGGAAGCTGCTGCATTACATGGCCAAGCGCTTCTTCCGACCCATCAACGTCGTCGCCGTGCCCGAAGAGGACGGTCAGTCGATCGTGCTGCGGGGCATCAACGACACGGCGGCGAAAGCCGAGATCAGCCTCGAAGTGCAGGCCGTCGATGTCGGCGGCAAGGCGCGAGTGGTCTTCACCGGCCGCAGCCAAACTAGTCCCGATGCCGCCGTCGATCTTGCCCATATCGCGCTCGAGGATCTGCGGCCCGGCGAGTTCCTGTTCTTCTCCTGGCGCGACAAGGCGGGCCGGCTGATCGGAGAGAACGACTATTTCCCCAAGGCCTACAAGGCCTACGAGATGCAGCCGGCCAGGATCGTCTCGCGCTGGGAGAGCGCCGACGGCAAGCCGGTGCTCGTGCTGAAATCGGACAAGCCGGCTGTGTTCGTCACTGCAACGACCGACGTGCCGGGTCATTTCAGCGACAACGCCGTGACCCTGCTGCCGGGCCGCGAGACGCGGCTCACCTTCACGCCGCGGCGCGGCGCGAAGGTGACGCAGAAAGCGCTGGCGTCCAGTCTGAAGGTTAGGCACCTTCGCGAGACCTACTAGGATCGACTTCCTTCCCGGAGCCAAGCATGACTGCCCCGTCCATCAAGCGCAGCGACGTCAACCGCATCATGCGCGAGAGCGACAAGTTCATCCGCTCGTTCGGCTACATCATGCCGCCCTTTGCCTATTGGTCGCCGTCCGAGTTCAGGGCGCGGAAGGGCGAGGCGCAGGCGATCATCACGCACAATCTCGGCTGGGACATCACCGACTACGGCCTGGGTGACTTCAGCGGCACGGGCCTGTTCCTGTTCACCGTCCGCAACGGCAACAATGCCGACCTCAGCAAGGGCCGCGGCATGCTCTACGCCGAGAAGGCAATGATCAGCCGCAAGGACCAGTACTCGCCTATGCACCGCCACAACCTCAAGGCGGAGGACATCATCAATCGCGGCGGCGGGACGCTGGTGATCGAGCTGTTCGGCGACACCGACGGCAAATGCGATCGCAGCAAGGGCACCGTCGTCTACACCGACGGCATCCGCCGCGAACTGCCGGCGGGCCACAAGCTCAAGCTCGCGCCGGGGGAGAGCGTCACGCTGATGCCCAACGAGCACTGGCACGCGTTCTGGGGCGAGGGCGGCGATGTGTTCGTCGGCGAGGTCTCAACCGTCAACGATGACAACACCGACAACGTCTTCGAGGACCCACGGATTGCGCGGTTTGGTGGCATCGAGGAAGATGAAGAGCCCTGGCACCTGCTGGTCAGCGACTACGCCAAATGGCTGGCGTGAGGGTTAGAAGCCGTTGAAGACCATATCGATGGCAGCAACGATCCGGTCGTAGTGCTCGTCGAGTGACCCAACGGGACGCCCCAGTTCGGTGACGGGGACCGCCGCCATGAGATGTGTGGCCAGAACGTACGAGCGTCCCTCGATTGCCAGTATCGGATGGAGCCTTGGCATGGTTCGAGGAACCTCGTCCGGCTCGAACAGCGGAACGACAAGCCGCGTCCCCAAGGGTGGGATAATGTCCGCCTGCACGTCAACGACAAGCCTGCCCAGCCGGCGATGCAGGTCCATGCGCCCCATTAGAGAAGCGGCGCAAAGGTAGGCCGTGCTCTTCAACCCATTTCGCCCACGCCTCGGCAGCCTCGGCGTTTTCATGCTGCCATTTCAGCCCCTCCTCGGAAACGACATCGCGCTTGGCGGGTGGCCGCCAGGAACGGCCCTTGCCATCGGGCGACTCCGTATTGGTCAGAGGCTGTTTTTCGGGCATCAGACGTCTCCTTATGACCAATATAGCACCGGTGCCGGACCGCTCAAACCTCCGTGCATTGACACCCGGCCGCCGATCCCCCATCGCAGGAGGACGCTGCGAGTCCTCGCGGCGGGGATCCTGCCATGTCGCCTGAAGTCCGCCCGATCGAAGACCGCCGCCTGCTGGGCATCGGTCTGGCGCTCGTGGGCTATGCCTGCTTCACCGTCATCGACACCTGCGCAAAATGGCTGTCGCAGGGCGGCATGCCGACGATGGAGGTGGTGTTCGTCCGCTATGCGGCGCAGTTCCTGATCGTCGTGGCGATCTTTGCGCCGCAGCGCGGCACCACGCTCGCCGCGACGCGCAATCTGCCGATCGAGATCATTCGCGGGCTGGCGCTGCTGGGGTCGACCATCTTCAACTTCATTGCGCTGACCTACCTGCCGCTGACCATCACTTCGGCGATCATGTTCACCTCGCCGCTGATCCTGTGCGCCCTCTCGATCCCCCTGCTCGGCGAAAAGGTGGGCTGGCGGCGTTGGGTCGCGATCTTCGTCGGTTTCGTGGGCGTCATCATTGTCGTTCACCCCGGAACCGCCTCCTTCCACCCGGCTGCGATCCTGTCGGTGCTGGGTGCTGCCTGCGGGGCGCTCTACATGCTGCTGACCCGCAAGCTGGCGGGGGTCGACACGACGACGACGCAGCAATTCTATTCTGGCCTTGTCGCCACCCTCTGCATCGCCCCGTTCGCTTTGGGCGGCTGGACCTGGCCCACCGATCCGAGCGGCTGGTTCGCATTCTGCCTCATCGGCGTCGCGGCCCTCACCGGGCATCAGTTCATCACCACTGCGCACCGGTTTGCGCCGGCGTCGGTGCTGGCGCCGTTCAGCTACATCCAGATCATCTTCATGACTGCTTCGAGCTGGCTGATCTTCAATCAGCCGCCTGAGGTCTGGCTCTATATCGGGGCGCCGATCGTGATCGCGTCCGGACTCTACCTCTGGCTGCGTGAGCGGCAGCTGGCGCGGGCGGTCAGCGAGATGCCGGCGGACCGTTAAGTTGATCGGCTGACCGGTTGCCTCGGCGGGGGCGACCACCTAGTGTCCGCGCCGTTCACGAGAGAGGGCAAGAATGCCGGTAGAACTGATCGACGCGAAGCTACCCGATTTTGGCGTTCCAGCCGCCCGTCCGGACCTGGATCGGTCGATCTACTCCGCTCGCCTCGACGCTCTCATGAAGGCCCGCCGCGCTGCCAGTATTGATTCCCTCGTGATCTATGCCGACCGCGAGCATTCGGCCAACCTCGCCTGGCTCACCGGATTTGATCCGCGCTTCGAGGAAGCTCTGCTGATCATCGCGCCGGGCAACATCCCGACGCTGCTCGCCGGCCCCGAAAATCTCGGCCGCGCCCAGAAGTCCGAGATCGAAGTGGATGCGCGGCTCTATCCGCCATTCGGCTTGCTGGGGCAGGACCGCAGCCAGACGCCCGACCTCGAGGAAGTCTTCGCCAGCGCAGGCATCGAGCCCGGTCATCGCATCGGCGTGCTGGGCTGGAAATACTACGGCATGTCGGAAGCCAAGCGGCCCGAGACCTGGTTCGAGACGCCGGCCTTCATCATCGATACCTTGCGCGGCATTGCGGGCGAACAGGGCAAGGTGGTCAACGCCAATGCCCTGCTGATGGACGCGAGCACCGGCCTGCGCGCCATCAACGAAGTTGCGCAGATCGCGCAGTTCGAGTTCGGTGCGGTCATGTGCTCGGAGGCGCTGAAGGCGCTGTTTCGCAGCATCAGGCCGGGCATGTCCGAGTTCGAGGCGGCGCAGTCGATGCGCCTCGTCGGCCTCCCGCATTCCTGCCACACGATGCTGTCGACCGGCAGCCGCCTCGTCGGTCTCGACAGCCCCTCGGGCAAGATCATCGAGCGGGGCGATCCGCTGACCACGGCGGTGGGCTATTGGGGCGGCCTGTCGAGCCGGATCGGCTGGGTGGTGGAGGATGCCTCCGAGCTCCCCTCAAACGCACCGGACTGGCTCGAGCGACTGGCAATGCCCTATTTCGCCTGCGCCGCCGAGTGGTATTCAACGATTGGCATCGGCGTTACCGGTGGCTCGCTGGACGCGATCGCGCGCAAGCACCTCGGCACGCCGTTCTTCAACCTGATCCTCAATCCCGGCCACCTCATCCACATCGATGAGTGGATGAACACCCCGGTCTATCCGAACTCGAAAGAGACGCTGAAGTCAGGGCAGGCGATCCAGTGCGACATCATCCCGGCCGCTGGCGCGCCATACTATGGGGCCAATATCGAGGACGGCATCGCGCTGCTCGATGAGCGGGGCAGGGCCGAACTGCGGGACAAGCACCCCGACGTCGCCGGTCGCATCGATGCGCGCCGCGCCTTCATGACCGACACGCTGGGCATCGCGCTCAAGCCCGAGGTCATGCCGCTTTCGAATCTGGCGGCTGCCTATCCGCCGTTCCTGCTCGCGCCGGATCGGCTGATGGCACTGCGCTAGTCGGCGTGTCCTGCGTGATCAGCCGGGCCGAGCGATAGCCGGTCAGGTAGATCCACAGCCAGTTGAGCGCAATGAAGATGCGGTTCTTGAGGCCGATCAGGAAGTAGATGTGGGCGAGGCCCCACGTCCACCAGCCGATCCAGCCGGTAAGCCTAAGCCAGCCGAAGTCGATCAGCGCGCGGCTCCGGCCGATGGTGGCGATGTCGCCCAGATGCCGGTAGTGGAACGGCAGTTCAGCGGCCTCGCCGCGGAGGCGCGCCTTGATCACTTTCGCTGCGTGGCGGCCGCCCTGCTTTGCGGCATCGCCGATGCCGGGTACGGGCTTGCCGTCAGGCATGACGGCGGTCACCGTATCGCCGACTGCGAAGATGCTGGGGTGGCCGGGCACGCTGAGGTCCGGGTTGACCTTGACGCGACCGGCGCGATCGGCTTCGACGCCGAGCCATCTGGCGGCCGGCGAGGCCAGCACGCCCGCGGCCCAGATGATCGTCTCGGCCGCGATGGCACCAGTGGCAAAGGTCACGCCATCGGCATGGACGGACGTCACGGGAGTATTCAGCAGGACTTCGACGCCCAGTTCGCCCAGCGCTTTCTCGGCATAGGTGGACATTTCGGGCTTGAAGTTGGCGAGCACTCGCGGGCCGGCCTCGATCAGCACGACCCGCGCCTCTTCGGGCTGGATGTTGCGGAAGTCGTCGCGCAGCGTGATGCGCGCCAGCTCGATGATCGCACCGGCGAGCTCCACGCCCGTCGGGCCTGCACCGATGATGACGAAGGTGAGGAGTGCCTTGCGGCGTTCGGGATCAGCCTCGAGCTCGGCGCGCTCGAAGGCCAGCAGCAGCCGACGGCGCATGGCCGTCGCGTCCTCGAGGGTCTTGAGGCCGGGCGCGTGCGGTTCCCAGTCATCTTGACCGAAATAGGCGTGCTGCGCGCCGGTGGCGAGAATGAGATAGTCGAAAGGCACGGCAGTGCCGTTGTCGAGCCGCACCACTTTGGCGGCGGGGTCGACAGCGGCGACGCTGCCGAGCAGGGTCGTCACCTCCTGGCGCCGGTGGACGAGCTGCCGGATAGGCCAGGCGATCTCGGAAGGGCCGAGCGAAGTCGTGGCGACCTGATACAGCAATGGCTGGAAAAGGTGGTGGTTACGGCGGTCGATCAGCGTGATGGCCGCGTCGACGCCCTTCAGTTCCTTGATCGCTGCAAGGCCGCCAAAGCCGCCGCCCACAATCACGATTTTCGGCTTGTCCGTCATGGTTCTCACCAGTCGTGCGCCCCGCTGCTGACATAAGCCTTCAGCGCGGGGCGAACAATTGGGCGAGCGATCCCGCATGGCACGTGAGCCATGCGCCGGGGACAGGGCGGGTTAATCCCGCGTTCAGGCCGTGACCGGGACGGCCCCGCCGCTGTCGTCGTCGTCATCGTTCTTGCTGTTGGCGTACGCGGCCGAGAGCTGGCGGTAGTACTTCGAGTTGAACGCGATGATGGTGACAATCAGGCCGAGGAGTCCGGCCACGACGAACACCAGCGCCATGCCGCGCGGTGCGCCGGTGCCGAACCAGCCGCCGATCGTGCGCGCACCCCATCCGTCCGTCATGAACGGGATGACGACGAACTGGGTCAGCGGGCCGATGAGGAACGCCGTCAGCGGGGAAGCAGCCTGCTCGATGGATTGAGCGAAGCCGAAGACGCGACCCTGCCGCTCAAAGGGCACCACCTTCTGCAGCGTCGTGTGCTCGGCCGCCTCGGCATAGGGCCCGAGCAGCATCCACACGAAACACCCGCCTGCCAGCAGCCAGAACGAATGCTGCAGCGGGAACAGCACGCACACGCCCCAGGTGATGAGGTTAACCAGCAGAAGCGTCCGGAGCGGATTCTTCCCGAGGCCGGTCTTGGCGATGATGAGGCCGCTGATGATGAACGCGGTCGATAGAACGCCGAAGGTGAGGCCCCACATCTGCACCGACACCAGCGACAAGCCATAGGCATCGAGCAGCGCCATGAAGATGCCGCCCAGGAAATTGTTGAGGCAGGCAAAGATGATCAGCGCGAAGAGGCCGGGAACGGCACCGACGACTTTGATCGTGCCCGAGATGTCGATGCGCTTGGGGCCGGTTTGTTCGGCCGGATCTCCATCGGTCTTGGCCGCAGCCGTCTCGTCGATCCTGAGGAACAGCATGTGCGCGAAAGCGAGGGCCGTGAGTCCAAGCGCAAACAGCAGCGTCGCGAACATGCCGCCCCAGGCGACGAGGAAGCCGCTGATCACCGAGGTCGTGAGGAAGCCGATGCCGCTGACCATGCCCACGAGGCCATTCGCCTTGTCGCGCCGATCCTCCGGGATCATCAACGTGACCAGCGTCGGCAACGCAATGCTGCGGATGTTGCCCGCGATCACACCGATCATCACCAGCAGGATGAACGCCCACAGCCAGACGCTCGCCACGTCCTTGAGGCTTCCCTCGGGCGCCAGCTGGTGCACGGCAAAGGCCGCGGCATAGAATCCGAACGAAACAACGCTCGAGCCCAGCATCACCAGTCGCTTGCTGTTGTGGTCGACAAGGCCGCCGAACGGAATGCCCGAAGCTGCCGTCATGATGAGGTAGATGCCGGCGATCATGCCCGTCGCGAATACCGACTGCGTCTCGATGAAGACCCAGAAGGTGATGGCGAACCAAACCGTGAAGTTGGTGACGTTCGCGACGAGATTGTTGCCGAGAATGTTGTAAAAAACGGTCATGGGACGAAACCTCTCATTGCGGAGGAGCCGAGGCCAGGGCCTTGGGGGCGAAACCTATCCGATGCCGCCTTTCTTGCGTCAAGCTCTAGCCAGAATGTGTCAGCTGCCTTACTTCCCGCCTGAAACTGCACGAAAAACTCCGTACGCTAAGCCTTGAAAACACAACCCACAGCCTTGCAGCGCGCCCGACGGTTTTCTGTCGCGCCGATGATGGATTGGACCGATCGGCACTGCCGCTACCTCCACCGCGTGCTGACGACGCGCGCACTTCTGTTCACCGAAATGGTGACGAGCGCAGCGATTGTCCATGGCGATCGCGACCGACTGCTGGGATTCCGTGCCGTGGAGCATCCGGTGGCGGTACAGCTCGGTGGCTCCGATCCGACCGAGCTGGCCGAGGCGACCCGGATTGCGGCCGGCTTCGGCTATGACGAGGTCAATCTCAACGTCGGCTGCCCGTCGGACCGCGTGCAGTCGGGCCGCTTCGGCGCGTGCCTGATGGCCGAGCCTAACCTGGTGGCAACCTGCGTGCGAGCGATGCGTGCGGCGACGGACCGTCCGGTGACGGTCAAGTGCCGGATCGGCATCGACGACCAGGACACCGAAGCGAGCCTCGACCGCTTCATCGACATGATGATCGAGGCGGGTGCCGACCACATCTATGTGCACGCACGCAAGGCGTGGCTGAAGGGGCTGTCGCCCAAGGAAAATCGGCCCACCCCGCCGCTCGACTATCCGCGGGTCTATCGTCTGGCGCAGCGCGTCGCGCCCTACGAGATGTCGATCAATGGCGGGGTCGAGACGCTGGACGCGGCGGCACAGCATCTGGAGCACATGTCGGGGGTGATGCTCGGTCGCGCCGCCTATCACGAGCCGGCCATGCTGGCCGAGATCGACCATCGGTTCTTCGGTGACGCGGAGCGGCGCTTCGATCTTGGCGCCGTCATGCGGGCGATGGCGGACTATGCTGAAGACGAGCTGTCGCGCGGCGCGCGGCTCAATAGCATCACGCGCCACATGCTCGGCCTTGCCAATGGCCGGCCGGGTGCGCGCGTGTTCCGCCAGATCCTGAGCGTCGACGCTGCACGCAAGGGCGCGGGCTCCGACGTGCTGCTGCGCGCGCTCGAAGCTGTGGAGCCCGTGCGCGCCGTCGCCTAGCCCTTGCTGCTCCAGAAGTCGGCCTGCAACTGTGCCGCCTCGTCGGCGAGCAGCGGACCGATGATCTCCGTCGCACGCTGACCAGCCTCGAACACAATGTGGCAGGGCAGATCGAGCGTGGGGTTTTCCTCGTGCGCACCGGTCTGCGCCTTGAGGTCGCGCTCGGTCTGGCCGAACACGACGCGGCCGATACCGGCCCAGTAGATGGCGCCTGAGCACATCGCGCATGGCTCGGCCGACGAGTAGAGCGTGCAGCGCTGCAACTCGTCAAGGCTCAGGTTTTTGGCCGCCCACGAGGCCAGGAGCTTTTCGGCATGGGCCGTGCGGTCGCCGCCTTCCGCGGAGTAGCCGTTGCCCTGGCGGCGAAGGATGTTGCCATTTCCGTCGGCCAGTACCGCGCCGAACGGATGGTCGCCGCCATCGCGAGCCTGCCGCGCGGCCGCGAAGGATTCGCGCAGCAGTCGCTCGTCATAATCTCGTTGCGGCATGGTCGCCTCCGGTTGAGGCCTCATCCTCGCATGCGGGCGGGGGAGTCGGAAGCTAGTCGGCGAGCTCGAGCTTGTCGCCCGCCACAGAATAGCGGCTCAGCGTTTCAAGGAAGGTCATGCCCAGCAGGCTCCCCTGCAGCGCCCCATCCTCGGCGACGAAGGCGCGGACGTCGCGCCGCGCTATCCCGCCGACTTCGACCCGGTCGAGCTTGACGAGCGCGGCACGGCCCGTGCCGTTCGCCGTCATCACGGGCAGGGTGAAGCTCAGATCGCGCACATCGATGCCGGCCTGCGCCGCGTCGCGATAAGAGAGCACGACGGCGCTGGCGCCCGTGTCGAAGAGCAGCGGAATCCGGGCGCCATTGACTGTTGACGCCACGGTGAAGTGGCCGTCGAGACCTCGGCGGAACGTCGCCGTGCCATTCTCGGAATCGACGATCGCCGTGGTGGGAGACAGCTCGCCGACGACCCGCGCGGCAAGGTCCTTGAGGTCCTCGCGGTAGGTGTAACCGATGAGCACGACCACGAAGAGACCGGCCCAGACGCCGAAGTTGGCGATGATTGTGCTGAACTTCTGGCGCCGCGAAAACGCGCCGGCGGCAAAGATGATCGCGAGGATCACCAGCGGAATGAGCTGGCCGAACTGCATCTGTGTCAGCCCCAGCCACGAGCCGGCATCGGCGCTGACCAACAGGGCCAGGCCGACGGCCACCAACAGCGCGACACCGACGAAAAGCATGCGATCTCCTATACGAAGATCATAAAGGCAGCGAGCGCGGCGATTTCAAGGAGGGCCTGCAGGGCGCCGATCAGGTCGCCCGTCTGGCCACCGATCAACCTGCGGCACAGTGTCGTCCAGCCCCATGCGACGAGGGCCGCGAGTGCGAACGCGGCGACGAGGCCCTGGATGCCAACGGCGAAACCGGCCGTCGCAAGGCTGACAATGGCGGCGACACCGAAGCCGAGCAGGAGGCTGCCCCGGCGGACCTGGCCGGCCGTGGCCGCCGCGCCGCCGGAGCGAGCCGGAGGCAGGGCATAGGGGAGCCACAGCGCACCCGAGCGGGCGATCAGGGGGGCCGTCAGTAGGATCGCCGCGGCCTCGATCGGGCTCGTCACCGAACCCACCGCTGCGATGCGCGCGCCGAGAAGTACGGCGATGGCGGCAACACCATAGGTGCCGTGCCGGCTGTCCTTCATGATCTCGAGCCGCTGTTCGATTGTGGCCCCCCCGAACAGTCCGTCGGCTGCGTCGGCCAGGGCATCTTCCGACATCGCGCCGGTGACGATCACCAGCGCGGCGACGGCGATGACCGCGGCGAAGAATGTGGGTGTGCCCAGCCATTCAAGCACCAGCAGAACCGCAACCGGGATCACGCCGATCACCACGCTGGCCAGCGGCAGCGTGAGCGCCATGCGGTCGAGACTGGGCCGGCGGTGCGGCGTGTTGCCAGTGGGCAGGCGCGAGTAGAATCGCACGCCCATCAGCAGGTCATCGCCGAAGCTCAGGGCGGCCGCAGGAGGACGGTTATCGTTGGTGGGCCGGGGCGCGGGAGGGCCGTCGTCCGTCAATTTTGCAATTCCCATGCGCTCGACTACAAGTCGCCAACTTTTCATCCCGCTCCCGCTCAGGCAAGCCATGGTCGCCAATCCCTTCGCCGAAGTGCTCGATCTCCTGCTCCTCGTTCCGCCCGGCAACGAGGAGGCGGTGGACGCCGTCCGCATGCGCGATGCGCAGCTCACCAAGCCGCCGGGTTCCCTTGGCCGCATGGAGGAGCTCGTCGAATGGCTCGCCCGCTGGCAGGGCAAATCACCGCCAACGCTCGACAACCCGATGGTTGCGATCTTTGCGGGGAATCACGGCGTCACCGACCAGGGCGTTTCGGCCTTTCCGCGGGACGTCACGGCGCAGATGGTTGCCAACTTCACCGCGGGCGGTGCGGCCATCAGCCAGATCTGCGCGCTCCACGAGCTGAACCTACGCGTCTTCGAGTTGGCGCTCGAACTGCCGACCGGCGATATCACACTGGCGCCGGCGATGGACGACCGCATGTGCGCCGCCACCGTCGCCTACGGTATGGAAGCCATCGCCGGCCGCCCCGACTGCCTTGCCATTGGCGAGATGGGCATCGGCAACACCACTATCGCCGCGGCGCTCTTTGCGGCGCTCTACGGTGGCAGCGGCGCGGACTGGGTCGGCCGCGGCACCGGCGTCGACGATGCGGGGCTGGTGCGCAAGGCCGATGCGGTCGATCGGGCGCTGGCCTTCCATCGTGATGGCCTCAGCGACCCGCTGGCGATCCTCGCCCGCCTGGGTGGCCGTGAGATAGCGGCGATGCTCGGCGCCCTCGTCGCGGCGCGCCACCAAAAGATTCCCGTGCTGGTCGACGGTTTCGTCGCGACGTCCGCGGCGGCCATTGCCCATGCCGTGAACCCCGAGGCGATTGACCACTGCGTGTTCGCACACGTCTCGGCCGAGAGCGGCCACGCCAGGGCGCTCGAACGCCTGGGGGTTACGCCGCTGCTCGAGCTGGGCATGCGGCTGGGCGAGGGGAGTGGTGCCGCGCTGGGGATGGTGCTCGCTAAAACGGCGCTCCACCTTCACAACAACATGGCGACATTCGCCAGCGCCGGAGTCAGCGGCAAGGATTAGCGGCCGCTGGCCTCCGAATAGATCTGCAGCGTCTGCCGCTTCTCGACCACGGGAGCCAGCGCGTCCATCACCCGGGCGCGCGGGAAGGTGGCGATCACTTCAGTGCCGAAGCGGAGCTTGGAAAACAGGTCGAAGCGGCCCTGATGCAGCTCCATGATCTTCTGAACGATCGGCAGGCCGAGGCCCGCGCCCTGTTCGGCGGTCTTCTGCGCCAATGAGCCCTGGCCGAAGGACGAAAGCACGGTCTCGATCTCGTCCTCGGGAATGCCGGGACCGTTGTCGCGCACCGAGATGAGCTGGCCGCCATCGGTCGAGCGCGTGACCATGACGGCGACCTTGCCCGACTGCGGCGTGAACTTGATGGCGTTCGAGAGCAGGTTGAGCACCACCTGCCGAATGGCGCGCTCGTCGCCCCACAGCTTGGGCAGGTTGTTGGCATAGTTGAAGCTCAGCTCGATGCCCTTGGCCTTGGCGCGGATCTCGACCATGCGCCGGCAGTCCTCGGCGATGTCGATGAGCGCCACCGCCTCCTCGTTCAGCTCGTACTTGCCCGCCTCGATGCGGCTCAGGTCGAGCAGTTCGTTGATGAGGTTGAGCAGGTGCTGGCCCGAGCGATGGATGTCGCCGGCATATTCCTTGTACTGGGGCACCGCATGCGGCCCGAGCAGCTCCGACTGCAGCACCTCGGAGAAACCGATGATGGCGTTGAGCGGCGTGCGGAGCTCATGGCTCATCGTGGCGAGGAACTGCGACTTGGCGATGTTGGCCTGCTCGGCGTGGCGGCGCGCCTCGTCGCTCATCTCGCGCGCTTCTTCGAGCTCGTTGATGAGCTGATCCTTTTCGGCCTGATGCATGATCTCTTCGAGCTTGCTGCCATGCATCTGGCGGGCGAGGTAGACGAAGAAAATTTCGGCGCCGATGGTCACGGCGGCCAGCGACCAGTTCAGCAGGCCGCCCAGCACCACAAGGTTGATCGCGACGGTGAGCGCCACTGGGAGGGTCGACATGAGCGTCGCGCCGGGCAGGGTGCGCGAGGACACCGCGTTGGCCGCGATGCCTACCAGCGCAAGGGCGAACATCACGACCGCGAGGCTGGTCGATTCGTCGGAGAAGAGCGTGAACGTCGCGAGCAGCGACCAGGCAATGCCGTAGATCGTCTCGACGGTGATGAACGTCGTGGTCCAGCGGTTCGCGATGAACTGGTCCGGCGAGCTGCGGCGGAACTGCCGCGAGGCGACGACCACCCCGGTGTTGGCTGCCGCGACGATCGCGGCCCAGCATACGGCGACGAAGGGCTGCACCCATAGCGAGGAAAACAGCGCAAGGATCGCGAACATCAGCGGCAGGACCAGCGCGCTCGAGATGCGCGAGTCGGCGTATTCGTCGAGGAGTTCGTAGTCGAGGGACGCCCGGGTGCCGGAGGACGAGGTCAGGCGCTGGCGCGCGTCGAACACCGTCTTCTGCGCGTTTCGGCGCAGTTCGCGCCCCATCTGGGAGCGCACATCGGCTTGATGCGCCGGCTCAAATGGCATTACGCGGTACTCAACTAACTCGATGCTGCGAAAGAGCTACGCATTCGCTACGCTGACGAAAAAGCCTATGCCAAACGTGGTTAAGGGGGAGTGAAATGCGGGGCACGCCCTGGACGCGGCGGCGGGGGTTCCGCAGTCCGATCGGCGCCGTGGCCACCCTCGTTGCCATTGCGTTGCTCGCCGTCGTCGCGGCGCTGTTCTGGCCGCCGCCCGCAGCGCTGAGCGGGCAGGCTCGCGCGGTCGACGGAGATACCCTCAGGATCGGCGACAGCCGAGTGCGGCTGGTGGGCCTCGACGCCGTCGAACTGGACCAGAATTGCCGCGATGCGTCCGGGGCCGAATGGCCATGCGGCCGGGAGGCTCGGTCGTTCCTCGACCGGCTGATCGAAAAGACAACCACGACGTGCGCCGCGGACGGCCACGATCGCTATCGCCGCGTGCTCGCCCGCTGCCGCGCGGCAAGGGGCGACCTCGGCGAACAGCTGGTGCGGGCCGGCTGGGCCGTAGCCGAGCTCGAATATGGGTTGGCGCTGGCGGAAGCCCGTCTCAACGGCCGCGGAATCTGGGCGGGGCGGTTCGACGATCCGGCCGATTGGCGCCGTAGCCACGGGGCCGATGACGGTGACTTCTGGTCGTGGCTCATGGGCCTCTTCGGACGTTGACACGCGCAACATTGTTGCGTTGACTGGGCGATTGTGTGCGGATATTTGCGTGCGCACGGCTCGTTAGCGGCATTTTCCGCAAACTGATTTCAAATGAGGGGCTCCATGGCACTGGACAAGATCGACCGCAAGATTCTCGCATTGCTGCAGAAGGATGCGACCACGCCCGTCGCTGAAATCGGCCGCAAAGTCGGACTTTCGACCACGCCGTGCTGGCGCCGCATCCAGAAGATGGAAGAAGACGGAGTGATCAAGGCGCGCGTTGCTGTCCTCGATCCGAGCAAGATCAATGCGGGCGTCACCGTGTTCGTCTCGGTCAAGACCAACGAGCACAATGACGCCTGGATGCGGAAGTTCTCGGCGGTGGTGGAGGACTTTACCGAAGTCGTCGAATTCTACCGCATGAGCGGCGATGTCGACTATCTGCTGCGCGTCGTCGTGCCCGACATCGGCGCCTATGATGCCTTCTACAAGAAGCTCATCGCCAAGATTAACCTCACCGATGTGAGCTCGTCCTTTGCGATGGGCCAGATCAAGTACACCACCGCCCTGCCGCTCGAGTTCGTCAGCGTCGCCGACGACGACAAATAGGCGCTAGCCGCCGGTCACGCTCATGTGCCGGCTGAGGGCGGGGCCGGCGTGCGTGCGGTCGAGCACGAAGTCGTGGCCCTTGGGCTTGAGCTGCATGGCACGATCGAGCGCGGCGTCGAGCGCGCTTGGCCCGTCGGCGCGCAGGACGTCGCGGAGGTCGACCATGTCCTCCTGGCCCAGGCACATATAGAGCTGCCCGGTCGCGGTGAGCCGGACGCGGTTGCAGCTCTCGCAAAAATTGTGACTCATCGGCGTAATAAACCCGATCAAGCCATTGGTTTCCTTCACCCAATCGTAGCGGGCAGGACCTCCCGTGCGATGATCCGTAGGCTCCAGCGTGTAACGAGAGGCGAGCCGCGCACGCAGTTCCTTGAGCGGCAGGTAGCTGTCGACGCGATCGATGCCGACTTCGCCCAGCGGCATGCCCTCGATCAGCGTGAATCCGAAACCGCGTCCGTGAGCCCAGGCCATCATCGGCTCGATCTCGTCGTCGTTGACGCCACGCATTGCGACCATGTTGATCTTGAGCTGCAGCCCAGCCTCGGCGGCGGCGTCGATGCCGTCGAGCACGTCGCCGATCCTGCCGCGACGCGTGATGTCCCGGAAGCGCGCTTCATCGAGTGTGTCGAGCGAAACGTTGATGCGCCTCACTCCGGCATCGGCGAGGCCGCCGGCGTAGCGGCGAAGCTGGCTGCCATTGGTGGTGAGGGTCAGCTCGTCCAGTCCGCTGCCGATGTAGGAGCCGAGGCGCTGCACAAGCTCCAGGATGTCCCGCCGGACCAGCGGTTCGCCACCGGTCAGCCGGATCTTGCGCGTCCCGCGCGAGATGAAGGCGAGGGCGATCTGGTCGATCTCCTCGAAGCTCAGCACCTCGGACTTGGGCAGGAACTGCATATGTTCGGACATGCAGTACACGCAGCGGAAGTCGCAGCGGTCGGTGACGCTGATGCGCAGATAGTTGATCTGTCTCCCGAAACGGTCGATCAGCGGCCGTCCGCCGGCCACGGGTTCGATGTCGCGCTGCGAAAAGAGGAGAGTCATTGGGGCAATGTAGCTGCGCGCTGCGCAAACAAAAAGGCCGGGCGCAGGGCCCGGCCTCGGATCGATTTCGACAGGATTAGTGGTGAACCACCACCAGCGCGCCGACCTGGGCGCGCTCGTAGAGGTCGATCACATCCTCATTGGTGAGGCGGATGCAGCCCGACGACACGGCCTGGCCGATGGTCCAGGGTTCGGACGTGCCGTGGATGCGGTAGAGCGTGCTGCCGATGTAGAGGGCGCGCGCGCCCAGCGGGTTCTGCGGGCCACCCTTCATGTGGGCGGGAAGGTCCGGAACGCGCTTGCGCATGGCGGCCGGCGGGGTCCAATCGGGCCACTCGGCCTTGCGGCTGATGCGGTGTTGGCCCGACCAGGTGAAGCCGTCACGGCCGACGCCGATACCGTACTTCAGCGCCTTGCCGTCGGGGAGGATGAGATAAAGGCGCCGCTCGCCCGTCTCGACCACGATCGTGCCGACCTTGAACTTGGTCTCGTAGGGGACGATTTCCTTGTCGATCCGCTTGAAGCTGCGACCGCCCGCCGACGCCTCGCGCTCTTCCCATTTGTTGGTATCGGGATTGTAGTAGAGCTTGGCCATTGCGGGCGTTGCCGCCGCGCCGACCAGCGCGGCAAGGGCCGCGACCGTGAATTTCCGTCTGTCCATTGTTGCCTCTGAGCCGAACCGGAGCGAGCCACTCCGGCAAACCGTGTAAAAATGCTTAGCTAAATTGCTGTTAGCCCGAAAGTACTGTCTGCCGGGATTTCGCGTCACTTCTGGGTGTGTTCGGTGACTCTGTCGCGGCCGTGTTGCGGCAAAACGACAGTCTGTTCACGCATCCGTGAGCTGCGCATTGACAATCGGGACGCCCGACGCCAAGCAGCCGGCGAGCACGGAGGGGCATCTTGAGCGACGATCTGAAACGTCAGGCGGCAGCAATGGCGCTGACCGAAGTGCAGCCGGGCATGCGCCTCGGGCTGGGCACGGGCTCGACCGCCCGGCACTTCGTCGACCTCCTGGGCGAGCGGGTTCGCGACGGCCTCGACTGCCTTTGCGTGCCGACCTCCGAGGTCACGGCAGCACAGGCCGCCGGGCTCGGCATTCCGCTGACGACACTGGACGAGACCCCGGAACTCGACCTCACGGTCGACGGGGCGGACGAAATCGGCCCCGGACTGAGCCTCATCAAGGGCGGTGGCGCGGCTTTGCTGCGCGAGAAGATCGTGGCGGCGGCCAGCCACCGGATGATCGTGATTGCGGACGCCTCCAAGGTCGTCGACCCTCTCGGGAAGTTCCCGCTGCCCATCGAGGTCAACCGGTTCGGCCTCGGCGCGACAAGCCGCATGGTCGCGGCGGTTGCCGCGGCGCACGGCGCGACCGGGGCGGTCACGCTGCGGCTCGGAAAGGCCGGAGATCCCGTGGTAACGGACGGGGGGCATCTCATTCTCGATGCTTTATTTGGCCGCATTTTCAATCCAGAAGCGCTCTCAGCCGACCTGCACAATGTGCCGGGAGTGGTCGAGCACGGGCTGTTTCTGCGACTGTGTGACAGGGCCTATGTTGCCGGCGCCAACGGCATTGAAACGATGGACGCGTGACGGCAGAGCCCGTCGCCAAATGGGGGTTACGAACCAGATGATGATGACTCGCCTTTCGGGCTTTGCGGCCGCAGCCCTGCTGGCCTTCTCGCTGGCCTTTGGCGCAGCGGCGCCGGCCGTGTCGCAGGAGATTCCGCCCGAGCAGCTCGCGCTGGCGCGCAAGTATGTCGATCTGACCAACAAGGCGCAGATCTTCGAAGCGATCGCCGCCATGACCGCTTCACAGACGAGCAAGCTGCTGACGCAGTCCAATCCCGAGATCGCCCAGCAGATCAACGACCAGATCGGCAAGTCGCTCGAAGCCCGCAGGGGCAAGAGCGACGACCTGTTCAACCAGATCGCCCGCATCTACGCCGTGACCTACACACAGGAAGAGCTGCAGCAGATCGTTGCCTTCTACGAGACCCCGGCGGGCCAGAAGCTGGCCGACAACGCCATGGCGGTGAACCAGGACGTCGGCAAGGTCATGCAGATCTACACCTCGAACTTCGGCACCGAGTTCGTGCGCGAGGTGCGCGCTGCGCTCAAGGCAGCCGGCTACAACGTCTGACGCGCCGTCGAAATCCCCCCGAAAGTCGGGGAAGATTTCAATGGTTTCGGTCGAAAATCGGTCCTTTGCAGCCCCGCCTTGCGCGGGGTTGTTTTTTGGTGCACCCGCTAGGCCATGAGCTTCGAATACGACCTGCTGGTGATCGGCGCCGGCTCCGGAGGCGTCCGCGCGGCGCGCATGGCAGCAACCTATGGCGCAAAGGTCGCCGTGGTCGAAGAGGACAGGGTGGGCGGCACCTGCGTCATCCGCGGCTGCGTGCCCAAGAAGCTGTTCGTCTATGCCTCGCGCTTCGCCGACATGTTCGAGATCGCGCCCAGCTTCGGCTGGACCGTGGAGAGCAGCTTCGACTGGCCCACGCTCGTCGCCAACAAGGACAAGGAGATCGCCCGGCTCGAGGCGGCCTATGTCGCCGCAGTCGAGAAGCCGGGCGGCACGCTGCTGCGCGACCGCGCGGTCCTGACCGGACCCAACAGCGCCCGGCTCGTCAGCAGCGGGCGCGAGATCACCGCCCGGTACATCCTCGTTGCGACGGGCGGGCATCCCCACATTCCCGACATCCCGGGCAAGGAGCTCGGAATCACCTCGAACGAGGCGTTCGAGCTCAAGCAACTGCCGCATTCGATCCTGATCGAGGGGGGCGGATACATCGCGGTGGAGTTTGCCACGGTGTTCGCCGGGCTCGGGGTGCCGACGACGCTCGTCTATCGCGGCGACAAGGTGCTGCGCGGCTTCGACGACGATCTGCGCACCGGGCTTGAAGCGGGACTTCAGGAGCGCGGGGTCAAGCTCATCTACGAAACCACTATTCGGGCGCTGGAGGCCAAGGGCAGCGACGTCGTCGCCCGGTTCTCCGACGAGGTGGACGCGCCGTTCGGCGCCGTGATGTTCGCGACCGGCAGGCGGGCCAACACGAGGGGCATCGGCCTCGAAGCCGCGGGCGTCGAACTGAACCCCGACGGCTCGATCAAGGTCGACCGTTATTCCAAGACCAACGTCGACTCGATCTACGCGGTGGGCGACGTGACCGGCCGCTCGCAACTGACGCCGATCGCGGTGCGCGAGGGCTGGTACGTCGCCGAGACGCTGTTCAACGACAACCCGCAATGGGTGGATCACAGCCAGATCGGTACCGCGGTCTTCGCCGAGCCCGAGGTGGCGACCATCGGACTCACCGAGGAGGAGGCGGCGACGCACGGGGACATCGATGTCTACCTTGCCCGCTTCCGGCCGATGATCAACACGCTCTCGACCAAGTCGACGCGCACCATGATGAAGCTCATTACGGCCGCCGACGGGGGCAAGGTGCTGGGCCTTCACATCCTGGGCAAGGATGCCGCCGAGATGGTCCAGGTCGCCGCCGTCGCCATCGGGATGGGCGCTACCAAGGCCGACTTCGACCGGGCAATCGCCATGCATCCGACGGCAGGCGAGGAGCTTGTGACCTTCAAGGGCCCGACTCACCGTTACCGGAATGGCGCAAAGGTCTAGCTTGCCCGGCGCTCCGGCCCGCGCTATGCCGCGCCTTCCACGAGTAGGCGAGTGACGACATGACCACCTGGAGCCCGACTAGCTGGCGGCAAAAGCCGATTTCGCAGGTTCCCGTCTACCCGGACCAGGCCCGCGTCGAAGCGGTCGAAAGGCAGCTCGCCAAGTTCCCGCCGCTGGTGTTCGCCGGCGAGGCGCGCGAGCTCAAATCGCAGCTCGCGGACGTTGCCCGCGGCGAGGCCTTCCTGTTGCAGGGCGGCGATTGCGCCGAGAGCTTTGCCGAGCATGGCGCCGATCACATCCGCGACTTCTTCCGCGTCTTCCTGCAGATGGCGGTGGTCCTGACCCATGGCGCCACCAAGCCCGTGGTCAAGGTCGGCCGCATTGCGGGACAGTTCGCCAAGCCCCGCTCGTCCGACACCGAGACCATCGACGGCGTGACGCTGCCCAGCTATCGCGGCGACATCATCAACGACATCGAGTTCACCGACAGCGCGCGTATCCCCGATCCGGAGCGGCTGCTGCTCGCCTACCGCCAGTCGGCAGCCACGCTGAACCTGCTGCGCGCCTTCGCGACGGGCGGCTATGCCGACCTGTCGCGCGTGCACGAATGGACGGTTGGCTTCATGAAGGGCTCCACGGCCTTTCCGCGTTTTGAGGAACTCGCCGACAAGATCGACGACGCGATCTCCTTCATGCGGGCCCTGGGCCTTACCCCCGAGAACACACCCGCGCTGCGCCAGACGGCGTTCTACACCAGCCACGAGGCGCTGCTGCTCGGCTACGAGGAGGCGCTGACACGGCGCGACTCGATCACCAATGACTGGTACGCGACTTCGGGCCACATGCTGTGGATCGGCGACCGGACCCGTCAGCCCGATGCCGCCCATGTCGAGTACTTCTCGGGCATCAAGAACCCGATCGGCATCAAGTGCGGACCGAGCCTGTCGAGTGACGACCTGCTGCGCCTCCTCGACAAGCTGAACCCGCAGGACGAGGCCGGCCGCATCACGCTGATCTGCCGCTTCGGCTCCGACAAGGTGCGCGAGCACCTGCCGCGCATCATCGAGACGGTGACGCGGGCAGGGCGGACGGTTGTGTGGTGCTCCGATCCCATGCACGGCAACACGGTCAAGGCAGCGAACGGCTACAAGACGCGCCCCTTCGACCGCGTGCTCAGCGAAGTGCATTCGTTCTTCAACATCCACCGCGACATGGGCACCTATGCCGGTGGCATCCATATCGAGATGACCGGCGACGACGTGACCGAGTGCACTGGCGGCGGCGTGGCGGCGATCACCGAGGCGAATCTCAAGGACCGCTACCACACCTATTGCGATCCCCGGCTCAACGCTTCGCAGTCGCTGGAGCTCGCCTTCCTCGTCGCCGAAGAAATCCGCGTGCAGCGTCCGGCGCGTCGCGCCGCGGCGAGCTGAGTAAGACCCGCACTTAGCATCGTATTAACCCTAACAGAGCATAAACGGAGCGTTGCGTTCCGTTGTGCTGAGGGTTGCCATGCTTCGTTCGACATCCAGTATTCTGGCGCTGCTGGCAGCGATGACTGCTCCTGCCGTCGCCGCCGACTACAACGACTGGGGCGATGACGGGGATGCGCCGGAGTTCCGCTCGTCCTACTCGGTGGAGCCGAGCCAGTGGACCGAACTGGGCGACGAGACCGACCCCATCTACATCGAGACCGGCGTCCGCTACTGGTATGCGCGAGGAGCCCAGAGCTTCACCTCTAGCGGCGGCACCGTGAGTTCGACCGACACCGCCCATATCGGCGAACTGCACCTTCGGATCGAGGACCGCGTCACCAACACCTTCGCCACGGCGATCGGCGGCTACTCGATGGCCGTCAGCGGCGACGTCAGCACGCCGAGCGGGGTGAACCCCATCGTCGACGGCCGCGTGGCCTATGTGGGCGGCGACCTGGGTTGGAACGCCTGGGGCGACGGCAACGGCTCGGGCATCGGCCCGATGGTCGGTTATCTGTACTGGAAGGACGAGCCCGACACCGGGCGGTTCAACTACACGACGGCGGAGTCGGCGGCCGACATCACCTACGACCCCACCACCGGCCAGACCTTCCTGCCGGGGGCCAGCGCTGCGAACTCGATCGATGCACATGTGCTGCGCCTCGGCATTTCCGGCAAGGCCAAGCTGGGCGACATCTTCGATGTCACCGCCACCATCGCCGGTGTGCCCTACGCCAAGGTAAGCGGAACCGCTGGGGTCGACGATCCGGCCTTTTCGGTCGCCGAATATGGCGGGCCGGCGCAGGCGCCCTACGGCTTCACCAACGGCAACATCTCGTCCATGCGCTCCTCGCCCACCTCGATCGACGGCTGGGGGTATGGCGCGATGGCGGAGGCGTTCGTCGGCATCAAGCCGGTCGAGAACCTGACGGTGCGTCTCGGCGGCCGCGCCTGGTACCTGCAGGGGACGGCGGACGCGACCTACGACCGCGCCACCATCGGCAACCCGGGCGACGCCGATGCGGACGGCACCTACGACACCGATCCCAGCTTCGTCGAAGGCAGCTTCATTTCAACGAACAATCCGTTCCGAATGCTGCGGTTCGGCCTGCTCGCCGAGGCAACCTACGCGTTCTGAGCGCCGTTCCCGCGGACGACCGCCGCTTGCCCTTGCCGGGGTGAGCGGCTAATCGTTCCCGCGATTTCGAACGGATCAGCCCTGTGACAGACCGGCTCCGCATCGCCCTGGCGCAACTCAACCCGAAGGTTGGGGCGCTGACGGCCAATCTGAAGCTCGCGACCGACGCCCTGCGGCAGGCAGCCGAGGCCAGGGCCGACATCCTGATGCTGTCGGAGCTGTTCCTCACCGGCTACTTCCCCGAGGATTTGTTCTTCAAGCCGCGCTTCCTCGAAGACGCCATGCACACGGCGGGCGAACTGGTCCGCGCGACGAAGGGGATGAGCGTCAGTCTGCTGCTGCCCACGATCTGGCGCGAGGGGCACACGCTTTACAATGCCGTGGTGCTCGCCGAGGACGGCAAGGTCGTCGCCCGCCGGCTGAAGCGCGAGTTGCCCAATGACGACGTGTTCTACGAAAAGCGCTACTTCACGCCGGGGCCGCTGCCCGAGCCGATGGTCATCAAGGGCGTGACGATCGGCGTGCCGATCTGCGAGGACATCTGGCATCGGCCGGTCTGCGAGCACCTCGTGCAGCGCGGCGCCGAGATGCTGCTGTGCCCCAATGGCTCGCCCTACTGGACGGACAAGCAGCACATCCGCAAGGACCTCGTCCGCTCGCGCACGCAGGAAGACGGCGTGCCGCTGCTCTATCTCAACCAGGTGGGCGGCCAGGACGAGCTGGTCTTCGACGGCGCGTCCTTCGGCATGGAGCCGGGCAACAAGCTCGTCTTCCAGGGCAAGAGCTTCGAGAGCGACTTCATCGTCTCCGACTGGGAGCGCGGCAAGCACGGCTGGCACTGCACCAGGGGCGATGTGATCCCGCTGGCCTCGATCGAAGAAGCGCCGTGGCAGGCGATGCTGCGCGGCCTGCGCGACTATGTGCGCAAGAACGGCTTCAGCAAGGTCGTGCTCGGACTGTCGGGCGGCATCGACAGCGCCATCGTGGCGGCGATCGCCGCCGATGCGCTCGGCCCCGAGAATGTCCACTGCCTGATGCTGCCCTATGTCTATACCAGCGAGGAGAGCCTCGCCGACGCCCGCGACTGCGCGGTGCGCCTCGGCGTCCGCTACGACGTCGTTCCAATCGGTGCGCCGGTGGACGAGGCCCTGCGCGAATTGCAGCCGGTGTTCGGCAATGTGGCGCAGGATACGACCGAGGAGAATATCCAGTCGCGCATGCGCGGCCTCGTGCTGATGGCGGTCTCCAACAAGACCGGCGCGATGCTGCTGACCACCGGCAACAAGTCGGAGATGGCGGTGGGCTACGCCACGATCTATGGCGACATGAATGGCGGCTTCAACCCGATCAAGGACCTCTTCAAGATGGAGGTCTACAAGCTCGCCGCCTGGCGCAACGCCCATGTCCCCGACGGCTCGCTCTGTCCACATGGCGACGTGATCCCGCGCTCGATCATCGACAAGGCGCCGAGCGCCGAGTTGCGGCCCAACCAGACCGACCAGGATTCGCTGCCGCCCTATCCGATCCTCGATGAGGTGCTCACCGGCCTCGTCGAAAATGAACTGTCGGTCGCCGAGATCGTCCAGCGCGGACACGGCCGGTTCGACCGGGCGCTGGTCAAGCGCGTCGAGCGGCTGCTGCTGCTCGCCGAGTACAAGCGCCGGCAGGCGGCGCCGGGCGTGAAGCTGACCCGCAAGGCATTCGGCATCGGGCGCAAATATCCCATCACCAACGGGTATCGCGACGAGAGCGAGGTTGTGCCGCGCGAGCAGCCGCCGGTGCCCGCCAAGCAGGGCGTGCAGTGACCACCGTCCGCTATGCCCCATCGCCCACCGGGCGCCTGCATCTGGGCAACGCCAGGCCGGCGCTGCTCAACTGGCTGTTCGCGCTCAGGACCGGCGGCACCTATGTGCTGCGGCTCGACGATACCGACCGCGCGCGTTCGACCGAGGCGTTCGCCGCGGGCATTGAGGAGGATCTCGCCTGGCTCGGTGTGACGCCGGGCCTCAAGGTCCGGCAGTCCGACAGGACGGCGCTCTACGACGCGGCGCGCGACCGGTTGATCGCGAGCGGCCGTCTCTATCCAGCCTATGAGACCGAAGAGGAGCTCGAGATCAAGCGTGGCCGAGCCCGCCTGCTCGGCAAGCCGCCGATCTACGATCGCGCCGCGCTGTCGCTCACCGACGAACAGAAGCGGCAGTACGAAGCCGAGGGGCGCAGGCCGCACTGGCGCTTCCGGCTCGATGGCCGCCCCGTGACGTTCAACGATCTCATCAAGGGACCGCAGACCGTCAACACCGCGTCGATGTCCGACCCCGTGCTGATCCGCGCCGACGGGACCTATCTCTACACGCTGCCCTCGGTCGTGGACGACATCGACCTCGCCATCACGCACGTGATCCGCGGCGAGGACCATGTGTCCAACACCGGCACGCAGATCGAGATCTTCGAAGCGCTCGGCGGCAAGGTGCCGGCGTTCGCGCACCACAATCTGCTGACGGGCGCCGAGGGCGAGGGCCTCAGCAAGCGGATCGGATCGCTCTCGCTGGCCGAGCTGCGCGAGGAGGGCTTCGAGGCGCTGGCGGTCGCGACGGTGGCCGTGCTCACCGGGACCAGCCTGCCGGTCGAGCCGCACGCCGATCTGGGCCAGATCGCCGGAACGCTCGACCTCTCGATGATCTCGCATGGTCCGGCGCGCTTCGATCCTGCCGAGCTCGAGAGCCTCAATGCGCGCCTGCTGCATGAGATGCCCTATGAGGCGGCGCGTCCGCGCCTGCCGCGCAGCATCGGTGGTGCCGCATGGGAAATCCTGCGCGCCAATCTGCGCAAATTCTCCGACATCGAGGCGTGGGCACGGGTGCTGGAAGGCGAAGCGGCGCATGTCCCTGCGGCGCCCGAAGACCGCGCGTTTCTCGCCGACGCTCTTGAACTGCTGCCGCCCGAGCCGTGGGACGAGGCAACCTGGTCGCTATGGACCGGCGCGCTCAAGCAGAAATCGGGCCGCAAGGGCAGGGCGCTGTTTCATCCACTACGGCTGGCGTTGACCGGCCGCGAGGATGGTCCCGACTTCAAGTCCCTGTTGCCGCTGTTGGGGCGTAAGGTGTGTCGGGACCGACTATCCTGACCCGTTTGTCACCGAACATCACGATGCGCTCGGGCTCGTTCGCCGCCTGCTGAACGACGACGGGCTTGGGCTCCTCGCCGGGCGCCGCCGGTCGCGGGCGGGGCAGGGGGATATCGACATAGGCCACCGCGGTGGCCTGGACGATCGTGACCTGGCTCTGTCGGCGCGGATCGCGCATGGGGAGCGGGAAGCTCAGCTCGCCGTAATTGACGATCGCCCGATTGCTGCCGTCGTCCATCGCCACCAGGCCGATCGCGCCATAGTTCGCCTTCGCCTTGCAGCTATTGGCGGTGTCGTAGGCCGACCGGTAGGCGAAGGCCGTGGGCAGGTCGACATAGCGCTGGCCCTGCAGGTTGATCATCTGCTCGGGACCCTGGCCTGGATTGTCGTAGTAGTAGAGGTCGACATCCATGCCGGGGCATTGCTCCATGCAGGCGGCGAGATCGTTTGGTGCGTATTCGACCAGCGTCGAGTAGCTGACCGGCCAGTAGTAGCCGTCGACCCGGCGGACGCACACCGTGCGGACGGTCTCATAGCCCGCAAAGCCCTCGAACTCGTCGCCGCGGGTGTCGACGCCCCCATCGCCGTCATCGAAGCCGCCGAAGAGCTGCTCGAAGATGTTGCCGCGCTTGCGCTCGGTGACGCCGGCGCTCGAACGGGACGAGCAGTTGAAGCGGGCCATCTCCTGGAGAATCGCCTCGCGCTGCTGCGCAACCGCGGCGCCGGTTTCCGCCTGGCTGGAGGCCGCCTGCAGCGCTTCGCGGGCGCGGATGACGACGCGGGCCTGGGTGCGGCAGGCGCTGTTGAGCTTCTCGCCGCGTTTGGCCGCGGCATTGCAGCCGTCACGGACATATTTGCTTTCCGCCCGCTGCACGTCGCGTTCGAGCTCGCGCGTCCGCCGCCGGACATCGCTCAGATCATCGAACGCGCCGCTCCGCTCGATCGAAGCAAGCGTGTTGGCCAGCGCCTGGCAATTGCGCGACTGCGCATAGGCGTCGCTGCCGTCGAGGACGAAAACGAGGCTGACGCAGCACAGCAGCGCCAGACGCATCAAAACTGCCGACGCACTCTGCGTCAGATTCACGGCGAACCCCATGCGCTCCTGGCTAGTGCTGCATTTAGCCCAAATTCGGACGAGACCGAAACGGGCTGAACCTAAAGCTCAGGCGTCACCGCAACGTGAATGGCGGTGAGGGGTTCCAGGAATATCAGCGCTTGCAAGGCGTTAAGCTTCCTGAGAGCGTCCGTGCTCTTCGACACCGGAGCCATCCCCGATGCCTATGAAGTCCCCCCTCATCCTTGGATTTGCCCTCGCCCTGACCGTTGCGGCTGTTGCGACGGCCCAGGACACCGCGGCCGTGGTGGTCGATCCCGCCATTGCCGGGATGACGAATGACCAGCTGGTCGAGGCCCGCCAGAGCGCCATGAAGCAGAACGGCATGACCCTGCGCGGCGCCGCCTCGCTGACCGGCGAGCAGGCCGTGGCCGCCGCGACGACGGTCCTGCAGAACTTCGCCAATCTGCCGGCGCTGTTCAGGGAGGGCTCAGGCACCGACAAATCCAAGGCGCTGCCGGCGGTGTGGCAGAACTGGGACGACTTCAAGGGCCGGTTCGACCACGACGCAGAAGTTGCCGCGCGCATGCTCGCCGCCGCGCAATCGGGCGACACGGCCGGCTACACCGCCGCGATCCAGGAAATCGGCGATAGTTGCGGCGCCTGCCACATGACCTACCGCTCCCGCTAAGTGGTCCCGACGCCATTCATCCACCCTGCCGACGGAAGGCCTTGCTTTCCGCCGGCTTCGTCGTCACATTGCGCGCCATGAAAACCGCCGTCGCGATTATCGTCGTCTCGATTATTTGCTGCTAACAGCTGTTGGCGGCGCGGTTTTCTTCACCCTACTAGTCTCGAAGCCAGAAGAGCCCGCTGCCAGCGTGTAACCGCTTGGGATAGCCATGGGCTCTGACGTGACATTGAAGCTGCACAATACGCTGACGCGGACCAGGGAGGATTTCGTCCCCTTGGATCCCAACAACGTGCGCATGTATGTGTGCGGCCCCACGGTCTACGACTTCGCGCATATCGGCAACGCGCGTCCCGCGATCGTCTTCGACGTGCTGTTCCGGCTGCTGCGCCACGTCTACGGCGCCGACCACGTCACCTATGTCCGCAACATCACTGATGTCGACGACAAGATCAACGCGCGCGCCGCGCGGGACTACCCGAACAGCCCGCTGAACGAGGCCATCCGCAAGGTCACCGAGACCACCGCGGCGCAATACCAGAAGGACACGACGGCGCTCGGTTGCCTGCAGCCCACCGTGCAGCCGCGCGCGACCGAGAACATCGATGAAATGCAGCGCATCATCGCGTCGCTGCAGCAGCGCGGCCACGCCTACGAGGCGGGTGGCGAAGTGCTGTTTGCGGTCGAGACGATGGACGATTACGGCGCGCTGTCTGGCCGCGACCTGTCGCAGAATCTTGCCGGCGCACGCGTCGAGGTCGACGCCCACAAGCGCAACCCGGCCGACTTCGTGCTGTGGAAGCTGAGCTCGGCCAGCGAGCCGGGCTGGGACTCGCCATGGGGCAGGGGGCGTCCCGGCTGGCACATTGAATGCTCGGCCATGAGCGAGCGGTATCTCGGCCAGGTGTTCGACATCCATGCCGGTGGCCTTGACCTGATCTTCCCGCACCACGAGAACGAGATCGCCCAGTCGCGCTGCGCCCATGGTACCGAGACGATGGCGCGCTACTGGCTGCACAATGGGTTCCTCCAGGTGGAGGGCCAGAAGATGTCGAAGTCGCTGGGCAATTTCATCACCATCAACGAGCTGCTCGAGACCGACAGGTTCGGCGGCCGGAGCTGGCCGGGCGAAGTGCTGCGCCTCGCCATGCTGATGACGCACTATCGCGAGCCCATCGACTTCACGGTGAAGCGGGTCGAGGAGGCCGAAGAGAAGCTGCGCGGCTGGCAGCGGACGGCGTCGGCCGCCAAGGGTACCGGCACGCCCGATGCGTCGGTGATCGAGGCGCTGGCCGACGATCTCAACTTCCACCGCGCATCGGTCGCCATCGATGTGATCGCGCGCAAGGCGAACCGCGGCGTCGAGACGGCGGTCGAATGCCTCGCCGCAACGCTCGAATTCTTCGGCTTCAGCAAGGACGGCCTGCTGTCGGATGCGCTGGTGTTCGACCACTCGCGCGTCGAGGATGCGGTGCAGGCCCGCCTCGCGGCGCTCAATGCCAAGGACTTCGCCAAGGCGGACGAGATCCGGTCGGCGCTTCTCGCCGAGGGTATCCAGCTGATGGACAGCAAGAACGACGCTGGCGAACGCGTCACCAAATGGGAGATCAAGCGATGAGCATCTTCGATCATGTCGGGCTGTCCGCGACGGATTTCGGCCGCTCGATGGCGTTCTACACCGCGGCGCTCGGCACGCTCGGGATCAAGCCGCTGGCCGAGTTCAGCGAAGGCGGCCACTCCCATGCCGGCTTCGGCAAGGACCAGCCGAGCTTCTGGATCGGCAGCGGCAAGCAATATCGTGGCGAGGCGCATGTGGCGTTCGTCGCGGGCAGCCGCGCGGAAGTGGAGGCCTTCCATATGGCGGCGCTCGCCAATGGCGGGCGCGACAACGGCAAGCCGGGGCTGCGGCCGCATTATCACGCCAACTATTATGGCGCCTTCGTGCTCGATCCGGACGGCCACAACATCGAAGCGGTCTATCATGGCGGGTGAAATCACCGGCGGCTGCCAGTGCGGTGCGGTGCGGTTCTCGGTGGAGCGGCTGGGACGCGCCTCGATCTGTCATTGCCGCATGTGTCAGAAGGCATTCGGAGGTTTCTACGGCCCGCTGGTGGGCGGACACGGGCTCGCCTGGACGCGCGGCGCGCCCGCCTGGTTCCAGAGCTCCAACAAGGTCCGCCGGGGCTTCTGCGCTCAATGTGGAACGCCGCTCGCCTATGACTATGGCGGGGCGACGGTCGAGGTCGCGATCGGCGCACTCGATGATCCCGAGCTGGCCGCACCGGCGATCCAGGTCAACCCGGCCGACAAGCTGAGCTTCGTCGATGGCCTGCCCGATCTGCCGATGCAACGGCGCGGTGAGAACCCGAACTCCGACGCGTTCATGACCGGCATCGTAAGCCACCAGCATCCTGACCACGACACGGTGCAATGGCCGCCCGCTGGAGGATTTGTCGCGTGAGCACCCTGCGGACCTACTATCCGGAGATCGAACCCTACGCCTCGGGCCTGCTCGATGTGGGCGATGGTCATTCCGTCTACTGGGAGCGCGTCGGCACGCCCGGGGCGAAGCCGGCGGTGTTCCTCCATGGCGGACCGGGCGGCGGACTGTCGCCCAACCAGCGGCGCGTGTTCGATCCGTCGCGCTACGACGTGCTGCTGTTCGACCAGCGCGGCTGCGGCAGGTCGCGGCCCGTCGCGTCGCTCGAGCACAACACCACCTGGGATCTCGTGGCCGATATCGAGCGGCTGCGCGACATGGTCGGCGCCGACACATGGCTGGTGTTCGGTGGCTCGTGGGGTTCCGCGCTGGCGCTTGCCTACGCGCAGACGCACCCCGAGCGCGTGACCGAACTGGTGCTGCGCGGCATCTTCACGCTGCGGCGCTGGGAACTGCAATGGTACTACCAGCACGGCGCGTCGCTGCTGTTCCCCGACAAATGGGAGCATTTCGTCGCGCCCATCCCCGAGGCCGAGCGCGGCGACCTCATCGCCGCCTATCGCAGGCGGCTGATCGGGGGCGACAGGGCCGAGCAACTGGCGGCCGCCAAGGCGTGGTCGAAATGGGAAGGCGAGACCATCACCCTGCTTCCTGATCCGGGCGTCAGCGACGCCTTCTACAACGATGACTACGCGCTGGCCTTTGCCCGCATCGAGAACCACTATTTCGTGCACGAAGGCTGGATGGATGACGGCCAGCTGATCCGCGACGCGCACAGGCTCAGGTCGATCCCCGGCGTGATCGTGCAGGGCCGCTACGACATCGCCTGCCCGCCGCAGACAGCGTGGGACCTGCATCGGGCATGGCCGGAAGCGGAGTTCCATTTCGCCGAAGGCGAGGGGCACGCGCTGAGCCAGCCGGGCATCCTGCACCATCTGATCGAAGCGACCGACCGTTTCGCCGGAGGTGCGCGATGAGCGAGAGCTGGAGCGGCGGCTGCCAGTGCGGCGCGATCCGCTATCGCTTCACCCGCAGGCCGGCGGGCGCGCATGTCTGCCATTGCCGGATGTGCCAGAAGGCGTTCGGCGGCTTCTATGCGCCGCTGGTGGGCGCGCGCTCGGAGTATTTCGAGGTCACGCGCGGGGCGATCGCGACGTTCTCTTCGTCCGACCTTGTCGAGCGCGGCTTCTGCCGCGACTGTGGTACCCCTCTGACCTTTGCCTATAAGAGCGGCAGCGGCATCTCGGTAGCGATCGGCTCGCTCGATCATCCCGAGGACTTCCCGCCGCTCGACCAGCACGGCGTCGAAAGCCGGCTGCCTTTCGTCAATGGCATCGGGCATCTGCCCGATTTGCCCGCCACCGAGGACGAGGACCCGGCGACCGCCGAAGCGATCCGGCAGAGCAACCATCAGCATCCGGATCGCGACACCGCCGAATGGCCGCCGGGAGGACGATGATGGACGATCTCGATCTGGGTGAATTCTCCGGCGGCTGCCAGTGCGGCGCGGTGCGCTTCCATGCCAGGGCGATCCGCGAGAACCCGCATGTGTGCTACTGCCGCATGTGCCAGAAGGCGACGGGCAACCTGTTCGCGGCGCTGGTGGGCATCGGCCACGAGAACCTGACCTGGACGCGCGGCAAGGCCGCCGAGTTCCGCAGCTCCGAGCATGTCGGTCGCGGCTTCTGCGGCAATTGTGGGACGCCGCTCTACTACCGCTATGAGGGCGGCCAGCACATCTCGTTCACGATCGGTGCCTTCGACGAGCCGCATCGGATTCCGCTGCTCTACCAGATGGGGCTCGAAGGTAAGCATCCGTCGCTGTTCCACCTCCGCGATGTCGAGGAAGTCGGCACCACCGAGGCGGCAATGGGCGACGAAGCCGGCGCCATCAAGCGCAGCAACAACCAGCATCCCGATCACGACACGCCAGCGTGGACACCAAGACCGAGTACCGTGTGATGACCAAGGACCGCCTTTATCTGTTCGACACCACGCTGCGCGATGGCGCGCAGACGGCCGGCATCGAGTTCTCGCTCGAGGACAAGATCCGCATCGCCGCGCTGCTCGAGGAGATCGGGGTTGACTACATCGAGGGCGGTTACCCTGGGGCGAACGTCGTCGACGACGAGTTCTTCCGGCAGAACCGCACCAGGCGCGCGACGTTCACTGCCTTTGGCATGACCAAGCGCAGCGGCCGTTCCGTAGGCAACGACGCCGGCTTGCAGGCCGTGCTGCGTGCGCCGGCATCGGCAATGTGCCTCGTCGGCAAATCGTCCGAGCATCAGGTCAAGGTCGCGCTGGGCATCAGCGGCGAGGAGAATCTGAAGAGCCTGCGCGAGTCCGTTCAGGCCGGCGTCGCGGCGGGCAAGCAGGTGCTGATCGACTGCGAGCACTTCTTCGACGGCTACAAAGGCAACCCCGACTACTCGCTGACCTTCGTGCGCACGGCGATCGCGGCTGGCGCACGCTGGGTCGTGCTGTGCGACACCAATGGCGGCACGATGCCCAGCGAAGTCGCCGAGATCGTCCGCGCGGTGACGGCAGTCGTGCCGGGCGACAAGCTCGGTATCCACGCGCATGACGATACCGGGCAAGCGGTGGCCAACTCGCTGGCGGCCGTCGAAGCCGGCGTGCGGCAGATCCAGGGCACGCTCAACGGGTTGGGCGAGCGCTGCGGCAACGCCAACCTCGTGACGCTGATCCCGACGCTGGTGTTGAAGCCGGTCTTTGCCGATCGCTTCGAGACGGGCGTCGGACCCGAGCAATTGGCCGAGCTCACCCGCGTCAGCCGCGCCTTCGACGATCTGCTCAACCGGGCGTCGGACCGGCAGGCGCCCTATGTCGGCGCCGCGGCGTTCGCGACCAAGGCGGGCATCCATGCGTCCTCGATCGCCAAGGACCCCTCGACCTATGAGCATGTGCCGCCCGAGAGCGTGGGCAATGTGCGCAACATCATGGTCAGCCAGCAGGCCGGCAAGTCGAACCTGCTGACCGCCCTCAAGCGCCACGGCATCGTGCTCGACAAGGACGATCCGCGGCTCGAACGGCTGCTGCGCACGGTCAAGGAGCGCGAGGCGCGGGGTTATTCCTACGACGGCGCCGAGGCGAGCTTCCTGCTGCTCGCCCGCGAGGTGCTGGGCACCGTGCCGCGCTACTTCGAGGTGGAGAGCTATCGCGCCTCGGTCGAGCGGCGACACAACGCCAAGGGCCAGCAGATCGACGTGACCGAGGCGGTGGTCAAGGTCGTCGTGGACGGCGAGCGCTTCATGTCGGTGGCCGAGGGCAACGGCCCGGTCAATGCGCTCGACACCGCGCTGCGCAAGGATCTGGGCAAGTTCTCGGGCGATATCGGCGACCTCGAACTGGTCGACTTCAAGGTGCGTATCCTCGACGGCGGCACGGGCGCGGTCACCCGTGTGCTGGTCGAAAGCCGCGACGCCAGCGGCGAGCGCTGGTCGACGATCGGCGTCTCCGCAAACATCATCGACGCCTCATTTGAGGCGCTATATGAATCCATCACATATAAACTGCTCAAAACGAGGGGAACGGCCACGTAGTTGTTCCTCCATCGGGGAACGTCTTGGCCGCCTCTCATGCTGCACTTTCGGTGAGCGCCACCGTCGGCGTCGCTGTTGCGACGCTGCTGGTCGTGGGCGGCATTCTGGCCGCGCCGTCGCTGCTCGAATGTTCCCGTGATTCCAACGGTTTCGGTGCATGTCTTCACGACAGAATGGCTGACGGCGGACTGCTCGCGCCGGAGGCGGGCAGCACCGAGCAGCCCGACATCGTCGCCGACGTGTCCAGCGAACCGTCCGCGCCGCCGGCACCGGCGGGCTGGATGGGGGCCAACGCCAACGAGTATGAGACGCCGGCTGCCGCGCCCGTGGGCCTGACCGGTTCTCCTGCGACGATCACCGGAGCCGAAGCCGCGCCGGTCGCCGAGCCGCCGCTCGAGGTGGCGATCGTGCCGCCGGCCGAACTGGCGACAGGATTGCCCTCGGCAGGCCCCGAAGCTGCCACGGTGACGCTCGATGCGACGGCGCCCGGCCTCGTCGCCGAAGGCGCGCCCTCCGCTGCTTTGGCGCCGGCCGCCGATGTTGCGCTCGTCGGGCCGCAAGGGGCCGTGAACGCCACCGGGCCGCAACCGGCCGAGCCGCCCGACGGTGCTGCGACGCTGACGCCGCCCGAGAGCCTGGTTGTCGAGGCGCCCACCGCGGAGCCCGAGGCGCCGCCGGTACAACTCGAAGCCGAGGCGAGCGTCGAGCCGATCGAGGCACCCGCGTCGACCGCCCCCGAATTCAACCCGCTTTATCCCAACGTCCTCGTGCTGCCGCCGCCGGCTTCGGGGGACAATTCGTCGTTCCGCACGCTGCAGTTGAACTGATCGGCCTTGCGAAAGTCGCGGTTCTCTTCTATCGGTAAATGACGATGAACACGATGCAGGACGAAGAACTGGCCGACGTGATGCGCGCACTGGGACACCCGGTGCGGCTGTCGATCCTGCGCATCCTCGCCGAGAAGCAGTCCGACTGCTGCTGCACCGACGTGACCGACTGCCTGCCGCTGGCGCAGTCGACGGTGAGCCAGCACATCAAGGTGCTGCTCGATGCGGGGCTGGTCGAGCGCAGCCCCAAGGGCACCCGCAATTGCTACTCGCTGAACACCTCGCGGCTCGCCGCGCTCAACGGCGCGTTCTCGGGGCTCTATTCCGGCCTCGCGGCTGACCTCGCCGCGCCGCGGCGAACGGAAACCGAGCCGGCCTGATGGCTTCTCCCGCACCGACGAGCAAAGCGCCGCGCGTGACCGCGGAAGGCTCGCTGCTCACCACCGTCCGCAATTTGTGGGGCTATATGTGGCCGGCGGGCAGGGCGGACCTCAAGCTGCGCGTGGTGCTCGCCATCGGCGCGCTGCTGCTGAGCAAGATCGCCACCACCTTCATCCCCTTTGCCTATAAGGGCATCATCGACGGCCTCAACCAGGCGGCCGGCAGCAACCAGGCGCTGGTGCTGGGCATTGCGGTGCCCATCGTGCTCGTCGTCGCCTATGGCGTGGGCAATATTCTCGACGCCGGCTTCCAGCAGCTGCGCGACATCCTGTTCGCGAGCGTCGGCCAGCACGCGGTCCGCAAGCTCGCCCGCGAGACGTTCGAGCACCTGCACAAGCTGAGCCTCCGCTTCCACCTCGCCCGTCGCACCGGCGGGCTGAGCCGGGTCATCGAGCGCGGCACCAAGGGCATCGAGACCATCGTGCGCTTCACGATGCTCAACACCGCGCCCACGGTGGTGGAGTTCGTCATCGTCGCCGTGGTCTTCGTGTGGATGTTCGGCGTGAGCTATCTGGGCGTGCTCGTCGTCACGATCTGGCTCTATCTCTATTTCACCATCAAAGCCTCGAACTGGCGCATCTCGATCCGCCGCGACATGAACGAGAGCGACACCGACGCCAACTCCAAGGCGATCGACAGCCTCTTGAACTTCGAGACGGTCAAGTACTTCGCCAACGAGCAGATGGAGGCGCAGCGCTTCGACAAATCGATGGAGCGCTACGAGCGCTCGGCGATCCGCATCTGGACCTCGCTGGGCTATCTCAATTTCGGCCAGGCCGCGATCTTCTATGCCGGCGTCATCGTCATCGGCATCCTGTGCGTGCAGGGTGTGCTCGCCGGCCAGCTGACGATGGGCGACTTCGTGCTGCTCAACACGTTTCTGATGCAGATCTACCGCCCGCTCAACTTCATCGGTTTCGTCTATCGCGAAATCCGGCAGGGGCTCACGGACATCGAGGAGATGTTCAAGCTGCTCGACCAGAATCCCGAGATCGAAGACAAGCCGGGCGCCGCGCCACTTGATATCAAGGGACCGGTCATCCGCTTCGATGATGTGACGTTCCACTACGATCCCGACCGTGAGATATTGAAGGGTATCAGCTTCGAGGTGCCCGCCGGCAAGACCACTGCGATCGTCGGGCCGACCGGCGCGGGCAAATCGACCATCTCGCGGCTGCTGTTCCGATTCTACGACGTCACCGGCGGGCGGATCACCATCGACGGGCAGGACATCCGCGAGGTGACGCAGGCGTCGCTGCGCCACGCCATCGGCATGGTGCCGCAGGACACGGTGCTGTTCAACGACACCATCGCCTACAACATCCAGTACGGCCGCCCCGGCGCGTCGATGGACGAAATGCGCGAGGCGGCCGACCTCGCCCAGATCGGCCCGTTCATCGCCTCGCTGCCCAAGGGCTTCGACACACCGGTCGGCGAGCGCGGGCTTAAGCTCTCGGGCGGCGAGAAGCAGCGCGTGGCGATTGCACGTACCATCCTCAAGGGGCCGCCGATCCTCATCCTCGACGAGGCGACATCGGCGCTCGACACCAAGACCGAGCAGGACATCAAGGCGGCGCTCGACGCGGTGAGCCGCAATAGAACAACGCTCGTGATTGCGCACCGCCTGTCGACGGTGATCAATGCCGACGAGATCATCGTATTGCGCGACGGCCTGATCGCCGAGCGCGGCACGCACCAGATGCTGCTGCTGCGCGACGGCCTCTATGCCCAGATGTGGGCGCGCCAGCGTGAGGCCAGCGAGGCCGAGGAGCGGGCGCGCGAGGCCGCCAACGACGCGCAGGGCTTCGTCAAGCGGGGCCTGCCCGCGGCCGAATGAGCGCACCTGGACTGCCGTAGACGTGCAGGACGAAGTCCTGGCGGAGCGGTCCCCGGACTTTGCAGGCGACGTCGCCTCAGGCGTGGGGGTCGAATGGTGCGGTGTTGGCGTGGAGCCAGGCCTCGATCACATCCTTGCGGAAAGAGCCAGCCTCGAGGTTGGAGTAGATGAAGCGCTCCGCTTGTTCGTTGCTTGCGGAAATGTCCGCGCCGTTGGCCTGCAGGAAGAGTTCGACGCAGGCATACGCGACGCGCTTGTTCCCATCGACGAAACCGTGGTTCATCGCCAGACTTTCCCAGAGGGCGGCAGCTTCTTCGATCAGGTCTGCATAATAGCCCGTCTGCGGCCGGAGCAGCGCGGACTCGATCAGACCGTGGTCGCGCACTCCGGACGCTCCACCGAACGTGCGAATGAGAACGTCGTGGATGCGAAGCACCTCGTCCAGCGTCAGATAGAAGGTCATCGCGACCTACTTGGCGAGTGCTTCGTACAGCGACTTTCGCCGCTCAACACTGCGCGCCAGAAGCTTGTCGACGAGGGGGCGAACCTTAGCCGAGCCCGCACGTCCGGTGAGCTCTGCATACTCCTCGGCCGACAGCATCACGGCGACGTCGCGACCATTCTTCTGGATGCGGACGGGCTCCTTGCGGGCCATTTCGAGAACTTCGCCGAACTTATTCTTGGCGTCGGTGGCGGAAATCTCGACCATCTGGCAGGCTCCATTAGCTAGAATAGCTAAAATAGACAATCGTCAGAGCTATTACAAGCCGCCAAAAACGAAAGGCCCGGATCGCTCCGGGCCTTCTTGGCTATTCCGCTGCCTGGCGGTTGCCGTCTTCGTCGTTGGCCGGTTTCGGCCGGGCCGGCGGGGTGGCCGGGAGGGCAGGGGGCGCCTCGGGGACGTCGACCACTTCGCCGTCCGGCGTGACCGCCTTGGTGCGGGGGCGGAAGACCATGGCCCACAGACGGCCGGGCAGGTGCAGCAGGCCCAGGAAGAAGCGGGCGAACTGGTGACCGGCCACCTTGGGGGCGACGATCATCACCGGCACCATCACCAGCGTGAGCGCGGTGGACACGAACAGGCCCGAAACCAGCGCCGCGCTGAGGTGGATGAACCACGAGCCGGCAAGACCGCCGACTACGATCTCGCGGCGGATGAAGTCGAACTCGACGTTCAGCGCCATCGGGATCACGCCCAGCGCAGTCACGGTGGCGGTGAGCAGAACCGGGCGGACGCGCTGGCTCATGGTGAGCAGCATCGCCTTGATCGGCTCGACGCCATCGTCGCGGGTGTAGTGGTTGTAGGTGTCGGTGAGCACGATGCCGTTCTTCACCACGATACCGGCGAGCGCCACGATGCCGAGGCCGGTCATGATCGCCGAGAACGACATTCCAGTGACCATCAGGCCAAGGAACACGCCCGCGAGCGACATGATGACCGTCGAGATCGTGACGAACACCTGCCAGAACGAATTGTACTCGAGCAGCAGGATGAAGAAGATCAGGAACAGCGCCATGCTGAAGGCGGTGACGATGAAGGCGTTGGTGTCGCCGATCTGCTCGTCTGCACCGCCGAAGGCAAGGTTCGTCGTGGCGGGGATGGTGCCGGCCTTGACCTGCTCGTCCCACCAACTCTTGACCTGGTCGACCTTGGCGTCGGCCGCGATCGGGTTGCCCTGCGCATCGTTGGGCAGCAGGTTGGCGGCGACGTTCATCGAGTAGATGCCGTTGCGGCGGCTGAGATTGGCCGTCTTGGGCACCGCCTTGCGCTCGATGAAGTTGCTGACCGGCACGAGGCCCTGCGCGGTGACGATGCGCAGCGAGTCGAGCGCATCGAAGGTCCGCTCGCCCTCAGGCAGGCGAACACGGATGTCGAGCTCGTCGGTCGCATCGTCGGGACGATAGGAACCGATACGCACGCCGCCCGTCACGAGCTGCACATAGGGGCTGAGCTCGCGCACGCCGACGCCGTACTTGGCCGCGGCGACGCGATCGATGGTGATCTCCCAGTCGATGCCGGGGGACGGACGGCCGTCCTCGACGTCGATGGTGTCGCCCAGGTCGTTTTCGACGAAGCTGCGCACCTTCTCGACCACCGGCAGGAGGTCGGAATAGAGCGTGCTCTCGACGCGCAGGTTGATCGCCTTGCCGGCGGGAGGGCCGTTCTCGACGCTCGAAATCTGCACGTCGAGACCCGGGATGTCGGCCACCGCGGTGCGGATGTCGGCGAAGATCTTGGAGGCCGGGTAGCGCTCGTTCCACGGCATCAGCTGCAGGCTGAAGCTGCCGATGGTGTCGGTGGGCGAGCCGCCGCTCATCATGCCGTCGCCGCCGCCGAAGGCCATCACGGAGTCCTGGATGCCCTGGACGGTGAGGATCTTCTGCTCGACTTCCATCAGCAGGTCGCGCACTTCGATCGGCGAATAGTTGCCGCGGGCGATCACATTGACCGTGCCGTATTCGGGCTCGGACGCCGGGAAAGCCTCGCTGCGCACGCCGGCGCCGGCATAGGCGACGAAGATGCCGATGACGATGGCAAAGCCGATGGGCAGCGTGACCAGCGGATAGTGCAACAGGCGCGACATGATGCGGACATAGACGCCGGTGAGGCCGCCCACCTTCTTCATGTCGAACTTGTCGGGATACATGACGATGTCGGCCTTGGCCTTCTCCTCGGGATCGACATGCGCCTTGGCGATGAACGCGCCAATGATGGGCATGAAGACCAGCGCCGAGATCAGCGAGGCACACATCACCACGATCACGATGATCGGCAGGTAGCTCATGAACTTGCCGATGATGCCCGGCCAGAAGAGCAGGGGGATGAAGGCACCCAGCGTGGTGAAGGTGGCCGACACGACCGGTACGAACATCTTGCGCGCGGCAAGGATGAACGCTTCCTTCTTGCTCACGCCTTCCTGCAGCTTTCGCTCGGCATATTCGACGACCACGATGGGGTCGTCCACGAGCACGCCCACGGCGAGCACGAGGCCGAACATGATCATCATGTTGATGGTCATGCCCAGGATGCTGACGACGAGGAAAGCCATCATGAAGGAGATCGGGATGGAGAGGCCGATCATGATGGCGGCGCGCCAGCCGAGGGTGGCGACGCAGGTGATCAGAACCAGCGCGACCGCGGTGAGCACCGCCGCCTCGAGCGACCGGAAGAGCTGCTTGGTGCTCTCGGCCTGATCGAGCAGGAACGAGTGCTGCACGCCCTGCGGCCAGCTGGCGGTGACCTCGGTCGCGACGCGCCGGACTTCGTCCGACACGGTGATGACGTTGGTGCCAAGCTTCTTGATCACGCCCAGCGTGATGGCGGGGGAGCCATTGACGTTGGCGTAGCTGGTCGCGTCCTCGAAGGTACGCGTGATGGTCGCCACGTCGCCGAAGGTGACGACGGTGTCGCCCACCGTCTTGAGCGGCAGGTTGTAGACGTCCTCGGCCGTGGTGATGAGGCCGGGGACCTCGACGTTGAACGAGCCCTGGCCGGTGTCGAGCGTGCCGCCCGGCACCACCATGTTGTTCTTGGCGAGCGCGTCGAACAGCTGGCTGGCGGTGAGGTTGTAGGCGTCGAGGCGGTTGAGGTCGATGGTGACCTGGAGCACTTCGTCGCGCGAACCGGAGATCGACACCGACTGCACGTCGGGCAGCTTCTCGAGCTCGTCGCGCAGCGCCTTGGCGTTCTGCACCAGCGCGCGCTCGGGCACGTCGCCATAGACCGCGACGTTGATCGAGGGCATGCCCGAGAACGAGATCTCGGTGACCGTGGGGGTCGTCGCGTCGCTCGGCAGTTCGCCGGTGACGCCGTCGATGGCCGCGCGGATATCCTGCAGCGCCTTGTCGCCGTCGACATTGACGTCGAACTCGAGGAACACCGAGGCGTGGCCGGTGGTCGAGGTCGTCGTGTAATTGACGAGGCCGTCGACTTCCTTGACGCGGTCCTCGATCGGCTTGGCGAGGAGCCGCTCGGCGTCGCCCGGCGACACGCCGGTCTGGCTCACCGAAACGTAGAAGTAGGGAATGTCGATTGCCGGGAAACTCTCCTTGGGCAGCGACGTGTAGCTGATGCCGCCGGCAACAAGCAGCAGGGCCATCACCGTAAGGACGACCCTGGGCATGCGCAGGACGCGCTCGAGGAAGTTCATCATGTTGCGGCAGGCTCCCCGTCTGCAGTCTTTGCATCGACGATCTGGCCGGGCTGGACGAATTCCTGTCCGACGGTAATCACATTGACGCTGAAGGGCAGGCCGGTGACCCAGACGCCTTCACGCGTATCCCGGATGATGGTCACGGGATGGAAGGCAACCTTGTTGCCCGCTTCGACTGTGCGGATGCCCAGCACGCCGTCATCGTCGAGCGTGAGGACGGACTGCGGCAGGACGTGGACCGGCGCGGTGCCGACATTGACCACCGCCTCGGCGGTGATGCCGTCGCGCAGCTTGAGGTCGGCGTTGGGCAGGTCGATCTCGACCGGGAACGACCGGGTCGCGTCATCGGCGGTGGGCGCGATGTAGCTGACGGTGCCCTCGGCCTTGTCGCCGGTGATGGTGGTCACGGCGGCCTTGAGGCCGAGCCGCGCGTACTGGATGCGGGCCTCGGGGACCGAGGCGATGAACAGCATCGGGTCGAGCTCGACGACAGTGGCGCAGGGCTGGCCCATCGAGAGCATGCTGCCTACGGTGGTCATGGGGTCGCTGACGGTACCGGCGATGTCGCTCTTGATGACGGTGCGGTCGAGCTCGAGCTGCGCGTTCTGCAACTGCGCCTGCGCGCCCTTGAGTTGCGCCTCGACGGCGAGGGTGGTGTTGGAAGCGGCAACGCCCTTCTTCACCAGCTCGAGATTGGCATTGTAGGCCGTCTGCGCCTGGTCGACAGCGGCCTGCGCCTGGTCGACCGCGAGCTTGCGGGCGCCCTGGTCGAGCGTGCACATGGTGTCGCCGGCCTTGACGGCCTGACCCTTCTTGACCGCCACCGACTGCACGATGCCCGAGGTCTGCGCCACGACATTGACGCTCGACTTGGCCTTGGTGCGGCCGCGCAGCGGCACTTCGATCGGCATGTTCTGGGCGGTGACGACGGCGATGCGCACCGAGCGCGGCGCGGCCGCTTCACCGCCGCCGGCCTGCTCATTGCGCTCGGCAATGGTCAGCTCGGGGTCGACGTGGCCGACCTGCTCGCCATGATCGTTGATGTGGGAGTCGTTGATGGCGTCGGTCAGCGGACCGCCGTCCTTCTCGACCAGCGAGACGATGTTCCGCTCGCCATTACCTGGACCGTTGCCGCCGGTTACGAGGATGCCCGAGGCCATCCAGATCGCCAGACCGAGCACGATGACGAGCGCGATGCCGTAGGAGTAAATCGCACGCATTGAGAAAATGCCCTCTATTCCGCGGCAGCAGCGGCATCCGGCCGCGCCATCGCGATCAATTCGCCCATGTGGGCTTCGATATGGTCACGCGCAAACGCCATGCAAGATCGGCCATGGTCGATTATCCAGCGATCGGCGGGACTGGTGTGGTTGGTGGCGAGCCGATCCATTTCGGCGACCGCCTGGTCGAGCGATTCGAGGCGCTCATTGAGCCGCTGGATGACCAACGACTGAGGTAGTTCTGGCGCAAAGCGCGCGAACAGCATGAACTCGCTGCGGTACTCATCCTCGCCCAGCTTGTCGAACAGCGAGTTGATGAATTCGCGGCGGCCCAATTCGGTGATCGAGTAGATCTTCTTGGAGGGCCGGCCGTCCTGCCGGGCGACGCGCGAGGTGACGAACTTGTCCGCCTCGAGCTTCTGCAACGCCGGATAGATCGCGCCATAGCTGGCGTCGATGAAGTAGGAGTACTCCCCTTCGACGCTGAGCTTGCGGATCTCGTAGCCGGTCGCCTCGCCATCATAGAGGATGGACAGGCAGATGGTGCGGACGTTCATGAGCAGGTGACTAGGCCATATGCTGGGCAAGAATATGCCGGGCCTATATACGCACACGGAAGTGACCACAAGCGCGCGCCACGCATGTAAGCCATGCGCGGTTAACGGGACCTTCAGCCGGCCGAAAGCGCTTTCTGCATTTCCGACACACCCTTAGCGGCTAGTTCGAGCGAGGCGGCAGCCATGAAAAACGGGTTCAGGTGATCGCCGCCACGGCCGTAGGTGAGGGGCCGGCCGTCGAGGGTGAGCACAGCGCCGCCGGCCGCCTCGAGAATCGCCTGGCCGGCCGCGGTGTCCCATTCGCAGGTGGGCGTGAAGCGCGGATAGAGCTGGGCGTCGCCCTTGGCGAGCAGGCAGAATTTGAGCGAGGAGCCAACCGAAACGTCCTCCGTGACGACGAGGGCGTCGCAGAACCCCTTGAGTGCATCGTGGCCGTGCGAGCGGGACGCGACCACCCGCATCGGGTGGTTGGGATTGGTCCGGATGGGCAGGAGCTCGTTGCGGTAGTTGATCTCGAACGCCCCGTCCGGCCCGCCCAGATAGGTGGCGCCGGAGGCGGGGGCGAGGATGACGCCGCGGGTCGGGCGCCCGCCCTCGATGAGCGCGATATTGACGGTGAACTCGCCGTTACGCTTGAGGAATTCCTTGGTGCCGTCGAGCGGGTCGATGCAGAAGAAGCGGTCGCCCAGCTCGGGAACATGGCCGGCCGCCACGCTTTCCTCGGCGAGGAATGGCAGGCCCGTCGGCGCCAGCAGCTTGAGGATGGCGGTTTCGGCGCGCTGGTCGGCCAGCGTCACCGGCGAGCCATCGGCCTTCTCGTAGATGTCGAACTCGTCCAGATAGATGTCCATGATCGGCGCGGCGGCGGCGCGCGCGGCGGCGAGCATGAGGTCGAGCAGCTTGTCCGGCATCCGGCGAAATCCTGTGTCGGCGGCGGTTTAGGGCGCGCTTGGGCGCCTGTCTATCGACAAAGCGTCCACAGTCGGGGAAGAACGGGCCATGACCCACGCCGATGCACAGGCGCTCGACCGCGCCGACCCGCTTGCCCCGTTCCGCGACCGCTTTTCGATCCCTCAGGGAACGATCTATCTCGACGGCAATTCGCTTGGCGCGCTGCCCCGCTCGGTCGCCGCCCGAACCGCCAAGGTGGTGAGCGAGGAGTGGGGGCGCGACCTCATCACGAGCTGGAACCGGCACGACTGGATCGACCTGCCGCGCCGCGTCGGCGCCCGCATCGCCCCGCTGATCGGCGCCGAGCCGGGGAGCGTCGTGGTGGCGGATTCAACCTCGCTCAACATCTTCAAGCTCCTGGCGGTGGCCGTCGGACGGTCGGACCGCCGGGTGATCCAGACCGAAACGGGCAATTTCCCCACCGACATCTATATCGCCGGCGGGCTCGCGACGCTGACCGGGCACGAGGTGCGTGTCGATGATCTGGCGGTGATCCGCGACGATGTGGCCGTCGTGCTGGTCACCGAGGTCAACTACCGCACGGGTGCCCGGCACGACATGAAGGCGCTGACGGCGCGGGCGCACGCGGCGGGCGCGACGGTGATCTGGGACCTCTGCCACTCGGCGGGCGCGTTCCGCGTCGACCTCGCCGGGGCGGGGGCGGACTATGCCATTGGCTGCGGCTACAAATATCTCAATGGTGGGCCGGGGGCGCCGGCCTTCGCCTATGTGGCGCCGCGCCATTTGCCCGGCCTCCGCACGCCGCTCAGCGGCTGGCTCGGCCACGCCGCGCCGTTCGCCTTTGCGCCCGACTACCAGCCCGCCGAGGGCACCGACGCGCTCCGCGTCGGCACTCCGCCGGTGATCTCGATGAGCGCGCTCGACGCGGCGCTCGAGGCGTTCGACGGCGTTGACCTCGCAGCGGTGCGGGCCAAGGCCGACGCGCTGTTCGATGTGTTCGCGGGCGAAGTGGGCGCCCGTTGCCCGGAATTCGAGCTGCTGACGCCGCGCGATGCCGGATCGCGCGGCACTCAGGTGTCGCTGCGCCACCCCGAAGCCTACGCCATCATGCAGGCGCTGATCGCCCGCGGCGTCATCGGCGACTTCCGCCAGCCCGACATCATGCGCTTCGGCCTGACGCCGCTCTATTTGCGGTTCGAGGATGTGTTCCGCGCCGCCGAAATCCTCGCGGAGGTGATGGCGACGCGGGCGTGGGACCGCGACGCGTTCAAGCGGAAGGCGAAGGTGGTGTGATCACCTCGGCGTTCCGTGCTCCGCGTCCTCGATCCTCGCGAAGGGCTTCTCAGCGGGAATGTCTAGGTCGTCCGCTATGGGCGCGAGGGGGCGCGAGGCACTCACCACTTCCCGATGACCCGCTTCACCTTGGCGATGAAGCCGCGGAGCTGGTCGGGGGTGACGTTGTTCATGTCGTAGAGGGCGAGGTAGGTCGGGGGGAGCCAGCCGCCGAAGGTGACCCAGCCCCAGCGCCTTGCCATGCGGCGCGGCGGATCGCCCATCACCATGGTGCGCCAGCGGTTGCCGCCATAGGAGGTGACGAAGGCGATCTTCTTGATGTGCTTGAGGTTGGGCTTGAGCTTGCCCTTGTCCGGTCCGTCGCCGCCTTCGAGCACGAACGAGACGCCTGGCATGAACACCTTGTCAAAATAGCCCTTGAGGATGGCGGGAAAGCCGTAGTTCCACACCGGGTGGACAACGACCATGCCCTCGGCGGCCATCAGGCGGTCGACATAGGGTTTCAGATCCGGCGTGATGTTGTCGGGCACGTCGTGGTAGCGCAGCCGGTCCTCGCGGCTCAGCACCGGGTCAAAGTTCTCGGCATAGAGGTCGACAAGATCGACCTGGTGCCCCTTGGCGGTGAGCGCATCTACAACGGCGTTACAGAGGGACCGGTTGTAGCTCGTCTCGAGCGGGTGGGCGTGCAGCACCATCACGCGCATCAGGCGGCACCCAGCGTCTTGAGGCCATCGAACAGCCAGGCGCGCCCGCTGTTGAGGTCGAAATTGGGGTCATCCCAGGCGATCATCTTGCCGGGGTTGAGTATGCCCTTGGGGTCGGCCTGCTTTTTGAACTCGAGCTGGTTGCGATCGGTCTTCTTCATGCCGCCCTCTTCGAGGGTGTAGCGGTGCGGGTTGAACACCAGGATGTCGTTTGCCTCGTGGATGCGGATGATCTCCTCGAGCCGCTCCTCGGTCGTGTAGCGCACGATGGGGAGGCCGGCGAAGACGATCTTGCCGTCGAAGCGGATCATCTCGAGATGCATCGGCACCTCGTCGCCAAAGTGTTCGATCGCCCATTTCACATGCTCGAGATCGGGATACTGCGTCTGCAGGTACGTGATGCCGGGGTCGAGCTTGAGCCCGCGCAGAGTCGTGTGGTTCCAGGCGAGCTCATAGATCGGCGGCAGCTTCCTGCGCTCGTCCTCGGCCAGCGTATCGGTGCGCAGCAGGAGATCGGCCTTGTGGAAGTCGACGAGGTCAATGAGGGCGGGAACCGCGGCCGGAGCGGCCATCAACAGCACCACCGACTGGTCGCGCGATTTCATGTAGGGCTTGTGCCGGTTGAACCAGTCGAACGGGAGAGGAGCCGCGACCGGCGAGATTTCCTTGAGCAAGAGGCCATCCTGCCGCGCCGCCTGTTCGGCGAAGGCGCAGGCCTCCATGACCGAGTTGAAGCCGACCATCACGTCGACCCAGTCATAGGCCGCCGTCAGCGGAATCTCGGCTTCGACGATGATGCCATTGGTGCCGTAAGCGTGCGCGACCTTGAGGATGTCGGGACCGGTGAGGTCGAGAATGCGCGGCGTCTCCTCGCAGGTGATGACCTTGAGGCCGAGGAGATTGCCGAAGGCGCGCAGGCCGCCCCAGCGCAGCGACCCGACACCGCCCGAGCCGCCGGCAATGAAGCCGCCCAGCGTTGCCATGCGATAGGTCGAGGGGTGGAACCGCATCTCGCCGCCGACAGCGGCCTTGGTCTGCTCGTCGAGCTTTTCGAGGATGATGCCGGCTTCGGCTCGCACGCGATCCTTGCTGATCGAAACGACGCGGTCGAGGCCGGTGAGGTCGAGGATGACGCCGCCCGAGAGCGGCATGGCCTGCCCGTAATTGCCGGTGCCGGCGCCGCGCGGCGTCACTGGAACGGCGTATCTGTAGGCGGCGGCGAGGATGGTGACGACCTCGTCCTGAGTGCGCGGCGTGACGACGAGCTGGGCCGTGACGTTTTCGAGCTCGGCCTTGAGGCGCGGCGAGTACCAGTAGTGATCGCGGCTCTTCTGCTGCACGATCCTCGGGTGATCCTGCTGCGGGATGTCGCCGAGCGCGGCGCGGAATTGGGTCAGGTCCATCTCAGGCCTCCATGAGGTCATCGAGTTCGCGATAGTCGGGAAGGGTGGTGTCGATCGCCGTGCCGTTGCGCAGCACAATGCGGTCCGATTGCGGGCGGGCCAGCAGCTCGGTCCAGTTGCGGGCGCGGAAGAGGAGAAGGTCCGCCGACGCGCCGACGGCAATCTGCGCCGTGTAGGCGAAGCCCGCAATGCCGGCGGCGTCGGCGGCGACGGTGCGGGCCCAGCGCCATGCGCCATCCATCGGATGGTCGAAATGGAGGATGCGGGCGCCCTCGCGCAGCACTTCGAGCGCGTCGAGATCGCCATAGGCGTAGAACGGATCGCGCGTATTGTCCGAGGCGATGGCGACGGGCACGCCGGCGGCGCGGAACTCGTGGAGGAGAGTGACGCCGCGCTGCAGCGGCGTGACGCCGCCACGCGCATTGCGGCCCATCAGATACATGTTGCACAGCGGCAGCGAGACGATCGCAATGCCGGCTTCGGCGACCCGCTCGATGGTGCGCTGCTGGATCGCTTCGCCCTGCACGGTGAGCGCGCAGCAGTGACCGGCGAGGACGCGCCCCGTGTAGCCGGTCTCGATGACGGCCTCGGCCAGCGCCAGCAGGACGTCGGACGTGGGGTCGAGCGTTTCGTCGGCGTGGATGTCGATGTCGAGCCCGTGCCGACCGGCAGCATCGACAACGGCCCGCATGGCCTCGCGCGACTGCGGGAAGCTGCGGACAGCCCCACCGAGGATGCCGCCGGCAGCGGCGACGCGCGCGGCGACGGCGTCGAGCATGGCGGGGTCCAGCAGGACCTGCGGGCCAACCAGCGACACCGCCTGGAGCTCGATGCGGCCGGCCCAGCGTTCGCGCATGCGGTCGAACACGTCCCACGAGATGTCGTGCTGCGGTGGCGTCGATTCGATGTGGGTGCGGATGGCGGCGGTGCCATGCGCATAGGCGCAGCGCAGGGCGAAATCCATGCGGCGCTCGACATCGGCGGCCGACCAGCGCGTCGTGCTGTCTTCGATCGAGCGGGTGAGGGCGGTTTCCCAGGTGCCGTCCTCATTGGGACGACGCGGCCAGATGTGGCCCTTGTCGAGATGGGTGTGGATGTCGACGAGCGCGGGCAGCACCAGGCCGCCGTCGAGGTCGCGGCCGGGGCCGGGGGTGTGCGGCGTGATGCTCGCGATGCGGCCGTCGGCGATCGCGATGTCGACACGCTCGATCTCGCCGCCGGGCCGGCCCATCATTGCCGACGGCACTGATGCGTTGCGCAGCGTCTCCATCAGTTCTCCCGGCGCACGGCGCTTTCGTGCCAGCGATGAAGGACGAGCCAGGAGATGAGCGAGGTGATGCCGAAGATGGCGACACCCGTGCCCGTGAGCATGAGCAGCGCAGCGAACATGCGCGGAATGTTGAGCCGATAGCCGGATTCGAGGATGCGGAAGGCGAGGCCCGAGCCCTGTCCGGCGCTGCCCGCGGCAAACTCCGCGACGACGGCGGCGATCAGCGACAGGCCGCCACCGATGCGCAGGCCGGCGAGGAAGTAGGGCATGGAGGCGGGGATCTTGAGGTAGAGCAAGCTCTTCCAGCGGCCGGCGCCATAGAGGTCGAACAGGTTGAGCAGATTGTGGTCGACGCTCTTGAGGCCCGCCACCATGTTGGAGAGGATCGGGAAGAAGGCCACGAGGAACGCGACGATCAGCAGCGCCGTCTGCGTGTTGGGCGTGTAGATGAGCAGCAGCGGCGCGATGGCGATGACCGGCGTCACCTGGAGGATCACCGCGAACGGGAAGATCGCCAGCTCGATCCATTTGGACTGCACCAGGAGGATCGCCAGTGCCACGCCGCCGACGAGCGCGAGAAACAGCGCCTGGAAGGTGATGCTGAGCGTGACCCACAGCGAGGGGAGGAGCGTGGGATAGTCGGTGGTCAGCGACTTCCACACATCGAGCGGGCTGGGAAGGATGTATTTGGGCGTGCCGCTGGCGACGACATAGACCTGCCAGATGACGACCGCGAGGACGAGCATCGCGACCGGCACCACGATGCGGAGGATCGTCTCGGCCGTCGAGGTGCGCGGCGGGGCGATGATGACGGCGGCGTCCGTTCCCTCGTCACCCATTGCCAGCTTAGTGTCCGACACTGCCGCCTCCCAGGTGAATCGCTTCCTGCAGGGCGCGCGACACGCGGTCGGTGGTGGCGCGGTACTCCTCGGACGTGCGGTAATTGGCGTCGCGGTCGCTGGAGGTGGCGAGCGGGATATCGGCCGAGACCTGGCCCGGCCGCGCCTTCATCACCACGATGCGATTGGAGAGGTAGGCGCTCTCGAAGACCGAGTGCGTGACGAAGATCACCGTCACGCCGGACTGCCGCCAGAGGCGCAGCACGTCGTCATTGAGCTTCTGCCGCGTAATCTCGTCGAGCGCCGCGAAGGGCTCGTCCATGAGAAGGAGTTTCGGCTTGGTGACGAGCGCGCGCGCGATCGAGACGCGCATCTTCATGCCGCCCGAGAGCTCGCGCGGATAGGCCTCGGCGAAATCGGCGAGACCGACGGAGGAGAGCGTCTCCATGACGCGCGACCGCGCAGCGGACTTGCTCACGCCCTCAAGCTTGAGCGGCAGATAGACGTTGCCGAACACCGTGGTCCACGGCATCAGCGTCGGCTCCTGGAACACGAAACCGATGTCGCCCTGCGGCAATCCCCTGGAGTCGAGCGTGCTGCCCGGCCAGTCGATGCTGCCCGAGCTCGCGGCGCCCAGGCCCGCAATGATGCGGAGGGCGGTGGACTTGCCGCAACCCGAGGGACCGAGCAGGCTCAGGAATTCGCCGCGCTCGACATCGAGCGACATGTCCTTGAGCGCCAGCGTGCCGTTGGAGAACACCTTGGACACGTTACGCATGGACACGACGCTGCGATCGGAGCGGTCCGGTCGATCGGCGGACAGTGGCTCGGCGACGGAAGGATCAGTCACAGGGGTACCGCGAAACGAAAGGGGCGGGCCCGATGCCCGCCCGCTCGTGTGTGCTTAAGACTACTTCACGAGCTCTTTGCCAAGACCCTGGCAGACGAGCTCGGTGGTGTAGGCCTGCTTGACGTCGATGCCGGCCTCGAACAGGCCGACTCCCACGAGCTGCTGGTAGAAATGGTCCCAGCGCTCGTCGGTCATGCAGCCGATGCCTTTGTCGACCGCGTCGCCGGAGACGGCGATGCCGTACTCCTTCATCTTGGCGATGCCATAGGCGATCTGCTCGTCGGTCATCTCGGGATTGTCGGCCTTGATCATCGCATTGGCGGCCGCGTTGTCGCCGTAGAGATAGTTGTACCAGCCGACGATGGAGGCTTCGACGAAGCGCTTGGCGACGTCCTTGTTGGCCTCGTACCAGGGCTTCATCGTCTCGATGGTGGTCGAGTAGGGCGAGAAGCCGTTGTCGGCGAGCAGGAACACCTGCGGCTCCCAGCCGGTCTCCTTCTGGATCGCCAGCGGCTCGGAGGTCAGATAGCCCTGCTGGATCGCCATGGGATCGGCGATGAACGGCGCCGGGTTGAAGGTGTAGGGCTCGTACTTCTCGTCGACGAAGGCAGGGTTCTTGGCCTTCATCCACAGGAAGTAGGAGATGAACCCGTCCTTGCTGAGGATGTATTTCGACGCGCCGGCGAGGTCGTCGAAGGTCTTGAAGCCGGCCTCGGGATGCGCCAGCAGGACCTGCGGGTCCTTCTGGAAGATCGAGGCGAGGGTGAGGGTCGGAATGCCTTCCTTGACCGCGTCGATCGCGGTGGTCATGCCGCCCATGTAGAACTGAATCTGGCCGCCGGTAAGCAGCGCGCGGTTGGCCCCCTGCGGGCCGCCCTGGCGGATGGTGACCTTGAGCCCGTACTTCTCATACGTGCCGTCGGCGACGGCCTGGTAGAAGCCGCCATGCTCGGCCTGGGCGAGCCAGTTGGTGCCGTAGCTGACTTCATCGAGCGCAAACGCCGATGACGCGAACGCGGCGATGGCGCCGGCCGCGACCAGTTTGAGGAGGGTATGCATGTCGGTAGTCTCCTGTTGTCCCTGAAGAGATCCCCGTGTGCCGGCTGGTGATTGGGGCGGACAGCCGGCCGATGCCCGATCGGCATCTTGGCGGAGATTAATTCAGCGCGGCTGACAAAAGAAAAGCCCAAAAGCGCGGCACCCGCCCATGTGCCTAGATATGCGCCAGCGCGGCATGCTTTTAGGCTGGCTTTCACGCACTCATGCCGGTTAGCTGTGCAGCAGCACGGGGCAGTTATGCACAAGCCGCTTTCACCGACCTCGATCCATCCGCCGTTCTCCGCCTATTCCAATGGCGTCGAGGTACCGCAGGGCCAGCGACTCGTCTTCTGCTCGGGCCAGTTGGGGATCGACCGGCACGGACGGATTCCCCCGACCGTCGGCGAGCAGGCAGCGGTCGCCTTCGACAATGTCGCGGCGATCCTGGCCGAGGCTGGGCTCGGCCTCGAGCACGTGGTGCGGATCAACGCCTTCGTGACGAGCCGCGAGCATCTCAAGCCCTATATGGAGGCGCGCAATGCGCGCTTCGGCCAGCCGATGCCGGCCTCGACGCTGGTGATCGTATCGGGGTTCTCGCGGCCCGAATTCTTCGTCGAGATCGAAGTTGTTGCCGCCGGGCCGGCGTCGGAGGTTTGAGCGTGGCACGCAAGATCTACTGGACCGATTTCTCCGCCGCCGAATACGGCGCCATCGACCCCATGAAGACGATCGCGATCGTCCCCATCGCGGCGATCGAGCAGCACGGACCGCACCTGCCGGTGGGCACCGACATGATCCTCAACCAGGGATGCCTCGACCTGCTTGTCGCGCGCGCGCCGGCCGATCTCGACATCCGCATCCTGCCCATCCAGCAGGTGGGCAAGTCCAACGAGCACCTGTGGGCAAAGGGAACGGTGACGCACACCGCGCACACGCTGCTCGATGCCTGGTTCGAACTGGGCCAGTCGATCAGCCGGGCAGGAGTGAAGAAGCTCGTCTTCGTCAATTCGCATGGTGGCAACGAAGCGGTGATGGACATTGTCGGCCGCGAACTGCGGGTGCGTGAGAACATGCTGGTGGTCAAGACCGGCTGGACCCGCTTCCAGCCGCCGGATGGATTGCTCAGCGACATCGAGCGGCGCCACGGCATCCATGCCGGCGACCTAGAGACGTCGCTGATGATGCTGTTCCGGCCCGAACTGGTCCACGCCGACAGGCTCGACGATTTCCGCTCGGTCGCGGCGCGCGACGAACAGCAGTTCAGATATCTGCGCCCCACCGGCACGCACGCCTATTCCTGGATCGCGTCGGACCTGAACCCCTCGGGCGCGGTCGGAAACGCCGCCAACGCTTCGCCGGAGCGTGGCCGGATCATCGCGGAGGCCGAGGTGACCGGCATGCTGGAGCTCTTGGCCGAGGTGGAGCGCTTTCCCCTGCCGGGGAACGCCTAGGCTCCCACGGCGCCTCCTGCCCGCGACCGGCGTTATTGACGCTTTATTGACCACGCCGGGGAAAAGCCGGATACAGCACATCAATACATCGCGCCCACTACAGAACAGCGCGTTGTGCCTAAAGGGATATTCAATGTCTGGCCGTGATGATCGCGGCGATTTCGCACCTCCTGGACGGAGACAGTCCTGACCACCACCGCTCTTGTCGACTCGAGAGGGCAGAAGCAGCGGGGGAGCGCACCCGGCACGATGCCGGTCGCGACCTTCGCGGGCGTATCTCTGTTCATCATCAGCCTCGTGTCCAATCTGCTGATGCTGGCCGGCCCGCTGTTCATGCTGCAGATCTACGACCGCGTGCTGTCGAGCCGGTCGCTGCCGACGCTGATGGCGTTCGTCATCATCATCACCGCCGTCTACATCTTCTATGCGTTCATCGAGACGGTGCGCTCCCGCATGTCGCTGCGCCTGGCCAATCTGCTCGATCACGCCATCGGCGAAAAGCTGTTCGAGGCCTCGATCCGCCTGCGGCTCGCCACCGGGCAGGCGGCAACGATGGATCCGGTGCGCGACGGCGACAGCCTGCGCACCTTCCTCGCCGGCCCCGGTCCGCTGGCGCTGCTCGATATGCCGTGGGTGCCGGTCTACCTCGCGGTAGTCTTCATCATCCACCCCTTCCTCGGCTGGCTCGCCGTGGGCGGCGCGATCCTCATCACCATCCTGATGATCATCAACGAGTTCGTGCTGCGCAAGCCGAGCAAGGACAGTGCCGCCGCCGCCAATGCCCGGCAGCGCCAGACCGACGATGCGCGCGCCAATGCCGAGACGGTGGTGGCAATGGGCATGATCGGCGATGTCGGCCGGCGCTGGATGCAGCGCACCGGCGACATGCTGACCACCCAGCGCGTGACCAGCGACCGCGCCAATTTCTTCTCCTCGATCACCAAGGCGACGCGCCTGCTGCTGCAGTCGCTGGTGCTCGGCCTTGGCGCCTATGTGGTGATCCGCGGTGAGATGACGGGCGGGCTGATGATCGCCGCCTCGGTCGTGACCTCGCGCGCGCTCGCCCCGATCGAGCAGACGATCGCGCAATGGAAGCAGTTCATCACCGCGCGGCAGGCCTGGGACCGGATCAAGCGCTATATGACGGCAGCCCCCGACCGCAGCCGCGAGACGATGCTGCCGCTGCCCAAGGGCACGCTCTCGGTGCGCCAGCTCGCGGCTGGCCCGCCGGGGGCCACCACGGCGATCATCGCCGGCATCAGCTTCGAACTGGAGGCCGGCGACGGCATGGGCGTGCTCGGCCTGTCGGGCTCGGGCAAGTCGTCGCTCGCCCGCACGCTGTGTGGCGTATGGACGCCGGGCGCCGGCGAGATCCGGTTCGACGGCTCGCTGCTCCAGCACTACGACCCCACCCAGATCGGGCAGATCATCGGCTATCTGCCACAGCGCGCCGATCTGTTCGACGGCACCGTGGCCGAGAACATCGCGCGCTTCCAGCCCGGCGCGTCGAGCGAAGACGTGATCGCCGCCGCGCGGCTGGCCAATGTGCATGACCTCATCTCGAGCCTGCCCAACGGCTATGACACGCAGGTGGGTACCAACGGCGACAATCTCTCGGCCGGGCAGCGCCAGCGCGTCGGCCTCGCGCGCGCCCTCTACGGCAATCCGTTCCTCGTGGTGCTCGACGAGCCCAACGCGAATCTCGACGCCGAAGGCGACGCGGCGCTGACCGATTCGATCCGCGCCGTGCGCGCCCGCGGCGGCATCGTGATCGTCGTGGCGCACCGCCCCAGCGCGGTGATTGCCGTCGACAAGCTGCTGTTCATGAAGGGTGGCCGGCAGGTCGTCTTCGGCCCCAAGAACGATGTGCTCAAGCAGATCACCGGCGACAATGTGCAGCCGATCAGGAATCCGGGAACATGACGGCTGAAGCCGGCAACGCGCCGCTGTTCGATATTGCCAGCCTCAAGCGCCACTCGGTGGTGGGGCTGCTCGGTGTCATCGGCCTGTTCGGCGGGCTGACCGCCTGGGCTGCGTTCACCGATATCCAGGGCGCCGTGATCGCCGGCGGCTCGCTGATCGTGGAGGGCTTCTCCAAGCAGGTGCAGCACGCCGATGGCGGCATCGTCACCGAGATCAATGTGCGCAACGACGACGCTGTCGAGGAAGGACAGGTGCTGCTCCGCCTCGACGACACCGCCATCAAGGCGAGCCTCGCCGTGGTCAATGCGCAGCGCAACGAGGCGCTGGTCATCGAGACGCGGCTGCTGGCTGAGCTGGCCGGGGAGTCCGATTTCGCGCTGCCCGCCGAGCTCGCGCCGATCAAGGACGATGCCGAGATCGCCTCGCGCTATGCGACGCAGCAGGAGATCCTCGCGGCGCGGGTACGCGACCAGTCCGGCAAGGTGAGCCAGCTCAACGAACAGATCTCCCAGCTCGATCATCAGATCGAGGGCCTCGATATCCAGCTCAAGGCCGCCGAGAAGCAGTACGAGGTGATCGCCGCGCGCACGGCCGACATGGAAGGGCTCTACGCCAAGAACCTTGTCGAGGCCGGGCAGGTGTCGACGCTGCAACTGCAACTCGCTTCCGCCGAGGGCGAAAAGGGCCGGCTGATCGCCGCCATCGCCCAGACCAAGGCGACGATCGCCGAGAAGGCCCTCCAGATCGAGCAGATCACCACCGAGTTCACGCAGCGCGCGCTCGACGAACTGCAGCGCACGCGGCAGGCCCTCGCCGAGGCGACGCAACAGAAGGTGGCGGCCGAGGATCGCGTGGCCCGCACCACGATCCGCGCCCCGCAGGCCGGCATCGTGCACGAATCGATCGTCCACACCGTGGGCGGCGTCGTCGGCTCGGGCCAGACCCTGATGATGATTGTGCCGCAATCGGACGATCTCCTCGTGGGCATCCATATCGACCCGATGGACATCGACCAGATCCAGACCGGCCAACGCGTGCATCTGCGCTTTTCGAGCCTCGACCAGCGCAAGACGCCCGAGGCCTGGGGGCATATCGAGCAGGTGTCGCCCGACCTCGTGGTCGAGCAGCAGACCGGCCGGCGCTACTACACCGCCAATGTCCGCATCGAGGCCGAGGACAAAGCCAAGCTGCCCGCCAACATCAAGCTCTTGCCCGGCATGCCGGTCGAAGCCTTCGTGACGACGGGCGAGCGCAGCGTACTCGACTATCTGATCCATCCCTTCGTCGCCGAACTGCAGCTCGCCTTCCGCGAGCCCTGAGTGCGGCGCCGCTCTGCTGCCTGCATCGAGGCTCCCGCCGTCGCGGGAGAACGACCAGCAATTTGTGGGTGAGGACGGCGAGGTGCTGTCCCCATCCGGACTGACGTAGTACAGTCACCTATCCACCGACGTCGGTGATGACCCCGGACGGGGTGTTGCGGCTTGAGTTGACGGCCGAATGGCGCAGGACGCGTCACCTGCTCTGGAGTTGGCCTTGGCAAGAATCTCGGCGTCCGCGCTGGCGGAGTTGCTTGAACTGGTCGCGCGCATGCTGCATTCGCGCGGCTATGCCGAGGATTTGTTCCCGGCCCAGTGGATGGCGTTGCGTTACTTCGCCAAGACGTCCACCGAACGCCGCACGGCGAGCGATCTTGCGCGCTTCCAGGGGCTGGCCAACGGGCCGGTGAGCCGGACCGTGCGCACGCTGATCACCAAGGGATTGCTGGCCAAGGCCGAGGTGCAGCCGCGCGGCCGCGCCGAAGTGCTCGACCTCACCGACGCCGGCCGCAAGGTGCTCGAATCGGACCCGACCTTCGAGCTCGAGCGCGCGATCGCCGGGCTCGACGAAGCCGACCAGGAAGCAACGGCGCGGGCGCTCGAAACCATCCTGCGCCGCGTCCCGTCGGGCCCGCGCTGAGGCGCGCGCGGCCGGCAAGCGGTGCGGCACCGATGTCGCGCCGCGGCGCTGCTTTGGCTGTTGATCGGCCGGGCGATTGCCGCTACAAGCCGGGCCGAAATGCGCCGACGGCACCTCGCGGCCCGTTTCCTTTGCGCAGGCACTGCCGGCCATTGGGGAATAGTTCAACGGTAGAACTACGGACTCTGACTCCGTCAATCTTGGTTCGAATCCAGGTTCCCCAGCCAAATCTCACTTTTAGCCGATTTGGCGCTCTTGCCCACCTCGACGTGGGCGGCGGTGGTTGCCGTTTCTGCAAGCATGTCAAAGGGTTGTCGGAAAGTTGCGACCACTTCGCCATCCTCCCAAGTGCAGTTCGATAGTAAGAAATTCAGCAGGCGGCGTTTTTCGCGCGGTTCCTGCATTGCGAATAGCCTTTGGGCGTTACGGGCAAGGTCCAGAAGCGCAACGCCTTCGTCCTTGTAGGATTTATCGGCGTTCTGGTGACGGTCGATCTCGCGCTGGCATCGATTCTGTTCTTCGCGCCACTGGTTCGACATTTTTTCATAGAAGGCGGTGTCCACCAGCCCGTCGAGCTTATCGACATACATGGCGTTGATGCGGTCCTGAAGCCGCTTGTGTTCGGCCTGATGGCGCTTGATCGCTTCTTCATGCTCGCGGCGTTCGTCGGCGTGGCTGGCGTGAAGCGCATCGCGCACCCATTCGAGCACCTCGTCATCGAAGCGAAGCCGCCCGAGCAATTCGGTGAACTGCGCTTCGAGCGCTTCCTCGCGCACATGCTTGCGGCGGCAGGATGCCGGATTGCCCTGGCACTTATCGGCGTAGCCGGTGCAGTGATAATAGATGTAGCGCTGCTTCTTGATTTCGCCGACGACGGCGCAGCCGCAGGCATGGCAGGCGATCAGGCCCGAGAAGGCGAAGTCATGCCGGCCGCGCTTGGCCTTGCTGGCGAAGCGGCCGTCGAGCACGCCCTGCACGCGCTCCCATAGTTCGACCGGCACCAGAGCCTCGTGCTTGCCCTCGATGAGCTTGCCGTTCCATTCGAACCAGCCGGTATAAAGCCGGTTGCGCAGGATGGTGTGAACCGTGCTCACCGGCACCTTGGCGCCGCTCTTGGGATAGGTGAGGCCCGCCGTATGCGCCTTGCGCGCCGCTTCTTTGAGCGAAATGTCGCCGCGCGCGTACCATTCGAACAGCTTGCCGATGAGCGGTGCGATCGCGGGATCGGTGGCGATGATCTTCTTGCCGTCCGGGCCGGTGACGTTGCGATAGCCGAGCGGAGTCTTGGTCGGCCAGATGCCCTGTTCGGCCTTCTCCTGCATACCCTTGCGGGCTTCCTCGGACAGGTTGTCGATGTAGTTCTTCGCCATCAGCACCTTGATGCCGTGCATGAACTTTTCCGAGGACCGCGACTCGCGAGACAGCACCACGCCTTCCTTTGGAAAGTGCATTTCCACGTCGAGTTCATCGACCGTCACCCAGTCTTTGAGGTTGCGATAAAGCCGGTCGGTCTTTTCGACCAGCATCACGCGGACGGACGGGTGCGCCTTCAGATAGGCGACCATCTCGCCGAAGGCGGCGCGGCCGGTCTGCTTCGCGGTTTCAACGTCGATGTATTCCTGCGCCACCGCGAAGCCGTTCGTCGCCGCGTATTCCTTGAGCAGCTTCAACTGCGCCGGGATCGAGAAGCCTTCCTTCTCCTGTTCCTTGGAGGAGACGCGAGCATAGATCACCGCCTGCTTGCGGGCGGGATCGGCGGCAGGTGCGGTTTTCGCGGCTCTTTTCATGTCGTTTAGTGTAACCTAAACACAATCGGATCGCAAGCATTCAGCGTAGTGGAATCATTGCGCCCTTGGCCGCACGGATCAAGCCGGGAACCGGACCGATCGCGAAGCTGTCCCGACTATCGCAAGGCCCGAAGGGCGTTCAGTATCACGGCCACGTCGATCGCTTCCTGAAAAAGAGCGCCCTGCACGGGCGGCAAATAGCCGAACGCCGCGACGATCATACCTGCGATGGAAAGCCCCAAGCCAATGAACACGCTTTGAAGGGCGATGGCGCGCGTTCGCTGGGCAATATTGAGCGCCGTGGCGAGCGGATAGAGTTCATCCACCAGAAGCACGACGCTTGCGGCTTCGGAAGACGCAGCCGCGCCGCGCGCGCCCAAGGCAACGCCAACCTCGGCGGTGGCAAGCGCTGGCGCATCGTTGACGCCGTCGCCCACCATCATGACGGGCCGCGTTGCCGCTTCGCGACGGACCGCGATCACTTTGCCTTCCGGTGTCAGATCACCAAGGATTTCGTCAACGCCAAGGGACCGGCCGACCGTTTGGGCGATGCGGTCCATATCCCCCGACGCCAGCACGATCCGCTCAATTCCCGCCGCGCGGAGCGCATCGAGCGTGGCGCGCGCATCCTCGCGCAACTGATCCTGAAGCAGGATGACCCCCGCGACCACGCCATCGACGGCTACCGCCACGGACTGCACGCCGTCATGATCGTCCAGCGCTTGCAGGAGCGCGTGGCCGCCGCTGCTCCGATTGCGCACATAGTTGTCGCCACCAATCGCGACACGCCGGCCGCCCACCGTTCCCTCGATGCCCTTGCCGGGAAGTTCGGCGATGCTAGACGGCGGCAGGAGCGTGAGGCCGGCGTCGGTCGCCGCCTGAATGAGCGAAGTCGCCATGACGTGCGCCGAAGCCTGATCGAGGCTCGCGGCGAGTCCCAGCACGTCATGCTCGGTGAACCCTTCGCCCGCTCTGATGGCGGTGATCGTGGGACGCCCCTGTGTCACCGTTCCAGTCTTGTCCAGGATCGCCGTTCGCACATGCGCCAGCGCTTCAAGAGCCGCGCCATCCTTCACCAGCGCTCCCAATTTCGCCGTTCGTGAAATACCGGAAATGATGGCGACAGGGACGGCAAGGATCAGCGGACATGGCGTCGCGACGACGAGCACGGCCAAGGCGCGGATCGGATCGCCGCTGAGGAACCAGGCGGCACCGGCGAGCGACACCGTGAGCGCCAAGAACCACATCGCGTAGCGATCGGCCAGCCGCGCCATCGGCGATTTGCTGGCCTGCGCCGCCTCGACGAGGCGAACGATCCCCGCATAGGTGCTTTCCGCGGCCGGTCGGCTTGCAATCAGGTCGAAGGCGGCGCCAACAAGCGTGGAGCCGCTCATCACTTCGCCGCCACGCGAAAGGCTCTTGGGGATCGACTCGCCGGTCAGTGCCGAAAGATCGAGCACCGCGACGCCACCGGCGACGTGTCCGTCCACCGGAACGACATCGCCCTGGCGAACCAGAAGCCGGTCGCCCTGGCGGATGGTCGCGATCGGCACTTCTTCGAGCGTATGGTCGCGATAGCGCATGGCGGTGAAGGCGACGCGGCCAAGCAGCGCCGTCATTTCGCGGCGCGCCCGTCCTTCCGCGAAGGATTCGAGCAACTGGCCGCCCGCATACATCAGCGCCACGACGTTGCCGGCGAGGCTTTCTCCGAAGACGAGAGCCGCCGACATCGACAGCGCTGCGACGACATCGAGCCCGACATCGCCGCGGCGCAGCGACGCGTTGATCTGGCCGAACAGGGCGAGCAGAACCGGCAGTGTCCCGAGCGTCCAGGCGAGATGGGATGATCCCGCTTCGCCGCGCCACCAGAACCAGCCGCCGAGCGCGAGGCCGAGCAGCGCGATACCGACGAGCACGCGCGGCGCAAAGCGCCGATAGGCCGCTCCGACCGTCAATCGTGTCTGAACGCGCTCTGCATCTGTTGCTCGGGTCTCCGCCACCTCAGTTCAACATCCAGATCGAGCCGTTCAGCAGCGAGGCGAAGGCGACCCAGGCGGCGTATGGCACGAACAGCCACGCCGCCACGCGATCCAGCCGCCACGCGGTGGCGATGAAGGCGAGAATGGCGGCGAGCATCAGCAGGATCACGACGAGCGCGAGCCCGAGTTGGTGAGCGCCGAAGAACACCGGCGTCCACAGGAAGTTCAGGGCGAGTTGCGTCCACCACAGCTTCATCGGCCAGCCGGTGCGATCGCGCTGCCAGACACGCCAGCCGGCGATGGCGATGAGGACATAGAGCACCGTCCACACCGGACCGAACAGCCAGGCGGGCGGGTTGAAGGAAGGCTTGACGAGCCCGGCGTACCATTCGCCCGGCGTGGTGAGGAAGCCGAGAACAAGCCCGCCCCCCAGTACGAGAACGATGAACAGCATCAGCGAGACATAACGGTTCATGGCGTGGGGTTTCCTTCCATCATTCCGCTGCCTCCAGTTCGCGTTCCCCGGCCGGCGCCAGCGCCTCGGCGAGCAGCGCGTCGAGCAGGCGGCGGCGGGTGGCGGCGTTGGCGGTGAGGCTCGCCTCCAGCCGATCGCAGAGCGCCATCAGCACATCGACCTTGGCGACGATGCGGTACTGTTCGGCGAGCGGTGGGATCGGCGCGAGGAAGTTCCGAAGGGGCCGAAGCGCGATTGTCGGTTGCGCGGTCCCCGTAGTGCTGCGCGTCGCCTGATCGTAAACCAACGGCGAAGCAAGAAGGGCCATTAGGAAGCGCACGCTCATCGCTTCGACCGGCTTTAGGATCGCTATGTGCCGCTGTACACAGAAGGCGCGATCGGTCTCAACAAGCGCGGGCCGACCATAGGTCGCGCCGACAACTGTATAGAGGATGTCGCCCTTGGCGGGCGTTCGATAGGGCGCGAGCGACTTGAAATAGGCTTCCGGCACCAGCCGGCAGCCGGTGAAGTCGAGGCGCCCGGTAGTGACATTCCCAATCGTCAGAAACGCCACGCCTTTGTCGGCTTTCGGCGGTGGCTGGTGGTCGCCATCGGTGATCACCTTGAACAAGGCGCTTAGGCGCGCCCATTCCCAACTACTAGGGGCGGCGAACGCCAGATCGTCATCCGAGATTGGATCAGCCTGCGCTTGACCAATTCGGTTGGCTTTGCCGTAGGCGGCAATCTCCTTCGCGATCCGCTTCAACAGTTCCGATGCCGGTTCGTCGCCCGCATCCTGCGGCACAAGCTTGCCGCGCACGGCGAGGTTGAGAATGGTCTGGCGCAGGCGCTTGATCTGGTCGGGGCGTGTGGTGAGCGCCGGCAGCGCGTCGAGGGCGAAGCGGGCGTCGGCCTCGAAAGTTTCTGGATTGGGCGCGTTGAGGCGGGCGAGGCTCGCCGCCGTCAGCCGGTCGCGCACCGCCTCGCGGCCCGCCCGCGCCGCCTCCAGCCGGTCGCACAGGCCCATCAACTGATCGACCTTGGCGACGATGCGGCGCTGTTCGGCGAGGGGTGGGAGGGGAAAGGGCGCGACGATTGCGTCTGGCGTCCGCAGGCGTGGCATCTTGGTGCCTCGCCCCAATCGTTCGACATAGGCCACGAAGTCCGGGCGGCGAAATGCTAGGGCGCAATATTCCGGGCATAGCCTAAGAAGCGGACGGATTGCGACGATCTCAGTTGTCGAATAGCCGGGCTCATCGGCGACCACCACCTTGTTCAGATAGGGGCGCAGTTTGCCGTAAAGAATGTCACCGGGTTCAAACTCGGATTTCGTGCTTTGCGAATCTCGATCGCTGACACGCAGGCGTTCGATGATCCTCGACGTATCCTTCTCGATGTCCTCAAGCTCCAGAAGCCATCGCGATTGATCCAACTCCTTCGGATCGCGCTTTGTCCCGGCATCGTAGTCGAAGATGTCGCCGACACGCACCCAAGCCCAAGTCCTCGGCAATACGTAAAGCGCTTCGGCATCTGTGATCGGCTCAAGCGTTGGCGGCTTTCTGATATCGCCCGCCTTCGCCAGCCGCGCCTTTTCCTTGGCGATCCGCTTTAGCAGGTCCGACGCCGGTTCGTCGCTCGCATCCTGCGGCACCAGCTTTCCGCGCACGGCCAGATCGAGAATGAAGCGGCGCAGCCGGGCAATCGCGTCGGGCGTGTCGGCGATCCGCTCATAATGCAGCAAAAGGCGTTCCGCGTTCATCGGGCCAGCGCCTCGACGAGTATCGCCTTCAACTGGTCGCGCAAGCCCGCCGTCTCGACCTCGGCGCGGGCAAGGTCTGCCAGCAGCGTTTCCGGGTCGCCGTGATCGTCGGCTTGCGTGTGCGGGTTCTTGATGTCGAGATTATAGCCGCGCGCCTTCACCTCCTCGGCCGTCACGCGCCAAGCCTGCGGGGTCTCCTCCCGGCCTTTCCGCGCCTTGCCGCCCCACCAGTCGATGCAGCCTTGAAAGTGTTCCAGCCGGATCGGCTTTGTCATCGAATAGGCTTTCTGGCCTTCGGGCACGCGGTGCTCGTAGAACCAGATGTCTTTCGTCGGCGTGCCCTTATCGAAGAACAGCAGGTTGGTGCCGATCGAGGCATAGGGCTTGAACACGGAATTGGGCAGGCGGACGATGGTGTGGAGATTGCACTCCTCCATCAGATGTTCCTTGAGCCGCGTCTTGACGCCCTCGCCGAACAGCGTGCCATCGGGCAGTACCACGGCGGCGCGGCCATCCTGTTTCAGCAGACGCACGATCAGCGCCAGGAACAGGTCGGCGGTTTCCTTGGTGCGGAAGGTCGGGAAATTGTTCTCGATGCCGTCTTCCTCGCGCCCGCCGAACGGCGGATTGGTGACTACGATATCGACGCGCTCGTCCTTGCTCCACGAAATCAGCGGCCGGACCAGCGTGTTGTCGTGGCGCACGAAGCTCGGGTCCTCGATGCCGTGCAGCAGCATATTGGTGACGCACAGCATGTGCGGAAGCTGCTTCTTCTCCACCGCGCGCAGGCTCGCCTGCATGGTCTCGCGCTGCTTCGGCGTGCGGACATAGCCCTTGGCTTCCATGTGGCGGATGGCGCAGGTGAGAAACCCGCCCGTGCCGCAGGCGGGATCGAACAGGATTTCGCCGGGATGCGGATCCATGCGATCGACCATGAAGGCGGTCACGGCGCGCGGCGTATAGTACTCGCCGGCATTCCCGGCCGATTGCAGGTCGTTGAGCAACTGCTCGTAGAACTCGCCGAAGTGCCGCCGCTCGTCGAGATTGTTGAAATCGACCTGATTGATCTTGTTCACCACCTGCCGCAGCAACTGGCCGGATTTCATGTAGTTGTGGGCGTCCTCGAACACGTCGCGCACCACGCGGCGGCGGTCGCCCGGCTTGGCGGAAACCTGCAATCCCTTCAGCGCCGGAAACAGCTCGTCGTTGACGAAATCGAGCAACGCTTGCCCGGTGATGCCTTCCGGGTCCGCCGCCCAGTTGCGCCACTGGAAACGCTCGGGGATCGGCGAGCGATAGCCGTCCTTGGTGATTTCGAGTTCCTGATCCTGATCGTCGATGATCTTGAGGAAGAACAGCCAGGTGAGCTGACTGATGCGCTGCGCATCGCCATCCACGCCCACGTCCTGGCGCATGATGTCCTGAATGGATTTGACGGTGGTGCGGACGATCATGGCTCAAGCGGTCTCCTGATAGAGCGCGTCCTGCATCTCGTGGACGGCCTTTTCGAAACCCTCCTTGCCGCCGAACGCCTTGATGAGTTGCAAGGGCGTGCCCATGGCGGTGAAGGGCGTCACCTTCAGCACGTTGGCGTCGTCGAGATTGAGCACGCCCTCGTCGCGATACTTTTCCAGCAGCGCATCGAGCACGGCGCGGGCCTGCGGCCCATACTTCGTGAACACGTCGCGCTTCCTGACGTTCTCGGCCCGCTCGCGGCGGGTGAGCGGTTGTCTGTCGAAGGCGACGTGGCAGATCAGATCGAAGGGATCGAGGTTCTTGCCGAGTTCGTCGGCCACGGCGTCGAGCGCCAGGCCCTCGGCCTCCAGTTCCTCGATGATCGCCTGCTTGCGTTCCGCCGATTTCCAGCGCTTGAGGAAATCGTCGAGGCTGGCGAAGCGCTTCTTCAGCGCCGTCTTGGTGAAATCGCGCAGGGATTCGGTGACAAGCTTGCCGTTCTCGTCGAGATATTCGACGCGCTCGGCGAGGATGCGAGCGCCGACGCCATCGACACAAATCTTTCGGATCGGGCCACCGGGCGGCAGCGGCAGGCCCGGCTGATCGACCACCGTTTCATCGTCGCCGGGTTCGGGCGGGATGGTGTCGTCGCCTTGCGGCGCGTCGTCGGGCGGCGTGATCGGGTCGCCTTCGCCCGGCTCGTAAATCTGCACCGGATCGCCGTCGAAATCCGGGTCGGCGAAATGGCTGGTCGCGCCACGAAAGTCGATCAGCGTGAAATAGAACTTCTTGGTGTCTTCGTGCACGCGAGTGCCACGCCCGACGATCTGCTTGAACTCGGTCATCGAGCCCACCGCGCGGTCGAGCACGATCAGCCGGCAGGTCTGCGCATCGACGCCGGTCGAGAGCAGCTGCGAGGTTGTCACCAGCACCGGATATTTCGATTCCGGGTCGATGAAGTTGCCGAGCTGGTCCTGGCCTTCCTTGTCGCTGCCGGTGATGCGCATGACATAGCGCTGGTTCTCCGCGACCAGATCGGCGTTCTCGTTGACCAGCGCCTGCCGCATCCGCGCCGCGTGTTCCTCATCGACGCAGAACACGATGGTCTTCTGGAAGCGGTCACCGCTTTCCTTCAGGAACTCGCTGATCTTTCTCGCGGTCAGCACCGTGCGGTCGTCGAGCACGATGTGCCGGTCGAAATCCTTGGTGTTGTAAATGCGGTCCTCGACCTCGTTGCCGTCCCGGTCCAGTTGCCCGAGTTCGGGGCGATAGCCTTCCACGTCGCGGTCGATGTGAACCTTGATGACCTTGTAGGGCGCGAGGAAGCCGTCGCTGATTCCCTGCTTCAGCGAATAGGTGAAAACCGGCTCGCCGAAATAATCGGTGTTGGAGACGTATTCGGTTTCCTTCGGCGTGGCGGTGAGGCCGATCTGCGTCGCGCCGGAAAAATGCGTCAGGATTTCCCGCCAGGCCGAATCCTCGGCCGCGCTGCCGCGATGGCATTCGTCGATCACGATCAGGTCGAAGAAACCGGGCGAGAACTCGCGATAGAGCTTCTGCTCCTCCTCCGGGCCGGTGATCGCCTGATAGAGCCCGAGATAGACCTCGAAGGCGGTGTCGATGCGCCGCTTCCGGTCAAGCGCCAGCGGCAGATCGACCGTGGTGCCGTCCTGCCGTTCGATCGTCTTGGCGTGGGTGGAAAGCTTCGCCATCGCCGCACCGAATGGGCGGAAATCGTTGACCATCGTCTGGTCGATCAGCACGTTGCGGTCGGCGAGGAACAGGATGCGCTTCTTGCGGCCCGCCTTCCACAGCCGCCAGATGATCTGAAACGCGGTGTAGGTCTTGCCGGTGCCGGTCGCCATCACCAGCAGCACGCGGTCGCGGCCTCTCGCGATGGCCTCGATCGCGGCGTTGACGGCGTTCACCTGATAGTAGCGCGGGGCCTTGCCGCTGCCGTCGTCGAAATAGTCCTGAAGCACGATCTGCTCGGCTTCGGCGTCGAGGCCCTTCCAGGCGCGATAGCGCGCCCACAGATCGGCTGGCGACGGGAATGCGTCGAGCCCGAGATTCGTCTCTACCGGAACGCTTCGGCCGGTGCGGTCATGGAACACGAAGCCGTCGCCGTTCGAGGAGAACACGAAGGGGATGTCCAGCGTCGCGGCGTAGTCGAGGCCCTGCTGGATGCCGTGGCCGACGCTGTGCGTATTGTCCTTGGCCTCGATCAGCGCGATCGGGATGTTCGGCTTGTAGTAGAGAACGAAGTCGGCCTTCTTCGCCTTGCCGCGATAGGTCATCTTGCCGCGCACGATGATCCGGCCCTTGGTGAAATAGACCTCCTCCCGAACCTGCACCATCTCGTCCCAGCCGGCCCGCTTGACGGCCGGCAGGATGAATTTCGTGCAGATATCGCGTTCGGTGAGGCTCCGTTTATCCATTCTCGCAGGCGAATCCTTCAATCGTTCAAGTCAAAATTGAGTATTGGCACGGATGCGCACCGTTTGCATCCGGGTGCGAACCCGCGAACTTGAGGGTGCGCACCCGGTTCGCACCCCTGCCGCTGGCGGCGGATCGCGCCTTTGCCGCCCGCACAGGACAGGCGCCGGAAAGAACCTAAAGGCCCGCCCGCATCGGGAAAAGACGCCCACCGGCCTATTCCTCGCCATCCACCTGTTCGATAAGGCCCTTCATGCCGCGCAACAGCGCGATCAGGTGCCGCCGTTCGGCGATGGCCTCGGCGGTGTAACGTCCATGCTTGAGGGCGTGGCTATTGCCCTTCGGCGCGCCCTTGGCCTTGCCGCCGTGCATCCGGCAGCGCCCGTTCGCCATCGCGGGCGACTGGCACGGCGTCCCGGCCCGCGTCCGGGCGTGGCAACGCGGGCTCAGGTGCATGGGCAATCTGGCCGGCAATCTGCTTTGCATAGGGTTGTTCCTCGATTTTGCTGGCGTCCCCACCCCCCGGTTGACGGGGTGCGGCGACCATGCCGACCACCGCTTGCCCGCCCGCATGGACGTGGACGTGTTCGACCGTGACCTTTTGCTGGCCCTTGCCGCGATGGCGGTTGAGGGCTTCGAGCAGCGCCGCATAGGTGCGCGACAGCTTGTTCGCCTGCGCAAGGTTCTCGCGCCGCCCCTCGAAGGTCTGTTCGCCGATCATGGCGCGCCGGTAGCATTCCATTGCGGCGTTGTGGGCGGCGACCAGTTGCGCCGCCATCATGCCTTCAAGTTCGTCCTTTGGTGCGATGCCGATCAGCGCGGCGACCGTGGCGCTCAACTGCTTGTCGCGCTCCTCCGGGCTTGAGTTCTTCAGCCACAGCGCCTGATCGTCGCTTTCGGTGAAGGCGGCACCGGGAAAGCGGTTCTCGAAGCGCGCGATCTCGACAAAGGGATGGTCGATCGGTTCGGACGGCTGAAGCACCCGCTGCTTTCGATCGGGGAATGCCTCGTCCCAGGCGGCGAAGACCAGCTTGCGCGGCATCAGCACGCAGGAGGCATAGAGGTCTGCCTGCAATTCGATCCGCGCCTTGGCCTGGCTGGTCCGGCAGATGACGCTCGGCGGCGCGTTGCCATCGAGCATGGAAGTCTGCGCCGGGTCCTTGCCGAACAGATGACGATGCAGACGCCAATGGCCGACCTCGTGCGCCGCCGTGTAGCGGTAGCGCCCTTCCTTGGCGGGGTTGGCATCGGGATCGAGGCTTTCGTCGATCACGATTCGCTTCTGCTCGAAGAAGATCGCGCCGAGGATATCGGGATCGAACCCGATGCCCGAGCGCGGCACACCGAACAGCCGGTGCGTGTCGTCGAACTCGATGCCGATCTTCAAATGCTTCTCGATGATGTCGTCGATCGCGATGGGTGCCTCGATCGTGACGCCGCGTGCATGGGCGTATTCGGCGAGAAGCGCCTGCGCGTCCTTCTCGATCGCCTCGTCGGGCACATAGGAAACGAACTTGGTCATTGATCGCCGATCCTCATCTGCATCTTCGAAATCGTCATCGCCCGATCAGGCGTTCACTTGTCCTTCGCCTTCTGCGCGTTGCGGGCCAGTTTGGCGATATCGTCAGTGGTCAATCCCTTCGTGGTCCGCAGCAGCGCCGCCAGTTCCACCGGGTGGCGCTTGATGATGTCCGACAGGTCGCTCGCCACGCGGCCCGCCCGCGCCAGCAGTTCGTCCACGTCGCAGCCGATGATCTGCGCGATCGCCTTGACCTTGTCCTCGGCCGGCGGCGCGAACTCGTCCCGCTCCACCTTCGACAGATAGGTCGGGCTCACCCCGATCATCTTCGCCATTTCACGCAGGCCGATGTCCTTGGCCTCGCGCGCGCGGCGGACGAACTCGCCGAACTTCTCCCCTGACATGCCGGTCTCTCCCGTCCCGTGTTTACGAACCACTTTACAGAGAAATCGCCGATTCGCGCCGTGCCGTCAACTAATACCTAAACACTCTCGGCGGATAGTGGTTCAGCGGCGAGCCGCAGCTCGCGAACGTCCTCAAGAACTCGCCTGAAATCGGGTTCCGGCGCGAAGCACATGGTTCTATAAGCGTTCAGAAACGGCAGCCAACGCGCCCCGCGCTCCGCGCAGCCCCCCGATGACAAAACGGTAACCCGGGTGCCACGCCGGCGCCCCATTTCGCCATCATATGCGCCGTCGAACCAGTCGGGGGCGTGCCCCCGGCGGGATGCGGGGGGCGGTCCAGCGTCGAAACCCCCATCCCACCTGACAACCCCACATCGTGCCGGCTTCGGCCGGCCCCTATAGGATTGACATGACACGCTTCCTCTCCTGGGCGGCCGCCCTCGGCCTTGCCGCCCTGACTGCCGCGCCGGCTCTCGCGGCCTCCGCTTCCCCCGTCGGTTCGTGGGAAGTCACGACCGGCGAGGCCCGCTACAAGATCACCGCCTGCGGCGACAATGGCGAGTTGTGCGCCAAGCTAATCTGGCTGCGCGACGACCAGCGCACCGAGCAGAACCTCGCGGTGCTGAACAAATATGTGGTGCGTGGCGCCGAGCAGACCACTGCCAATGAGTGGCAGGGCAATGTGCTGTTCGACGGCAAGGCCTATGAGGGCCGCATGACGCTCAAGAGCACCAACTACATGACGCTCAAGGGCTGCTCGGGCATCCTCTGCCAGACTTACCAGCTCACGCGGATTTGACGGCCGGCGCAGCGGGCGCCCCGCCTGCGTCCCCATGAATGCGAGCGCCCCGGGTTAACTGCCCGGGGCGCTTTGCTTTTGACAGGCCGTTGCGGTCTGCCGTAGGGTTTGCGGGACGTTAGAACAATCTGCGCCAGGGCGCTGCCGGTCCACGACCGGAGGGGCGACCGCGCAGGCAAGAGGTTGGCGAGTGATCGAGCAAGATCAATCCGCCGCCGCAGCCGCGCTTTCGGGCGTGGCGGAAGCCGAGGGGCGGGGGCCTCAGCGGCTCGAGACTGCCAAAGGGCCCCAGGGTCCGAGGAGTCATGCGGAGAGGCGGAACTCCAACGCCCCGAATCCGCCCAGGCGGCCGCGTGGACCCGTCTACGCCGCGCTCGACCTTGGCACCAATAATTGCCGCCTGCTCATCGCGCGCCCGCACGAGAAATCGTTCCGCGTGCTCGACGGCTTCACCCGTATCGTGCGGCTGGGCGAGGGGCTGTCGACCACCGGCCGGCTATCCGACGCCGCCATGGACCGGACCATCGAGGCGCTCAAGCAATGCCGCAACAAGCTGCGTGAGCACGAGCCGGCGCGCATGCGCCTGATCGCGACGGAGGCCTGCCGCTCGGCCGCCAATGGGCCGGAGTTCATTGCCCGCGTGAAGGCCGAACTGGGCATGGAACTCGAGATCGTCGACCGCCAGACCGAGGCGTCGCTGGCCGTGACCGGCTGCGCCGACCTGATCGAGGATGCCAGCGACGGCGCGCTGATGTTCGACATCGGCGGCGGCTCGTCGGAACTGGCCTGGCTCGATTTCCGCGGCGGGCGGCCGCGACGGCAGGGCCGGATGTCGGCCTCGATCCGCTCCTGGCAGTCGCTGCCGGTGGGCGTCGTGTCGATCGCCGAGCGCTTCGGTGGCGTGGACGTGACGGCCGAGACGTTCGAGGCGATGGTTGCCTATGTCTCGGGCCATCTGCGCGACTTCAAAGGCCGCGGCAAGCTCAAGCAGATGATCGCCGAGCACCCGGTGCACCTGATCGGCACCTCGGGCACCGTGACGACGCTTGCCGGGTTGCATCTGGGCCTCGAGCGCTATGAGCGGCAGAAGGTCGACGGCCTGTGGATGAACCGCGCCGAAGTCGACGCGACGATGAAGGCGCTGCTCGCCATGCCGTTCGACCGGCGCGTCGGCCACCCCTGCATCGGGCGCGACCGCGCCGATCTCGTCTTGCCCGGCTGCGCCATCTTCGAGGCGATCCGCCGCGAGTGGCCGACCGAGCGCGTGCGCGTCGCCGACCGCGGCCTGCGCGAAGGCATTCTCATTTCCCTGATGGACGAGGACCGGGCCAACCAGCGCCGGCCCCAGATGGCACGGCGCTGATGGCCAAGACGACGAACATGGGCGGCGGCACGGGCCGCAGATCCGACCGCGACCTCAAGGTGCGGGTGAAGACCTCCAAGGGCCGCAAGATCGGCTCGACGCTGTGGCTGCAGCGGCAGCTCAACGATCCCTATGTGGCCCAGGCGAAGGCGCAGGGCCTGCGCTCGCGCGCGGCCTACAAGCTGATCGAACTCAACGAGCGCTACAATCTTCTGCACAAGGGCATGCGCGTGGTCGACCTGGGCGCGGCCCCGGGCGGGTGGAGCCTCGTCGCCGCGCCGATCGTCGGAACGACGGCGGACAATCCGCTGATCGTGGGCATCGACTATCTCGACATGGACCCCATCGAGGGCGTGGTCCTGCTCAAGAAGGACTTCAACGACCCCGACGCGCCGGACGCGCTGATCGCGGCGCTCGGCGGTCATAAGCCGGACCTCGTCATGTCCGACATGGCGGCGCCGACCACCGGGCATCGCGCGACCGACCATTTGCGCATCATGCAGCTGGTGGAGCTTGCCGCCGATTTCGCGGTGCAGGTGCTGGCGCCGGGCGGCGCGTTCATCGCCAAGGTGTTCCAGGGTGGCACCGAGCACGAGCTGCTGCACCTGCTGAAACGGCATTTTACCACGACGCTGCATGCCAAGCCGCCGGCCTCGCGCAAGGAGAGCGCGGAGAGCTATCTGGTGGCGAAAGGGTTCAAGGGGTAGGGGGCGCACAGGCGGACGCTCGCGCCAGCGTCCCCCACCGTTGCCGTCGCTAGCGTTTAGGCCGGCGTTCCGTATCGCTCGATCACCTCGGCCAGCGGCACATGCTCCAGCATGGCACCCGACCCGCGCGGCGTTTCGTCGTTCTCGATGGCCAGCGCGAACTGCACGGCAGGGGTTGCCTCGATGCGTCGCCGCAGGGCGTCGAGCTTCGGCCAGCGGCCGCGTGATGCAACATCGTGGATGTCGAGCCAGCGGGCAACGCCGATCAGCACGCCATCGGCGAGCGTCGGATGGTCGGCGACCAGGAACTCGCTGTTGCCGATCATGGCCTCGAGCTTGTCGTGGCGCTCGATGACAGCCGCCGTTCCGAGGCGCCGGAGCTGGCGCTCATAGTCCGGGTCGGGCTCGGAGAGTTCCATCGCCGTCCAGAGCGGACCGAAAGCGCCGGTGAAGCCGGTGTTGATGAAGGCCATCACCTGGACGAGGCGATCCTGCTCCGGCGACTGCGGCGCGAAGCTGATGCAGTGGTCGGGGTCGCGGCTGGCGAGCCAGTGGGCGATGGCCATCGTCTCGGTGACGACGCGGCCGCCATCGGTGATGAGAGCGGGCGTTTCGACGCGTGCGTTGAGGCGCAGGTAGGGCGGCTCGCGCATCTCGCCCAGCATGTCGACGCGGCAGAGGCGATAGGGCTGGCCCAGCCATTCGAGCGTCGCGACAAGGCCCATCGAGCTTCCCGCCGGGACGCCGTAGACAAGGATCGGTTCCATTGATGTATCCGTTGCGTTTGGAGGACGCTGCGCAGCGGCTGGAACATAGGTGCGCCAGCACCCAAGTAAATTACGGACCTTTTTGTAACCACGGAGCCTCGCGATGAAGTCCCTCGTCTCCGCCTGTCCCATCGAGGACGTGATGCGCGTGCTGTCGGGCCGCTGGCCGGCGCTGCTGCTCTACTATCTCAAGGACGGGACGAAGCGCTTCAGCGATCTGCAGCGCGACAATCCGACCGTGTCGCATCGCATCCTTGCGCTGGAGTTGCGCAAGCTCGAAGCGGCAGGCCTCGTTCGCCGGACCGAACACCAGGGCTATCCCCGCCACGTCGACTATGCGTTGACCGCGGCCGGCTGCGAACTCGTGCCGATGATCGACGCCCTCGCGGATTGGTGGGAAGCCTCCGCCCCACGGCGCGCGGACGAGCCCGAGCTCACCAGGGTGGCGTGAGGCTCAGTGTCCGCCGCCGCCACCTCCGCCGTGTCCGCTGAGGTTGGCGCCGGCGTTCTTTGGCAGCCGCGCGAAGATCACGGTCGAGATGATGCCGATGGCGGCGATGACATAGAACGACAGGTGGAAGTCGAGCAGCGTCGACTCGCCACCATGGGAGAGACGGAAGAGCTCCAGCGCGCCGCCGCCGAGCGCCACGCCGAAGGCCAGCGAGAGCTGTACGCCGACCTGGCTGATGACGTTGGCCTGGCCGGCATCCTTATCGTCGACGTCGGCGAAGACGAAGGCGTTGGTGGCGGTCCAGAAGATCGATTGGACGAAGCCGGTGAGGACGAGCAAGGTCATCATCAGCCAGACCGGCGTCTGCGGCGAGTAGAGACCCATGCCGATGACACCGGCGATGGTGCCGGCGGTGGCGACGATCATCGCGTTGCGGAAGCCCACGACCTGGAGGACCTTCTCGGCCGCGAACTTGGCGGCGGAGGCGCCGACGGCGCTGGCGAAGGTGATGGTGCCGGTCTGGAAGGCGTTGAGGCCGAAGGCGAGCTGCAGCATCAGCGGAAACAGGAACGGCATCGCCCCCGTGCCGAGACGGAAGAAGGTGCCGCCGATCATTGTGGCGCGGAAGATCGGCAGGCGGAACAGGCGCAGGTCGAGCAGCGGATAGTCGGTGCGCCGGAAGTGCCACAGATAGATCAGCGCTGCGATGGTGCCGCCCAGCAGGGCGCCGATGCCGAAGCTGATCGGCAATGCGGGCAGGGTCACCACCGAAATGCCGAACACCCAGCCGGCAAAGGCGGTGCCGCAGAGCACGAAACCGGCGAAGTCCATCCGGCGCGGCGCGTTGCGGTGCCAGTCGGGCAGGAAGATGCTGACGGCGACGAGGCCGAGCAGGCCGATCGGGACGTTGATGAGGAAGATCCAGTGCCAGCTGGCATAGGTGGTGATGAAGCCGCCGATGGGCGGGCCGACGATGGGACCGACAAGGCCGGGGATCGACAGCCAGGCCATGGCGTCGACGAGCTGGTTGCGCGGCGTGACGCGGACCAGCACGAGCCGCGCGACGGGCGTCATCATCGCGCCGCCCATGCCCTGGAGGAACCGTGACAGGACGAAAGTGAGCAGCGAATTCGACAGCGCGCAGCAGACCGAGCCGATGACGAACACGACCATCGCGACGCGGAAGACGTTCTTGGCGCCGAAGCGATCGGCCATCCAGCTCGAGATCGGAATGAAGATGGCAAGCGCCACGAGATAGGCGGTGAGCGCCAGCTTGAGGGCGACGGGCTCGGTGCCGATGTCGCGCGCGATCTCGGCGAGCGAGGTAGCGATCACCGTCGAGTCCATGTTCTCCATGAACAGGGCGACGGCGAGGATCAGCGGGACGATGCGGGTGTTCATCAGGCGATGGGGTCGGGCTTGACGGGCAGCGGCCTTGCGCGGTGGCCCGAGACGTCGGCGCCGGCATCGGGCGGCAGCCGCCAGAAGAACAGCGCGCTGATCGCGGCGATGCCGGCGACCACGAACCAGGCGATGTGGAAGTCGCCGAGGTTCGGCGCCCCGCCATGGAGCCGCGAGGTGAACTCGATCAGGCCGCCGGCCACGGCGACGCCCAGCGCAATCGAGATCTGCTGGGCGACGGCGGAGATGACTGTCGCCTGGCTCGCCTCGGTTTCATCGACATCGGCGTAGCCGAACACATTGACGCCGGTGAAGAAGAACGACCGAGTGACCCCGCCCAGGAACAGGCAGAACATGATGAGAAGGTGCGGCGTCTGTGGCGTGAACAAGCCGTTGATGCCAAGGAACACCACGCCGAGGACGGCGCACGCGGTGAGCGTGCGGGGAAAGCCGAAGCGCGCATAGACGCGCTCGGCGAGCACCTTGCTCATGATGGCGCCGAACGCCGTTACGAACGTCGTCATGCCGGACTCGAACGGCGTGAGCCCGAAGGTGAGCTGCAGCATCAGCGGCATCAGGAACGGGAAGGCGCCGATGCCGATGCGGAAGAAGAAACCGCCGACGACCGTTGTGCGGAAGAACCGTCGCTGGAACAGCTTTGGATCGAGCAGCGGGAACGCCGCGCGCCTGGTGTGCCGCAGGTAAAGCAGCGCCGCGGCCGCACCGACCGCGACGGCGACGTAGCCGGTGGCGACCGGGATCGCGGGGAGGCTGATGACGGAGAGCCCGAAGATGATGCCGGCAAAGGCGATCGAGGTCAGCAGGAAGCCGAACAGATCGATCGGCCGCGGCGTGCGCGGCTCGGATTTGGGCAGGAACTTCGTCGCTGCGAGGATGCCGATGATGCCGATCGGCACATTGATCCAGAAGATCCAGTGCCAGGTGAGATAGGTGGTGAGGAAGCCGCCGACCGGCGGGCCGGTGAGCGGCCCGAGCAGCGCGGGCACCGACAGCCAGGAGGTGGCCGCCACCAGCTCGTTGCGCGGCGTGGCGCGCAGCAGCACCAGGCGGGCAATGGGTGTCATCATCGAGCCGCCGACCCCCTGGAGGAAGCGCGACAGCACGAAGGTCTCGAGCGAATTGGAGAAGGCGCAGCAGATCGAGCCGACCATGAACACGCCGATCGCGGCGCGGAAGACGTTGGTCGAGCCGAAGCGGTCGGCCATCCAGCCCGAGATCGGGATGAAGATGGCAAGCGACACGAAATAGGCGGTGAGGGCCAGCTTGAGGGCGATCGGGCTGGTGCCGATGTCCGCTGCGATCGCAGGCAGCGACGTCGCAATCACGGTCGAGTCCATGTTTTCCATGAACAGCGCGACGGCAAGGATGATGGGGACGACGCGGATCAATTCAAATATGGAATGGGTTCGCGGGGAAATGCGAGGGGGAGCAAGGCGTTGCGATAGGCCTCAACGCCGCCCCTGACAATGCCGCAATCGGCGGGGGCGGTCACAATTGGCGGATTTGCCGAGAAACCACAGTCGTTAAGCTCAATTGCCGCCAATATTGCCCGAACAGCAAAATCCGTGTCAGAACGGCAAAAAAGTCCATCTGTGTGCACATGAAGAGCTTCTCCTCCTCCAGCTTCGCCTCCGAAAATGCCGTCGCCCTGGAATTCGCCGCCGATGCGGTAAAGGACAATCCGTACGCGCTGTTCACCGATTTCCAGTGGTTCCTGCTGGCCGGCAAGGACACCGTGTTCTTCACGGCGTTCTCGAAATCGCGGTTCGACGACACCATGCTGCAGGACCTCGTGGCCAAGATGGTCTCGCTGGCGCCGCAGCTCACGCACGGCTTCCGCGGCGCCAAGCCGGGCTACCCGTTCCCGCAGCGGATCCTCGAAGAGATCACCAGCGTCGAGGACGTCGACAGCTTCGAGGGCTATCCCGACAAATGGCTGAGCCACAGCCAGGACGTGTTCAGGCACCCCGAGCTGCCGCTGTTCCGCGTGATGGCGGCCAACCTCAAGAACGGCCCCGATGCCGAGGGCCGGATGTCGATCATCCAGGTCCGCTCGGCGCACTGCCTGATGGAAGGCTCGGACGCCGCGCTGCTCACCCGCTCGCAGACCGCCAATCACGGTATCCAGTCCGACAAGGGCCGCAGCGAAAACTGGTTCAAGCGTTTCCGCCAGGGCTTCCGCGGTACGATGATGGCCTGGGTCTACTCGGTCGCCGGCAATCTGATGAACGCGCCGGAGCGCAAGCTGCACTTCCGCACGCTCGCCATTCCGCGCCAGCGCGTCCGCGCGCTCGCCAATCGGATCGGCGTGCGCCAGCGCTCGCTCTATTTCGCGCTGGTGACCTTCGCGCTCCACTCCGAGAAGGACCGGCGCGTCAAAGAGAAGTTCATCACCGCCGCCTATACGATGCTCGACACCAAGCGGACGGCGTCGGACGACGATTTCTTCCGCGTCCGCGCGCTCGAGGCGAAGTTCCCGTTCAATGTCGACTTCGTGAGCTACGCCAAGGCGGTCGACGCCGAGATGGAAGCGAGCGAGAACAAGGACATCACCAAGTTCCAGCTCACCATCCTCGCGATGATGGGGGCGCTGCGCCGGCTGAGCCGCACCTTCCCCTGGATGATCAACGACAAGGTGTGGCGCCTGCAGGGCGCAACCGCCGACATGGTGCTGACGCTGGTGCCGCCGCATCGCAGCGTCGGGCCGCTGACCGACTGGATGATCGAGCCGATCTACTGCGGCGCGTTCCACCAGTCGACCAACATCAGCACCTTCTGCCCCGGTCGCGAATACATGACGATCAGCTTCGTCGTCGAAGAGCGTCACCTGCAGTATGTCGACCGGGTCAACACGCTGATCGACCAGCTGGAAACGCTGGGCTAAGTCCCGCCAGCCGCCCGGTCGGAGGGGCTTTCGTCATCCGACCGGAGCCGTGCGCCCGACGCATGCCACGCCATCGGGCGGGACCTTTGCAATTGCCCGACGCGATGATAATCACCCTCGCCAACCCGCGCGAGCGACCGAGTCGCCGGCGCGGGCTTCCTGTTTTCTGATGCACGGAAGGGCCGTTCCTTGGCGAGAATCATCACATCCATCACCGGCGATGCCGCGCTGACCTTCGACGACGTGCTGCTGCAGCCGGCGCGCTCCGACGTGCTGCCCACCGAGGTGAGCATCAGGAGCCGCGTCACCAAGGACATCGAGCTCAACCTGCCCATTCTGAGCGCCGCGATGGACACCGTGACCGAGCACAACATGGCCATCGCCATGGCGCAGGCGGGCGGCATGGGTGTGATCCACCGCAACCTCGAGCCGGCTGAACAGGCCGAGCAGGTGCGGCAGGTCAAGAGCTTTGAAAGCGGCATGGTGGTCAACCCCATCACCATCGGTCCCGAGGCGACGCTGGCCGACGCGCTGGCGCTGATGAGCGCCAACCGCATCTCGGGCATTCCGGTGGTGGCCAATGGCGGGCAGGGCGGGCGCGTGCCGGGCCGGCTCGTCGGCATCCTCACCAACCGCGACGTGCGTTTTGCCACCAATGAGCGGCAGAAGATCTCCGAGCTGATGACGCACGAGAACCTCGTGACCGTGCGCGACGGCGTCGGCAAGGACGAGGCCAAGGCGCTGCTCCACCGCAACCGCATCGAAAAGCTGCTGGTGGTGGACGAAGCGGGCAATCTGGTCGGCCTCGTCACCGTCAAGGACATCGAGAAGGCGCAGCTCAATCCGATGGCGGTCAAGGACGCGCAGGGCCGGCTGCGTGTCGCCGCGGCGTCGACCGTCGGCGACAAGGGCTATGAGCGCTCGATGGCACTGATCGATGCCGGCGTTGACCTGCTGGTGATCGATACGGCGCACGGCCATTCGGTACGCGTCGCCGAGCAGGTGGAGCGCGTCAAGCGCGAGAGCAATTCGACGCGCATCGTCGCGGGCAATGTGGCGACCGCGGAAGCCACCCGTGCGCTGATCGATGCGGGTGCGGACGCCATCAAGGTGGGCATCGGGCCGGGCTCGATCTGCACCACCCGCATCGTCGCCGGTGTCGGCGTGCCGCAGCTCGCCGCCGTGATGGCGTGCGCCGAGGAAGCCGACAAGAACGGCATTCCTGTCATCGCCGATGGCGGCATCAAGTTTTCGGGCGATCTCGCCAAGGCGCTGGCCGGCGGCGCATCGGTGGCGATGGTGGGCTCGCTGCTCGCCGGCACCGATGAGAGCCCGGGCGAAGTCTACCTCTACCAAGGCCGCAGCTACAAGGCCTATCGCGGCATGGGCTCGGTGGGCGCCATGGCGCGCGGCAGCGCCGACCGCTACTTCCAGCAGGAGGTGCGCGACAGTCTCAAGCTCGTGCCTGAGGGCATCGAGGGGCAGGTGCCCTACAAGGGCGCCGCGGGGAATGTGCTGCACCAGCTCGCCGGCGGCCTGCGCGCGGCGATGGGCTATACCGGCGCGCATGACCTCGAGGATTTCCGCAAGAACGCGACCTTCGTCAAGATCTCGGGCGCGGCGCTGCAGGAGAGCCATGTGCACGACGTGACGATCACGCGCGAGCCGCCGAACTATCGCGGTGGCGTGTGATGGCGCTGATCGATCGCATCGACACGGTCTTCGTGCCGGCCATCGACACCTCCACCGCCGCGGCCTGGTATGGCCGCATGTTCGGCATGACCCCCATCTTCGAGTCTGCTGGCTACATCGGCCTGCGCCTGCCGGGCGGCGAGGCCGCGCTGACGCTCTATCCTGCGCGGAGCATCGACCGAGATGGCCACTACCGCTTCAACTTCTACAGCAGCGACCCCGAGGGGCTGCGCCAGGCGATCGTGACCGAGGGGCTCGAGGCGACCCCAATCAAGGATGCGGGGCCCATCCGCTATTTCGATTTCCGCGATATCTCGGGCAACTGGATCAACATCTGCGCGCCGGGTCGCGGCTGATGCGTCTGCCCGGCCGCCTTTCCGCCGCCATCGAGGTTCTCGCCGACGTCGAGACGCGCCATCGACCGGTGGCCGAGGCATTGAAGGCGTGGGGACTGAACAACCGCTTTGCGGGCGCCGGAGATCGCGCCGCGATCGGCAACCTCGTCTACGACGCGCTGCGCAAGCGGGCGAGCCATGCCTATGCCATGGGCAGCGACAGCCCGCGCGCGCTGGTGCTGGCGGTGGCGGTGTTCGATTGGGGCACGACGCCTGAAGAACTCAACGACCTGTTCGCGGGCGATACCCACGCGCCGGAGGTGTTAAGCGCCGACGAGGTGCGTCGGCTGAGCGCGAGCGACCCGCTCGCGGACGCACCCGAGCATGTGCGCGCCGACCTCCCCGAATGGGCCGTGCCCTCGCTCAGGCAGTCGCTCGGTGCCTTCTGGCGCGAGGAGGGGCGGGCGATGGCCGGCCGGCCTGCGCTGGACCTGCGCGTGAACACGCTGAAATCGGACCGCGAGCGCGTGCTCCGCACGCTCGAGCGCGTCCAGGCGGTCGCAGCGGATATCTCGCCGGTGGGCGTGCGCATCGCATCCGGCGATCGCGACAGCCGGACGCCGAACGTGCAGGCCGACGAGGGCTACCTCAAGGGCTGGTTCGAAGTGCAGGACCAGGGCAGTCAGATCGTGGCGCTGCTGGCAGGCGCGCAGCCTGGCGAGCAGGTGCTCGACCTGTGCGCGGGCGCGGGCGGCAAGACGCTGGCGATGGCGGCGGCGATGCGCAACAAGGGTCAGATCTTCGCCTATGACAGCGACCGCCACCGCCTTGCGCCGATCTACGATCGGCTGAAGCGCAACGGCGTTCGCAACGTCCAGGTCCGCGCTCCGGGCTCGGGCGCGCTCGACGACCTCACCGGCAAGATGGACCGCGTGGTGATCGATGCGCCCTGCACCGGCGCCGGAACGTGGCGACGCCGGCCCGACGCCAAGTGGAAGCTCACGGCCGAGCAGGTGGCTCAGCGCGTGGGCGAGCAGGCGGCGATTCTCGAGGAGGGGATGCGCTACGTGAAGCCCGGCGGGACGCTCGTCTACATCACCTGCTCGGTCCTGCATGAGGAGAACGCCGCGCAGGTCGAGGCCTTCCGCGCGGCCCATCCGGCATTCGCGCCGGTCGATCTGGCGCCGGCGCTCGATGCGCCGGGGGCGCGCGAGCGGGTGCATCTGGGCCGGCAGGGAGTGCTGCTGACGCCGCACAAGACCGGAACCGACGGTTTCTTCGTTTCGGTGCTGCGCAAGGCGCCGTGAAACCCTGAGGCGCCGGCATGCGTTGCTGCCCGCATGGACACGCTCGCGCTCGACTACCGGAACCCGCGGACGATCATCGTCACGCTTCTCTTCATCGGCATTGTCGTTGGGGTGGGTGCCGTCATCGGCACGAGCACCGCACCGGATGCCTGGTACGCGGCGCTGCACAAGCCGCCCTTCAACCCGCCCAACTGGCTGTTCGCGCCGGTGTGGTTTGCCCTCTATGTGCTGATCGGCATCGCCGGCGCACGGACGTTCCTGCGCGATGCGTCGAGCCCGGCGATGTTCATCTGGGCCGCGCAGATGGTGCTCAACTGGGCGTGGTCGCCGACATGGTTCACCCTGCACCTGCTGTGGCCGGCCTTCGCCATCATCATCGCCATCTTCGTGCTCATCGTCGCCTTCATCGCCACGACGTGGCGGAACGACCGGATATCGGCGGTACTGTTCATGCCCTACGCGGCCTGGGTGGCCTTCGCCTCGACGCTGAACCTGTCGATCGCGGTCCTCAACTAGTCGCCGTGCAGCTCGCGGTCGCGGGGCTCAGCGAAGGCGATCCGGTGGAACGTCACCGGCAGGCTCTCGCCAACGGGAGAACAGCACATCGGACCAGCCTCGACGGTTTGAGACATGCGCAGGAAGGCGAGGCGAACGAGACGGAACTTTCCGTCCGTCTCGATCTCGACGCGGAGCGCTTCGGCATGGCGGGTGAGGCGCAGCGTGACGGGGGCGTCCACGGCGCCGCCGATGGGCATCACCGACCAGTCGGACTGGTTGTCGCGGGTGACGACCGCCGAGACATTGCGGCGCCCGTCGGTGAATTCGACGCCGCATTTGAGCCAGTTGTCGTCATCGACACGCAGCATGGCGCCCGCCTGGTCGTACAGTGCGGCGTAGGGCGCCGAGAAGGTGACGGTCAGCGAGAAGTCACCGGTCACCGGCGTGGCGCGGAAATGGCCGTCGAGGTGCCTGAAGCCGTAGAAGGTGTTGTTCCACCAGTCCGTCTCCTTGCCCGTGGTGACGGAGAGCACGCCGCCCCTGTCGCTGTGCGCTGGCGGTTCGTTGATCCAGAACGGCGTTCCGAGCGTCGGCATGGTCAACCTGCGGCGGGTGAGAGAGTGGGATTTGGTGTGGCCCGACCCTCGAGGCTCCGCGCCCAGCGGATGACCGGCTTTTCGAGCAGCGCATAGGAGAGCGTGGCGACAAGGAAGCTCAGCGCCACGACGCCAAGGCTGATCCAGGCCCAGGCGCTCACATTGGTCATGCCCCAATAGATGTAGCGCGGCTGCCAGAGCACGCGAACGATCTCCATGAGAAGATAGTGCCAGACATAGACGCCGAAGGAGACGCGCGCGATGTAGGCGACGGGCGCGGTCTCGGTGACGCGGAACAGGGCGACCGACGACGGCGTGGCGATGAGGATCAGCGCCACGCCGATGGGGAAGAAGGGGAAGCCGTAAGGGACGTTGGCGAGGCCGAAGCCATCAGCCACCGGATAGAGCCACACCATGGTGCCGATGGCGATGGCGAGGCCGGCGAGAGCCAGCAGGTCGAACCAGCCGGAGCGCAGACGCGCGACCTGCACCTGCACGCCCGCCGCGAGCGCGCCGACCGCGAAGATGGCGAAAAAGCCGAACGGGCTGTAATTGGGCCACCAGAACTTGGCCCCGCCCACGGTGCCGTGCTCCCAGCCGCGTCCGAACGCATCCGGCTGCAGATAGCGCAGGGCGAGGAACTGCAGGCCGACGATGGCGGCGATGACAGCCAGCCAGGCGAGGCGCGCCGGCCAGCCGCGGACGGGCAGCCTGAACAGTAGCATCAGGCAGATGGGCAGCGCGGCGTAGGAGATGATCTCGGCGCCGATGGACCAGAGCGGGCCGTTGAACTCGACCGGGAACCAGGTGAGCCAGTGGAAGCCCGACACGAGGAACAGGCCCGAGAGGTAACGCAGCACGAGGATACCGTCGAACGGGAAGCGCAGAACCGTGAAGCTCAGCAGGAACGTCACCGTGAGCGCCAGCCACAGGCCGGGCAGGATGCGCGCGCCGCGGCGGATGGCGTAGATGCGCAGAGACGGCATGCGTTCGCCGGCATCGAGCGCCAGCCAGAACGGGCGCGAGAGCAGATAGCCCGAAAGGACAAAGAACGCCGACACGCCGAACGCGCCCATGGTGATGCTGAGCACAGTCCACGTCCCGGCGGGCGGCAGCACTTCGGGCGCGACCCGTTGTGCGACATGATGGGCGACGACCATCAGGCAGGCGAGGGCGCGGACGACATCGGCCCCGGCCAGGCGGGTATCAGCCATGACGTCCCTCCTCAACGCGCCGGACTGCCTGTCGCACTGCCTTTTTTGCGCCGATGTAATCCATTCCATCCGAAGCGACGGAGCGCAAGGCCGCAGCTTGACGAGCGGGGGCGGCGCGTGGCCCCTTGGCGCAAACGACCGGGGGCAGCATGGACGACGACGCCGCAGCGGGAATAGGGGTCCTGGTCATCGCTCTGGTGGTCGTCGCTTTCGTGCTGGGGCGGCGTATCCGCAAGCTCGACCAGCGCGTCGCGCAGCTGACCGGTGCGCTTGCCGCGCGGATCGAACGGCTCGAGGGGACCGACCGCGACGCGGCCGTGCTCTCCGGCATCCGGCTCACGGAAACCGCTCCGGCACCATCGCCGCCATCGCAGCAGGTGGCGGAGCCCCCCGGCGCGCCGGAAGCCGCCGCGCAGCCGACACCACCCCCCGCGCCGGAAGAGGCCGTTCCCGCGGCCCCTCCGCCACCCCCGGCACCACCCAGGCAGCGCTTTGACTGGGAGCGTTTCGTGGGGCTGCGGCTGCCGGTATGGCTGGGCGCCATCGCGCTCTCGGTCGCGGGCTTCTTCTTTGTCAGCTACGCCATCGAGAGCGGCTTCTTCACGCCCGAGATGCGCGTTTTGTCGGCCGCCGCCGCCTCGGTGCTGTTCCTCGCCGGTGCCGAATTCGTCCGACGGCGCGTGAGGAGCGGCAACGTCGCGGCCATCGCGTCGGCGCTCGCCGCAGCCTCGATCGCCACGGCCTATGGGACGGCCTATCTCGCCACCAAGACCTACGGTCTCGTGCCGTCGGGCGCCGGCTTCATCATCACCATCGGCGTCAGTATTGCCGCCATCGCCGTCGCGCTCGCCTATGGCGAGGCGGTGGCGCTGATCGGCATCGTGGGCGGCTATGTGGCGCCCGCCATCTATGGTGGCGGCGAGGCGAACGCGCCGTTCCTCGTGATCTATCTCACGGCGCTGTCGGCCGTGACCTACGCCGTGATCCGCTTCAGGAGCTGGTGGCGCCTGAGCTTCGTCGGGCTCATCGGGCCGGCGTTCTGGGGCCTCGTCTGGGTATCGAGCGCGGCGCTTCGCCACGACTATGTCTGGGGCAGCATCTTCCTCATCGCGCTGCCGCTGATCGTCGCCGTCGCCTCCTGGCCCGGCTGGCAGGAGGATGGGCCTGTCATCGGGCTGCGCGGCTTCACCGCGATGCGGACGCCCGAGCGCGGGTCGCTGGTCGGCGCGACCATTCTCGCGGCGCTCGGCTTTGCCCTGTTCCTCGACAGCTCGCAATACGCCATCGGCTATTGGCAGGGGCTGATCGTGTTCGCCGCGGCCACCATCGCACTCGGTTTGGTGTCGCCGCCGCATCGGGCCCTGCAGCTTCCCGTTCTCATTGCGTCGGGCGTGGCCCTGCTGCTGTGGCGCAATGTCGATCCGGTGGCGGGCTTCATCGTCACGGGACTATTAGCTGTCGTATTCGGCTTCGGTGCGCTCGATCAGTTCCGCCGCCTGCGCGAGCCGGGCCTGTGGGCCGGCGTGCACGCCATCGTCGCGGTCTTCATGTTTTCGGTCGCGTTGTTCAAGGTCGAGGGCTGGGGCGACGCCATCGCCAACCGCCACCTCTGGGCGCTCGGCGCGCTGGCGCTGGCGGCGGGCTTCATCGTGCTGCTGCGGCTGTTCGCCGAACGCGTCGAGGGCGAGCTCGAACGCAGCCAGGTCTATGCGGCCTGGGGCGGAGCGGTGACGACACTGGTGTCGCTCGCGGTGGTCTTGGAACTCGATCCGCTGTACTTTCCCGCGGCCGCCGCGCTGGCCATCCTCGGGCTCGCTGCGGTGCACATGCGCGCGCCGGTGCGCGGGCTGAGGATCGTCGCCGCGATCTATCTCGCGATCTACGGCCTGCTGCTGCTCGGCGCCTTCAGCTATGCCGACGGTCTCGCCTACACGCCGGACTATATGAGCTATGTGTTCGTGCGCGATACGAGCGACCAGGCGCTTGCCCTGCTCGTGATCCCCGGCATCGCGCTGCTTGCGGCCGGAACCCTGTTCCAGATAAGTCGCCCGGCCGAAACGAAGTCGCTCGTGGCGGTGATCGACATCGTCGCCATCATTGCCGAGGCCATCGGCCTGTTCTACCTGCTGGCGCTGCCTTATGGAAACTCGCGCTGGAGCGACACGCTGGTGCTGGCGGCGCGTATCGCCGCGCCGGAACTCGCCGTTGCCGCGGTGGCGGTCTATGTCGGCCGGCGCTTCGACCGGCAGGCGGCCTACACCGGCGGCATCATCCTCACCGGCGTCACGGTGCTCGCGATGCTCGCCGTCCTCATCCTGCCGCTGCTGCAGTTCTGGCCGCCTTACGCGGTGCCCGGCACGGTGATCATCAACGTCACCCTTGTCGCTTATGGCGTGCCGGCGCTGCTGCTCTATTTCATCGGCTGGTATCTGCGGCAGGAAACGCGCCGGGGCATCCGGCTGTTCGGTATTGCGGTTTCGATTTTCGCCGTCCTCGTCACCTATGCGATGCTGATGATCGACATCCGCCACGCGTACAATCTGGGCGCGCCGACGCTGCAGGGCGGCATGTCGCAATCCGAGTACTACGCCTATTCCATCGCGACCCTGGTTTTCGGGCTCGGGCTGCTGATCGGCGGCGTGGCGTTCAAGCATCGCGGGGCCCGCGCCGTCAGCTTCTTCTTCGTGCTGGCGGCGACCATCAAGGTATTCCTGTTCGATGCCTCGGAGCTGACCGGCCTCTGGCGTGTGCTGAGCTTCCTGCTGATGGGCCTCAGTTTCCTCGGGATCTCCTGGGCTTATGCGCGGTTCGTCTTCGGCATCGGGACGCGGAAGGAGCCGCCGCCGGTCCCATCCGCGCCGCCACCGCTGGAAAGCCCGGAGCCTCCGCCGGTCCCGCAGGGCTGATGCCCGCGCGGCGGAGGGCCGCTGCCCTTGCGGAATCCGCGGCGGCCCTTTATTTCGCCGCCATGACAGAGCCAGCCAAGCCTCCCGTCGACTCCATCCTGATCATCGACTTCGGGTCGCAGGTGACCCAGTTGATCGCGCGCCGCCTGCGCGAGACCGGGGTCTATTGCGAAATCCACCCGTTCAACCGGGCGGCCGAGGCCTTTGCCGCGATGCGGCCCAGGGGCGTGATCTTCTCCGGCGGTCCCGCCTCGGTGACCGACGAAGGCAGCCCGCGGGCGCCGCGGGAAGTGCTCGAGGCGAACGTGCCGATCCTCGCCATTTGCTACGGCCAGCAGACACTGGCGCTGCAGCTGGGCGGCAAGGTCGAGGGCGGACACGCCCGCGAGTTCGGCCGCGCCGATGTCGAGATCAAGGAGCCGAGCCGGCTCTATGAGGGCGTGTGGGAGATCGGCGGGCGCTATCCGGTCTGGATGAGCCACGGCGACCGGGTGACCGAGTTGCCCGAGGGCTTCCGCGTGGTCGCGACCTCGCCCAACGCGCCGTTCGCGATCGCGGTGGACGAAGCGCGCAGCCGCTACACCACGATGTTCCACCCCGAGGTGGTGCATACCCCTGATGGCGGCAGGCTGCTTGCCAACTTCGTGCACAACATCGTGGGTCTCAAATCCGACTGGACGATGTCGGCCTATCGCGCGCGCATGATCGACAAGGTCCGTGCGCAGGTCGGCAAGGGCAGGGTGATCTGCGGCCTCTCCGGCGGCGTGGATTCGTCGGTGGCGGCTGTGCTGATCCACGAGGCGATCGGCGACCAGCTCACCTGCATCTACGTCGACCACGGCCTGATGCGGCTCAACGAGTCCGAGGAGGTCGTGACGATGTTCCGCGACCACTACAACATCCCGCTGGTGCATGTGGACGCGAGCGAGAAGTTCCTGGGTGCGCTGGAGGGCCAGACCGACCCCGAGGTGAAGCGCAAGACCATCGGCCGGCTGTTCATCGAGACGTTCGAGGACGAGGCGCGCAAGATCGGCGGGGCGCAGTTCCTCGCGCAGGGCACGCTTTACCCCGACGTGATCGAGTCCGTCAGTTTTTCGGGCGGCCCTTCGGTCGTCATCAAGTCGCACCACAATGTGGGCGGGTTGCCCGAGCGCATGAACATGCAGCTCGTCGAGCCGCTGCGCGAGCTGTTCAAGGACGAAGTGCGCGCGCTGGGCCGCGAGCTCGGGCTGCCCGAAAAGTTCGTCGGCCGCCATCCGTTCCCCGGCCCCGGCCTCGCCATCCGGCTTCCGGGCGGCGTGTCGCGCGAAAAGCTCGACATCCTGCGCCAGGCCGACGCGATCTACCTCGACGAGATCCGCAAGGCGGGGCTCTACGATAAGATCTGGCAGGCCTTCGCCGTGCTGCTGCCGGTCCAGACGGTGGGCGTGATGGGCGATGGGCGAACCTACGAGTTCGTCTGCGCACTGCGCGCCGTGACCTCCGTCGACGGCATGACGGCCGACTTCTACCCCTTCGAGATGGACTTCATCGGCCGCGTCGCGACCCGCATCATCAACGAAGTCCGCGGCATCAACCGCGTCGTCTACGACGTGACGAGCAAGCCGCCCGGCACGATCGAGTGGGAGTGATGCTTGCGACGTAAGTCGTCGTAAGGTAAATACTTGCGCATCGCGCCGTTCGCCACGACGGCGATTGCTGAAGGCGGAAGAAAGAGCCCGCAGCAGTTGGGCCCTCGATGAATGGGTGAACTCGCTCTCCGTGGCCACGCGACCTCGCTGGACATCGACCGTCGTCCAGTCCCTCCCGGCCCGCACGACAAGGCGAGTGCCCATCCTTGAAACGGTGTGACGCTAAACGCGAGGAGGGCAGGGGATGACTTTACGGATCGCCATATTCGGAGCGGGCCGTATCGGTTGCTGGATCGCGGGCCCCCTGGCGGCGCAGGGCCACGACGTCACCCTGATAGGCCGGGAGCCAACCGGTCGCGAGATCGCCGAGCATGGCCTGACCGTGCTCGATGCCGACGAGGTGATCGCAGCCACGCGCAACCTGCGCTACGACGTGGGACCGGAGTCATTGGCGTCCGCCGACCTAGTTCTGGTGACCACCAAGTCCGGAGGCCTCGCCGCCGCAGCTGCAGATATCACCCGCCTGGCTCGCGACGATACCGTCCTTGTTACGCTGCAGAACGGGATCGGCGTTGCGGCAGCGTTCGCTCCCTTGGTGCCGCGCCAGAAAGTGCTTGGCGGGATTGTCGGCTTCAATGTTGTCCACGCCGGAGGCGGACGCTGGAGCAAATCCAGCAAGGGTATGATCCATTGCGAGAAACACCCCTTGCTGCGCGATTTCGGCTGGCACCTGGTGGAGGACCTGCGCCCGATCGAATGGGGCAAGCTGTTGCTCAACCTCAATAACCCGATCAACGCGCTTTCCGGCCAGCCGCTGAAGCAGCAACTCGAGCAGATTGGCTATCGCCGCATCCTCGCTACTGCGATGGACGAGGCGCTGGCGGTGGCAAAGGGCGCCGGAGTCAGGCCGGCGAAGCTCGGTCCCACCGCGCCCGCCTTGCTGTCGGCCGGTTTGCGCGCGCCCGACTGGTTGTTCAACCCGGTCCTCCTGCCGCGTCAGAAGATAAGCGACACCGCGCGACTGTCGATGTCTGACGACTACGACACCGGGAAGCCCACTGAAATAGCCGAACTCAACGGCAAGGTCGTCGTTCTAGGCCGCCAGTTCGGCATCGAAACGCCGGTCAACGCCGCCCTAGTCAAGCTCATCGAAGCGGGCGGCGGCAATCATTTCGACGCGAGAACCATGCTGCGACTGGTCGGGCTGTAAATGATGGCCGTCGCTGAGCCCATGTCGCGAGGACGCCGGCAGGCATCGGGCCGCAGGGACGCCGTGACCACCAACTGAGCGCCTGGCGCGACACTGGGCTTAGAGGTGCGACCGGTGGAGACGATTCTGCGACGTTTGCGCTTGTCCGTCGTTTAGCCGAGGCTAACGACAAGGAGCATAACGATGGCCGATGAGATCGCGCTTGGCGGCAGGGCGGGGGAGCTGTTCGCCGGCATCCCCGTCAGGGATTTCCAGAAGTCGCTCGACTGGTACCAGCGCCTGCTTGGCGCGCCGCCGAGCTTCTTCCCCAACGACCGCGAGGCGGTGTGGATGCTCGCCGGGCATCGCTGGCTCTACATCATCGTCGATCCACGGCGCGCCGGCGGCGCCGTGCAGACCATCATCTGCGACGAGCTCGAGGCGCTGATTGCGGAGATCGCCGGGCGTGGCATCGACTTCGTGGACGAGGAAGCGCCCGGAAAAGGCGTGCGCAAGGTGATGTACAACGATCCCGACGGCAACGAGATCGGCCTGGGGCGTGTCCCCGCCCAGTGAGGGGCGGCCACGGCAGTTGCGCTTGCGGGCGAAAGCGCTAGAGAAAGCGCATGAGCTTTCGCAAGGACTCCGATCAATCCGTCGAGCGGCGCATCAAGCGGCGGCTGGCGAAGTATCTGCTGGATCTGCTCAAGGCGCAGCGACCGACGCCACAGGTCAAGGCGCATGGCGGCTACAAGCTGCGGGATGCGCGAAGCGGCAAGATCGTGTTCGGCGAGAAGGGCTACGAGTTCTCGGCAACCCTCGATGACATCGAGGCCTGGCTCGACGAAGAGGAAGCCAAGCTCCACGGCACAAAACAATAGGGCGACCGCTAGGGCCGCCCTTCTTTGTGGTCCGGCATCCGGGCCCTAGCTGCGGATCAGGCTGATCTTGGTGTTCTTCATGCCGATCTTGTTGACGAGATCGAACAGCAGCTCGGCATTGTCGGGGTGGAGGCGCACGCAGCCATGCGACGCGACCTGGCCGAGATTGGCGAGGTCGGTCGTGCCGTGGATGGCGTAGCCACCGTAAAAGAAGATCGAGTGCGGCATGGGCGCGTTCTCGTATTTGGACGAGTACCACATCTTGTGCATGCGGATCGGCTTGAAGCTGCCGATGGGCGTGCCGTAGCCCTTGCGTCCGGTCGACACGTCGAAGGTGTAGATCGTGCGTCCGTCGGAGGCGACGGTCATCTCCTGCGTGGTGATGTCGACCGTGATCTGGATTGGTCCGGTCACCTCGCGGGGGCGCACCGGCGTGAGCGACAGCGACGCCCGTGTGACCGAGGATTTCTTGAACAGGTCGCCGAACAGCGAGGGTGGGGCGGCGAGGGCGGATGAGGTCAAGCCGAGGAACACGGCGACCAGCAGAATGACGCGCAGCATGAAAATCGAGCTCCCAAGTGTCCCAGGATACTCGCAAAGTCCACTTTAAAACTGGTTAAACGGGGCGTTCGTGCCGCAGTCGGGCCATTTGCATTCGCAGGGCTCACTCTCTATGTTGCGGCCCGATTTCTAAGGGTTCTCAAGGGTCTTCATGTCCAACGATACACTTCTTCGTGAAGTCGACGAGGAGCTGCGCCGCGACCGGATGCGCAAGCTGTGGCGGCAGTCGGCGCCGTTCATCTTCGGCGCTGCGGCGGCCGTGGTCCTGCTCGTCGCGGGCTATGAAGGCTGGAACTGGTGGACCGACAGCAATTCGGCCCGCTCGTCGGACCAGTTCTACGCCGCCGCACAGGCCGCCGACGGCTCCGATCTCGCGGCAGCCGAGAAGGCGCTGGACGACGTCATCGCGCAGGGTTCGGGCGCCTATCCGGCGCTGGCCCAGTTCCGCGACGCCTCGCTTCTCGCCCAGCAGGGCAAGATCGATGAGGCCGTGGCGGCTTACGATTCGCTCGCCACAACGCAGTCGAGCACGCATCTGCGTGAGCTGGCGCTTGTCATGGGCGCGAACCTGCTGATCGACAAGGGCGACGTGCCGGCGGTGGAGCAGCGTGTTGGCGGCTCGATCGTGCCGGAATCGCCGATGCGCAATGCGGCCCGCGAAGTGCTGGGGCTGACGCAGTACAAGGCCGGCCAGTTCGATGCGGCGATGACCACCTTCCAGGCGATCATCGATGATCCGCTGGCGTCGCGCGACCTGCAGAGCCGCGTCCAGATCTACATCCAGCAGCTGCGGGCCGAGGGTGCTGCGCCTGTGGTGACGTCGGAGGAACCGCCCGCCGATGTGTCGAGCGAGCCTGTCGCCTCGAGCGAGCCGGTGACCTCCAGCGAGGCGCCCACGTCGAGCGAGCCGGTCTCGTCGGCTGAGGTTTCGTCCTCGGCGCCGTAACGCGCCGGGGAGCACAAGATGAGCGCGCTTGTCGCCATTGTCGGCCGGCCCAATGTCGGCAAATCGACGCTGTTCAACCGGCTCGTCGGCCGGAAGATCGCGCTCGTCGACGACACACCGGGCGTGACCCGCGACCGTCGCGAGGCCGAGGGGCGGATCGGCGATCTGCGCTTCCGCATTCTCGACACCGCCGGCTATGAGGACCGCTTCGACGGCTCGCTCGAAGACCGCATGCGGCAGGGCACCGAGCTCGCGATCCGCGAGGCGGACGTGATCCTGTTCATGATCGACGCGCGGGCCGGCGTGACGCCGCTCGACGAGCGCTTCGCTCAGGTATTGCGCAAGTCCGGCAAGGAAGTGCACCTCATCGCCAACAAGGCCGAGGGCAAGGCCGCCGACGCGGGGTTGATGGAGGCCTTTTCGCTGGGCTTCGGGGAGCCGGTGCCACTCTCGGCCGAACACGGGCTGGGGCTCGCGGACCTGCACGCGATCATCGGCAAGGCGGTGGACGCCAAGACGCCGCCGCCGACACTCGACGACGAGATGCCGGACGTCGATATCGAGCTGCCGCCCGACGACGGCACCATCGAGGACGGTCCGCCGCTGCGCTGGAACCCGAAGCGCTACCTCAATGTCGCAATCGTCGGCCGTCCCAACGCCGGCAAGTCGACGCTGATCAACACGATGGTCGGCGAAGAACGGCTGCTGACCGGTCCCGAAGCGGGCATCACCCGCGACTCGATCATGGTCCCCTGGGAGTGGGAGGGCCGGACCATCAATCTCGTCGATACCGCCGGCATCCGCAGGAAGGCGCGCGTCGAGGGCAAGCTCGAGAAGCTGTCGGTCGGCGATTCGCTGCGCTCGATCCAGTACGCCGAAATCGTCGTGCTACTGCTCGATGCGACGATCCCGTTCGAAAAGCAGGATCTGGCGCTCGCCGACCTCGTCCACCGCGAGGGGCGGGCGATGGTGATCGCGCTCAACAAATGGGACCTGATCGAAGACAAGCAGGCGACCCTGGTGAAGCTGCGCGAGGAGTGCGAGCGGCTGCTGCCGCAATTGCGCGGCGTGCCGCTGGTCACCATCAGCGGCCTCCAGGGCCGCAATATCGATCGGCTGATGGGCGCCATTTTCAAGATCGAGCAGGCCTGGAACACCCACCTGTCCACCGCCAAGCTCAACCGCTGGCTCTACGCCGTGATCGAGAAGCATCCGCCGCCGGCCGTGAGTGGCCGACGCATCAAGATGCGCTACATGACGCAGGCCAAGATGCGGCCGCCCAGCTTTATCATCTTCGGGTCGCGCGCCGACGCGGTGCCGGCCTCCTATCAGCGCTATCTGATCAATTCGATGCGCGAGACGTTCGACATGCCGGGCACGCCGATCCGCCTGTGGCTGCGGTCGGGCAAGAACCCCTACGCGGACAAGGACTAGCGCCCCGAGCAACCCAGCCCCAGCGAACAGAGAATAGCCAATGCCGGCCCGACTGCCGTAGTTTGCTGCTCCCTGTCCACTGCTCAAGGGAACAAAGTGTACGTCGAGCTTCTGATCGTCGTCGTCCTCACGCTGATCAACGGCCTGCTCGCCATGTCGGAGCTGGCCGTCGTCTCCGCCCGTCCGGCCCGCCTCAAGGTGATGGCCGCCGACGGCAACAAGGGCGCGACGGTTGCGCTGCAACTGGCTGACGATCCGGGCAAGTTCCTGTCGTCGGTACAGATCGGCATCACGCTGGTGGGCATCCTGTCGGGCGCTTTTTCGGGCGCGACGCTGGGCGATCGCCTGACCGCTTTCCTGCTCGAGCGCGGCCTTCCCGATGCGGTGGCCTCGGCGCTGGGCGTCGGCATCGTGGTCATCTCGATCACCTACATCTCGCTGATCATCGGCGAGCTCGTGCCCAAGCAGATCGCGCTGCGCGATGCCGAGGGCATCGCCGCGCGCGTCGCGCCGGCGATGAAGATCGTCGCCAGCGTCGGTGCGCCGCTCGTGTTCATCCTCGATGTGTCGGGCCGTCTCGTGCTGCGGCTGATTGGACAGTCGGGGGCGACGGACGAGCGGGTGACCGACGAGGAGGTCAAGACCATCATCGCCGAGGCCGAGAGCCAGGGCGTGCTCGAGACCGAAGAGAAGGCGATGATCTCGGGCGTGATGCGTCTCGCCGACCGCGCGGCGCGCGGCCTGATGACGCCGCGGCTTGATGTCGAGACGGTGGACCTCAGCGATCCGCCCGAAGAGATCATGCAGATGCTGCGCACCTCGCATCGCTCGATGCTGCCGGTGCACGAGGGAGAGCCCGACAAGATCATCGGCGTGCTGGTGCGCAAGGACCTGATCGACATCTTCGCCTCGGGCGCGCCGCTCGATATCCGCGCGCTGGTGAAGCCTGCGCCCGTCGTGCTCGACCGGGCCGATGCGATCTCGGTGCTGGCCGCGATGCGCTCGTCCGTCGTGCACATGGCGCTGGTGTTCGACGAATACGGGCACTTCGAGGGCATCGTGACGCCCGGCGATATCCTGGGCGCCATCATCGGCGATTTCCAGGAGGAGGAGGGCGGCGAGACCGCCTTCACGCGCCGCGACGACGGTTCCTATCTGGTGTCGGGCTGGATGCCGGTGGACGAGTTCGCCGACAAGATCGGCGTTCCAATCCCGAAGGACCCGCCTTACGAGACGGTGGCGGGCTACATCCTCTCCGAGCTCAATCACCTGCCGGTGGTCGGCGAGACGTTCACCCGCGAGCCCTGGCGGTTCGAGGTGCTGGACCTCGATGGGCGACGTATCGACAAGGTGCTCGTGGGCAGGATCGGCTAGTCGCCTAGAGCGGCTTGGTCTCGGCCTTCTCGTAGTCGTAGACGACACGCGTGTCGGTCCAGGCCGGTGCGACCATGTCGACGAGCTTGCCGGCCACTTCGCGCGGATGGGGCAGGGTGTCGGGATTCTCGCCCGGCATCGCCTTGGCGCGCATCGCCGTGCGCACCGCGCCGGGCCAGAAGACGTTGGCCTTGACCTGCGTTGTGCTGAGCTCGCCGGCATAGCTCTTGACCATCGTCTCGAGCGCCGCCTTGGTCGCGGCGTAGAGGCCCCAGAAGGGCCGCGCCGAATGCGACGAGGACGACGACACGAACACCGCGCGGCCGGCCGCGGACTGGCGGAGCAGGGCGTCGACGGAGCGGATCAGCCGATAATTGGCGGCGACGTTGACGGCGAAGGCCTGGTCGAAATCCTTGACGTCGAGATGCGACAGTGGGGTGATGGTGCCGAGCACGCCGGCATTGCCGATGAGGCCGTCGAGCCGGCCCCAGCGCTCGAAGATGGCCTTGCCCAGCCGGTCGATGCCGTCGCCGTCGCGCAAATCGAGCGGCACCAGCGTCGCGTCGCTGCCCGCTGCCTTGATCTCGTCGTCGAGGTCTTCGAGGCCGCCCACGGTGCGCGCCACGGCGACGACATGCGCGCCGCGCCGCGCCGCTTCGAGCGCCGCCTGATAGCCAATGCCGCGGCTTGCCCCGGTGACGAGGACGATCTTTCCCGAAAGGTCGGACACGGTCAACTCGCCTCGCGCATCAGCGAGATGGTCTTGGGATCGCTCTTGCCGCGGCCGGTGAGGTCGGTGAGCGTCGTCGGATAGTCGCCGGTGAAGTAATGGTCGGTGAACTGCGGCGCCGCATTGTTGCGCGCCTCGCCGCCGACCGCCTGGTAGAGCCCGTCGATCGACAGGAACTGCAGCGAGTCGGCGCCGATGTAGCGCGCCATCGCCACGACATCGGCATGCTGGTTGGCGAGCAGGCTGTCGTGGTCGGGCGTGTCGATGCCGTAATAGTCCGGATGGAAGATCATCGGCGAGGCGACGCGGATATGTACTTCGCGCGCCCCGGCTTCGCGGATCATCTGCACGATCTTGATCGAGGTGGTGCCGCGCACGATCGAGTCGTCGATCAGTACGACACGCTTGCCGTCGATCTCGGCGCGGTTGGCCGAATGCTTGAGCTTGACGCCGAAGGCGCGGATCGACTGCGTCGGCTCGATGAAGGTGCGGCCCACATAATGGTTGCGGATGATGCCGAGCTCGAACGGGATGCCGCTCTGCTGCGCGTAGCCGATGGCCGCGGGCGTCCCGCCATCGGGCACCGGCACCACCACGTCGGCCTCGACCGGGTGCTCCTTGGCGAGATTGATGCCCATGTTCTTGCGCGCGGCATAGACCGAGCGGCCGCCCACGACGGAGTCGGGACGGGCGAAATAGACATATTCGAACAGGCAGAGCCGCTCCGGCTTCTGGCCGAACGGCATCGACGAGGTGATGGTGATCCGGCCGTCGGCCTGGATCTCGGCAACGATGACTTCGCCGTTCTTGACGTCGCGGACGAACTTGGCGCCGATGATGTCGAGCGCGCAGGTTTCCGACGCGAAGATCGGCTTGCCGTCGAGGTCGCCGAGGACCAGCGGGCGGATGCCGTTGGGATCGCGGGCGCCGATCAGCTTGGTGCGCGTCATGGCGACCATGGCGAAGGCGCCCTCGACCTGGCCCAGTGCATCGACGAAGCGCTCGTCGGAGCCCTTCTTGCGCGAGCGGGCGATGAGGTGGAGCACCACCTCGGTGTCGGAGGTCGACTGGCAGATCGCGCCGCCGGCGATCAGCTCGCGGCGCAGCGTCAGGCCGTTGGTGAAGTTGCCGTTGTGGCCGATGGCGATGCCGCCCACCTCGAGCTCGGCGAACAGCGGCTGCACGTTGCGCAGGATTGTCTCGCCGGTGGTTGAGTAGCGCACATGGCCCATGGCCATGTGGCCGGGGAGGCGCTTGACGACGCCGGGATCGGTGAAGTGATCGCCCACGAGACCCAGATGGCGCTCGGAATGGAACTGCCGGCCGTCGAAGCTGACGATGCCCGCCGCTTCCTGCCCGCGATGCTGCAGCGCATGCAGGCCGAGCGCGGTGAGCGTGGCGGCCTCGGGGTGGCCCAGAATGCCGAACACGCCGCACTCTTCATGCAGCGTGTCGCCGTGGAGTCCGAGCGGATCGTCGGTCACGCTCCTGCCTTTCGTTCTACGCGCTGGGCGCGGGTTCTTCGCTCGACACGTCGGCCGGCGGCGTGGTCTCGTCAGCCGGCTCTTCGGGAGCCCCTTCCTCGGGGTTCTGGCCGCCGCGCTCGAGGAACTCGCGGAACTGCTCTTCGAGGTCGGGCGGCAACAGGCCGATCAGGTAGTCGCCCGCGCTCAGCAGCGGCGGGAAGCTCTTGGAGTCGCGCAGCATGGGGTCCTGCGCGCCGATGAGGAAATTGGCAAACACGGCGGCCACGACGCAGATCAGGACGCCGCGCGCGGCGCCGAACACGAAGCCCAGCGTCCGGTCGAGCGGGCCGACACGCGAGTCGACGACGAGGTCGCCGATCCACATGGTGAGCAGGTGCAGTACGATCAGCGCCACGAGGAAGCTGCCGATCACGGTCACGCCGGTCGCGAGCAGCGGTTCGGTGAAATACCGCGCGGCAAGGTCGGAGTGGTAGAAGTACATGTAGGCGGCGATGGCGGCCGCACCGGCCCAGGTCGCCAGCGACAGGACTTCGCGGGTAAAGCCGCGCGCCGTGGCGAGGATCGCCGAGATCAGAACGAGGACGGCGACGCCGACGTCGACAGCTGTAAAGACCATGCTTGGACCGATCCCAGACCGCTTTGCGTGACCGTTTAGCCGCTAATCCCCGCCCTGCCAAGCCGCGCGCGGCAGGGCAGGGGCGATGTGCACGGAAAGCATGAGGAAATTGCGGCCGCTAGTCGTCTCTCTCGGCCTCCGGCTGCGACCGCTTTCCCTTGGCGGCGATCTGGCCGATGAGGTCGGCGAGCTCTGAGTATTCGCCCACGGCGAGGCCGTTGCCGGAATCGCCGGCGCCCAGCTTGCCCGTATTGGCCGAGCGGAAGCCGAGCTTTTGCGCCTCGCGCAGCCGCAGCGACGCGTGGACCACGGGGCGGACGCCGCCCGCCAGCGAGATCTCGCCGAAATAGACGGCGTCGGGTGGTAGCGGGGAATTGGTGAGCGAGGAGATGAGCGCGGCGGCAACGGCGAGATCGGCGGCCGGCTCGTTGATCTTCAGCCCGCCCGCGACATTGAGATAGATGTCGTTGGCGCCGATACGGACGCCGCAGCGCGTCTCGAGCACCGCCAGTACCATTGAGAGCCGCGAGGCGTCCCAGCCGACGACGGCGCGGCGCGGGGTGCCGAGCGGGGAGGGGGAGACGAGCGCCTGGATCTCGCACAGCACCGGCCGTGTGCCCTCCATGCCGGCGAACACGGCGGAGCCGGCGGCATCCTTGTCACGCTGGTCGAGGAAGAGCGCCGATGGATTGGCGACCTCGCGCAGGCCCAGCGTCGTCATCTCGAACACGCCGATCTCGTCGGTCGCGCCGTAGCGGTTCTTGACGCCGCGCAGGATGCGGAAGGTGTGGCTTGAATCGCCCTCGAAATAGAGCACGGCGTCGACCATGTGCTCGACCACGCGCGGCCCGGCGATCTGCCCGTCCTTGGTAACGTGCCCGACGAGCACGACCGCGGCGCCGGACTTCTTGGCGAAGCGCGTGAGCGCCTGCGCCGAGGTGCGCACCTGCGTGACGGTGCCAGGCGCTGAGTCGACGCGGTCGGTCCACAGCGTCTGGATGGAGTCGATGATGACGAGGTCAGGGGCTTCGCCCGCCTGCAGCGTCGACAGGATGATCTCGACATTGGTCTCGCTGGCGAGCTGCACATTGGCCTGGCCGAGGCCGAGCCGCTGCGCTCTGAGGCGGACCTGGGCCACGGCCTCCTCGCCCGAGACATAGACGACGCGCTTGCCCTGGTTGGCAAGCGCCGCCGCGCCCTGGAGCAGCAGCGTGGACTTGCCGATGCCCGGGTCGCCGCCCACCAGCACCGCCGAGCCCATGACAAAGCCGCCGCCCGTGACACGGTCGAGCTCGCCGAGCCCGGTGACGACGCGCGCCGCGGTTTCCGTTTCGCCCGAGAGCGGCACCAGCGCAATCGGCCGGCCATTGGCCGTCGCGGCCTTGGGCCCGGCGCCGATGCCGGAATCGACCTGTTCCTCGACGATCGAGTTCCACTCGCCGCAGCCCTCGCAGCGGCCCTGCCAGCGGACATGCGTGGTACCGCAGGACTGGCAGACATAGGCGAGCTTGGCTTTGGCCATGGCGGGTCTCGAGGTTCGAATCCTTGTAGCGCCAGCCTAGGCGAGGTTCAAGAACGAAGAGTGAACAAGCGGCAGGCTCCGCCGTTTCCCCTCTCCGATGGGGAGCGAGACCTCATACCCACAGCGTCTCGTAGGTGTGACTGCGCCGGTGGCTGCAGATCAGCTCGAAGCCGGTGATGCGGGCGCCGAACGGAGGATCGAGCGCGGTGAGGGGGACACGGATGCGGTCGCGCAGCAGGGTCATGTGGGGCGAGGGCGGGGCTTCGCCCTCGATGGGGAGGCGGCGGTGAAGTTTCGCTTCGATGTCGCGGGCGAGGGCGATGATCTCGGCGGCGCCGTCTGCGACCGGGAAGACGACCGCCGGCCGGCTGTCGCGCCGCGCATGGCCGTCATAGCTCATGACCAGTTCGAAGCTGACCGGGAACGGCGTGACCCGCACCTGCGATGCCGCGCGGCGCAAGGCATCGATATCGGCGTCGCTCAGCTTGTCGCGGTCGCCGACGCGCAGCAGCGAGACATGCAGACGGTCCTCGCCATAGGCCCGGCCGGTGAGGCCGTGGCTGCGCCGCAGCATGCGGCAGACCTCCGCCGCATCCGGCGCGAGCTCCGGCAGCCGGATGCCGAAGAACACGACGGAGCGGTCGTGATAGGGCACGGCGGCCGGCACCGTTTCAAGCGGTAGAGGGTCGTCGAAGAAGGAAAGCTGGTCCATGGCTCATCTCCAGGGGGAGGAAGCCTAACGCGCGCGACTGGCGCAAACAAGAACAAAAAGAGAACATTGCCCTATGGCCCGCCCCTCGATTGCGCGCGGGAGCGACCCGTTGCGGCGCGGGCTACGCTGCCGGCTGCTCCGCGGCGCTCACATAGGTGCGCGGGTAGCGGCCCTTGAGGCTGGTGAGGATCTCGTAGCCGATGGTGCCGGCGGGGTCGGCTTGGTCGTCGACCGAGACGTTGGGGCCGAGGACTTCCACCATCTCGCCGGGGATCGGGATGTCGTTGCCGAGGTCGGTGATGTCGATGGCGAACATGTCCATCGAGACGCGGCCGATCAGCGGGCAGAGCGTGCCGCGCAGATGAACGCGACCGCCCGCATGCTGGTTGGTGGACGAGGCAGCACGGATGAAGCCGTCGGCATAGCCCAGCGCGATGATAGCGAGGCGCGTATCGCGCGGCAGGATATAGCTCGCGCCATAGCCGACCGACTCGCCGGTCTTGCATTCGCGTATCTGGATGACCGGCGCCTCGAGCGTGACGGCGGGCACCATCGGGTTCTTGCGGCCGTTGACGGCGCGTCCGCCATAGAGCGCGATGCCCGGACGGACCATCTGGAAGTGCATCTCACGGCTGGTCATGGTCGCGGCCGAGTTCGCGAGCGAGGCCGGAATGCCGGGGAACTGGTTGATCACCGAGGAGAACAGCGCCAGCTGCGTGCGGTTCTTTTCGTGCTGCGGCTGGTCGGCGCAGGCGAGGTGGCTCATGATCATCTGCGGCGCGTAGCCGACGTCCTCGATCATGCGCTTGACGATCGAGGTCTCGTTGAGGCGGAAGCCGAGCCGGTTCATGCCGGTGTCGAAATGGAGCGCCGCGGGCAGGGCCTCGTTGCGGCCGAGGCAGGCGACGAGCCACTCCTCGAGCATGGGCAGCGAGTTGAGCACCGGCATCAGCCGCTCGCCGACATAAAGTGGGGCGGCGCCGGGGAACAGGCCGTTGAGCACGAAAATATGCGCTTCGGGCAGCGCTGGGCGGAGGGCGAGCCCCTCGTCCGGCGTCGCGACGAAGAAGAACCGCGTTCCAGCCACGTAGAGCGCCTTGGCCACGGGAACGGCGCCAAGCCCGTAGCCGTCGGCCTTGACCGCCGCGCCGGTGAGCGCGCCGGCCGAAACCTTGTCGAGTGCCTGCCAGTTGCGCTGGATGGCTCCCAGGTCGACCGTGAGCCGCGGGCCATAACCGGTAACGATCGCCGGGGCGCTCGTCATTCGAATCTTTCGGGCAGGTACTGGTCGCGCGCCAGATTGCCGAAGCGGGTGAACTGCGCCTCAAAGCTGAGCTGCACGGTGCCGGTGGGGCCGTGGCGCTGCTTGCCGATGATCACTTCGGCGCGGCCATGCACGGCTTCCATTTCCTCCATCCACTTCATGTGCTCGGGCGTGCCTTCCTTGGGCTCCTTGTTCTTGAGGTAATACTCCTCGCGATAAACGAACAGAACCACGTCGGCGTCCTGCTCGATGGAGCCCGATTCACGCAGATCCGAGAGCTGCGGATGCTTGTCGTCGCGGTTTTCGACCTGACGGCTGAGCTGGGAGAGGGCGATGATGGGGACTTCGAGTTCCTTGGCCAGCGCCTTGAGCGTGGTGGTGATCTCGGTGAGCTCCTGCACGCGGTTCTCGCTGGCCTTGCGCGAGGAGCCCGACAGCAGCTGCACGTAGTCGATGATGATGAGGTCGAGCCCCTTCTGCCGCTTGAGCCGGCGGGCGCGCGCGGCGAGCTGGCTGACGGCGAGGCCGCCCGTATCGTCGATATAGAGCGGGATCGATGAAAGCATGTTGCTCACATCGACGAGGCGCGAGAACTGGCTCTCATGGATGTTGCCGCGGCGGATGTCGGCCGAGGAAATCTCGGCCTGCTCGGCGAGGATACGGGTGGCGAGCTGCTCGGCACTCATTTCGAGCGAGAAGAAGCCGACCTGTCCGCCATCGATCGTCTTGCGATGTCCGTCCGGCGTGACGTCGCCCTTCCACGAGCGCGCCACGTGGAAGGCGATGTTGGTGGCGAGCGAGGTCTTGCCCATGGCCGGACGCGCCGCGAGGATGATGAGGTCGCTCTTTTGCAGGCCGCCCATCAGGCGGTCGAGATCGTGCAGGCCCGTCGCCGCGCCCGACAGCGACCCGTCGCGCTGATAGGCCTCGCCGGCCATCTTGATGGCTTCGGTGAGTGCTTCGCTGAAGCCCTGGAAGCCGCCATCATAGCGGCCCTTCTCGGCGAGATCGAAGAGCGACTTCTCGGCTTCCTCGATCTGCTTGCGGGCGGTCATGTCGACATCGGCCTCATAGGCCGTCGAGGTCATGCCCTCGCCGATCTGTATGAGGTTGCGGCGGATCGCGAGGTCGTAGATCGCCTGGCCGTAATCGGCCGAGTTGATGACTGTTGTGGCCTCCGCCGCAAGGCGCGCGAGATATTGCGGCAGCGTCAATTCGGCCGTGAGCTGGTCGGGCAGGTAGGTCTTGACGGTGATGGGCGTCGCGGCCTTGCCGGCGCGGATGATCTTGCCCGCGATTTCGTAGATCTCGCGGTGGACGGGCTCGTAGAAATGCTCGGGTCCGAGGAAATCGGAGACGCGATAGAACGCCTCGTTGTTGACGAGGATGGCGCCCAGCAGCGCCTGCTCGGCCTCGATGTTGTGCGGCGCGAGCCGGAAGCTCTTTTCGTCCGGCGGACGAATGCGCGCGACGTTGGACTCAACCATGGGCTGCTAGACTCTCCCCCGACCGTTAAGACTGCTTTAACCACGGGCCGGGCCGCTGCCGATAGCGCCGACGCGAGCACTGCACCAGACGGAATCACACCTCGTGTGACTAGTGTTGATAGTGGGGGAAACTATGACCGGCGCGAGGTTCGCGGCTTGCTAACCGGCAGGGCCGGCAGCGCCGATTCCTGCGCGTCGGCATCGAGGTTCCGCGCGATCCGATGCAGCAGCGCGAACAGGACGTCGCGCTCGGCGGGCTTGAAGCCTTCGAGGGCGAGGGCGTTGACGTCCTGCGCCGATGCGAGGGCTTCGCCCGCGCGCTGGCGGCCGAGTCGGGTGAGGCCGATGAGGGCGCTGCGCCGGTCGTTGGGATCGGGCGTGCGCTCGATCAGCTTGTCGCGCTCCATGCGGTTGAGCGTATTGGCCATTGTCGGCTGCTCGACGCTGGCCCAGCGGGCGAGGGCGGTCTGCGACATCGTCCCGCCGTCCGCCAGCGCGAAGAACACCGGCATCGGTCCGGCGCTGCCGCCCGCCAGCCGTCGCTCGATGGCGCGCACGAACAGCCGCCCCGCCCAGTTGGTGAGGTAGCCCGCCGATTCGTCACGCTTGTACGTCACGTCCATAGCTTGCTATTGAATTGCATAGTGTGCTATCCATATCATGAAGGCACGGACAATGCGAGGAGATTGAGATGGGCATGAAGAGCACATCGACGCGCTACGGCAGCATGGCGATCACCATTCACTGGACCAGCGCGCTGGCGGTGGTACTGGCCTTCATCGCCGGCCTCGCGCTGGCCAATGCCGCGACGGTGACGGTTCCGCTGCTCGTGGCCCATATCGTGCTCGGCGTCTCGGTGCTGCTGCTGACGCTGCTCAGGATTGTCTGGTGGCTCGCCGCCGGCGACCGGCCGCCGCTTCCCGCCGACCAGCCGCGGCTGCAGCAAGTCGCGGCCAAGACCGTGCACACGCTGCTCTATGTGATCCTCATCGTGATGGCGTGGAGCGGTATCGCGACGATCGTGACATCCGGGGCGATTGCGGCGCTGGCCAGCGGCGCGTCGCTGCCCGATTTCTCCGAGGTGCTCCCACGCCTCGCGCACGGCATCATGAGCAAGGTGCTGCTCGTGCTGCTCGCCGGCCATATCGGCGCGGCGCTCTACCACCAGTTCATCCGCCGCGACCGGCTGCTGGCGCGGATGGGGATAGGCCGCGCCTGAGCTTGCGCCGGCGGCGCGTCCATGCTGACACCATCCCCGGACGGGGGATGGGCGGCATGCGCATTGCGGTGACCGGCACGCATGGCAGCGGCAAGACGACATTGATCGACGATTTCGTCGACCAGCACGCCGACTATGAGCGCGAGCTCGAGCCCTATTGGGCGCTGGCGCAGGATGGTATTCCGTTCGCCGACGGCGCGTCGCTGCCCGATCTCGAACAGCAGCTCGCCGCAAGTGCGCAGCTTATCCTCGCGCGGGCCGGGACGCCGGACGTGATCTTCGACCGCAGCCCGCTCGACTTCATTGCCTATCTCGAGGTCGTGAGCGAGGACGAAGGGCTCGAATGGGAGCCCTCGGGCCGGCTTCTCGGCCAGATCGAGAAGGCGCTCGCCACGCTTGACCTGCTGGTTTTCCTGCCGCTGTCGAACCCTGACGAGGTACGCGTACCCATCGAGCTGCCGCGCCTCCGCGCCCGCGTCGACCGTCGGCTCAAGGCGATCCTGCGCGAGGATGCGCTGGAGCTGCTGGCCGATGGGCCGAAAGTGCTCGAACTGAGCGGCAGCCGGGCGCAGCGGCTCGCGACGCTCGATCGGGCAGTCAAGTCGGCCTACGTGCTCGCCGCGCAGCAAGCGTCGCGGTGATCAACAGTGCGCGTAGCTGGCTGAGGGATGTAGGGAGATAGGTCTGGTCGACTGTCCAGATAATCCGGTGCGTCTGGTCGCCATCGCGCGACATGAGATCGAGGGTGATCTCGATGTGCCCCATCCCATCGCCCTTGACGCGAAGGTTCATGTCGGGCTCCGGGCTGCAAAGCTGTGCTGTTCCCAACAGACACTTATGGACCGCCGCGAGCTCCCTGCAAAATGATCGGAAATCCATGCGACGAAGGAAGGGGCCCGCGATTTCGATCCGCGCGCCCGGTGCCTCGGCGACGGCGCGCAGTTCGAGCCACTGCCTGTCGACGTGGCCGTTCCCATAGGTCTGCGGTCCTTCGACCCAGATCGACAGGCCGGCGATGGTGAGGTCGGCGTCGCGGTCCATGGGGTGTCTATAAGACAAAGGCCGGGATTTCTCCCGGCCTTGTGTGTTCGATGCTGAAGCGACGCTTACGCGTCGGCTTCGTACGCGTCGGCGGCGGCAGAGCCGGCTTCGGCCTGGCCGGCGGCGAACTCGGCCGCGGCCTCGTCGTCGAAGGTCTGGACGGTGAGGTCTTCACCGGCGGCCTGGCGGGCCGCCTCGTCGTCCGAGCGGGCGACGTTGACGTTGACCGAGACCGACACCTCGGCGTGCAGGCTGAGCGGCACGACGTGCAGGCCCACCGACTTGATCGGATCGGCGAGCACGACCTGCGAGCGGGCGACGGTGAAGCCGGCCGACGACAGAGCCTCGGCGACGTCGCGCGAGCTGACCGAGCCATAGAGCTGGCCGGTCTCGCCCGCCTGGCGGATGATGACCACGGTCTGGCCGTTGAGGCCGGCCGCAATGCCGGCGGCGGCCTCGCGGCGCTCCGCATTGCGCTTTTCGATCGAGGCACGCTCGACTTCGAACTTCTTGCGGTTGGCTTCGGTGGCGCGCAGCGCCTTGTGCTGCGGCAGCAGGAAATTGCGGGCGTAGCCGTCCTTGACGGTCACTTCGTCGCCGATGTGACCGTGCTTGCCGATACGCTCGAGCAGAATGACTTTCATTGTACTGTCCTTGGCTGTCCCGGCTCGGGGCCGGTTAGAGGCGGCGGACCATCCGCCACCTCAACGTTCAGTGCGGTTACGAAACCGCGTAGGGCATGATGCCGATGAAGCGGGCGCGCTTGATGGCGCGGGCCAGCTCGCGCTGCTTCAGCGCCGAAACGGCGGTGATGCGCGAGGGCACGATCTTGCCGCGCTCGGAGACGTAGCGCTGCAGCAGGCGCACATCCTTGTAGTCGATCTTGGGCGCATTCGGGCCCGAGAACGGGCAGGTCTTGCGGCGGCGCTGGAACGGACGGCGGGCCTGCGAAGTCGAGAGGTCTTTAATGGCCATTTGGCGAGTGTCCTTTCCTTAGAACCGGCGCGGCGGGCGCGGACCACGGTCACGGTCGCCGCCGGGGCGGTCGCCGCGCTCGTCGTCGCGATCACGCTTCTGCAGCATGGCCGACGGGCCTTCCTCGAGCTCGTCGACGCGCACGGTCATGAAGCGCAGGATGTCTTCATTGATGCGCATCTGGCGCTCCATCTCGGCCACGGCCGGAGCCGGAGCGTCGATGTTGAGCAGGCTGTAATGGGCCTTGCGGTTCTTCTTGATACGGTAGGAGAGGGACTTGAGGCCCCAATATTCGTTCTTGGTCACCTTGCCGCCGCCCTGGGACAGGACTTCGGTGAGGTTGTTGGTCATTTCCTCGACCTGCTGGGGCGAAACGTCCTGGCGGGCGAGATAGATATGCTCGTAAAGGGGCATGCGCCTTCCTTCTCAGCGTGTTGAACACCAATCCCTTCGGCGCGGAGCCCCCTTGAAGCCGGAAAGGCGACAAAGCAGTCTTCTAAAGAGCGGGAACACGGGAGGCCGGGATTTTCACCCTATCGGCAATAGCCGACCCTCCGTTCAGCCCCCGGCCGAACGAATTCGAGCGGCGATGTAGGGGAAAACGGGCGAAAGCGCAAGCCTTGCGGCCCGATTGCTTGACATGTCGCAGGCAACCCGCCACACGCCCGCCAGCTTGAAGCGGCACCGGGCCAGTCCTAGGCTGACTCGAAACATCAAGAGGCGGAGCACATGGCCAAGCGGGCATTCTCTTTTCCAGGGCAGGGCAGCCAGGCCGTGGGCATGGGCAAGGAACTGGCCGAGACCTATGCCGAGGCCCGCGCGGTGTTCGACGAGGTGAACCAGGCGCTCGGCGAGGATCTCGCCCGGACCATGTTCGAGGGGCCGGACGAGACCCTGCGGCTGACCGAAAACGCCCAGCCGGCGCTGATGGCGGTGTCGATGGCGGTGGTCCGCGTGCTTGAGGCCAGGGGCGTGAGCGTCGCCAGGCATGCCGATTTCGTCGCCGGCCATTCTCTCGGCGAGTACTCGGCGCTCTGCGCCGCGGGCGTGTTCTCGATCACCGACGCGGCACGGCTGCTGCGCACCCGCGGCAAGGCCATGCAGCAGGCGGTGCCGGTGGGGCAGGGCGCGATGGCGGCAATCCTCGGGCTCGACCTCGAAACCGTGCTGCGCGCGGCCAATGATGCCGAGGATGGCGAAGTGTGCGGCGTCGCCAACGACAACGCGCCGGGCCAGGTGGTGATTTCCGGCCATGCGGGCGCGGTGAACCGGGCCATCGAACTGCTGAAGGCGGCGGGCGCCAAACGCGCGCTGCCGCTGCCGGTCAGCGCGCCGTTCCACTGCGCCCTGATGCGCCCGGCGGCCGATGCGATGGAGCACGCGCTCTCGCAGGTCGCGATGAGCGCGCCGAGCAAGCCGTTGATCGTCAATGTCACGGCGCGGCCGACCTCGGACATCGAGGCGATCCGCAGGCATCTCGTCGAGCAGGTGACGGGCATGGTGCGTTGGACCGAGAGCATCGGCTGGGCCGCGGGCGAGGGCGGCGTCGGCGAGCTCTACGAACTGGGCACCGGCAAGGTGCTGACCGGCCTCGCCAAGCGCATCGCCCCCGACGCGCAGGCGACCGCGATCAACGTGCCGGCCGATATCGACGCCCTCGTCGCGGCGCTTGGCGCCTGAATCAGTTTCCGAGAAAGGTGCAGCTAAATGTTTGATCTGACCGGCAAACGTGCCCTCGTGACTGGCGCTTCGGGCGGCATCGGCCGCGAGATCGCCAAGGCGCTGGCCAAGGCCGGCGCGACCGTCGCGCTGAGCGGCACGCGCGTCGCCGCGCTCGAGGATACGGCCAAGGAATTGCCGCCGGGCAACCATCCGATCCTGCCGTGCAATCTCAGCGACCACGACGCGGTGGACAAGCTCGTGCCGAGCGCCGAAGCGGCACTGGGCGGCCTCGACATCCTCATCAACAATGCCGGCATGACCCGCGACAACCTCTTCATGCGCATGAAGAACGAGGAGTGGGACGAAGTGCTGGCCGTGAACCTCACGGCGGCGTTCCACCTGACCCGCGCGGTACTGCGCGGAATGATGAAGCAGCGCTTCGGCCGCATCATCTCGATCACCTCGGTGGTGGGCGTCGCCGGCAATCCCGGCCAGGCCAATTATGCTGCGTCCAAGGCCGGCCTGATCGGCATGAGCAAGTCGCTGGCGCAGGAAGTGGCGAGCCGCAACATCACGGTCAACACCGTGGCGCCCGGCTTCATCGCCTCGGCCATGACCGACGAGCTCAACGACAAGCAGCGCGAAACGATCCTGGTCAAAATCCCGTCCGGACGCCTCGGCACGGCCGAGGAGGTCGCCGGCGGCGTGGTTTTCCTTGCCTCCAACGAGGCCGGCTACATCACCGGGCAGACCCTGAACGTCAACGGCGGCATGCTGATGGTCTAAGGGGCCGGAACCGGCCCTGTGAGCGGGCCGTTTCACAATATGGTCAAAGCCAATCGAGTGTGTTAGTTGCCGCCGCTGAATTGGGGTCCACGGCTCACTTGCGGGCTTAGTGAAGCCCGCCTAAAGTCGTGTCCGACTGGACAAAAACCGTCGGTCGCGACCGAAACGAACCGAACCAGACTGCAATAAGGGAAGTCAAAACATGAGCGATATCGCTGACCGCGTCCGCAAAATCGTCGTCGAGCATCTCAACGTCGATGCGGAGAAGGTTGTCGAGAAGGCGAGCTTCATCGACGATCTGGGCGCCGACTCGCTCGACCAGGTCGAGCTGGTGATGGCGTTCGAAGAAGAATTCTCGGTGGAAATCCCCGACGATGCCGCCGAGTCGATCCAGACCTTTGGCGACGCCGTCGCCTATCTCACCAAGGCCGTCGGCTAAGTCACAGCCGCCGGAACGGCTCGATTGATGGAACTGCGCCGCGTCGTCGTAACGGGAATGGGGGCCGTAACCCCGCTCGGATGCGGCGTAGAAGCCACCTGGGCCAACATCCTCGCATCCAGGAGCGGTGCCAGGCGCATCGACGACTTCCAGGTCGACGATATCGCCTGCCAGATCGCGCACCGCGTGCCGCTCGGCGACTATGCCGAGGGCAAGTTCAATGCCGACGAATGGATGGACGTGAAGGATCAGCGCAAAGTTGATCCCTTCATCATCTACGCCATGGCGGCCGCCAAGCAGGCGATCGACGAGGCCGGGGTCGAGCCGAAGACCACCGAGGACGCTGAGCGCACCGGCGTGCTGATCGGCTCGGGCATTGGCGGCCTGGGCGGCATCTATGAAACATCGATCGTGCTGCACGAGAAGGGACCGCGGCGCATCAGCCCGTTCTTCATTCCGGGCCGGCTGATCAACCTCGCTTCGGGCTACGTCTCGATCCGCTTCGGCCTCAAGGGGCCGAACCATTCGGTGGTGACGGCCTGCTCGACGGGCGCCCACGCCATCGGTGATTCCTGGCGACTGATCGCCATGGGAGACGCCGACGTGATGGTGGCCGGCGGCACCGAAAGCTGCGTCAACCGCATCGCGCTCGCCGGCTTCGCCGCCTGCCGCGCGCTGTCCACCGGTTTCAACGACAATCCCACCGCAGCGTCGCGTCCCTATGACAAGGACCGCGACGGCTTCGTGATGGGTGAGGGCGCCGGCATCGTCGTGCTCGAAGAGTATGAGCGGGCCAAGGCGCGCGGCGCCAGGATCTACGGCGAGGTCATCGGCTACGGCATGTCGGGCGACGCCTACCACATCACCGCGCCCTCCGAGGATGGCGATGGCGGCTTCCGCGCCATGTCGGCGGCGGTCAAGCGCGCCGGCATTTCGGCGGGCGACATCGACTACATCAACGCCCACGGCACCTCGACGCCGCTCGGCGACGAAATCGAGCTGGGCTCGGTGACGCGCCTCCTGGGCAACCACGCCGCCGACGCGGCGATGAGTTCGACCAAGTCGGCGATCGGGCACCTGCTCGGCGCCGCCGGCTCGGTCGAGGCGATCTTCTCGCTGCTGGCCATGCGCGACAACGTCGCCCCGCCCACGCTCAACCTCGACAATCCGTCGGTCGAGACGGTGATCAACCTGGTGCCTAAGGTGCCGGTGAACAAGCAGATCGACATCGCGCTGTCGAACTCCTTCGGCTTTGGCGGCACCAATGCGTCGCTGATCTTCCGCAAGGTCGCCTAAGAGAGCGAATGGCGAGTAGCGAGTAGCGAGTAGCGAGTAGCGAGTAGCGAATAAAGGCTCGCGGCCCTTGCAGGGTCCCTTCCCCTATTCGCTATTGGCCATCGCCATTCGCTTCCTCCGCGATTTCCCCTTGTTTCCGTTGCCACCACGTCCTTGTTTTGCCCGCTTCCTTAGGGCAAATGCTGACCACGACGCCGTTCCAAGAGGGAAGCCGCATGGCCCGCAAGAAGCGCAGATCCGGCGCGCTCGCCTTTCTCAACGCCCTGCTGACGCTGGTCATCATGGGCATCATCGTGGCAGGCGGCGCGCTCTATTGGGGCATCACCCAATACTACGCCGAGGGACCCCAGACCGAGGAAACGGCATTCCTCGTCGAGAAGGGATCGGGCTTCAACTCGATCGGCACGCGGCTCGAGGAGCGCGGCCTCATCGACAATTCGCTGCTGTTCCGCGCCGGGGTGTGGGCCACTGCCCGCGAGGCGACGGTGCTGCCGGGCCAGTACCTGATCCCGGCCAAGGCCTCGATGGCCGACATCCTGCGCATCATCACCGAGACCAAGCCACAGGAATTCTTCCTCAACGTCATTCCGGGCGAAACCTCATGGCAGGTGGCGCAGCGGCTCAACGATCCGGCGCAGAGCTTGTCGGGCGACCCGGTGACCGTGCCGCCCGAGGGCAGCCTGCTGGCCGAGCGCCACGATTTCTTCCCCGGCGATTCCCGCCAGTCGGTGATCGACGCGATGTCGGCCAAGATGAAGGACGAGGTCGCCCGCATCTGGGCGAGCCGCGATCCGGGGATCGACGACGTGATCAAATCGCCCGAGCAGATGGTGATCATGGCCTCGCTCGTGGAGAAGGAAACCGGCGTCGAGACCGAGCGGCCGCAGGTGGCCTCGGTGTTCGTCAACCGGCTCAGAAAGGGCATGCGGCTCCAGACCGACCCGACGGTGATCTACGGCATCACCGAGGGCAAGGGGCCGCTGGGCCGCGGTCTGACGCGCGCCGAGCTCAACGCCAAGACGCCCTACAACACCTACCAGATCGACGGCCTGCCGCCCGGCCCGATCGCCAATCCCGGCATCGCGGCGCTGGAGGCCGTCGCCAAGCCCGCGCAGACCAACTACCTCTATTTCGTCGCCAAGGGGACCGAGCCCAGCGACGGGCATTTGTTCGCCGCCACCTATGCCGAGCATAGGAAGAACGTCGCTCTCTACCGCAAGGCCGAGGACGAAGCGGCGCGCGAAGAGCTGGAAGCGCAGGAAGCGGCCGAGGGCGGAGACACGACCGAATAATTCGTGTATCCGGCGCGTTATGGCCAACGCCCTATCGAGCATGACGGGTTACGCGCGCGCCCAGGGTGGCGTGCCGGGGATTTCCTTTTCGGTCGAGATCAAGACGGTGAATGCACGCGGGCTCGACGTCCGCATGCGCATGACGCCGGGCTATGACGCGCTCGAGGGCGAGATCCGCCGGCGCATCGGCAAGGCGCTGGCGCGGGGCTCGGTGACGGTGAACCTCAATGTCGATCGCGACGGCGAGGGCGGCCGCGTGGTGGTGAACCACGAGGCGCTGAGCGCGGTGCTGGGCGCGTTGCGCGAGATTTCCGGCACGATCGATGCACAAAAGCCCACGCTCGACGGGATCCTCGGTCTCAAGGGCGTGCTCGAGCAGCACGACGCGCCGCTCGACGCCGACGCCGAGGATCGCCTGCAGGCCGCCATCTACGACGCCGTCGACACGGCGCTGCACGATCTGCGTGCCTCGCGCCGAGCCGAGGGCGTACATTTGGGCGAAATCCTCGGCACGCAGGTGACCGAGATTGCGCGCCTGCGCGACCTGGCGGCGGCGCATCCGGGCCGCAGTCGCGACGTGCTGCTGGCGCGGCTCAAGGAGCAGATCGCTGACCTGCTGGCCGCCAATGGCGGGCTCAACGAAGACCGGCTGGCGCAGGAGGCCCTGCTGCTCGCCACCAAGGCCGACATCCGCGAGGAGCTCGACCGGCTGAGCGCCCATGTCGCCTCGGCCCGGGCGCTGCTCGGCGAGGGCGGTCCGGTGGGCCGCAAGCTCGACTTCCTCTCACAGGAATTTAACCGGGAGGCGAATACCCTGTGCTCCAAGTCCAATGCCGTGGACCTGACGGCGATCGGCCTTGATCTCAAGGCGGTGATCGACCAGTTCCGCGAGCAGGTGCAGAACCTGGAGTAGCCCAGTGGCGGAGCTCACTCGCCGTGGCGTGATGATGGTGCTGGCCTCGCCCTCGGGCGCAGGCAAATCGTCCATCTCGCGCGCCATCTTCGAGCAGGACCCCAATATCTCGCTGTCGGTGTCGGTGACCACCCGGGCGCGCCGTACCGACGAGATCGACGGCAAGCACTACCACTTCATCGACGTCGCCGAGTTCCACCGCATGCGCGCCGCCGGCGAGCTGCTGGAGAGTGCCGAAGTGCATTCCAATTTCTACGGCACGCCGCGCGCGCGCGTCGAAGAGAAACTGAGCCAGGGCCGCGATATCCTGTTCGACATCGACTACCAGGGCACGCTGCAACTGCTCGAAAAAGTGCGCGCCGACATGGTGACGATCTTCATCCTGCCGCCCTCCATCAAGGAGCTGCGCAAGCGGCTCGAGCGGCGCGCGCAGGACAGCAAGGGCACCATCGAGAAGCGGCTCAAGAACGCCCGCATCGAGATGGATCATTTCGCCGAGTACGACTACGTGATCGTCAACCGCGATCTTGAGGAGTCCGTGCACAAGGTCCGCACGATTCTCGCGGCGGCCCGGCTGGAGCGCGAGCGCTACAAGGGTCTCGCCCCTTTCGTGCGGCGGCTGCAGAAGCAGATCGACACGCTCTAATAGCGCAGACGGCGCACAAATCCTGAATCGGTGTTCTGCTTGAGGCCGGGTGTCACCCCCGTGCGGACGCTGGACGACTTGTTCCCGCACGCGGCCACAGCCAGCGAGTACTTGGCCGTAGCCTGTGCCTGGCACAGTTGACGCAGCTCGATGTTGGGGTTCGTGTTGTGGCACATGGCGTAGTCGAGGCTGTACTGGATCGCGGCCCTGTTCGCGCAGTCCGCCACCGGATCGGGCGTGCCGTTGGGAGCGGCAAGCGCGGCCGAGGTGAGCACGATTGTGGCGAAGGCGGAAAGCGTGGTTCTGCGGCAGACACCCATCAAAGCCTCCATCGGCATTGGGTCTCGAACGCCCTGGATCATGGGACCATGCCGATGAACGGTCGCTGAAGCGGTTCGACAGGGATTGCGGGCCTAGTCTCGCAGCGCCTTGGCCATCGCCAGAAACGCCTCGACGGGCAAGGTCTCGGCGCGCTCATCCCCTCTGAGGCCGGCGGCAGCGAGCAATTTGTCCACTGGAACGCTGGTCGATTTGAGGCTCTGGCGGACCATCTTGCGACGCTGGCCGAAGGCGGCGCGGGTGATGGCTTCGACGTCGCGCACGCGGATGTCCGCGGCAACCGGCTTGGGGACGAGGTGGACGACTGCCGAGGTGACATTGGGCGGCGGCGTGAAGTTCTCGCGGCCGACATTGAAGGCGATGCGCGCCTCGGTGCGCCAGCCGCAGAGCACGCCGAGGCGGCCATACTGGTCGTCGCCGGGCTTCGCGACGATGCGCTCGGCGACCTCGCGCTGGAACATAAGGGTCAGCGACTGGAAGAAGGGAGGCCAGGGATCGGCCGTGAGCCAGCCGACCAGCAGTTCGGTGCCGATATTGTAGGGAAGGTTGGCGACGATGCGCGTCGGGCCGTCGGCGAGCGCGGCATAATCGGTGGTCATCGCGTCGCCCGAGATGATGTCGAGCCGGCCGGGATAGGCGGCCGCGATCTCGGCGAGGGCGGGCAGGGCGCGCTCGTCGCGCTCGATGGCGATGACCTTGCGCGCGCCCTCGGCCAGCAGCGCGCGGGTGAGGCCACCGGGGCCGGGACCGACCTCGATGACGGTGACGCCCGTGAGCGGGCCGGCGGTGCGCGCGATGCGCGCGGTGAGATTGAGGTCGAGCAGGAAGTTCTGGCCGAGCTGCTTTTTGGCACTGAGGCCATGCCGCGCAATGACCTCGCGCAGCGGCGGGAGAGAGTCGATCTGACTCACGCCGTCAGCCGGTCCGCGAGCCGCATGGCCGACAGCATCGAGTTCCACGAGCCGTTGCCGGTTCCCGCGAGGTCGAACGCCGTTCCATGATCGGGCGAGGTGCGGACGATCGGCAGCCCCAGCGTGACGTTGACCGCGTCCTCGAAGGCCACGGTCTTGATCGGGATCAGCGCCTGGTCGTGATACATCGAGATCACGGCGTCGTACCTCTCCCAGTTCGGCCGGTGGAAGGCCGTGTCGGCGGAGAAGGGGCCGTCGATGCGCATGCCGCTGTTCTGCAGGTCCAGAACGGCAGGCACGATGATGTCGTTTTCCTCGGTGCCGATCGCGCCGCTCTCGCCCGCATGCGGATTGAGGCCGGTGACGGCGATGCGCGGCTCGTCGATGCCGAAGCGTGTCCTCAGGTCATGCTCGACGATCTGCGCCGTGTCGCGGATGAGCCGGCCGGTGATGAGCCCCGGTACGTCGCGCAGCGGCACATGGATGGTGAGCGGCACGACGCGGAAGCCCTCATGGGCGAGCATCATGACGGCACGCGGCGCCGGTCCGCCATTGCCGCACAGCGCCGCGAGAAACTCGGTGTGGCCGGGATAGCGGAAGCCCGCGGTATAGAGCGCGGCCTTGTGGATGGGCGCGGTGACGATGGCCCGGCACTTGCCCGCGAGGGTCTCGGCGACGGCGCGGCTGATCGCTTCGATCACCACCTTGCCCGAGAGCGGGCTCGTGTCGCCCGGCTTGTCGGGGACGAGGCCATCGATATGTGCGACGGGCAGGGCGACGGGGAACTCGGCGGCCGCCTGCGCGACGGTGGTCTGGGCGAAATTGATACTGAGCCCCAGCCGCCGGGCGCGCGCTGCGAGGAACGCCATGCTGCCGAACACGATGAAGGGCGGAAGCGCGAGTTCCGCCCGGTTCGCGTAGAGCTGGAGGATGAGATCGGGACCAATGCCCGCGGGCTCGCCCATGCTGACCGCAATAGGGGCGGGCTCGCTCATGCTATCCCTTGATGATCTGGGCTTTGGCCTTGAGCTCGGCCAGATACTTGTCCGCCTCGGCCTTCATGCCGGCCGAGCCGGTCTCCTGGCGGATATTGTTGGCGATGTAGGTGGTGTCCTGCGAGGTTTCCTTCGCGCACACCGCCAGCATCGACACGCCGCCCTCGACCACGCGCGGCTTGGTGATGCCGCCCACATTGAGCTTGGCCAGCTCGTTGGCGAGCGCGTCGGGGAACTGCGTGGCGTGGCGTCGTCCGATGTCGCGGACCGCGGCATCGGTGTAGGACAGCGAGAGCTCGACGGCGCTGTCGCAGCCCTTGAAGCTCTTGCGGTATTTGTTGGCCTGCCCGGTGCGGGCGCTGGCATTGCCGCCGATGAACAGCACTTCCTTGAGGATGTAGTCGAAGCTGTTGGCCGCGGTGAGTTCGGCCTTGGCCTTGGCGTCGATGTCGGCTTCCGAGACATTGACGCGGGCGCTGACCACCTGCTGCGTCACGCGCGACCAGGCAAGGCTCGCCTTGAGCCGGGCGCGCAGCGTCGACATCGGCACGCCATTGTCGGTGAGGATCTTGCTGAGGTTGCTGGCCGAGACCTTGATCTGGCGCGCCACGTCGAGCACCGCGTTGTCGATCTCGGCTTCCGACACGGTGTAGCCCAGCCGTTCGGCTTCCTGGATCTGCAGCACTTCGTTGATCAGCTCGTTGAGCGCCGCCGTACGGTTGCCCTTGCCCTCGATCTTGTGGAGGGCGAGCCGCTGCGCCAGCTGCACATCGGTGACCGGCGTGCCGTTGACCGTGACAACGGCGCTGGCCGCCTGCGCCGGCAGGGAAGCGGTGAGGAGGGTAAAGCCCAGCAGCATGGCGCTCAGAAAGCGAAGCATCGTCATGGTCCGTCTATATCGTTGGAAGCCCGTGGCTTTGTCCCTGAGAATTGCGGCTGAAATCGGTGCGTCAGAAGGCCATCGCGCCGTCGGGGCCCTTGATGTTCAGGCTCACGCCGAAGCCCCAGGTGGTCGGTTTGAAGTAGAGGCTGCCGCCGAGGCCGAGATAGCCGTCGTCGTAGCGCAGGCTGGTGTCGGTGCGGACCCACGAATTGGTGCGGATGTCCCAGATCACGCTGCCGGCGAGGGTGTAGTAATCGGCGATCTTGACGCTGCCGCGCCCGGTGATTTCGTGCGCATCGAGATCGGTCCCGAGCGCCGGAGTGGCGGCGATGTAGGTGTAGTCGGCGCCCAGCGTGAACCAGCCGCCCCAGGGCGCATAGTCGGTGCTGATGCGGGCGCGCGTCACGTCCCAGACGGACGGGTCGACCTGCACCTTGGCGCCGCCCGACAGGCCCCACGAGGTGCCGTAGCGTGCACTGCCCACGAGGAACGACGACGCCGTGCCGAGGCCTGTGCTCGTTCCCACCTGCACCTGGTCGCTCACGCCATAGGCGTTGACGCCGGCGAGTTGGAACGACTGGCCGGCGACCAGGTCGAGCCAGCTTCCATCGGCGAACGTGCCCAGATAGTGCGCGCCGATATTGGCCCGCGCGCCAGTCTCCTGCCGGTCGATGCCGGAGAAGCGGTTGTAGGAGAACAGGTTCGACGTGTCGAAGATCAGGCTCTGCGCATCGTCATTGGTGATGCCCACTTTGGAGACGCCCGAGCCGCGATAGACCACCTGGGCGATCGGCTCGATCAGATGCGTGCTGGCCCCCCAATTGGCCATCAGCGGCCAGCGCAGGTCGAGCGCCGCGATGGGCGTCGCCGAGAACAGCGTCGCGTCGGGCTGGTTGGGGTAGGGCGCCGGGAGCGGCGCCGCATTGCGGTTGTAGGTCGCCGCGTCGAGGCGGAGGCCGAGATAGGGCGTGACGGTCAGGCCGCCCGGAACGATGATCTGGTTTTCCCAGGCGCCCTCAAGCATCCCGTGGAGCTTGGTGCCCTCGTAGCCCCAGACATAGGGAACGGCGCCGGCGCCATAGACGCCGACCTGGTCGAGGCCGCGATGCACGCCCAGCAGCTCGCCGCTGAGGTTGATGCGGCCCCAGCCCTCGGGCAGGTCGGCCACGTGCTGGCCCTGGATGCGGGGCAGGTTCATGCCCTGGCGGTTGTCGTCGTCGCCTGAATAATTGCCGATGCGGTTGAAGCGCTGGACGCGGGCGTCGAAAAAGGTCGGCTGCGTCAGATAGGTCGCGTAGACCTCGTTGGTCCAGCTCTTCGCATCGGTCAGCTCGTAATCGCTCAGATAGGCGTTGTCGGTGAAGGCCGCGTACGACCAGCCGACTGTCCAGTCCTGGTAGGGCTTGAACTTGCCCGAGGTCTGGATGGCGCCGCGCCAGTCGCGATCGCCCGGCAGGCCGGCGAAGGCGGATTTGTCGAGCTGGTAGATGCCCGATGCCTTGACGTCGAGCGCGCCATTGAGCTGCGGGATGCGCCAGGTCAGCTCGCCATGCATGAGAAAGCCCTGGCGGCTCATCAGCGTGGGGCTGAGGAGCAGGTCGATGTCCTTGTGGACCGGCACGAAATAGGGGACCGTGAGCTCGGCGCCGCGGGTCTCGGAATAGTCCACCGACGGCATGCGCAGACCCTGCGCGCGCGGCTGCGTGGGATCGGGCACCCAGAACCAGGGGAGCCAGGCGACGGGGATGCCGAGGAACTCGATCGACGGCCCTTCCAGCGTCACCGACGCCTTCTCGCGGTCGTAGATCATCCGTGCCGACTTCACCTTCCAGCCGATCTTGCGGCCCTTGCTGTCGATGCACAGGCCGCAGGGCGAGTAGGAGGCTTCGGTGAGGATCGTCGCGAGCGCGTTCTGGTATTCGACGCTGCGCGCCGTGACGATGGCGCCGGCAGATGTCGTGATGGTGAGGGAATCGACGAAGGCTTCCTTCATCGCGCCGGTGACCTCGACGCGGTCCATCTCGAACAGATTTCCGCTCGAATCCTTAACGGCGACCGAGCCGACGGCGAAAAGCTGGGCGGTCTTCTGGTTGAACTCGAGGCGGTCAGCCCGGATCGTGAAGCCCTGGTAGGACAGCAGCACGTCGCCGCTGGCGGTGATCACGCCGGTATTGGCGTCGAACGCCAGCATGTCGGCCTCGACCGCCGCGGCACCCTCGCCGGGGCGGATCTGCATGTCGAAGAAGCCGGGCGGCAGCAGCGCCGCGCTCGCCGGGCCGGCGGCCAGGGCGAGCAGTACGGCAAGGCCGAATCCGGCAGCAACGCGGACCAGGGCAGGGCGCGGCAGTATGTCGGCAAAGAGTCGTGGGCGGGATGTCATCACGCTCGCCCGTCTTCCTTGTACAGCAGCACTGTCAAACCAATAACAATCGCCACAAAAGCCGGCCCTGCGGCGGCAAATGCGGGGTCCAATACGCCAGCGTACCCGGAACGGTTCGCCAGTTCAGTCACGACATAAACCACAAATCCAAGAACGACGCCATAAAGGACGGCGCCACCATACTTATTTGTCCTTCGATAACCCGACGTAAAAGCAAATCCGATGAGCACGGAGCCGGTCAGCAGGACCGGGAGAGCCAAGAGCCTGAGAAGGCTGGTGATTGCCGATGAACGGAGGGCCGGATCGGCCACATTCTGAGAGACCACGTTAACCAATTCACCAAAAGTGAGGTCGCGTGCCGAGGTCAGGCGCACGCGCATATCGGCGGCGGTTGTTGCGGTCGGGACACGCACATTGGCGAGGCTTTCGGGCGCCGAGTCGGCGCGGTAGCGCACGGCATTGGTGAGTTCCCATGCGCCGGCGGAGAGCCGGGCCTGTTCGGCCTCGATGCGCGTCCGAGCCGCCGGATCGGTGAAGAACAGCGAGACCCGGTCGAGCGTCGTGCCGTTGGTCCGGGCCCGCTCGGCCTGGAGGATGTAGGGCCCGTCGGCGCCGCGCTGCTCGAGCCAGATGGCGTCGCCGCTGGTGCGGGCGGCCGACACCGGCAGGATGCGGCTGACATTGAGGGTGAGCGGAGCGATGACGAAGGCCGCGACGCAGCCGAGGATGACGGCCCCGATGAGCGGCATGCGAAGCACGCGCCAGATCGATACGCCGGTAGCCCTGATGACGGTCAGCTCGCGCCGCACCTGCAGGTCGAGGACGCCGATGATGGTGCCCACCAGCACCGTCACGGCCAGCGTGCCGATCGATGTCCGCGCCGCGCCGTTGACGATGGCGGCCAGCGCAAGGAGCGGGCCGCCGATCTTGTTGAGGGTCTCGAACCGCCACGTATCGAGCGATTCCACGAGGCAGAGCAGGCCGAAGAACACCAGCACGACAAGGCCGATGCGGGCGCCGAGGCGGCGGAGGATGATCCAGTCGATGCGGGTCATGCCGGCTGCCTCCCGATGCGCAGCGGCACGAAGAGCCGGAAACGGATCGCGAGGATGGCAAGCGCGAGGGCGATGAGCAGCGCCGGGCCGGCGGCGGCGTCGAACGGCGCCGGGATCGGCGCGTAGGAGGTCACGCCGCGTTCGAGGAAGGCGGCGCCGAGCGCCACCAACTCGATGGGGGCATTGACCCGCCGGCGGTTGCCGGTGGGGAACATGGCCAGCGCGCCGATGAACAGGCAGAGCGCGAACACCCGCACGCCCTCGACCGTGCGGCGGACGAGGGCGCGCGTTTCGGCCCGGTCGAGCCCGGCGCCCGACAGCGCCTTGCCCACGATGTCGATGCTCGATGTGCGCGCCAGGGGATCGGTGGCTTCCGCCTCGCCGGTCAGCTCGTCGAGCGCCAGGTCGTAGCGGGCGAAGGAGACCTCGGACAGCCGCTTGGTGTCGCTGAACTGCTGCAGCGCGCCGTCACTCAGACGGAGGATGAAGCCCTGGTCGTCGCGGGTGATGAGGGCGGATTTGGCAAAATAGGTGCGGCGCGACTGCGGGTTGCGCCTGTCGTCGGCGAAGAAGTCGGTGATCTGGCCCTGGGAGTCGCGCGAGCCGATGATCATCGACACGCCGCCCACGATTTCGGTGAAGCGGTGCGGGATCATGCTGCGCGACACGAGGTCGGCGGCGATGCTCTCGGACCAGTCGTCCGTGGTGCGTACGCTCGCCGGGTCGACGATATGCGCGAGGAACAGCACCGCCACCGTGCCGCCGAGCGCGTAAACGACGACCGAGCGCACCAGCGCGGGGACCAGCGCGCTGACATGGATGATCTGAAGCTCGGAGCGGTCCTGCAGGCCGCGCTGGGCGCGACCGAGCCCGATGGCGAGGCAGACATAGAGGAAGACGATGCCGAGCGACGGCATGCCGAGCGCGGCCTGCCCCAGGAGCGTCAGCACGCTCTGGCCGCGAGTCGAAACCAGGTCGAACAGGCGAAGGCACTGAATCAGGAACAGCAGGAAGGCCGCGACGGCAAACAGGGCCATCGCCTCGACGGAGAAAAGCCTGAGGAGATAGCGACTTAGGCGAGCCATTGGCCGCCCCGCTTGAACTTGCTTATGCGCGCACCCTGTCGGTTCGTCCCCCGACCCGGGACTCTGCGGAGGTTCGGCGGCGATGGCAAGGCGGGGCTGTGGGATTGACGCAATCGGCCAAGACCTGTTGCTTGGCTGCATGCTCCAGAATCTCGTGATCAAAACCGCCCCGCTGCCGCTCGGCCAGGCCGGGCTCGTCGTCCTCTATGCCAGCGACGGCCAGCCGCCCGCCGCCGCCGCCGCCCAGATCTGGGCGCGCACCGGGCTCGATTTCGAGCGCATCGCCGCCAGCATCGGCTTCAAGGGCAAGCCGGGCCAGGCGATCGACATCGCCGGGCCGAACGGACTCGACGCCAAGCGGCTGCTGGTGCTGGGCGCCGGCAAGGCCGATCCGGACAAGCCGCTGTCGGGTGCAGCCTGGGCCGACCGCGGCGGCTCGCTCGCCGCAAAGACCCTGGGGCTTGCCGGCGGCTCGGTCAGCGTCGTGCTCGATGGCACCGAAGCAACGCCGGCAGCCGTGGCGGAGCTGGCCGCGGGCCTGAGGCTCCGGCACTACAAATTCGACAAGTACAAGAGCCGCAAGAAGGACGACGACACGGTCGAGGAAATAACCGTGACGCTGCACGTCGCCGATCCGGCCGCGGCGGATGCGGCGATTGCCGCGCGCCAGCCGGCGGTCGAGGGACAGATCCTCGCGCGCGACCTCATCAACGAGCCGCCCAACGTGCTGGGGACGGTCGAGTTCGCTGACCGGGCCGCGGCGCTGTCCGGCCTCGGCGTCGAGGTCGAGGTACTGGGCCAGGGCGAGCTCGAAGCGCTCGGCATGTATTCGATGCTGTCGGTCTCGCAGGGATCGGCGCGGCCGCCGCGGCTTGTCGTCATGCGCTGGAACGGCGGCGACCCGGGAACGGCGCCGGTCGCCTTCGTGGGCAAGGGCGTGGTGTTCGACTCGGGCGGCATCTCGATCAAGCCGGCTGCCGGCATGGAGGAGATGAAGGGCGACATGGGCGGCGCGGCCGCCGTCACCGGCCTCATGCATGCGCTGGCGAGCCGCAAGGCGAAGGCCAATGTCGTGGGGATCATCGGCATCGTCGAGAACATGCCCAGCGGCACCTCGATGCGCCCCGGCGATATCGTTCGCGCCGCGTCGGGCGTGACCATCGAGATCGTCAACACCGACGCCGAGGGCAGGCTCGTCCTCGCCGACGCGCTCTGGTACGCGCAGGAAAAGCACAAGCCGCGGGCGATCGTCGACCTCGCGACGCTCACCGGGGCGATCGGCGTGGCGCTGGGCAGCGACCATGCCGGGCTGTTCTCGAACTCGGATGAACTGGCGACCAAGCTCGTCGCGGCCGGCCTCGAGACCGGTGAGAAGCTCTGGCGGCTGCCCATGGGCCCCGCCTATGACAAGCTGATCGAAAGCCGCTTCGCCGACATCAAGAACTCGGCCGGACGCCCGGCCGGATCGATCACCGCGGCGCAGTTCCTCGCGCGCTTCGTCACCGAGGGCACGGCGTGGGCGCACCTCGACATCGCCGGCGTCGCGCTCAACTCGCCGGCGAGCGAAACCAATGCCGGCTGGGCCTCGGGCTTCGGCGTGGCGCTGCTCGACCGCTTCGTGCGCGACGGCTACGAGACGTGACTGAAGTCCTGTTCTATCACCTCGAATCCCAGCCGCTCGAGCGCGTGCTTCCGACGCTGCTCGAGAAGTCGCTCGAACGCGGCTGGCGGGCGGTGGTGGAGACATCGAGCCGCGAGCGGGCGAGTGCGCTTGACGCACTGCTGTGGACCTATCGCGACGACAGCTTCCTGCCGCACGCCATTGCCGGAGAAGAAACCGATCCGGACCAGCCGGTGCTGATCACGATGGACGACGGCAACGCCAACGCCGCCCATGTCCGCTTCTTCGTCGACCGCGCGGTGCCGCGCTTGGGCGAGGGCTATGAGCGGATCGTCTTTCTGTTCTCGGGCCACGATCCCGATGCCGTGACCGAGGCGAGGGCCGCGTGGAAGGGGCTGCTGCCGGGCAATGCGCTGACCTACTGGCAGCAAGACGAGGGTGGCCGCTGGGTCAAGAAGGCCACGGGGTAGCTCCCGGTGGACTTTCGCCCCGGCTGGGCTAGGGTGCGCCGGTTCGGGGGGACACAATCATGCCGCGCTGGCTACGGATCGCGCTGACCATTGTCGTCGTGCTGCTCATCGCGGCCGCCGGCGCCTATTACTGGTACATCGGCGACGGCAACCCGCCGGGCAACCTCCAGCCCTCCCGCTTCGACATCGAGGCGGTGCGCGCCAAGGCCGACGAGCTGCCGGGCGGCAAGGCCAGCGAGGTGCGTGTCGAGACGGTCGCGAGGTTCGATTTCCCCGCGGTCGCCTCGGTCGGCGGCGACGGCTGGGCGATGGTGCCGATGGCGGCGTTCTCCTATCAGGTGGTGCTGCCCACCGATACGGTCATCATCGATACCGCCTTCCCCGCTGCGATGGGCGCCTCACTCGGTGCGCGGATCGATGACGACGCCTATGCGCGCATGGAGATGGCGATGGCCGATGCCACGCAGATCGTCGTCACGCACGAGCATTCCGACCACATCGGCGGCATCGTCGCCTACACCGATCCCGTGGGTATCGCGCGGGCGCTGCGGCTCAACCCCGAGCAGCTCGCGAGCCTGCCGCGCTACGGCCTCACCTGGCCGTCGCAGCTGAGCGACTACGCGCCGATCGACTATTCCGACATGCTGTCGATCGCGCCGGGCGTTGTCCTCATCCGCGCGCCCGGTCACACACCGGGCAGCCAGATGGTCTATGTGAAGCGCGAGGACGGGCGCGAGCTGCTGTTCATCGGCGACATCGGCTGGACCCTGCGCAATGTCGAGACCGGCAAGGGCCGTCCGCGGCTGCTCTCGCAGTTCATGCTCAACGAGGATCGCGACGCCGTCTTCGCGCAGCTCGCGATGCTCAAGGCGCTGCGCGAGGCAGCGCCCGATCTCGTCATCGTGCCCGGCCACGATGTGGCCGCCATCGACGCGCTGATCGCCAGCGGCGCGATGAGCGCGCAGTTCAGGATGTAGCGAGGGCCGCCTTCGGCCTGCGGCTGAGCAGCCGGTCGATCTGCTTGACCACCCATGTGGCGAACGTCTCGACTGGCAGGAAGGCCCACGAGACCACCAGCGTCAGCGCGATGGAGGCGAGCACGATGCCGAGCGCGCTCCATTCGTTGAGCATGCCCTGCGCCTGCGCCCACACGACGAGCCACGACGAGAACGAGATGATCAGCGCGCACTGTACGAGGTAGACCGGGAACGAGATGCGGCTCATGAACAGCGAGACGCGGCGCGTGAACAGATAGTCGAGCGGCCGGCTGCGGATTGTCGCCATCAGCACCACGCCTGAGAGCAGGGCATGGATGATCTGCCCGTTCTTGCCCCACATGATCACGGCGCTCGACACGAGGATCGCGCCTACGAAGGCGATGGTGGCGAGCATGCTTTCGCGCCGGCTCGGCGGCGCGCGAAACAGCAGTCCGTCACGCTGCATGAGGGCGATGATCGCACCGATCGGCATCGCCGCTGCAGGCGGGTAGAGGTTGAGGAGCGCCACGATGGCGAGGATCAGCGGCGTATACTGTTCGCGCAGCAACCGGTGACCATAAGCGATGGGAAGGATGACGAACGAGCCCCAGAGCTGCACTGCCATGGTCCATAGGAACGGACCGTAGCTCTGCTCGCGCGCCAGCAGGTAGACGCGGTAGAGCCCGTAGGTGAAGGCATCGAGCAGATTGGGGTCGGTATCGCCGAACTTGCCCAGCCATCTCTCGCGGTGGAGGATGTCGGCCGCCGGGTTCGAGTGCGAGAGCCCGAGCGCCAGCACGAGATAGAACATCAGCACCGAGCCGAAGATCGGAATCGTGAGGCGCACATAGCGCTTGAGCATCTGCACCCAGAGCCGCTTTTCGTCGCTGACATGCCAGCGGTGGATGGTGAGCAGGTAGCCCGAGGTGCAGAAGAACGTGCATACCGCCAACGCCCCGCCGCCGGTCGGGATCGCGGCGAGGTAGCTGCGATAGACCGGATAGAGGACGCCGAACATCTCCCAGGTGAGATGGTAGATCAGCACGCCCAGTGCGGCCCAGCCGCGCAGGCCGTCGAGCGCGCCGACGCGGGCGGGAATTGGCGGTCGCGCGGTGGTTTGGCTCATGCCCTGTCCGGCTGACGAATGGGGCGCAAGGGATGGCCCGGACGTCTCGCCGCGTCAACCGGGCTCATCGGCGTTCAGCCGGTGGCCGGCGCGACCGATGCGCGCGGGTCGCGGCGGCGGCGGTCGAAGCGGCGCAGCAGGGCCAGGGTGCCGAGCTCGACCGGCAGGAACAGCACCGCGAGGGCGAGGCTGGCCGCCACCGACAGGGCGGCGATGCCGAGCGCCGAGGTGGCGGTGAGGGTGGCGTTCGCGTCGGTGAGGACAATCAGATTGGCGCTGAGCGACACGATGACGGCAAACTGAACGAGATAGAGCGGGAACGAGATGCGGCCGAGGAACTGCGAGATGCCCAGGCTGAGGAAGCGCTGCGCCGGCAGGCCGTAGCGGGCCGCGACGAAAATGCCCGTGCCGATCAGCGCATAAGTGCGCAGGTCGCGCTCGAGCAGTTGTGCGAAGGCGCCGACCAGCAGCAGCGTGAGCAGCGCCATCGAGGCGAGAAAGCTGCCGAGCGGCGCGGCCGTCTTGGGGAGCAGGCCGTCGCGTTCGGCCAGCGCGACGAGCGCGCCGACAAAGAAGCATGCGGCCAGTGGGAACATCAGCAGCGTCAGCGCGGTGAGCAGGAGCAGCGGCGAATAGGGCTCGCGCTGGTAGTGCTCGTTCTGCGACAGCACGAACAGCGCGAACGAGCCCCACAGCTCGATCAGCATCGTCCACAGGAAGGGATTGTAGTTGTGCGCGACGGGCCAGGTGTAGGTCCACGCAAAGGCGAAGGCGATCGCGCTCCCTAGATGCGGATCAAAGCGCAGGAACGAGCCGTACCATTGCGGCATGGCGGTGATCCGGTGCGCCTCACGCGTCGGCGTCAGCCCGAGCGCCATCAGCAGCAGCACGAGCGCCGTGGCGGCAATGATCGGCACGGTGAGACGCACATAGCGGCGCAGGAATGCGACGAGCAGCGGCGGGTTGTCCGGATTGCGCCAGCGGCGGAGCGTCAGCACATAGCCCGAAATCGTGAGGAACACCGCGACGGCGACGATACCGTTGCCCACGAGTGCCGCGACGAAGGTGTGCAGCTCGGGGAAGCGCACGCCGAAGGTCTGCCACAGGCAATGGTAGATCACCACCGACAGCGCGGCCCAGCCCCGTAGGCCGTCGAGCACGGCAAGTCTGTGTTCCGGCGCCGCCACCATCGGTGCTCCCCCCGCGCCCGATGCTTGTCGGAGCGGGGGAGGCGCGTCAACCCTAGGCCCGCTCTGCCGCCTCGAGCTGTTCGCTGAGCGCGAGCCAGCGCTCTTCGGTCGCCGCGATGTCGGCGCTGAAGCGGGCCTTGTCCTTGCCCAGCAGGATCACGCGCTCGGGCGCGCCGTCATAGACCTTGGGGTCGGCGAGGATGGCCTCGACCTTCTCGAGTTCGGTGCGCAGGCGCGTGAGCTTCTGCTCGGCCTCCTTGATCGACTTGCGCAGCGGCGCCACTTCGAGCCGGCGCGCGGCGCTGTCCTGCCGCGCTGCCTTCTTGTCGACGAGCGGCGCAGGGACGGGGGCCGCGCTCTTCTGCGGCTTGTCCTTTCCCGAAGTCAGCATGCGCTGGTAGCTGTCGAGGTCCTCGTCGAACTCCTCGATCGTGCCGTTCTGCGCGATCCACAGCTTGTCGACCGTGGCTTCGATCAGGTGCCGGTCGTGCGAAATGATCAGCACGGCGCCGGTGTAGTCGTTGAGCGCCTCGACCAGCGCGTCGCGGCTGTCGATGTCGAGATGGTTGGTCGGCTCGTCGAGAATGAGCATGCCCGGTCCGCCGAAGGTGATGAGCCCCAGCAGCAGGCGCGCGCGCTCGCCGCCCGAGAGGTTCTTGACCAGCGTGTCCATGCGCGAGGTGGTGAGCCCCATCTGCGCGATGCGCGAACGCCGCTTGGCCTCGCTGTCATAGGGCATCAGCGCGATGACGTGCTCGAGCGGCGTCTGCTCCGGCTTGAGCTTGTCCATCTGGTGCTGCGCGAAATAGGCGATCTCGAGCCCCTTGCTCCGCCGCATCTCGCCGCCCATCGGCTTGAGGTCGCCGGCCAGCAGCTTGGCGAAGGTCGACTTGCCGTTGCCGTTGACACCCACCAGCGCGATGCGGTCGTCCGGATCGATGCGGTTGGTGATGTGGCGCAGCACGACATGGTCGCCATAGCCCACCGACACATTGTCGAAGGTGAGCATGGGCGCCGCCGGAATCTTCTTGGGATTCTGAAACTGGAACGGCGCTGCATATTCGTCGAACATCGCGGCCGGCGGCTTGAGCTTGGCGATCATCTTGACGCGCGCCTGCGCCTGCTTGGCCTTTGTCGCCTTGGCCTTGAAGCGGTCGACGAAGCTCTGAAGGTGCGCGATCTGCTCGAGCGTGCGTTCGCGCGCCTTGTTGTTGAGTTCCATCTGCATACGGCGCGTTTCCTCGAAAACGTCGTAGCCGCCCTTGTAATAGGTCAGCTTGCCGCGCTCGAGATGGACGATCGAGTTGACCGCCTTGTTGAGCAGGTCGCGGTCATGGCTGATCATGAACACGGTGTAGGGATAGGTCGCGAGATACTTCTCGAGCCACAGCGTGCCTTCGAGGTCGAGATAGTTGGTCGGCTCGTCGAGCAGCAGCAGGTCGGGCTGGCTGAACAGCACCCCCGCCAGCGCCACGCGCATGCGCCAGCCGCCCGACAGCTCCGAGGTCGGGCCGAGCTGCCGGTCCTGCTCGAAGCCGAGGCCCTTGAGGATGGTCGCGGCGCGCGCTTCGGCCGTGTGCGCATCGATGTCGGCGAGGCGCATGTGAATGTCGGAGATGCGGTGCGCATCGGTCGCCGTCTCGGCTTCCGCAAGGAGCGCGGCGCGCTCGGCGTCGGCGGCCATGACGGTTTCGAGCACGCTCAGATTGGTGGCGGGGGCCTCCTGCGCGACGCCGCCGATCCGGGCGCGCCTGTTGACCTCGATGGTGCCGGCATCGAGCGCGATCTGGCCCTGGATCAGCTTGAACAGCGTAGTCTTGCCGCTGCCGTTCTTGCCCACGAAGCCGGCCTTCGCCCCATCCGGCAGCACAAGGGAAGCGCCCTCGAACAGAGGACGGCCCTGGATGCGGTAGGTGATGTTTGAAATCGTGAGCATTTGCGGCGGCTGATATAGCGGCCCGGAGCAGATGTCCAACGGCGGCGTGGCCGGCCAGCCCTCCCACCGGCTGTGCCGGGGACCCGCGCGGCGTGGGTATGGGCGCTTTGCCGCGCCACCAGCCGCCCCGTCTTGCGCCGGTCATCCCCTTTGGATATGAACCCCCACCTTTTCCGCCAGTTTCAGGACATTCCCATGGCTCTCGAGCGCACCTTCTCGATCATCAAACCCGACGCGACCCGTCGCAACATCACCGGCAAGATCATTGCCAAGATCGAAGAGGCCGGTCTGCGCGTCGTGGCGTCCAAGCGCATCCACATGACCCGCGAGCAGGCCCAGGGCTTCTACGCCGTCCACAAGGACCGCCCGTTCTACGGTGAACTGGTCGAGCAGATGATCGCTTCACCGGTCGTCGTCCAGGTGCTGGAAGGCGAGAACGCCATCCTCAAATACCGCGAGACGATGGGCGCGACGAACCCGGCCAATGCGGCGCCGGGCACCATCCGCAAGGATTTCGCCCTCTCGGTCGGCGAGAACTCGGTGCACGGCTCGGACGCTCCCGAGACCGCGGCGCAGGAGATCAAGTTCTTCTTCACCGACGCCGAAATCGTCGGCTAAGACTTCAGGGGCCGGCAGCGATGCCGGCCTTTTCGTTTTGGGCCGTCGTCTTCAGGGGAAATGAGCCATGCCTTACGTCCGCGTCGATATTCTCGAGGGCCTGACGACCAAGCAGAAGCTCGCGATCCACAAGGGCATCACGGACCTCCTGGTCAAGGTTGCCGGTAAGAACCCGGACTACACCTTCATCTCGATCAACGAAGTCTCCGACGAGAACTGGGGCCACAAGGGGACCTCGATCGCCGAGCTGAAGAAGGCGGGGCAGTTCGGGGTCAAGGCGGCTCCGGCCAAGACGGCCGCTTCGAAGGCTCCGGCACGGAAAGCTGTCGCCAGGGCGCCGATCAAGCGCGGCCCGGCCAAGAAATAATGCCGGAAATTCTCATCCATATCGCCGAGGGCCGCTCGGCCGAATCCAAGAAGGCGCTGATGCAGGACATCACCGATGCGGTGGTGAAGAACTTCGGTGTTCCGCCCGACCGCGTCGTGGTGCAGATCGTCGAGTCGCCCAAGCACAACAAGTCGCGCGGCGGCGTGCTGTTCAGCGAGATGTAGCCCGGCGCTCCGGCCACCAGACGAGCGCCATCACCGCCTTGCCGCCCCACGCCATCCAGCTGCCGATCGCAAAGATCGGCAGATAGTGCTGTGCGCTCGTGGTGAGCGCGAAGATGCCGGCCGATGGAACCCTCGGACTCCGCTCTCGTTTCGCCTGCACGACGAGACCGGAGACGCATACCATGAGCGACAACAAGAGCTTTGTCGGCGGGCAGGATCGCGCCCGCGTGGCCGGCGAGGAAGAGTACGAAGTCCAGGCCTTCGCTCGCCGCCACGGCATGTCGCCGCAGGAAGTGCGCGACATGATCGAGCGTATCGGCGGCGACCGCGACGCGCTCGAACGCGAGGCCGCCAAGCTGCGGCGGCACTAGCCCGCCGAACGCCCCGGGGCATGGCTGACATGCGTGCCCGGCGCTTGCCGGGCCGTTCCTTTGCGCCCATTTTCCGGGCGTGAAAGGAGAGCCGCTATGGGTCTTATCCAGAACCTCAGGAACGCCCTCCGTAGCCCGTCTCGGCAAGAGCTCGAGCTGAATTATCTCAACGGCGCCACCTCCCGGGTGGACCTCGAGATCCGCCAGCGCGAGATCGACCGCGGCAAGTTCCGCCGCTCGACGCAGTTCGGCTACTAGGCTAGAAGCCCCGGCGCGGGGACGACCCTGCGCCTTCACCTCTTTCGGACGGGACGACCCGGCAAACAGGAGAAATCCCAATGGCTTGGGTCTATCTCGTCACCGCTGGCCTGCTGGAAGTCGGCTGGGCCATCGGCCTCAAATACACCGAAGGCTTCACCCGCCTCGTGCCATCGGTGCTTACCGTGGGCAGCATGGTCCTGAGCGTTGCGCTGCTCGGCCTCGCGTTGCGCGACCTGCCCGTCGGCACCGCCTATGCGATCTGGACCGGCATTGGCGCGGTCGGCGTCGCGGCTCTCGGCATCATGCTCTTCCAGGAGCCCGCCACGGCGATCCGCCTGGCCTCCATTGCCCTGATCGTGGTGGGCATCGTCGGCCTCAAATTCGCCTCCTGAGCTGACGCGCCGCCGCGCGTTGCGGCGTCGCCACGGCGCCGCGACATTTTCGCGGGGCCACTCAAAAAATTATGGAACCTTTTGGGTTTTCGCGTAAGCATATGGACGCACGGACGAAATTCCGTGCCTCCAGGAGCAACCCCTCGCAATGGCGGAGCGTCGGCCAAAGCGGTTTGTTGAAAGGCAAACCATGCCCGTACGCGTGCCCGAAGTCGCCTCGGTTCTTGCGCTTCTTCTCGTCCTTCTCGTCGCCAGGCAGTTCCCCATGTTCGATGGCGTGCCCATCAGGAGCATCATGGGGATCATCTCGCTGTCGTTCGCGATCTTCCTGTCGCTCCGGCTGTTCCAGTTCGAGCTGGCCAAAATCCGCGCCGAATAGCCTGCGCTGGAGATGAATCCGGCTCGCGCTGCCCTGTGATAACTTGGCATCACCCCGCCGCTTTCATTGAAATTGGCGGCTCTGGCGCCCGGATTCGGCTCACAAACGGGAGAGCCATGCGCGGAGCGGGGTTCCTCAGGTCCCGGTCGTGGGCTAGGAGCGCGGCCATGACCCGCGTCTTGGCCATCGTTGTGACGCTGCTTGCCCTGGGCAGCGTCTTTGCCACCGCCGGTGCCCATGCGGCGCCGGTGGCGATGGTCGTCGTCCAGGCGGCACCGGCGGCCGACAGCTGCGCCGAGCCACGGATCGAGATCCGCTACATGGTCAAGCTCTGCGCCAAGCGGCATGCCGCGGGGCTGCCCTGTGCACCGGTGCCGGTTATCCTGCCGCCGCTGATGGGGGCGTTCGGGCAGGTGCAACCGCCGGTCGAGATCGCCTCGATCGTCGAGGGCGGACGGCTCGATGCGCAGTGGGACCGCCTCTACCGACCACCACGGTCGGCGCTGGCCTGAGCCTTTGACCTGAGCGCGGCACGCGGGTTTCGCGGCCTTTCACCATTCGCCGGAGCGATCCGGCCAGACGAGACATTTCGACATGACCACCATGACCCTTGCGCGGCCCGATCGCCGCAGCTTTCTCATTGGCGCGGCGAGCATCGCGGCGCTCGGCCTCGCCGGCTGTGCCACCACGCCCAGCAGGATCGAGCCGGACCTGCCGTCCGAAGAGACGCGCCGCATGTATGGCGCGCTCCCCAATGAGCGCTTCCCCATCCCCGCCGCCCGCATCGACCGGCTCGACTCGCGCTACTACCGCCAGGTCGTGACCGACCCCACCGGCGCGCGCCCCGGCACCGTCGTCGTCGATACGCCCAACCGGTTCCTGTACTGGGTGATGGAAGGCGGCCGGGCCATGCGCTATGGCGTCGGCATCGGCCGCGACGGCTTCGACTGGGGTGGCACGGGGACGATCGCCTACAAGCGCGAATGGCCGCGCTGGACCCCGCCGGCCGAGATGATCGTCCGCCAGCCCGAGCTCGAAAAGTACCGCAACGGCATGGAGCCGGGCCTCGAGAACCCGCTCGGCGCGCGCGCCCTCTACATCTTCCAGAACGGGCAGGACACGCTCTATCGCATCCATGCCACGCTCGATGTCGAGACCATCGGCAAGGCCATTTCGAGCGGCTGCGTGCGGCTGCTCGCGCAGGACGTCATCGATCTCTATGAGCGCGTGCCCAGCGGCTCGCCGATCATCGTCCAGCAGTGATGTCAGGCATCACAGCAATCAATGGGCGGTCCTGCTGACAGCGGGGCCGCCCCGGCGTAGTTTCGCGCCATGAACAAGCCTGTTGTCGCTCGCGTTGCCCGTTCGGTCTGCCCGCATGACTGCCCGTCGACCTGCGCACTCGACGTCGAGATCGTCGACGCCCACACCATCGGACGCGTCCGCGGCGCCAAAGACGACCCGTACACGGCCGGCGTGATCTGCGAGAAGGTGGCGCGCTACGCCGAGCGCATCCACCATCCCGGCCGCCTGACCCATCCGCTGCGCCGCGTCGGCGCAAAGGGCGAGGGGCGCTGGCAGCCGATCTCGTGGGACGACGCCTTCGACGAGATCGTCGCCAGATGGGAGCGGATCGAGGCCGAGTTCGGCGCCGAGGCGATCTGGCCCTATTTCTACGCCGGCACGATGGGTCATGTGCATCGCGACGGCATCAACCGGCTGCGCACGGCGCGCGGCTATTCCGACCAGTACGACACCATCTGCACCGGCGCGGCCTGGCCGGGCTATCTCGCCGGCACGGGCCTTCTCGCCGGGCCGAACCCCGAACTGATGGCCGAAGCCGACTGTGTCGTGATCTGGGGCACCAATGCGGTCAACACCCAGGTCAATGTGATGACCCACGCCATGCGCGCCCGCAAGGAGCGCGGCGCCAGGATTGTCGCCGTCGACATCTACATGAACGGCACCATGGAGCAGGCCGACATGCCCATCCTGCTCCGCCCCGGCAGCGACGGCGCCTTCGCGCTGGGCGTCATGCATGTGCTGCTGCGCGATGGGCTCGCCGATCGCGCGTACCTCGCGCGGATGACCGACTTCGACGCCGAGGTTGAAGCGCACATCCTGTCGAAGACGCCGGATTGGGCGTCGTCGGTGACGGGCGTGCCGGTGGCCGACATCGAAGCCTTCGCCCGTCTCGTGGGCACGACGCCTAAGACCTATTTCCGTCTCGGCTACGGCTTCACGCGCCAGCGCAACGGCTCGACCAACATGCATGCGGCGCTCTGCATCCCCGCAGTCACCGGTGCGTGGCAGCATCGCGCGGGCGGTGCCTTCCACTCCAATTCGGGCAGTTGGCATCTCGACAAGTCGCTGATCGAGGGCACGCGCATGGGCAAGGCCGGGCGCGAGCTCGACATGTCCGAGATCGGCAAGATCCTCACCGGCGACCGCAAGGCGCTCAAGGGGGCGACGCCGGTCAAGGCGCTGTTCATCCAGAACACCAATCCGGTCAACGTCGCGCCCGAGCAGGAGCTGGTGCGCGCGGGCGTCGCGCGCGACGACCTGTTCACCGTCGTGCACGAGCAGTTCATGACCGAGACGGCGCAGGTCGCCGATATCGTGCTGCCCGCCACGATGTTCCTCGAGCACAATGACTACTATCGCCGTGGCGGCCACACCCGCATGCTGATCGGCCCCAAACTGGTCGAGGCGCCGGGCGAATGCCGTTCCAATTTCGAGGTGGTCAACGAACTGCTGCGCCGCTTGGGCAGCACCGACGAGTCGCTGGGCTTCACCGACCGGCAGATGGTCGCCGAGACGATGCGCCGGTCCGACTATGGCGATCTCGACGAGATCGAAAAGACCGGCTTCATCGAGCTGGGCATGTCCGACGAGAGAGCGCGCTTCGCCGACGGCTTCAACTTCGCCGATGGCCGGTTCCGCTTCCGCCCGGCCTGGGCCGAGATCGCGCAGCGCAAGGGCTATCTGTGGACCATCGACCCCGCTGCCGTACCGCCCATGGTCGACTGGTGGGACATCAACGAGAAGACCAGCGCCGAGCTGCCGTTCCGGCTTTCGACCAGTCCCTCGCGCAGCTTCCTCAACTCGACCTTCACCGAGACACTGGGCTCGCAGAAGCGCCAGCCGATGCCGACTGTCCTCATCCGGCCTGACGACGCGGCGGCCAACGGCATCGCCGACGGCGCCAAGGTGACGCTCGGCAATCATCGTGGCACGGTGGAGCTGACAGCGGTGCTCTTTGCCGGCCTGCCGCCGGGATGCCTCATCGCCGAGGGCGTTCACCCCAACCGCTCGCATGAGGGCGGTAAGGGCATCAACACGCTGATCGGCTCCGACCAGGTGCCGCCCTTTGGTGGAGTGGCGTTCCACGACGCCACGGTGTGGATTCGTACGGCGAGCTAGGGACCGCTGGCGCCGCTCAGGCGGCGTAGGTCTGCCAGAAGAAATACACCGTCAGCCCCACGCCATAGACGATCACCAGCGTCCGGATGATACCGGTGGGGATGCGGGTCGAGAGCCGTGCCGCCACATAGGCGCCGGTCGTCACGCCCAGGAGCGCGATGGTGCCGTGGTACCAGTCGATCGAACCGGCGATCGCAAAGCGGATCACCGCGACCAGCGCGATCAGCGACGACATATAGAGCTTGAGGCCGTTGGCGGCGTGGATGTTGGCGATCCCCGCCAGCGTCAGGAAGGCGAGCAGCAGCACGCCGAGGCCGGCATTGAAGAACCCGCCATAGACCGACACGCCCGCGAGCAGCACGTAGAGCAGCACTGCGCCCAGCGCCTTGGCGCCGCGGCTGGTGCCGGCACGCGCGGCAACGAGCGCATTGATCTGCCCGCCGAACGCGAACAGCACCACGGCAAACAGCATCAGCCACGGCACCACCAGCGAGAACTGCGCGTCCGAGACCCTGAGCAGCAGCTCGGCGCCGAGATAGCCGAACACCACCGAGACGATGCCATAGGGCAGGAACAGGTGCTTTTGCGCCACCATCTGCTTCCACAGCCCGATGGCGCCCGAGATGTAGCCGGGCAGGGCGGCGAAGGTGTTGGACGCATTGGCCAGCACCGGCGGCACGCCGACCGCGAGCAGGGCGGGGAACACGATGAAGCTGCCGCCACCGGCGAGCGTATTGAGGGCGCCGCCGAGCAGGCCGGCGAGAAGGAGCAGAAGTTCGGTCACCCTTCCGGGCTAGCGCGGGAGCCGGCCGGAGGCAAACGCAATTGTGTGATCGGTGCCATCAGCCGCGCAGCTTGACAAGCGTGCCTCGTCGCCCCATCTACCGGTTTGGTTGCTGGCACCAGCCGCTCGCCGGGAAACCCCCGATGGTGAAGCCAGCCCGCGTTTGGCACGCGGAAACCCAGCATGGACGCATCTTTCACGAGGCGGTCATGGCAAGGCGGGCCCCATGCACGAATGCCTCGGTTCGAAGGACCGATCCATGACCTATTCTCTCGACACTCTCTCCATTCAGACCCTCAAATCCGAGGCCAAGGCGCTGCGCGAAGATCGCGCGCTGGCCGGCACCCCGCTCGGCCACGGCCAGGCGCTCGAGGAGATCGCCAAAAGGCACGGCTACCGCGACTGGAACACCGCCAGCGCGGCGCTGCCCGAACGCATCGCCATCCCGGTGCAGGTCGGCCAGCGTGTGAAGGGCTCCTATCTGGGCCGCCCGTTCGCCGGGCTGGTGCTGGGCATGCAGCTTCTTGCCGACATGCGGCACTACGAGGTGACCGTGAAGTTCGACAAGCCGGTCAATGTCAGCAGGTTCGACTCGATGGTCATCGAGCGGCAGCGGGTGCGGGCGACCGTCAATCTCGACGGTGTCTCTCCGGCCCATACGTCGGACGGAGAACCGCATATGCGCATCCGTCGCGGCTGAGGGAAAAAGCAACCCTTGGTGGGCGGTTGCTCTATATCGTCATTTGCCGATATAAGAGCCCCAGACTTCCCTGGCGGCGCGCTTCAACCGGGCGCGCCGCTTCTTCTTGAAGGCACGCAATGACCACTCAGACCCTTCCCATCGATCTCTATTACGCAGCCACCCCTAACGGGCGGAAGATCACCATCATCCTCGAAGAACTAGGCGTGCCCTATAGCGTGCACCCCATCTCGATCAGCCGCGGCGACCAGTTCACCCCGGAGTTTCTCGCGATCTCGCCCAACAACAAGATTCCGGCGATCGTCGACCCCGAGGGGCCGGACGGCAAGCCCATCTCGATCTTCGAGTCGGGCGCCATCCTCAAATACCTGGCCGAGAAGTTCGGCCGTTTCTACGGCAAGTCGTGGGCCGAGCGGGTCAAGATCGACGAGTGGCTGTTCTGGCAGGTTGGCGGCTTCGGCCCCATGCTGGGACAGGCCAACCACTTCGCGCGCTATGCCAAGGAGAAGATCCCCTATGCCATCGACCGCTACATCAACGAGACGCACCGGCTGTACAAGGTGCTGAATGGCCAGCTCGGGCGGCAGGCGGCGGCAGGCAAGGACTACATCGCGGGCGACGACATCTCGATCGCCGATTTCGCCATCCTCGACTGGTCGAACGGCTATGCCAACTACGCCATCGACGAGTCCGAGTTCCCGCACTGGCTGGCCTGGCGCGAGCGCATGCGCGCCCGTCCGGGCGTCGCGAGGGCGCTGGCGTTCCAGTTGCCGGAAAAGCCGGTCGACATCTCCAGGGACGCTGAAGCGCAGAAGGTCCTGTTCGGCCAACGATAGATCAGCCGCAGCTGAAGTCGGGCGTCTCCGCGCGGTCGGGGACGCGCGGCCAGTCCTGCGTCACCGCGCACATCGAGCCCAGGCACCCGCCGCCGAGGGTGAGCCTGTCGCCCCTGGTCCACAGCAGCACGTCATACGCCTTGCCCTCTTCCGCATTGTAGATGTTGGCGGTGTAGGCATTGGGATCGTTCGTGGGCTTGATCGACACCGCCTGCAGCCCGAGCAGCGAGCGCGTCTGCAGCGCCTGGTTGGGGTTCTTGTAGTCGAGGATCAGCGTGGCGAAGGCGGCCTTGTCCATGCCGCGGCAGGCGTCCGCATCCTTGCCGGGCGGAATCACGATGAAGCTGAAGGTGCCGCAGAACTCGGCGCCGCAGGGCTGCACATTGATCTCGGTGCCGGTGAGGGTCCGCCACGTGCCTTCGATCGGCGCGGGCGTGCGGGTCGCGGCGGGGTCCTGGGCCAGCGCGGGGCAGGCGAGCAGCCCAAGGGCCAGAACCGGGCCTGTGGCCCTGCAGACTAGGTCACTGAGTGTCACGAGGTCACCTCTTGCCGGAGAATCCGGACCCATCGAAACGTCCGCCCCGCCACTAGGCTGCGCGCAAATCGCGCAAATATATGGCGCCTGAAACGCGCACAGTACGGATTGGCTGCCGTCAAAAGGCAAGACGATTCGCGCGCACGATTGGCGTCGCCGCGCGATTTAGGTGGCGGGTGAGCTTCCGGAACAACGGGCGCGTGCGCCCGGCGATTCGTCCGCCGTCCGATCGCGCCGGCTAGACGATACCGCCGCCGCCGGACTCGACTGCGGGCCGTTCGAGCGCGACCCGCTTGCGATAGCCGGCCGCCCGATAGGCGCCGACCGGATCGATCGCACCGCCATCCTTGAGCCGCGCCATGGCGAGGATCGGTTCCACATCGGTGCGGAACGCAGCCTTGAGCGTCTCCGACGCCATCAGCGCGTCATTGCTGTCCTGGTAGCCGGCGAGCGCCTTGCGGTCGACCAGCAGCCCCATCGCATAGGCGCGACGGATTTCGTTGGCCGAGCGCATCAGACTCTCGATCGGGTCGGTCACATTGTGCGACTGGTCGAGCATATGCGCGGGGGCAAAACCCCTGGCGTGGCGCAGCTCGGCGTCGACCAGCTCGTTGAACACGAGGAACAGCCGGAACGGATCGATCGAGCCGGCGTCGAGGTCGTCGTCGCCATACTTGCTGTCGTTGAAATGGAAGCCGCCCAGCTTGCCGAACTGGATCAGCCGCGCCACGATCATCTCGATATTGACGTTGGGCGCGTGGTGGCCGAGGTCGACGAGGCAGTAGGCTTTGTCGCCAAGCTCGGTGGCGATCATGTAGTTGGTGCCCCAGTCCTGCACCACCGTCGAATAGAACGCCGGTTCATACATCTTGTGCTCGGTAAAGAGCTTCCAGTCGCCGGGGAGGGCGGCATAGATCTCGCGCATCGCATCGAGATAGCGCTCGAAGCTGCGGGTGAAGTCGGCCTGGCCGGGAAAGTTCGTGCCGTCGCCGATCCACACCGTCAGCGCCTTGCTGCCGATGGTCTCGCCGATCTCGATGCATTCGAGATTGTGCTCCACGGCCTGCCGCTGCGTGCCGGCATCGGCATGCGACAGCGAGCCATATTTGTACGAGCTCGCCTGGCCCCTGGCATCCGAGAAGGTGTTGGAGTTCATCGCGTCGAACGAGAGGCCGAAGCGCGAGGCCGCCTGCTTCAGCCGGTTCGGATCGGCCTTGTCCCATGGAATGTGCAGCGACACCGTCGGGGTCGCGCGCGTCAGCTCGTTGATAACGGCGCAGTCCTCGATCTTGTCGAAGATGTCGCGCGGCTCGCCCGGGCCGGGGAAGCGCGCAAAGCGCGTGCCGCCGGTGCCCACGCCCCACGACGGAACCGCGACATGGAACGTCGCGACCTTGTCGCGGATCGTGTCGATGTCGATACCGCGACGGCTCAGCTGCTCGCCGAGATGGGCGTAGTCGCTCTCGAGCGCCGACTGACGTGCCTTGTTGTCGTTGCCGAGGATGTCGGCGGAGATCAGTGTGTCGGTCATCGCGTGAACGCCTGTGCGTTGCCGGCATCGACGTTGATGATGTTGCCGGTGGACTTGGCCGACATGTCGGAGGCGAGGAAGTAGACGGCCTCGGCGATGTCTTCGGGGAACACGCTGCGCTTGAGCAGCGAGCGCTGGCGATACATTTCCTCCAGCCCCTCCTTGTCGGTCTTATAGGTCGAAGCGCGCTGCTCCAGCCACTCGCCGGCCCAGATCTTGGAGCCGCGCAGCACCGCGTCCGGGTTCACCGTATTGACGCGGATCTGCGCCTCGGCGCCCTCGAGCGCGAGGCAGCGGGCGAGATGCAGCTCGGCCGCCTTGGCGGTGCAATAGGCCGCCGCATTGGGCGACGCCGCGAGCGCGTTCTTGCTCGCGATGAAGACGACGTTGCCGCCGGTCTTCTGCACCCGGAACAGCTTGAACGCTTCGCGGCTGACGAGGAAGTAGCCGGTCGTCAGCACATCGATGTTCTTGTTCCACAGTGCCAGCGACGTCTCCTCGATCGGTGCCGAGGAGGCGAGCCCCGCATTCGACACGAGAATGTCGATGCCGCCGAATTCGACCGCGGCTTCGGCGAAGGCGTGGATCACCTGATCCTCCTTCGTCACGTCGATCTTGACCGGCCGCACGAAGTCCCTGCCATAGGCCTTGCCCAGTTCCTCATCCGCGGCGGCGAGCGCCGCCTCGTCATAGTCCGCCAGCACGACGCAGGCGCCTTCGCCGAGGAGCCGTCGTGCCGTGGCGCGGCCGATGCCGCCGGCACCGCCGGTGACCAGCGCGATGTGGCCGGCGAGCGATTTCGGCTTGGGCATGCGCTGCAGCTTGGCTTCCTCGAGCAGCCAGTACTCGATGTCGAACGCCTCCTGCTCGGGCAGGCCGCGATATTCCGACACCGCCGAGGCGCCGCGCATCACATTGATGGCGTTGACGTAGAACTCGCCGGAGATACGCGCGGTCGCCTTATCCTTGGCGAAGGTCAGCATGCCCACGCCCGGCACCAGATAGACCACCGCATTGGCGTCGCGCATCGCCGGCGAGTCCGGATGCCTGCAGCGCTCATAATAGCCCGCATAGTCCGCGCGATAGGCGGCCGTCGCATCGGCGAGGCCGGCGACCACCGCATCGATGTCGGGCTTGGCCGGATCGAACTCGACCACCAGCGGCCGGATCTTGGTGCGCAGGAAATGGTCGGGGCAGGAGGTGCCGAGTGCCGCCAGAGGGCGGAGGTTTTTGCTCGACACGAACTCGAGCACCGCCGCGCTGTCGTCGAAATGCCCGAGCTTGAGCGAGTCCTTGCCGATGAGCCCGCGGATCGCCGGCATCAGCCGCGCCGCGATCGCCCGGCGCTCCGCCGCTCCGAGCGGCGCCACGGCTTCGCCGCCGAATGTCGCCTTGCCCGCCGTCTTCTGCTCGAACCAGGCGATGGCCTTGTTGATGGTGGCGATGGTCTGCTCGTAGCAGTCCTTGGGCGTATCGCCCCAGGTGAAGAGCCCGTGGCTCTCCAGCACGACGCCCTTGGCCCCGGGATGCTCCTCGCAGAATTTGCCCAGCCACAGCCCGAGCTCGAAGCCCGGCTTCTTCCACGGCAGCCAGCCGATCTCGTCGCCGAAGATCTCCCGGGTCAGCGCTTTGGAGTCCTTCGACGCGGCAATCGCGATGATCGCGTCGGGGTGCATGTGGTCGACATAGGCATGCGGCACATAGGCGTGCAGCGGCGTATCGATCGAGGCGGCGCGCGGGTTCAGGTTGAACGTCGCATGGGGCAGATAGCCCACCATCTCGTCTTCGTGGTCGACGCCGCGATAGAGCCCCTTCAGCGCCCGCAGCTTGTCCATATAGAGCGTCGCGAAGCCGTCGAGCTTGATCGAGGCGCTGTCGCCGCCCGACCCCTTCACCCACAGCACCTCGACCTCCTCGCCGGTGAGCGGGTCCTTCTGCACGATCTTGGAGGAGGTGTTGCCGCCGCCATAATTGGTGACGCGCTTGTCCGAGCCCAGGATATTGGAGCGATAGACCAGCCGTTCGGGCTCGGTCATCCCGGCCGCCTTGGCGTCGTCCCAAAGATCGAGGAGCCGCGCGGGCGCAGCATCGGCCATTGTTTTCCTCCCGGAGAAAGGCTGTTGTCTTTGCGGGCAGACATGCCCTCAGCAGGCGTCACTGTCAATCAGAAACGATCAAGATGCGTCATTGACCCTCGGATGGCGCCAGAAACGGGCACATCATGATTGACAGTGACGGATTTTGGTGGAAATGAACAAACGGGAGAGAGATTTTGCACGAAACCGAGCGACATCGCGTGATCTTGGCCGCCGTCCAGGCACGGCCGGTCGCCACCATTTCCGACCTCGTCGACATGACGGGGACGTCGGAGGCAACGATTCGGCGCGATATCTCGGCCCTCGATGTACAGGGCCGGCTGCGCCGCGTGCGCGGCGGCGCCGAAGCGCTCAATCCGCCGGAGCAGTGCGGGCTTGTCGGCCGCCCCTTCGCGGTGAACGAAACCATCAATATCGAGGCCAAGCGCGCCATCGCGCGCGCCGCCGCCGAGCTCTGCCACGACGGCGAGCCCATCATCATCAATGGCGGGACCACGACGTACCAGATGGTGCACTACCTCACCAACCGGCGCATGTCGGTGTTCACCAACAGCTTCGGCATCGCCGAGCACCTGCTGCACAATTCACGCAACAGCGTCGTCATTCCCGGTGGCACCGTCTATCGCGAGCAGAACGTCATTCTGTCGCCCTTCGGCGGCGTCGTCGCCTCGCACTTTTATGCCAAGCGGATGTTCATCGGCTGCCAGGGCCTCGGCCGGCATGGGCTGATGGAAGCCGACCCGATGGTCGTGCAGTCCGAGCTGGCGCTCATCAACCAGGCGGAGGAACTGATCGTCCTCGCCGATTCATCGAAATTCTCCGGTCGCTCGAGCCTGATCCTGTGCGGGCTGGATCGGATCGCCACCGTGATCACCGACGGCGGCATCCGCGAGGAGGACCGCGCCATGCTCGAAAAGGCTGGCGTGAACCTCATCGTGGCGGATGCCGGTGAACAGGGAACGATCCAGTCGGTCGCCTGAGGCGGCCGTCACATGGATAGAGGATACGCCGCTTCCGCCGGGACCTGCACATGATCGACACTCCCCAGTACCGTCCCCTGTCGTCGCCTTGCCCATCGTGGCGCAAACTGAGGGGACGCCAATGAGCGAGCGCCACGCCTTCCGCATGCGGCTCAATCCCGGCATGCGGGCCGAGTATCAGAAGCGCCACGACGAGATCTGGCCGGAGCTCGTCGACCTGCTGCACAAGGCAGGCGTCTCCGACTACGACATCTGGCTCGACGAGGAGACCAGCCTCCTGTTCGGCATCCTCACGCGCCGCGACGATCACACCATGGCGACGCTGCCACTCGATCCGGTGATGCAGCGCTGGTGGGCGCATATGCGCGACATCATGCAGTCCAACCCCGACAACTCCCCGGTCGACGCGCCGCTGACGCGCGTCTTCCACATGGACTGAGCCGGTGGCCGTCGCCGTCATCGATATCGGCAAGACCAACGCCAAGGTGGCGCTGGTCGACCTCGCGCGCCTCGCCGAAACCGACGTGCGCAAGACGCCCAATGCGGCGCTGCGTGACGGACTCTATCCGCACTACGACGTCGACCGCCTGTGGCGCTTCATCCTCGACAGCCTGCGCGAGCTGGGGCAGGGGACCGCCATCGACGCGATCTCGATCACCACGCATGGCGCGACCGCGGCGCTGGTCGATGAGACCGGCGACCTCGCGCTGCCCATCCTCGACTACGAGCACACCGGCCCCGACGCGGTCGCGACGCACTACGATGCCATCCGTCCGCCCTTCGATGAAACCGGAACGCCGCGCCTGCCTGTCGGCCTCAATCTGGGGGCGCAGCTCTACTGGCAGCAGCAGGCCTTCCCCGCCCGATGGGCGCGGGTCCGCTCCATCCTGATGTATCCGCAATATTGGGGCATGCGGCTCACCGGCAACCGCATCGGCGAGGCGACATCGCTCGGCTGCCACACGGACCTCTGGTCGCCGCATCGCCGCGCGCTGTCGCCCATGGTGCAGCACCTGGGCTGGTCGCCGCTCTTTCCGCCCATCGCCAAAGCTGCCAACCGCCTCGGCCCGCTGCTGCCCGAAATCGCGGCCCGGACCGGGCTGCCGGCGACGACCCCGGTCCATGTCGGCATCCACGATTCCAATGCCTCGCTGCTGCCGCACCTGCTGTCGCGGCCGGCGCCGTTCTCGGTGCTCTCGACCGGCACCTGGGTCGTCGCCCTCGCGGTGGGCGCGGCGCCGCTGCCGCTCGATCCGGCGCGCGACACGCTGATCAATGTCAATGCGCAGGGCAGCCCCACCCCCTCGGCCCGCTTCATGGGCGGCCGCGAAAACACCATGCTGGGCGAAGGGCTGCCCGACGCGACGCCCGAGGCGATCGATGCCGTGCTCCGGCAGGGGCTCATGTACCTGCCCTCGGCGCAGCAGGACTCCGGCCCGTTCCCGCATGCCGCCGGCCAGTGGACGCGCGAGGGCACGCCGGCCCAGCGCCGCGCCGCTTTGTCGTTCTACCTCGCGCTGATGGCCGCCACCTGCCTCGACCTCATCGGCGCCGACGGCCCCACGATCATCGAGGGGCCATTCGCCGCCAACGCCGAGTTCGCGAGCATGCTGCGCGCCGCCACCGGCCGCGAGGTCATCACCGAAGCCGCCGGTACCGGCACCAGCATCGGCGCCGCGTTGCTCGCGGGCCGGGCCGACCTCAGCCCCGGCGGCGACAGCGTGCCCGACCCCGGCCCGCCCTGGTGGGCTTATGCTGTGGCCTGGCGCGTCGCCGCTCAGGCCGCCGCGTCGTAGAGCGGCAGGCGCGTCCCGTCCGCGCCGAAATAGTGCGCGGCCTTCGCATCGAACGAGACCAGCGCCGCGTCGCCCATCCTGATCTGCGCCTTGCCGTCCGCCTGCGCCAGCAATTGCTGTCCGGAGGGCAGCGTGAGATGCACGAAGATCTCGCTGCCCAGATACTCGACCAGCGTCACCTTGCCGGCAACGCCGCTGCCCAGCACCAGATGCTCGGGCCGGACACCCACATGCGCCACATCGGCAGGAAGACCCATTGCTCCGAAATCCGCCGTCCCCCCGCCGCTAGCCGCCAGCATGTTCATCTTGGGCGAGCCGATGAAGGTCGCGACGAACCGGTTGCGCGGAAAGTTGTAGAGCTCGTAGGGCGTGCCCACCTGCTCGATGTTGCCCGCATTGAGCACGGTGATGCGGCTCGCCATCGTCATCGCCTCCACCTGGTCGTGCGTCACATAGATCATCGTCGTGCCCAGCCGGTTGTAGAGGTTGGCCAGCTCCACCCGCATCTGCACGCGCAGCTCCGCATCGAGATTGCTCAGCGGCTCGTCGAACAGGAACAGCTGCGGCTCGCGCACGATGGCGCGCCCAATCGCGACGCGCTGCTTCTGGCCGCCCGAAAGCTGCCGCGGCTTGCGCTCCATCAGCTCGCCGATCTGGAGGATCCGCGCCGCCTCCGTCACGCGCCGCTCGATCTCGTCGCGCGGCATGCGCAGATTGCTGAGCCCGAAGGCGAGGTTCCTGCGCACGCTCATATGCGGGTAGAGCGCGTAGCTTTGGAACACCATCGACAGGTTGCGCTGGCTCGCCGGCAGTTCGTTGACCACCTTGCCGCCGATCGAGATCAGTCCGTCGCTGATCTCCTCGAGTCCGGCGATCATCCGGAGCAGCGTGGACTTGCCGCAGCCCGACGGCCCCACCAGCACCATGAACTCTCCCGAGCGCACCTCGAGGTCCACGCCGTGGATCACCTCGTGCTTGCCATAGGCCTTGCGCACATCGTTAAGAACAACACTGGCCACGGAACGCCCTTTTACTTTAGCCCGCTCATCGCGATGCCGCGGATGATGAGGCGCTGGAAGATGATGAAGAACAGGAAGATCGGCAGCAGCGACAGGATCGACATGGCGAACATCTGCCCATACTGCGTCACGCTGTCCTGGCTGTTGAACATGCGCAGGGCGAGCGGCACCGTGTAGTCCTTCACGTCGTTGAGATAGACCAGCGGCCCGAGGAAATCGTCCCACGTCCAGATGAAGCTGAAGATCGCCGCCGTGGCGATCGCCGGGATCGACAGCGGCATGATGATCGCCCAGTAGATCTTGAACGGCGAGCAGCCGTCGATCATCGCCGCCTCGTCGAGCTCGCGCGGCAATTGCCGGAAGAACTGCACCATCAGGAAGATGAAGAACGCGTCGCCCGCGAGGAATTGCGGCACGATCAGCGGCAGGTAGGTGTCCACCCAGCCGAGCTTCAGGAACGTCAGGTACTGCGGGATCAGCACGACGTGATAGGGGATCATCAGCGTCATCATCATCAGTGCGAACCACAGCCGCTTGCCGGTGAATTCGAGCCGCGCGAAGGCATACGCCGTGAACGAGCAGCTCAGCACATTGCCGATCACCGACAGGATGGTGACGAACAGCGAGTTGCGGAAGAACACGCCGAAGCTCACCGCCATGCCGTTCCAGCCCTCGGGATAGTTGGCCCAGGTGACCTCCCGCGGCCACAGCGAGGGATCGCCGAAGATCTGGTTGTTGGGCTTGAACGAGCTCGCGAGCATCCACAGCAGCGGATAGATCATCACCAGCGACGCGGCGATCAGGAACACATGCTTGAGCAGGGCGGCGCGCTTGGCGCGTTGCGCCTTGGCCGCGCGGAGCGAGCGGGCGAGGGCGAGCGGCTCGGTGAGGGCAGCATCCATCAGCCGCGCTCCCCTTCGTAATGCACCCAGTATTTGCTGGTCCAGAACGCGATGGCGGTGAATGCCGCGATGATCGCGAGCAGCACCCAGGCCAGCGCCGAGGCATAGCCCATCCGAAGGAACGAAAACGCCTCGTTGAACAGGTACACCGTGTAGAACAGCAGCGAGTCGAGCGGGGCGCCCGAGCCGCCCGAAATGATGAAGGCGCCCGAAAAGCTCTTGAACGCCTCGATCATCTGCAGCACGAGGTTGAAGAAGATCACCGGCGCGAGCAGCGGCACGGTGATGGCGAAGAACTGCTTGACCTTGCCCGCCGCATCGATCTCGGCCGCTTCGTAGAGCTCCTGCGGAATGGCGCGCAGTCCGGCAAGGAAGATCAGCATGGGCGAGCCGAACTGCCACACCGCGAGCACGATCAGCGTCCACAGCGAGTAGCGCGGGTCGGCCAGCCAGGCCGGCCCGTCGATACCCACAAAGCCCAGGATCGTGTTCACCACGCCATCGGCGTTGAACAGGTTGCGCCACAGGATCGCCACCGCAATCGAGCCGCCCAGGATCGAGGGCAGGTAGAACAGCGCCCGGTAGATGCCGATAGCGCGGATGCCCTTGTCGAGCAGCATCGCCACCGCCAGTGCGAACACCAGCTTGGCCGGAACCGCGAAGGCGACGAAGGTGAAGGTCACCTGCAGCGCCTTGCGGAAGCGCGCATCGCGCCCGAACATGTAGGCGTAGTTGTCGAGCCCGATCCATTGCGGCGGGTTGATGACGTTGTACTTGGTGAAGCTCAGATAGAGCGAGAACAGGATCGGCCCGATCGCCAGCAGCAGGAAGCCGACAAGCCACGGCAGCAGGAACGCGTAACCCGCGAGGTTCTTGCGGATGACTCTGTTCATTGTGCCGCCCGCGCGTCTGGAAAGGCCCCCTCATCCGGCCGTCGGCCGCCATCTCCCCCGAGACGGGAAGGGGAGGGGCCGTCGGGCGAGTGGCCGCCTCCCTTTGCTGGAGAAGGGGCCCGGAGGGCGGATGAGGGGGCCTTCGCCATGGGTTACGCCCGCGCGATGATGTCGCTGGCCTGCTGCAGGAAGTCGGCAGCGACTTCCGCAGGCGAGCGGCCGCCCGTCAACACTTCGACCGCGAGGCGCTCGAACGTCTGCTCGATCTCGTTGGCGCCCGACGGCGGGGGCGGGGGCAGCAGCATCGTCTTGCCCTGGATGCCGTCGAAGAACGCCACCGACACCTTCTCGATGTCGGTAAGCTGCGGCTCGAGCGCCGCGCGCACGTCCGGCTGGCTCGGAATGCCGCGCTCGAGGCCGAGCACCTTTGTCATGTCGAGGTCGTTGACGAAGGCGCTCATATAGCTGGTCGCCGCTTCGGCGTCCTTGCTGTCGCGGGTGAGGCAGACGAACTGGCTGGGCTGCACGATCGAGCCGGGCACCATGGCGGGCGTGTTGGGATACATCGCCGCTCCCAGTCTGTCCTCGATCAGCGCCTGCGCGCCCACGAGTTGGTTCGACCACGCATAGGACGTCGCCGACTTGCCGGTGACGAGCCCGGTCTGCGCGAGGTCGGCGACGCCGGCCAGCGCCGCGGTCTCCTCGGCCGGCACCGTGGCGCCCGCATCGCGGATCATCTTCCAGGTCGCCCAGTACTCCTCCACCACCTCCTGCGGCACCGTGTACTGGCCGTCGGTGAACATCGCCGCGCCCTTCTGGCCGACGAAGTCGGAGAAGTTCTGGTAGTCCGCGGTGTTGTCGTCGGTGCCCGGCACGCCCGTCGCGTCCTTGATCGCCTTGCCGATGCGGGCCACGTCGTCATAGGTCCAGCCGAACGGGTCGAAGTTGTCGCCCACCTTGATGCCGGCCGCTTCGTAGAGCCGCGTATTGTACATGGCGACATGCGAGTTGGCGCCGATCGACACCGCATAGAGCTTGCCGCCCACCGTGCCCGCGTCGAGCGCGCTCCTGTCGATCTTGCTCACGTCGAGGCTCTTGCCGACATAGTCGTCGAGCGGCACGATGGCGCCGTTGTTGATGTACTCGAACATCACGCCATAACCCATCTGGATCACGTCGGGCATGTTGCCGCCCGCGATCTGCGTGGTCAGCTTGGTGAAGTAGTCGGCAAAGCCCAGCGTCTCGCCCTCGACGACGATCCCCGGGTTCTTGCCGTTGAAGATGTCGATCACGGCGAAGGTGCGCTTGTCGCGCTCGGGATTGCCCCACCAGAAATGCCGCACGCGGCGGTCCTGGGCGAAGGCGGGCGTCCCCAGCGCGCCGGCGACGGCCAGTGCGCCCGCCGCCCCGGCGGTTGTCGTCAGAAATCTCCTGCGGTTGTAGAAGCTCATTCGTGTCCTCCCTGATCGAGCTTGGTCGTTTGTGCTCCCTGTGGAGCGGTTCGGTAGTCAGGTTGTCGGCTGCACCAGCCCCGGCTTGCGCCTGCTGACAAAACGTCCGTCGACGACATCGAGCTGTTCGTTGGCCGCGACGTCGATGGCATGACTTGCGTCCGGCGTGCGGAGCGTGCCGGTGACGCCGCCAGCGCGCATGCCGATCAGAGCCGCGATCGTTCCGCTGCGATCGGTGACGACCCTGAGGCCGGCGGGCGCGCTGAACAGCTCGCGCCCGTCACGATAGGTCGTGCTCGTCTCGCCGCTGTTGACCAGCTCGAAGACGCGGCCATCGACGCGCCGTGCATAGCCCGTCTCGTGCCGGGCGTCGCGATGCTCCATCTGCGCCGGAACCAGCCCGGTGAACCACAGCGTGCCGTCGGGGCGCGGCATGATCCCGCTCAGCCGTTCGATGAAGTCGAGCAGGCACAGGATCGCCGGCGAATAGGTGTCGGTGTAGCCCGCATCACCCGTCCAGGGGCTCAGCGTCTGCGCGAAGCGCGGCGCACGCAGCAGCGCGCCGAGGATCGGCTGCATGGCCCAGGTCAGTTCGACATGGCGATGGTGCGCTTCGAAGGCATGCGGCGCGCGGATGATCGACAGGAAGTTCGACGGGCCCGACCACGAATTGTAGTCGAACGCGGCGTCGAAGCGTGGATCGTCGAGCGCCAGCGACGTGAACGGGTAGCGCGCGAAGAACTTGCGCGTGTTGAGCAGATAGCGCCGCAGCGCCGCGTCGAAGAACGCATCGTCGCCGATCTCGCAGGCGAGCACGCGCAGCAGCACGTCCGACTGCACGCGCACGAACCGGCCGGCGCAGTCGAGATCGTAGAAGAAGCCGTCATCGGCGTCCCAGCAGCAGGCGAACAGCGCGGCTTCGCTCGCGCGCGCCTTGTCGCGCCAGGCGTCGCCATCCTCGCCCAGCTCCGCTGCGATGCGGGAAAGGTAACGGCGCTGGCAGGCGACATTGGCAGTGAGGTCCGGCGCGACAAGCGGGAGAAACGGATAGTCCGGGTCGTAGTGCCTGGGGTCATTGCCCAGCGGACTGTCGGGCATGTGCCAGAAGCGCGCCGACAAATCGTGCCCGGTATCATAGGTGCAGAAGGCCTCGACCCCGCCGGTGCCGCGCGTGTCGCGCCAGGCCGCGAGCCAGGCATCGTTGCGCGCCATCGCGTCGTACAGGGTCCTGAGGAAGTCGCTCGGCCGGCCGTTGAGCAGGTAGTGCGTCCACACGGACCGGGCGAGGGGCGTCACCGTCTGGATCTGCGCGAAGGCAGGCCCGTCGGGAGTCACCTTGTAGGGAAGCAACCCGTCCTCGCGCTGATGCGCCGCAAAGCTCGCGAAGGTGCGCTCGGCCACGGCAGGCAGGAAGCGCGACAGCAGTTCGGCATTGATCGTCCCCGTGCTCTCGAGCCAGCAGCCCTGGTAGACCCCGCCTTCATGGAGGATCGGTCCGGGTGTCTTGATCGCCCCGAACAGTTCGGCGACCGCGCGGTGGTACTGCGCTTCCATCTCGGGCGACGACGCGACGAACCGCACGCCCGACCGCTTCCATTCGGCCATGAGCTCGCCATCCGTCGCACCGTCACGCGCACGGTCGTCTTCCTCGACCGATCTCAGCCGCGTCAGCAGGTCTGTGGCCCTTGCCAGCACTTGCGTTACGTACCTCCCATCAAGGTGCGTGCTTTTCCTTCATTGCAGTTCACGCTGTCCGCCCGGGCGGCAGCACTTCTCTCTGATGCGGATAGACCAGCCCACGTCGCCGCGGCGTGAGCCGCTCGAGCAGCTCGGGGCTCGGCCGGTAGGGCAGGCGGAAATAGCCCCAGCTCGGCCCGTAGCGGTAGACCGCGATGCGGCGGTGGCCCGGATTGGTCCGGCGCGCCGAGCCATGCGCGATCGCATCGACGAACAGCAGCACGTCGCCCTTGTCGAGGTGGCACTCGATGGCGCCGACGACGCCGTCCATCGACACTTCCTCGCCCCGTCGCTCAAGCGCGACCGTTTGCGGGTGGCGGATGTTGGATTTGTGCGAACCGGGCACCACCATCGTTGCGCCGTCGCCCGGACCGATGTCGGTGAGGGCCATCAGGATGTTGACCTGGCCGCAGTGGAACTTGCCCGCATGGTAGCGGAACTGCGTGCGGATGGTGCCCACATGCCCGCCCGAATGGAGGCGCTGCGCGCCGCCCGGTCCACGGATCGTGCCGAAGCACTCGTCGATGAAGGCGGGGCCGTGCTGGCCGTCGAAGTTCTCGGGATCGTCGGTACCGATGAAATGGATGACCTTGTCGTACCAGGCCGGATGGTCGAGCAGGTCCTCCCACACCGGACCCGCTTCATAGAGCTGCTGGAAGATCAGGCCCTCCTGCCGCCCGGAATTGTGGACCACCACATTGCCGTGCCAGCCCCGGCCATCGACATTGGCGGCGTTGAGTTCGTCATAGGTGCGGTTGCAGGCGTCCACCTGCGCCGGCGTCAGCGCGCCCTTGAGGATCAGGTACCCGTTCAGGTCGAACAGGTACTCCTCCATGTCGGTGCAGGCACGCACCCCGGCCACATGCTCGTTCACGAGCATCCTCCCACATCGTCCGGCCCTCTGTCGGGGCCTTGCGGTGCGGTGGCGATGGGCGTTTGCGAGAGATGCCTGCCATCAACCGGGACCGCACGGTTGAACTCTGCTTGGGTCTCTCAGAAGGTCGCAGCAAGCAGTGGCGGTTGGTTATACGGTCCTGCCACAGATGCTGCGCGTAGCGCACGCTTTACCGCATACCCCGGCGGGGCTCAGGGCCCCTGACGTGTCTCCGGCCGATCCTGGGGGATGGTTCCCACTCAGATGGGCGAATGCTTGTACCATTTCAGCGAACTGTCAATCGCCGTTCGCTGTCGTTTGCCGTCCTTTGCCGGCTTTTGTCCCCAAAGAGCCCAGCTCTTTGCTGACTTTTGGGGGGATATCATCCTTGCTTTATCCGCCCAAAGCAGGAATAAGGCGCGGCGGTAGGAGAGGTGGCCGAGTGGTCGAAGGCACGCCCCTGCTAAGGGCGCAGACGTCAAAAGCGTCTCGTGGGTTCGAATCCCATCCTCTCCGCCAGTTCCCCAGCAATTGCAGGCCTCTCGCACGCCCTGCGGTGGCGGCTTCCCGTGGAACGTTTGGTGAACGGTCCGCTAGCTCCCCGGCGCGAACGCCGCCGCGTCCTTGTCCCGTTCGAGCACGTAGAACCCGTCGGCCTTGAGGTCCATCCACTCGCTGCGGCTGCCGTCCGGCCACACGACGCTGGCGCTCGTCGTGGTCTCGCTGCCCAACCCGAAATGCACCCAGCCCAGCTGCCCGCCGGCGTGGCCGCCGCCGATCGTGAGTTCGCGGCGTATCACGGCGTCGCCGCGCTTTACCTCGAGCCAGCCGCCGATGGCGTCGACATTGGGCGCGCTCTGCTTGACCTGCAGCCCGATCCAGTGGCCCAGGTCCGTGCTCGTATTGCGCCAGACCTGCGCGCTGCTCCTGCGGTTGGTCACCACCATGTCGAGCTGGCCATCCATGTTGAGGTCGACCAGCGCACCGCCGCGGGCCACGCCATTGTTGGCGATCCCGGCGTCCTCGCCGTGCTCAACGAACTTGCCGTCCGCTCCCTGCAGCAGCAGGTTGTCGGGATCGTGCGCGGCGAAGTCGGGCATCTCGTCGACATTGCCCTTCACCACGAACAGGTCGGCGAGGCCGTCATTGTTCACGTCCTCGAACTGCGCATGCCACGCCGTGCTCGGCCGCAGATCGTCGCCGAAATAGGGGCGGTGTGCCGTCACGCCCCTGGCATAGGCGATGTCCTTGTAGTCCGGCCGCGGACCGCCGACCGGATCGGTCAGCGTCTGCAGCTTGTTGTCCGCCATGCTGGTGAGGAAGTACTCGGGATAGCCGTCGCCATCGAGGTCGGTGCTGGCAATGCCCATGCCCCAGATGCGCAGCACCTTCCACCCGTCCGCCGGCGTGAGCAGGGCGGGCTCGCCCCCCGCAGCAAGCGTCCACATCTGCTCCTGGCCACCTTCGTAATACTCGCGGTCGTTGGACACGCGCAGGCTCGGCGTCCCCGAACGGTTCCAGTCCGTGAACAGCATCGAGAGCGCGCAATAGCTCGGCTTGAGGGGCAGGGGAGCGGCGAAGGTGCCGGCCGCTTCGCCCGGCCGGTGCAGCACATTGGGCGTGCACGAGCCCCAGGGCGAAATCTCCTCCGCCCGGTCGATGTAGTTGCCGATCGCTACGGTCGGCCACGCGGCGGCCTCCTCCCACGTCACCGCCGCGGCGGTCGACCAGTCGTCGCCGCCGGCGAACCCCCAGGCCTCGTTGGCCCGCTCGAACCGGCAGTCGCCCAGTCCGCGCATCACGACGTTCTCGCCCACGCGCAACACCACCAGATCGGTGATGCCGTCGCTGTCGATGTCGGCGGGATAGGCGCCGCTGACGCTGTCGAGCTCGAGCCCGCTCTGTTGCGCTTCGAAGGTCAGCGGGCCGCCGCGGGTGCTGGTGTTGCGATAGAGGGTAGCCTTGGACTCGCCGCCCGGCAGCAGCAGGTCGGCAAAGCCGTCGGCGTTGCAGTCGAAGGCGGCCACGCCGCCGCCGACCATGTAGAACCAGTCGCCGTCATAGCTCGTGGCGATGCCCGAGGTTGCGGTCTCGTCCGCATAGCGCGGCACGACGAGGTCCTGGGCCAGCACCGGCTGGGCAAAAGCGAGGGCGGCGAGAGCAAGGCAAGCAGTCCGGACGGGGTGCATGATCACTTCCTCGTCTTGAGCGCATTGGTGTAGGCGGCGATGCAGCGGCCCTGTTCGAGCCCATCGACGATGGCGGAATGGAAGTGGATGCCGCCATAGAGCCGCGAGATGCCGGCCTCTTCCGCCGCCGCGCGAAAGCTCGCAAAGGTCCGCGGATTGCGGCCATCCGGCGAGCCCGTACGGTCCTCGAACGCATAGTTCTCGCCGAAGAACGCGGTCATCACCGCCTCCATCGCGCCCGACACCGTGCTGTGGCCGCTTGGGTATTCGGGGAAGGGCGGGGTGTTGAGGATCGGTTCCCACTTCGGGTCGATGACGCGCTTGATGTAGGTGATCGGCCGCAGCAAATTGTAGTCGTATTTGTCGGCCCAGCAGCCGACGAAAGCGTCCGCCATCGCGATGCCCATGCGCGCCAGAAGGTCGACATTCTCGTCGAGCGGCAGATCTTCGTGCTCGGCAACCTGCAGCGCGATCGACACCCAGTGACCCGGCGGGGTCATCGACAGCATCGGATCATCCGACCAGAAGCGGGCGATGGCGATCTGCTCGGGCGTCGCGTTCTTGACGGTGTCGTAGACCTCGAGTGCTTCCTTGTAGAACTGAGATTCAGGATCGGTGCTGTACGGAGGATTTCCCGGCGTAGCGCATGTCGCGCCATTGGGCACGGCGAACGTGCGCTTGTTGCCCCATTCGGGCAGGAGCGGCAGCTGCTGCTGCCGCACGAGGCTCGTGGGTACCCATTTGTCCTCACCCTTGGGAAGCTCCCATTCGAGCGGGAAGCCCATGTTGATGATCTCGGCACCACCATCGCCGAGCGACCATTGGTGGATGGTGCCCGCCATCTCCTGGCCGAACGCTTCGCTGCGCGCCACGATGTCCTGCGGGACGCCGGCGATGACGAGTTCGCGCCACTTGGTCTGCGCCGCCTTGATCGATCGCTGCCCGGTGGGGCCCGTGTTGCCGAAGTAGTAGACGACGGCGTCCGAGAGGGCGGCGCTGATGATGATCGTCTCATCGTACTCCAGCGTCGGCTGGCGCGCCGGGACGGAGTCGAGCCCCTGCAACTGGCCGGCTAGCGACACCAGTTTGTCGGACCCGCCCACCGCCGCTTCGAACACGGTAACGCCGATATAGCCGAAGTTGCGGCTGGCCACCGGCGGCGAGTAGGTCGCGGTATGCCGGACCAGCTCGTTCATCAGATAGTACCAGCTTCGCAGGATCTCGCCGGCGGTTGGCCGGTCTGCCGCGAGCGCTCCACTCGCCGCGGTCCATCCCAAGAGCAATGCGGCGCCGATGGCCGCGACCTGAGCCCGAAAATTCATGCATTCCCCCCGGAACGGGCCGGCAATGTTGTCCCTGCCGGTCGCCTTTTCGCTATTCCAGCCGACCGGCGCGGGCAGGTCAATAGAGGGCAAGACCAACGTCTAGGTTGACTTGGAAGTGTATGAAATCGTGGGCACAATCACTTGCCCGTTGACTCGCCACATTAGTTGGAGCAGCGTTCAGGCAAGCATCGCTCAGGGAAAATAGGCAAGGTAGCTGCGAGAACGACGGCACAGTTAGACCGGCCTGAGCGATGGTGCCGAGGTACGTTCCTCAGCCAATGGGAGGACATGGATGAAATTCAAGACACTGACCCTGCTGGCCGGTGCTCTGGTCATGAGCATCGCGCCGACCGCCGTTTTGGCGGCGGGCAAGACGATCGCTGTTTCCTGGAAGACCTTCCAGGAAGAGCGCTGGAAGATCGACGAGGCCGCGATCAAGGCGGTCGTTGAGGCTGCGGGCGACACATATGTGTCGACCGACGCGCAGGGTTCCGCACAAAAGCAGGCTGCCGACATCGAGGCGCTGATCGGCCAGAATGTGGATGTGATCCTCGTGGTCGCCTACGACTCTGACGCCATCCTGCCGTCGATCCAGAAGATCAACGACGCCGGCATCAAGGCGATCGCCTATGACGTGCAGTTCGAGGATCCGAACGCGCTCTACATCACGTTCGACAATGTCGGCGTCGGCCGCATCATGGCGCAGGAGATGCTCAAGGTTAAGCCCGAGGGCCGCTACGCCTTCATCAAGGGCGACAAGGGCGACCCGAACGCCACGTTCCTGTTCCAGGGCATGATGGAAGTGCTCAAGGCTAACATCGACGGCGGCAAGATCCAGAACGTCTGCGAGACCTTCACCGACGGCTGGAAGCCGGACAATGCTCAGAAGAACATGGAGCAGTGCCTGACCTCGACCAACAACGGCGTCGATGCCGTGCTGTCGGAGAATGACGGCATGGCTTCGGGCGTCGTTGCTGCGCTCGACGCGCAGGGCCTCGCCGGCACCGTGCCGGTGACCGGCCAGGACGGCGACCTCGCCGCCATCAACCGCGTCGCCCTGGGCACGCAGCTCGTGTCGGTGTGGAAGAACTCGACCGACCTGGGCACCGTTGCGGCCAACGCCGCGATTGCGCTCGCCGACGGAGCCGACCCCACCTCGATCGAGGGCGTGGCCAAGTTCAACGGCGGCGCCAAGGGCGTCGAGATGAACTCGATCCTGCTCGCCCCGACCCCGATCACCAAGGATAACATCCAGGTGGCGATCGATGCCGGTCACATCACCAAGGAACAGGCCTGTGCCGGCGTTGCTGCCGGTGCGGTCCCGGCCTGCGGCTGATCGTAGAGCTGGATTGACCTGAACGGGGCCGCGCCGCCTGTTGTGGACGGCGCGGCCCTTTGCTTTACTCGACAGCCAAGACAAGGCCGCAATGACGGCCGGGGGGACGGGGGATGACGAACACGACGATCGGCGGCCCGGCCGCGGCCAATGAAAATGCCGTGCAGCGTTTCATACGCGCGCTCGAGCTCGACACGCGCATGCTGGGCATGCTCGTCGCGCTGGTGGTGATCTGGGTCGGCTTCGATATTGCCAGCGGGGTGATGCGACCGGGGAGCGGCGGCCTGTTCGGCGGCTCGTTCCTGACGCCGCGCAATTTGTGGATCCTGCTGGTGCAGACCACCGTGATCGCGGTGATGACGACCGGCATGGTGCTGGTGATCGTGCTGCGCCAGATCGACCTGTCGGTCGGCTCGATGCTGAGCGTGGTGGCGGTGGCGACCGGCGTGCTGCAGGTCTTCGAGCTTGGCCCGATGCTCGGCGTCGGTCACCCGGTGATCTGGCTCGCGGCCGTGGTTTTCGCCATTGCCCTCGGTTCGGCCATCGGTTTCGTCAATGGCGTGCTCATTGCCTACGGCCAGATCCCGAGCTTCATCGTGACGCTGGGCGGGCTCATCGCCTTCAGTGGGACGGCATTCCTCATCGCCAGCGGCGTGACCGTGGCGCCGATGGACAAGACGTTCAAGCTGTTCGGCGGCAACGGCCCCGCGGCATCGATCGGACCGATCTGGAGCTGGGTGCTCGGCGCCGCGGTGTGCGTGATGATCGTCATCATGATCGTGATGAGCCGGCGGCGACGCATTCACTTCAAGTTCGCGACGAAGCCGATCTGGGCCGAGTTCCTGACGGGCATCGTGGGCTGTGCGGCAGTGCTGGGCATTACGGCTGTGGTCAATGCCTATCCCTATCCGCCGCGGGTCGCCGAACGGTTCGCACTCGACAACGGCATTCCCATCCCGCCAGGCGTCGAAGATCGCGCCGGAACCGATATCTGCATGGCTGGCGAGAAGGTCGTCAGCTGCCTCGACGGCCTGAGCTTTGCCACGGGCTATCCGATCCCGGTGCTGATCACGCTCGCGGTCGCGGTGACGATGACCTTCATCGCGCGGCGCACCCGCTTCGGCCGCTACGTCTTCGCCACCGGCGGCAACCCCGAAGCCGCCGAACTTGCCGGCGTCAACACCAAGTGGCTCACCGTCAAGGTGTTCACGTTGATGGGCGCGCTGGTGGGCATCTCGGCGATCATCGCCTCGGCCCGCCTCGACGCCGCGACGACGGCGCTCGGGACGCTCAACGAGCTCTACGTCATCGCCGCGGCGGTGATCGGTGGAACGTCGCTCGCCGGAGGCATCGGGACGATCTATGGCGCCATCGCGGGAGCGCTGCTGATGCAGTCGCTGCAATCGGGCATGGCGCTGCTCAACGTCGACTCCGCCTACACCAATATCCTCGTTGGCGGCGTGCTGGTGCTGGCGGTGTTCGTCGACCAGCTCTACCGGCGCCGCGTGAACTAGGAGGCGATGATGACCACAGAGTCCATGTCGGCCGAGACCGCCGCGCGCGGTGCCCCGCTCGTCGAAATGCGCGACGTCTCGATCGCCTTCGGCGGCATCAAGGCCGTCGACCATGCGAGCCTCGATCTCTATCCGGGGGAGGTCGTCGGACTGCTCGGCCACAATGGCGCGGGCAAGTCGACGCTGATCAAGGTACTGTCGGGCGCCTACAAGCGCGACGCCGGCACCATCCTCGTCGACGGGCGCGAAGCCGAGATCAACAATCCACGCGACGCCAAGGCGCTCGGCATCGAGACGATCTACCAGACGCTGGCGCTCGCCGACAATGTCGACGCCGCCGCCAATCTCTATCTTGGCCGCGAGCTGCGCACCCGCTGGGGCACGCTCGACGACATAGCGATGGAGGCGGCGTGCCGCGAGGTGATGGGGCGGCTCAATCCGAACTTCCGCCGCTTCAAGGAGCCGGTGAAGTCGCTCTCGGGCGGCCAGCGCCAGTCGGTGGCCATCGCCCGCGCCATCCACTTCAATGCCCGCATCCTGATCATGGACGAGCCGACCGCGGCGCTCGGCCCGCAGGAGACGGCGCAGGTGGGCGAACTGATCAAGCAGCTCAAAGCGCAGGGCATCGGCATCTTCCTGATCAGCCACGACATCCACGATGTCTTCGACCTCGCCGACCGTCTGACGGTGATGAAGAACGGCCGCGTCGTCGGGTCGGCCAGGGTGGCCGACGTCACCAAGGACGAGGTGCTGGGCATGATCATCATGGGCAAGGTGCCGCCCGGAGCGGTGCCGGGGCCGGGGGCGATCTAGCACGACCGGCGGCGGCCGCCGTCTCATGTGTGGGTTTGCTGCGACTTAAGACGGCTTGCCGGGGCAGGGGCTCCGCGCTAGCAAGGCGCCGCATTATTGGTGAAGGGTACATTCATGGGCAGTCTCGACGGCAAGCTGAGCATCATCACCGCGGCGGCGCAGGGCATCGGCCGGGCGACGGTCGAGGCCTTCTCCCGGGCCGGCTCGCGGGTGATCGCGACCGACATCAACGAAGCCAAGCTCGCCGATCTCAAGGGATTGCCCGGTGTCACGACGCGCGTGCTCAACGTGCTCGACGGCGAGGCGGTGAAGGCTGCGGCGGCCGAGATCGGCCGGGTCGACGTGCTCTTCAACTGCGCCGGCATCGTCCACAGCGGCACCGTTCTCGAGATGACCGAGACCGACCTCGACTTCGCCTTCAATCTCAACATCTGGGCGCAGGTGCGGATGGTTCAGGCGTTCCTGCCCGCCATGGTCGAGCATGGCGATGGCTGCATCATCAACATGTCGACGGTGGCCTCGTCGGTGACCGCGGTGCCCAACCGCGCCGCCTACACAATCAGCAAGGCCGCCGTGATCGGCCTCACCAAGTCGATCGCGGCCGACTACACCGCCAAGGGTATCCGCGTGAACGCGATCGCGCCGGGCACGGTGGATAGCCCGTCGCTGCACGAGCGCTGGCAGGCGACCGGCGACTTCGAAGGGGCGCGCAAGGCCTTCATCGCCCGCCAGCCGATCGGGCGCATCGGCCAGCCCGAGGAGATCGCCGAACTGGCGCTCTATCTCGCGACCGCGACCTATACGACGGGGCAGGTGCACATCATCGACGGCGGCTGGACCGCCTGACGTCTGAACACCGGGCGAGCGAAAGCGCTCGCCGGCCCTCCCGGCGATGTCAAAGAGCAGTCGTCTTGCTCTCCTGAAGGAGAGCTGCAGCGGCGAGGCTGGGCCTCGACGCGGGTAGTCCGCAAACAGTGAGGCTCGTCGCCTCGCCGCTGCGATCCGGGAGCTCGGACGGTCAGAGGGGAGAGGTGGCTGCCTTGAATGCTGGCGCGGCGCCGCTCTGGAGGGATGGGGCGACGATCCGCCCATCCGCTCCGCGATGATGGCCGATCATGACCATCATCTGCGCCGGACCCCGGGCCCAGGAAGCTGCCCGCACGATCCGCTCTGTCCCGCCGGATGCGAGGCGACCCCCGCACCACCCGGTCCTGCGTCCCCGCCCGTTCGTCTCGAGTCGCTCGATGAGGACGCAGTGGGAGGGAGTATACGCCCGGTGCCGGGGACCGTGCGTAAGTTGGGCCGAAATCGGGGTGTGAGGCCTGAAAATGCTGGGGACTCCGCGAGTCAAACTGACGGGGTTTTGCACAGGGTGTGACGCAGCCGCGGGTGTCGTCCCCCGCGCAAGCTGGGACCCATTCATCCGCTGGCGCAAGGTGAGAGCTGGGTCCCAGCTTGCGCTGGGATGACAGCTGTGGGTGGGCGCGCGATGGGGTCGGCCCGGAATCCGGTGCGGTGCGCTACAGTTTCACCGGCTTGCCGGTGCGGACGCTTTCGTCGGCGGCGATGCAGATGCGGAGGGATTCGACGGCATCCTGCATGTGGCGGGTGAGATCGAGATCTTCGGTGATGGCGCGGTGCACATAGGCCTGTTCGCGTGCGCACAGGGCATCGTGGCCGGGCTCGCCCTCCATCGAGGTCAGCAGGTCGGGTGCGGCGAATGTGCCGTCGGGGCCCAGCGCGGCGCGGTGTACCTTGATGGTGTCGGTCATCGTGTGGGTTTCGAGCGAGTCCGATTTGGCGCCCGCGTCCATGACGATCGAGACCGCGCCATTGGGGCTCATTACGTCCTTCACGAAGAACGCCGTCTCCGAGATCATCGGACCCCAGCCTGCCTCGTACCAGCCCACCGAGCCGTCATCGAACAGCACCTGGAAGTGGCCGTAATTGTACATGTCGGGAGCGATCTCGCCCGACAGCCTGACGCCCATGCCGCGCACTTCGACGGCCTTCGCGTCGGTGATCTGGCACATCACGTCGACATAGTGCACGCCGCAATCGACGATGGGCGAGGTGGTCTGCATCAGCGCCTTGTGCGCGAGCCAGGACGGGCCGGATGACTGCTGGTTGAGGTTCATGCGGAACACGTAGGGGCCGCCGAGCCTGCGGGCCTCGGCGATGAAACCGATCCAGCTCGGATGATGGCGGAGGATGTAACCCACCACGAGCTTGCGGCTGCTGGCCCTCGCCGCCGCAACGACGCGCTCGGCGTCGGCGACGGTCGTCGCGAGCGGCTTTTCGATGAAGACGTGCGCACCCTGTTCGAGTGCCATCACCGCATAGTCGGCATGGGTGTCGGAATAGGTGTTGATCGAAACGAGGTCAGGTCGCGTGTCGCGCAGCGCCGAGGCGAAGTCGGACATCACGGGATAGGTGGCGAGCTCGTCGGGCAGGCGCGGCACCGAGCGGTTGACGAGGCCCACAATCTCGAAACCGGGGTGGCGGTGATAGGCGAGGGCATGGCTGCGACCCATGCTTCCCAGCCCGGCAACAAGCACGCGCAGCATCAGACGACTCCTCCCGCAACGGCGCGGAAATGCGCTAAGATCGAGACGACGGACATGGCGGACTCCCTTGTCAGAATCAATGCCAAAAAAGTACCACTTGTCCAAGTTTGCCGGATTTTTGCGAGATATCCGAAAAATCGCTTGGTGAATGGTATCTTATTGGTATTATGCGAGAGAGACGTACGGAGACGACGCGCATGGCTGACGCGGCCGAGGCCCTGTTCGGCGCCAAGACGATAGCCCTTCCCCAGGGCGGCCCGCTCTACCTCCAGCTCAAGCGCTGGATCGAGGATGCGGTGCGGCGCGGCGTGATCAAGCCGGGCGACGCGCTGCCCTCCGAACGCGACCTGGCGGCACGCTTCGACATGTCCCGCGTCACCGTGCGCAAGGCCGTGCAGCATCTGGTACGCGAGGGCATGCTGGTGCAGCGTCACGGCTCGGGCACCTATGTGGCGCCGCAGCCCAACCGCGTCGAGCAGTCGCTGAGCACGCTGACCTCGTTTGCCGAGGACATGGCGCGCCGCGGCATGGAGGTGCATTCCGTCTGGCTCGATCGCGGCGTTTATTACCCCTCGCCGCTCGAGACGATGACGCTGGGGCTGGGCGCCTCGGACAATGTCGCGCGCGTGTCCCGCCTGCGCATTTCGGGCGAGACGCCGCTTGCCATCGAGCGCGCCGCGCTTTCGGCCGCGCTGCTGCCCGACCCCGAGAACATCGGAACGTCGCTCTACAAGCATCTCGAGAAATCCGGCAACCGGCCGGTCCGCGCCATCCAGCGCATCCGCGCGGTGAGCCTCGAGGACGAGGACGCGGCCCTGCTCGAAGTCGAGCCGGGCGTTGCGAGCCTCCATATCGAACGCATCTCCTATCTCGCCTCGGGGCGCGTCGTGGAATTCACGCGCTCGATCTACCGCGGCGATACCTACGACTTTGTCGCCGAACTTCGGCTCGATACACGAGGCAGCCACTGATGACCGCCAACGCTACCTATATGCGCATGGAGATCGACGAGATTCCCGATGCCGCGCAACGGCTCCTCGACGGATCGGCTGCCAGCCTCGCCGAAGCCGGCCAGCGGCTGCGGACGCTGCAGCCGGTGATGGTGGCGACCATCGCCCGCGGCTCGTCGGACCATGCCGCGGCGTTCCTGAAATATGCGATCGAACTGACGGCCGGCGTGCCGGTGGCTTCGATCGGTCCCTCGATCATGTCCATCTACGGCCGCGAGCTCAGGCTCGATGGCTGCGCCGCGATCTCGATCTCGCAATCGGGCAAGAGCCCCGACATCGTCGCCATGGCGCAGTCGGCGCGCCGCAACGGCGCCCTGAGCATCGCGCTCACCAACACGGCGGGCTCGCCGCTGGCGGAGTCGGCGGACATCTCGATCGACCTCGCCGCTGGCAAGGAGCAGTCGGTGGCCGCGACCAAGAGCTTCGTGAGCTCGGTGGTGGCCGGCCTCGCCATCCTCTCGCACTGGACCGAGGACGACGGGCTGAAGGTCGCGCTCGGCAAGCTGCCCGAGGCGCTGGGTCGCGCGGTCACCGTCGACTGGACGCCCGTCATCGCCGCGCTCAAGGGGCATGACTCGCTCTATGTGCTGGGCCGCGGCCCAGCCCTCGCCATCGCGCAGGAAGCGGCGCTCAAGTTCAAGGAAACCTGCGGCATCCACGCCGAGGCCTACAGCGCCGCCGAGGTGCTGCACGGACCGGCGCGGATCGTCGAGGCCGGCTTCCCGGTGCTGGCGCTCGCGGCGCGCGACGCGTCGGAAGCGGGCGTTGCCGAGATCGCCGACCGGCTGGCGCGGCAGGGCGCGACGGCGTTCGCCACGACCGACCGCGTCACCGTTGCCCAGCGCATGCCCTTCGTCGAAACCGGCCACGGCATCACCGATGCGCTGGTGCTGATCGCAAGCTTCTACGGCTTCGTCGAAATGCTGTCGCGGCATCGCGGCTTCGATCCCGACCGCCCGCCCCATCTCAAGAAGGTCACGGAGACCGTATGACCCGCATCGCCTTTACCGGAGCCCGCATCTTTGACGGCGAGGCATGGTGGGACCAGCACGCTCTGGTGGTCGCCGACGGCAAGATCGAAGGCATCATCGCGGCGGACTCGCCCACCGATGCCGAGCGCATGCCCATGGGCGGCGGCATCCTCGCGCCGGGCTTTATCGACCTGCAGGTCAATGGCGGCGGCGGGGCGCTGCTCAATCTCGACCCCACGCTCGACAGCATCAGGACCATCTGCGCAACTTTCGCGCGCTTCGGAACGACCGCGTGCCTGCCTACGCTGATCACCGACACGCGCGAGAAGAATGCGGCGGTGATGGCGGCCGGTGCGGAAGCGACGCGCATCGGGGTGCCGGGCTTTCTCGGGCTTCACCTCGAAGGCCCGCATCTCAGCATCGCGCGCAAGGGAGCGCACGATCCGGCGCTGATCCGGCCGATGGACGAGGCCGACCTGGTGGCGCTGGTCAACGGCCGCCGGAACCTGCCCAACCTGCTGACCACGGTGGCGGCAGAGACGGTGACCCCCAACCAGATCACGCGGCTGCGCGAAGGCGGGCTGGTGGTCAGCATCGGCCATTCCGATGCCGGCTATGCGGTGGTGCGCACGGCCATGGAAGCTGGCGCCACGATGGTGACGCATCTGTTCAACGCGCAGAGCCAGCTCGGCAATCGCGATCCGGGTGTCGTTGGGGCGGCGCTCGACCTGGGCGGGGTCCATGCGGGGCTGATCGCCGACGGCATCCATGTGCACGAGGCGAGCCTGGGCGTGGCGCTGCGCGCCAAGCGCGGACCGGGCCGCATCTTCCTGGTCACCGACGCCATGTCGATCACCGGTACGGACTGGGAGAGCTTCGAACTCACCGGCCAGACCGTGTACCGCAAGGACGGCGCGCTGCGGCTCGCCAATGGCACGCTGGCCGGCGCCGACCTCACCATGATCGACGCGGTGACCTATGTGCACCGCATCATCGGGCTGCCGCTCGAGGAAGCGCTGCGCATGGCCTCGCTCTATCCGGCCGAAGCGCTGGGCGTCGACAAGGAGCGCGGGCGCATCGCACCGGGGCTGCGCGCCGACCTCGTGCACCTCAGCGACGAACTGAGCGTGCGCGGGACCCTGATCGGCGGCGAAACAGCTTACGCCGCCTGACGCCGGGGTTTTCATTCTCCCTTAAGCCGACGCGCTGCTAAACAGGCGGGGAGTGGGAGATTCGACATGAAGATCGGCGTGTTGGGAACGGGCGTCGCCGGCCAGACGGTGGGCGGCAAGCTCGTCGAGATGGGCCACGACGTGATGATGGGCGCGCGCGCCGCCGACAACGAGAAGGTTGTCGGCTTCGCCCAGCGCACCGGCGGCAGGGCCGGCACATTTGCCGACGCTGCCGCGCATGGCGAGATCGTCCTCAACTGCACGCGCGGCGACACATCGCTCGCAACGCTCGGGAAGCTCGCGTCTGAACTCTCTGGCAAGATTCTGATCGACGTCGCCAACCCGCTCGACTTCTCGCAGGGCTACCCGCCGCACCTGACCGTGTCCAACACCGACTCGCTCGCCGAGCAGATCCAGCGCGCCTTGCCGCAGACGCTGGTGGTGAAGTCGCTCAACACGGTGAACGCGTCCGTGATGATCGACCCGTCTCGCGTGCCGGGGCGGCACACGGTGTTCGTTTCGGGTAACGACAAGCACGCCAAGGGCAGGGTGAGCGACCTGCTGCGCAGCCTGGGCTGGCAGTCGATCATCGATCTGGGCGACATCAGCTCGGCCCGCGCCGCCGAACAGTTGCTGCCACTGTGGGTGCGGCTCTACACGGTGCTGGGCAACACCGGCGATTTCAACATCGCGGTGATGAAGGCGGACAACGGCATCTAGCGCGGCGGATAGCCGAAGAGCGCGGCCCGGCGGTAGACCGGCCGCGCTTCCGCCAACTGGAACATGAATCTATAAATGCAGCAGGACGACTGCTCGCGCAGCGTCTGGCCCTTGCGCGCCTTCTGGCGGTGGCTCGGTCGACAACGACGCTCGCGGGGCTATACTCGGCGGCATAGCGGGTAGGGAGGATGTCGCCTTGAACCAATCAGCTAGCCAAACGCTTGATGCAAACATGATCAACTACTGGGTCGGCTATGGTGCGGCGGTTGGCCGGGCAATCGAGGAGCCCGGTCGGGTCGCGTACCTGACGTCCGTGCCGCACCCCCTTTTCAACGGCGCGATCGTAAGCGCCGTGCACGATGGCCTCGAGGACTTTGCGAGGGTCGTTGGTGCGGCGTTGGCGAAGGGCAGAGGACCAGGCATGTGGTGGTTGTCGCCGCCAGCGGTAGCTGCGGGCGCGGCCGACCGCCTCGTTGCGGTTGGCCTGCGTGACGTTGGGACTGTTCCCGCCATGACGGTTGATCTCAGACTGCTCCCACCGGCCGCTGACCAACCAGGCCTGACGATCAGGCAGGTCGAGAGTGCAGAGGATCGGGCGCTCTGGGGAGAACTGGCAGCGCGAGGGACCGGTTTTGAGGAACCGGCTGTGCGAGCGCTGGCGGCCCTTGAGCCGCTTATCCCGGCAGCGCGGCTTGATGGGCAAGTCCGCCTCCTGGCGGACTATGAGGGTAAAGCGGTAGCGACGGGAGCCTTGGTCATATCGGGTGGCCTTGCGGGCGCATACGCCGTTTCCACTCTGCCCGAATTTCGCCGGCGCGGCATTGGCCGGGCAATCACCCTGCATGCCCTTCAGCTTGGGGTCGCCGGCGGGGCAAGAACGGGTTTCCTGCAATCATCGCCCATGGGGTTCCGGGTTTACGAAAGTATGGGCTTTCGGGAGATATTCTCGTATCGCCTGCTTCAGCAGGGATAGCACGCGCCTCAGGCAGGCCTGCGGGTTGCTGCGCGCGAGACATGCCACTGCGCCGCGCCTCAAGTCCCAGAGCGTCGTTGCACTCGAACTCGGCTCGCACGGCCGGCATCGGTCCCACCAGGCGCAAGGTCGCGGCGGCCCGTCCGGCTAGAACATGCTCTCAATTGCGGGAAGCAGGCGAGCGGATCTCGACCACGAGGTTGCCGCTCGCAAGAGCGGCCCGTCCGCAAGGTTGCTCAGCCGCGGCCGATATAGGGCATGTTGGTCGCCATCACGGTGAGGGTCTGCACGTTGGCGTCGAGCGGCAGGCCGGCCATGTAGAGCAGGGCATCGACGACGTGCTTCACGTCGAAGGTGGGCTCGGGCTTCATCGACAGGTCGGCCTGCAGCGAGCCGCCTGACATCCTGGCGGTCATGTCGGTTGCCGTGTTGCCGATGTCGATCTGGCCGCAGGCGATGTTGAAGGGGCGGCCATCGAGCGAGATGGCCTTGGTGAGACCGCTGATCGCGTGCTTGGTGGTGGTGTAGCTCGCTGCCTGCGGCCGCGGCACATGCGCCGAGATCGAACCATTGTTGATGATCCGGCCGCCCTGCGGCGCCTGCTCGCGCATCAGGCGGAACGCCTCGCGGGCCACGTAGAAGGCGCCGTTGAGATTGGTGTCGACCATCCGCCGCCAGGTGTCGACCGGCAGATCGCCGAACACCGCGGCCGGCGCGAAGGCTCCGGCATTGTTGAACACCACATCGAGGCGGCCGAAGGCGCCGCGGACCTGAGTAAAGAAGCGGGCGACCGCCTCGGGATCGGCGACGTCGACCGGCTCGGCAAGGGCGAGGCCGCCTTCGGCCTTGACCTGCGCCAGCATTTCGGCCCGGCGCCCGCAGATGGCGACCTGCCAGCCGGCGGCGGCGAAGGCGAGGGCGGCGGCCTTGCCGATGCCTGACGTGCCGCCCGTAATGACGATGGATTTGCCGCTCATGGCTCAGTTCCCCTCGGTTTGTCCGAGGCCTAGTGGGATTTGAGCCCGATGTCACCGTGCCACCGCGACGGCAGGTTCCTGCCACAATTGGCGGCCGCGGGCCGCCCGGAGGGGGTGGCGGAACCTGAAATTAACCCGTGATTCAGGGTTCTTAACGGGTGGTTTCCAATTCTGTGCTGAATCTGCAACATCGACTGGGCAACCATGACGGCTCTTCCACAATCTGGCCTTTATGCGGTTGCGCGCTTCCCGGTCCTGCGTAATGTGGCCAATGCGAATCCATGCATGGGATCGTTTGTCGGTCGCGACGCGACGACAACACACACTAACAAGTGTGGTCGCGTTACGACAAACCGCCGGGCAACTGGCAAAACGAATGACTGACTTTGGAGGTCAACAATGAAAATCAGGAGCCTGCTTCTCGGTTCCGTCGCGGCCGCTGGTCTCGCCACCACCGGCTACGCTGCTGACCTGGGCGTTGTGACGTCGCTGGACGTTTGCGATGAGCTCGGTCTCTCCGGCCTGACGATTTCGTCCGATGACAACTGCCTCGTCATCACGGGCGGCGTCACCTACGAATACGCGATCGGCGACTACGCTACGTCGGTTCCGGTCATCACCTTCGACCGCGGCGGCGACGATTTTACCGCCAAGGACAACGACGGCGTCCTCGATGACAACTCGGACATCGACGCCTGGCTGAAGTTCGTTGCGACCGCCAACTCGGACTTCGGTCCGGCGACCGCCACGATCAAGCTGATCAGCGAGAACGGTGACCAGGTCGGCGCTGCTGACTGGACCGTCGGTGTTGACGAAGCTTGGGTCGGCATCGGTGACACCACCATGCTGATGGCCGGCTACAAGGGTTCGATCTTCAACGACGGCGACGACGCCCCGCTGAACTACCTCGGCCTCTTCGGCTCGGGCAACGTTGACGCCGGCGTGTACGGCCTCAACGGCCACACCCCGAACCTCGGCGGTGACGTGATCCAGGTCGTTTCGAACCTGGGCAACGGCATCTCCGTCAAGGGCGGCCTCGAAGGCCTCGGCGAAGCCACCTTCATCACCGGCGTCGGTGTGATCGAGTATGCCGGCGACGGCATCACCGCTCACGCGTCGGGTGCGGTTGACGCAACCGGCCATTGGCTCGTTCACTCGGGCTTCAAGGGCACTTGGGATCCGGTCACCGTTGTCGGCGCTGTCGCTGTCGGCTCGCACGGCTGGTGGAATGCCCTGGGCTCGGTCTCGGCGACCTTCGACATCTTCACCCTCGCGGTGTCGGGCGAAGCGACTGCCGGTGGCGAGTACGGCGTTGGCGGTTCGCTCTCGGCGACTGTCACCGACGGCGTGACCCTGAACCTCGGTGGCCGTTACTTCACCGACACGACCGCCGTCGCGGCGACCGGCTACCAGGTTGAAGCTGGCGTCTCCGCCGCTGCGACCGAGTCGATCACGCTCACGGCCGCCATCGGCGCCGCCGACAGCAACATTGCTCCGGCGTACGTCTACGGCAAGGCCGGTCTGGCTTGGGCTCCGGGCGGTGGTTTCGACCTCTCGCTCAACGGCGAAGCCAACACCCTGGGCGCCTACAAGGGCACCTTCAAGGCTTCGAAGTCGATCAAGTAAGATCGATCCGCTTAGCGGATTTGGGAGAGGCCCGGCATTCGCCGGGCCTTTTCTTTTGTACGACGCCCTCAAGTTCAGGCGGCGTTCAAGCTGACCGGTGCATGCCGGACCCACCGCCCAAGAATTGCCGATAAACAATTGGATAGGCGGATTTATTCGCGCTTCGGCTTCTGCTATCGCAGCCACTTCCGAAGCAGGCGGCAATGGTTCGGGGGCATAATGGCCGGCATCCTTCTCAAACTGCTCGTTCCGGGCGCACTCACCGTTGTCGGTGGAACGGCGCTCGCGCTCACGATGACGAGCGCCCCCATCGCGACCGACCTCGAGACGCGCACGGCCGCGTCGCTCTCGGCCGATGCGCTGAACTGGGCATCGGTTCGAATCGATGGCCGCGACGCGGTGCTGACCGGCACGGCCACCACCCAGCAGATGATCGACGACGCGGTGACCCACGTCGCCGATGTACGCGGCGTCAGGGCAGTGTCGTCGGAGATCGTGCTGGCCGAGTTCGTCAGTCCGTTTCCGTTTGCAGCGACGATCGAATCGGGGGCGGTGACGCTGTCCGGCGGCTATCCGAGCGCCGACGTGCATGCGGCGATTCTCGCCGAGGCCGGTGCAGCGAGCGACAGCACGCGGTTGCTCTCGGGCGCTCCCGATGCCACGGCATTCGAGGCCGCCGCAACGTTCGGCCTCGGCGCGCTCAAGCAGTTCGACCAGGGCAAGATCGACCTTGCCGATCTGTCGCTTTCCATTTCCGGCCGCGCCAGATCGATCGACGCTTACGGCCAGTTACAGCGCCTGCGCGATTCAGTGCCGCCGGGCGTCCGGCTCGCGGCGCTCGAGATCACGCCGCCGGTCGCGTCGCCCTATGTGTGGACCGCCAGCTTCGACGGCGTCACCCTGGCGCTCTCGGGCAACATTCCCGACGAACGGCTCGAGACGCAGTTGCGGGCCCTGCCGCCGAGCAATATCGCCGTCTCGACCAGCCTCGTGCTCGCTTCAGGTGCGCCTGAAGGTTTCGATGCCAAGGCACTGGAATTGCTCACGGCTCTGCTCCAGCTCGAGCGGGGCGAAGTGACGATCAACGACGGCATGGTGCTGCTTTCGGGCGCCCCCGAAAGCGCGGCCGTCGCCGAGCAAGTCACGACGGTGGTGACGAAGGCCGGGGGGGCGGCGACGCTGGAGCCGCCGCGCGTCGCCGACTTCGCGCTCGCGATCGACAAGAGCGGCGACGCGCTGGCCTTCGCGGGATTCGTCCCCGATGCCGCAACGCGGGACAGATTGGCGGAGCTTGCCGGTGCCGACGTTAGTGCCGTCGAGCTGGGCCGTGGCGCGCCGGAGTTCTTCGCCTCGGGGCTCGACTACGGCATCGAGATGCTGAGCCATTTCAGCACCGGCCGCTTCGAGCTCAAGGGCACGCGCCTGAGCCTGGGCGGACGCACGGCCTCGGTCGGCGACTTCAACAGCGTGCGCGGCAAGGCGGGGGAAGGGGCGCCGCAGGGCTTCACCCTGGCGCTCGCCGACATCCGGCCCCCCGTCGCCAGCCCGTTCACCTTCAGTGCGGTGAAGACCGCCGGCGGCAGTACCGCCGTGACTGGCTACCTGCCCGACGACGCGGCGCGCGCCGAGCTTCGGACGCGCATCCCTGACCTTGCTTCGGACACCGCCGATCCCGCCGACGGCGCGCCCGAGAACTTCACTTTCCTTGCCGGCAAAGGCCTCGAGGTGCTGGCGCTGCTCGATTCCGGCACCGTCACTTTCGACGGCGCGAACTGGTCGATCGATGGCGTCGTCGACACGCCGCAGAAGGGCTTTGCCGCCGACGCCGCCTATTCGGTGGCGGGTCTGCGCACGATGGGCTGGAGCTATCAGGTGAAGCTGCCCGAGGCGCAGACGGCCGCGGCGCTGCCGATCATTTCGCCTTACGCCTGGCGCGCGCAGAAGGCCTCGGATGGCACGGTGAATTTCACCGGCTTTGCACCGTCCCCGGCGTTCAAATCCTACCTCAAGGTGCGCGCGGCCACCGCGCTCGACGCCACCGCCCTTGGTGCCGGTGCCCCCGACGATTTCGGCGCCAGCGCGGTTGCCGGGCTCGATGCACTCTTCGCCCTCGACGAAGGTTCGCTCGGCCTCAACGGCGCCCGCTGGACGCTGACCGGCGAGGTCGACAACGCGGGCGCACGCGACACTATCCAATCCGCGCTCGCCGGCCGGATCGACGCCGCCAACTGGCAGATCGCCATCCAGGCGCGGGACTCGGCGCCCGTGGTCACCCCCTATCTATGGTCGGCGGCGAAGGGGACGAGCGGCATCGTCGACCTCAGCGGCTACCTGCCCAGCAAGGCGCTGCAGGACCTTGCCGCAACGCGCGCCGTCATGGTCGGCCGCGATACCACGGCGATCGCCTCGGGCGAGCCGGCGGGCTTTGACGAAGACCTCGCCGCGGGCCTCGACGCACTCACGCATGTGAGCGAAGGCAAGGCCGCATTCGACGGCAGCCGCTGGGTGCTGACCGGCACTGTCGCATCGCAACAGGACGGCGAGCTCGCCGTGGCGGCGCTGACCAGGGGCAGCCGGCAGGGCTCGCTGTGGACCAGCGCCCTCGGCGGCTACACGCCGCCGGCCCCGGTGGTCGCCGAACCGAGCAGCAGCGAGCCGCCGGCCGAGCCGTCGAGCGCGGAGCCCGCGATCATCTCGATCGAGCCGCCATCGCAGCCATCCGCGGTAGAACAGCTTTCTTCCGAACCGCCTTCCGAGGCGGTCTTGCCGGAGCCATCGTCGTCCGAGCCCGTGTCAAGCGAAGCGTCATCGGCGGAGCCGCCTGCCGACGAGCCGTCGTCGGCTGAGGCGGCGCCGGAAGAAGACCGCTCGCTCATCGTCGTCGACCCGCTGCCGGCGCGCTTCGTGTTCGAGGCGAGCAAGGAAGGCGGGCAGCCCATCGCGCTCAAGGGGGCCGTCCCGGTCGCGACAACCGCCGTCTACTACGGCGTCATCGCCGGCAATGTGCCGACCGACGCGATGCATGCCGGCGACGATCTGCCGCGTGACTTCATCGCGAGCGGCGCGGCCGGCATCAAGGCGCTGGTCAGGGTGAATGAGGGCCGGCTCGGCTTCGACGGCACGCGCTGGTGGCTGCGCGGCATGGTGGAGGAGGCGGCGCTGCGCGACACGCTGACCGCGTCGATCGCGGCACTGCCGAACGGAGCCGATTGGTCGGTGTTCATCGGCGTGCTGACCCCGATCGAAATCTGCCGCGAGCGCGTGGCCGAGCTGGCGCGGCGCAATGCGATCACGTTCCAGTCGGGCAGCGCAACGCTGACCGAGAGCTCGCTGCCCGTCATCGACGAGCTCGCGGCCGATCTCGACATCTGCCCCGAGGCCTCGGTGCACGTCGAGGGCCACACCGACGCGGATGGTGCCGAGGACCTCAACCTCGCGCTGTCGGTGTCGCGCGCCGAGACCGTGGTCGAGGCCCTGATCGAACGCAATGTCGGCATCGAGCGGCTCTATGCCGAAGGCTATGGCGAGAGCCAGCCGATCGCCGACAACGACACGCGCGACGGCAAGGCTGCAAACCGGCGCATCGCCTTCTCGATCTCGATGGAGTGACGATGGACGGGTTGCTCTATCTCGCCGAGTTCTACTGGCCCTACGCGCTGGGCGCGCTGGCGATCGGCCTCGCGGCGGGCTGGTTCGGTTTCAGCGTCAAGAAGTAGCGGCGATGGCAAGCGTCATTCACATCGCAGAAGTCGCAGCGATCCTCGCGGTCGCCTACGTCCTGGGCTGGGCCATCGGTTATCTGGCGCATCGCCTGCTGGCACGGCAGTCCGCGACCGCGCCGGTGCCCGCCGAGCGCATCGCGGCGGTGACGGCGCCGACGGACGCACTGGTCAAGGCGCCGCTGATCGAGCCGGTGGCGCAGCCGGCACCGCCCGCCCTATCGCAACCGCCGGTCGTAGAGCCGGCCGTGGAAGCGGCGCCCGAGCCTGTCGCCGTGCCAGCGGAGGCGGCGGTCTCGATCGAGGCGGAAGCGGCCGTCGCGGCATTGTCGCCCGTTGCCATTCCGGTGGTCGAAGCGCCACCCCCGCTACAGGTCGCTCCGGTTGCGCCGCCGCCGAAACCGACACCCGAGCCGGAACCTGAGCCCGAGCCCGAGCTGACGGCAACTCCGGCGATGAAGCCGGGCGAGGCGTGGAGCGGCGAGGTCCGCGGGCGGGCGGCGGCGGCCATTGCGTCCGCCACGCCCGAGCCCGTCGCGGAGCCGGCGCCGCCACTCGACGTGCCGCTGACGGTCGATCTCGGCCCGGTAGGACCCGATTCCACTTACGGCGAGCCCGTCGTGCCGGAGGCGCCGCCGGCGCCGGTCGACGAGGACGCCGCGATGCGCGCCATCGAGGGCGGCTGGTCGCGCATGCAGGCGCGCGCCCTGACCGGTGCACCCGAGCTGTCGGATGTCGGCGCGGCAGTCGCCGCGGCACAGAGCGCTGTCGAGCAGGTGCTGGCCAAGGCCGGCATCGACGGCGACGCGCCAGGGCAGGCCGCGCGGCCCAAGGGCCTGCCGCGGCCGCGCAACGGCAGCAAGGACGACCTCAAGCGCATCGAGGGCCTCGGTGCGCTCGACGAATCCACGCTCAACAATCTGGGCGTGTTCCATTTCGACCAGATCGCCGGCTGGTCGGAGGCGCAGGTGCTGTGGATGGAAAACCACGTCTTTGCGCGTGGCCGCATCGGGCGCGAGAACTGGCAGCAGCAGGCGAGGGACCTCGGCCCCGGCGCTTAGGCAGCCTTTCGCGCACCGGCGACGCGGCGGATGAAGTCGGTGATCGGCTCAACGTCCTCGGTATTGTCGAGCAGCGCGGGCGAGCCCTGGTTCTCGATGACAAAGGCCTCGGCGTCGCGCCGCCGCTTCATCATCTCTTCGAACGTCTCGCGGCGAAGCTGCTGGGTGAGCTGGGTGCGCATCATCATCAGCGGGGCGCAGGTCAGCGCATCGAACAGCGGCCACTGCGCCACCAGCACGTCGTCGAGATCGAACGGCTCGAGCAGGCGGATGAGCGCGGGGTCGAACAGCGGCTGCAGCCGGCCGCGCTTGTCGACATGGTGGCTGCGGGTAGAGACGGCATCGAGCACGGTCTCGGGCATGCCGGGATAGTCGGCCGCGGCCATGCGGCGCAGCATCGGGCGAAGGCTCGCTTCGCCGCGCACGCCGGTGAGCTCGTTGAGGGTCACGCGCAGCCGCACGAGCCCGCGCGAGTCCGAGACCGGACCGGCATCGATCAGCACGGTACCGGCGATCAGCGACGGGCGCCGCGCGGCGAGCGCCATCAGGACCTGGCCGCCATAGCCCTGGCCGACGAAGATGGCCCGCTCGACAGCGAGCGCGCGCATCACCTCGATGACATCCTCGGCATCGGTGAGCGAGGAGTAGGTCGCCGCGCGCGCGCGATCGGTCGAGCGCCCGCGGCCCTTGAGGTCGATGAGGACGAAGGGCGTCGTCTCGTCGTGGCTCTGTCCGGCGAGGCGGAGGAAGTCCGACCAGTCCGCCATGTTGCGGTTGTAGCCCGCGAGGCACACGACCGGCACGCGGCCCGGCCCGAGCGGCCCGCTCACATGCACGGCCATCTGCTCGTGCGCGGCCCCCACCGTCACCATGCGGACGGGCAGGGCGGCGAACGCCTTGTGGTCGGGTGGGATCGGGCGCGGCCTGGTCATGCGCGAAGTGTACGCAGGCTCGCCGGGAAAGGCGAGCCGCGACGGGACCGATCGGCGGTCAGTTGATCGAGTGCATCACCTTGGCGACGTCGAGATCCTCGTGACCGAGGCGCGCGCGATAGACCATGTAGTTGCCGAAGACCCGCTTCACATAGGTGCGCGTTTCCTGGAACGGGATCAGCTCGACCCAGACGACGGGATCGACCGTGTTCGAGCGCGGATCGCCGAACGCCGCGATCCACTTGTTGGCATTGCCGGGACCGGCATTGTAGGCGGCCGCGGCGAGCAGCAGCGAGCCGTCATAGGTCTCGAGTTGCTTGTCGAGATAGAAGGCGCCGAGCTTGGTGTTGTAGAGCGGGTCGGAGGTGAGCTTGGCGGGCGAGTAGGAGAGGCCGAGCTTGCCCGCCGTCTCCTTGGCCGTGCCCGGCATCAACTGCATGAGGCCGCGCGCGCCGGCGGACGAGACGGCATTGACCTGGAAGCGGCTCTCCTGGCGGGCGATGGCATAAATCGCCGCCGCGTCGACGGCCGCGACCTTGGTGGCTGGAATGCCGTCCTTGGGGAAGCTGAACAGGTCGAGCGGCATGCCGCGCTTGTCGGCGATGTCGGCGATGGTGATGGCGAGATGGTGCGCGTCGATGGTCTGCGCGAGACGCGCCGCGAGGACCAGCTCGCCGCCGGTCTTGAGCTGTTCGGCCAGCGTGCGCAGCAGGGTGCCCGCCTTGTCTTTTTCGCCATTGGCGACGAGGAGGTTGATGGCCTGGACCAGCTCATTGCCGTTGAACACCGCCTCGCTGTCCTGCCATTGCGGCATGCTGCGCAGCTCGACCGGCTTGAGGCCCAGCTCCTGCCGCGCGAGGAGGCCGTAGTAGACGGTGGGATAGGCAGCAGCGACCTCGAAGGCGGCCTTTGCCTCCTCGGGCTTGCCCGCCTTGCTGAGCGCGCGGCCGAGCCAGTAATTGGCCTGCGTCACGGAGTCGGGGAGGGTCGAGAGCTTCGTCATGCCGGCGAAATGCGTGGCGGCGGTCGCGGGATCATCGAGGAAGCTGAGCGCGATCCAGCCGGAATGGAAGCGCGCTTCGACCACGCGGCCTTCGGGGCCATCGGTGTAGCCAGCGGCGGCAAGGTAGGCGCGCTTCGGATCGCCCAGCGACAGCAATTGCCGCGTCAGCGTCTGCCGCTCGTACCACCACTCGGCGGCGTCCGGGTCGGTCGCCTTGCCCTTGTTGAGCCAGGCGATGGCATCGTCCCACAGCTCGAACTGGCGCGCGCGCTGGGCGCGCGAGAAAGCGTAGACCGGATTTCCCCTCATGCTGGCATCGACAGCGTCCAGCAGAGCCTTGGCGTCCTTGGCGTTGCGCGACACAGCATTGCGCGCGACGGCCAGTGACTTCTGGGCCGGCGTCATGAATTTGAACAGGCGCTCGGTGCCGGTCGCGCGGTCATGCATCATCAGATGCATCGCGCGGGCCCAATGGTCGTCGGCGGTGAGCAGGTCGCCGAAATTGCCGAGCATGCGGTCCTCGGTCGCCTTGTCGAGGAACTGCTCGACCCATATCTGGCGTGCGATCGCGGTGCCGCGCTTGGTCTGGCCGTCGGCGACATAGGCCGCGGCGAGCTTGATCTGCGCGTCGATGGTGTTGGGCATCGCGCCGCCCAGATATTTGATGATGTCGTCGGGGGATGCCTTCGACTTGATCAGCGCCTGCTCGAGCCGGGTCTTGAACACGCCGGCATTGATGAAGTCCGGTGCATCCGTCTCGAACGCCTTGACGCTGGCCGGGGCGATCTCGCCGCCGCCATAGTAGATGGCGGCCCACTGGATGGTGCGCCGCTCGATCTCGTTTCCAAGTCCGAGTGCCGCCGCATAGGCGTCGGCATACTTCTTGTCCTTGATCAGGGCGAGGGCGTCGCCGAAGCCGACGGACGCATCGACCGGCGCGGGCAGGGCCTGCGGCAAACCGGGCTCGGGCGTCGCGGTGATGGCGCCGGTGGTTGTCTCGTCGAGGTCGAGACTGGCAACCTCGACCGCCGGTTTGGCGGCCGGCTGGGCAGCCGGACTGGCCGGGAGCAGCGACACAGGGAGGGGCGCGAGCCGCGCGACATCGACCCAGCGCATCGGGGCGGCCGAGATCGAATAGGTGATCGCCAGGATCAGAGCGGCGGCCGATAGGCCGAGCAGGGCACCCTTGGGGCTCCCCAGCGCGGTAAACATGGTGTCGTCCTGTTGGTCCTCAGTACACGTCCAACAAGGTGCCCCCACCCTTGCAGCTTCGGATTGTCCCCCCTCAGGGTGAACAAACCCTTGCCACAAGGTCCTTGTGGGTGTCTGGCAGGAACGCTTCTTGTTCCGCCGGACGGTGCGAACTATGTTGCGCGACTATGGCCAAAGGGCGGAGAAGCCTTGGCCACAATCTGACACCGGCCGCGAACAGGACCGGACCACAACCCGAGGACTTATCCCCAAATGCTCAGAGGCTCGATCACGGCACTCGTCACTCCGTTCGTGAACGGGGCCGTGGACGAGAAAGCTCTGGCGGCATTTGTGGACTGGCAGATCAAAGAAGGCACGCACGGCCTGGTGCCGGTGGGGACGACCGGCGAGAGTCCGACGGTGACCCACGAGGAACACCGCCGCGTCATCGAGATCGCGGTCGAGGTTGCCGACCGCCGCGTGCCGGTTGTCGCTGGCGCCGGCTCCAATTCTACCGACGAGGCCGTGTCGCTCACGCGGTTCGCCGAGGATATCGGCGCGGACTATGTGCTGTCGGTCGTGCCCTACTACAACAAGCCGACGCAGGAGGGGTTGTTCCAGCACTTCTCGGCGGTGGCGCGCGCGACCTCGCTGCCCATCATCCTCTATTCGGTACCCGGGCGGACGGTGGTCGACATCAGCGTCGACACCATGGCGCGGCTGCGCGAGGCCCATGACAACATCGCGGGCGTCAAGGACGCGACCGCCAGCATGGAGAAGGCGTCGCTGACGCGCGCCAGGCTCGGGCCGGATTTCATCCTGCTCTCGGGCGAGGACATGACGGCCCTCGGCTTCAACGCGCATGGCGGCCAGGGCTGCATCTCGGTGACCTCGAACGTGGCGCCGCGCCTGTGCGCGCAGTTCCAGAACGCCTGCCAACAGGGCAATTACGCCGATGCGCTCATGCTGCAGGACAAGCTGGTGCCGCTGCACAAGGCGCTGTTCCTCGAGAACAATCCGGGCGGCATCAAATACGCGGTGAGCAAGCTCGGGCTCTGCCGCAACGAGTTCCGCCTGCCGGTGGTGCCCATCAGCGAGAGCAACGAGCGAGCGATCAACGCGGCCTTGTCGCATGCGGGGATTCTCCCCAACTAGCAGCCATGGCGAAAGACCCCAAGAAGCCCACCATGATCGTGACGGGCCCGGTGGCGGAGAACCGCCGCGCCCGTTACGACTACGAGGTGCTCGACACGCTCGAGGCCGGCATCATGCTGACCGGCTCGGAGGTGAAGTCGCTGCGCCTGGGCAAAGCCCAGATCACCGAGAGCTACGCGTCGCCCGAACGCGGCGAGTTGTGGCTGATCAACGCCCACATCCCCGAATTCCTGCAGGCCAACCGCTACAATCACGAAGAAAAGCGGCCGCGTAAGCTGCTGGTTTCAAAGAAGGAACTGGTGAAGCTGACGGAAGGGGTCGAGCGCGCCGGCAACACTATCGTGCCGCTCAAGCTCTATTTCAACGAGCACGGCAAGGCCAAGCTGCTGATCGGACTCGCCAAGGGCAAGAAGAGCTTCGACAAGCGCGAAACCGAGAAGAACCGCGACTGGAACCGGGAAAAGGCGCGGCTGCTCAAGCACAACTAACGAGTTCTTCGACCGACGCCCCTGACTCCCACACTGAGCCTGGGGACAGAGCGGTCGCAGCTTGGGAGCGGGGCGTCGGCATGCAAAGCGGCGACCATGAAATCACCCTGAAACCAATCTTCGGCGCGAACGGAAGGATCCGCGCCACTATCAGGAAGATCGAACTCACTGAATTACACGAGAAACGTGGTAAGAGGTCCCAGCGATAACTATTCCGGGCAAGAAGTGGAGCCCGTCGTGCTTCCCAAGAAGCTTGGTGACTACACGGTCGAAAAATTTCGTGAGCTCGTCGAGGGCCCTGGGGTTGTGGCAGACGCGGACAAGCCCGCATGGCTGCCAAAAACCTGGAAGTTGCTTGTCCCCTTGGAGGAGATGACTCCAGAGTTCGTCCGCGCGTTGAGGACCGAAGTCCGATGGGCGAGAGTCCGGGAGGTTAAGGACCTCACGAGGGCAAAGAGAGAGCCGGCCGGCTGATGTAGGCCGCGGCCCGTCCCACAACGTCCTCGAACATCTCGGTCGTCAGTACGCCCGTATTCGTGTTGTAGCGGGAGCAGTGGTAGCTGTCGAAGAGCCGGGCGCCGCCGGACAGGGCGTGTTCGGCGCCGTGGGCAAAGGGATTGGCCGACTTCTTTTCGCCGAGCGCGGTCAGCAGCGAATCGTGGGCGATGCGTCCGAGGGCGAGGTAGGCCAGCGGCTTCTGCTCGCCGAGGCGCCTGGTGAGGAACTGGCGGCACGTCTTCTGCTCTGCCGGGGTCGGCTTGTTCTCGGGCGGCACGCAGGCGACGGCGTTGGCGATGAGCGTGTTGTGCAGCTCGAGCCCGTCGCTGGGCGTCTGACGATACTCGCCGGTCGCGAGGCCGACCTTCTTGAGCGTGGCATAGAGCAGGTCGCCGGCATAGTCGCCGGTAAACGGCCGGCCGGTGCGGTTGGCCCCCTTCATCCCCGGCGCGAGGCCGATGACGATGAGCGCCGCCGCTTCGTCGCCCCAATAGGGGACCGGGTTGTTATGCCAGTCGGGATGGAGCCGCTGTGCTTCGTGGCGAAAAGCGACGAGCCGCGGGCACAGCGGGCAGTCGCGCGGCGGCTGGGTCAGAGGCATCAGGGACGGCGAAGGGCCTTACTTCACCTTCTCGTCGGCATGCGCATGCACGCGCTCGGCGTGGGCCCGCTCGGCATGAGCGCGCTCGATCGAGCGGTCCGGCCGCTGGTCGGAGGCGCGGCCCACGGTCTTGGCGAGCTCGGCCACGTCGAGGAAGAAGTCCGCCTGCCGGCGCAACTCGTCGGAGATCATCGGCGTTGGAGTGCTGAGCGTCGAGGCGACGGTCACGCGCTTGCCGCGGCGCTGCAGGGCAGCCACCAGAGCCGTGAAGTCGCCATCGCCCGAGAACAGGACGAAATGATCGAAGAAGGGCGACATTTCGAGCGCATCGACGGTGAGCTCGATGTCCATGCTGCCCTTGATCTTGCGGCGGCCCATGCCGTCGGTGAATTCCTTGGCCGGCTTGGTGACGACCGTGAAGCCGTTGTAGTCGAGCCAGTCGATCAGCGGCCGGATCGAGGAGTATTCCTGATCTTCCACCAGCGCCGTGTAGTAATAGGCACGCAGCAGATAGGCCTTGGATTGGAACTCGGCCAGGAGCCTGCGGTAATCTATGTCGATCCCGATTGCCTTGCTCGTTGCGTAGAGGTTGGCGCCGTCAATGAAAAGGACAACCTTTTCACGGGGATCGATGGTCATAGTCCGTCTCCCGACTGGGACAAAAGCCTCCCGGGCCTCCCAGCCTAATCACGAGTGACACGTCTGCTGAACAGGACCGCAGATCGCGGTTGTTCAACGATTTTCCGCCGCTTTCTCCGGACTAGCAGGCAAAAGTCCGCGCAGCAATCGACTTAAGTCAGTGTTCGGAACCATTTTACTAGCACTTCTCGCCCCGCCTGTCTCCTGACCTTGCGGGCGCGGAAACCCTCGTGTATGAGGGCCCCTCACTCCCACCCAGACCGTACTGGAGACGTTCGTGGCACGCGTCACCGTAGAAGATTGCATTGAGAAGATCGACAACCGATTTGACCTTGTCCTCATGGCCGCGCACCGCGCCAGGATGATCTCGGCGGGCGGCTCGATCACCGTGGACCGCGACAACGATAAGAACCCGGTCGTCGCTCTGCGCGAGATTGGCGACGGGGCCATCTCCCCCGAAGATTTGCGCGAGGACCTGATCCACTCGCTGCAGAAATACGTCGAGGTCGACGAGCCGGAGCGGCACGCCGCGCCGCTGCTCGACGCAGATGCCGACCCCGATGGCGACACCTTCGACACCCTGTCGGAAGACGAGCTGCTGCGCGGGATCGAAAGCCTGGCTCCGCCCGAGCGCCGCGACGATTGATCCGGCCAGAACTCGGCCTATAGTATTGAGGCGCCCGGATTTTCGGGCGCCTTTTTGTTTGCCGCGGCAGGAGCGTGGCGCCGCATGATGCGTCAGTTCGAACTCGTCGAGAAGGTCCAGGCCTACAACCCTGGCGCGGACGAGAACCTGCTCAACAAGGCCTACGTTTATGCCATGCAGAAACATGGCACGCAGAAGCGCGCCTCCGGCGACCCCTATTTCAACCACCCGCTCGAAGTCGCCTCGATCCTGACCGACCTCAAGCTCGATGACGCGACCATCGCGGTGGCGCTGCTGCACGACACCATCGAGGACACGGACGCGACGCGGGCCGAAATCGATCAGCTCTTCGGTTCGGAGATCGGCGAGATCGTCGACGGCCTGACCAAGATCGAGCGGCTCCAGCTCGTCACCCGCGAGGAGGCCCAGGCCGAGAATCTGCGCAAGCTCCTGCTCGCCATTTCGGCCGATGTGCGCGTGCTGCTGGTCAAGCTCGCTGACCGCCTGCACAACATGCGCACGCTCGATTTCATGGCGCCCGAAAAGCAGAAGCGGATCGCCCAGGAAACCATGGACATCTATGCGCCGCTCGCCGGGCGCATGGGCATGCAGGACATGCGGTCCGAGCTCGAGAACCTCGCCTTCCGCACGCTGCAGCCCGACCACTACAAGGCGATCACCGACCGGCTTGCCGAGATGCAGGCCGAGTTCAAGGAAACCATCGACTCCATCAAAAAGGAGCTGACGGCCAAGTTCCTCGAACAGGGAATCCCGGCGCGGGTGTCGTCGCGGGTCAAATCGGCGTGGTCGATCGCCACCAAGATCGATCGCAAGCAGATCGCGCTCGAACAGCTCTCGGACATGATCGGCTTCCGCATCGTCGTGCCCACCGTCGCCGACTGCTACCGGGCGCTCGGCATCGTGCACACCAACTGGAAGGTCGTTCCAGGGCGGTTCAAGGACTACATCTCGGTCCCCAAGCACAACGACTACCGCTCGATCCACACGACCATCGTCGGGCTCGGCCGCCAGCGCATCGAGCTGCAGATCCGCACCGAGGACATGCACCGCATCGCCGAATACGGCATCGCGGCGCACTCGGCCTACAAGGAAGGCGTGGTTGGCGGCAATCTCGACAAGCTGTCGCGCGAGAGCCAGGCCTTCGCCTGGCTGCGCCAGACGATCGACCACATCACCACCGGCTCGACCAAGGAAGATTTCCTCGAATACACCAAGCTCGAGCTGTTCCAGGACCAGGTGTTCTGCTTCACGCCGCGCGGCCGGCTGATCGCGCTGCCCAGGGGCGCGACACCCATCGACTTCGCCTATGCGCTCCACACCGACATCGGCGACACCACTGTGGGCGCCAAGATCAACGGCTCCATCGTGCCGCTGGTGACGCATCTGCAATCGGGTGACGAAGTCGAGATCATCCGCGATCAGAACCATCTGCCGCCCGCCAATTGGGAGACCATCGCCGCCACCGGCAAGGCACGCGCCGCGATCCGCCGCGCCGTGCGCCTCGCTCAGCAGCAGCGCGCACACACCCTGGGCGAACATGTGCTGTTCTCGCTGATGGAGCGCGAGGACGTGACACTGGACGATACCGAGGGCGAGCACCTGGCCAAGGCGCTCGGCCACCAGAGCAAGCGCGACCTGCTGGTCGCGGTGGGTGAGGGCAAGGTCGACAGCGAACAGCTCGGCATCGAGCTCGCCGCGGTCAAGGGCATCAAGAAGCGCAAGAAGAGCACGCTCGACCTGCCCAAGCCGGACAAGGCCGAAGGCTGGTTCGCCGTGCGGGACACCGAGATGTTCCGCTTCCGCGTGCCCGGCGGGCAGGGGACTGGCCCCAATGCCCGCGCCGCGCTGGCGCAGCTGAGCTTCAGCACCAAGGTCGCGATTTCGCCCGAAGGCGTGGCGCCGGGCGACCGCCTTGTGGGAATCATGCGGCCCGGTGCGCCCATCATGATCTACCCGGTGCATTCGGACGCGCTGGCCGGCCTCCACGATTCCGACGTGGCCTGGATCGACGTCCGCTGGGACATCGAGGGCCGCGAGGACCGCAGCTACAAGGTCGTCATCTCGATGCTGGTGCAGAATCGGCCGGGCGCGCTGGCGCAGATTTCGGCCGCCATTGCCGCAGCGGATGCGAACATCCATAATCTCGTGATGCGCATCGTGTCGCCCGACTTCCACAAGAACATCTTCGAGCTCGAGGTGCGGGATCTGGGGCAACTGACAGATGTGCTCTCCTCCCTCAAACTGACCAACGGCCTGAGCCAGGTCCGCCGTGCCACCGTCGCCGAAGCCGACAGCGTGGCGATCGCCGAATGGACCGGCGCCGAAGCCGACGAGAAAGCCAGCGCATGACCACCGACGAAATCCTCGACATCTTCCGCCAGTGCGGCGCGCTGCTGGAGGGGCACTTCATCCTGTCCTCGGGGCTGCGCTCGCCGGTGTTCCTGCAGAAGCAGCGCGTCTTCATGCATCCAGACAAGGCCGAGATCCTGTGCCGGGCACTGGCCGCAAAAATCCGGGCAGCCGGTTATGGCGGGGTGAGCCAGATCGTCTCCCCCGCGATTGGCGGCATCATTCCGGGCTACGAGACGGCGCGGCATTTGGGCGTGCCGGCGATCTTCACCGAGCGCGTGGACGGCGCGTTCCAGCTTCGCCGCGGCTTCGAGATCGCGCGGGGGGAGAAGGTGATCGTGGTCGAGGACATCGTGACCACGGGGCTGTCGATCCGCGAGTGCATCGACTGTCTCCGGCAGATCGGCGCCGACGTGGTGGCCGCCGCCTGCCTGATCGACCGCTCGGCGGGGGAGGCCGATGTCGGTGTCCCGCTGGTTGCCCTGACACAATACAAGGTGCCTGCGTATCCCGCCGACCGCTTGCCGCCCGAACTGGCGGCCATTCCCGCAGTGAAGCCCGGGTCGCGGGGGCTGCAGTGATCGTCGGCCTCGGCAATGATCTGTGCGATATCAAGCGCGTAGCCGAAGTGCTGGAGAAGTATGGCGAGCGCTTCACGCAGCGCTGTTTCACCGAGATCGAGCGGCAGAAATCCGACCGCCGAGCCCAGCGGGCGGCGTCTTACGCCAAGCGCTTTGCGGCAAAGGAGGCGTGCTCGAAGGCGCTGGGCACCGGGATCAGCTGGGGGGTGTACTGGCGCGACATGGGCGTGGTGAACTTGCCCAGCGGCAAACCGACCATGAAATTGACCAATGGCGCTGCCAGGGCGCTGTCCCGGCTTGTTCCACCTGGACACGAGCCCCATATCCACCTGACCATTACCGACGATGGCGGTATGGCTCAGGCCTTCGTGATCATCGAGGCATTGCCGGTTGTTGACCGGCCTGCCGCAAGCGCATAACCACTGCCCGGCGGGGCGGACCCGGGGAAGTAATGAGCCAGACCGACATGACGAAGGCCGACAAGAAGGCCAAGAACGAGCTGCGCGACACGATCGTCGTGATCATCGAAGCGCTGCTGATTGCGCTGGTGTTCCGCACGTTCCTCTACCAGCCCTTTTCGATTCCCACGGCCTCGATGCAGTCGACCCTGATGATCGGCGACTATTTCGTGGCGTCGAAATTCACCTGGGGCCTGGGCAAGTATTCGTTCCCCATCCCGGTGCCGCTGGGCGACCGTATCCTCCAGCTCTCGACGCCGCAGCAGGGCGACATCGCCGTGTTCCACAACGAGCCGACCGGCGAAGACTATGTGAAGCGCATCATCGGCCTGCCGGGCGACAAGGTTCAGATGAAGGAGGGCCGCCTCTACATCAACGGCACGATGCTCGAGCGTGAGCAGATCGGCACCGGAACCGATGTCGACTCCTACTCGACCCCGCTGCCGGTGACCCTCTATCGCGAGACGCTGCCCAACGGCGTCACCCACACCATCCAGGAAGTGTCCGACGACCAGCCGCTCGACGACACCGCCGAATACACCGTGCCGCCCGGCCATTATTTCATGATGGGTGACAACCGCGACCGCTCGGCCGACAGCCGCGTGCTGCGCCAGGTGGGCTACGTGCCGGCGACCAATCTGATCGGCAAGGGCGAGTTCCGCTTCTTCTCGATCAAGGACAATATCGCGCCCTGGCAGGTCTGGCAGTGGCCGGCAAATGTCCGCTGGGATCGCATGTTCCAGTCGGTCTACACGCCGATCACCCACACCCCGACATGAGTCAGCGCGGCAAGGGGCATGGCAAGCTCGAGGCCCGCCTGGGGTACAAGTTCGCCGACCCCGAGCTCCTCAACCGCGCGCTGACGCATTCGAGCGCGATCTCGCCGGCCCGGCGCGTGGCGCAGTCCTACCAGCGCCTCGAATTCCTCGGCGACCGCGTGCTTGGCCTCGTGGTCGCCGACATGCTCTACCGCCGGCTGCCCAAGGCGACCGAGGGCGACCTGTCGCGGTCCCTCAACGCACTGGTGCGCAAGGAGACCTGCGCCGCGGTGGCGCGCGACCTGGACATCGGCCCCGACCTCAATCTCGGCGACAGCGAGGCGCGCACCGGCGGCGCCGAAAAGGACGCTATTCTAGGCGACGTGATGGAAGCGGTGATCGGCGCGATCTACATCGACGGCGGCCTGGGACCGGCCTATGAGCTGGTCGAACGGCTGTTCGGCGGGCACGTGAACGAGTCGGGCACCGAGCGTGCCGACGCCAAGACGACGCTGCAGGAATGGGCGCAGGGCAGGGGCCTCGAGCCGCCGGCCTATGTCGAGATCGATCGCACCGGCCCCGACCACGCACCCGAATTCACCATCGCCATCAAGCTCAGCGGCTACAGCGAACTGACCGCGACCGGCCCCAGCAAGAAGCTCGCCGAGCACAAGGCGGCCGAGGCGTTCCTCGTCCGCGAGCGGGTCTGGCAGGCAGCATCATGACCGAGCCCGAAAACACCCGCTGCGGCTTCATTGCGCTGGTCGGCGCCCCCAATGCCGGCAAGTCGACGCTGCTCAACGCGCTGGTCGGCACCAAGGTGTCGATCGTGACGCACAAGGCGCAGACGACGCGCGCACAGATACGCGGCGTCGTCACCGAGGGCGCCGCGCAGATCGTGTTCATCGACACGCCGGGCATCTTCGCGCCAAAGCGCCGGCTCGACCGCGCCATGGTCGAGTCCGCCTGGACCGGGGCGGGCGATGCCGATTTCGTGGCGCTGATCGTCGACGCCGAGCGCGGTGTGACGGCGGAGGTCGACGCGCTGCTCAAGGGGCTCGAGGACATCCGGCATCCGCGCGTGCTGGTGCTCAACAAGATCGACCTCATCCCGCACGAGAAGCTGCTGGGTCTCTCCGCCGACCTCAATGCGCGCCTCAAATTCGAGGCGACCTTCATGCTGTCGGCACTCAAGGGCTCGGGCGTGAAGGACTTCCTCGACTGGACCGCCGAGCGTATCCCGCCCGGTCCCTGGCACTTCCCCGAGGACCAGCTCACCGACCTGACGCTGGCGATCACCGCCGCCGAGGTGACGCGCGAGAAGCTGTTCCTGCGTATCCACGAGGAAATTCCCTACAATGCGACGGTCGAGACCGAGAAGTTCACCATCCAGAAGGACGGCTCCTATCGCATCGACCAGGTGATCTACGTCACCCGCGACACGCACAAGAAGATCGTTCTGGGCGCGGGCGGCCAGACGATCAAGGCGATCGGCGCCGACAGTCGCAAGGAGCTGATGGAGATGTACGAGGTGCCGGTGCACCTGTTCCTCTTTGTCAAAGTGCGCGAGAAATGGGCCGACGATCCCGAGCGTTACCGTGAAATGGGGCTGGAGTGGACCAAATGAGCGAGACGGTCGCTGAATATGGCCGCGCAGGACGAACGGTGGCGGCGCTGATTGCTCTGCTCGCTCTGGCGGGCATTGTGCTCTATGCGCAGGCGCAGATAGGCAGGGGCAGCACATTACCCGAAACCCTGTGGGTTCTGGTGCGCTACTTCACCATCCTTTCCAATGTACTCGTGCTGGTGGTGTTCGCGCTGATCGCGCTGGGAGCACATGTGACGCCGCGCTTCGTCGCGGGGACGGCGCTTGCCATCGTGCTCGTCGGCGTCGTGTTCGAGCTGCTGCTGACCGGGCTCAGCGACAATCTGAGCGCCGGTTCGGCGATTGCCAATACGCTGCTGCATCGCGTGACGCCGCTTGTCGTCCCGTTCTTCTGGCTGCTGTTTGTTCCCAAGGGCCGGCTGCACATGACCGATACGCTGCTCTGGGCCGCGTTTCCGGTCGCCTATCTCGTCTATGCGATGATCCGCGGCAGCGCAGAGGGGCTGTACGCCTATCCGTTCCTCGACATCGGCGCGAATGGCGTGATGCAGGTGACGATCATTGTCGCTGTCATTGCCGTCGGTTTCCTGCTGTCGGGCATCGCGCTGGTGGGTATCGACCGGTGGCTCGCCACACGGCGATAATGTGCGATGCAGTGGGACGGTGAGGGCCTGCTGATCGGAGTGCGCCGGCACGGCGAGACCAGCGTCATCGCCGAAGTGATGGTGGCGGGGAAGGGGCGCACGCTCGGGCTGATCCGCGGCGGCCGTTCGACCAAGCTGGCGGCGACGCTGCAGGCGGGCAACACCGTGCAGGTGAGCTGGCGTGCGCGGCTCGAGCAGCACCTTGGCACGTTCGCGGTCGAACTGATCGACGCGCGCGCCGCCGACCTCATCGCCAGCCGCACGCGGCTCTATGCGTGCCAGCTCCTGTGCGACCATCTGCGCCTCCTGCCCGAGCGCGATCCGCATGACCGGTTGCTGGCGCTGGCCGTGGAGGCGCTCGACGACAAGTCCACACACGATCTCGCGGTCGAGCTGGCGCGCTTCGAGCTGGCGCTGCTCGACGAGCTCGGCTTCGGCCTCGACCTCTCCGCCTGCGCCGTGACGGGGACGACGGAAGACCTGACGCATGTGTCGCCCAAGACCGGGCGGGCGGTGTCGCGCGAGCCGGCGCAGCCCTATTGCGACCGGCTGCTAGTCCTGCCGCAGTTCCTCATCGCCGACGTGCCCGCCGCGCCGGGCGACCTGCTGCATGCGTTCCGGCTGACTGGTCATTTCCTGCATCTGCACGTGTGGGATCCGCGGCAGATCGAACCGCCCGCCATCCGCGATGCGCTGGTCGAGGCGCTGCGCTAGCCCCCGTCGCGGCGGGAACCGGGGAGTTGTGCCCAAGCGGCCCCGGATCGCTATAGTCCCGGACATGATTCGTTCTGGACGTGCCTGATGACCACTGACGCCAAAAAGGTGCCGCCGGGCGGCGACGACAACGAGACCGTCGACCTCCGCAAGGCGCTGGAAGAGCGCTACCTGTCCTATGCCCTCTCGACCATCATGCAGCGCGCGCTGCCCGATGCGCGCGACGGCATGAAGCCGGTGCACCGGCGCATCATCCACGTGATGCGGCTGCTCAAGCTCGACCCGGACGAGGCCTACCGCAAGTCGGCCAAGATCGTGGGCGACGTGATCGGCAACTTCCACCCGCATGGCGACCAGTCGATCTACGACGCCATGGTGCGCCTCGCGCAGGACTTTGCCATGCGCTATCCGCTGGTCGACGGGCAGGGCAATTTCGGCAACATCGACGGCGACGGCGCCGCCGCCTACCGCTACACCGAAGCCAAGATGACCGACGTGGCGGTGCGGCTGCTCGAGGGGCTCGCCGAGGACGCGGTCGACTTCAAGCCGACCTATGACGGGCTCACCGACGAGCCGACGGTGCTGCCGGCAAACTTCCCCAATCTCCTCGCCAACGGCTCGACCGGCATCGCGGTGGGCATGGCGACGTCGATCCCACCGCACAATGTCGCCGAGATCTGCGACGCATCGCTGGCGCTGATCGCCAATCCCAGGATCGGCGTCGAGGACGTCGTCCATCATATCCAGGGACCGGACTTCCCGACCGGCGGGGTGCTGGTCGAGCCGCGCGCCTCCATCCTGGAGTCCTATTCCACCGGCCGCGGCTCGTTCCGCCTGCGCGCCCGCTGGCACCGGGAGGAGAAGGGGCGCGGAGTCTACCACGTGATCGTCACCGAGATTCCCTATGGCGTGCAGAAGTCCAAGCTGATCGAGAAGATCGCCGAGCTGCTGCTGGCAAAGAAGCTGCCGCTCCTCAAGGACATTCGCGACGAAAGCGCCGACGACATCCGCGTCGTGCTCGAACCGCGCGCCGGCACGGTGGAGGACGCCGTGCTGATGGAGCAATTGTTCAAGGTCACCGATCTCGAGCAGCGCATCCCGCTCAACATGAACGTGCTCGACAAGGGCATCGTGCCGCGCGTGATGAACCTCAAGGAGGCGCTGAGCGCCTGGCTCGAGCATCGCAAGGACGTGCTTGTCCGCCGCACGCAGCACCGGCTCGAACAGATCGCCCGGCGCCTCGAAATCCTCGACGGCTACATCGTCGCCTATCTCAATCTCGATGAGGTGATCCGCATCATCCGCGAGGAGGATGAGCCCAAGCAGCGGCTGATGAAGCGCTTCAAGCTGACCGATGGGCAGGCCGAGGCGATCCTCAACATGCGGCTGCGCTCGCTGCGCAAGCTCGAAGAGATCGAGCTGCGCACCGAGCACAAGACGCTGAGCGACGAGCAGACGCATCTCAACGCGCTGCTCGGCTCGGACAAGAAGCAGTGGGGCGAGATCACCAAGCAGATCGGCGAGCTCAAGAAGACCTTCGGCAAGGACACGCCGCTCGGCCGCCGCAAGACCGAATTCGCCGATGCGCCGCACGCCGATTATGCGGAGGAAGCTGAGGCCGCCTTCATCGAGAAGGAGCCGATCACGGTGATCCTGTCCGAGAAGGGCTGGGTGCGCGCCATGAAGGGCCACACCGCCGAGGTCGACGACGAGAAGGGCTTCAAGGCGGGCGACCGGCTGAAGCTCGCCTTCTACGCGCAGACCACCGACAAGCTGCTGCTGCTCTCGACCGCCGGCAAGGTCTACACCATCGGCGCCGATCGCCTGCCGGGCGGCCGCGGCCAGGGCGAGCCGCTGCGCCTGATGGTCGACATGGAGGAGGGGCACGACTTCGTCGACTTCTTCGTCTACGCGCCCGGCACCAAGCGACTGATCGCCTCGACCGTCGGCGACGGCTTCGTGATCGGCGAGGACGAACTGCTCGCCAACACGCGCAAGGGCAAGCAGGTGCTGAACGTATCGGGCGACAGCGAGGCCAGGATCATCGTGCCCGCCGACGGCGACACGGTCGCGGTGGTGGGCCAGAACCGCAAGATGGTGATCTTCCCCGCGAGCGAGCTGCCCGAGATGGCACGCGGCAAGGGCGTGCGGCTGCAGAAGTACAAGGACGGCGGCATCTCCGACGCCCGCGTCTTCCGCGCCAGCGAGGGACTGAGCTGGACCGATTCATCGGGCCGCACCTTCGTCAAGCCGATGAGCGAGCTCAAGGACTGGGTCGGCGAACGCGCCCAGGCCGGCCGGCAGGTGCCGCAGGGGTTCCCACGCAACAACAAGTTCCAGGGCTAGCCATGATCCGGCACATCGTCCTCATCAACTTTCGCGACGATGTGAGCGAGGAGCACAAGCTCGAAATCTACGCTGAGCTCCGCGCGCTGGTTGGCCAGATCGACGGGCTCGACGGCGCGCAGTTCGGACGCAATGTCAGCCCCGAAGGGCTGAGCAAGGGCTTCCGCGACGGCTTCGTGATGGAGCTGCGCGACGCCGAAGCCCGCGACCGCTATCTGGCGGATCCCCGGCATCAGGCGGCGGGCCGGAAGCTCGTGGCGGCGTGCGAGGGCGGGCTCGAAGGCGTGCTGCCGTTCGATATGGAGGCGTAGCGCCGCGGGCGCGCTTTGCCCTAGGGCGCGACCGAGAAGGTGAAGATGACCGGCAAGTGGTCGCTGCCGGTCTGTTCGCCCAGATGCAGCTCGCTGACGATGACGCCGCGCTGGAACACCTGGTCGAGCGGCAGGAACGGCACGGTGCGCAGCAGGTCGGCGCCGCATTCGCCGAAACAGGTCCGGGGCTCGATGGGAAGGAACGGCAGGCGCCGCTTGACCCCCGGAGGCACCGTGAACAGCTCGGGATAGGTGACGAGGTTGCGCGTCTCGCGCCTCAGGCCCGTCGCCGCCTCGAACGACTTCATCGCGTAGGACCAGGGCGTCGAGTTGAAGTCGCCGACGACGACCAGCGGACCCTCGATGGCGTTTGCCGCTTCGGCCGCGGCGGCGAACTCGTCGCGCTGCCGCTCGATCGGGTAGGGCCAGTCCATATGCGTCGTCATCAGGGTGAACGACGTTCCAGTGCTGAGCGCAAAACTCGCAATGATGTGCGCGGTGCGCTGCGTGCCCTGCGCGTTCTCGGGACACTCGCCAGCCGCCATCTGCTCGCTGAACGGAAACTTCGAGTAGAGCCCGAGGTTGGCGCGTTTGCCGCCCTGGCAGCGCACCGAATAGGGATAGCGGTCGCGCAGCAGGTCGCCCAGTCCCGCCTGCTCGGGGAAGAACTCCTGCAGCGCTACGATATCGGGGTCCTCCTCGCGGATGGCGGCGGCGACGCGTTCCATGTCGTAGTTGAGCCCGAAGACATTGTGCGTCATCACCTTGACGGTGGTGACGTCGGACACCTCCTGCCGCGGCGACAGGCTCGAGAGCCATTCGGGCACGAAGGTCCAGGCGGAGGCAAGGAAGCCCAGCACGGCGAGCGCCTTCCACCAGCGCGGCATCAGCGGCAGCGCCGCGCTGGCCGCCGCGAGCGTGCCGAAGAACAGCAACAGCTGCAGGTGGTTGAACAGGTCGAAGGCGGGAACCACGAAACCGAACAGCGCGAGGATCGCCGGCGGGGCGGTCGCAAGGACGAGAAGCGCCACGAAGACGCGCAGCAGGCCGAGGATGAAGCGGATCAATTGCCGGACCCGCCTGTCACGCGCAGCTCGAGCCGGGCCAGCCGATCGAGCAGATGGATGCGGTTGCGATAGGGCCACCAATCGTAGAGCAGCAGCTCCGCCGGCCGCCAGATGGCGACCCAGCCGGCGATGATGAGGCTGTTCGAGACGAGCGCGCCGAACCCCTGGGCGCCCAAGCGCGCCGTCGCGAGGGTGGACAGTCCGAGGCACACGGCCAGCACCGGAACGCCGATCCACAGGGCCTGGCGGCCATGATGGCGCGTGAGCTTGAGCTGGCGCACCTGCTCGGCCCGCTCGCTCGCGCAATAGGCCGCAATGGCGGCCTTGAGCTGCTGCGGGTCGGCGGGCTGGGGCAGAGCGATTTCGAGTGCGGAGACATCCACGCGCCGGCGATCCTCGAGTTGCTTGAGGGCGCGTTCGATGCCGGAATCGCGCTCGAAACGCGCGGCAAGCGGATCGAACGGGGGAGCCTCGAACAGCTCACCGATATTGGCGACCACGACACGGATTGCCGTCAATCGAGCCGCCGCCAGCCGAGCGGGCCACGCTGGACTTCGAGCGGCCGGAACGAGCCCTTGTAGGCCATCTTCGGCGACTCCTCGACCCAGTAGCCGAGATAGACGTAGCTGAGGCCGGCGAGACGCACCTGCCGGATGTGATCGAGGATGAGGAGGTTGCCCAGCCCGCGCTTGTCGAACTCGGGCGCGAAGAACGAATAGACCATCGACAGCCCGTCCGGCAGCACATCGGTGAGCGCCACGGCGACGAGCGGCTTGTCCGTGTCGCCGCCCAGCCGGTACTCGACCACAACCGTCTGCACGGGCGTGTCCTCGACCATGTATTCGTAGTCGACGAAGTTCATCGCGGTCATGCCGCCGCCGGTGTGGCGCGCCTCGAGATAGCGCTTGAACAGGGCGAACTGTTCGGCTGTGGCGCGCGGTTGGCGCACCGAGACCTCGATGTCCTCGTTGCGCTTGAGGATGCGCGCATAGCGTCCGGTGAAATCGAACTCGCGGGCGAGGATCCGTACCGACTGGCAGGCGGCGCAGCCCTCGCAGGCGGGGCGGTAGATCAGGTTCTGCGAGCGGCGGAAGCCGTTGTCGCTGAGCAGCGCGTGCAGCGCCGGCGCGCGGCGCCCGGTCAGGTGGGTGAAGAGCTTGCGCTCCATCTTGCCCGGCAGATACGGGCACGGCATGGGCGCCGTGAGGAAGAGCTGGGTATTTTCCGGTGCGTGCTCGGTCATGCCGGTTCCGTCAGTGGGTCGAGCTTATGCCCGGCCGACGGTTCCGGCAATGCATGTGGACTGAGGCGCGATCTAGGCGCGAACGCCGGCCCAGTGTCGCACCATGGGCGAGCGCCGGAGCATCAGGGTGCCCGTGACGAGGTCCTGCACCATCTGCTGGCGCGGCGTGAACAGGGCGACGAACAGCGACACGGGCCAGGCGACCCACACGGTGATCCAGAACACCAGGGGGTGGATCAGGATCTTCCAGCCGTCGAGCGGATAGCCGCGCGCCGGCACCAGCACGATGTCCATCATCGACATGCCCACCGTCGCGCGCATCGGCGAGCCCAGCGTCATGGCGTAGTAGCCCAGAATCGCGAGCGGAATGACGAAGGGCAGCGACAGCCAGGCGAGTCCGAGCGTGAAGATGCCGGCGATGGCGCCTACCAGCAGGATCACCGTCGCGATGACGGCAAGGATCACCGTGTCGATGAAGAACGCGATGCCGCGCCGCTGCAGCACGCCGTCGAACAGTTGCGGCGCGGTCGAGGGATCGGGCAGGTCGGGTCGGGACGTGTTCATGGCTGAAACATGGCCCCGGATTGTCCGGACGCAAGACCTCGGCGCCGGAAAATTGGACCCGCGTTACGCAGCTGCAGGGCACAGCTTGGCGGTCGCCTGTGGTGGCGTCAGCCGCCCAGCCTCCGCGCCGCCTCGAGCGCAAAGTAGGTCAGGACGCCCTTGGCGCCGGCGCGCTTGAAGGCCCACAGCGACTCCATCATCGCGGCCTCGCCATCGATGGCGCCGGCCGCGCCGGCGAGCTTGAGCATCGTGTACTCGCCGCTCACCTGGTAGGCAAAGACCGGGACGTTGAAGCTGTCGCGCACGCGGCGGACAATATCGAGATAGGGCAGGCCGGGCTTGACCATCACCATGTCGGCGCCCTCGTCGATGTCCTGCGCCACTTCGCGCAGCGCCTCGTCGGTGTTGGCGAAATCGAGCTGATACGTCTTCTTGTCGCCGAGCAGGCGCTGGCCGGAGCCTACGGCCTCGCGGAACGGGCCGTAATAGGCCGAGGCGAATTTGGCCGAATAGCTCATGATCGCGACGTGTTCGTAGCCGGCGGCGTCGAGCTCCTGCCGGATTGCCGCGACGCGGCCGTCCATCATGTCGGAGGGCGCGATGATGTCGGCGCCGGCTTCCGCCTGCACCAGCGCCGAGCGCACCATGGCGTGCACGGTTTCGTCGTTGAGGATCTCGCCGTCGCGCACGAGGCCGTCCTGGCCGTCGCTCGAATATTCGTCGAGCGCCACGTCGGCGATGAGGCCGATCTGGGGGACGGCGTCCTTCACGGCGCGCAGGGCGCGACACATCAGGTTGTCGGGATTGTAGGCTTCCGAGCCATCCGGATTGCGCAGCTGGTCCGGCGTATTGGGGAAGAGGGCGAGCGCCGGAATGCCGGCCGCTGCGGCTTCTTTGGCGGCCCGCACCAGCAGGTCGATGCTCATGCGCTCGACGCCCGGCATGGTCCGGATCTGCGTACGCTCGTTCTGTCCCTCGATCACGAACAGCGGCCAGATGAAATCGGCCGGCGTCAGCGTCGTTTCGCGCACCAGATCGCGCATCCATCCCGTCCGTCGCAGCCGCCGCTGGCGGCGCCCGTTGAGGTAATCCAGATCGTATTTCGGCCAGTCGCTCATGGCGGCGTGTGTAGCAGCGGGGGCCGGGAGCGGGAAGGGCGGCAGGGTCGCATGGCTCAGACGATGGGATGGAACTGCTCGATGGTGATCTCCTCGGCGAGCGCGTCCTGCGGCGCGCCGAAGCTGGTGACGGTGGTGAACCAGCGCGTGACGCGCCCCTCGGAGCGGAATTCGAGCGGCAGCAGCACGGCGACGCGCCAATGGCTGCGCGCGTCCGAGAGCGATGAGGCGCCGGGCTGGGCCATCGCCCGCCGCAACACACCGGCGATCGGCGATTGCGGGCCGCGCCGCCGCGTGCCCTCGCGCATGCGGTGCAGCAGGTATTCGGCGACATCGGTCCAGTTGACGATCGCCTCGCGCACCGGGCCCGGAATGAAGACGAGATCGACGAGGTTGAGGTCCGGCGCGCCGGGACCGAGCCCGATCAGGCTGCGCGCGGCCGGGTTGGCATCGAGAATGCCGAAGGCGCCGTCGAGCACGATGGCGGGTCGGGGCTCGTGCGCGGCGAGCAGCAGGCCCACGGCCTGCCGGACGTCGGCCATGGCCGGACTATGCCAGTCGCTGTCGCCGAACTGGGGTGCAAAGCCTGCCGCGACGAGGAGGCCGTTGCGGTCGCGCAGCGGCAGGTCGAGGGCAGCGGCGAGCCGCAGCACCATCTCGGCGCTCGGCCGCGCCCGTTCTGACTCGATGAACGACAGATGGCGCGTCGAGACCTGCGCGCTGAGGGCCAGCTCCATCTGGCTCCATCCGCGCAGCCCGCGCCATTCGCGCAGCAGGGTGCTGAACATGGGGTTCTCCTTGTGGCGCCACACTGCGCCGCCCGGCGGGGCAATTCCATTACCTGCGAGGTAATTGAGATCATGCCCTGCGACCGGCGAGGGTCGGGTCATCAAGACCAAGGAGAAACCAATGACCCTCGCTCAAGCGACGCCGATGCGCCTCGACCCGCACCTGATCTATCTCGCCGATGCCACCGTCTCGCTCACCATGGGCGTTGCCCTGCTGCTGGGCGCTGGTGCCATCACGGAGCTTGCCGGCTGGCCGCTGCCGCCGGCATTCCTGACTGCGATCGGCATCTTCCTGCTGCCCTGGGCAGCGTTCAATCTGTGGATCGGCCGCAGCGCGCAGCCGAACCGGGCGGCAGTCGTCGCCAATCTTATCGGCGATGCGCTCTGGATCGCCGGGACCGCCGCGCTGCTGGTGAGTTTTGCTCCGACACTGACGGCGATCGGCCTCGTCCTGCTCGCCGGGCAGGGCCTTGCGGTGGTCGGCGTGCTGATCACGAAGCTGTTTGGCGCACGCGCGCTGATCCGCTGATTGAAGCGTCCATGGCGGATGACGGGCGCCCGCCGGGCTGCTAAGCACCGCCATGGACTTCAAATCCCCCCTCGCGGGGCGCTACATCCGAATCGTCGCCATCATCGCGCTGCTGCTCGGCCTGTCCGACGCGGCGCGCCTGCTGGGGGTCGGCTCGGGATCGCCGGGCGTGAGCCCGCTCTACACGCTGGGCGTCAGCGGCTTCACCTACCTCGCCATCTTCGCGCTGGCCCGCCTCTTCGCGGCTGTTGGGCTGTGGATTCAGGCGAGCTGGGGCGCGGTGCTGCTGGTGGGCGCCACGGTGATCGAACTGGGCATGTATATGCTGGGCAGCCGCGACGTGCAGATGTCGGCGCTGGGCTTTGCGGTACGTCTCGTGCTGCTGGTATCGATCGTCCTGATCTTCGTGCTGTCGCTGCGCTTCCGGCAGCGCGCGCACGACTGAAACGGCCCGGTTACGGCTGAAACGGCCCGGTTACGGCCTGTTTAGGTTACGATTTTCACTACCTGCGTAACCTCTCGTAAAGCCAAAATCCCGAACATTTTCAGTAAGATGATCTTAAGCGTGCGGCTTAAGTCGATCTTATTTGGGTGTGTCTAGGTTGTGGCTACGAGAGGCGAACAATCGCCCGGACCGTCAGGAACAGTGAGGCAATTATGGCAACCAAATCCAATGCCGTTGAGGCAGAGGCGCCGGGCAGTGCGGGCAGCCTGAAGCCGCAGTATCTCGAAGCCGTGAGCCGCGTTGAACGGCTGCACCGCCGACTGCTCGATCTGATCAAGGACGAATTCGACCGCATGGGCTGGGACGACATCAATCCCGTCCAGGCGCTGCTGATGTTCAACATCGGCGATGCCGAGATGACCGCCGGCGAGCTGCGCTCCCGCGGCTACTATCTGGGCAGCAACGTCAGCTACAACCTTAAGAAGCTGGTCGAGACGGGCTACATCTTCCAGGAGCGCTCGCGCGCCGACCGCCGTTCGGTCCGTATCCGTCTCACGCCCAAAGGCGAGGAAGTGGCGGAAGTCATCGACGAGCTCTACGATCGCCACCTCAAGTCGATCGACAAGGTCGGCGGCCTCGACGAGAGCGCCTTCGAGAACCTCAACAAGGCCCTCGGCCGCCTCGAACGCTTCTGGGTCGACCAGATTCTCTACAAGCTCTAAGCCCTTCCGACCTCCAAAGTTTGTGGCGCTTGCGCCACAGGGCAAAGCAAACGCCGGTCCGGGGGGCCGGCGTTTCTTATTTGTGCCGCAAATTCCAGCCGTACTCTTTGCATGCGAACGATTATCCGGTCGCAGGGCGTCCCTTCATGCGTAACCAGTCCGGCATGACCTTCACAGGTCGTTGACGGGCGTTGTGGTCGAATGGGCACCAATGTATTCGGACCCTTCGGGCACTCCTTGGCGAATGACTGGTGACGGCATGTTTCTGAACAGGCGCAAGCTCCTCTCCTCGGTGGCCGCTGTGGCCGCGAGCTTGGCGATTCCCTCGATCGCGCGGGCCGAGGCGGAGGATGACACCTCGATCTGGGACATCCTTGCCGGCAACAAGCGCAACAAGGCCGTCGGCGAAAAGAACAACATCGACGCGCTGACCATCATCGACACGCCCGAGCCGATCCTGAGCTTCGACACGGCCTACAGCGTCGAGCTCGCGATCAACTACTACCAGCAGGTGGTGGCCGCGGGCGGCTGGGAGCAGCCGACACGCCAGACCTTCGCTCTCGCCAACGGCAAGACCGGCCGCGCCGTGATCAACCTCAAGCGGCACCTGATGCTGGTGGGGGACATGGAGCGCAAGGACCGCGTGCGCGACGATTTCGACGACGAAACCGATCTGGCGCTGCGCAAATTCCAGGTGCGCCACGGCATCATCCCGACCGGCAAGGTCGACGAGCCGACCTTCTACGCGATGGCGATCCCGGCCGAGCAGCGCCTCGCGCAGCTCCAGTTGAATGCCGCGCGCATCCAGAGCCTCGCCGGTGCGCTCGAGGAGCGCTATTTGCTGGTCAACATTCCGGCTGCCTCGATCGAAACGGTGCAGGGCGGCATGGTCAATTCGCGGCATACCGCCGTGGTCGGCAAGATCGACCGGCAGACGCCGATCCTCAGCTCCAAGGTCCACCAGATCAAGTTCAACCCCTACTGGACGGTGCCCAAGAGCATCATCGAGAAGGACCTGATCCGGTACATGAACGAAGACCCCATGTACCTGACCAATTTCCGCATCCGCGTCTTCGACGGCAAGGGCAACGAAGTGCCGCCCGAGTCGATCAACTGGCAGTCGCTCGATGCGCTCAACTACACGTTCCGCCAGGACCCGGGCGGCGAGAACTCGATGGGCCACTGCAAGATCGACTTCTACAATCCCTACGACGTCTATCTGCACGACACGCCCTCCAAGGGGCTGTTCGGGCAGAACTCGCGCTTCCATTCCTCGGGCTGCGTGCGCGTGGAGGGCATCGACACGGTGGCGAGCTGGCTGCTGGCCGACAATGGCGGCTGGGACATCGACGGCGTGCACGCGATGTTCGCGACCAACGAGAACGTCAACGTACCGCTCAAATTCCAGATGCCGCTGCACACCACCTACATCACGGCCTGGGCCAACCGGCAGGGCACGGTGAGCTTCCGCGACGACATCTACGAGTACGACGCGGCAGGCAAGGTCAGCTTCGAGAGCTGACGATGGGCTGGGGCGCGGACAAGAAACCTGCCGGCCCCTCCGAAGTCTATTTCGAGTTCACCCAGATCGGCGCGCAGATGCGCGTCGCCGCCATCGATGCCGCGACCGGCACCGAGGTGATCATCATCGCACCCGTGAGTGCGACGCAGATTCAGATGCAGAACCTTGCGCTCGCCAAGCTGAAGCGACGGATGGAGCAGGGCGGGGGATAGGCCAAGGAAGAGGGCCCGCCGAAGCGGGCCTCTTGAATGCCGTCAGAGCAGGCAGCGCTTCCACTCGCCGCCGAACGACAGGTACATGTCGGTGTCGGCATTGTAGGAGCGGTACTTGGCCTCGCAGGCGGCGATATGGTCGTCGTCGAGGCCGGCCTCGGCCGAAATCACGATGTCGCTGCGGCTGCTGCGGTCGAACGCATCGGAGTGGCTGAGCACCGCCGTGGTGCCGACGCCGGTCCAGAACGAGCCGACGATGATGGCGGCCATTAAGGGGGTGATGACCATTGCTGATCTCCTTGAATTTTCTCACGTTTCTTGTTGGCCGAGCCCCCTGGGACGGGGCGTTCCCGCCGTCAGCCTGACCCCCGCCTAACTCCTCTTGCCGCGCATCGTTCCGGCCCCGCGGCACTTCCGCCCGGTGGGAAAACCTGCGATAAGCGGCGCGTTCGCGCGACTGGCGAGATCAGATGGGGCACCATCGGGGAACGCGAACGATATTTGCCGCTCGCCTGGGCACCTCACCGAACGCAGGAGCCCATTATGCCAGCCGTCCATAGTCCCTTAGCCGCGCTTGGAATCGCCGCCGGGCGCATGATAAAGCCCGGCCATCGCCGGACCTTTCCGTCTCGACTCCAGGGGGAACGCCCATGAGCGCTGCCGCTAACCTTCCGCTCTTTCCGAACTTCTTTTCGGCGACGCTCGCCGAGACCGACCCGGATATTGCCGAGGCCATCCAGAACGAACTCGGCCGCCAGCAGCACGAGATCGAACTGATCGCGTCCGAGAACATCGTGTCGCGCGCCGTGCTCGAGGCGCAGGGCTCGATCATGACCAACAAATATGCCGAGGGTTACCCGGGCAAACGCTACTATGGCGGCTGCCAGTATGTGGACGTCGCCGAGACACTTGCCATCGAGCGCGCCAAGCAGCTCTTCGGCGCCGGCTTCGCCAACGTGCAGCCCAATTCGGGCTCGCAGATGAACCAGGCCGTGTTTCTCGCGCTGCTCAAGCCGGGCGACACCTTCATGGGCCTCGACCTCAATTCGGGCGGCCATCTCACGCATGGCTCGCCGGTCAACATGAGCGGCAAATGGTTCAACGTCGTGTCCTACGGCGTGCGCCAGGACGACCATCTGCTCGATATGGACGAAGTCGAGCGCAAGGCGCACGAGCACAAGCCCAAGCTGATCCTTGCCGGCGGCACGGCGTACTCGCGCTTCTGGGACTGGCAGCGGTTCCGCGAGATCGCCGACTCGATCGGGGCGTATCTGATGGTCGACATGGCCCACATCGCCGGCCTCGTTGCCGGCGGCGCGCATCCTTCGCCGGTACCGCATGCGCACGTGACGACCACCACGACGCACAAATCGCTGCGCGGGCCGCGCGGCGGCATGATCCTGACCAATGACGAGGACCTCGCCAAGAAGATCAACTCGGCGGTGTTCCCCGGCCTCCAGGGCGGACCGCTGATGCATGTCATCGCCGCCAAGGCCGTCGCCTTCAAGGAAGCGCTGCAGCCCGAGTTCAAGGCGTATGCGCGCCAGGTCGTCGCCAACGCCAAGGCGCTGTCGGCAGCCCTGATCGAGCACGGCCTCGACGTCGTTTCGGGCGGCACCGACAACCATCTGATGCTGGTCGATCTGCGGCCCAAGAACGCCACCGGCAAGCGCGCCGAAGCGGCGCTCGGACGCGCCAACATCACCTGCAACAAGAACGGCATTCCGTTCGATCCGGAAAAGCCCTTCGTCACCTCGGGCGTGCGCCTCGGCACGCCAGCCGGCACCACGCGCGGCTTCGGCGAAGCGGAGTTCCGCCTGATCGGCGAGTACATCGTCGAAGTGCTCGATGGGCTGCGCGAAGCCAATTCCGACGAGGGCAATGCCGTCGTCGAAGCGGCCGTGCGCGACAAGGTGCGGGCCCTCACCGCGCGCTTCCCGATCTACGCCTGAGGCTCGCGTGTCGCGCGGTTTGCGTTCAGCGACGCGCCAAGGAGACTGACCAATGCGCTGCCCGTACTGCGGAAACGACGACACGCAGGTCAAGGACAGCCGTCCGACCGAAGACTCATCGGCCATCCGCCGCCGCCGCATCTGCCCAAGCTGCGGCGGCCGCTTCACCACCTTCGAGCGCGTGCAGTTGCGCGAGCTCACGGTGGTCAAGAAGTCGGGCCGCAAGGTCCCGTTCGACCGCGACAAGCTCGCCCGCTCGGTCAACACGGCGCTGCGCAAGCGCGCCGTCGAACCGGAGCGGGTCGAGCGCATGATCTCGGGCGTCGTCCGCCAGCTCGAGAGTCTGGGCGAGCAGGAAATCACCTCCGACCAGATCGGCGAGTTCGTCATGGACGGGCTCAAGAACCTCGACGACGTCGCTTTTGTGCGCTTCGCCTCGGTCTACAAGAACTTCGGCAAGGCCGACGACTTCCGCTCGTTCCTGAGCGAGCTCAAGGATGCCGACATGCCCACGCTGGGCGAAGACGAGGACTGAGCCTCGCGCCCAGCGCATCGCATCGCCGCAGTTTGAGTGGTTGACCCGGCGGCGCGGCGCGAAGATAACGACCCCCGCTTCAGACGACCCGAGTATCCATGTCCGCCTCCGACCCCACCCCCAGCACCTCGCGTCCCGCCAATCAGCGCGGCGCCGCCCGGCTCGCCGCCGTCCAGGCGCTGTACCAGATGGATGTGGGGCGGCAGACGCTCGAGGACACGCTGAGCCAGTTCAACGCCCACATGCTGGGCCGCGAGGTCGAGGGCGAGCAGTACCTGCCGGCCGATGCCGATTTCTTCCGCCAGATCGTATCGGGCGTGATCCGCGCCCAGCTCGACATCGATCCCACCATCGACAAGTCGCTGTCCAGCGACTGGCCGGTCGGCCGGATCGACGCGACGCTCCGCGCCATCCTCCGCGCCGCCGCGTTCGAGTTGCTGCGCCGCCGCGACATTCCGCAGGGCGTGGTGATCACCGAATACGTCGATATCGCCAAGGCTTTCTACGAGGACGATGCGCCGCGGCTGGTGAATGCCGTGCTCGACAACATCGCCAGGCAAGTCGCGCCGACGGCCTAGCCATCGGCACAGTCCCGCTTTTCGGATCATGCAGGGCGGGGGCGTCCGGCGCCCCCGCTGCGCGGTAGACGCGTCAGATCGACTCGATCAGGGAGTCGATGAAGCTCTTGTCTTCGCCATAGGACGGCGTCTTGCGGCCCTCGATGGTGAACACCTTGCCGTCCTTGGCCGAATAGAGGGCCTTGTCGGCGACCTTCTTGTTCTTGTCGAAATAGACGGCGAGCACGGTGCGTTCCCTCACCGTGGTCATGCCGAAGGCCGTCTGGTCGACCTTGGTCTCGACATAGTACCAGGCAGTACCGCTGTCGAAGGCGTTGACGGTCTGCGGCGAACCGAGCACCACGGTCACCAGTTCCTGGCTCTGGCCGGGACGAATCTGCGCCAGCGCGTCCTGCGAGATGGCGTAGCCCTGCACCTTGGCGTTCGAGAGCGCGAGGCCCGAGCCCATGCTGCAGGCCGAGAGGCTCAGGGCCAGAAGGCCGGCCGCCGCCACCGACATCAGGAGTGGGGCAGTTTGGCGCTGGGGCATGGATTTGACTTTCACGTTGCCTCTCGAATAAGACGCGGGCTCCCGCTGGAGCGCCGCTTGTTTAGCGAGGAAGTGCGTCCGCTGGCAAGCGCATGCACGGCGCGCCGGACCACCCGCGGTGGAGCCTTACGTCCATGATTTTCAACCTGTTCCGCAAGCCGGCCGTCGCCCCTGACGCAATTGATCAAGCCTATCGATCTATTGTGGCGCAATCCCGGCAGGTGCGGTTCTACGCCGACTGGGGCGTGGCCGACACGGTGACCGGGCGCTTCGACATGGTCTCGCTCCACCTCGCCCTCTATCTGCGCCGTCTTAAGAATGAGCCCACCGCCCGCGACTTCACGCAGGCGCTGGTCGAGCACTTCTTTCGCGACATGGATCGCTCGGTGCGTGAGCTCGGGGTCACCGACCTGGGCGTGCCCAAGAAGGTCAAGACGATGGGCAATGTGTTCTACGGCCTCGTTGCCGCCCTCGATCCGGCGCTCGATTCCGGTGACGCCGCCGACATCGAGTCGGTGCTGGTGCGCAATGTCTATGGTCAGGCGCATCCAGGCGCGGCGCAGCTTGCCGCTTATCTCATCGGTGAGTCGGCGCGCCTTGCGGCGCTGCCGGTGAGCGAACTCCTTCCGGCGGCGGGGGTGGCGGCATGAGCACGCCCGGGCGCATTCGCCTCAACGAAGCCAGCATCCGCCTCGATTCCATGCCGGTGGCCGGCCGCGATGTCGCGGTCACGCCGTCGGCCGAGGAACGGGCCGCGATCGCGGCGCAACTCGGCCTCGGCTCGATCGACGCGCTCGAGGTGAAGCTCCATGCGGTAAAGTTCCGCGGCGGCATGCGCGTCACCGGCCGGCTCACCGCCGCGGTCACCCAGCCGTCGGTCGTGACCCTCGAGCCGCTCCGGCAGGAGATCGTCGAGCCGATCGACCGGATCTTCCTCCCCGGCGGCGAGAAGCAATATGCCGGCCCGGCCAATGCCGAGATTTTCGTCGACCTCGAAGGCGACGACGTGCCCGATCATTTCGAGGGTAACGAGGCCGATCTGAGCGACCTGATTGTCGAAACCCTGGCGCTCGCGGTGGACCTTTATCCGCGCGAACCCAATGCGAGCCTTGAAGATGCGGGCTACAAGCCCGATCTCGACGAGACGTCGCCCTTCGCCGCGCTCCAGGCGCTCAAACCCAAGCAGGACTAGGCGCTACCGGGCCGCTCTTGCACCTCAAAGGCGATTGGCTAAGGTGCGGTGGTCCGTCGTTCGGCGGCAACCAACGGATAAAATGGCAGATACAATCCGCATTTCCGTCGACGCCATGGGCGGCGATGTCGGCCCCCGGGTGGCGATCGAGGGGGCGGCGCTGGCCCTGCGCGAGTTGCGCAACTCGTCCTTCCTGTTCCACGGCCGCGAGGCCGAGATCACGCCATTGCTCGACAAATTCCCCGACCTGAAGAAGGTCAGCCGCGTCATCCATTGCGACAACGTCATCTCGATGGACGACAAGCCCTCCCAGGCGCTGCGCAAGGGCAGGGGCAATTCCTCGATGTGGATGGCGCTGCAATCGGTCAAGGACGGCGAGGCCGACGTCGCCATTTCCGGCGGCAATACCGGCGCGCTGATGGCAATGGCGACGTTCTGCCTCCGGCCCATGGAAGGCATTTCGCGCCCCGCCATCGCGGCGATCTGGCCGACGCTGCGCGCCGACATCGTCGTGCTCGACGTCGGCGCGACGATCGGCGGCGATGCCAAGCAGCTCGTCGATTTCTCGATCCTGGGCGCGGCGCTGGCGCGCGCGCTGTTCGACATGGAAACGCCGTCGGTCGGCCTGCTCAATGTCGGCACCGAGGAGATGAAGGGCCACGACGAAGTGCGCGAGGCCGCCGCGCTGCTGACCACGGCGAGCGGCGCGGGCTTTCGCTATCACGGCTTCGTCGAAGGCGATGACATCGGCAAAGGCACGGTCGACGTGATCGTCACCGAGGGCTTTGCCGGCAACATTGCGCTCAAGACCGCCGAAGGCACGGCGCGGCAGATCGGCACCTATTTCCGCACCGCGCTCAAGGCCGATCTGTTCTCCAAGCTCGGCGCGCTGCTCGCGGGCAAGGCGCTCAATGCGCTGCGCCGCAAGCTCGACCCGCGCAACGTCAATGGCGGCGTGTTCCTGGGGCTCAACGGCATCGTCATCAAGTCGCATGGCGGCACCGATGAAGTAGGCTTCAAGAGCGCGCTGAGCCTGGCTTACGAGATGGCGCGCAGCCGTCTCATCGACAAGATTTCCGAAGGCATGCGGCGGTTCCCGGCATTCCCCGGCACTCCGGCCGCGCCCCTTCCGACAGACAGAGAGGCGAAACCCGCTTGAGTACCTTGCGGTCTATCGTGCGCGGCGTGGGGAGCTATCTTCCCGAGCGCATCATCACCAATGAAGAACTGAGCCGGACGATCGACACGTCCGACGAATGGATCCAGCAGCGCGTCGGCATCAAGCAGCGCCACGTGGCGGCCGAGGGCGAATACACCTCGGACCTGGCCGTGCACGCCGCCAAGCGCGCGCTCGACAGCGCCCGCATTTCGCCCGACGAGATCGACCTGATCATCGTGGCGACAACGACGCCCGACCTGACCTTCCCGGCGACCGCCGCCATTGTGCAGCAGAAGCTGGGCATGCATCACGGCGCGGCCTTCGACATCCAGGCGGTCTGCTCGGGCTTCGTCTATGGCGTGGTGACCGCCGACTCCTATCTCAAGAACGGCATCGCGCGGCGCGCTTTGGTGATCGGCGCCGAAACGACCTCGCGCATTCTCGACTGGACCGACCGCACGACCTGCGTGCTGTTCGGCGACGGGGCAGGGGCCGCGGTGCTGGAGCTGGGCGGCGATGGCGAGCGCGGCATCCTCGCCTCCTCGATCCGCTCGGACGGGCATTTCGCCGACAAGCTCAACACCACGGGCGGCCCCTCGACCACGAGGACCATCGGCCACGTCCATATGGAGGGCAAGGAAGTCTTCCGCCACGCCGTGGGCAAGATCACCGACGTGGTCGAGAACGTGCTCTCGGCCACCGGCTACACCGTCAAGGATCTCGACTGGTTCGTGCCGCACCAGGCCAATCGCCGCATCATCGAGGGCGCGGGCGAAAAGCTCCACATTCCGCCAGAGAAGGTGGTGATCACTGTCGATCGCCACGCCAACACTTCGGCGGCCTCGGTGCCGCTGGCGCTCACGGAAGCCGTCAAGGATGGCCGGATAAAGCGCGGCGATCTGGTGATGATCGAGGCCATGGGTGGCGGCTTTACATGGGGCGCGTCGCTGATCCGCTGGTGATCGCATCGGCGTTCCAGCGGTTGCCATAATTGCCTCTGGGGTCTAGTCTTTCGCCAATTCTCGAAGGCGGGGGCGCCTGACGGGACGGCGGATCCAGTTTGGCGAAAACGGGGGAGAGGCATGGCCCAGAACACAGTGACGCGCGCCGACCTTGCGGAGGCCGTGTACGAAAGCGTCGGGCTGTCGCGCACCGAGTCGGCCGAGCTCGTCGAACGCTTCCTGACCCTGATCGGCGATGCGCTGGTCGCCGGCGAGAACGTCAAGCTCTCCTCGTTCGGCTCCTTCCAGGTGCGCTCCAAGAACCAGCGGATCGGCCGCAATCCCAAGACCGGCGAGGAAGTGCCGATCCTGCCCCGGCAAGTTCTGGTGTTCAAACCCAGCAACGTGTTGAAATCCAAGATCAACAAATCTATGGTTCGCGCTGGAAAATAAGCGTTTCTAGCCAAAAGGATTCGGGATGGAGAAGTCTCCCGACGCCTTCAGAACCATCTCCGAGGCCGCCGACGAGCTCGATCTTCCGCAGCACGTCCTGCGCTTTTGGGAAACGCGTTTCGCCACGATAAAGCCGCTCAAGCGCGGTGGCGGCCGGCGCTACTACCGGCCCGAGGACGTGCTGCTGCTCAAGGGCATCCGGCACCTGCTCTACGACCAGGGCTTCACCATCAAGGGCGTCCAGAAGATCCTCAAGGACCAGGGCGCGCGCCACGTTGCGGCCATCGGCAGTGGGGGCCCCGTCGAGGCGCTGCCGCCTCCGACACCCGATCTGCCCGAGGACGACGTCGCGCAGCCCGCCATCGCGGCGCCCGCGCCACCGGTGCGCGACGAGAACTTCACGCCGCCCTCCGGCATCGCGCTGTCCGGCGCCGGGCGCGATCGCCTTGCCGCCGTGCTCAGGGACCTGCTCGAATGCAAACGCATGCTCGAGCGGGCGCGCGAGAACTAGTCCTCGGCTTTGTCCGGCGTTCCCATGGGCGGGGTGATGACCCCGAACGCTTCCGATCGCGCACCCGTGATGTCGGCGCCATAGCCGACACCCGCCAGGCCCCGGCGCAGCAGTTCGCGGATTGCCGCAGCCCGGCTCGGCATCCGGTTGTGGTACCGGAAGTCGTCCAGCGCCTTTAGTTCCGCCTCGTCCAGCATGATCTGCAGCCGCTCGCCGCGCTGCAAGTCGTTGCCCTTAGCTGTCTTTTCCGCCATTTGCCCCAGCAGAATGATCGGTCAGTTAGTTGATTACTCATTTAGCTCACTTTGCCGACTCATACAACGTCGGCTCCGGCAAATGGTTCAAATGAGCCATTGGCTCACAATGATAACATGGCCCCAGGGGCTCACTGCGATAACATTCGACATGCCGTCCCCCGCGGCGCATGACCGGACGGCATCGGAAAGGCTGGTCGGCCATGCATATCGAGATCGATGAGGGCATTCGTTCGCTGCTCATCCTTGAGGACGAAATGATCGTGGCGATGCTGATGGAGGAGCTCGTGCGCTCCCTCGGCGTCCGCGACGTCTATATCTGCACCGAGACGCGCGAGGCTCTCGACCTGCTCGCCACGCGGGCCATCGACTGCGCCGTGCTCGACCTGTGGGTCCGCGACGGCACCAGCATGGCCGTCGCCGATGCGCTGGCGGACAGGGGCATTCCCTTCCTCTTCTCGTCCGGCAGTGCCGCCGAGGCACTCGGCGAGCGCCACGCCCGTCGCCCCATGATCAGCAAGCCCTTCCTCGACGACGACTTCAAGCTGATCGTCCTCGACACCTGGACCCTCGCGCAATCTCAACACGCGGCCGAAGGACACTCCAGCAGCAGGGTTGCGCCCTTCGGGGCAACCGACTAGATAGGCGCCAGAGTCGGGGTGTAGCGCAGCCTGGTAGCGCATTTGTCTGGGGGACAAAGGGTCGTCGGTTCAAATCCGGCCACTCCGACCATTCTCCCCTCCATTGCCATCGGATAGGCTCGCGCCGGCGAGGAGAGGTCGGTCGATGAGACGGTTCGTGCTGGGTGTCATGGCGCTTGTCGCCGCGGGAATGCCGATGGCGGCGTCCGCGCGCTGGGCCGACTGGCCGCCCGGGCCGACCGACGCCGAGCTCGAGCAGGTGGTGCGCGTCGCCTACACCGCGGCGGCTGCCCATGCCCGCGGCAACACCAACTATTTCGCCCGTGACGGCGTGTTCGATCCGTTGCGCTCGGCGGTCGAGGACGAGCTTGGACGGCAGGGGCTGACCTTCGTCAATGTGGTGGGCGAGCCGGCCGCCAGCCTCGACGTGGCGCGGCTCTGCGCTCCGGAGGGCACGGAGCTGAGGATCGGCGTCAACCTGTTCGGCGACGGCATCGACCTGGCGGTCGCGACCGACGAGCGGGTGTTCTCCTACCACTACGAGCCGCGCGAGAACGCGGCGGTCGTCGTCGCGCCGGCGGCGCCCTGCGAACGGGGCTGACCCAAGGATCGGGACAGGCCGACCGTCTGATCGGCACGTCAACATAACCGACAGGTCCCCCGGATGAATCGTCGTGCTCTGATCGCCGGCTTCGCCGCTGCGGGCGCCGCAGCTCTCCTCCCGGCGCAGGCGTTTGCCGCGGCCTGGGTCATCCTCGGATCGAGGACCATCGACCTGCTCGCCGACCACGACACCATCACGGTGGGCGCGGGCAGCGGGCTCTACGGCAAGGTCCAGCTTAAGGTCACGGGCAACACCGTCTTCGTCCACTCCATGACGCTCACCTTCTCGAGCGGCGCGACGCATGAGGTGGCGCTGCGCGCCGCGTTCCTGCCCGGGATGTCGAGCCGCGACATCGCGCTGCCGGGGCCGGCGCGAGCGATCCGCAAGGTCGATCTCGTCTATTCGAGGCTGATCGGCGGCGGCACCGCCAAGATCACGCTGCTCGGCCGCGGGCTGTGACGGGCTAGACGAGGGCGGAGAGCCGATGCTCCTCGCCCGTTTTCGTCGTGCGGTAGCCGGCGGTGACGCCCCAGATCAGTCCGGCAACGAGGAAGAAATGGCGCCAGTGGTCGAGGTCGATGATGGCCGCTTCCGCCGCCAGTGGCACAAAGACCGAGACCAGCGGGATCAGCAGCAGCCGGTTGGGCGATGACTTCGTCACAAAACTGAGGCCGCGCCAGAGCGTCGTTCCAATCAGCAGGATGAAGGCGAACCCGCCACCCCAGCCATAGACATGGACGACGTTGACGTAGCTGTTGTGCGGCTCCTCGCGCACGCGCAGATTGCGGAACTCGAGCGGGCCGATGCCCCACGGATTCTCGAGCGCCAACTCGAATGCATAGCCCTGCCGCCCGAAGCGGCCGGTCTCGCCCTCGTCATAGCTCTGCGCGGCGGCGCGCGCCTCGAACAGGCGCTGCACCGAGGGGATCGAGAGCAGCCCGCCGATCGCCACGACGATCATCAGGGCGCCCACAAGCGCGAGGATGAGCATGCGCACCTTCTCACGCGCATGCGCGATGAACACGAAGCACAGCAGGTAGACCAGCACGGCCGAGACCGCGAGATGGCCCCAGGCGGCGCGCGAAAAACTCGCGAATACCCCCACCGTGATCACCATGAACACCGCCGCGCCCCAGAAGGCGCGCCGGTTGCTGCCCAGCAGCACCCGCTGCAGCGCATACATCGCGGGCAGGATGAGGAAGGGACCGAACACATTGGGGTCGTTGAACAGCGCCTTGGCGCGGCCATAGAGCGTCAGCAGTTCCCGCCCGGGGATGAGACCCAGATAGCCCAGCGTGCCCATCGCCGCCGAGAGCACCGCCGCCACGGTGTAGGCGGCCACGATGAGCCGCATCCGCTCCTGCGGCGCCTCGGCCACGTAGTTGGCGACCCAGTAGCTGGTAAAGAACAGGAAGATCGTGACGGCCTGGAAGATCAGTGCGTCGTTGAGCGGCGTGAACGTCGCCTGGAAGGCGGCGATCAGCGCGAAGGGGATGAACGTCACCCACAGCACGAGCAGGCCGAGCGTCGTGCGCTGGAAGGCGAAGCCGCCGGCGAACAGCGAGACGGCCAGCACCAGCACAAAGCTCAGTTCATAGGGCGACGGCTCGGTGATGACGACGCTGCCGGCAAACACCCACAGCGCCACCGCCCATTTGAGCAGCGTTCCCAGCCGCGCGTCGAGATAGGCGCCGCCGCGCGCCCGGCTTTCGAGGAGACTGGCGTCGGCGAGCGCCATGTCAGTAGGCGTTCTCGGATTTGCTGAACAGCGTGAACGGCGTCATCAACACGATGTAGGCATCGAGCAGGATGCTCCAGTGCTCGATGTAATAGAGGTCGTGCTGCACGCGCTGCATGATCTTGTCGACCGTGTCGGTCTCGCCGCGCCAGCCATGGATCTGCGCCCAGCCGGTGATGCCGGGCTTGACCTTGTGGCGCGCGAAATAGCCCTCGACGGCCTCGTAATAGAGGATGTTGTCGGCCTTGGCCTGGAGCGCATGCGGGCGCGGCCCGACCACCGACAGCTCGCCGCGCAGTACATTGATGAACTGCGGCAGCTCGTCGATCGAGGTCTTGCGGATGAACTTGCCCACGCGGGTGACGCGCGGGTCGTCCTTGGTCACGAGCTTGCTCGCGGTGGCATCGAGCATGTCGGTGCGCATCGAGCGGAACTTGTAGACTTCGACCAGCTCATTGTTGAAGCCGTGGCGCTTCTGCTTGAAGAACACCGGTCCCTTGCTGTCGAGCTTGATGGCGATGGCCGTCACCAGCATGATCGGCGAGAGCAGGATCAGCGCGGTGAGCGCAACGATCTTGTCGAACAGCCATTTGAAAACGAGATTCCAGTCCGAGATCGGCCGGTCGGCCATGTCGAAAACGGGCACGTCGCCGACATAGGAGTAGGCCTTCGAGGTGAAGCGCAGCTTGCTCATATGCGCCGACAGCCGGATGTCGACCGGCAGCACCCAGAGCTGGGTCAGCATTTCGAGCACGCGCTTTTCCGCGCTCAGCGGCATCGACACGATGACGAGGTCGACACGGGTCTGGCGCGCGAACTCCAGCAGGTCGGCGATGCGGCCGAGCTTGGGGAGGCTTGCCACCGACTCGGGCGAGCGCTCGTCATTGCGATCGTCGAACAGGCCGAGCAGGCGCACGTCGGTGCCGGCGCTCTTCATGATCGCATCGACCAGCACTTCGGCATCGTGGCCGCCGCCGACGATGACGGTTCGACGCTTGAGCTTGCCCTCGGCGGTCCATTGCAGGATGAGCTGGCGCAGCGACAGGCGGAACACCACGAGCACCAGCGCGCCCGCTGCGTACCAGCTCACCAGCCAGACCCGCGACACGAGCTCGGAGCTCTTGAACAGGAAGGCCAGCGTCATCAGCACGATGAACACCAGCGTCCATGCGGCGAGAACCCGCCCGGTCTGCTGCAGCGCCGTGCGATAGGCGGCGATGCGGTGCGTCCGCGCCGCGTTGAACAGCACATTGGCGGCGAGCGTCGCGAGCGCGATGGTGGGCAGATAGATCGCCTGCTGGCCGGGCTCGACATAGCTGGCAAAGATCGCAAAGCCGAGCGTTGCGAGCAGCAGCGCCTCGATGGCCTGCGCGATGCCGATGATCACCGCACTCGAATAGCTCGCCTCGATCGGTGCCGCCGCGATCGCCCGTGCCTCCGGTCCGAGTTCGCCCGGCCCGGCGGCGCTCTTGCGGGCGACGTGGTCGAGGACGGCTTGCTTGGGATCGAGGCGGAACATTTGAAACAGGCCCGGAGACGGATTTGTGCCGGGAACCATAGGGAGCAAGGGGTGAAGACCGAGTGAAAACCCCGGCTATGCTTAACCGGAACGGCCCGGTCAGCCCGGCTGCGGGGCGCCCGCCCGCCGCTTCGCCAGCACCTCGCGGTAGAGCGCCTCGATCTGGTCGGTCATATGGGCGATGGAAAAGCGGGGCCGGATGAAATCGAGCCGCCGTTCGGCCTCGCTGTCGGCCGCCATGGGATCGTCGAGGGCGCGCTGCATGGCCGCCCGCAGCGTGGCCACGTCGCCCGGCGGCACCAGGTTCTCGGCGGTGGGGCCGAAGATTTCGGCGATGCCGCCCACCGTGGTCGAGATCACGTGGCGTCCGGCGGCGGCGCCCTCGAGGATGACATAGGGCAGGGACTCGGCGAGCGAGGGCACCACCAGCACATTGCCGCGGCGCAGCGCGTCGCGGGCCGGCCGGACGCCGAGAAGCTCGATGCGTTCGGTCAGGCCGCGCTCGGCGATCTGCCGTCGCCACAGCTCGAAATCGGGTCCGCCTCCCGCCATGGCGATGGTCGCCGGCCGGCCGTCGGGACGGCGCAACGGCTCGAGCGCGTCGACCAGGACGGGGATGCCCTTGACGTCGCGGAACTCGCCGATGAACACGAAGTCCCGTGCATCGGGGTCGAGCGGCACGGGGGCGAATTCGGCCGGCGCAAGGCCGTTATGGATCACCGCTTCGCGGCAGGGTGGTTCGCCCACCTGCTCGTGGAAGGCGCGCTGCGCGTAGGCGCTCTCGAAGATGTAGGCATCGGTGATGAGTCCGATATTGCGCTCCGCATTGCGGAAGAACCGACCCGCCACCGAGCCCGGCTTGTAGTTGAGAACGCCGCCATGCGGCGTGTTGAGCGAGACCTGGCCGAGGCTGCGGCCGAAGCGGGCGCCCAGCCCGCCCTTGGCGCCGTGGCCGTGCATCACATCCACCGCCAGCGCCCGCCCCATCTTGCGGATGCGGTAGGGCGTGGTGAAGTCGGCGACGCCGAGCGTGCGCGGCATCGGCAGATTGTGGATGCCCAGCGAGGCAAAGGGTCTGAGGCCTTCGAGCCGCTCGGCGGTCAGCGCGTCGGAGGTGAGGCTGTCGGCGATGACCCCGACGGCGTGTCCACGCCGACCGAGCTCCTCGGTCAGATCGCGCACATGGCGGAACAGGCCGCCGACGGGCGCCCGCAAAATCTGGAAGATGCGGAGCGGGGGATCGCCGGCCACGGCCTCAGAGCCAGCGTTCGGCGATCACGATCGTATCGCCCGGGAAGATCGGGAAATCGAGATCGACCACGCTCTTCTGCATCTGCTCGCCCACCTTGCGGTAGATCGTGGCGCGCTGGCGATTGGCAGTGTCGCTGTAGCCGCCGGCGGTCGACACGGCGGCCCGCACCGTCATGCCCGAGACATAGGGGAACTGTCCCGCGCCCTTGACCGCGCCCTGGATGAAGAAGGGCCGGTAGCTCTCGATCTCGACCGCTACGTCGGGGTTGCGCACGAAGCCATTGGCGAGGGCGGCGGCGATCGCCGCGGCGGTCTGCGCCGTGGTCCGGCCTGATACGTAAAGTTGGCCGATGAGCGGCATCGATACGGTGCCCGCATCGTCCACCCGATATGAACCCGCAACCGTCTCGTCGCCATAGACCTTGACGCGGATCGTGTCGCCGCCGCCCAGCGTGTAGACGGTGCGCGGTTCCAGCGAATAGGTCGTGGTCTTGCCGCTGAGCGAACACGCCGCCAGCGGCAACAGGACCAGGAGAAGGCAGAGCTGCAGCCAGCGCATCGGACAACCAGCATTACGAGTCGCCGCAGTGTCGGGTGCGCATGGTTAACAATGTGCTTACTGTCACGCCCTGTCCGCTGCACTTTGCAAGTGGCCTTAACCGATTGTTGACCACGCTCGCCCGATAAAATCGAGCGATTGGGAAAGGCCCTCGCGATGAGTGTTGAGTCGGCGCCCGCCGAAGATCTCCGGATGGATGTTCGCGCGCTCATGGGGGCGCTCTGGGCGCGCCTGCTGCGCATCATCATCGTCACGGCGCTGCTGCTGGCGGCGACCTTCGTGATCCTGATGTTCGTGCCCAAGCAATACGAATCCTCGGCCAGCCTGCTTGTCGAAGATCGCAGCAGCACCTTCACCCAGGCGGCGGGTGCCACCACGACCACAGCGGCGGGCGGCGGCATCACCATCGATGCGCTGATGTCGAGCCAGATCGAGCTGGTGAAGTCGCGCGACACGCTGATGGCGGTGGTCGACAGCGAGAAGCTCCGCTCGGTGCCTGAGTTCAACGGCAGCTCCGTGAGCCCGGTGACGCTGCTGCTGCGCCTTGTGGGCCGCAACCCCGAGCCGCGCAGCGTTGACGAAACGGTGCTCCAGAATCTCAACGAGCGGCTGACGGTGATCCGCGAACGCGACTCCGCGGTGATCTCCGTCTTCGTGCGCTCCGCCGATCCGCAGCTTGCGGCCAACATCGCCAACGCCATCGCGGCCGAACATGTGAAGCGCCGGGCAGGGCAGTCGCTTGCCGACACCGCCGAGGCCGGCGCCTGGCTCGAGCAGCAGATCGAGGCGCTGCGCAAGAAGGTCGAGGAGGCCGACGCGGCCGTCGCCCAGTACCGCTCCGACAACGGCATCTTCGCCGGCGCCAATGGCACCACGCTGCCCGACCAGCAGATCTCGGACATCGGTCGGCAGATCACTGATGCGCAAGGACGCCGCAACACCGCCGAGCAGCGCGCCGCGCTGATCAGCCAGCTCCTCCGTTCCGGCCAGCCGGTCGAGGGCGTCGAGGACGTGCGCGGCAGCGGCGTCATCCAGTCATTGATGCAGTCGCGCGCCACCTACCAGGCGACGCTGGCCGAAAAGCTCGCAACGCTCCTGCCGGCGCACCCCACCATCAAGGGGCTCAACGCGCAGATCGCGCAGGTCAACACGCAGATCAATGCCGAAGCCCGCCGCATCGCCGACGGCCTTGCCGCGCAGGTGACGGTGGAGGACGGGCTCATCGCCTCGCTCAACGAGGACCTGACGCGCGCCAAGCTTGCGGCCTCCAACCAGACGCGCGACAGCGTGACCCTCGACAGCCTCACCCGCGAGGCCAAGGCGCAGCGCGACCTGCTCGATTCCTACCTGATCCGCTACCGCGACGCGGCGAGCCGCACCGATGCCGGCTCGGCTCTGCCCGACGTGCGCATCATCACCCAGGCGGCCCCCTCCGTCGTGCCCGCGTCGCCCAAGACCGCGCTGATCCTCGGCGCCGTCGGCTTCGTCGCCCTGGCGCTGCAGGTGGGCATGGTGCTGTTCGGCGAACTGATGTCGGGCCGCGCCGTCTACGACCGCAACAGCCTGCGGATCGTCAACACCGAGCCGACACTTGATGAGCCTGAGATCGTCGCCGAGGCGGACCCCGAGACCGAGGTCGACGCCCTCGAGGAACTGGAGCCCGAGCCGCAGTCGATCGCGGCGGGAGCCGCCGACGATGAGCTTGACCTCGCCGACATGGCCGAGCCGATGCTCGTCATGGAGCCCGAACCCGAGCCGATGCCCGCCACCACTCCGGCGCCGACCGACCCCGTCGCCGTGACGCCGACCGGGATCGATGGCCTCGTTGCCGACATGACGCGTGGCCGCGCCCGCATCACGCTGCTCGCTGCCATCTCCGATGCCCGCGACGCGGCCGTGGTTGCCGATGCGCTGGTCGACGAAGCGCTGCGCAGCGGTCTCAGCGTCTGCCGCGTCGATGCCGGCAGCGGTCGCCCGTCGGCAGCGCCGGGCCTCACCGATCTTTGCGCCGAGCAGGCGAGTTTCGGCGATGTCGTCCATCGGGTGCGCGAGGGGCTGGCGGAAGTGCCGTGGGGCGAGCGTGCCGTGCTCGATCGTCGGTCGATGCGCCCGCTGACGCTGGTCGAAGCCCTGAGCGACATCTACGAAGTCGTCATCATCTCCACCGGCCGCATCGGCCTCAACTCGACGCTGCCGCTCTTTGTCACCGGTGGTGCCCGCCTCGCCATCGTCCGCCAGCCCTCGACGCCCGAAGCGCTGGTCGAGGCCGTCTCGGCCGACGCGGCGTCACTCGGCTTCGAGACCGTGCAGAGCGTCGTCGCGCCCGAGCTCGAATCCGCAGTCGCCTGATGGGGGCGCTGCGCTACGCCGCCATTACCGCCGTCTTCGAGACGCTGTGGGCGACCCGTCTCACCGCGCTGCTGCGTGCGACCTCGCGCGCCCGCGGCGTGATCTTCACTCTCCACCGCGTGCTGCCCGAAGACCCGGCGGACTTCGCGCCGAACGCGATTCTACAGATCAAGCCCGACTTCCTCGATTTCGCCATCCAGCGTATCCGCCAGCTCGGCTTCGACATCGTCGACCTGGACGAAGGGCTGCGCCGCATCGAGTCCGATTTTCCCGAGAGGCGCTTCGCCGTCTTCACCTTCGACGACGCCTATCGCGACAACCTCAAATATGCGCTGCCCGTGCTGCGCCGGAACCAGTGCCCGTTCACGCTCTACGTCCCCAGCGCATTGGTCGACGGCGTCGGCGAGGTCTGGTGGCAGGCGCTCGAGGACATCGTCGCCCAGCAGGCCGCCATTGCCGTCACCGAAGGTGGCGAGAACGAGTACATCGCCACCGCCACGCTCGCGCAAAAGCATGCGGCCTTCGATGCGCTCTACCTCAAGATGCGGACGATGCCCGAGACGGACCGCGTCGCGCTGATCCGCGATCTCGCGACCAAGTACGATTTCGACCTCGATGCGCATTGCCGCGACCTGATCATGGACTGGAGCGAGTTGCGCGCCTTCGCCGACGACCAGCTGTGCACCATCGGCGCGCACACCGTGCATCACTACGAGCTCGCCAAGCTGCCGCCCGAGCAGGCGCGTAACGAGATCGAGCTGTCGGTCAAGGTGATCGAGGCGCAGTTCGGCAAGCGGCCGATCCATCTGAGCTATCCCATCGGAGGAATCGCGTCGGCCGGCCCGCGCGAATACGAGCTGGCGAAAGAGCTCGGCCTGCGTTCCGCCGTCACCACGATCCCCGGCGCCCTCTATCGCCGACACCGCGCGCAGCCGCACGCGCTGCCCCGCGTCTCGCTCAACGGCAATTTCCAGCAGCGCCGCTACATGGATGTGTTCGCCACGCCCTCGGTCTTCACGCTACTCGGCCGCTAGCGCCGCCGGGCGGATGTTGTGGTTGATGTGGAAGACATTGTCGGGGTCGTACTGTGCCTTGATCCGCGCGAGGCGCGCATGGTTGGCCCGTCCGAGTCCCGCAATGGTGCGGTCCTCGCCCTCGTCGCCCATGAAGTTGAGATAGGTGGCGCCCGTCGCCCACGGCTTGAGCAGCTCGCGCGAGCTGCGCACCCAGGCGCGCGCCCGCTCGTCGTCCGCCGCGTCCGACCAGAGGCCGAAGGGATGAAAGCACCAGGGCGCGGTGCGCCAGGGCAGGGGCCAGTCGGCCGTCTCGCGTCCCGCCTGGCCGCCACCGATGAACAGCACATGCTGCGACGGCGATGGCACGACCATTGGCGCGGCCCCTGCGCAGAACGCATCGACTGCCCCGTCCGGGAATGAGCTCAGATACTCGGCCGACCAGTAATTGCGGTAGCCGGGCGGATCGTCGAACATCGAATTGAGATCGGCATAGGGCACGTCGACCAGCATCTCGCCCGCATGGCCGAGCGCCAGCATCGGCGCGAATGCCCTGCGGCCGTCCGCCTCGGAGCCGGCATAGAACACGATGGTGATGAGTGTCGGCTTGCCCACAAGGTTCGATGGCACGAAGTCCGCCTCGGGTCCGGTGATGAACGCCATTCCGCCGCCAACCTCGTCCGGCGCGCCGCTCGCAATGAAATCGCGATAAGCGCGCAGCACGCGGGGCCCGTCTTCGGCCGGCCACAGCAGCAGGCCGCCCCACACATTGCCGAGGGGATAGAGCCTGAGGCGCATCGAGGTCACGACGCCGAAATTGCCGCCGCCGCCATGCAGGGCCCAGAACAGATCCGGGTGCTCGGCCGCCGAGGCAGCGACGACGTCGCCGCTCGCGAGCACGATCTCTGCCGATACGAGGTTGTCGCAGGCGAGCCCGAACTTACGGTCGAGCCAGCCACTGCCGCCGCCCAGGACGAAGCCGCCCACGCCCGTGGTCGAAACCCGCCCGCCGGTCGTGGCGAGTCCGTGCGGCTGCGTGCCGCGATCGAGATGGCTCATGGTCGCGCCGCCGCCCACGGTCGCGATGCGCGCGGCGGGATCGACAGTGACGGCGTTCATCCGCCGCAGGTCGATCACCAGCCCGTCCTCGACAAGGCCGTTGCCGGCCACCGAGTGGCCGCCGCCGCGGACGGCGATCTCGAGGTTGTTGTCCGTGGCGAAGCGGATCGCCGCCTGCACATCGGCGACATCGGCGCATTGCGCGATCACGGCCGGCCGCCTGTCGATCATGGCGTTGTAGACAACCCGCGCGGCGTCGTAGTCGGGATCGCGGTCGGTGAGGACCGCGCCGCGCAATCCAGCGCGCAGGCGGTCGATAACTTGAGGCGAAATCGTCATGACGTCCTCCCAAGCAGCGGGAGGAGGCTACCTCAATCCGGCCGGGCCATCCAGCGGATCAGGATTGCCATCGGCAGGCACCACAGCACGCCCAGGACCGCGAAGATCGGGATCGACAGCCCGGCCGGCAGCCCCGCCATCGTGTCGCCCAGCAGCACCGCCACCGCCAGCGGATAGCCGATCGTCACCACGATGATGCCGATCGTGCCCAGCAGGCTGCGCGTCTTGCGGGTCATTGCCCTGCGTCACTCCAAACGTTGCACCGGGGGCGGTACGGGGCTATTCCCTCGCCGCAATCAGTCAGCCGGTCAATCCTTTGGTCTCCCTTACCGCCGCCGAATCCGTCGCCGATGCCCCGCAGGACAGGCTCAAGCCCGTCCGCGTCTGGCTCTATGTCCTCGCGCTCATGGTGCTGGTGATGGTCGTCGTTGGCGGCCTGACCCGGCTGACGGAATCGGGGCTCTCGATCACCGAGTGGAAGCCCATCACTGGGATCATTCCGCCCCTCAGCGAAGCCGACTGGCAGCACGAATTCGAGCTCTACCAGCAGATTCCGCAGTACCAGGTGCTGAACCAGGGCATGACGCTCGACGAGTTCAAGTTCATCTTCTTCTGGGAGTGGTTCCACCGCGCCTGGGGCCGGCTGATCGGCGTTGTCTTCGCCGTGCCGTTCCTTGTCTTTCTCGTGCAGCGGCGGTTCACCTGGAATCTCGCGGCGCCGCTCGGCGGCCTGTTCATTCTGGGCGGCCTGCAGGGGGCGCTCGGCTGGTGGATGGTCACCTCGGGCCTCACCGAGCTTACCAGCGTTTCGCAGTATCGCCTCGCCGCGCATCTGACGGCGGCGCTGCTGCTGTTCATGGCGCTCGTCTGGGTCGCGCGCCGACTTACTCCCGGCCGCACCATCGCCGATGCGCAGGACCGTGCGTCTGCCCTCATCCTGCTGTTGCTCGTCATCATCCAGATCGGTGCCGGGGCGTTCGTCGCCGGGCTCGATGCGGGCATGGGCTACAACACCTGGCCGCTGATGGATGGTGCGCTCGTGCCCGACGGGCTCGGCGCCATGGAGCCATGGTGGAAGAACCTGTTCGAGAACGCCCTCACCGTGCAGTTCATCCACCGCACCATCGCCTATGTCATCGTGCTCTATGCCGGCGCCCTCTGGCTGTGGCACCGCGGGCAGGGCGGCTGGCTGCCGCGCATCGCGCTTCTCGTGCTGCTGCAGGTCGTGCTCGGCATCGGCACGCTGGTGATGCAGGTGCCGTTGTCGCTGGCGCTCGGCCACCAGGCGCTGGCCTTCATGCTCGCCGGCGCCATCGTCGCCTGGCTCGCCGACATGCGTCCCCGGTCGCTCGCCTGAGCCCATGATCCGTCTCGAGAGCATCGGTAAGCAGAACGGCAAGCAGATCGTCTTCATCGAAGCGTCTGCCGGGCTGCAGCGCGGCGAGAAGGTCGGGCTCGTCGGTCCCAATGGCGCGGGCAAGACAACGCTGTTCCGCCTCATCACCGGCGAGGAGCAGCCCGATGAGGGCCAGGTCTCGATCGACCGGGGCGTCACCGTGGGCTATTTCAGCCAGGACGTCGGCGAGATGGCCGGCCGTAGTGCCGTCGCCGAAGTGATGGAGGGGGCCGGTCCGGCCGGTGCGCTGATGGGCGAGCTGGCCGAACTCGAAGCGGCGATGGCCGATCCCGATCGCGCCGACGAGATGGACGAGATCATCACGCGCTACGGCGAGGTGCAGGGCAAGTTCCAGGAGCTCGACGGCTACAGCCTCGACGCCCGCGCCCGCGAAGTCCTCGACGGCCTCGGTTTCACCCAGGCGATGATGGACGGCGATGTCGGCGCGCTCTCGGGTGGCTGGAAGATGCGCGTGGCGCTCGCCAAGATTCTGCTGATGCGGCCCGATGCGCTGCTGCTCGACGAGCCCAGCAACCACCTCGACCTCGAAAGCCTCATCTGGCTCGAGGACTTTCTCAAGCGCTACGAGGGTGGCGTGCTGATGACCTCGCACGATCGCGAGTTCATGAACCGCATCGTCAACAAGATCGTCGAGATCGATGGCGGCGCGCTCACCAGCTATTCGGGCGACTACGAATTCTACCAGCAGCAGCGCGCGCTCAGCGAAAAGCAGATGCAGGCGCAGTATGAGCGGCAGCAGGCGATGCTGGCCAAGGAGATCGCCTTCATCGAGCGCTTCAAGGCACGCGCCAGCCACGCCGCGCAGGTGCAGAGCCGGGTCAAGAAGCTCGACAAGATCGACAAGGTCGAGCCGCCGCGCCGCCAGCAGACCATCAAGTTCGAGTTCCGCCCGCCGGCCCGCTCCGGCGAAGACGTCGTAATGCTCAAGCAGGTGCGCAAGGGCTATGGCGAGCGCGCCATCTATGACGGGCTCGACTTCCATGTGCGGCGCAAGGAGCGCTGGTGCATCATGGGTGTCAACGGTGCCGGCAAGTCGACGCTGCTGAAGCTGGTAGCCGATGCGACCGCGCCCGACCATGGGAGCATCTCGCGCGGACCGAGCGTCAGGATGGGCTACTTCGCCCAGCACGCAATGGACCTGCTCGACGGCGACCGCACCGTATTCGAAACCCTGCAGGACGCATTCCCACAGGCGGGGCAGGCGCCGCTGCGCGCCCTCGCCGGCTGCTTCGGCTTCCCCGGCGACGACATCGACAAGAAGTGCCGCGTGCTCTCGGGTGGCGAGAAGGCGCGGCTGGTGATGGCCAAGCTCCTGTTCGAGGCGCCCAACTTCCTCGTGCTCGACGAGCCCACCAACCACCTCGACATCGCGACCAAACAGATGCTGATCGAGGCGCTGTCGAACTACGAAGGCACGATGCTCTTCGTCTCGCATGACCGCCATTTCCTCGCCGCGCTCTCCAACCGCGTGCTCGAGCTCACGCCAGAGGGCATCCACGCCTATGGCGGCGGCTACACCGAATACGTCCAGAGCACCGGTCGCGAAGCGCCCGGGCTCAGGAGCTAGCCATCCTCCTTTGGTAGCGGGAGAGCGTCTTGAACGCCCACGCGGCGGAGACGCTCGCGAGAAAGAACCGCTCTCACGGCTGACTTCCCTGCGAAAGCAGGGACCCATTCATCGGCTTGAGCAAGGTGCGAGATGGGTCCCAGCTTTCGCTGGGAAGTCAGCCGAGGGCGAAGTGCCTGAGTTTCTGGGTGTCCTGAAAGAGGTATCATAATACCAAAATCGCAAGGCATTGATCTTACGAGATATTTTGTTCGCGCTTGACGCCGATAGAATCCCTGCTAAACACCGCCCACCAAAACCGGCGAAAGCCGCTTAATCTCGAGGAATTCCCGATGTCGACTTACACGGCCAAGCCGGGTGACATCACGAAGAAGTGGGTGCTGATCGACGCGACGGATCTCGTCGTGGGTCGTCTCGCTTCCATCGTGGCCATGCACCTGCGCGGCAAGCACCTGCCGACCTACACGCCCAACATGGACATGGGCGACAACGTCATTATCATCAATGCCGAGAAGGTGAAGCTGACGGGTGCCAAGCTCGACCAGCGCAAGTTCTACTGGCACACCGGCCACCCGGGCGGCATCAAGGAGCGTTCGCAGCGCGAACTCCTCAACGGCCGCTTCCCCGAGCGCGTGCTCGAGAACGCCGTGCGCCGCATGATCCCGTCGGGTCCGCTCGGCCGTCAGCAGATGAAGAACCTGCGCGTCTATGCCGGCGACAAGCACCCGCATGAGGCCCAGGCTCCGGCGACCCTCGACGTCGCTTCGATGAACTCCAAGAATGTGAGGGCCAAGTAATGGCCGAGACCATCAACTCGCTCGAAGACCTCGGCACGAGTGCTGTCGCCGTCGCTGCTGCGCCCGCCGCACCGGTACATGTGCAGAAGCTCGACAAGGAGGGCCGCGCCTACGCCACCGGCAAGCGCAAGAACGCCATTGCCCGCGTGTGGATCAAGCCGGGCAGCGGCAAGATCACCGTCAACGGCAAGGACTACAACGCCTTCTTCGCCCGCCCCGTGCTCCAGATGATCCTGCAGCAGCCCATCGTCGCTGCTGCCCGCAAGGACCAGTACGACGTGATCGCGACCGTCTCCGGCGGCGGTCTCTCCGGCCAGGCCGGCGCAGTCCGTCACGGCATCAGCCAGGCGCTCACCCACTACGAGCCCGAGCTGCGCGCGGTCCTCAAGAAGGGCGGCTTCCTCACCCGCGACAGCCGCGTGGTCGAGCGCAAGAAGTACGGCAAGGCCAAGGCCCGCCGCTCCTTCCAGTTCTCCAAGCGCTAAGCGTTTCGGAACGATGTTTCAAAGGCCGGGAGCAGTCCCGGCCTTTTCTTTCTTGACGCGCCGATGCGCGGCGGCGGGCGTCGCGCGTGCCGCGCCATTCCATGGCGTCAAACGAAATTCGGTTCCCGTACAGGCAAAATTTCTTTCACAAGGCGTCCATCCTCGTGTCCTCTGCGTTGTGACTGGGCTGGAGGGCAGATGACGACACCGCAGATCCTCTCGTTCGCCGTCATCATTGCGATGATGGCGGCGTTCATCTGGGGCCGCTTCCGCTACGACGTTGTCGCCGCGGTGGCCCTGCTGGTAGCAGTCGGTGTGGGCGTGGTGCCGTTCGAACGGGCCTTCTCCGGCTTCGCCGACGACATCGTCATCATCGTGGGCAGCGCGCTCGTCGTCAGCGCCGCCGTCTCGCGCTCGGGCGTGATGGAACTGGCGCTGCAGCGCTTCGCGCCCAATCTGTCGCAGCCGCGCCTGCAGCTCATTGTCCTCGTCACCGCCGTCGCGTTCCTCTCCGCCTTCGTCAAGAACATCGGCGCGCTGGCGATCATGATCCCCATCGCCTTCCAGTTCGCGCGCCGCGCCAATGTCTCGCCCTCGATGTTCCTGATGCCCATGTCGTTCGCCTCGCTGCTGGGCGGCCTCATGACGCAGATCGGCACCTCGCCCAACATCATCGTCAGCCGGGTGCGCGAGGACCTCACCGGCAGCAGCTTCACCATGTTCGATTTCACCCCGGTGGGCCTCACCCTCACTCTGGCTGGAATCGTGTTCCTGGCACTGTTCTACTGGCTGCTGCCCGAGCGCCGTCGCGAGGGCCTCGCCGTCGCCGAAGTCATCGAGATCAAGAACTACACCACCGAAGCGACGGTCGGCGAAGGCTCGCCCCTCGTCGACAAGACGGTGAGCCATCTGCAGAAGCTCGGCGGCGGCCGCGTGATGGTCACCGCCATCGTCGGCCCCGACAAGAAGCAGCGCCGCATCCCGTTCCCCGATGCCACGCTCAAGCTGGGCGATCGCCTGCTCATGGAGGGCGAGCCCGACGCGCTCGACAAGGCCATCGAGCAGGGCGGCCTGACGCTGGGCGACCGCGCCACCGGCAATGGCGACACCTCCACCTCGATCGAGGCCATCATCGGACCTGCCTCGGCGCTCATCGGCCGCACCGCGCGCGAATATGCCCTGTTCGAGCGCACCGGGCTCAACCTGCTGGCCGTGAGCCGCCGCGACAAGCGCTTCTCCGAGCGCCTGAGCCACATCACGCTCGAGGCCGGCGACGTGGTGCTGATGCAAGGACGCACCGATGCCATGGGCGAGCAGTTGCGCCTGCTCGACCTGCTGCCGCTCGCCGAGCGCAGCCTCAAGCTTGGCACCGTCCGCAACCGCTCGCTGCCGCTCGCCATTCTCGCCGTCGCCATGTTGCTCACGGCCTTCGGCATCGTGCCGGTGGCGGTCGCCTTCTTCGGCGCCGCGGTGCTCATGATCCTCACCGGTGCGCTGCCGCTGCGCGAGCTCTATACGCAGATCGACGGGCCGATCCTGATCATGCTCGCCGCGCTCATCCCGGTGTCCGACAGCCTGCGCGCGACCGGCGCCACCGATCTCATCGCCAGTGGCCTCTCCAGCATCTCGGCCGGCCTGCCGCCGGTCGCGGCGCTGGCGCTCATCATGCTCGCCGCGATGGCGGTCACGCCCTTCCTCAACAACGCGGCGACGGTGCTGGTGATGGCGCCCATCGCCGCCACCTTCGCCGGCGACCTCGGGCTGCGCCCCGACGCATTCCTCATGGCCGTCGCCATCGGGGCCGGGTGCGACTTCCTCACGCCCATCGGCCACCAGTGCAACACACTGGTGATGGGGCCGGGCGGCTACCGCTTCTCCGACTATTCGCGCCTGGGGTTGCCGCTCTCGCTGCTGGTGCTCGTCGTCGGCGTCGCGGCGCTGACGATCTTCTGGCCGCTCACCTGAGCCCGGGCCGCTGGCAGTCCGGCCCCTTGTCGTCAGCGCTTGCCATAGGCTGCGAGGAATACCTTCACGCCCGCCGCCGCCTGCCGCCGCAGATCGGCCGGGCGGGGGATCGCTGCATCACCGAGCAGCATCGCTTCGTTGAGCGCGTGCGACATCACCAGCCAGTTGAAATGCGAGGCCGCGAGCCGGGCATCGTCGACGCGCAGCAGACCGCGCGCCGCCAGCCGCTCGAACATCGCGGCCAGGATGCCGATCGCCCGCAGCGGGCCGCGCTCGTAGAGCACCCTGGCCAGCTCAGGGAAGCGGCCGACTTCGGCGATCACCAGCCGGCGCAGTTGCATCACCTGCGGTGTCAGCACGATCGACAGCTGCAGGTACGCATAATCCTCGAGATAGGCCGCCAGGTCGCCGTCGGGCGGCAGGTCGGGCGCATCGTTGTGCACTCTGTCGCCCGCATCGCTGGTCATTGAGCCGACGATCTCGACGAACAACGCTTCCTTGCTCGCAAAGTGCTTGTACACCGTCTGCTTGGACACCCCCGAGAGCGTCGCGATCTCGTCCATATTGGTGCCCAGATAGCCACCCTTGAGGAACACCTCCGTCGCCGCGTCGATGATGGCCCGGCGCTTGCTCGCCGAACGGCCGATCTCCTCCGGCACCGGCTCCGGTCTTCCTGCCTTCATTGCCATCGACTCCCCAAATCGTCCTGTGCGCTTGACACGACAGTACTGGACAGTCTAGTTTGAGGCAATTGATAGAACTGGACGGTCTAGTTTGATTGTCTGCAACGCAGGAGCGCGACATGCACGTCCAATTTGCCGAACTGCCGGTGTCCGACCAGGACCGCGCCATCGCCTTCTACGTCGACAAGCTCGGCCTCACCGTCGCCGCCGACGTGCCAATGGGGGAGGGCGGCTGGCGCTGGGTCGAGCTCGCCCTGCCGGGCGCCGTCACGCGGCTGCATTTCATTCGGCAGACCGCTGCACCTCAGGACGACCCGGTGCTGGTTCTCGTCGACGCCGACGCCGACGTCGTGGGGTGGGTCGAGAGGCTACGCGCGCGCGGCGTCGAGATCACCAGCGAGCCGCACGAGGCGCCCTGGCAGCCCGGCCGCGTCGCCGCCGAGTTCCGCGACAGCGAGGGCAACCGCATGGTTGTCGCCAGTTCGTGAGGCGCGCCGCCCTCGGCGGTCTCGCGTCGGCGACCATTTCACGCTCGCTCGGGAGGAGCACACCATGACCAGGACCGCTACCCTCAAGGTGCCAGGCGCGACGCTCTATTACGAGGTTCTAGGCAACGGACCGACGCTGCTGATCATTCCCGGTGGTCCGCAGGATGCCGGCGTCTTTGCCGAGCTCTCGGCCGCACTTGCCGACCGCTACACCGTGGTCGCCTACGATCCGCGCGGCAACTCCCGGACGACGTTCGACGGCGCGCCCACGCCGCTCGATGTCGCGCAGCAGGCGGACGACGCCGCCGCGTTGATCGCCGCCGTCGGCAGTCCGGCCTACGTGTTCGGCACCAGCGGCGGCGCGCAGATCGGCCTCGATCTCGCCGTCCGTCACGCGCAGCACGTCCGCGCCCTCGTCGCGCATGAGCCGCCCACCATGATGCTGCTCGACGATCCTGGTCCGCACGTCGCCGCCAACCAGGCGCTCTACGACACCTATGTGCGCGACGGCGTCGACGCCGCGATGGGCCAGTTCTTCTCCTCCAACGGGCTCGGCGGCGAGGCCCCGCCGCCCGAATTCGAGATGCCGCCCGAAGCGATGGAAACCTTCGCGCGGGTCAGCGGCAATTTCGAGTACTGGCTGGCGCACGGCATGATCCCGCTGTCGAGCTATGTCCCCGATGTGGATGCGCTCCGCGCCAGCACGCCACGCATCGTCGTTGCCATCGGCGAGCAGTCGGTGGGCCAGCCCATCCACGAAATGAGTCTTGGGCTCGCCGCCAGGCTCGCTCGGGATCCAGTGATGCTTCCCGGCGACCACATGGGCTTTGAGACGCTGGCCGAGCCGTTTGCCGAAGCCCTGCACAGGGCGCTGCAGGACTAATTCGGGATCAGCATCTCGGGCCGCTCACCTCAGGCTCACGTCGGCTTGCGGTCGAGCTCGATGGTCAGGTGCGAGATGCCCGGCAGGTGCGAGAGTTTGGCGCGATAGAGGGCCAGCGGCAGGAGGTTCGCGCTGCGCACCGACACGATCACGCCGTGATGGCCCGGTCCGAGCTGCCAGACGTGGAGGTCCGTCACTTCGTCGTCGCCGGTTTCCATCGCCGCGCGAATCTCGGAGGCGAGGCCGCCGTCATTGGGGGCATGATCGAGCAGCACCCGGCCGCTGTCGCGCAGCAGGCCCCATGACCAGCGTGCGATCACCAGCGCTCCCACGACGCCGATGGCTGGATCGAGCCATGCCCAGCCGAGCATGCCACCGAGCAGCAGTGCAGCGATCGCCAGCACCGAGGTCAGGGCGTCGGCGAGCACGTGGAGATAGGCGCCGCGCAGATTGTTGTCCTGCAGCTCGCCGTGCGGGTGCGCGTGCTCGTGGCCATGCGTGCCGTCATGGGGATGCACGTGGTCGTGCCCGTGATGAGTATGTCCACCCTGATGCAGCAGCCACGCCGACACCAGATTGACCACGAGGCCGATCGACGCCACCGTCACCGCCTGCTGGAAGTCGATGCGGACGGGTGCGTACAGTCGCATGGCGCTTTCCCAACCGATCAGCACGGCAATTACCGCCAGCAGCAGGGCGCTTGCAAATCCCGCAAGCTCGCCGACCTTGCCCGTGCCGAACGTGAACCGGTCGCTGCGTGCCTGCCGACGCGCGTACAGGTAGGCGAGGGCGGCGATCAGCATCGCGCCGGCATGGGTCGCCATGTGCCACCCATCGGCCAACAGCGCCATCGACCCGAACAGCGTTCCGGCGACGATCTCGGCGACCATCATCGTCGCCGTCAGTCCGATCACCAGCCAGGTGCGCCGTTCGTTGCGTGCGTGGTTCTCGCCGAGGAACACATGCTCGTGCGGGGAGGTCAGGTCCGTCATTTGAGGTACATTCTCACAATATCGATCAGCTCAGCCGCACCCTCGGCCCGTCGCGGATCGCTGTCGCTGTCGGGGTTGGCCACGTGCTCCCTGATGTGGAGTTCGATCAGCTCGGCGGTGAGCCCGTTCATCGCACCACGCACCGACGCCACGATGTTGAGCAGGTCCGCATGGTCTGTTCCGCCTTCGAGCGCCGTCTCCAGCGCCACGAGCTGGCCCTTCATCCGCCGGACCCGTGCCAGGAGCTTTGCCTTGTGTTTCGTCGTGTGGCTCATGAGATAGGGGGGTATCCTATTTTGTATCGATCGTCCAACTGCCTACTTCTTCGCCTTGACACTAATTAGCAAAAACACTAATTAGCATGACGACGAATGAGGTGCAGATGAGCATCAACGACGTTTTCGAGGCGCTGTCGCATCCCGTGCGGCGGAAGATCCTCGCGCTCCTGCGCAAGGCGCCGATGAGTGCGGGCGAGTTGGCGGAGCATTTCGACATCGCCAAGCCGACGCTGTCGGTTCATTTCGCCAAGCTCAAGGATGCGGACCTCGTCAGCGTTGAGCGGCGCGGCACTTCGCTCATCTACCACCTCAACATGTCCATCCTCGAGGAGGCGCTGTCGGGCTTCCTCGCTTTCAAGGAACCCAAGGAATGATCCGCTTCGTCACCCCGCTGAAGCTGCTGCTGCTTGCAGTTCTCGCTGCCGCCATCGTCGCCGGCTTCGTGAGCATCCCGGCGGGCGCCAGCCTGCCGGTGCACTGGAACGTCGCGGGCGAGCCCGACGGCTTCATGCCGCGCGACTGGGCGCTGATCATGCCGGCGGGCGTCACGCTGCTCGTCTGGGCCGTCTTCCTGGTCGTCGACCGCTTCGCCGACGCCGAACAGCGCGAGCGGGGTGCCTATGTGGCCGATGTCGCGCTGACGGCGCTCACGGCGCTCATGGCCGCCATCACGGTGATGACGGTGCTTATCGGCACGGGGCTTGCGTCCAACATGGTGCAGGTCATCGCCGTCGGCTTCGGCCTGCTGCTGCTCGTCCTCGGCAATGCCATGCCCAAGTCGCGACCCAACATGTTTGCCGGCATCCGCATGCCCTCGACGCTGCACAGCGAGGCCAACTGGGCGGCGACCCACCGGCTGGGCGGCTGGCTCACCATCGTGGGCGGCATCGTCCTCCTGGTCGCCGCCTTCGTCGCGCCGATGCAGGTGCTGGTCTGGTGGGTCATCGGCTGCGTCATCCTCCCAATGCTCATCGCCAGCGCCTACAGCCTCGTGCTCGCCTCCCGCGGCACCTGACGAACGTGGTGTGGCCGCAGCCTCCGGTTGCGGCTACAAGGCGCCCATGACTGCTTTTCGTGCGCCGTGGAATCTCGCCTTGCTTGCTGCCCTCGTGGCGCTGACGGCGTTCGGCTTCTTCACCATCCCTTCCGGCAAGGTCCTGCCTATCCGCTGGGGCTTCGACCTTGGCGTCACCGAATGGGCGGGGCGCGATTTCGCGCTCCTGCAGATGCCGCTGGCGGCGGCGCTGATCTGGGCGGTCTGCTGGCTCTTCCTGCGCTTCGGCAATGCCGCGCGCGTCGTGCGCAACGAGCGTACCGTGGCGGGCGTGCTGCCTGTCGTCACTGCGCTGTTCACCGGCGTGCAACTGGCAATCGTTCTGGCGGGGATGCGCTGACATGTGGTCCGATCGGGTCATTCTGGGGACGGCCGAATTGGGCACCGACGGGCGAGAGAACGCCTTCGATCTGCTCGATGAGTATGTACGGCTGGGCGGCCGCAGCATCGACTCGGCGGCGGTCTATTCCGACTGGGTGCCGGGTGAGGCCGGCCGGTCCGAAACCGTCATCGGCGAGTGGCTGAAGCGGCGCGGGCGGCGCGACGACCTCGCCATCATCACCAAGGGCGCGCATCCGCCGCTCGGCCATATGGACCAGCCGCGCTGCGACGAAGCCTCGATCCGCCACGATGTGGAGCAGAGCCTGCGGCGGCTCGGCATCGAGCAGATCGACCTGTGGTATCTCCACCGCGACGATCCCGCGCGCCCGGTCGCCGAGATCGTCGGGGTCCTCCAGGCGCTGCAGCGCGAGGGCAAGATAGCGCGTTTCGGCTGCTCGAACTGGACGGTGCCGCGCATCGAGGCCGCCAAGGCGCTGCCCGGCCCGACCTTTGCAAGTACGCAGGTGCTCGGCAATGCCTTCTGCCGCATCATGAACCCCTTGGCCGACAAGACCTGCGTCGTGCTCGATGCGCCCGCCTTCCACCAGGCTGTGACTCATCGCATGAGCCTCTTCCTCTACAGCTCGACGGCCAATGGCTTTTTCGAGCGCCGCGGCAACAGCCTCGCGCCGCATCGGCTCTACGCGAACCCCGCTTGCGAGACCGCCGCTGCGGCACTCGACGGGATCGCCGCCGAGCTCGGCATTCACCCCGGCAACATGATCGTTGCCTTCATGCTGCAGCTCGCTCCGCAGGTCCGTACCATCGTCGGGTCACGCACCGCCGAACAGCTGCGCCCGGTGTGGAAGGGCGGCGACACGGTCCTTCCGGCCGAGGCGGTGCACCGTATCGCCGGCATCACCGGAATGGCTGACTTCTTAGCAGCCTAATAAACGCCATTCTCACGGTGCCGCCGCAATTGTGACAACGTTTCTCCGGCGGACGTTTCCGGGCAATCCTGTGACTTCGGTCCATCGCTGCTTGGCGATATGGTCCGGCAACTGGGCTCCCCGTGCTTCGTTGTGAACACGCGCCCATCTCAGCGAGTGGGAAATCAATGGCAACTACAGCAACGGCGGGACGGCCGGCCAAGTCACGTCCATTCTACGCATCGTTCGGATTCCAAGTCCTGGCCGCCATGGTCGTCGGCCTCGCGCTTGGCTACGTGGCGCGCCAGATGGGTCCCGATGCCGCGGGCAACGCCAACTGGTTGACCCAGACCCTCCAGCAGATCGGCTCGATCTTCGTCGCGCTGCTGCGCACGCTCGTGCCGCCGCTGATCTTCACGGCGATCGTTGCCTCCATCGCCAACCTCAGGCAGCTCCAGAACGCCGCCAAGCTGGTCTGGCAGACGCTGCTGTGGTTCGCCATCACGGCGCTCATCGCAGTGGTGATCGGCATCGCGCTCGGCCTCATCATCCAGCCGGGCGTCCACACCGGCGTTACCCAGGAGCTGGCCAAGGCGCCCAGTTCCACCGGGAGCTGGCTCGACTTCCTCAAGGGGCTCGTCCCCGGCAACATCTTCGGCCTCACCGCCTCGACCCGCGTCGCCGACAGCGGCGCGACCACCAGCCTCAACTTCAACGTGCTGCAGCTGCTCGTGATCTCGATCGCGGTCGGCGTCGCGGCGCTGCAGGTCGGTGCCAAGGCCGAGCCGTTCATCGCCTTCACCCGCTCGCTGCTTGCCATCATCCACAAGGTCCTGTGGTGGGTGATCCGGCTCACGCCGCTCGGCACCATCGGCCTTCTGGGCAATGCGGTTGCCCAGTATGGCTGGGACGCGCTGGCGCAGCTCGGCTGGTTCGCCGCTGCCATCTATATCGGCCTCGCGCTGGTGATCGGCGTCGTCTATCCGGCGCTCCTTGCCGGCAACGGCCTCAACGTTGCGACCTTCTTCAAGAAGGTCTGGCCGGCGACGCAGCTCGCCTTCGTCTCGCGCTCCTCGATCGGCACGCTGCCGGTCACCGAGCGGGTCACCGAAAAGAGCCTGGGCGTGCCGCGCGAGTATGCGTCGTTCGCCGTGCCGCTTGGCGCCACCACCAAGATGGATGGTTGCGCGGCGATCTATCCGGCCATCGCGGCGATCTTCGTTGCCCAGTTCTACGGCATCCAGCTGGGCGTCACCGAGTACCTGCTGATCGTCTTCGTCTCGGTCATCGGCTCGGCGGCGACGGCCGGCCTCACCGGCGCGACAGTGATGCTCACGCTGACGCTCTCGACACTGGGCCTGCCGCTCGAAGGCGTCGGCCTGCTGCTCGCGATCGACCCGATCCTCGACATGGGCCGCACCGCCGTGAACGTCACCGGCCAGGCGCTGGTGCCGACGTTGGTGGCCAAGCAGCAGGGCATCCTCGATCTCGACCGCTACAATGCGGGCGAGGACATCGATGCGCTCGACGCCGAGCCGGACGCCGTCGTTCAACCGATTCCGGCCCAATAGACTGCAGATCTTTGCTGTCGTTTGGCAGGATCTCGAGGGCGGGTCTGGACAACAGGCCCGCCCTCGCTCTATCTGGCAGGCATGGTTTCGCGCGCTTTGATCGCCGCAGTTCTGGGAGTCGTTGCCGCCCGCGCAGCGACCGCCCCCGCTCGCTAGCTCTCTCCACGGGTCGCGAAAGCGGCGGAGAGAGCGGACCTTAACCGAGCCCAAACCATAATTCGGCGACAATCCCTCCTTGCTATGCAAGGCGGATTCGCCCAGCCTCTCCGAGGAATTCCGATGAACGACGACTTCCATCGCATCCGGCGCCTGCCGCCCTACGTCTTCGCGCATATCGACCCGATCAAGGCGCGGCTGCGCGCCAGCGGCACCGACATCATCGATCTGGGCATGGGCAACCCCGACATGCCCACCCCCGAGCACATCGTCGAAAAGCTCAAGGAGACCGTGAAGGATCCGCGGACGCACCGCTATTCCTCGTCCAAGGGCATCCCCGGCCTCCGCAAGGCACAGGCGAGCTATTACGGCCGCCGCTTCGGCGTGAAGCTGAACCCCGACACGCAGGTCGTGGCGACGCTGGGCTCCAAGGAGGGCTTCGCCAACATGGCCGCGGCCATCACCGCGCCGGGCGACGTCGTGCTGGTGCCCAACCCGACCTATCCGATCCACAGCTTCGGCTTCATCATGTCGGGCGGCGTGGTCCGCTCGATGCCCGCCGAGCCGAACGAGGATTTCCTGCGCTCGCTCGATCGCGCCGTCCGCCACTCGATCCCCAAGCCGATCGCGCTGGTGCTGAACTACCCCGCCAACCCCACAGCCTACACGGCGACGCTCGATTTCTACAAGGAGGTCGTCGCCTATTGTAAGGCCCACAACATCTTCATCCTCAGCGACCTCGCCTATGCCGAGATCTACTTCGATGGCGAAGTGCCGCCGTCGATCCTCGAGGTGCCGGGCGCCATCGACATCTCCGTCGAGTTCACCTCGATGTCCAAGACCTATTCGATGCCGGGCTGGCGCGTCGGCTTCGCCGTCGGCAATGAGCGGCTGATCGCGGCGCTCGCCCGCGTGAAGTCCTACCTCGACTACGGCGCGTTCACGCCGATCCAGGTCGCAGCGGCCTCCGCGCTCAACGGCACCGACAGTATCATCGAGGAGGTCCGGCAGATCTATCAGGACCGCCGCGACGTGATGGTCGAGAGCTTCGCCCGCGCCGGCTGGAAGATCCCGTCGCCCAAGGCGACGATGTTCGTCTGGACGCCGATCCCCGACCAGTATGCGCATCTGGGGTCGCTGGAATTCGCCAAGCTGCTGATCCAGGAAACCGGCGTCGCCGTGGCCCCTGGCGTCGGCTTCGGCGAGTATGGCGACCAGTATGTCCGCCTGGCGCTCGTCGAGAACGACCAGCGCATCCGGCAGGCCGCCCGGAACATCAAGAAGTTCCTGAGCGGCAATCTACAGGGGCAGGGCAACGTCGTGCCGCTGGCAGCGGCAGGGAACTAGCCGTTTCCTATTGACGGATAGGAAATCTCCTAGCATGACGCGGACCGAACAGGAGCCGCGTCATGTCCGACCTTCAATCCTTCCGCGAAGCCGTTGAGGCCTTTATCTCGGCACGGGGTTGGACCGCGACCCGCTTCGGGCGTCAGATGGCCGGCGATCCGCTGTTCGTCTTCGACCTGCGTGAGGGGCGGGAGCCCCGCTCGGACACCCGATCCCGCATTCTCAAGGCCATGCAGGACCAGGCTGAAGCGCCGGCGGCAGCACCGTTGCGGATCGGCGTCGCCGGGCTCGGCAATGTCGGCGCAACGCTCGTGCGCATTCTGCAGAAGGACGGCGCCGAGCTGACCCGCAAGATCGGCCGTGCGGTGGTCGTCACCGCCGTCAGCGCCCGGTCCCGCTCGCGCGATCGCGGTATCGATGCCACGTCGGTTGAGTGGTTCGACGATCCCGTGGCCCTCGCCAAATCCGAGAATATCGACCTGTTCGTCGAACTGATGGGCGGCGAGGACGGCCCGGCTCTGGCCTCGGTGCGCGCGGCTCTCGAAATCGGCCGTCCGGTGGTCACCGCCAACAAGGCGCTGCTCGCCCGGCACGGCGTCGCGCTTGCCCGGCTGGCCGAGGAGAACAACGCCCAGCTCGGCTTCGAAGCGGCGGTAGCCGGAGGCATTCCCGTCATCAAGACGCTGCGCGAGGGGCTCGGTTCGGCCCGCATCGCCCGCGTCTACGGCATCATGAACGGCACCTGCAATTACATCCTCACCCGCATGGGCAATGAGGGGATCGGCTTTGCCGAGTGCCTCGCCGACGCGCAGAAGCTGGGCTACGCCGAAGCCGATCCGACCTTCGACGTGGGCGGCTTCGATACGGCGCACAAGCTCGCCATTCTCGCTTCGCTTTGTTTTGGCTGCGAGATCGCGCCCGACGAGATTTTCGTCGAAGGCATCACCAAGATCAGCCAGGCGGACATCAAGGTGGCCGGCGACCTGGGCTACAAGATCAAGCTGCTCGGCATCGCGCAGCGCTCGGCCGATGGCATCGAGCAGCGCGTGCATCCCACGCTGGTGCCCAAGACCTCCGCCATTGCCGGGGTCGATGGCGTGCTCAATGCTGTGGCGCTCGAGACCGACCACGTGCACGAGCTGCTGCTGGCCGGCCCCGGTGCGGGCGGCCCGCCGACGGCATCTTCGGTCCTCTCGGACATCCTCGACATCGCGCGCGGCACCCGCGTGCCGCCGCTCGGCGTGCCCAGCCAGGAGCTGACGCCCTACAAGCAGGCGCCGATGAAGGCGCATGAGGGTGGCTACTACATCCGACTAAATGCCAAGGACGTGCCCGGCGCTTTTGCTGCTATTGCCTCACGCATGGGCGCAGCCGGCATTTCACTCGAAAGCGTCATCCAGCGGCCGGATCTGCGTGTGACCGACGCGGCCTCCGATGTGAGCATCCGCACCATCGTCCTGCTCACTCACTCGACCATGGAGCAGTCCGTGCGCGAGGCGCTGGCGCTCATCGCCGCCGACGGATTCATCGTCGGTGAACCGCAGCTCATTCGCATCGAAGGCCTCTGAGATGAAGCTCGCCGATCCCAACACCGCGTCACCCGCCCTGCACCGTAATCTGACGCTGGAGCTGGTGCGCGTCACCGAGCGCGCGGCGATCGCGGCGGCGGACTGGCGCGGCAAGGGCGACGAGAAGGCTGCCGACCATGCCGCCGTCGAGGCCATGCGCACGGAACTGGGCAATGTCGCCATCGACGGCCGCATCGTGATCGGCGAGGGCGAGCGCGACGAGGCGCCGATGCTGTTCATCGGCGAGACCGTGGGCAGCGGCAACGGACCGGCCGTCGACATCGCCGTCGACCCGCTCGAGGGCACGACGCTGTGCGCCAAGAACCAGCCGGATTCGATCTGCGTGCTGGCGATGGCCGAGCGCGGCGGGCTGCTCAACGCGCCCGACGTCTACATGCAGAAGATCGCCATCGGCGCCGGCTATCCCGAGGGCACCGTCGACCTCGACATGAGCCCGCGCGAGAACATCGCCTCGCTGGCCAAGGCCAAGGGCGTGCCCGTCAACGAGATCACGGCTGTCATGCTCGACCGCCCCCGCCATTCGGCACTGCTCGAGGAGCTGCGCTCCACCGGCTGCGCCATCAAGCTGCTCAGCGACGGCGACATCGCGGGCATCATCCACGCGGTCAACACCGACGAGACGGGCATCGACATCTACCTGGGCTCGGGCGGCGCACCCGAGGGCGTGCTCGCTGCGGCGGCCCTTCGCTGCATCGGCGGGCAGATGCAGGGCCGGCTGATGCTCGACAACGACGACAAGCGCGAGCGTGCGCGCCGCATGGGCATCACCGAGCCCAACCGCAAATACAGGACGGAGGATCTCGCCTCGGGCGACGTCCTGTTCGCCGCGACGGGCGTCACCGATGGCTTCCTGCTCGACGGCGTCCGGTTCAGGAAGAACGATGTGCGCACCAGCACCGTGGTGATGCGCTCATGGAGTCACACTGTACGGTGGATTGCGGCGGAGCATCACCGCTGAGCGAAACGGGCGGCCACTGGCCGCCCGTCGCATTTACGTCTCCTGGATCGCGCTCACCAGCCACGGGCCGGTGCCACGGCGGACGAAAGTCCAGAGTTCCGTCACGTCGGTGATCCGGTCGTCGCCACTCACGATCTGTCCGGTCGTGCGATCGCGGGTGATGTCGCGGCTTTCGTAGCGCAGCGACACGGTCGCATACTGATCCTGGCCCTCGCGCCACGCCTCGGCGATATCGCCGGAAAGCAGCCTGACGTCGAACACCTCGTTGCGCACGCCCTGGCTCGCATTGGTGCCGAGCTCCTGGGCGAGGTAGCCCATCATCTCGGGCGTGGTCAGCTTGCGCAGCGTCTCGTAGTCCTCGCGGGCATAGGCGCCCTGCAGCTCGGTCAGGCGCTGCTCGAAGGCGTCGAGATCGCGATTGCCCAGGCCGATCTCATCACGCTTGCCGGCGCGCTGCGACGCCGCCGAGGCGTCGCTGCGTGGACGCGCCGACGCCGAACCGCCGCCCGGCTGCCAGTCCTGCCGCGCCGCATAGGGCGAGGCATTGCCGGCGCCGGCCATCGCCGGCTGCCGGCGGCGGCCGAACAGCCAGCTCAGCAACAGGCCGATGATGACGACCTGGACCAGCAGGGCGACGAAGCCGCCGAAGCCACCGAAGCCGGCGCCGAACAGCAGGCCGAAGAGGCCGCTGAACAGCAGGCCGCCGATGATCCAGCCGCCAATGCCGCCGCCGAACCAGCCGGCACGCTGCGCCGCCGTTGTCTGCGCGATGCCGCCGCGGTTGGTGCTGGCGGGCGCCGCCGTGGTGCGCTGCACCGGCGCCGTGATGCCGGGTGAGGTCGGGGTCGCGGGCACCGTCTGGTAGGTGCGCGTACCCCGGCTGCCAAAGCTGCCGCCGCGACGGGCCTCGGCGGTATCCACCGCGACCACGCTGAACATCGTCAGCAGCACGACGAACAGGGCAGAGAGTCGAAAGCCTCGTGAGGCGAACATTGCGGTCCCCATTGTGAACGTTGCGCACTATATGGGTACGTCCCGCTGCCGTTTTAGACCTCCCGAGCCCGCTCAGTCCGATTTCATGGCCGAACCCTTCCTCAACGTCACGAGTTCCGCCTCCGGCCGCGCCTGGGTCGACCGGCTCGACGACATGCAGAGCCGCACGGCCCAGGCGATCGCCCAGCGCACGGGGATCAGCGAAATCCTGGCGCGTATCATCGCGGCGCGTGGCGTCGGCATCGACGCCGCCGAGGAATACCTCAATCCAACCATCCGCGGGCTGATGCCGGACCCCTCGAGCCTGGCGGACATGGACAGGCTGGCGGCGCGGCTGGTGGCTGCCATCACCAACAATGAGCGGGTCGCGCTGTTCGGCGACTATGATGTCGACGGCGCTTCGTCCTGCGCACTGATGACGCGCTATCTCCGCCACTTTGGGCTCGAGCCCGAAGTCTACATTCCCGACCGCATTTTCGAGGGCTATGGCCCCAACGTCGCCGCCATCGACAAGCTGATCGACAATGGCGCGACGCTGCTGGTGACGCTCGACTGCGGCACCGTCAGCGACGGGCCGATCGCGCATGCCAAATCGCGCGGGATCGACGTGCTGGTAATCGACCACCACCTCAGCGACCACGATCTGCCGATCGCCGACGCCATCGTCAATCCGAACCGGGCCGACGACATTTCGGGACTTGGCTATCTCTGCGCCGCCGGCGTCACCTTCATGGTGCTGGTCGCGGTCAATCGCCAGTTGCGCCTGCGTGGCGACACCGGCCAACCGGACCTGATGCAGCTTCTCGATATCGTGGCGCTCGCCACCGTCTGCGATGTCGTTCCACTCACGGGCCTCAACCGCGCCTTCGTGGTGCGCGGCCTCGAAGTCGCCCGACGCGCCGCCAATCGCGGCATCGGTGCGCTGGCGCTCGCCGCCCGTGTCACCGGCCCGCTCAGCCCCTACCATCTCGGCTTTCTCATCGGCCCGCGTATCAACGCCGGTGGCCGCATCGGCGACGCGTCGATGGGAACGCGGCTGCTCGCGCTCGACGACGAGCACGAGGCGCTGGTGATCGCCGCCCAGCTGAACGAACTCAACAGCGAGCGGCAGAAGATCGAACTCGATGCGCTCGACGAGGCGACGCGTGCCGCCGAAGCCGAGATCGGAGGCGGGGAGGGGCCGCCGGTTCTCGTGCTGGCTTCGGCCAACTGGCATCCGGGGATCATCGGTATCGTCGCCGGCCGCATCCGCGAGCGGTTCGAGCGCCCCGCCTTCATCTTCGCGCTGCAGCCCGATGGCACCGGCGTAGGATCGGGGCGCTCGATGCCGGGCGTCGATCTCGGCCATGCCGTGATCGCGGCCGTCGAGGCCGGACTCATCGCGCGCGGCGGCGGTCACGCGATGGCCGCGGGCGCCACGCTCAAGGCCGGACAGTTCAACGCGTTTCGTGCGCATCTGAGCGAGACCCTGTCGCGTGCGGTGGGCACGGCCCGCTCGATGACGGCGCTCAAGATCGACGCGGCACTGAGCGCCCGCGGCGCCAGCGTGGAGTTCGTCGAGGACATCGAGCGGGCAGGGCCCTATGGCGCGGGCAATCCGCAGCCCGTGTTCGCCTTTCCCGCGCATCGCGCCAAGTTCGCCGAGGTGGTGGGCGCTTCCGCTCACGTGCGCTTCCAGTTGACCTCCGACGACGGCGCGCGACTCAAGGCGATCGCCTTTCGCGCTGCCGCAACCCCGATCGGCGACGCGCTGCTGACCGCCGGAAACGACCGGAAACTCCATATTGCGGGTACCCTGGGCATCGACCACTACCAGGGCCGGGCGGAGGTGCAATTGCGTGTCACGGATGTCGCAGAGGCGTCCGGATAAGCCCGTTCGGGCTTGCATATCGCCTTGTCGCCGCTAAATTATCGTCCAATTGCGATGGACCGGCCCGCCGGCCGTCGAGAACAACAAAAGTGGCCGACCAGCGGGGGCGCAGGGCGGCGCAACCCTGGATAGACGTGATGGACAAGTCTGCGATCGAACCGAGATTGCCGGACCCGACGCCTTGGACGCATGTGACGTCGGCGGTAGCTGCGTGGTTCGTCAAGCGGCTGATCGGCCGCCCCAAGGTGGGCGCCGTGACGATCACCTTCCCCAATGGACGCACGGTGACCTATGGCAAGCCGGGCACCGGCTTCCACCCCAGCCTCGTGGTGCGCAATTTCTCGATGGTGCCCGAGACGCTCAAGCGCGGCACGATCGGCTTTGCGCATGCCTATATGCGGGGCGACGTCGAGGTCGAGGACCTGACGACGCTGTTCCGCTACTTCCTGCAGAACCGTACGGAGTTTCAGCCCAAGGGGGCCGGCTGGTTCGGCCGCGCCACGGCGGACATCGCCTATCATCTGAGCCGCGCCAACACGATCGACGGCAGCAAGGAGAACATCTCCGAGCACTATGACCTGGGCAACGACTTCTACGCCGAGTGGCTCGATCCGACGATGACCTACTCGTCGGCGCTGTTCACGGACCTCGACAGGCAGCCGCTCGATGAGGCGCAACGCGCCAAGTATCGCCGCGTCGCCGACATGGCCGGCGTCAAGCAGGGCGACAGCGTACTCGAGATCGGCTGCGGCTGGGGCGGCTTTGCCGAGACGGTGGCCAAGGAGTACGGCGCGACGCTTCACGGCATCACGCTGAGCAGGGAGCAACTGGCGTTTGCGCAGGCGCGCATCGCGCGGCAGGGGCTCGACAATCTCGCCACCTTCCATTTCGAGGACTACCGCCACACCACGGGTGAGTACGACCATATCGGCTCGATCGAGATGATCGAGGCGGTGGGCGAGGAGAACTGGCCGAGCTACTTCAAGACGCTCGCCGACCGGCTGAAGGCCGGCGGGACGGCCGCCATCCAGGCGATCACCATCTCCGAGTTCGACTTCGAGGGGTACCGCTCCCAGCCCGACTTCATCCAGCGCTACATCTTCCCCGGCGGCATGCTGCTGACGCGCAGGGCGATGGAAGAGCAGGCCAAGCGCGTCGGCCTCGTGCTCGAGCAGGTGGATACGTTCCGCCATTCCTATGCCGAGACGCTCCGCCGCTGGCGCGAGCGGTTCCTCGAACGCTGGCACGTCATCAAGCAGATGGGCTTTGACGAGCAGTTCCGCCGCAAGTGGGTCTATTATCTGAGCTACTGCGAGGCCGGGTTCGACGAAGGGTCGATCGACGTCGGCATCTACCAGTATAGAAAGCCGCTCTAGGCGGCGACTGTCGCCCGAGGGCCCTGGCACGAGCCGGTGATGGCTGTGCCAGCTCCCGGCGCGGTCATGCCGTGGGCAGCCCGATGCCGCCCAGTACCGTGGTTTCGACGCGATTGTCGAAGCCGGCGATGAGCGGCCGGCCCCGGGCGATGGCGGCCTGCACGGCGGCGAGCTGCAGCGAGGTGCGGTGGGCGGCCTGGTCGGTCCACACTTCGGTGATCCACAAGGCGTCGGTGTTTTGGGGATCCTCGGCGACCACATAGCTGAGGCAGCCGGGCATGCCGCCCGCGCCGGGCGCGAGGATCGCCGCGAGTTCGTCGCGCCTGCCGGGATGCGCGACGATGCGCCCGATCAGCCCGTACATCAGAGCGCCTTCACCTTGACCGTCTCGGCCTTCTCCCAGGCGATCGGGTTGGTGAGCGGCAGGCCGAACTGCGGCTCGGAAATCTCGAACACATCGCCCGGCTCGGTCCGCACGCCGTCGGCAAAGCTGAGCGTGGCGGTGCCGAACATGTGGATGTGAATATCGCCCGGCTGCCGGAACAGGCGATACTTGAAGTGGTGGTATTCGAGGTTGGCGATGGTGTGGGACATGTTGTCCTCGCCCGACAGGAACGGCTTCTCCCACACGACCTTGCCGCCGCGCAGAATGCGCGAGGTGCCGCGGACATCGCCGGGCAGGGCGCCCAGTCTCAGCTCCGGACCGAAGGAGCACCAGCGCAGCTTGGAGTGCGCGAGGAACAGGTAGTTGACCCGCTCGGTGACGTGGTCGGAGAACTCGTTGCCCAGCGCGAAGCCGAGCCGGAACGGCGTGCCGTCCTTGCCGATGACATAGATGCCCGCCATCTCGGGCTCCTCGCCGGCGTCCTCGGCGAAGGCGGGGGAGGGGATCGGCGCGCCGGGCGCGGCGACGATGTGGCCGTTGCCCTTGTAGAACCATTCGGGCTGGACGCCGATCTCGCCCTTGGCGGGCTTGCCGCCTTCAAGGCCCATGCGGAACATCTTCATCGAATCCGTCAGCGGCGCCTGTGCGGCCTGCTGGTCGGACTTGTGCATGGCGTCGCGCGCCGAGGCGGAGCCCAGATGCGTGAGACCCGTGCCGGTGACATGCAGGTGCGACGGATCGGGGTGATCGATGGGCGGCAGCATGCGGCCCTCGGCGAGGATGGCGGCGGGATCGATCGCCTTGCCCAGGCCCTTGTCGGCCACCAGCGACTTGAGCTTGACCCCGTCGGCCGCCGCCTTGAGCGCCAGCGCATAGACGCTGGTTGCGCCCTTGACGACATGCGCCTTGCCGCCGGCGATGGCGCCCACCGCCCGCTTGCCGTCGCTCTTGATGAACTGGATCAGGTTCATGTCGGTCTCCTCCCGGATGCCGCCTTCTTGCCAAAGGGGGGGCTGAACGCAAGCCCTTGCGGCCGACTATTCGTCCGCCGCGCCTTGGTCATTAGTCGAGGGAACAAAGAGCCCGGCGGTGCGGTGCCGCCGGGCTCGACCGAGGCCCGTGACGACCTCAATGGGGTGAGACGCCTCCCCGGCGCCATGTGGGCCATTCGGCCTCAATCGTCGCTGTCGGCCGCCTCGTCGCCCTCGGGGCCGGCGAGCAGCGCTTCGCCGAGCAGGCCCGAGCTCTCGCGCACCGAGGCCTCGATGGCATCGGCGATCTGGGGATTGTCCTTGAGGAACTGGCGGGAATTCTCGCGCCCCTGGCCGAGGCGCTGGCTGTCATAGGAGAACCAGGCGCCCGACTTCTCGACCACGCCGGATTTGACGCCCAGATCGAGCAGCTCGCCGGTCTTGGAGATGCCCTCGCCATACATGATGTCGAATTCGACCTGGCGGAACGGCGGGGCCAGTTTGTTCTTGACCACCTTGACCCGGGTCTGGTTGCCGATGACTTCCTCACGCTCCTTGATCGCGCCGATGCGGCGGATGTCGAGGCGGACCGAGGAGTAGAATTTGAGGGCGTTGCCGCCCGTGGTGGTTTCGGGCGAGCCGTACATCACGCCGATCTTCATGCGGATCTGGTTGATGAAGATCACCATCGCCTTCGACTTGGAAATCGAGCCGGTGAGCTTGCGCATCGCCTGGCTCATCAGACGGGCCTGCAGGCCGGGGAGGGCGTCGCCCATCTCGCCTTCGAGCTCGGCCTTGGGCGTCAGCGCGGCCACCGAATCGACCACCAGCACGTCGATCGCGCCCGACCGCACCAGCGTATCGGCGATCTCGAGCGCCTGTTCACCCGAATCCGGCTGCGAGATCAGCAGCTCGTCGACCTTCACGCCCAGCTTCTTGGCATAGGTCGGGTCGAGCGCATGCTCGGCATCGACGAAGGCAGCGATGCCGCCATTCTTCTGCGCCTGCGCCACGACGTGGAGGGCGAGCGTGGTCTTACCCGACGATTCCGGCCCGAACACTTCGATGATGCGGCCGCGCGGCAGCCCGCCAATGCCCAGTGCGATGTCGAGCCCCAGCGAGCCGGTGGAAATCGCCTCGACCTGGGTGATCGCACCCTGGTCGAACTTCATCACCGTGCCCTTGCCGAAATTGCGCTCGATCTGGCTCAGCGCGGCGGCCAGAGCCTTATCCTTGTCCATGGAACCCTCGATAACCCGAAGCGGTGCGGCTGCTGCAGCCATTCTCGAATCTCCTTATTCCATGCGCCGGGACGGCGGGAAAGCGTGCGGTGTATGTACGCACTTTGTTCTCATTTCGTTTCCAATTCGTCAAGAGCCGGCTATATCCCCTTCAGACATGTAGACGCTTAACGATGCCCAAAGACCCTTCCCCCAAGATGGCAAGGAGTGTGTTGATTTCCGCTGAGAACTGACCCGGGATTTCCACCGAGAAGTGACCCGCCTCTAGGTATGTTTGGGGTCGGGTTTGATGGTCAAGGTCCTGGCTTTCTCCTTTGTGGTTTTGGGGTCGTGGGCG